>ERZ808259.4-NODE-4-length-234233-cov-15.517085_pt1 | contig 234233 bp, 218 predicted proteins | sample MGYA00521279_ERZ808259 | MGnify/ENA primary metagenome ERZ808259 (study PRJEB31516, sample SAMN03275586) | gut metagenome | biome: mammalia-associated habitat; material: feces | host: Papio cynocephalus | place: Kenya | collected 2012-07-27 ...
CATAGAGAATAGAGCATAGAGAATAGAGCATAGAGAATAGAGCATAGAGAATAGAGCATAGAGAATAGATTCGTGCAAAACAAAAAACACCACAAAAGTGGTGTCTTTTATTTTGGTCGGAGTGACTGGGTTGTAATTCCCACCGCTATGCGGCGGGCCATTTCGTTTGACCTGCGGCCTGCACGCAACCTGCGGTTTCACTTCGCGCTGGCGCGCTGCGTTACGAACCAAACATTATTTCATAATGTGTGGTCGAACTGCGTAATTCCGACCACAAAAAATACCATGCTGGTCGCATGGCATATTTTTCTGGTCGGAGTGACTGGGTTCGAACCAGCGACCTCTACGTCCCGAACGTAGCGCTCTACCAGGCTGAGCTACACTCCGAAAACGACTGCGTTTTATAGAACGGTGCAGATTATGCACTGAATGTGCCTAAAAAGCAACAGTTTTTATTTCGCTTTTATACTTGTAAATGTCAAAAATTTTGCCATATTTTATCAGGTATCAAAGAAAGGGAAAAAATATGTTTGCTTTACGTTTTTTGTCAAAGGACAAATTCGACAGCTATGAGGATTATCGCAAAAATGCTGTCCCGCATGTCCCTGATAATTTTAATTTTGCTTATGATGTAATTGATGTTTTGGCCGCCGAAGATCCGGACAAGGTTGCGTTGTTGTGGACAAATGATTTGGGTGAAAAAAAGACGTTCACTTTTCGTGATTTGTCGTTGATGTCTAATTCGGTTGCAAATTTCTTGACGTCGCGTGGTTTGAAAAAAGGTGACACGGCGTTGTTATTTATGCGTCGTCGCTGGGAATACTGGATTTTGATGATGGCCATGCACAAGGTGGGGGCGATTCCAATTCCATCAACCAACCAATTAAAGGCCGAAGATATCAAGTATCGTATTGATACGGCGGGTGTTGGTACAATTATCGCATTTGATGATGGCACTGTTATGGGTGAAATAAAGACTGCAATCGGTGATTCTGCGGTGCAGTTGATTTCAAATGATGAAATTGCACGCGCTGTTACGACAGAGTCAACAGAGTTTGCGCGCGTACCAAATAAAAACAGTGACACAATGGTAATTTATTTTACCAGCGGCACAACCGATTTGCCAAAGATGGTTGCGCACGATTATACATACCCATTGGGACATATTAATACGGCCGTATTTTGGCAGCGTTTGCGTGATGGCGATATTCATTTGACGGTGTCTGAATCCGGTTGGGCTAAATGTTCATGGGGCAAGATGTACGGTCAATGGATGGCGGGTGCGGTTGTGTTCGTGTATGACTATTCGGGAATTGCCACGGCGCATGATTTGCTGACGGCGATGTCTGAAAATCACGTGACGTCATTCTGCGCGCCACCAACCGCGTACAAGATGTTGATACATGGTGACTTGTCCAAATATGATTTGTCGTCGTTGAACAAAGTTGACATTGCTGGCGAGGCACTGAATCCAGAGGTGTACTATAAATTCTTGGAACAGACGGGAATTAAACTGCGCGAAGGGTTTGGCCAGACCGAAACGTGCGTTATGTTGTTCACAAATGAATGGATTGAGCCAAAACCAGGTAGTATGGGTATGCCCGCCGCCGGTTGGGATATTCAGTTGTTGGACGAACGTGGCCGCCCCGTGCCAGACGACACCGTGGGTGAAATCTGTGTTTCGTTAAAGAATGGCAAACCATTGGGATTGTTCAAGGGGTATCACAACGCAGAAAAACTGACTGCGTCAGTATTCCGTGATGGGGTCTATCACACGGGTGACGTTGCGTATCGTGATTCAGATGGTTATTTCTGGTTTGTGGGACGCAATGACGATTTGATTAAAACGTCTGGTTATCGTGTCAGCCCGTTCGAGGTTGAATCAGTTCTGATTGAACATCCCGCCGTGCGCGAGGTTGCTGTCACCGGTATTCCCGATGCATCGCGTGGTATGGCGGTCAAGGCGACGATTGTGCTGAACAAATATTTCCAGCCAACGGAATTTTTGAAGGGGCAACTGCAACAGCATGTTCGTAATCGCACCGCACCGTACAAGTGCCCACGTGTGATTGAATTTGTTGACAGTTTGCCGATGACCATCAGTGGTAAAATTAAACGCGCACTGATACGTACGATTGACAGTACGAAGAACACATTGATTGACCCAATCAAGACCACTATTTTGGGCAAGGACGAAGAAAAATAGCGGATGCGTAATGAAACGAACCAGACGACGTTGTTTTAATGACTTGACGAAAATGGGGTTGACGATTGCTGCGCTGGTAATCGTTGGGTGTGTGTATTCGTTTGGTATAAAGTCACCGATTCGCAATGCCACAACGTTTACGTTGGCGCGCGGTGCGTCGGTGTCGTCGGTTGCGGCATCACTGTATGCCGATGGTTTGATTTCGTCGCCTGATGCGTTCAAGTTTGCGGTGCGTATGCATGGTGGCAAAATTCAGTCGGGGCGTTATGACATTCCGCGCCGCACCAGTGTGTGGCGTATGGCGCACATGTTTGCAACGGGTGATGTTGCAGCCACCGTCGTTGTTATACCAGAGGGGCTGACCATCAAACAAATCAAACAACTGTTGCTGACACAATCCGATTTGTCGGGCGGTGTTGAATGCGGGGCAGGGCGCAGTGACGCCGTATGCGATTTGCATGATGGCGATATATTCCCCGATTCATACCGTGTGGCAACCGGAACGTCGCGATTGGCGGTGCTGGAACTGGCGCGCAAGAAAATGTCCGGAATCGAAGATGCCTGGGCGCGCGCGGGGCGCATAATGCCGCCGGTGTTGCGCAGTTGGAACGATGTTGTGACATTGGCGTCGATTGTCCAGAAAGAAACCCCACGCGAATCGGAAATGCCGATTGTGGCCAGTGTGTATTTGAATCGCCTGCACAAAAATATGCGGTTGCAGGCCGATCCGACCGTGGTCTATGCACTGACAAATGGGTTGGGTGATATGCAGGGCGCGGCATTGCTGCGTGGGCATTTGCGCGTGGACAGTCCGTATAATACATATACCCATGGCGGTCTGCCGCCGGCACCGATTGCCAATGTTGGTCAGGCGGCGATTCGTGCCGTATTGCGTCCGGCGGACACTAACTATCTGTATTTTGTCGCAGATGGACGTGGTGGACACAAATTTGCAAATTCATATGATGAACATATTCGAAATCATGCCGACTGGCGCGCGATAAAAAAATTGCGCAATGGACAGTAGAAATACCGTCATTCATTAAATTTTTTAATGAATTTAATGCCGCATATTCATTTGTGAAATAATAAACAAAACGCCCAGAAATCTGGGCGTTTTTTCAATGTATTGTGAATCTTTTCCGAATCGCGAACGCGCGTATTATAGCATATTTTTGGGGTGGGTGCAAAAATCTTTGCGGTTGAATATGGGTATATATTCAGGGTACAATATGGACAACTAGACAACCAAATCTAGTGTTCTTTTAACAAAAGGGAAAGGATATATGATGAAAAAATTAGCTTTAACTTCCTTGATGGCTGTATTCGCTGTTTCTGCGGCGTCCGCTGCGGCGATAAACGATAATCCGTTGTATCGTCCTATGCATGGTCAGGCATACAGTGTAACTGGGTTGGAATCTCATTCCAAATCAACCAGTGATTGGGTGGCCACAGAAGCATTGGGATATGGTGTTACAGATAAATTAGCAGTTGGTATGGAATTGTCTGCATCGCAGAGCAACTGGTTCGACCAGTCCGGCATTGATACATTTGGTATCGGCGCAAACTATCGCGTGTTTGAACAGAACGGCTGGGCTGTTGATGTGATGGGTTCTTATGGTCTGTATGGTGTTCTGCCATATGGTGGTTCATTCTTGGACAAAGACGCAACAGTTTACCAGTGGACAGTTGGTGCACAGGTTGGCAAAGATTTTGGCAAACTGACATTGGCTGGTCACGTTGCTATGGACTATGTCAACAGCGAATCCTTTAACTGGAACGACGATGGCATTCATCAGGTTCGTTTGGGCTTGGATGGATTCTTGGCACTGGACGACAACTGGGCATTGGTTGGCGGTGTTGAATACACCGGTATCGCCGATGACGAACTGCCAAATGGTACAAAGGTTACTAATGCCGGTACATGGACAGGCACAGTTGGCGTGAACTATAACTTCTGTGACAACACATTTGTTGGTGCATATGTTGGACGTGAAATGTCCCACACGGGTGCTGGCGAATGGTCAACAGATGCTGGTTTCGCATTTGGTGCTAAATTCGGTGCACAGTTCTAATAATTTGATTGGAACGATATGGGCCCGCGCAAATTGCGCGGGCCCGTTGTTTTTGAATTTCGTCCTGTTGTGTGCGTGGTGGTATTGGCGATACCATTATGACCAAGATGGTCAGATTGCGCGCTTTTTGGGGAATCGTGTTGATAATCGGCATATGTGCGGCATCGCGCGCCGATGTCGGCGACGTCAGTCGTATTGTAAAGTCCGGTGAATTTTCAGCGCATTTTGGTACGGCCTTTGTTACAGGTCAGACACGCGACGGGCATTCGCAAACCGATTTTTCCGCCGGTCGCATACATGAAACCAGTTTGACATTGGATTACAGTCCGAATGATTATTTTACCGTGCAGTTCAGTACGGACAATGATTATTCCGATATGCAGGTGGGCGCACTGTATAAAATATGGACAACCCCACCATTAAAGTTCGAGGCCGGCGTGGCATACGGCCCCGCGTGGACAAAGCGTGCGGCCGATGGTGTGCGGTATGGTCGTAATAATGTAACATTTGATATGCGCTTGCATGGTGTGCAGTGGGGGCGCACACAGTGGTCGGTCAAGGTTTCACCGCAATTTGTTATGGATGATGACGGAAATTTCTGGAATATCAAAATTTCACCACAAATTATGTATTACTTTTTTCAAAACATAGCCGCCATTTTAGGGCTCGACTATGATTTCTTGCAGATTTCGCGCCCAACAACAATATATAACCGTTCGCTCAGTGCCCAGGCCGTATATAATCTGTCGGATGCTGCATCGGTCAATCCGTATGTCAAATACCATTTTGAAACCAAGGATGCTGACAATAATTTAATGGACTATGATGACTATTGGAAACTGGGTGTCAGTTTTTCTGTTAAATTCTAATTTTGCCGTATTATTTCTTTGTCTAGTAACTTGTTTGTACTAACTATGTTTTTGTCATTTGATAAAATTCTGTCAGCCCTTAAAATCAGGCGTTTTTTCAATGTTTGTTAAACAATATTTCTTGACAATTCGGGGCGGGGTGGTTATAGTGTACTGGCTTTCCGTGTAAACAAGGAAAGAGAAAAACACAGAAAACTGCGACATTTAGCAGGTTTATAATCAACGGCGTGCCGTTGAAATAAATCTGGTGGCAGGTTTTGTGCAGACCAAAAAAGCAAGAACAAACAAAGAGATTTTGAATGCCAACAGTAAATCAACTGATTCGGAAACCTCGTAAAAAGGTCGTTGTGAAATCCACAGCCCCTGATATGATGGAAGCTCCGCAAAAGCGTGGTGTTTGCACACGTGTGTACACAACCACACCTAAGAAACCTAACTCGGCGCAACGTAAGGTTGCACGTGTAAAATTGGCCAATGGTCGCGAAGTAACCGCGTACATTCCTGGCGAAGGTCACAATTTGCAGGAACACAGCGTTGTTATGATTCGTGGTGGCCGTGTAAAGGACTTGCCCGGTGTTAAATACCACATTATCCGTGGTGTTCTGGATACCAAGGGTGTTGACAGCCGCAAGCAGGGTCGTTCCTTGTACGGTGCCAAGGCCGGCAAATAATTAGATAAAACTAACCAAAAACACGCGGGGCAACCGGCGTGAGTAATCTGTGAAAGGTACAGACGAAGAAATAAAAGGAAATATAAAATGTCAAGACGTAAAAGTGCAGCGAAACGTGAAATTCTGCCAGATTCCAAGTACAATAATCTGGTTGTTGCAAAATGTATCAATGTAGTTATGTGGGACGGCAAGAAAGAAGTTGCCGAAAATATCGTTTACGGTGCATTAGAAAAACTGAAAAAAGTCGCAAAAGACGGTGATGAATTGGCTGCTTTCTTGGAAGCCGTAGATGCGTTGAAACCATCTGTAGAAGTCAAGGGCCGTCGTGTTGGCGGTGCGACATATCAGGTTCCAGTAGAGGTTCGTCCTGTGCGTCAGCAGACATTGGCGTTGCGTTGGTTGGTTATGTTCGCGCGCAAACGTGGCGAACGCGCAATGGAAGATCGCTTGTTCGGCGAATTGCGTGATGCTTTGTCCGGTCAGGGTGGGGCGTTCAAGAAAAAGATTGATACCCACAAGATGGCAGAAGCCAATAAGGCATTTGCTCATTTCCGCTGGTAATTATATCGGAATAAACACAATCGGATTAAACACAAGACAAAGAAATAAGGAAAGAATCTATGTCAGTCGGAAAAACCGCTCCTTTACATATGTACCGCAATATCGGCATTATGGCCCATATTGACGCGGGTAAAACAACAACATCAGAACGTATTCTTTTCTATACAGGCAAAACATATAAAATCGGCGAAGTTCACGATGGTGGCGCGACGATGGACTGGATGGAACAGGAACAAGAACGTGGTATTACAATTACATCTGCGGCAACAACATGCTTTTGGCGTGATCACCGTATCAATCTGATTGATACCCCAGGACACGTGGACTTTACAATGGAAGTAGAACGTTCCCTGCGTGTTTTGGACGGTGCTGTTGCAGTATTTGAATCCGTGTCCGGTGTTCAGCCCCAGACAGAAACAGTATGGCGTCAGGCAGACCGCTATAACGTTCCACGTATTTGCTTTATCAATAAAATGGATCGTATTGGTGGCAACTTCTTCCGCTGTGTTGATATGATTCGTGAACGTTTGGGTGCAAATCCATTGGTTATCAATTTCCCAATCGGTGCAGAATCTGATTTCCGCGGCGTTGTTGATGTCGTTGAAATGCGCGCCATTGTTTGGGAAGATGACTTGGGCAAAGACCCTCACATCAAACCAATTCCAGAAGAACTGCGCGAAAAAGCCGAAGAATTGCACAACAAACTGATTGAAGAAGTTGTGACATTGGATGACGACATTATGGAAGCGTACATGGAAGGTACAAAACCAGACGTCGCCACAATCAAAAAACTGATTCGCAAGGGTACAATCGCCCAGAACTTTAACCCAGTTCTGTGTGGTACAGCGTTCAAAAACAAGGGTGTTCAGCCACTGTTGGACGCGATTGTTGATTATTTGCCAAGCCCATTGGACGTTCCTGCTATCAAGGGGACAAAGATGGACAAAGAAACCGTTATCGAACGTCACCCAAGTGCAAACGAACCATTCGCGGCACTGGCGTTCAAGGTTGCAAATGACCCATTCGTTGGAAACCTGATGTTCATTCGTATTTACTCTGGTAAATTGACATCGGGATCATACATCTACAATTCTAACCGTGACAAACGTGAACGTGTTGGTCGTATGTTGTTGATGCACTCTAACCAGCGTGAAGAAATCAAAGAAGCATCGGCTGGTGATATTATCACATTGGTCGGTATGAAAGAAACAATCACTGGTGATACACTGTGTGACGAAGCGAATCCAATTATCTTGGAAAACATTCACGTTCCAGAACCAGTTATCAGTATTGCGGTTGAACCAAAGACCAAAGCCGACATTGAAAAGATGTCATTGGGCTTGCAGGCATTGGCCAAAGAAGATCCTTCGTTCCGCGTGTCGGTTGACGAAGAATCTGGTCAGACAATTTTGGCTGGTGTTGGCGAATTGCACTTGGAAATTTTGGTTGATCGTTTGCTGCGCGAGTTCAAGGTTGACGTCAACGTCGGCGAACCACGTATCGCATACCGTGAAACATTCCGCAAACCAGTTACCGAAGAATACACCCACAAGAAACAGTCGGGTGGTTCGGGTCAGTACGCACAGGTTAAAATCGAATTTGAACCATTGGAACCAGGCAAGGGTTACGAATTTGAAAACAAGATTGTCGGTGGTGCTATTCCAAAAGAATACATCCCTGGCGTTGAAAAGGGTTTGAAGATAGCCCAACAGACAGGTGTTCTGATTGGCTATCCGACAGTGGATTTCAAGGCAACGTTGGTTGATGGTAAATATCACGAAGTTGACTCCAACGTATTGTGCTTTGAAATTGCGGCGCGTGCTTGCTTCCGCGAAGCCATGAAAAAAGCATCGCCAAAGTTGCTGGAACCGATTATGAAGCTTTCGGTCAACACACCGGAAGAATACGTCGGTGACATTATCGGTGACTTGAACAGCCGCCGCGGACAAATCAATGGCATTGAAACTCAGTTTGGTAACCAGTTGATTTCTGCCTATGTTCCGTTGGCTAATCTGTTCGGATATGTCAAGACATTGCGTTCTTTGTCACAGGGGCGTGCAAATCCTTATATGGAACTGTCGCACTATGCCGAAGTACCGCAGAACGTCGCAGATGAGGTTATCAAAAAGCTGACGAAATAAAAAAATAAAAAAAGATTGTGATTTTTGATTTCTGGTTTATTATATAGGCGTGAAATCCAATAATAACCGGAAATCAAAGTCAGAAATCATTTAACAAGCCAAGCCTAAGGAGAAAAAACTATGGCAAAAGAAAAGTACGTAAGAACCAAACCGCATGTTAATGTTGGTACTATTGGTCACGTTGACCACGGTAAAACAACATTGACTGCTGCTATCGTTCATTACTATGGTGTCGGCGCCGATAAAGAAAAAGGCGTTGATAAAATCGATAACGCACCAGAAGAACGTGCGCGTGGTATTACAATCAACACTGCACACGTTGAATACGAAACAGAACACCGTCACTATGCACACGTTGACTGCCCAGGACACGCGGACTATGTTAAAAACATGATTACCGGCGCGGCCCAGATGGACGGTGCAATCTTGGTTGTTGCTGCAACAGACGGCCCAATGCCTCAGACACGTGAACACATCTTGTTGGCACGTCAGGTGGGTATTCCAAAAATCGTTGTTTATTTGAACAAATGCGATTTGGCGAACGATCCTGAACTGTTGGAATTGGTTGAAATGGAAATTCGTGAATTGTTGTCTGCAAACGACTTTGACGGCGACAAAGCACCTATTATTCGTGGTTCCGCTGTTTCCGCATTGGAAGGCAAGAACGACGGCTTGGGCAAAGAATCCATTGATGCATTGTTGAATGCTTTGGACGAATACATCCCACTGCCAGAACGTCCAGTTGACAAACCATTCTTGATGCCAATCGAAGACGTATTCTCGATCACAGGTCGTGGTACAGTGGTTACAGGCCGTATCGAATCTGGTACAGTCAAAGTTGGCGACGAATGCGAAATCGTTGGTTTGCGTCCAACACAGAAAACAACAGTTACCGGCGTAGAAATGTTCCGCAAGATGTTGGATCAAGGTGAAGCTGGTGATAACGTTGGTTTGCTGTTGCGTGGTACAAAGAAAGAAGATGTAGAACGCGGTCAGATTATCTGCAAACCAGGTTCTATTACACCACACACAGAATTTGAAGCCGAAGTTTATATCTTGACGAAAGAAGAAGGTGGACGTCACACAGCGTTCTTCAGCAACTATCGTCCTCAGTTCTACTTCAGCACAACAGACGTAACTGGTACAATCACATTGCCAGCAGACAAAGAAATGGTTCTGCCAGGCGATAACGTTCGTATCTCTGTGCAACTGATTGCACCTATTGCTATGAGCGAAGGCCGTCGCTTTGCTATCCGTGAAGGCGGACGCACAGTTGGCGCCGGTGTTGTATCAAAGATCAACAAATAACAACATAAACGGGTCGGTGTAACTGGATATACAAACGCCAGTGATTACCGGCCCGAACAAACATAAGGAAAACGAACAAATGGTACCTGCATCTAAAATTCGAATCAAATTGACAGCGTTTGATCATCGCGTATTGATGGACTCTGTTGATGAAATCGTAAAAACGGCAAAGCGCACAGGCGCAGACGTCGTTGGGCCAGTTCGCTTGCCAACATTGATTCAGAAATTTACAGTCAACCGTTCCCCACACGTCGATAAAAAATCGCGTGAACAATTCGAAATCCGCAATCACAAAGCGGTCGTCGATATTGTCAACCCAACCCCTCAGACAGTTGATGCCCTGATGAAGTTGGATTTGGCGTCTGGTGTTGATGTAAAAATTAAATTGTAAAAATTGAGTAAGTAAAATTGTTAGCGTCGGGTGTTTTGGATTCTGAACAAAAATACTTCGACCTACTGGCAAAATAAAAGGCAAAAAAATGAAACGTAGCGGATTAATAACAACAAAAATAGGAATGACGCGTCTGTATGATGATGCCGGCGCAGCGCACCCAGTAACAGTTCTGTCTGTGGGCGATTGTGCTGTCATTGGAAATCGCACGCAGGACAAGAACGGCTATGTCGCGAATATCTTGGGTATGCGCGAAGCCAAGGCAAAACATGTTGCAAAGCCACAGGCGGTTGCAGCGGAAAAAGCAGGGGTAAAGCCGTATCGCAAAGTGGTGGAATTCCGCGTATCGGACGAATGTGTTATCCCAGCAGGGACACAGTTGTCTGCGTCTCATTTTGTTGCCGGTCAATTCGTTGATGTCCAAGCGACAAGCAAGGGTAAGGGCTATCAAGGTGCGATGAAACGTCACAACTTTGGTGGTAAGGAAGCGACACACGGTGTTTTGAAAGCACATCGTTCATTGGGTGGTACTGGTATGCGTGAATGGCCAGGCCGCGTTCTGAAAGGCAAAAAGATGGCCGGTCAGATGGGCAATGAAACGGTTACTGTTCAGAACTTGAAGGTCTTTGGAACAGACGCAGCCGAAAACTTGATTTTCGTCGAAGGCGCAGTTCCAGGCGCAAACGGTACATTCGTTTTGGTTACCGATGCGGTTAAAAAAGAAAACAAAGATTTGCCAGTTCCAACTGCACAGACAAGCGCACCAGCAGCAGAAGTTGCCGCCGATGCAGCAGAAACAGTTGCGGAATAACAATGGGTCAACATTAAGGTGAATTAAAATGCAAATAGAAGTTATAAATTTTGATGGCAAAGCAGTTGGCAATGTTGAATTGGCCGACAGCATCTTTGGTTTGGACCCACGCGCAGACATCTTGCACAGAGTTGTTACTTGGCAGCGTGCAAATTCCCGTGCCGGCACACATGCAGTGAAAACTGTATCTGATGTCGAAGGCAGCGGTAAAAAAGCGTTCAAACAAAAGAAAACAGGTAACGCACGTCAGGGTGAAAAATACAATGTTCACATGCGTGGCGGTGGTGTTGTTCATGGCCCAGTCGTCCGTGATCACTCTATCGATTTGCCAAAGAAAATCCGTGCTTTGGGCTTGAAGATGGCATTGTCATCCAAGGTCAAAGATGGTGCTTTGGTTGTTATCGATTCTGAAAAATTGGCAAATGCAAAGACAGGTGCATTCGCAAAACAGTTGAAAAAACTGGGTTGGGATTCTGCATTGTTTGTTGGCGCAGATGCGTTGGACGAAAACTTCAAGAAATCTGCGGCGAACATCGCGAAAATCGATGCATTGCCGACGATTGGTTTGAATGTTTTGGACATCTTGAACCACGATAAATTGGTTTTGACGGCTGACGCAGTCAAAGCGGTAGAAGCAAGATTGGCATAATTTAATAAAAGGTCAATGAAATGGCAGAAAATAAAGCAGAAAAGAAAATCGTTGCGACCGCCGGTATTTATGATATACTGCGTCGTCCGATAATCTCGGAAAAGACAGCGAAACTGTCCGAGAGCAATGGTATTGCGTTCGAAATTGCTGCAAATGCAACCAAAGAAGATGTTGCACGTGCGGTTCAGGCGATTTACAATGTTAAACCAACCAAGGTCAACATTGTTGTTGCCAAGGGCAAGGTTAAATCCTTCCGTGGTCGCGCCAGCGGCACACAACGCACTGTAAAGAAAGCATATGTGTCTTTGCCAGCCGATGCAAAATTGGATTTGGCGGCAAACGCATAAGTAACAAAGAAAAATCGTCAGGGCAGATAATCTGAGAACAGTTCAGACGTTATTGCCCTGACAGAAACAAAGGTAAGAAAAAAATGGCATTAAAGCACTATAAGCCAATGACCCCGGGTACACGTGGTTTGACCCAGGTTGACCGCAGTGGTTTGCATCGCGGCGCGCCTGAAAAGGCATTGACTGTTGGTTTGAAATCCAAGGGTGGTCGTAACAACTTTGGTCACGTAACCGTTATGCACCAAGGTGGCGGTCACAAACGTAAATATCGTTTGATTGATTTCAATCGTAAAAAGACAGGTGTTCCAGCAACTGTTGTTCGCTTGGAATACGATCCTAACCGTACCGCATTCATCGCATTGATTGAATACAAAGATGGTGTTCGTTCTTATATCTTGGCACCACGTGATTTGAAGGTCGGTGATACTGTTATTTCTGGCATTCGTGAAGATATTAAACCAGGTAATGCGATGCCATTGAAGAATATGCCAATCGGTACTATTGTGCACAACGTTGAACTGAAACCAGGTGCGGGCGGCCAGTTGGCGCGCAGCGCGGGTTGCTATGCTCAGTTGATGGGTAAAGACGGTGTTTATGCACAGATTAAAATGAACAGCGGCGAATTGCGCAAAGTTCATTCCGATTGTATGGCCACAGTTGGCAGCGTTTCTAACCCAGATCAACGCAATGTCAATTTGGGCAAGGCCGGTCGCGCACGCTGGTTGGGTATCCGTCCATCTGTTCGCGGTATGGCGATGAACCCGAACGATCACCCAATGGGTGGTGGTAATGGTCATTCCAAGGGCCACGAACCTGTGTCGCGTACTGGTATTCCAGCCAAGGGATATCGTACCCGCAGCAACAAACGTACTGCAAAGATGATTATCCGCAGCAGACATTTGGCAAAGAAGAAATAATAAATAGCCCTGCATCTATATGGTGCAGGGAACATAAGAAAAACGGAGTAATTGATGTCTCGTTCAGTTTGGAAAGGTCCTTATGTTCACCCATCTGTCTTGAAAAAGACCGCGGCGGCGAACGAAAAAGATGACCGTAAACCAATTAAAACTTGGTCTCGTGGCAGCACAATCGTGCCACCAATGGTTGGGCTGACTTTTGAAGTTCACAATGGTAATAAATTTATTCCAGTTTCAATCGTAGAAGATATGATTGGTCATAAATTGGGTGAATTTGCGCCAACACGTACGTTCAAAGGTCATGCGGCAAATAAAAAGGCCGCGGCAGCCAAGAAATAATGATTTCTATATGGAATCCGCAAGAATAATAAGGTTATAGTTATGACAACAGCAAGATATGGAATTAAAGATAATCAGGTTCGCGCATTCAACAAAATGATCCGCGTCAGCCACCAGAAACTGAATCTGGTTTGCGACACTGTTCGTGGTTTGCCTGTTGAACGTGCAATCGATGTCTTGAAATTTTCGAAGAAACGCGTATCTGACGAAGTTTTGAAAACTTTGATTTCCGCGATTGCAAATGCAGAACACAACAAAAATCTGTCGGCAGATTCTCTGTACGTCAAAGAAATTTGGTGTGGTAAAGCGTTGACAATGAAACGTATCATGGCCGGCCCACGTGGCAGCGCACGTCCGATTTTGAAACCATTTTCAAATCTGACAATCGTTTTGGAATCAGGTACAGCACCTGCGAAAAAAACAGCAGAAAAAACTGCAAAGAAAGCAAAATAATAAAACCGTGGCACGTGGTATGGGGCAACCCTGAATAAAACCTATATGGTTTCAAGAACACTTGCCACAAACTAAGGAAAACAAAAGATGGGACAGAAAGTATCACCAATCTCGTTGCGCGAATTTATCAACAAGATTACTGACTCGCGCTGGATGGCTGGCAAAAAGGACTATGCGAACCTGTTGGCCGAAGATATCAAAATTCGCAAATTTATCGAAAAGAAGTTGAAGAAAGCCGGTTTGGCCAAGGTTGTTATTGAACGCTTTGCCAAGAAAGTTGTTGTGACAATTCACACATCTCGTCCGGGTATGATTATCGGTAAAAATGGTGCTGATATCGAAACATTGCGTAATGATATCAAAAAATTGGTCAAGAATGATCAGGTCGTCGTAAATATTTACGAAGTTCGTCGTCCAGATCTGAATGCCCAGTTGGTTGCGCAGAATATTGCACAGCAAATCGAAGGTCGTGTTTCCTTTAAGCGTGCAATGAAAAAGGCGGTTCAAAACGCCCAGAAAGCAGGTGCACAGGGTATCAAAGTTATGTGCAGCGGCCGTCTGAACGGTGCGGAAATTGCCCGCAGCGAACAAATCCGCGAAGGTCGTATTCCTCTGCACACATTGCGTGCTGACATTGACTATGCGTCAATTCAGGCGAAAACAACATACGGTGTTATCGGTGTGAAAGTTTGGATTTACACTGGGGACGTCGTAAATAAAGAAAAGCTGGCTTCTGAAATGGCACGCCCAACTGAATATGCCGGCAGCAGCGAAAAGAGAAACAAGTAATTTTTGCCGGCATCTATATGGTGTCGGGGAAAACAAAAATTAGCAAAAGCAATAAAAGGTAGTTTATTATGTTGATGCCAAATAAAACAAAGTTTCGCAAACAGCACAAAGGCCGTATTCACGGCGTCGCCAAAGGCGGCAGCGAACTGGCATTTGGTTCGTTTGGACTGAAAGCCATGACACCAGAACGCGTTACAGCGCGTCAGATCGAAGCGGCGCGTCGCGCCATCACACGTCACATGCGTCGTATGGGTAAACTGTGGATTCGCGTATTCCCAGACGTTCCTGTGACCAAGAAACCTGCCGAAGTCCGTATGGGTAAAGGTAAAGGTGCGGTTGAATATTGGATTTGCCGTGTTAAACCAGGTCGCATCATGTTCGAAGTTGACGGTGTAAAACCAGAAGTCGCATATGAAGCGTTCGCGTTGGCGGCGGCGAAATTGCCAGTTAAAACCAAAATTGTTGAACGTAAAGCGAACTAAGTATAACCGCACACAAAAAGGTCAATGAAATGGCAGAAAAGAAAGTTGAAAAAGAATCTTTGACAGTCGAAGCATTGCAGAGCAAGCTGGCTGATTTGAAGAAAGAGCAAATGAACCAACGCTTTCAGCATGCGGCTGGTCAGTTGCCAAAATCGCATGTAATTCGTCAGACCCGTCGTGAAATCGCGCGCGTCAAGACAAAATTGAATGCGGACAAAAAATAAAAAATTGTCGATTTTTGTTGAGATTTCTAAAAAATTAGTTATCATATGCCGAAATCGGTAAAATAAAACCAAAGAATCAGTTGCTGTTTTGCGCGTTTTAGTGTAAAATTAGGCCCGCAAAACAAGCACTGGCAAATGTATAAGGACACAAGTTATGCCAAGACGTATACTGCAAGGAACAGTAAAAAGTACAGCAAACGACAAAACAGTTGTCGTCGAAGTGGAACGTCGTTTCCGTCACCCGCTGTATGGCAAGTTCGTAAAGCAGAACAAAAAGTACAAGGCGCACGATGAAAACAACGAATACAAGGTTGGTGACATCGTTGCGATCGAAGAACATCGTCCAATCTCCAAGACAAAATCTTGGGTGGTCAAGGGGCGCGTTGGCGTTTCCAAGGACGAAACGGTTGAGGTCGTTGACTAATACCGCCGGACAGGGTCTTTGAGGTCGGCATTGGTTTACTGGTGTGCGGACAGTCGGGCCCTATAACAAAGCGGCGGGGGATTGCCCCGCGCGCAGGACAAGGAAAAAAGTTATGATTCAGAATGAAACAGTTATGACGGTCGCTGATAACTCTGGCGCACGCAAAGCAATGTGCATCAAAGTTTTGGGCGGTTCACACCGTCGCTATGCGACAGTTGGCGATAAAATTGTCGTCGCCATCAAAGAAGCGATTCCACGTGGTAAAGTACAAAAGGGTACTGTACAGCGTGCAATCATCGTGCGTACAAAATTCCCGGTAAAACGTCCGGACGGATCTATTATCCGCTTTGACGATAATGCGGTTGTTTTGATCAACAAGAACAACTTTGAGCCAATTGGCACACGTATCTTTGGGCCGATTGCACGTGAAGTTCGCCGCAAATACGATGTTCAAAAAATCGTATCTTTGGCACCGGAAGTTATATAATATACAAGGGGTTATAGATATGAAAATCAAGAAAGGCGACGAAGTCGTAGTTATTTCGGGAAAGTACAAAGGCGTCAAAGGTAAAGTACTGGAAGCGCGCCCAACAGAATCTCGCGTTGTGGTCGAAGGTGTAAACCGCCACAAATGGCATGTCAAACCAACACAGGAACAGGCCGGTCACATCGTTGATCGCGAAGCACCAGTGCATGTTTCTAATGTTGCGTTGGTTGACCCAAAGACGAAGAAAGCAACACGCGTTGGATACAAAATGTCCGGCGACAAGAAAGTTCGTGTTGCCAAGAAGTCAGGCGCAGAATTGTAAGAATAAACTGTTCCCGCTGTTACGGGGACACAGAGTGTAAGGAATAAAAAAATGCAAAGCAGATTGCGTGAAATTTACGAAAAAGAAATTGTACCTGAATTGGTCAAAGAATTTGGGTACACAAACAAGTATGCTGTGCCAAAATTGTCCAAAATCGTTTTGAACATGGGCGTTGGCGAAGCAGTTAGCGATAAAAAGAAATTGGATTCTGCCGCCGCTGATTTGACAGCGATTGCCGCACAGAAATCCGTTATCACACATGCGAAAAAGTCCATCGCGACATATCGTCTGCGCGAAGGTCAGGCCATTGGTACCAAGGTCACACTGCGTGGTAAAAGAATGTATGATTTCTTGGACAAACTGATTACAGTTGCATTGCCACGTGTCAAGGACTTTCGTGGTTTGTCAAAATCCAAATTCGACGGTCGCGGTAACTATGCGTTCGGTATCAAGGAACACTTGATTTTCCCTGAAATTTCCGTTGATAAAATTGACGCAATTCGCGGTATGGACATCGTCATCGCGACAACAGCGAAAACTGACGACGAAGCACGTGCGTTGCTGACGAAAATCGGCTTGCCGTTGGTTTTGAAATAATAAAAAGGTATAAAAATGGCTAAATTAGCGTTGATAAACAAACAGAAAAAACGTGAAAAGATGGTCGCCCAGTATGCCAAAAAGCGCGAAGCGATCAAAGCGAAGATGTCTGTAAATGCAACACCAGACGAACGTATGGACGCGATGAAGAAATTGGCAAAGTTGCCACGTAACGCGAATCCAACACGTCTGCATAACCGTTGCTCTGTTACCGGTCGTGCACGCGGGTTCTCTCGCTTGTTCGGTCTGTGCCGCCAACAGCTGCGCACAATGGCGTCCGAAGGGAAATTGCCAGGCGTACGCAAGTCCAGTTGGTAAAATAAAAACAACCCTGTTGTGGACAATGCAGCAGGGGTTAAACAAAAGTGCAGGGGGCGCATGCCCCATGCAACGAAGGAGTAAAAGATGTCATTATCACACCCAATCGGCGATATGTTGACACGCATTCGTAATGGTCAGAATGCGGGTAAAGAAACAATCACCGTTCCAAACAGCAAACTGCGTGCAGCAGTGCTGACCGTCTTGAAAGACGAAGGTTTTATTACAGATTTCCACAAAGAACAGATTGACGAACATCGTGCCAATTTGGTCGTTGAACTGAAATATGTCAATGGCAATGGCGCAATCCAAGAAATTTCTGTCGTGTCCAAACCTGGCCGCCGTGTTTATTCCGGCAGTGCAAAAATGCCAAAGGTTATGGGCGGACTGGGTATCGCAATCGTTTCCACACCAAATGGCGTTATGACTGATCACAAGGCACGTTTGATGAACGTTGGTGGCGAAGTGCTGTGCAAGGTAATCTAATATAGAAGTAAGGATTGAAGTTATGTCTCGTGCAGGAAAATATCCAGTAAAATTGAAAGACGGTACGTCAGCGGCGATTGTTGATGACGTTCTGGTTGTCAAGGGCCCAAAGGGCGAAATTAAATTGCCTTTGGATACGAAACATGCCGGCTTGGTTCATGTCGCAATCGAAGATGAACACGTTGTTGTTACACCAAAAGACGCCGAAGACAAAGTTTCACGCGCAATGTGGGGCACAATGACCCGCAATGTTCGCTGTGCAGTCGAAGGTGTATCTGACGGTTTCTCGAAAGATATGTACATGAAGGGTGTTGGTTACAAAGCATCGGTTTCAGGCAACAAATTGGTTTTGGTTGCGGGTTATTCACACGATGTTATCATGGAAATCCCAGCGGGTTTGACCGTTGTTATGGGTGAAACACCAACCGAATTTAGCATCAAGGGTATCGATAAATGCTTGGTCGGTCAGTTCGCGGACAAGGTTCACAAGGTTCGCAAGGCAGATCCATACAAGGGTAAAGGTATCTTCTATAAGGGCGAAGCAATCCGCCGCAAGGAAGGTAAAAAGAAATAATCGTTGCGGGCAAGTGGGGCATTTGATAATGAGCACAGGCAATAAATATTCAGCAATGATGACCAACAATGCATGGTCACACGTTGTTGCCGCGATGGCGTTCTTTACAGAATACGTCAGCGATTATTTGTCTGGGCAAAAATACAAAGCCCCATTTGCGGTGCAACACCGTAATCAAAAACAAAAATAATTTCCGCTGTTACGGGGATTGAAAAAAAGGAAACAAAATGTTGAAACATTTGTCTAGTGAAGAAAGACGCACATTGGCAAATCGCGGTGCGTTGAAAAGAAAGAACCCAGGCAAAATTCGTCTGTCAGTATTTCGTTCGGGTCGTCATATCGAAATTCAAGCCATTGATGATGTTCGTGGTCACACAATTTGTGCTGCGTCGTCCAAAGAAAAAGATTTTCAGGGCAAGGGCTGGAATATCGCTGGTGCAGAATTGGTCGGCGCCGCGTTTGCAAAACGCGTTGTTGATGCTGGCATCGCTGAAAATTGTTATTTTGACCGTGGCGCATATCGCTATCACGGCCGTGTAAAGGCACTGTGCGAAGCAATCCGCGCAGGCGGCGTAAGAATTTAATGGAATATACGGAGTTATAAGATGGCACGTTTTGATGATAAAAAATTGCAGACGGATAATCTGGTAGATAAACTGGTTTCCATCAACCGCGTATCAAAAACCGTAAAGGGCGGCCGCAATATGTCGTTCTCGGCGTTGGTTGTGGTTGGCGACAAGGCCGGTCGTGTTGGTTTTGGCAAGGGTAAAGCACTGGAAGTTCAGTCCGCTGTTCAAAAGGCAACCAAGGCCGCCAAGGCGAAAATGATTCGCGTCCCACTGAAAGAAGGTCGCACATTGCACCACGACAGTTCGGCGAAATACGGCGCAAGCAAATTGGTCGTTCGCAGTGCAGTCCCAGGTACTGGTATCATTGCTGGTGGTGCGTTGCGTGCGGTGTTTGAATGCTTGGGCGTTCAGGACGTCGTTGTGAAATCTCAGGGTTCTAACAATCCTAATAACATGATTCGCGCTGCATTCTTGGCGTTCGGTAAAATGAACTCGCCAAAGACAGTGGCCGCGCGTCGTGGTAAAACAGTTGCTGAAATCATCGCTGGCCGTGATGGCAAGAAAGTTGAAGAAGCAGCATGCGAATGCCCAGCCGAAGACAAATAATCTAGGCGCAGATAAAAACGGAGTAAAATTATGGCTAAGATAACTGTAAAGCAAATCAAAAGCATTGTTGGTCGTCCGGAATCTCAGCGCAAGGTTGTTGCAGCATTGGGATTGGGCCGTATCGGCAAAACCAAAGAATTGGGCGATACACCAGCCGTTCGCGGTATGGTTGCCAAGGTTTCTCACTTGGTTGAAATCGTCGAAAAATAAGAAAAGTAAAACCGAGTATGCGGACACCACTTGTCCGCATGCGAAAAAGGACTATATGATAGTCATAGGATAAAAGGAAAAAATTATGAAACTGAATGCATTGATGGATAATTTCGGCGCACGTCGTGACACAAAACGCGTTGGTCGTGGTATGGCGTCGGGTTATGGTAAAACGGCTGGCCGTGGTAACAAGGGTCAGAAATCCCGCAGCGGTTCACGCAAGCAGGCAACATTCCAAGGTGGTCAGATGCCAATTTTGCGTCGTTTCCCAAAGTTCGGGTTCAACAATCCGTTTGCCAAGGAATATGTAACAATCAACTTGGGCGATATTGAAAAATTCATCGCGTCCGGCAAGATTGATGCAAAATCCCCAATCACTATTGATTCCCTGATGGCGGCAAAAATCATCAACCGTAAAATGTCCGGTTTGAAAGTTTTGGCCAAGGGCGAAATCAAATCGTCTGTGAACGTTATTGCTGACAAGTGGTCAAAGGCCGCAGAAGCAGCGATTGTGAAAGCAGGCGGCACAATCAAAAATAACTAATCCGTATATTTGTACCCCACATCGTGGGGTACATGTCTGATTTGAGAATGGTCAACGCATGAAATTCTTGAAAGATTTTTTTGGAAACCTGTCAGATTTGCAAAAGCGTATTTTGTTCACACTGGGTGCGCTGATTGTATATCGTGTTGGTTCGTTTATACCACTGCCGGGGGTAAATGCATCGGCGGTACTGCACTTGTTCACGGGCGAGGGCAGTGGCATGATGGGTATGTTTGATATGTTTTCGGGTGGTTCGTTGTCGCGTATGTCTGTGCTGGCATTGAACATTTTCCCGTACATTTCGGCATCTATCGTGTTGCAGTTGTTGACGGCCACCAGCAAGAGTTTGACAGAACTGCGCAAAGAGGGTGAATCAGGTCGTATCAAAATCAACCAGTACACACGTTATTTGGCGGTGTTCTTGGCTGTTGTCCAAGGGTGGGCGGTTGTCCGTGGCTTGGAAATCATGGCACCGGTCAATGGTGTCGCGGCGGTTGTGAACCCAGGGTTTGCGTTTGAATTGTCGGCGATTATCGCGTTGGTTGGTGGTACTGTATTCGTCATGTGGTTGGCGGAACAGATTACCGCACGTGGTATCGGTCAGGGCGCATCACTGTTGATTTTTGCGGGTATTATCGCACAAATTCCAGAGGGTGTGGCCAAGGTATTTTCATTGGGCTCGGTCGGCCAGATGTCGCCAGCAATGATTATGTTGGTCGTTGCGTTTGTTATCGGCATCGTTGCACTGATTGCGTTCTTTGAACAGGCCCAGCGTCGTATTCAGATTCTGTACCCACGTCAGGTTATGGCAAACGGCGTTATGAACACCAACGCATCCTATTTGCCAATCAAGGTAAATATGTCGGGCGTTATGGGGCCGGTTTTCGCAGCCAGTATCATGATGCTGCCGGCGTTTGTTCAACGCTTTGTCCAGAGCGAGAATTTAATCGTTCAGAACATCATGGCGTTTTTTACGTATGGTACATGGTCTTATATCATCACATACACGATTTTGATTGCGTTCTTTGCGTATTTCCAAACCGCGGTGATATTTAATTCCGAAGAAACCAGCACAAACCTGAAAAATGCGGGTGGCTATATCCCAGGCGTACGTCCGGGCGAACAGACAATTCATTATCTGGACGCGGTCGTATCGCGCACAACGGCGATAGGTGTTTTGTACCTGATTGTCGTATGCGTATTGCCAATCATTTTGAATACCCACTTTGGTATGCCATTGATGATTGGTGGAACAAGTGTGCTGATTGTGGCGGGCGTTGTACTGGACACAATGAATCAGGTTCAGTCGTACTTGGTGGCAAAGCAATACACCAGTGTTATCAAGTCGGCACCCAAGAAAGGTCGTTTCCGTTAAAGGCGGTGACGCAAAACAAGATTTGACTTTTGTCGCGTTGTGTATAAAATAACACGGCAAAATAAAATACCTGTGATTCTGGACGGCAGGGTCACGGGGAAACAGCAGAGCAGGGACGCGCCCCGCGCGCAACCCATGGTAATAATAAAAAGGAAAATAGAAAATGGCACGTATAGCAGGTGTTAACATTCCGACAGAAAAGCGTATTGAAATTGCGCTGCGCTATATTCACGGTATCGGGCCGGCAAAATCTGCACAGATTTGCAAGGCACTGAATCTGAAAGATGGTCTGCGCGCAAAGGACTTGACTGACGAGGATGTTGTTAGAATTTCAAGTTACATTGAACAGAACTTCAAGGTAGAAGGTGATGTCCGCCGCGAAGTTGCAATGAACATCAAACGTTTACAGGACTTAAAGACATACCGTGGCATCCGTCACCGTAACCGTCTGCCGGTTCGTGGTCAGCGCACCCAGACAAACGCTCGTACCCGCAAGGGCAAACGTGTGGTTGTTGCAGGTTCCGCAACCAAGGGTAAATAAAATTTAATCTAATGCATCGCCTGCTTGATGTTGGCGCGCTCGTGTAGCATTTGTACACTTCGCTTGCCAACACCGGCGCATTCAACGCATTATCTTAAATTTTCAATAAGGTAGAGAATAACACGATAGTTATTTGAAGACATCTAACAAAGGTTAAAAATAAAATGGCAGTAACAAAAGCTAAAAAGAAAGTTGTAAAGAAAGTATCGCACGGCATTGCACACGTCGTTGCGACAAATAATAACACACGTATCACCATCACAGACCAGTCCGGTGCTGTGCTGACATGGGCGACCGCCGGTGCGAATAATTTCAAGGGCGCAAGAAAGTCCACACCGTATGCAGCGACCGTCGTCGCAGACGCAGTTGGCAAGAAAGTTGCCGAAATGGGTATGAAGACAGTTGATGTTCTGATGCGTGGCATTGGTCAGGGTCGTGAATCTGCTGTTCGTGGTCTGGCCAACGCTGGCTTGATTGTTCAGTCCATCACAGACACAACGCGCATTCCACATAATGGTTGCCGTCCAAAGAAAGTGCGTCGCGTCTAAATTAAATATAATAACACATCTATGTGTCGGGCGGTTTGCTCATGCAGGTCTACTGCACCACGCAACCCGCCCGTTTTCATATCTGTATTATTCTCTTTAATTTATATAACGACATATCTAAACCGTCCCAATTTGAGACGGTTTTTTCATAGATAAAGAGAGCATCCGTCTCCGCTGCGCTCCGTCGCGATAAAAAGAGCAGCAATAAAAGAGAGCAATGTATGTGCTCGCATTCGCTCGCGACATTTATATTACCTAGATTCCGTGGTCAAGCCACGGAATGACAAGTTTTTAAGTATTTTTATTATGAACATAGTTCAATTTTATGTTGTGTAATTTATTCTGTGTCATTCCGTGGCTTGACCACGGAATCTAGGTCATTGACTTGCGCCAACGGCGCACTTTTTAATTTACTGGATTGCCACGCGTCGCTACGCTTGCTCGCAATGAAACCAAGCGAAGCGCAGGTGTTGCGGCAAGGACGCTAGTCCGCAGGCGACACAAATACTAATTTCCTAGAAACATTGTCATTGCGAACGTAGTGAAGCAATCCAGTAAATAATAGTTGCGCAGCACATATTTGTTACCCCGAAATGTGCGGATTCTTTCCCTTGTATTTTTTAGAAAAGTATTGTAAAATTATCGCGCAACGGCGGGTTGCCGTTGCGGGGTGTAAGAACCCGATAACTTATGCGTCCGCAGGGACGTTAAAAACTCCAACCAACGGTTGGAGGGCTCGTGAATATATCGAATAAACGGCACTATTTCATAAGTTATAGTTCTTAACCTCCAACCACCTGAAATTTTCCGGTGGTTTATTTTTGTAGGGGAAACGTTGTGTAAGTATGGTTTCCCTTGTGTTTTTGGGAAACAGGGTGTATAATTGCCACTGCAATGGCGGGTTGCTGTTGTGGGGTATAAGAGTCCCGAATCTCGTTGCGTCCGTAGGGACGTTAAAAACTCCAACCATGGGTTGGAGGGTTGCGAATATATTGAATAAGCACACTATCTCAACGAGATTAGCTCTTAACCTCCAACCACCTGAAATTTTCTGGTGGTTTATTTTTTATGGGGGACATATGGCAAACATTGCAAAGACCTTGGATGAACATGCGTTCAACGCGCGCTTTGGGGAATTTATGCGACGCGCACGTGAAATGATGGGCATCAGCCAGAAAGAACTTGGGCGGCGTACCGGTATAACCTTTCAACAAATTCAAAAATATGAATCTGGCAAGAGTGCCGTGTCTGTATTTCGCATGTATCAGATTTCGCGTGCGCTGGAATTATCGTTGTTGGCGTTTTTTGAAAATGATTTTCCCGTTGCCCCGTGTCAGGTTTTGGACGGTGCGCGTGTGCGTGATTTATTGAACGAATTGTCGGGTGCGGTGCGTGCACTGCGCCAAGAATTGTTTTGAAAAAAATCGCCCCAACGGGGCGGTTTTTTAATATTCAATCACGCGACGGGTGGTGTGCGTGCCGGCGGGTACATATTGTACAACTGGTTTATATTCTTGGTAATGGTCAATAACCTCTGTGTACTTTTTAACGCGAATTGGGCGCATTGCGGGTGCGCGACGGGCGCAACCACGACCCAAATCTGCGGACGATTTTACGCGTGCACATGGTGTGCCAACGCGCGCAGGTTTTGTGGTGGCGGCCGGCGCGGCATACGCGTCATCGGTATATTCAACGGTATTTACCTGAACGGATTCATACGTTGTTTCGGTTGTTGTTTCGCTGCACGGGCACGCGTGTGCGCCGGCGGTTAGAATTGCGGCAAAGATGCCAAAAATTGCGATACGCTTCATGTTAAAATCCTGTGTTATTTATGACGTGAAATATACGGTGGCCCGCGCCATATGTCAACTGTTTTTAAGGGGCGGCAGCGTATTGAAAATTCTAATAAATAATTGACTTTTTGGGGGGGCGGGTATAGAATACGCACGCGCGAAAGAAATTTTGCGCAACCGAATGGTGAAAATAATAAACTAAACCAAAGGGAAAATCATATGATTGAAAAGAACTGGATGACCCTGATAAAGCCGAAAAAGCTGAATATCACGGTTGACGAACATAACCCAAATTTGGCAAAACTGGTTGCCGAACCATTGGAAAAGGGATTTGGACTGACATTGGGTACGGCGTTGCGTCGCGTACTGTTGTCGTCATTGCAGGGCTGCGCGCCAATCTATATCAAGATTGACGGTGTTCAGCACGAATTTTCCAGCTTGCAGGGTGTTCGCGAAGACATCACAGACATCATCTTGAACCTGAAAGGTGTTTATTTCAAAGCATTGACCGAAGGTCAGCACAAGGCAACCCTGAAAGTCAAAGGGCCAGCCGTTGTTACCGCGGGCATGATTGAAACATCTGGCAGTGTCGAAGTGATGAACAAAGACGTTGAAATCTGCACACTGGACAAGAATGCAAATTTGGATATGGAAATCACATTGGCGACCGGCCGTGGTTATGTTCCGGCATCTGCACACGCAGACGGACTGCCACTGGGCGTGATTCCTGTTGATTCCATCTTTTCGCCAATTTTGAATGTCGCGACTGCTGTTTCTGAAACACGTGTTGGTCAGTCAACAGATTACGACAAATTGGAAATGACCGTCAAAACCAACGGTTCTGTTTCGCCCGAAGATGCAATCGCATTTGCTGCGCGTATTTTGACAGACCAACTGGTTGTCTTTATCAATTTCGAAGATCCAGCACAGGTCAATGCCCCAGCCGAAGAAGAAAAGGCCAAGGATGCATTGCCATTTGATCCAAAATTGTTAAAGCATGTTGACGAATTGGAATTGTCTGTTCGTGCAAACAACTGTTTGAAGAACGACAAAATCAACTGGTTGGGCGAATTGGTTCAAAAGACCGAAGCCGACATGTTGAAAACCCCGAACTTTGGCCGCAAGTCCTTGAACGAAATCAAGGTTCAGTTGGAAGCCATGGGTCTGGGCTTGGGTATGGAAGTACCGGGTTGGCCACCTGAAAATATTGCGGAGTTGGCCAAAAAGTACGAAGACCCCTACAAATAAAATTACCATAGCACGCCATCTGGTGCGTTTAGATGGTGTCTCATGTAGGTCAACTACACTACGACACCACTAAACGTCATCATCTGGCATGTTCTGATAATTTTCTAAAATAAATTCTGTGGACGCCTGTGGCGTTCACAGTTCCTCGTGTATGTCTAATACACGTCGGAACTGAAATGAACGCTGCCATGCGCCTCACACAATTTATTTTCTCGATATGCTAGGAGAATTGTTTTTTCTCTTGGTGCAAATCCCACATTGCTGGTGAAAATCAGGGTGTGGCGTCTCAACAATCCCCAGTGTTCTGGGGCAGAAGCAAAAATAAAGGAGTAATCTGATGAGACACGCAAAAGCAGGTCGCACATTCAATCGCGACACAAACGCACGCAAAGCACTGATGGCTGGCTTGGCGAAGAACTTGATTGAAAAAGAACAAATTAAAACTACTTTGCCAAAGGCAAAAGATTTGCGCAGTGTTGTTGAAAAACTGATTACTCGCGCAAAGAATGACACGGTTGCCAACCGTCGTTTGACCGCAGCAGAATTGGGCAATGCGTCCGATGTCACAGTTAAAAAACTGTTCACAGTTTTGGGCCCACGCTATGCCAAACGCCCAGGCGGCTATACTCGCGTATTAAAGGCGGGTTTCCGTTATGGTGATGCTGCACCAATGGCGATTATCGAATTGGTTGATCGTGATGAAAACGCGAAAAAGGTTGTAAAACCAGCCGACGCCGCGGAAAAAACAGCAACAGACGCAGAACCTGCAAAAAAGGCCAAGGCCGAAAAAACAGCCGTCAAGGCCCCAAAAGAAGCCCCAAAGGCCGCGAAAGCATCGACAGCGACGAAAACTGTTGCAGTGAAACGCCGCGCAACCGGCAAATAAAATTACCATAGCACGCCATCTGGTGCGTTTAGATGGTGTCTCATGTAGGTCAACTACACTACGACACCACTAAACAGCACCATCTGGCATGTTCTGATAATTTTCTAAAATAAATTCTGTGGGCTCTTGTCGCGATTGCCGGTTCTTATGTAGGTCAACTACACTGCGAACCGTCAATCACTTCCAATAACCACACACAATTTATTTTATACCCGCCCCCTGTGGGGCGGGTTTTTAGTGATAAAGTGAGAGAGTGATAAAGTGATATAGTTTTTATTGTAAGCAGAGCCGCATCGCAGGCGACACAGATGTGCTGCGCAACATTATTATCTACTGGATTGCTTCGTCATTTCATTCCTCGCAATGGCAAAAGAGCTAGAATACCCATTATAAAAAAGCAATTCGTTTTTACCAACTACTAGCACCCTTGTCATTGCGAGCGTAGCGTGGCAATCCAGTAAATAACTTGCGCCATTGGCGCACAAGATCTATTATCTATTCTCTATTATCTATGCTCTAAAAAAACGCCCATGTGGGCGTTTTTTATCGTGTGCGCTGGAACATAACCATGTCGATGCCATGCGCTGGTTCAAGTGTCTTTTCGTGTTCCAGTGTCATGCCGTGTGTATGAATGCGGACGCCGTCGTATTTGTAACGTAGCATCTGGGGCAGGTACACAATACGCCCACCAATGCGGACATGCTTTATCAGGCTGCCCAGAATGTTTGCCTGTGTTGTGCCGTCCATGCCATAGTCAAATATGTTTGATATATCAATCAGGTCGTATTCTGTGGTCAATTTCGCGTGCAGGTTTGCAATGTCGCTGTTGATGAAATTAAATGGCTGGGTCACCAGTGTTTTCAGTTTTGCGTATTCTGCATCTGTGAACTGATTTTCGGGGTATGAATCAATCGGACAACCCGCGCCAAAATCAACCTTGTCCGCATTGGCACGCATTTCGGCGACGGTTGCGGCGGGCATATTTTCCATAACGTGCGACAAGCTGACCAATCCGATTGGTTTGTATGCATAGTGCAATTCGCGCATCAGTTGCGTGTACTGGTCGCGTGGCATCATTTGAATTGCGGTTGTCTTGATGTCCTGAATCATATGTGCGCATTTTGTGATATCGTATGTGTCGACATTTTGCGCGCCGGTCAATTTGTATGTCAGTGCTTGGTCACCACTGCCTGCGACGGTCAGAACGTTTTGCGCACCGGCGGTCTGGGCGCGTGCCCAACGCCAATTTTCATTCGTGATTGTGTATGCGGACAAAAATTCTTTGTTCATGTGATTGATTCCCTCTGTTTATCTTTTACCCATATATTATATAATACAAAAAATAAAATTGTCAATGTTTGGGCGCAATTTTTTCATATCTGTTGGAAAAATGCTCTTTTTTTAGACGCCGTTATGTGTTAAAATTGCATGAATAGGAAGGGGTTTTCTGTAATGAAGAGAGTTTTTGTTTTTTCTGCGGTTTTGTTGGGATTGTTTGCTAATGCCGATGCGGCACAAGCACCGAACCCACGTGGCACGCGCACCGGTGCGACCGGCACAACCCAAACGGTGACCAGCACGGCACGCAGTGCGGTATCCGCGCGCAGCGCAACGCCAGCGGCCGCAACCGCCAGTACATCGGGCCGCACGGGGGCGACGGGGCGTACAACCGTTTCGCGTGGCACGTCTGCATCCAGTGGTACAGCGTCCGTGGTTGCACGTGCGGGCACAACGCAAAAGGTTATAGGTAGCGGAACCAAGGTTACATCGGCGACCAAGAACGTCGTGGTCAGCGAGGCATGCCAGCAGAAATACGACGGATGCATGGATTCATTCTGTATGATTGATAATGACAACGGTGGACGTTGCATTTGCAGTGACAGAAATGCCGAATTGGATTCTGTATTGGCGGAAATTGAAAAATTAGACCAGCAATCGTACCAGATGGCGACGGTCGGTGTTGAAAAGATTGAAATGGGTGCGGACGCCGATGCGGTAATGGCGAATGTAAATTCTGTGGTTGACGCGTTGGACAAAGAAAATAATAAAACCAGTGCGCGCCGGTCATTGAACTTGGATTTGTGGAATACGACGATTGATGATTCTGATGATGATATCTGGTCGTCGGTGGACAGCATGGCCAGTTCCATTGATGGCAAGACGGGTGACGCCCTGTATCGCGCGGCGAACAGTATTTGTGTTGCCCAGATGCCTGAATGTGGCAGTGAATTGTCGATGTTGCAACTGATGTATTCCCAGCGGATAAAGTCGGATTGCAGTGCGTACGAAAACAGTTTGAAGCAGCAGAAAAACGCAAGTGCGACCAAACTGGCGTCGGCACAACAAGCCATGCGCGAAGCGGCATTGGAACAATACCGCAATGCGAACAAATACGATTTGGGTCAATGCACGACCGAGTTCAAAAAGTGTATGATAAACACCGGTGGTTGCGGCAGTGACTTTGCCAACTGTGCATCTGTTGCGGCATCTGATAATACCAACGTGAACAAGAGCCGCCGTGGTAAATCCACAACATATTCCATCAAGGGTGCAACAACAACGATAGAAATATCGTCGTCAACGTATGATACACTGTATGCGAAAAAGCCATTGTGCGAAAACGTTACCAAACAGTGCGTTGCGGTTGCTGACCAAGTATGGGACACATTCTTGCGCGAGGTTGCGCCCCAGGTCAAGAGTGCGGAACTGATAGCAGAAAACAACATTCGCCAGAACTGCATCGGCACAATATCAGAATGCTTTCAAAAGGCATGTAAAGATACCATCGATCCAAATGATCCAGACGGTTCGTATGATATGTGCCTGTCGCGGCCAGAGGCAATGTTAAACGTGTGCAAGATACCATTGAATGCATGCGGTATTGATGCGTCGTCTGCTGCCAAGGCCGAAGAATCCCAGATATGGCAATACGTAGTTGCACGTTTGGCATCAATGCGTGCAGACGCCTGCACGACAGAGGTAAAAGAGTGCCTGCAATCAACGGATCGTTGCGGCAAGGATTACGCGCAGTGCGTTGGTCTGGACACCGATACCATCGTGCGTATGTGCCCAACGGAAAAGTTGACGGCGTGCGTTGAAAAGTATAACGGCAAAACATCTGACTTGGATGAATACCTGTCCAGTGTTGCCCAAGGTATCATGTTGGATATTGATAACAGCATGTTGACCCAATGCCAAAACGCGGCAGACGAAGCCATGGTCAAGGTTTGTGGTGATACAGAAAATTGTGACGGTCTGGCATTGGATGACGGACTGGGTGGCCGTTCGCTGGAATACAAGATTTGCCAGTACAGCACATCGGACGACAGTATGAATATTGACTATTCAAATTGCCGCACAGATGTGTCGCAAATTCGTGATAATGAATTGGGACGCGTTGCCGGTTCGACAACAGGCGAACTGGGTGCGGTGACACCACTGGCGGGTGTTTTGGATGGAACGATTTATTGGGAAAATATCGACTTTGATGATGATGGCAAATTGTCGTCGTTGGATGATTATCTGGCAAAAATTGATACAACCGGTATGTCGGATGCCCAGAAAGATAAGGTTAAATCTGAGCTGGCGGTTTTGCAACGTGGCATCAATAATGCGATTGCCACTATCGAGGCCGACCCAACCGTTCAATATTGCATGACGGGGCGTCGTGTTCAGGGCTTGACACGCACAACCAAGACGGACGATGGGGTAATTCGCAATCGTACGTCGTTTGGTTCGGACGAGGGACGCTTTACCGGTCTGACCCAACAGATGCGTATGAAAATTGCGGCGTCTGCGTTAAAGAAGGCCAAGGCAAATTATTATGCCAAATATGATGAATTGAATACCAAGATGTTACAGGACTATGCAACGATTGGTGAACGTATTGCAGAAATGCAAAATGAAAATTCATTGGATTCGCGTCGTGAAATTGCGCGTGTTGCCTGTATCAGTTTTGCCGAAGGTGCGGCGTTGCCACGCAGTGCAAATCCGCCAACGGGCGCGTTTGGAAAAATATTGACGGCCAGCACCATCGCGGCGGCTGCGGTTGCAATGCCGTTCACTGGTGTTGTTGGTTCTGTTGGCATGGCAGTTGCTGGGGTGAGTATCAGTTCGGGGTCTGGTAATGCAAACGGTGATGCGGGTGGCGCGGTTTCGCGTGAACTGATTGGAACAAAACAGGTGAACCAATGGAATTACAAAGAGGTGATAACCGCAACATTCGAATGGGATACGCTGAATTGTCATAAATGCACGCGTGTTCAGAATTGTACCAAGACACGTCGCCCATGGATTGGCAATAAGTATTGTCAGACATGGGATGAACCAGTTGAAACATGTACTGATACGCAGTTCTGATGAATAAATAAAAAACGCCCGTTTGGGCGTTTTTTATTCTGGTAATTCGTCTGGGCTGGTGATAACCGTGATGCCGGCGTCCGTCCATTTTTCGCGCATCTGGTCAAAGTCCATAATATTCGTTGCGCCCATGTACAGAACCGGTTTGACATTATGTTTTTCGGCGGCGCGCACCAGTTCCAAAATTGGTGATGTTTTTTGACTGCCGGCGGCAAACCAATTTTCATCTTCGGCAACCCAGAAATTCGGATCGTCGTGAACGGCGATTGCCAATTTGTCTGTAATCAGTATGTCGCCATCGGTTGCAACAATCTTTATATCGTGGTCGTGCATGTATTCGGTAATTGATGCGTTTTGGGCGGGCGCGGTGGCGGCCGGTGTGGCGGGCACATCATCAAAATTGATTTCTGTAAATACCGGTGCGGCCATGTCGGCAATGTTTCCGGTGTCCATATCGTCGAATTCGTCGCCTAAATCAAAGTCGGTTGGCAATGGCAATGCGCCGTTGTCGGACGCGATGGTGTCTGGTTGTGTGGGTGCAGCGGGTTGTGCGGTGGGCGCAATAATTTCCGCAATGGCGGATTTTGTATCGATTGCCGGTGGAATGTTTGATGCGGTGTCGACGCTGCGTGTGTCCACAGATGATATTTGTTCGCGGCCGGCGTTGCTGCGTGCGCGCAAATATGCCGCGCGTAATTCCATTGGCAACCCGTCGGGCAGGGGACGCGCCGCTGGCGCGTCGTCGGCGGGTGCGGGCGCATCGGTTGTGGCCGGCGTGGCGGCCGGCGCACGACGTAAAAAAGTGGGCAGCGGGATTGTGAACAGTGGCGCGCCCGTGCGTACGATAATCGCGGTTGTTGATGCGTACAATGGCAACAATGTTAAAATCATTATGCCAAAGACAAAACCCGCGAACCCGCGCAGTTGTGCGTTTGCCAAACGTGCCCATTGCGCGTACGACAGCATATCAAACCCAAATAAAATACGGAACAGGGCGTATGCCACGCAGAAATAACACACCGTCCAAATGATGGTGTATTTTTGTTTTTTCAAGAAATCACGTATGCGTTGCATGCTATAAATTATAGACAATAAATAAATTTTGTCAAGGCACGTTGTGCGCACGTGAATATTGTCTAAAAAACGCTTTTTTTTAGGTGTTTTTTATGGCATAATATCACAGATAGAAAGGGAGATTTTTTATGCAGAATTTTCTGAAAATTTTTGGTTTGTCGACCGCTGTTTTGGGCTTGGTTGTGACGGGCGCGTTTGATGCAAATGCCGCGGCAACTGGGCGTGCGGCGTATGATACGGTGCGCGCGACATCATCGACATCGTCTGCGCGTATGCCGACAATGCCAACATTGCCGATAAATTCTGTGGGCAATTTGTCGCCAGATGTGCCGACCACACCGACACCGAAACCTGACGATCCAAAGCCAGATCCCAAACCCGACCCAGAACCAGAGCCGGAATGCCCCGATGGCGGGGTGAAAAATTCTGACTATACCGTCACGAATTGTATGAATGACGTGTTGTCGTGTGTGAATCATGGGGCGTTGCCAAATGGTTTGAATGATTTGTTTAACGAAGATTTGCGTAATGCGATTATGAACGGCATGAACCTGTGTGCGGTTCAGGTTGAAAAGTGCATCACCACGGTTCGTCGCGATTGCGAAAATGTATATCGCACAACGGCGGACGTTTGGTTGGACTTTAATTCCCGTGTGATTCAGCCGGAATATTATAACTTTGTCTTGCGCAAGACCGGATTGACACCAAATCAGGCGGAAAATACGTGCTGGTTGCTGGACAAAAATACATATGGCACATCGTTTAACGCGGTGGCAAATGACGGTACGGTAACTGCGGAATATAACAACCGTGTTGGCGCATACAACAGCCAACAGGGTAACGTTTTGGTCAAAAATAATCCACAGGGTGTTCAGGTGAACGATGGCAACACTGGTGTTGATGGTCAACGTGGGCACTATGCACGTTGGGACGCGACCAAGGCCGAATGCTGGGTTCGCGTTGCTGCGTATAACAAAGATGAACAGATTAAAAACAGTTGGTTGTTTGGTGCCGCTGGTGATGATAAATTGGCAGAGGTCTGGAAATTGGCCGGTGACACGTTTACATGCAACAAGGACTTGTTTGGATTTTCTTTGCTGAATGATACCAGCACGGCCGCCGTTGTTGGCGTTGGTGGTGGTACTTTGGTTGGCGCGGGTGTTGGCGCGATTGCGGGCCACGGTGCGCGTAACTTTGATTGCACCAATAATTCACAGGTTAAAAAGTTGGCCGAACAGTTGACGCAGAGCGGCAACATCGGAATTCTGAATGAATTTATGGAACTGGAAAATCGTGTTACGCCAAATGCCAAGAATTTGACGCGTGCCCAGTGTCAGGAAATTGTGAATCTGTATTCTGTGTACAAGCAGTTGGATACAGCGTTGGACGATTGCCGCGATGTGTCTGAATACACCCAAGAGAACGTGTTGAAGGTAAAAATAAGATATATGGCGTCTGATGCAGAGGCGGCCAGTGTTGCACAAGATATTATCGACAGCAGTTTTCCACAGTGCCGCGGCAAATCGCTGGATGCGTGTATGCAGGTTTTGACAAATGCTTGTGCCACGCATGCTGATGATTGCATATCATATTTGCAGAGTTCTGGTTACGTTGGCACTGATGCATCGGCAAAGTTTGATATCAATGTCAGCACAACATCAGAATTGGTTGGCAAATGTTCGTTCCGCCCAATCAATATTGCCAAGGAAAACGGTGAACTGATTTACTGCGCGTCGACCGAACGTGGTTGCCAGAGTGCAACAGATATTCGTACAGATGTTGACCGCTTGGGACGTGCGCTGTCGGGCTTGGACATTTTGGCGGGTGAAAAATCCAACATGGCCAAGAGCATCGGTATCGGTGCGGCGACGGGTGCTGGCGCGGGTGGTTTGGCCACGGCAATTACCGCATTTGTTGAACGCAGCAACATCAGTTGCCATGTCGGTGACGGATTGGATCAGGTTGGTTTCGGCAAATCGTATTCGATTGGCACATTGAAGGATTTTTATGTTAAATGGAATCTGCGTTTGCCTGATACAATTATGCCAACCGCGAATGTGACGAATTGCGAAACATGGAAGGCCGCGTGTGCGACACTGACCGATTTGAATCAGTGTGCCGCCGCACAGGTGAATTACAAGCCCGCCGATGCGAATACAATCACGTTGGTAAATTCTGCATGCACCCCATCGGGCAGTGTATGTATCGAAAACCATGCAGTTGCCGTATCGCAGGGCGCATGCAAGCAATAGGCGCGAGATAAAGACAGTTTGTGTTCTCCCACCCCCGCCACCGCGGGGGATTTTTTAGAGCATAGATAATAGATAATAGATAATAGATGGCGCGCCGTCTGGCGTATTACTTCTTTCTTGTCATTCCGGTGCTTGTCAGGGCCCCGCAAAATTGATAAATTTTGTGGGTGGTGTCCACCGGAATCTAGGTTATTGACTTGCGCCGGACGGCGCACACTTTTGTTATTCACTGGATTGCTTCGTCATTTCATTCCTCGCAATGACAGAGATTCTAGAATATAGCAAGTTCTCCTCCTGTGGAGGAGTACCCGAAGGGGGAGGTGGTCTTTTGGTATTCAAGGAATGCACATTCTAGAAACTTAGTCCTCTTTGTCATTGCGAGCAAGCGCAGCGACGCGTGGCAATCCAGTGAGTAATATGTGCGCCAATGGCGCGACACCAATTCACTGGATTGCTTCGTCATTTCATTCCTCGCAATGACAGAGATTCTAGCACCTGTGTCGCCTGTGGACTGCGTATTTTATGCACTACTAGCACCATTGTCATTCCTGCGCAGGCAGGAATATGGTCTTTGAAATTACCAGTATTCGTTTATGTACAATTTACGTAAATTAAGACCGCAATGTTTTTGTATCTGGCTCACTGCGTTCGCACTGCTTAGTCCCTATTCCTGCCTGCGCAGGAATGACAAAGATGTGCGCCGAATGGCGCACAAAATCTATTATCTATGCTCTATTATCTATGCTCTAAAAAAACGCCCCGTGGGGCGTTTTTTTAGCATTTGCTGTCGCTGTATGTTATGTCAACCTTGCGACACGATTCTTGTGCGCCATTCAGCGTGCATTCGGTTTGGCCGCGCCCACTGGCCTGAATGTTCTGTACCGACAGGCCGGCCGATATCAACGCCGCCTTGACCGCATTGGCGCGATTCACCGACAGGTTATCATTCAACTTTGCATTACCGGTTTTATCAGTGTGACCGACAACAGTGATGCAGTAATCAGAACCGTCACCCATGGCAACAGATGTTTTTACCTGTGACGCAAACGACGTAATCGTATTTTTTGCCGCCGGCGTCAGTGTTGATTTGCCCAACGCAAACAGGTTCTTGGCCGGCAATACGATGTGTTGTACGGGTGTTATGCTGGTGGCGACCTGTGCAATCAGGCCCGTTGATTGTTGCGTTATCTGGGGTAGCGCGGCCAATGTCGGATTATTGTGTACGCATTGACCGCCCTCTATGGCGAAACCGGTTGTTGGGCATTCGCATGTTTGGCCATCGGCGGACAGATGAAAGCCGTTTTGGCATGAACATGTGCCGTCGTCCGCGACCGCTATGTTCGGGTCGGACGTGTCGCATTTCGCGTTTGGTGCGGGAACAACGCATTTGCCATCTTGGACAACGCGGTCAGATGGGCAGGCCTCGCACATATTGGAATTGGTGTTGAATACCATCGTGTCCTTGTTCTTGCATTCGCAATTTGGATATGTGCCGGTGGTATCAGATGGGCATGTTATGCTGGCCTCGCTGTCGGGCAATTTTGCAACGTCGTTCTGTAATTTATACAGTGGGGCATATTTCGCGACAATTTCATCACTGCGATTTTGCTTTTTTGCCCCAGAATTTACCGCGACATCGGCAACCAAACTGGCGGCGGCACCAACACCCGCCGTGATTGCGCCGGTCTTTAATTTCTGGGTAGTTTCACTTTTTTGTGCGTTCCATTTTTGTGCATCTGCGCCCGTTGGGTCGGCCAGTGCGCGTGACAAACTGGCGTATGTGCCGTTGGTGATGCCTGTGGATTCGTCGTCATACAGGCCGGTTGATGCCTTGTCCAAAATGACCTGTGATTCAATGCCAGCGGTCAGCCCCAAGGCCTCTTTGCGGGTCTTCAAATCATCAGCCAATGTTTTGTATTCGTTGTACAATGCCAACAGGTCGTTGCCCCCAGGCAATTCAACCTCTTTATCACCACCGCTGATATTGCGGCCCATGCCATAGTCACATTTGAATGTGGCCAGATATGCGGTCATGTCGGCTTCGGCCGCGTCGTCGGCACGGCGTTCCGCCAATGCAGATGCCGCCATCTGTGCACCAATACCGGTTGCGCCAATGCCCGCCGCGCCAATCAGTTTGTTGGCGGTGGATTGTTCCTTGGCCTTTTGCGTGTTGTAATTTTCACGCAGTTCTTGGGTCTTGGCCGCGGATTGTTCGGCGGTCAATGTTGGCTTTGGTTTTTCGGTGCATGATAATTTGTCGGCACTGACGTTATAATCGCTGGCGCATTCGTCAATTATGCACTGTTCAGAATTTGTTTCAGTGTTCCATTCGCGGTGTGCCGTTTTTGCGTTGGCGGGCATCGGTTTGCAACCGCCACTGATTTCAACGCATTTGCCACCAGATACCTCGTAACCACCATTGCATTCGGTTGCGTTGCATGTGCCACGCTTTAATTCACCCGCGGCTGCATGCGGAATTGCCGCGATTTGTTCGGCACTGCATGGGCCATCACTGGGGACACATTTGCCGCCGTCCAACATATATTTGGAATTGCACTTTTTAATTGTGCATTCCAACGACGAACCATTCATTTCGTACTTTGCGGATTTGGCATTTGCATCGCCCGATTGGCAATCACGCCCAACCATATCGTCACAGCCATTTTTTGCCGCGTTCATAACATAGCGCGGGCCGTTGCAGATGATTTGTTCGCACGCACCATTTGACAATTTATATTCAGCAACGCACGCGGTCAGTACACAATGAACACCCGTGCCATCAGAATTTCGTGCGGTGTTACCGGCAGTGGCGTGCAGGGGGCTCAACTCATCGGCGGTGCAGGCGCGGCTGACCCACTGGGCGGTGGTGACAACCTCGTCCAAGACATTTTCGCAATTCAGTACAATCTTGGAATTTGCGCTTGATGCAGAAACTGTTTTTGATGTGCAACCGGTAAAACTGATTTCCAGTGTGTCGTTGCTGTCGACGTCAGATAATGAAAACGCGCCGTCAACGTCTGCAATCGCATATTTGTTTGTTGCGTTTTTGCTCAATACCGTTGCGCCGGTCAGTGGTTCGCCACGTTCGTCCACAATCGAACCAGATACACTGGTCATGGCGGCGAATGCCGGCACAGAAAATAAAACGACAAAGATTCCAGTTAAAAATTTTTTCATTATTTATATTGCCCGCATTCTTGTTCGATTTTTTTATTCATAAATTCTGTTTGTGCGCGATCAAATGCATCGTTGCTGTCGATGACCCCTTCGGCATCGGTGGCGGATGCGGCGGCCATTTCACGTTGCAGTAATCCGGCAAATTCGGCATCGTTTGCAAAATTCCAATTCTTGGAACGGACGCTTTCTGCACAGTTATTATATTTCTGTTGTGGCGTTTCCATTTTTTGCACGTTCAGTGTGTCGGACGACAAATCCATTTTTTCGTTTTCGATTGCGGCGATGTCCGCTTTTTCTGCGTCGGCGATTTCTTTATCAATATCTTTTGATGCCTGACGTTCTGCCTTGCGCAATGTGCGGTTCAGTTTTCTGTCGGACACGGCGCGTGTGGTGTCGGTCTTGCTGTCAGATGTGGTGACTGATTCTGTATTAGATTTTTTGTCCGATGTCGCATCTGTTTTCGTGTCCGATGCTGTTTCAGATTTTGATGATGCGTCTGATGACGATGCGGCCTTGTCGTTTATTTCGGCTTGTTCTTTTTCGGCGTCTTTCAGGGCATTCTTGGCCTTTTGCGTGTCGATTGCACGACCGATTGCGCCCGATGTAATTGCACCCGTTGCCACACCAACGCCAGCCCCCAGCATACCAGTTGTTGCGGATTTTTGGCTGCGTGTCAGGCGATACGCATTTTCTTTGAATGTTGTGATGTCAATGCCGAACCAGTTCTGGTCGCAATCAAATGTTGAACCGGCATATGCTTTCTTGGACGCGTATGGAACGTCGCTGTCACCCGCCCAGAAATTGACGGTATAAACGCAATCCAAACTGCGTTCGTCAAACATTGCGCCCAAACGTTTGCATACCGTTGCCATTTGGTCGCGTAATGCATACAGGCGTTTTTCGTCGGATTGAACTTGAACCTCGGCCACTTGGCGCAGGGTTGCAAATGCGCCCATTGTGCGGCTGGCCAGACCACTGTCGGCTGCGCGGCATTCGTCGGCGATGCTGGCGCATGCGCTGATGGCGTTATCGCCCGCCGATTTGCCCAGACATTTTGAATATGTATTTCCGCATTGATTGGTTATGCACTTGTTGTAACGATTACCGCAATCCAAGATTTTATTGTACGATGCCAACAGTGCGTTCAGGTCACGGTCGGCCTTGATTTCTGTGGCAAACAATTTGTATTCGTTGCCGGTGCATTCTGTGTCGCGACGGCACGCGTCCATTTTTGTGCCCCATGTCGTGTCGGTGTCGCCACTGCATTTTGTGAAATCGTTACCGCATTTGTTTTTCATGCACGCACGCAATGTTGCGTCGCACGCATTTTGACCACTGGCCGACGATTTGGTCGCCGATGCATTTGCGGTGTTTGTTGTGTCGGCGGCGTCCAAGGCGGCACGCTGGCGACGGATTTGTTCCGCCAATTCTGTATCAGATGAATCGCTGGGTGCAACCGTGCCAGATGAACTGACCGCGGATGCGAATTGTTCACTCTTGTCCGTAATGACGACGTCGTCGGTTGTAGTGTCCGCTGTATCTGACTGTTCGGGTTCGGATGGCGCGGTGGTGTCGTCGTCCGCCTTGGCATCAGATGCGGTGGTGTTATTATTTGCGTTTGCCGAACTGGTAATATTTGCAGACATTGTTGGCATGCGTGATGCAATGCTGACACGTGGGGCGGTGCGCGTTGTCACCGTGTTACGCTGAACCACGGCGGGTGCGGCAAATGCGTCCGCACATGCGATGGCGCACGCCAGTGCGATTGCGCTGATTTTAATCCGTTTATAAAAATCCACTGTTACTTGCGTCATTTATATTGTCTTTGTTTATTTCAGCACATTGCACGCCAATTCATAGAATTTGCACAAATTGGCGGCTATGGATTTTTCAGACGATGCGTCGCCGGCGGCGCATTTGTTCGGCATATTGTTGTCGCATACCGAATTGATGCACGTGTCACGTCCTGCATTGTTGGTACAGTTTGCGCGCGCCGTTGCCAATTTCTGGGTGCGGGCATTCTGGTAAGATTCAACAATGCCATTGATTGTGTTTTGTGCGTTGGCCAAAAATCTGTCGCGGGTGGTAATCATTGTGCTGCGAATATTTGCGGTGTATTCGTCGCACCCCGTGGCCAGAACGCTGCACGTTGCGAACGCCGCGTCAAAATCCGCGCTGTCTGCGCACTGGGCATAGTTTGCGCCGCAATGTTTGGTTTCAGTCATGCATGCGGTGATGTCGGTTGTGCATTTGGATTGGCTGGCCGGCTTTGCCGCCGCAATGGCCAATGCAGACATTTCCGCACTGATGCCCGCCGCGCGACATGATTGCTCTATTAAACTGTCGTACGCGTCCGATGCGTCTTCCGCGGTGCAACCGTCAACACGTGCGATACACTGGCGAATTGCCCACGCATATCGCGCCGATGGTGCGTCGGGTGCTTTCTGTAATTCCTTGGCCGATAAATTGTATTTCGCAGATGTGCCAACAGACACACTGCGCATAGTATTGGTTGGTGTGCCGGCGTCGGTTGTGCCGCAATATTGACAACGTGCGGCCGGATTAGACGACACATTGATTGCGCACACGGAATCCAAACACCGTGTCAAATCAGCAACGCTGCATGCCGCGTGCGCCGTGTTTGCATGCGCCGCGCCCAGTGCGATTGCCACCGAAAAAATATAGATGCTGTTTTTCATTTCTCTCTTGTCTGATAAATTATATCAAAAAAGGGCAGGGCGCGCCAACAAAAAAGTACTGGAAAAATCAATGTCTTGACAAAAGTAATGTTTTGTCCTATATTAGTGGCGATATAAATAAAGAAGGTGCAAAAATGGCGACAGGAAAATTAGACAAGAAAGTTTTGGCGCACGTTGGTGCGGGCATCGCGGCGGTCGCGCTGTTGGCGTTTGGTATTACCCAGTGCAGCAGCAAGCAATCCGCCCGCGCTGATCGCGATAATTACAAGAGCTCGGTTGAAAACCTGAATGGTCAGGTTGAACGCTTGACAGATGAAAATGCGGCGTTGCGTGATTCATTGGATTACACGGCGGCCAAATTGAACGAATGCGAAAAGGGCAAACGTTGTGTTCGCACGCAGACGCCGGCCAAGAAAAAATCACAGCCGAAAAAGTCGCAAGTGAAACCACAGCCAGCGCAGCAACAGAAAAAATGTGCCCCTGCGCCATGTGGTGGGAACAAGGTTGTTGTTCGTGACGATGCCCAGAATAATGGCACAATCGTTGTCGGTAACAATAACAATGTCGTTGTTGTAAATAATAATGCTAAACAGGTCGCGGCGGATACTGTAAAGCGTGTTCATACCATTACCGCGACACGCATTTGGTATTCCAAGGTGAAAGCAAAATAATTTTTGCACCATCAAATGAAAACAGTCCGGCATCGGGCTGTTTTTTTTATAGACAGGTAAAACAAATCTGTGTTATTATATTGCGTACAGAGAGAATTTGCATGAAATACATCAGAATTTTAGTACTGTCATTGTTTGTCCTGCCATTTGCGGCACGCGCGGCGTCGTCTGAATTTATGGTTGCGGCGCAACTGTTGTCGGCGGCCAAGAATGCCGATATTCAACAGGTTCAGGCATTGGTCAACAATGGCGCAAATGTGAATTTTGTGGATTCAACGGGTATGTCAATCGTCTGCACGGCACTGATGAATAATGATGTGCGTGCGGCCCAGATTTTACAGATGTATGGTGCGGATGCATCAAATTGTGATCGGCAAATTAAACAGTACAGGAACAAGAATACGACCCGAACGGAATCGGGTGGGCTTTTCGGTGGGCTGTCGTCCGCCCAGAGCATGACATTGGCGGCGGCGGGTGCCGCCGTTGTTATTGGTGGGCTGTTTTTATTGACCGATGTGTTTGACCCTGGAAACGATAACAGTTCGTCGTCCAGTACAGGCAATCGTGGCGAGGATAATCCAGGGGGCAATACGAATAGTCCAACTGAAAAACTGGCGATTCCATATGGGCCGGCAATGCCAACCGCAGAAACGGAATCTGCGAACTATGCCGATAACTTGAATTTGTACAGCCCATCTGACAGTGAAAATATTCTGGCCAAGAATTTCAAATTGATGAACAATATGGCGGGTGGCAATTACCTGTTGATGATGCGTGGGTATTCTGCGCTGGCGCGTGGCTATATGGGTATGCGCACGTTGCGTGATTCTGCGCGCGCACCAATTACAAATGACACGTTGAAACAATATAATTTGGGCAGTACCGCCGTTGCCGGTGGGCGTCCTGTGAATGTCGGTCTGATTACGGCAAATGGTGTAAATGCGTCGGACACATCATCATTGGGTGACAGATTGTTGCCATGGACAACGTTTAATGGTACGTCCCTGAATCAGGCCAGCACGGACATGGTGTCCAGCAAATATTACAATAACAAGATTACGATTGCCGCTGGCGCGACGGATTTATCGGGCATGACCGCGGCCGAAGATTCGTCTTTTGTTGGTGACTTTGATTTATCAGGATCGGGCACGGCAATCAATAACACGTCGGCATCGGCGTTGGACAATCTGTTGGCAAAAATTATTGGCGGTAAAGAGGCCGGCTATGCCGATGCGGATTACATGGGATTTATGCCGAATGGTCAAATGTCGATATTCAGAACCGGCGGTGGTCGTGGGTACGTCAGTATGACCGAAACAAATGCTGGATCGTACACCATGGCGGGCGATGCGTTGGCAACGGGTGATACACTGACATTGGATGGAAAAACATATACCGTGACGCGTACGGGGAATGCCATTGTGGCGACGAATGGGGACACAACATACAACGGCTACATTGGTGCTGATGGCGCACTGTATATGAATGATGCAGCATACACGTTGGCGGACAATACAATTACACAGGTTAAAAAGTTAGATGACATTGATTACTTTAATTACAAGGCACTGTTGAAATCTGGCGCGTTGTGGTGGGCGGCGGGCGATATAGGTGGCGGGCGTTCACGTCCAGACATCATTGCAAATGCGTCTGTGATTTCGCCATTGCATTCGCGCGATACCAAAACAGTCAGTGATATTTTGTCGGTTGGAACAGACAGTACCAAGTTGCAGGCCGCATTTATAAAATTTGTGAACCAGTATTATGATGTGAATACGACCGATGGCGTCGGTGGTGCGGACGCGTTGCCAGGGACGGATGCATCTGCATTCTTTAATGGTTTGGGTTCAACGTTTTCGCCGTTGGTGATTTTCTCGACCGGTGCATTTGAAACAGACAGCGCATGGTCTGGCAAAACGTTAGAGGCGGAATTTGAAAATTCTGCGCCATTGGTTTTCCCGAACTTGGAACATCTGTTTATGTCGGTTGTTGCGGTTGGCCAGACGGGAACCAAGGGCACAACCACAGCGGACAGCGTTGCTGGCTATTCACCCAGTGGCACATATGCACTCAGTCAATGGTCAACAAACAACGGCACGCCGGACGATACGTCTGATGATAAATATTACAAGGCGCGCGCATGTGGCGCGGCGGGACGTGGCACGGCCAGTATTGACCCATGGTGCTTTGCGGCAACGGGTTTGACCGATGAATTGGCGGTGGCGGCGGCGGCCGGTGCGGCGGGCGCGGTAAAATCCGCATTTGATTATATGAATAACAAGCAGTTGTTTATGCTGTTGGCGTTGACGGCCGACGGGCCATTCTTGGGTTCGACCGATACAGGTACATCAATGACCAAAGATGCGTTGATTTCATATTTGAAGAGCATGTACACATTGCCAAATGAATATGACGCGCGTTGGCGTTCGGGTGGCGAAAATTATCTGGACGTATTCAAAGAAGTGTTTGGTTACGGTCTGATAAACGTTGCACGTGCGACCACGCCGGCCAAGAAATTGTATTACTATACCGATGGCAAAATTGTTTCCAGCAGCGGCAATGCGTACTGGCGTGCGGCGACAAACACCACGTTCCGTACGTCATCTGCGTTCAGTCCACGTATGGCAACAATCAGTGCGCCGTTCTTTGATAAATTGGAAAGTATTGATGGCGAATTGGCGTTGCCACGTATTTGGAAAAATGAATTTGCGGTTGGCACGCAATCGCGCCGTGGGCTGTATATGGGTGATGTGTTGGGCGAATTTCGCGCCGATAATCGCGCCGCGCCACGCACGCAGATTGGCAATATTGGATTTTCAATGACGACGTCGCCACGCGCATATAATGACAATATGGGCGGATTGGACACGTTACAGATGGACTATGCACGTGGCGCATGGAATTTTGCCGCGGGGTATCAGCATCACCTGACCGATGGGGCGTCGCGCTTTGATGGTATGTCAAATCCGATTTTGAATCTGGCGTCAAATGCGATTACAACCGATGCGATTTATAACAGTGGTCGTTGGTCATTTGGTGCGCGCGCGTTTTCTGGTGCGATTACCGACGAAGAATTGTTGGAAAATGACCCGACGATTTCATCACAGTATGCGCCGGCGCGCTTGGGTCTGATTTCGGGTGCGCAATCGCACATTGCGTGGCATGGCGATAAATTTGGTTTTACAACCGCGTTTGGTAATGCGCATGAATCAGATACTTTGCTGGGGGCCCAGACGGGGGGACTATTGAATCTGGGTGCGGGTGACACAATGTATATTGATTCCGAATTGTCATATCGACCAACGGACAACCTGACACTGCGTGTGCGCGGAACGTTTGCCCGCACAACATCAGATATGGCGGGGGGCGCGGTCATTCTGGGGATGTCGGACATTTATTCAGACGCGATTGCGGCTGGCGTGGATTGGGGCAACTTTAATTTCACGGTGGCGCGTCCGCTGGGGGTAAATCGGGGCACAATGCAATATTCATATGCGGACTATGATTTATCAGAGGTTGCCGATGGCAAATACGACATTGTGATAACGGATGCCGGCGTGCGTGATGTTGATTTGACCCCTGAAAATCGAGAGGTTCGCCTGACCGCGACATATCGTCATGCATTGGGCGCATTTACCGATGGGGCACTTGGGTTTATATATCGCGTGAATCCAAATCACACCAGTGCATTTGGGAACGAGTCCATATTTATGCTGAAATTGAACCACCGGTTGGGAATATAATTTGCTTGACAAAAATACGTAGTGTGGTAGTGTTTCCCGAAAATCAAAGGCATATAGTTATGAAAATTTATTCGTGTGTTGAGCACATCAAGGATTTCTTTAACAGAACATCAACACGTTCATTGTCGTTGACGTCTACGTCAGATGCTGCGCTGGTGTCCAGTTTATGTTCAAACGTGGAATTTTTGCGTGCTAAAAATGGGCTTTCGTATTTTTATTGTTTTATGGGGCATGCAGAAAATGTGGATGTATGCGAATACTTGTTGCGTCGCAATGGCTTTTTGCCCCGTCGGCATATCAGCCGTTATATGGGGGGAAATGGTTTGGTTTTGCGCATACCAAAAACGTCGTATGTTGGTAATGCTGCCAAGAATGATTTTTTGAAAAATGTTCGTATGAATTTTGAAAAACATATGGGCTGGGATTATTCGCAACAGGTTGCGCAAATTCGTGCCGAAATGGCGCAAAAGACAAAATAAAAAACGCCCAAACGGGCGTTTTTTTATTTACATACCACAACCATCGCTGTGCGCAGGACACTGTCCCCGAACATGTAACCCGCCTGCATTTCAGACACGATTGTGTTTGGCGCGGGTGCGGGATTTGCGTCCGCGGGTGCGGGCACAACCTGAATCGCATTGTGGAATTGTGGATTCAAAACCTGACCCACGGAATCGATTTTAACAATACCGATTTGCGCAAACGCAGATTCCATTGCGCGTGCCATGGATTGAATACCTGCATCGTCTGGTGCGTGTTTTTGCGCGGCGACAATGGCGTCCATCACGGGCAAGAATTCCTTGGCCACGTTCATTGCGCGATTGCGGGCACGTGATTCCGCGTCTAATGCGGCGCGACGACGTGTGTTTTCTAATTCGGCAACACTGCGCAAGTATTTGTCGTTCAGTTCGTTAAACTCTGCCTTTAACGCGTCCAGTTCCGCGGCGGCGTTATTTTGTTCGTCGTCGTTGGCCGCGTCGGGCGTTATGTCCGCGGGCGCGTCGGTGGCTGGTGCGGTGGTACTGTTTTTTGCCGTGTCAACCGATACGGTTTCGATTTCTACTTCTTTTTCTGGTTTGTTTTCGTCTTGCATAATTATACCTGTAAACTTGTAAGTGCAGGGCGGGTCGCGCCCACCCATGCAAATGTAACCTTATTTCACACTGGTTATTATAGGTATGAAATCGTCAGGTTTCAAGGATGCGCCACCAACCAATACGCCATCAACGTGCGCAATCGACATAATTTCGGCGGCATTTGACCCCTTGACACTTGCACCATACAACACCGGCGTGCCGTCCAATCCCATATCGGTCAGGGTATCTGCAATCAGTGTGTGCGCCGCCGCGATTTCTTCGGCGGTTGGGGTCAGACCCGCACCAATCGCCCAGCGTGGTTCGTATGCGACAATAACGTTACGCGCGTCTGTTGGTACAGATTCGCGAACGCCCGATTCAATAATCGCCATCGTTTTGCCGGCCTGTTTTTCGTCCATTGTTTCGCCCACACAAATAATAGGGGTCAGGCCGGATGCGATTGCGGCGGCGGCCTTTTGACGGACAATGTCGTTTGTTTCGCCGTGATACATGCGACGTTCGCTGTGGCCAACAATTACGTATTTTGCGCCCGTGTCTGCAATCATGGGGGCGGAAACCTCGCCCGTGAATGCGCCATGGTCGTTGGTGCTGACGTCCTGTGCGCCCAAGGCGACGTTTTCAGCGCGTGCGCCCAGCATTGTGAACGGCACGCACAGAATTACGCGGTTATTTGTGACAATGTCACGCAACGCATGCAGCATATTTTCCAACGCCGCGCGCGTACCATTCATCTTCCAATTACCTGCAATAATTTTCATGGTTTTTCCCCTTTTTTTCGTTGATTTTTCTCTTGTCGTTTTGCTATGGTAACGCAAAAGGGGAACAAATGCTAGAATATTTACGTAATGCAGCAGACAAGCCATTGGCAAAATTTCTGATTGCTATATTGGCTTTCTCGTTTGTCGGTTGGGGCGTTGCCGAATGGGTTTTCGGCGGCAGTCGCGGCGACACAACACTGGTTCGCGTTGGCAATGCCGACGTGACAATGCAAGAATATAATGCCGAACGCAGTCGTGCCTTGGCCCAGATGACCCGTGAACAACAGCGGGCGGTTTATACCGATGCGCAGACGGGGGCGCAATTTACCGCCCGCGTTTTGGGTGACCTGTCGACACAACGTATGGTTGAAAATCGTGCAAACGATTTGGGCTTTGTCGTGACCGATGGTCGCATTGCACGCGAAATTCGCGAATTTCCAGAATTTCAGAGCAACGGTCGCTTTTCCGCGTACTTGTTTGATGTGGTTCTGAATAATTCAGGGTATAGCGAGGCCGCATTTGCGAACGTCCTGCGTAATCAGGTTTTGCGTGGTTATGTGTTGGGCCCAATCGCCGTGTCGATGAATGTGCCACAATTTGCACTGACCGCGGCATACAACGCCAGATATGGCCAGAAAAAGATTGAATACGCAACGGTAAAGTTTTCTGATTTCAAGGTTGGCCAGCCAACCGATGCTCAGTTGCAAGAATACTATGCGGCGCACCCCCAGATTGTGCCGGAACACCGCACGGTATCGTATGTCTTGATTCCTGCCGATATGTCAAAGCCCGACAGTTATGACGCGGCGTTGGCCACCGCGCAAAAGGTCGAAGATGACATTATCGCGGGCGAATCCATGGCAACCGCGGCAAAACGCCACAATGCGAAATACGTATCATTGAAATCATTCGCGGCGGATGGCCGTCCGGCGGACGCAATATTGACCGACAAAATGGTTGCGAAAATCTTTGATATGGACGCAGGGCTGGAAAGTGAGCTGACCGAACCCAAGCAAGGGTTTGTTATTGTTCGCGTTGATAAAATCGACCCACAGCACAATGCCGAATTTGCGTCGGTTAAAAAGAACCTGATTGCCGATTGGCAGCGTGACGCCCAACGCAAACAGGCGTATGTTCGCGCAAATGAAATCTTGGTCGATTTGAACAAGAATGGCAAATTTGTTGGTAAAAAATTGTCGACCAAATCGGCGACGGTATCGCGCACATCGGGCGCACCAACCGATGTATTGGTTGCGGCATTCCGTGCAAACGCCAATGACAATTCAATCGTCAGTGCTGCGGACGCATTCTATGTATTGCACGCGGGTGACGCGGTTGCGCCAACGGTTGATACGAAGAAGATGACCGATTTACGCAAAGAATTGGCATCGACCCAATCGCGCGAAATCACAGACGATTATAATTCGTTCTTGATTCGGACGTATCCGGTCAAAATCAATCACAAGGTTTATGACAAATTCTTTGCAAAATAAAGAAACGCCCGTTTGGGCGTTTTTTTGCTGCCAAATAAAAAAGATGCGCTATTTGTGGCGCATCTTTTCGTGTTTTCAAAAGGGTAACTGTCCAAATCTAGCGATGGCTAAATTTGGACACAAAACCCCTTGACCAAACCGCGGGAAACGTGTACTATTACCCACATAAAAATGCTCAAATTTAGCCATCGCTAGATTTGGACAGTACGTTATTCTTAGGTGGAGGGGGCACAAACCCATGGCAAATATAAATAAATCATATCTGTTACTGGCGGCGTTATTGGCGGCGAGAACCGGCACGGCAGAGGCGGTGTTTACATCCAGTCAATGCAGCAATATAGTGGATTGTTTTAATCAATATACCGAAGATGAAAATGATGAGGCAGATACGGCGTGTTGTACTGATTTGTGGGGGTATGAGTATGGTACGACAAACTATTATTCTTGTCACCGTGCCGGTATGTTGGGGCCGGACAGCGATTCTTGCCCATCATATAAATTTTCACAAAGCGATTGTACAAAGGTTAAAAATAATGGGTGTGACCAGTCGTCGTTGCCGTCGGGGATGACAATGCAAATATGTCAGGCCATTTATTATTATGACAAATGGTCAACGTATTGTAATGGTACAAGCGGTGGCGGCACAACAACCAGTTTTGCTGAGTACTGTGATGACCCACTGTATGGTCAACATAGTGACAGTTTTTCAGATTGCATTACATATGATACGGCATCTAATTGCTGTACAACTATTTATGGCAGCAGTTGGGCATCCTATTGCATGGCAGAATATAGTGGTTCAATGTCGTGCACATCGGGCAGTGATTGCGGCCCTGGGGAAATATTATCTGGCGGGTCTTGTCGTGCGACTGCGGCATGTAATGTTGGTTGGTATCATCCAACCGCGGGGACGGATTATTGTGCGCAATGCCCATCGTTTGACAGTGCGCGTTGGAATGGGAAAACGTGGTCTGACTTTACCGATATCAAGGGGGGCGATACCACCACTGGTGCACAGGCCGGTACAATATGGGGATTGGCCACATGTTATGTTCCGACGTCAACCGCGTTTTCTGACCCAACGGGCACATATGAATTTTCCACTAATTGTTATCACGGGTCATAGGCGATAATGCAACCAGATGACAAGATAGATATCTTTGACGTTATTCAACGACGCTTGGTTGATATAGAATCCAGACAAAACTGGTTGATTCAAAAACTGGGCGAATTACATAATCATGTGTCGCGCCTGTATGGTATGGGGCGCGTTGCCGATGATTTGCCTGATGCCACGGGGCATCTGGCGTTGCAACAGCGTGCGGCGTTGCATTTGGCGGAAATGGTTGCCGCAGATTTGCGTGCGAATGGCATTGGCTATTTCCTGTCCGCGGGTAATTTACTGGGCGCGGCGCGCAATGGTAAATTTGTGCCGTGGGACGATGATATCGATTTCGGCCTGATGCGACCAGATTTTAATCGTGCGGTTGAATTGCTGAGTGCACGGTACAATCACGGACACTTTCAAACCGTGTGGGCGCACGCCGGCGGTATATTCAAGGTCTTGTTTATGGGCAAAATCTGTTTGGATTTATTCCCGTGGGATTGTTATTACAAGCATATTTGCACGCCCAAGGAACTGGAACGGTTCAAAATGGATTATCGTGCCGCAATGAATGCCGCGCGTGATTTGGAACAGGGTGCGGGTACATACGCAACATATTATGACATTGTGTCTGATTTGATTTTGCATGGTCGTCAGCCCGACTGGTCACATGGCGATTTATTCGAAGCGATTGACTGGCAATTACTGAATGAACGCATTATGGGACGATTCCACGATGGGGTATGGAATCATGAATACATATTGCCATATGGCGAAATTGAATTTTGTGGGAAAAAGTTTTCTGCACCAAATAATCCTGATGCATGGTTGACCACGCGATATGGCGATTGGGGTGTTTTGTCGCCTGAATTTTCCAAGCATGTTTCGGGCAGTTTCACCTATGCCGAACTTGGCATTGTTCGCGCATTTATTGATGGGCAAATAAAATGAACCTTGCGTTACTGACGGCGGCGGGTTGTGGCAGTCGTGTTGGCAGCACAACGCCAAAGCAGTTTATTCCTGTGGACGGCGTGCCCGTGATTGTGCACACCATGCGTGCGTTTCAGCATCACCCAGAAATTGATGTAATCTGTGTTGTAACGTTACCTGAATGGGTGAACAAGGTTGCTGAATATGGTCGGCAATACGGCATTACAAAACTGCGTCATATTGTTGTTGGGGGCGCGTCGGGTCAGGAATCGATAAAGTGCGGCTTGGACGAATTGCATGACGTATATGCCGATGATGATATCGTTCTGGTGCATGATGGTGTGCGACCGATGGTGTCGGCGGAAATTATTTCTGATTGTATTCGGTGCGTGCGCGCAAATGGTAATGCGATTGCCGCCATCCCGTGCACAGAGGCGATTTTGCAAACCACCGATGGTGGCGTGTCGGCGGTGACATCAATCCCGCGCGATGCGCTGCGCCGGACGCAGACGCCACATGGATTTTATCTGGGTGATATTTGGGCGGCGCAAAATGACGCGCTGGCGCGCGGAATTACAAATACGGTTGCGTGCTGTACATTGATGGTTGCGCTGGGGCGGCGTGTGTTCTTTTCGCGTGGGGCGGAACAGAATTTGAAACTGACCACGGCGGCGGACTTTGAAATCTTTCGTGCTTTACTGGGGCAGGTGACAAAATGACCATTTCAGATTTATTGCGTGATGAATACGAACGTGCGCGTGCGGGTGTGGGCGATGCATTGGGCGCGCTGCGCGGTCGGCGGATTTTGATTACGGGCGCGACGGGACTGATTGGTGGTTGGTTGGTTGATTTTCTGACCCATATGAATGCGGTGCACGGGTTGGGTGTTGATATTTTTGCCGTGTCGCGCAGTGTGAAAAAGTTGGCGCATCGATTCGGTGACGCGACGCAAAACCTGCATTTTATTGAATGTGATTTGTCGGGTGGAAATGCGCCGGATGGCACATTTGATTTCGTCGTGCACGCGGCCAGTCCGGCGTGCCCCGCGGCGTACACCGCGCGACCGGTGGATGTAATCCGCGCAAATGTGTTGGGCACAATGGCGTTGCTGGACGCGGTATGCACAAATGATACGCGATTCCTGTTCGTTTCCAGTGGCGAGGTTTATGGTCACAATAAAACCACCGTGCCATTTGTGGAAACGGACGCCGGCGAAGTTCAGTTCGCAACCGTGCGCGCGTGCTATCCCGAATCAAAACGCACGGCGGAAAGTTTGTGCATGGCGTACGCAGCGCAGTATGGGCGGCACGTTTGCATCGTGCGTCCGAACTATGTTTATGGGCCGCGGATTGCGCCTGAAAATAATCGCGCCGATGCACAATTTTTGCGTGCGGTAATGTCTGGGCATGATATTATACTGAACAGTGATGGCGCACAGCGGCGCACGTGGTGTTATGTTGCTGATGCAGGAACGGCGATTTTGCGGGCGGTTCTGTGTGGGGCGCGTGGCGCGGTTTATAACATTGCGAATCCAAATGCGGATGCGTCTGTGCGGGAATTTGCCGATTGCATGGCACAATGCGGGGGCGTCGCGGTGCAAATTGCACCGAATGCGACCGCGGTGGTGGGTGCGGATTCTGTACTGAATGCCGATCGGTTGATTCAGGCGGGTTGGACGCCCGTCTATGATTTGCAATCTGGGGTTGCGCGGACGGTTGCCATCGCCACAGAAAAATAATTTATTGGGGGCATTATGACAACGTGGGCGGACGGTCGGACGCGGTGCGCGTGGGCGAATCCGAATAATCCAGAATACATAAAATATCACGACACAGAATGGGGGCGCGCCGTGCATGATGATGCGCGGCTGTTTGAAATGCTGGTGCTGGAATCGTTTCAGGCGGGGTTGTCGTGGGAATGCATTTTGGCAAAGCGTGAAAACTTTCGTCGCGCGTTTGATGGATTTGATGCGCGTCGCATTGCCGAATATACGGACAGTGACGTCAGTCGATTGATGGCGGACGCGGGGATTGTTCGCAATCGCTTGAAAATCCGCGCCGCAATACAAAACGCGCGCGTGTTCTTGGAAATTCAGCGCGAATTTGGTTCGTTTGACGCATACATCTGGCGCGCGACGGGCGGGGCGGTAATTCGAGAGGTGGCCCACACCCATTCTGAAATTTCGGACGCGGTTTCACGCGACCTGCGCCGGCGGGGGATGCGATTCGTTGGTACAACAATCATATACGCCTACTTGCAGGCCATCGGCATTATCAACGGCCACAGCGCAGATTGCTGGTGTGCGAAATAAAACTGCCCCGAGGTGGGGCGGGATTATTTTTCTTTTGAATGACAATCATTACATGCGCACTTAATGACAGCATATTTTGGGGTCGTACTAAAATCTATAATTCAGTTCAATTTCCAGCCTATGCTTGTAAAATTCAAATGCAGGGGCGTTGGAATCACGACGGGTGTACGTATAAGAAATAGACGGGTAAATACGTTGGTATTCCAATAAACGGCTGGACAGGCGAATATAGGCCTGATACGTCCAATCTCGCCGTCGGAATGAATCCAGCGAATAGTCACGCATTATAAAGAATTGTGGTTCGTGGTATTCGGTATGGGTTAAATCTAGCCGCGCATATAAGGTCAACGTCAACGGCAACTCGCCAAAATATCCAACCGAATACGTCTGTCCAGTGTAGCCATAGGACGGCTCGGTCGCTGTGCTGTAAAAGCCGGACACACCCGCCAGAACAAAACTTTTGTTATTTATATAATAGCGCGGCTGAATATAGGCGGTGTATTCATTACTGCGATAAATGTCGTTTATGCGCCCGTCATGATATTTGGTATGGGTATAGGAAACTCCGCCCGCCAATGACATGCGCCGTGTTATATCGTATGCCGCATCCAACCGCAATCCTGGTACAGTTGAATAATATTTACCCGCATACCAACGCATTTGGGTGAATGGTTGCAGGCTAACATAGCCCCGCGACATTAAATAACGTGGTCCGCTGGCCAGATACAGGGAATAATCGTCATAACGGCTGGTTGCAAAATCAATGGCGGATAAATGCGCGCTATTTTTAATACCCCAACGGTTTGTCAGACGTAAATAATAATCCCCACCCAAACTATAGCGCAGGCCAACGCCGGAATTTTCCTGTTCCAATGGGCGGCACATGATACCAAAGCCAAAGTTGATGCATTCCTGTGCCCGACCGGTGGCATTGTTTATGTTTGAATCTGGCACAATGGACAAGCCCGCATTGACAGACCAATTTTTGCGCTGGCGTGCCGCATTTATCAGACTACGCACGCGATTGGCCACGCCAGGCAGTAAATTCTTATCCGCCAGAACCAATCGCAGATTAAAGTCCGCCAGCCCATATTGCCCCGTCAACATGTAAACTTGGGCCAGCTCCAGTCGCACTGGTGTCATATCAGGGTGGAATTTTAGAATTGTCAGGAAATACCGCTCTGCTGTGTCATAGTTCCCACGCATTGCGGCAACGCGCCCCAGTTGAAACAATGCGCCAATGCGAATGTCTACGTCGTCGCTTTGTAAAATATCGTTCAACAGGGATTCAGCCGCCAGCAAGTCACCTGCGCTCAACATCATATCCGATACTGCCAATGCCTGCGCGTCGGTCAGTTCAACCGTTTGCGCAGTCGATGGTGTGGCCATAGCACACACTGGAACCATAGCCACCACCCCCATCAAACACCCAATCAGACGACGCATTATTTTTTCGTGCCACCAAAAGAACCAGTTAAATAAAAAGTATCTGTTATTGTGTTCGTTTTCCCATATTGATTGTCGTCAAATCCTTCTTGGTATGTTCCAAAGGCTTCCTCAACGCCATTTTTACTGACATAGCCAAATTCTGTTGTTATGTCCTTGTTTTGGAAATTGCCAGTGGGTAAATTATATTGTGATTTGCCGGTGTTATTTGTTCCGGAAATGCTTACGTCATATTTGCCCGCGTTGTTTTTTTCAAAACTTATATTATAATAATTTTCAAATGCCAAATTTAGCTTTGGATTGGTTGGACTATATGTAAAGGTCGCATCACCTTTTATAAGTTCGGTTTTGTCACGTTCATTATTTACACCGCTGCTTTGGTGCAAATACGCCAATGTTCCGCCCTTAAACACCGCGTCATTGTCTGGGGTATAAAGATTAGCACCAACACCTTCACGATTATGAATATAGGCACTATATGAGACAGACGAAGGAACGGATTCAAAATCGCGTTGCAGATACGTTTCTGAAATACCATAATTACCCAGATTTAACTCTTTTTCATTATATGTGAATGCCCAGTTGAATGTCTGTGTATTTGAGATAGCATGGAACTTATGCGCATAGTGTTTATAACCATTGTGTTGGGGCCATATAATATCTTGTTCAACAAAATCTGAATAAGACGAATTGGAGTTTTTCAAATAGTCGTGATATTCCTTGGTATTTGCAAAGTACCTGTTGTGTGTTGTGCCAGATGTGTCGTCGTCAGATCCAGATGAACTGCCACCAGAGACCAAGCTATCTAAAAAATCCTGTTCACTGCCAGTGTTTCCTTGCTCTAGCCATATCTGATATGCCGATTTGCCGGGTGCACCGGCCTGGCCCGGTGAACCTACTGGTCCCTCTGGCCCCCGGGAACCACCACTGCATGCGGTCAAAATAAGACAAAGCGACAATGCTATTGTTTGTATTTTCATAATTCTCCTCGTTGATGTTGTAATTGGTTAACAGATTGATTTTGGGATACTTGTTCTCCATTCATAAATTCAACCAAATGCGCCTTATTACGCCCCAAGGCAACAAATACCCCTCGCTGATAATTGAAATATTTTTTTATATTTGTGTGCGGACATTCTTTCGTAAACGCTTTTAATTTTGCTTCATCGTTGTCCCACTTGCTTCTATTCCAATAACCCTTGAATTCAACAACCAGTAAATTATTTGCATGTGTGCCACGTTCATGAATAATCAAATCCGGAAAAATGCAACCCTTTGAATTTTTAATCGGTGGACCAGCGAACACACTATCTGAATCCAAATATTTTACATACTCAGCCATTTCGTCGACCGTAACTTTGGAATATTCGCTATCAACACGTAAATCATTGTTTTCATGTTCCAGCATACACTGCATATACCCAGCAATTCTGGCCACGCAGTTGCGTTCTGGTGCATACGCAGCATCGCGGTTATAAAATTTTTGTATCGCCTGTTTCAGCAAAACAAAAACTTGCTCACTTGTCATCGGAAAACACCTTTATCGCCAATTAAATCCAGATGTTGCATGCTTGTTGATTAAATCAACACAGGAACCATCTTTGTACTCAACGTCGCAAATAATGCCAGTAAACCCAAGTTTCAGATTAACTTGTTTTACGTTGCTGGGATTTTTAATAATAAAGCGACTGTTAAACATAAGTTGACAGCGACATTCTATGACAACTTGTTTTGTCTTTTGCGAAATTGGCACCTGTTTCGTTTCCCCTGTGCCTATCAGAAAGCCATATTCATCATCAACCACAACTTTTATTCTAGTTAGTATTCCACACCAACCAGGACGGCGATAAATAGTCAACATTGAAAACTCCTTTTATTAAACAAAAAACACCCGGTAAGGCGGGTGGTTGGAGGTTCGAAACTATAATTTGTGGAAAATAGCGGGCTTATTCAATATATTCGCCACCCTCCAACCCAGACGGGCTGAGGGTGTTTTATGTCCCCGCGGACACCACAAATTAAAGGGTTTCGACGCCCAACACGGCAACCGCCATGTCATGAATATTTTACCATGATAAGAATCCCACGTAAAGGTGTTTTGTATTTGAGACAAATTTTTGTGAAACTAATAAATTGGTGCAATTAGATGATGGCATGGGCTGTGGGGCATTCGTATGACGTTCGCGGTGCTGCGCTTGCAAACGTCAACTCATAGTCGAACCGTTGATTCTCATCTCATTGTCCCAAAACCAAAAATTAAACCGGCACAAGGCCGGTTAAATTTTTGGTTGGGGCAGCTGGATTCGAACCAACACTGACGGAGTCAGAGTCCGGAGTTCTACCGTTAAACTATGCCCCAATGCGGTGCGCATTATATAATGTCTTTTTTCGTTTTGCAATCAAAATTTATGCTTTTGGTGGCGGGGCGGGTGTTTTTGTGATATTATGCCCCCTATGAACATTCCAGTATCTGATATCATTAAATTTCATTTGGTGCGCACGCACTGTCATATCGATTGCCTGAATTATTTCGCGGGATTGCTGGGTGCGGCATTTCCCATGCACGACAGCGATAAATTCACAGAACCATATCAAACGGGCTATGCGTATCGGAATTATGTGGGCTATCACCCAAATATGCAAATGTTACCCCAGCAAGAGGAACTGTACAAGCGTGTTCATGACGAACATCATCATATGCAGCCGCATCATGTTGGTGCGTGGGACGACGTGCACCAGATTCCGAAAGAGATTTTGACCGAAATGGTATGTGACTGGCACAGCGCGAATTTTGAACAGGCCGTGATACTGAACCAGACCGAATACGAATCGGTGCGGGCGTTCTATGACCGTGTGATGTCGCGGTTGACGTGGTCGGATGCACAGCGCAAATTTATTTTGGAACTGATTGCCGAATTGGCGCGTCGCGTGGACAATGATGCAGTGCGTGCGATTTGGACACCGGCGTTAGAACTGTGAAATCAAACCCATAGATTTATAAACGTGTCCGCCGCATAATGCGGGTATGGAGACGAGAAAATTATTTTATGCGCTGGCGGTGGCGATGCCATTGGTGGCTGCAAACAGTGCAGATGCCTGTACGGGTATCACGCTGAAATCCGATGACGGCGGTGTCGTTGTCGCACGTACAATCGATTGGTCACGCGAAGAAATGAACAACATATATGTTGTGATTCCGCGTGGTTACACCCAGACGGCGATTTTGCCAAATAATGCGTCGGGCGGTATGCAATATACCGCAAAGTACGGTTATGTCGGGCTGGGTATGGAACAGGCCGAATTTATCGTTGATGGCACGAACGAGGCGGGATTGTCCGCGGCGTTGTTCTATTTTCCAAAGTATGGCGAATACAAGCCGTATGATGCGGCATTGGCGGGTCAATCCATTGGGGATTTGCAATTCGTATCGTGGGTGTTGGCGAATTTTTCCACCATTGATGAACTGCGTGCGGGTATGCAAAACATTCGCATCATCAATATTGATTCCCGCGCCGACACCGTGCATTGGCGCATAACCGACCCATCTGGTCGTCAGGTCGTGGTAGAGGTTGTTGATGGCGAGGTCAATTTCTATGAAAATCCATTGGGCGTTTTGACCAATGCACCATCGTTCCCGTGGCACAGGTCTAATTTGAACAATTACGTGAATTTAACCCCAGGGACGGCGGGGCCGGTTGATATGAATGGTGTGAAGCTCGCGGCATTTGGTTCGGGCAGTGGTTTCCACGGTCTGCCTGGGGACTTTACACCGCCATCGCGATTCGTTCGTGCGGCATTCTTGGAATCTTATTCATTAAAGCAAAAGACCGCGTTTGATTCCGCGATGCAGGCGTTTCATATTCTGAATAACTTTGACGTGCCAACGGGTGTTCAGTTTGCGGTTGGGCGTGCGCCAAACAATATGCCATCGGCCACCCAGTGGACAATCGCGACCGATTTGAAAAACATGGTGATTTATTATCACACTATGTATGACCGTACGGTGCGATCCATTGATATGTCGGCGATTGACTTTGGCGCGGTTGCGTTCCAGACCCATCCGCTGGACGCCAGCAAGAGTCCGACGATTGTTCCTGTGCAGATTGAATATGCACCGACGCCGGTTATGGTTGAAACAGACGTGACCGTCGTCGAAATGACGGAATAAAAAAATATTTGTCTTTTATTTAATGGTAAACCAGATATAATCCTTGGGTGTATAACCCAAGGAGAAATCTGATATGAAAATCAAACCATTTGCAGGTGTACGTCCACCAAAAGAATTGGCAGAGCAGGTTGCGTCGCGTCCATACGACGTTCTAAATTCAGCCGAGGCCAAGGCCGAGGCCGGTGAAAAATCATTGTTGCATATTATCAAGCCAGAAATTGATTTTGACCCGATTGCCGATGAACATTCGCAGGCCGTCTATGACAAAGCGGTGGAAAATTTCAAACTGTGGCAGAATCGCGGTTGGCTGGTTCAAGACCCAAAAGAAATGTATTACATCTATGCCCAGACGATGGACGGGCGCACGCAGTATGGCTTGGTTGCGGCGGCAAATGTTGATGACTATATGTCGGGCAAAATTAAAAAGCATGAATTGACGCGCAAGGACAAGGAAGACGACCGTATGATTCATGTTCGCATTCAGGACGCGAATATTGAACCGGTGTTCTTTGCATACCCTGATGTTGATGAAATGAACAAATTGGTTGCGGATTGGGTCGCGGCGCACGCGCCTGAATATGACTTTGTCGCGCCAGACGGTTTTGGTCACACATTCTGGGCAATTACCGACGATGCGGTCAATGCGCGCATTACCGAAATATTCAAAAATGTGCCGGCGATGTATGTTGCCGACGGACATCACCGCACGGCGGCGGCGGCACGCGTTGGCGCGGAAAAGCGTGCGCAAAATCCAAACCACACGGGGGACGAAGAATACAACTATTTCCTGGCCGTGATATTCCCAGAATCACAGTTGCACGTTATTGACTATAACCGCGTGGTGCGTGATTTGAATGGGCTGACGCCGGATGAATTTTTGGCAAAACTGTCAGAATCATTTGACGTTACCGATATGGGCACAGAAATTTACAAGCCAACGAAACTGCACAACTTTGGTATGTACCTGAACGGTCATTGGTACAGTTTGACGGCGAAAGCGGGCACGTATAATGACAATGACCCGATTGGTGTTTTGGATGTGACCGTGCTGTCAAATTTGGTGTTTGATAAAATCCTGAATCTGGGTGACCTGCGCACCAGCAAGCGTATTGATTTTGTTGGTGGTATTCGCGGGCTGGCGGAATTGCAGAAGCGTGTTGATTCCGGTGAAATGGCGGCGGCATTCGCGTTGTATCCCGTCACCATGCGCCAGATTATTGACATTGCCGACACGGGCAACATCATGCCACCAAAGACGACGTGGTTTGAACCAAAGTTACGCAGTGGCTTAGTTATTCACAAGTTGTCATAAAAAACGGGGCATCGCCCCGTTTTTTATGACAGAGAGCAGAGTGTATCCGTCTCCGCTGACGCTCTGTCGCGATAAAGAGAGCAGAGAGCAAAGATTGCACTCTGAATCCACATGGGTATTTTTTATTGTTGCAATTATTTTTGCGCTGGTTATACTGAATACGAATCCAAAGGGATTTGGGTTCGGGGTCTTCAACAAGCCCGTATATTGGTGATGCGCGCGATGCACGTGTCAAATCCGCACAGTAAAGCGGCGCAATTTGCGCCATTTATTGTATATGCCCCACCGTTATGGTCGGGGATCCGCCGGTTATACAACAGGGGTAACCCAAAAACTGGTGGGGTCATACCAATATATGATTTGTTGAAATCCCCGACCGCCAAATTTCCCTTGGCGGTTTTTATATGCACCCACATTAGGAAAATATTGGTTGCATATCGGCACGCAGGTGCTATAAATAAAACTAACAGAAAGGAGAGTCCATATGAAAATGTCCCGAACTGCAATCAAAGAATTGACTGCGGCGTATCGCGCCGTGTTAAAGCATGCGTTTATTGCCGCGATGGGGGTGATGGTTGTTGTCGGTGGCGCAAGTGCAGATGATGCAAAAACAAGATTAGTTGTTGGTATTGGTGAAACCAAAGATTTGAGTGGAACGCATAACGGTTATGTTTCCGAAAATGGTGGAAGTGTTGTGCATGTTTTGGGGGTTTTGAACGTTGCCGATGGGACGCAGTTTACGAATAATAAAACAGGAGGAAATGGCGGAACCATCTTTATAGAAAAACAACAGGGTATTGTGAATATTGGCGAAAATACGATTTTTGATGGCAATACAGCAATGTATGATGGTGGGGCAATTGGAAATTATGGTTCTGCTGTTATTGGCCAGAATGTCATATTCAGAAATAACCATGCGGAGATTGATCCAGATTTGAAAAATGTAACGTCAGATTGGCGTCCAATTGGTGGTGGTGCGATTTCTATGGGCGTTAACGCTCAGTTGGATTTGTCTAATGTGTTATTTGAAGGTAATACAGCGGGTTATGATGGTGGCGCAATTGGCACGCGCCGGACATTGCAGAAAAACGAGGTGTCTGGTTTTGAAGATTTGGGCAATTATATAAAAATTGCAGATTCTACATTTGTTGGCAATCGGGCGACTGGTTTAACGTCTGATACCGAGAATGGCAGCAAAGTTGGTGGTAACGGTGGCGCGATTGCAAATACGTTTGCAACGACTGAAATCGGCGGGACGACATTTGCTAAAAATACCGCGGCAAAAAATGGCGGGGCAATTTATAATCACCATTTTATCAATGTTGATGCAACTGGAACAGACACTGGTTTGGGCGGTGTGATGACCATAACTGATTCAGTATTCAGTGAAAACAGCGCAAACGGCAATGGCGGTGCAATTTATAACACGGGTACGTTGACATTGAATTCAGATGTATTTGTTGGTAATTCTGCAAATGGATTTGGTGGTGCTGTTGGCTCACAAGGACAATTGACTTTGAAAGGAACTATGTTTGCAAATAATACCGCGATGGTTGGTGGTGCAATGTACAGTGGTTATAATGACTCGGGGGTTGGGCGCGGCAGTTCCGAAATCTCTGGTGCAACGTTCACTAATAATTCAGCGGAATATGGCGCGGGTGCTGTTGCGAATTATGGCAGCATGAAAATTGATATAGACAATACAAAATTTGTTGGAAATAAAGTAACCCATGCAATAGAACAAGACGGTTGGAACAACAGAAACCTGAACAGCAGTGTTGACGGCGGTGGCGCATTGTTCGTGGGCAGTGCATCAGCGACCAGCCTGAATAAAACAGTATTCCAAAACAACTCTTCAACAACGGCGGGTGGGGCGATTGCAACACGTGCAGATTGGGTGAACAGTGAATTGGGTGCCTTGCAATTTGAAACAAATGCCCCAGAAAATTATGACCCCAGCAAGGATTATTTGGTAAAGAATACCAAGGCAAAGTTGGATATTAAAAATTCTGTGTTTGAACGGAATACTGCTGGTTTGCAAGGTGGCGCATTGTTTAATACGTTTATGAATACAACGATTGCGGATTCCAATTTTGTTGACAATGTCGCAGGCCAGGGTGGTGCGATTTATAATGCTGGCGCAATTGATTTGTCTGGAAACAATGTATTCACCGGCAATATGGCGGACGGCGTGGCAAATGATATTCACAATGTTGGCGCGCTGAATATCACAGATGGTACAACGACCATTGATGGTGGAATTACCGGCACGGGCACGTTGACGGTTGCAGATGGCGCGGTGCTGAATATCGGCACATCGACCGTGAATCAGGACACAGTACATTTGGACGGCACGGTGGGACTGACTATTGTGGATGCAAATAATTACGGTAAATTGTTGGCGAATACGTATGCCGACAGTGCAATAATGGGACGCGTATCGTTGACCGTTGCGACAACCGGTACGTATAAAATATTTAACGACGGCGTCAATTACAACATCGTTGATGCGGGCGCAATCTATGACGTTGCCCAAGATGAGTTTGGTACGGGGCTGGTTATTATTTCAACCAAGAAAGTCGAAGATATCGCGGCGGACACCGGTCTGACAAATCAGGCGGCGAACATTGTTGCGGGATTGGCAAACGGCAATGGTGATGAAATCAATGCGGCATCGTTAAAGGTGCAACAGGCCCTGCGCGATGGCGATACTGATTATATAGAGGGCGAAGTGGCCAAGACCAACCCACTGGACAAACCGGTTGTGCAATCGGTGGCGCAATCCGTTCAGGGTCAGGTTATGACAATCGCGGCGAACCGTTTGGCGGGCGCGCCGGCGCATACATCAATGGGCCGCAATGGTGGCGACGCGCATCCGGAATACGGCGTGTGGGCACAGGGTATGTTTAACCGTTCGAAATTTAATGGCCAGTTTAACGGGTACACCCGTGGCATCGCCGCCGGTTTTGATGCCCAGATTGACAAGCAATACACACTTGGTTTGGGGTATGCGTATGGTCATTCCGATGTGCATGCAAATGATCGCGACACGGAAATTGACACGAACAGCATATTTGCCTATGCGCAATACAAGCCGACCCAGTGGTACGTCAATGCGGCATTGAATTATTCTGTGTCCCAGTACGCGGGCAGTGAACGCAGTGTATTCGGTGTGGCGCGTATCAAGTCCGACTATGACGCCAATGCGTTTGGTGGTCAGGTTGCGACCGGTTACGATTTTGCGTCTGGCATGACGCCAGAGGTTGGCGTCCGTTACCTGCACGTGTCACAGGATTCGTATAATAACGGTCTGGTGAATATCAGCAGTGACGATACAGATTTCTTGACCGGTACGGCGGGATTGAAATACCGCTTTGCGATTGAAAACGGTTCGGCCATTCAGTGGGCCCCAGAATTGCGCGCGGCGGCGACGTATGATTTCGTATCTGACAGTGCGATGTCCACCGTTACAATCCCAGGGGCGGCATCGTATATTGTCGATGGTGGCCGCCTGTCACGCTTTGGCGGTGAATTTGGAATTGGCCTGACCGCGCAGTACAAGGGTCTGGAAATTTCATTGGTGTATGATTTGGATTTACATCAGGATTATACATCGCAAACCGGCATGGCAAAATTCAGATATGAATTTTAATAAAACGCGTCCCCATTTGGGGACGTGTTTTTTTCGATTACAGGAGATGTGCGCCACGCGCAACATTATTAAACTGGATTGCCACGCGTCGCTTGCGCTCGCTCGCAATGAATCCAAGCGAAGCGCAGGATGCGGCAAGGACGCAGTCCGCAGGCGACACAAATACTAATTTCCTAGAAACCTTGTCATTGCGAGTGAAACGAAGCAATCCAGTTAGTAAAACGACCGCCGAATGGCGGACACTTTCTCTGTACCACTTTTTATTGTGACCGACTGGTTGTTATTGAAAAAATGCGCCGGTGGCGCATTTTTTATTGAAAGTATTTTTTATGTTGGGTTTGTGATACCTGATACATTTTTTCCATCAACTGGTTCGCGGCATCGCGACTGGCCATGCCACCAGATGCGTTTGCATCTGCACCATTTAACACAATCAGGCGGTTTGGTAATGTGCCATCGCCACCATCGCATTCAATAAAGTATTCGGCGGTGTCAAATGATTTCCCCATACATTTATTTTGTGCAATCGCAACAAATCCATCGTCCGCCAATGTTTGACATGTTGGCTGTGCGCCGTATGTGATTTCACCAAATTCCAATGTTTCATCAACATTACGCAACACACCCGCGCACCATACGTTGACGTATTTGCCATCAATCAAAACCTTGGTTCCGCCGGCACTGGTTTTACGCATGCCAAAGCAATCGCCGTTTAATACATTGATATCGAAATCAGAATTGATACCCGTGCCATGTGCAATGTCGGCGCGTCCGACCAGTTTTGCATCGGTTGCGTTTTTATCGGTCAATGCGTCGGCACAAATCCATTTCATGCCGCGACAACTGCTGTCGGCGTCCCACATTTCACTGTCATAGCCCGCGCCCATTGATGCGTAACATTTGGTGGGGTCTAATCTGCAAATCGTGGGCTGTTGCCACCATGGCGTCGCTGCGTCCGCGTTCGCGCAAATCAAAGACATTATTGAAAGTATAAATATTTTTCTCATACTCAATCTCTCGCTTGTTCCTGTATTCTATCAGATTTTGCCACATTGTGCAAGTTACCTGATTTCAATCAACCTTGGTTGCCGTCTTGGGCGACATCTTGAATTGGGGTATCCGACCCAGAATCATCGCCACCGTCGGTGTCGCCGCCCGTATCACCGCCCGTATCGCCGCCCGTATCGCCGCCCGTATCGCCAGTATCAGTAGATGTTCCAGATTCGTCCTTGTTTTCAGTGTCTGTTTCGGCGGGTGGCCGGCAATAGCCCCACTGGGTATTCGCACTGGTTTCGGTATAGAACAGTTTGTATTGTGCGTCACCCGTATAATCGTGCAGACCGTCCAGTTGACCATCGGCATCGCGTTGTACGTCAACCCATGGTGTGTCAACCCACACGCCACCCAAGCGGTCGCATTCTGTCGACAATTCCTTGGCCATGGCGACACGTACAGAATCCATGACAACATTGACGTCTTGCATAATTGTGGTTGGCAATACATAGTCACCCTTGCTGGATTCCGATGGGCGGACGCATGCCTGCATTGCGTAACGAACGACCTTTTGATACAAACTGCCGACGTAATCTGTGCCACAGATGTCTTGGCTGTCGCCGGCGTATATTGGCGCGGCCTTGCCCCCCGGACATGATGTGGCTGCGGCAGGGCATCTGAAACAATAGTTGCCCGCAACTTCGTTTGGATTATATTTCCATTCGTCTTTTTCATTCAGGGCAACCATATAGTACCCCTCGCTGCATTCATAGAATGTGGATTTCAGGTGGCACATATATTGTTTGTCTTCCGTCCAATCTCTTTCTGGCTCGGTTTGATCTTGGCTGGTGTCAGGGCCAGTGGTCGCACTGCCTGTGTCGTTCCATATGCGTTGGTTACATGTGGAAATTGTGGCGTACTTTTGACTGCCCGGGGCATAGACACGGCATGCGTATGGGTAACTGTGCAAACTGTCGTTGCTGGGGACGGCGCAAGTATCCTGAACAAATTCTTGAAGTGTGGGCAGGCATTCTTTGCCGATTTTCTGGTCGGTGATGTCGCGCATTGCGTTTATCAGCAAGTCCAGACCATTACCATTTCCATCGCCGTACAGATTACTGCATGCGTATAATTTTTCCTGACATAATTCTTCGGATAATTCCAGACGCGAACCAATCAACAACTGCTCTTTGACGTTACTAAAATCTTTTAATGATTTACTCTGTTCATCATAGCATGCGTTCACAACGTCCAAGCATTCGTTTTTAACATCACGGACGCGTGACTGTTGACCCTGATAAATTTCAACGATTGCCTGACGCATAAATTCATCCCATACCTCGTCAGACAGGTCGCGGCAAGTGTCCAACCCGCGCGCGGCGTATGCGCGTTTGTTGTTCAATTCGGCAACAATCATTCGGTTTGTTGGATTGGTCAGTACGTCGCCAGACAACGATATTTGGTTTTCCAACTGGTAAAAATTCGTGGTGTAAATTGGTTCGCCCGTATCGCGGTTCAGGTATTTGCCCGATATGTCCAGACAGTGTACATAATCCTTGCCGCATGCGGTGTCGGCGGTGATATCACTGCGTACCTGGGCAATACAGTCGTTGATAGATGTTGAATTGTGTGCGTTATAGTTTTCCAATCGCGCGGTATTCATTTCACGTTCGGTGCTGCGAATGGTGCTGTTTGCGGTGTTCAGTTTCTTGTCCAATGCGTTTATCAGTGCGCTGCAATCATTTTCAATGTACATGCCGTATGCGGACACGACCATGCCCAAAACCGTGGTGGATGGACAATTTGCCGATACCATTTCGGCGCACTGGGCATGAACTGCATTGTACAATGGTTCGCCCGTCAGGTTGGAAATGTTTGCGCCATCGGCCAAATCGGTGGTTGACCAAATTGCGTTTATGTCGCCCGCGATGTCCAGTGTCCCACTGGTTGACAGTGATTTGGATTTCGCGTTACTTAAAACCTCGCTAATACCACTGAGGGCCTGTGCCGATTTGGAATTATCGTGCGCCGACGATGCGGCCAGTTCGCCTTCGCTGGCGGTCAGCATGGCATTTACCTCTGCCGCGGTTTTGGGTATAACCTCTATATTCAAATTCTTGAAATCTTGCAGATTATCAGACGCGTTGGTCAGTGCACGTTCGCGTGATTGAATTTCAGTCAGTTTTGATGAACATACACACCGACGGTAAGAATCATTTTGCTTTGCACAGAATTGATCCATACATGTAAAGTATGCATCGCGACATGCGTTGTATCCCGTGCCGAATGTGTTCGTGCCGGTGGCCGTGGTTGTTGTGGTTGCGGCGCGCGCACTGCGTGCAGCATTGGTACTGGCACTGCTGCGTGCGGTTGTGGTTACTGTTGCGGCACGTGATACGGTTGCGCGTGCGGGCGCAGTTGATGCGGTGCGGGCAACCGTTTTTGTTGATGTTGCGCGGGCAGACGTGCCGGTCGCACTGCGTGATGTGGTTACGTTGACGGCCTTGCGCGTGGTTGTGGCGCGTGATTGTGCACTGACCGTCGCGGCCCCGCCGCGTGACGCGCCCGCTTGCGTTTGATTGGTTGTGGATGCCTGATTTCGGCTGATATTTGACGCGCTGCGCACCGCAGCATCGGCCATGCCGATGCCGGCACACAATGTGGCGGCAAAAAGCAAAATCTTTTTCATTCCTTTATATGTGACATATAATATCAAAAAAGCCCATTTCTGGGCAAGGGGTATTTCAATAAAATTCAAACAAAAAATCCACCGGTGTGGTGGATTTTTACTTATTGATTGTTTGCATCTGGGGTGGGGCGATTACGTTCAACAAATGTAATGCGACCCTTGTCCAAATCGTATGGCGTCATTTCAACACGCACCTTTTCCCCGATGTTGACCCAAATGCGTGCCTTGCGCATTTTGCCACATACGGTTGCCAGAATTTCGTGTCCGTTTTCCAATTTAACGCGGAACATGGTGTTGGGCAGTTTGTCTTCGACCGTGCCACTGAATACAATTACATCATCTTTTGCCATATCTATTCCTTGGATTTTTCTGCAAATTTACGGCTGTAATCATAATGCGTGGCATAAAAAATTGCAAGATGTTTTTATCTGCTTGCGCCACGCCCCGACATTTGATAAAATTAGGCATAATAATGTAGGGTGGATTCACATGAAATTAGTTTCGTTTTTTACGTTGTTATGTGCTGTGCCGTCGTTGGCGTTTGGCGCGACGCGCGACGCGGATTCTGTGCGCGTTGGCGTAACGCGTATGTCGATGGCGGGCGCGCGTTCGCCCAATATGGTTGCGAATTTGCAGCCAACCATGACGACAAAGCCGGCGACCGCGACCGGTGGCACGACAAATAGCACGGTTGCAACATTGCCGGCAAATTCGTCCACCACGCCGGTGGTGACGGACAAAACGTCTGATGCCAAAGATACGAATACTGATTGCCGTACGGCGTATCGTGCATGCATGGACGAGTTTTGCTTGCTGGATGAATCCGAGGGGCGTCGTTGCGCGTGTTCATCAAATATCGAACAGTCAAAAACTTTAATTCAGGAAATTCAATCAATCCAGTCAGAGGCAGACAGTTTGTATACCGAGGGGGTTGAGCGCGAACAACTGGGGGCCAAGGCAAAGTTGGTATTTGGCGAAAGTGAAAATGCCAAAAAGAGTTCACGTGCGTCGGGTATGAGTTTTGTTGATTGGTTAAACAGCGGCAGCACCAGCGATACGGACGCGTTGGATACCGATAACGATATCGGCGATGGTTTGTATGCGATGGCGTCTGAATATTGTGCCGATAAATTGGCGGCGTGTGGCGACAGTGCCGAAATGGAAGAAACCCTGTATGCGCGCCAGATTATATCGGATTGCAAATCGTTTAACGCGTATTTGACCGACCAGAAAACAAATGCGACCGCGAACAAACGCACGGCCGAGGCCGCAGTGCGCAAGGCGCGTTTGGAAATGCTGGACACGACAAACAAATACAATCGTGGCGAATGTCTGTTGGCATATCGTGCGTGTATTGCGGACAAGGGCGGTTGTGGAACTAATTTCGAGAACTGTCTGGATGCGGATTTGTTGGGGCGTCGTGCAAACGCGTGTGAAAACGTATTGGATCAATGCATGGCGGTGCGTGATTACGTTGTCCAAGATTGGGCGGCGGAATCTGAAAGTATCTTGGCCGATGCCGCAAAGTATGCAGATAAAAATGCGCGTGCAACATGCTTGGCACGAATCCAAGTTTGCTTAGAAGACAGTTGCAGCACCGAAACAAATTCGACATGTCTGACCGATGTGAATGTGGCGGCGGGTATTTGTCCGGTGATTACAGAATGCGAAACACTGATTCCTGGGATTCAGAGCAGTGTGAACGATAAATTGGGTTACCTGCGTACCCAGTTCTGCCAGAATGATATTGATAAATGCTTGCAAGATAAATGCGGCGAAAATTTTACCGCACCAGAATGTTTGGGCAAGACACCAACGGAAATTGCCGCACTGTGTCCACAGTCGATGTATCCATCGTGCAAGAATGAAACACAATTTGACATCATTGTTCAATCAGTACTGTTACAGATGGATTACAAATTGGTTCAGGGTTGCTTGAACTATTTCGGTGAACAGTTGGGGGCGGTGTGCGGAACAGATATGTCGTGCCTGCCGACCGATACGACGATTGCGTCGTTGACGGCTGTGCCAGACAACTCGACGGATTTGGCGGCGTTGCGTGAAACCGTGCGCAGTAATGTATCCGCGTCTGTTGATGAATTTTTCAAACAGTTTGAACAGGACAAGACCGTTGCGGCATGTCAAGACAGTGAGAAGCCACAAGGACGCAAGTCGTTGGGTGACACCGTATTTAACAGTGCGAAAATGATTGCACAAATTGGTGCGGAAAATCGTGCGATGCGCGCATTGGAATCCAAGATTGCCGAACTGTCGCGTCAGCAAGATTTGGATGCGGCGGAAAAGAATTGCTTGGCGACATATCAGGTTGAATCGCCCGATAAATCCAGCAAGAATTACAGTTATATTCGCAGTGTGTCGTTTGAACCGTCATTGCGTAACTGCCATGTTTGCCGTATGCAACAGGTTTGCGAAACCGGTGGTGAATCCAAGGGTACGGCGGGGCTGAAAGGTCTGGCGGGTGGTTTGTCCGCGGGTGCGGCGGCCGGCACGATGGTATCCCCAGGGTGGGGCACGGCGATTGGTGGAGTCGTTGGTGCGGTTGGCGGTCTGTTCGCAGGACGCAGTGCCGGTGGCCAGCAAGAATTTTGTCAGGAAATCGAATCGTGCGAAGACATAAATATGTAAGATAATATGGGCGGAGAGAGATGAACTTGAAAAATATTTTGGCGTATCTGTTATGTGGTGTGGTGTTTGCTGATTTCGGTGGCGCGGCGGCCGCGGTCAAATCGACCAAGGTTGCCAAGCAATCGGCAATTCAAAACGGCACAACTGTGCGTACGCGATTGACCGCCACGGGGCTGTATGATCAGGCGTGCTATGATGCGTACTATGGCTGTATGGATCAGTTCTGTATCACTGACAATTCCAACGGGGGCAGTTGCGCATGCAGCGACGATAACGCAAAATATGAATCCCAGTTATCTGAAATCAAATCAATGATGGACGAGGCCACGCGTATTCGCACCGAAGAGGTTGAAAAGGTCAAGGCGGGTGCGGATGCGGACATTGTCTTTACCGGTACACGTAAATACGACGAAAACGGAAATATCTTGTCGGCGGGTGAATTGACCGCGGCGGAAAAGAAAGCGCAAGCCCGCCAGAGTTTGATGGCACTGTTTGAAAACGACACCACCGACGATGACGATATTTTTGGCAGCGAAATCAGTACGGTTGCCGACAAGACCGGCGCGGCATTGTTTGCCGCCGCACAGGAATTATGCACTGCACAAATTCCAGACAACTGTGAAAAAGATTTGAATTTCTTGACCCAATTATATTCGCGTCAAATTGTATCGGACTGCAAGGGGTTTGAAAACAGTTTAACTACCCAGATGGCAAACGCCAAACAAGATTTGGCCGCCGCGCAGGCGGAGGTTCGCGATGCCCTGCGTGAAAGTTTTGAATCCGCCAATAAATACGATTTGGGCACGTGCATGGTCGAGTTCAAAAAGTGTATGCAGACCGATGATGCATGTGGCAAGGATTGGGAAAATTGTGTTTCGACGATTGCGTCTGAAAATATGCAGAATAATGCCGCGGTCAGCACTGCATCAACCAAGGTTGCGACGGTGAACACATATGATATCACCGCGTCCACAATGGAAATTCTGGATTCTAAACGTACGATTTGTGAAAAGGTTTTGGACAACTGTGTCGCCGTGCGCGATCAGGTTTGGCCCGCATTTCTGCGCGAGGCCGCACCAACAATCAAATTGGCAGAATCCAAGATTGAATCAAAATTCCGCCAGTCATGTCTGACCAATATTTCGAACTGTATCCAGACCGCGTGCAAAGACGATATCGCGGGCAAGGGCGTTGCGACGATGGACGCGTGCTTGTCCCGCCCTGATATGGCGCGCAGTTTCTGCAAGGTGGAAATTGACCCATGCGAACGTATGGAACCGCTGATTTGGGGCTATGTCACAGATAAATTGGCGGCGATGCGTGTTGATGCATGTACCCAAGAGGTCAAAGATTGCTTTACCGCCGATACACGTTGTGGGTCAGAGTTCCAGAACTGTATCGGTATGGATTATGATTTCATCCACGATATCTGTCCGATTGATTCCTTGGTCGTGTGCAAGGCAAACAACCCAGCATTCTCGATGGACGATTTGGATTCTATGTTGATGGGGCTGTATCTGAATATTGATAATGCCGCATTGAACCAGTGTCAGGATTTGGTTGATACCAAGATGACAGAGGTTTGCGGCAGCACCACCGACTGTAACAAATTCGCGTCTGACGATACGATTGGCACAGGTTCTTTGCGCAGCCAGAAAGATGGCACAACATATCGCGTAACGGGTATGATTTCGTTCGGCAGTATCAAGATGGGCGATGCGACAGGTCGCGTTGTTGATAACGGCGATGGCACAACGACAAAACTGGGGGCGGGGCAAATCGGTGTCGATGAATACTTGGCGCAGGTACGCAGCCGCAACGCGAATGTTGCAAATGCCGATGGTATTATTTCGTCTATCGAAGAAGAACTGAATAACATCGCGGGAACAATCAATCGCACGATTTCGCTGATTGAACAAGATCCTGAAATTCAGTACTGCATCAGTGGACGTAACCTGTCCCAGATTACGGGCAATGCAAACCAGAAAACAACGGCGCGTTTCCCGAACTTGCTGAACAGTGTTAAAATGCAAATCGCGGCGTCGGCATTGCGTCAGGCCCAGGATAACTATAATGCGAAATTAAATTCGGAAATCGCGGCGGCAACCAAAAACGCATCGGCTGATTTGGCGCAATATATGTGCCAAAAAATGGCGGAAAATGGCGGAACGGGTTCTGCGGAATCGGCGCAGGCGTCAACGCCACTGGCCGCGCCATATGCAATCAGTTACGACGTGGGTTCTGGTCTGACGAACGAGGATTTAACACGTGGCGGCAATGGTGAAACGTCTGTCACCACCACCGCGGGCAGTGGTGTTACCCGCACGGTGACCAGTATGTTTAACCGTGATACGCGCGTATGCCACGTGTGCACCACCACAACAACGCAGAGTTGCACAATCAAGGGCGGCAACTGGTTCCGCAAGGCGAACAAGAGTTGCGACGTTTCGACGGATGGCCCGAATTGTGAAGACATTGAAATGTAAAACAACCAATCGGGCCGCATGGCCCGATTATTCTAGCCCAAGGGGAATTTATTCATGACAGTTGCACGTGCATTGGCCAGAGATATTGATTTAGAATCTGTGATTACATCGCTTGGACAAACGGCGGTGCATTTCGCAATAAAATTGACCGCGTCTGTATTTATATTGGTCGCGGGACTGTGGCTGGCGGGGCGCATATCGCGTTCGGTCAAACGGGGAATGGAACGTCGCAATCTTGACCCGTCGTTGCAATCCTTTGTTGGGTCGTTTGTCAGTATTGTACTGCGTATAATTGCGATTGTAATATCGTTGACGACGGTCGGGGTTCAGATGACGTCAATCGTTGCGGTCTTGGGCGCGGGCGCATTGGCCGTTGGTATGGCGTTGTCGGGCACAATGCAGAACTTTGCCGGCGGCATTATCATATTGTTTCTGAAACCGTTCAAGGTCGGTGACACGATTTTAACCGCCACGGGCAAGACCGGTATTGTGAAAAAGATTATGATTTTTACAACCGAATTACACACGTTTGATAATCAGGTTATATTCTTGCCAAATGGGGCATTGTCCAATGGTGAAATAACAAATTTGTCGGGTGGGTCGCTGCGTCGTACTGATTTGACGGTTGGGATTTCGTACGGTTCGCGAGTGCCGGTTGCGCGCCGCGCGATTTTGGACATATTGGCGCGTGATCCGCGAATCGCAGATACGCCCGCACCATCTGTATTTGTGCGTGAATTGGGCGACAGTGCGGTTGTTTTGACCGTGCGGTTCTGGTCAAAATATGGTGATATGGCGGACGCCAGTGCGGACACATTGGAACAGATTTATAATGAATTGCCCAAGAAAAAGGTTCAATTCCCATTCCCACAAATGGACGTGCATATCACAAAATAGTGTGTTATAATTTGCACGTTGGTAAAATAAACAAAGGGGAGGAATATGAAAAAAGTATCTGTATTTGTGGTTGCTGGTATGATGACATCGTCCGCGGCGTTTGCGGGATTTATTGCGGATGCACCTGTTGCATCGTCCCAGAGTGCTGATGCGATTGTCACTGTGGCACAGGTTAAAAAAATGCGCGATGACGCGCCTGTTATTGTTCAGGGCAATATTGTCCAGCGCATGGGTGATGAAAAATATTTGTTCCGCGATGGAACGGATTCTGTGATTGTTGAAATCGATGACGAAGATTGGGGCGGTGTTGATGTCCGTGCAACCGACACTGTCAAATTGTATGGCGAGGTTGATTCCGGCCTGTTCAAAACGGAAATCGACGTTGACAGAATAGAAAAAATTGAGAAATAAAAAAATGCGCCATCGGCGCATTTTTTTAGTGATAAAGTGAAAGAGAGATACGGTTTCAGAATACAGGACGGGGTGACGAATATGTGCGCCGGTGGCGCATTCTTATTGTCATTCCTGCGCAGGCAGGAATAGGGTCTTTGAAATCACTGGCATTCGTTTATATACAATTTACGTAAATTATAAAGGTCGCAACGTTTTTGTATCTGGCTCACTACGTTCGCACTGTTTAGTCCTTATTCCCGCCTGCGCGGGAATGACAAGGGTACAAGAACGTCACAGTCCGCAGGCGACAAGAATCTTTGTCATTGCGAGGAATGAAGTGACGAAGCAATCCAGTAAATATAAAAGTGCGCCGGATGGCGCGGCTCTGATTTACTGGATTGCCACGCTGCGCTCGCAATGACACACAGATTCCGGTGGATGCCATCCACGAATTTTTTTAGCTTTTATTTGCCGTAATAACAATCGTTGGTGTATTCGTATGTGCCGGTGGCATCGCTGCCGGTTGTGCCCGACGGCAGATAACATTCTGTGATACCGGTTGCGTTTTTATCCGCGCTGGTACCCGAACTTGGACATGCTCGGCAGAAATTGCTATTAGAACCTGCCAGTTGACCTTCTTCTGTCAAATAATACCCCGGTTTGCATGATGAGTATATCTTGTCTCCCTGTGTACATGCCGCATCGGCATTCTGGGACGCTACCAACAGCATCATGCCAATTACAAAAATAATTTTACTTTTCATATTGATGCCTCCTTAGTTAATAGCATGTTGTCGGCAGGCGCACCGTGGGGCATTCGCCGTAATCGTTGTATTTCGCGTAAGCTGATGGATCATCGGTGGCGGTATGACAATCGTATTCGGTAACTGTTGCGTCGCATGTGCCATAATTTTGGGTGTAATAACCCGTGCTGTCGGATCCGCTGACGCTGTTGCGCGTGCATGTGCCGGCGGCATTAGCAGTCCAACCATCGGGACAGCTGGTGTCTGTTCCTGTCAGTCCTGTCTTGCAGCAATATTTTTTGCAATTTAGCATCGCGTTTATGGCACATTGTGAGGAATCACTGCATTTTAGGGGCATTGCCGCACTCGCGTTTATTGGCGGTATCAGCCACATGGACATAAAAAAGCCAACGGTGGCAATAAGTTTTGTATTCATTTGTTCTTTTCTCCCCGCGTTTGTAAAAACAAAAACCACCAGTTTGTACAGGTGGTCAGGAGGTTGAGAACAATTAGCAAGAATTGTGTCGCGTATTTGATATTCCGCGAACCCTCCTGACCCAAAAATCAGGAGATTATTTTTCGTCACAGTACAAAAAATGGCGCAACCTTGCGCGCCCACAAAACCGTACATTGACGCTTGCTAAACGGGTTCTCACACCCCATCGTTGGAACACCCAACGACATCAGAATTATATGCGGTTTGGAAAATAAATACAAGTGGAAAAGTTCAAGTACAGAGTTCAAAGTTCAAATAATGCACGCGCCATTCGGCGCGACTCTGTTATTACCCGGATTCCGATGGACGCCACCCACAAAATTTATCAATTTTGCGGGGCTAGGACAAGCCACGGAATGAATCCAAGCGAAGCGCAGGATGCGGCAAGGACGTTATAGGCCGCAGGCGACAAGGTTCTAGAACGTAGCAAGTTCCCCTCCTGTGGAGGGGTGTCCGCTAGGACGGGGTGGGCTTTTATTTGGCTCACTGCGTTCGCACTGCTTAGTCCCTATTCCTGCCTACGCAGGAATGACAAGTTTCTAGAACGCAGCAAGTTCTCCGCCATCGGGCCCCGCGAAATTGATAAATTTCGTGGGTGATTCCATGGAGGAGTACCGCGTAGCGGGGAGGTGGTCTTTTATTTTGCTCGTGGTGCTTATATTTTTTTGACGTCATGCCGGCGCAGGCCGGCATCCATTGCTGCGCAGCAATAGACCCCGACCTGCGTCGGGGTGACGAATATGTGCGCCGGTGGCGCGACATCAATTTACTGGATTGCCACGCTGCGCTCGCAATGACGTTGTTTTTTTGCATGTGTCGCCTGCGGACTAGCGTCCTTGCCGCAACCTTCGCGTACCGCTCGGTTTCATTGCGAGCGAGTGCAAGCGATGCGCGGCAAATAAATTGCCGCTTGTTCCGAACCGACGGTTCTCGTCTGACAGGGCAAAAATAAAAACCACCAAAATGGTGGTTTATATCAGTTTCGCTCGGGCATAGCCCTGCGCGGCATTCCTGACGCATCGCGATACATCGCTCCGCTAGTCATGGTGGTGGCCCGTGGTCGGATTGTACGCTGCGTGGCTGGTCGCCACATCGCGTACCATACGTAAGGCGCGAACGGCGTGCAAAAAATGCACTTGTTCTTGCCAACTTGCATGACGAACCGACGGTTCTCGTCCGACAGGGCAAAAATAAAAACCACCAAAATGGTGGTTTATATCAGTTTCGCTCGGGCATAGCCCTGCGCGGCATTCCTGACGCATCGCGATACATCGCTCCGCTAGTCATGGTGGTGGCCCGTGGTCGGATTGTACGCTGCGTGGCTGGTCGCCACATCGCGTACCATACGTAAGGCGCGAACGGCGTGCAAAAAATGCACTTGTTCTTGCCAACTTGCATGACGAACCGACGGTTCTCGTCCGACAGGGCAAAAATAAAAACCACCAAAATGGTGGTTTATATTTTTGGTGGCCCTGGTCGGACTCGAACCGACACTCCTTGCAGAACTTGATTTTGAGTCAAGCGCGTCTACCAATTCCGCCACGGGGCCAAAACCGTGCGATTATTTCGCAGCAGCAGCTTTCTTGGATTCTACTTTTTTAACCAAGCGAGCACTGCGGGCAGGTTTGTGCGCTGGCTTCTTTGCAGGGGCAGCGGCCTTGCCTTGCTTCTTTTCAATCGCTTTTTTAATCGCGGCCATATCATCGGTCAAACGTGATACTGGTTTCGCCATAACATATGCGTCCAGACCGCCGTGCTTGGTCAATGTGCGCAGACCAGCCGTCGAAATACGCAACGAAAAATCACGATCCAAGATATCGCTGTGGAACTTTAACTTTTGCAAATTTGGCAAGAACGTGCGTTTTGTATGACGCATAGAGTGGGAAACGTTCATTCCTACTTCTGTTTTCTTACCTGTAACTGTACATACACGTGGCATATCAATAATCCTTTAATAACTGGGGCATAATTTATACTAAATTTCTGGAAATGTCAAGTAATGTTTTCTGTTTTAATTTATTTGTCCATATGCATTGGCGATAACAGGTCACAAACAACCTTGACCGGTGTGAATGTGGTGATGGGAACTTCGACAAAAATCGTGTTCCAGTGCGTCATTGCACCGTTCCACAGTCCGGGGCGTTCCATCGCGCGCAGTGCACGGCCACCAGACGATTTGTCCGAAATAAATCCGGTTTTTGGGTCAATAAATTTTGTTAAATCAAATTTATTGCCGTGCGCATCACGTATGCCACACACCAAATCCACGGGGTTAAAGTGTGACGATGTGTTCATAATATCGCGGGCGTCGGGGGCAATCTGGCTGGATTCGACAATCTGTAATGATTCCGTGCCGTCGTCACCGCGTACCCAGAATGGGCCACCCCCAGGTGCGCCGATATTTTTTACCACACCGCATACACGCATCGGTCGGTTCAGAATTGCGCGCAGCGTGTCTGCATCGGCGTCGGGGGCGGCACGCACGCACAAATCGTTTCTGATAAATGTGCGAATTTCGCCAATGTCGTGCGCCGCAAAATTATTCAGGTATTCAAACGCGCGCGCCTGCAATTCGGTCAGCAATCCCGCCAGCGCACATTTATATTGCACCGTGTCGGCGCGGTGGTGGTCGGTTGTGACGTTATCAATGTTTTTGATAAACACTATGTCGGCATCAATATCATTCAGGTTTTCAATCAGTGCGCCATGACCCGCGGGGCGGAACAACAATTTGCCGTCGTCTGTGCGAAATGGTGTGTTGTCTGGGTTGACGGCAACGGTATCGGTGCTGGCGCGTTGGGTCGACATAGAAATGTCGTATTTTATGCCATAGCGCGCACTGTATTCTGGTACGGCGCGTGCCAGAACGGCGTTAAATCCCGCCATATGTTCGGGCGACACGGTAAAGTGGATGCGTGCCACACCACCGGTTGTGGAATATGCGGCGGCCTCTGCCAAATGTTCTTCGGTGGCGGTGCGACTGTATTCAGTATATTTATGAAACGCAACCAGTCCCTTTGGCAAATTACCGTAATTCAGACCCGCGTTGGTCAGAATGCATGCGATTTTGTCTGCGTCACTGGCGTTTCCTGGCAGGAACGGTTTCAAATCATTCCAGAATGCGAATTTGCCCAAGTTGTCCAGTACGCGACGCGTCACATCATTCATTGTGCCCGTGTTCATAGATTCAAACAGGTCACGAAACATACGTGTTGCCGCGCCGGATGCGGGTACGAATTTTACAATCTTTTTATGCGATTGGGCATCGGCATAGATTTTGCCATAGCGCGCGATATCAGCGTCTGACATTTTAATAATGCCGTTGCCGATTGTTGCGGCGGCCGTAATGTCGGCATATGGAAAACCGCGTGCAAAGTCCGCCATTTGCGCGGCGACGGTGTCTGGTGTTAAACCGTGATTTTTGATTTGTTCGATGTCGGTGCTGGAAAATTCTGTCATTGCTGTTACCCCCGCTGTATATGCATCAGAATAGTACAAAAAAATTTATTGCGCAATATATTCCTGTCCCTTGAAAACGGCGGTCGTGATACTATATAAACATCATAGAAAATAATAAAAGACAGGAGGATTTACAAACATGAATCCAGAAGAAATGCAAGAAACACCGCAGCAGGCGATTGAGAAATATACGACTGACTTTACCAAACTGGCGTCTGATGGCAAATTAGACCCCGTGATTGGTCGTGACGAAGAAATTCGTCGTACCATTCAGGTACTGTCGCGCCGGACAAAGAACAATCCTGTGCTGATTGGTAATCCGGGTGTCGGTAAAACCGCGATAGTCGAGGGGTTGGCCGAACGAATCGTTTCGGGCGATGTGCCGGAAAATTTGTTAAAGAAAAAACTGTTGTCGCTGGACATGGGCGCGCTGATGGCGGGTGCAATGTTTCGTGGCCAGTTCGAGGCGCGTTTCAAGGCAATCTTGAAAGCGGTCAAAGATGCCGATGGCGGAATTATTCTGTTCATCGATGAATTGCACACGCTGGTTGGCGCGGGCAAGGGCGAAGGCAGCATGGACGCCGGCAATTTGTTAAAGCCAATGTTGGCGCGTGGCGAATTACACTGCTTGGGCGCAACAACATTGGACGAATATCGCCAGTATATTGAAAAAGACCCCGCGTTGGCGCGTCGTTTCCAGCCGGTCTATGTTGATGAACCGACGGTTGATGACACAATCTCAATCTTGCGCGGGTTGAAAGAAAAATATGAGGGGCATCATGGTGTCCGTATTGCGGATTCTGCGCTGGTCGCGGCGGTGAAATTGTCGAACCGCTATATCACAGACAGATTCTTGCCGGACAAGGCGATCGACCTGATTGACGAGGCCGCCGCGCGTGTCCGTATTGAAATCGCGTCAAAGCCCGAGAAGTTGGACGAAGTCGACCGTCACCTGATGCAACTGAAAATTGAACAACAGGCGTTAAAGAAAGAAAAAGACGCGGATTCGAAAAAGCGTTTGGGCGAATTGGACAAACTGATTGCCGAATTGCAGACCGAATCGGACAAGATGACCGCCGATTGGCGCGCCGAGCAGGGCAAGATGCGTGCGCTGTCTGATGCGATGGCGGCGTTGGATGCGGCCAAGGCAGAGGTTGCGTCGGCCATGCGTGCGGGCGACTATGAAAAGGCGTCGGCATTGCAATATGGCAAAGTTCCGGAATTAGAGGAACAAATTCGCAAACTGAACGCCGATGCGCGCGAGTACAAGACGGTTTTACCGGAACATATTGCCGCTGTTGTCAGCAAATGGACGGGTGTGCCGGCGGACAAATTGAACGCCGAAGAGCAATCCAAATTGCTGAATATCGAAGACGAACTGCGCAAACGTGTTGTCGGTCAGGATCATGCGTTGACGGTTGTCGCACGCGCAATTCGCCGCAGCCGTGCGGGGCTGTCCGATCCACATCGTCCCGCGGGCAGTTTTATGTTCTTGGGCCCAACTGGTGTTGGTAAAACAGAGGTTGCCAAGGCATTGGCGGAATACCTGTTTAACGACGATACGGCGATGACCCGAATTGATATGAGCGAATATATGGAACCGCATTCGGTGTCGCGCCTGATTGGCAGTCCCCCAGGATACGTTGGTTACGAACAGGGTGGCGTCCTGACCGAATCGGTGCGTCGCCGTCCGTATCAGGTGTTGCTGTTTGATGAAATCGAAAAAGCAAACCCAGACGTGTTTAACGTATTTCTGCAAATCTTGGACGATGGTCGTTTGACTGATGGCCAAGGGCACGTGGTGAACTTTACAAACACGATTATCATCATGACCAGCAATTTGCCGTCAATGGACGCGGTAAAGCACCAATTCCGTCCGGAATTTATAAACCGTATCGACGAAATTGTGTTCTTTAACCCATTGGGCAAAGACGTGATGGCGGGCATTGTCAAGATTCAGTTGCGCAATCTGGAACGCCGCTTGGCCGATCGTCGCATCACACTGGATGTGTCAGATGCCGCGATTAAATGGTTGGCCGATAATGGTTACGACGAAGCGTTTGGCGCGCGGCCGCTGAAACGTCTGATTACGTCCGCGGTCGAAGATAAAATCGCTGACCTGATTTTGTCTGGCACTGTTGGCGAAGGCAGCACGGTTTACGTCGACGTTCATGGCAAGGAATTGACCGTGAAATAACGTCACACGAAATCCCAAAACCCGAAAAAACACACCGCCATTTGGCGGTGTGTTTTTTATTTTTTTATCAGTGCTTTTTAACGTACGTGTTGGCGCATCATCGCGGCGCGCTGTTGCTGCAATATCAGCATGCGCATCATTTCTGGTGAAATGTGCTGCTGTGGTTGCGGGGCGCGTGGCGCGGCCGAATTGGTGATAACTGGTTTTGCATATGCCAATGTTGGTGTGGCGCGTAATGCGTATGGTACGGTCAACTGCATCGCGGCCGCCGATTTGGTGGCGGGGGCTTTTGCAATCGTGCGCGGTTTGCGCGCGCGACGTAATTTACGCGCTGCGACGCGCAGGCGGCGCAGGCCGCGCAATTTACCACGCGTGCGACGCACGCGTTTGCGCCGGCGTTTACGTACAATGGGGGCAACCATAATTGGTGTGCCGGCCGTGGTCACGTTTGCATATTGCATTGCCGGAATATTTGTCATGCCATTGTTTTTCATGGCCAAATATTGTGCATAACGCGCAAAATACGCATTTTCGCTTTGCGAGAAATAAAAGGTTTTGCTGCCACTGTCAAATACAATGGATTTGAATCCATCGCGGGTCTGGTCGGGCATTTCGCCGGTTTTGGTATTGACCAAATATAACTTGTTTTCCGCGCCACGTGGCGTCATAACCGTGCGACGCACGGCGACATATGGCGTATTTGGGTATTGTGCAACAATCTGGAACGGTTGTGACGCAAAGCCGATACCGCGCACGCGACGCATTTTGCCCATCGCGTCGGCGCAGTACAACGTATAGCGTCCGGATTTCGTCCGTGTGCACTTAAAATTCCCAGAATTTGTAATCATCTTTTCCATACCATATATTATAGTTCAAACGCCAAAATTGTCCAGTGAAAGATTTACGTTGACAACGCGCGCAAAAGTGTATAGAATGCGTACGCTTTCATGAATTTGATGGCGCAAAGTTTTGGGGTCATAGCTCAGTTGGTAGAGCACCTGCTTTGCAAGCAGGGGGTCGTCAGTTCGAGTCTGATTGGCTCCACCAAGATTGATACAAATAGATTACGCCGAAAGGGGGTGAATACATTATGGTGAAAGTTCTGGTTCGCGATAACAACGTTGAACAGGCATTGCGTGTTGCAAAACGTAAATCACAGAAAGAAGGTCTGTACCGCGAAATGAAAGAACGTCAGCGTTATGAAAAACCAACTACAAAGCGCAAACGTTTGAAAGAAGAGGCCGTACGTAACGAAAAGAAACGTCAGTCGAAACAACGTATGGTATTCGGATTCTAATATCCCCCGCCCATCTGGGCGGGTTTTTATTTAGAGAATAGATAATAGAGCATAGATAATAGATTGGTGCTAGCAATTTTTTATTCTTTTATTCTAGCACCCTTGTCATTGCGAGCGTAGCGTGGCAATCCAGTGAATAATGTTGCGTAGCACATATGTGTTGCCCGCGGACTGCGTTCTTGCCGCATCCTGCGTTTCGCTTGGATTCATTCCGTGGCTTGACCACGGAATCTAGGTAAATAGAGCCGCGCCATCCGGCGCATTCTTATTGTCATTCCTGCGCAGGCAGGAATAGGGACTAAGCAGTGCGAACGCAGTGAGCCAGACACAAAAACATTGCATCGTTTATAATTTATAAACTTTGTACATAAACGAATATCGGTAATTTCAAAGACCCTATTCCTGCCTGCGCAGGAATGACAAAGAGGCATGCTGCGCAACATTATCAAACTGGATTGCCACGCTACGCTCGCAATGACAAGGGAGCAAATTCCCCTCCATTGGCGGGGGCGCAGGACGGGGGGGGGAGGTCGCAATAAAAGAGAGCAAAGAGCAGAGTGCAGAGAGCAATGAATGTGCTCGCATTCGCTCGCTACACCAATTACCTAGATTCCGGTGGACACCACCCACAAAATTTATCAATTTTGCGGGGCCCAGACAAGCACCGGAATGACAAAGGGGCAAGGGCGTTAGCCCGCAGGCAACAAATATGTGCACTGCGCGCAACACCAATCACTGGATTGCTTCGTTACACTCGCAATGACAAAAGAGCTAGATTCTTTTTCATTGCGAGCGAGCGTAGCGACGCGCGGCAATCCAGTAAATAAACAAATGCACCGGATGGTGCACTATCTATTCTCTAATAAAAAACGGGGCATCGCCCCGTTTTTTATCTGTTGGTCAGTTGTAATTCTATGCGGCGGTTCTGCTGCAAACTGGCGGCGTCCGAGCCCAATTCCACAGGATGCATTTCGCCAAAACCACTGGGGACAAGGCGACGTTTTGATACACCGTCGCGCGCCAATTCGTTTGCCACCGCGGTTGCACGCAACAGGGACAATTCAACATTATTCTTGTACCCGCGTGTGCCGGCGATAACCGGTTTATTGTCGGTGTGACCGTCAACACGAATAATCCAATTTACATCGGATGGAATCTTGTGTTCCAAATCCTTGATAACGTTCGCAATCAGGCGCAGTTGATTTTTCCCCTCTGGCGACAGGGTGTACGAACCACTGCTGAACAAAATGTCACTGGACACGATAAAGCGGTCGCCGTCCGGTTGAACCGTGGTGCGGTCGCCCAATGCGTCCTTGATTGCGCGATAGAACGCGGATTGATATTGCGAAACCTTGTTCAGTTCGGCAACCTTGTCCGCCAATGCCTTGTTCAGGCGCGCGGACATTTCCACGTACTGAATTTCTTGGGCGTGCGATTTTTCTTCGGCGGCGTCCAGTGCAGATTGCAATTTCGCCAACTGGTCAGACAGTTCGGCGCGCTGGGCGTCCATCTGGGTCTGCAATTCGCGACGCTGTTGTTCCAGTTCGGCGGTCTTTTCCTTGTCCAATTTCGCCTGATTTAATTGGCGCGACAATTCGGCAACGCGCGCGGTCAGGTCTGTGCCCTGTGTTTGCAGTTCGGTAACCTTGGCCTCATACTCTGCAATCAGTTCATTCATATTTGTGTCAACCGCAACCAGTTCGTTTGACAGTTGGGCGTTATTATTTTCCAGATTTTCCAGTTGTGCGCGTGCCAAAATCAACAGGCGTTTTGCCTCTTCTTCGTCGGCGGTCATCTGTTGAATCTTTTGCGACTGTTCGGCGTTTGTCTGTTTCAAGTCCGCCAATGTTTTCGCACCGGTCTTGGTGTTAAATACACTGGTGGTTGTCCACAGAAATACAAACACAATCAGCAAGAAAATCAATATAATGACCAGATTGGAAAACAAGTCCACAAATGCTGGCCATGTGTTAGTTCTGTCGCGGAAACGAATGTTTAACATGTTTATTTTTCCCCTCTCTCGCGTTTTTGCCCTTATTTATCGTCCAATGTGCAATCTGGGACGGTTGGCACGTGCGTGTGCGCGGCCAAGTAATCTTCCAATTTGTTAAAGATGGCGTTTTGTGCCAACTGAACCTGCAAGCCCAGAAATCCGATAACCAAACTGCCCGCCAAGCCCATCAGCGAACTGGTAAATGCGGTTGCCATACCCGCCAATGGCTTTGACAGACCGGTCTGCATTGCGGTCAGGACGGTGTCGTCGGCAAAATTCAGGCCGCTAATCAATTCGGCAAAGCCGCCAACCGTCATAATCAGACCCCAGAATGTCCCCAGCAACCCCAAGAATATCAATGTGTTTGTAATATACCGAATGGATTCGCGTGCGTCGTCAAACCGCAACAGAATCAAATCCAGCATATTATTCAATGACGTGGCGGAAATCCGCGTTGGGCGCGTGCGCAACAGCATTGCGACCGGACGCAACAACGTCGGGGGCAGGGGGGCATTGCGACGCCCCATCAAATACGCGCGCAACCAGCGGTATTCAGGCAATAATTTGAACATATGCACGAACGCCAGCCCAATCCCAAACAGCGTTGTCCCAATAATAATGCCGTTCAGGTAAATATTTGCCGCCGCGACGCGCAAAAATTCGTCGTGAAACATAATCAGGCCCGCCGCCAGCAATGCCGTCAGTGCCGCCATACGGTTAAGATTTCTGTGAAACTGGTTCGTCATACTATCTCTCTTATGATGTGATGATAGTAAATTTTGCAAAATAATGTCAATAGGGATTATTCATAAAATGCGCGCGGAAAAATCACTTGATTTTATTAAAAAAATCGGCATAATTGGCGATGTCCTGCTGGCACAATGGGGTGTCGGCTGATTAAACCATAGGAAAAATATAAATGGCTTACTATGAAAGCGTCTTGGTTTTCCGCCAGGACTTGACCGAACCGCAGGTAAAAGAAAAAGCGGCAAAATACACCGAAATCATCAAGGAATTGGGCGGTGATGTTAAATCCACAGAATTTTGGGGTTTGAAGAATCTGGCCTATGTTATCCGTAAAAATCGCAAGGCACACTATGTCATGCTGAACATCGAATTGCCAGGGGCCCAGGTTGCCGAACTGGAACGTCGTGCCCGCATTGACGAAGACGTCATCCGTTTCTTGAACGTTCGCGTCGAAGCATTGTCCGAACAACCATCTATCATGATGAAAAAGAATAACGAAGAGGCAGAATAATGGCAGTACGTGCAGCAATTTATCGTAAAAAATCTAACCCATTAAAGGGCAAGGTTATTGATTACAAAGATATCAAAACACTGTCGCACTATATCACAGAACGCGGCAAAATCGTCCCATCACGCATCAGTGGTGTTTCCCAGAAAGACCAGCGCGAATTGGCAACCGCCATCAAACGTGCCCGTCATTTGGGGTTGATGCCATTTGTTCGCAACAACTTGGGCTAAAATTGATTATAATCGCACATCTGCTGGTTGTTGGCGCGCTCATGTAACATTTGTACACTACGCTTGCCAACAACGGCGCATCTGCACAATTCTAATCAATTTATGTGAAACATTTGGGATTTGAATCCCTAACTTGAAAAAGGACAGATAAAATGAAAATTATTTTGACAGAAAAAATTACTCACTTGGGCAATATCGGCGATACAGTCGAAGTGAAAACGGGTTTCGCGCGCAACTATCTGTTGCCAAACGGCAAGGCAATGCGTTGGACACGTGAAAACGTTGCGTTGTTCGAAGCGAAAAAAGCCGAATTGACCGCACGTCAAGAAGCGGCGAAGGCAGCCGCCGAAGCGCACGTTGACGCCGTCAAGAACGCGAAACTGCACATGATTCGTCAGGCGGGTGATACAGGTCAACTGTATGGTTCTGTATCAACACGCGATATTGCACGCATGCTGAAAGAAATTGCAAACGTCAATGTTGAATCTTCTCAGGTTTTGTTGGGCAGCCCAATTAAATCCATTGGCGCGTTCGACACCAAGATTGCATTGCACCCAGACGTTGTCGTTCCAGTCAAGGTATATGTTGCCCAGACACAGGACGAAATTGACGCATTGGTTGCGGGCAAGGTTCTGACATTTGGCACGAAAAAGGTTGAAGAAGAAGTTGCCGAAGAAAAACCGGCAGCGGACGAAAAACCAGCTGAACAGCCAGCAGAAAAAGCGGCAGACGCTGAATAAAAAAACGGGGCATCGCCCCGTTTTTTTAGAGCACAGATAATAGAGAGCAGAGTGCAGAGAGCAATGATTGTGCGCCATCGGCGCACTTTTTATTTACTGGATTGCTTCGTCATTTCATTCCTCGCAATGACAATGATTCTTGTTGCGGTCTAAGTTCTCCTCCTGTGGAGGAGTACCGCGTAGCGGGGAGGTGGTCTTTTGTCTGAAAGCATCAATCTATTATTACGCACTCTCTCGACCACCCCGTCGCATTCGCGCCATCCCTCCAACGGAGGGGAATTTAGTATGTTCTAGAAACATTGTCTTTGCGAACGTAGTGAAGCAATCCAGTTGATAATGTTGCGCCATTCGGCGCACGTGTTTTTTGTTGCAACAAAGTATTTGTTATCTGGGGCGGGGCGGGGTATAATTCGTGCCATGAAATTGGAATCAGTGGGGATTTTAATTGGTATGCGCCCGATGGGTGAACGCGATTCGGTTGCGCGTATTTTTACGCGCGATTTTGGCGTTATGTGCGGCGTCTTGCGCGGGGCACAGGTGGCACGCACCAATCGCCCGTTGGTCGGGCAAATTGGCGCGGTGGCGTGGAATGCGCGGCTGGAATCACAACTGGGGACGTTTCATTGGGAAAGTGCGCGGAATCTGGCCGCGCCAATTATGATGTCTGGCGAAAAATTGTCGTGCATGAATTGCGCGTTTGATTTGATTCAAACATTGTTGCCAGAACGCGAGGTGTATTCCCGCCTGTACGACGAAACGTTGGAAATGCTGGTGCAAATGGCGACGGGCGATTCGGTTGATACATATCTGAATTGGGAAATTGCGCTGTTGCGCGAATTGGGCTATGCATTGGATTTGTCGCATTGTTCGGGGTGTGGGGCGCGCGAAAATCTGAACTGGTTGTCGCCACGAACGGGGCGTGCGGTGTGCGATAATTGCGCTGCACCGTATATTGGGCGGCTGTATAAATTGCCGTTGACATTGGATACGACGTTGCGTTTTGTTGAAAATATTTGCGCGTCGTTAGGCACAACTGTGCCGTCGTCGCGTATGCGTATTGTGTCGGCGGCAGCGCATAAAAAAATCTAGAATTATTTCTTGCGATTTTGCGAATTTTTTTCTATGGTGTTTCTGTTCAACAGAAAGGAGAAAACTATGACTTGGACAATCTTGGTTTTGGTCGTGGCGATTGCCTTGTACATGTTCGGCGGTATGCTGATTGCACAAGATGGCAAGAAACCCAGCACAAAATCCATTTTGGCAAAGAAAGCAATTAAATTAGTTGCTATCATCTTGATCGCGGGCGGTGTTTGCCGTCTGTATGTGCCTTATTACCTGACATCGGTCAATCCGTTGATTATTCAGGAAATGGCAAATGGCGCACAGGAACAGATGAACGAAGTAAAGAACAAGGCCGTTCGTGCATTCGTTCGTAACCACGCCGACACGATGATTGCAGATGCCCCTGTTTTGGGCACACAGGACGCGAAAAAAACAATCTATGTTTGGACAGATTTCAGCTGCCCATACTGCCGCCGTGTTCACGGTGAATTGGATCGTGTGCTGAAAAACCGCGATGACGTTCGCGTTGTTGTTAAAAACTTCTCTATCCACGGCGCATTGTCAGATGCCCCAGCCAAGGCCGCGATTGCTGCAAAATTGCAGAGTCCTGAAAAAGCCGCAAAGTTGGTTGACATGATGATGACACGTAACTTCTATTCCCAAGACGATTTGAAAGATCAGTCCAAATTGGGTGAAAAAGTAGAAGCTAACGTTTTGAAAATGGCTGATGAAGCAGGTCTGGATACAAAACAGTTGAAACAAGACATGGGCGGCGAAGTTGTCGCACGTGAATTGGCCAATGTTCGTGATTTGGCACAACAGTTTGAAATCAGCGGTACACCTTTCTTGATTATCGAAGAACAGGCGTTCCCTGGTGCAATTCCATATGACCAGATTATCAAGGCATTGGAAAAATAAAAAACGGGGCATCGCCCCGTTTTTTATTAGAGAGCAAAGCGCAGAGAGCAATGAAAGTGCGCCATTCGGCGCACTTTTAATTTACTGGATTGCTTCGTTTCACTCGCAATGACACCGCAGGTGCTGTGAAACAAAACCGAGCAGTACGCGAAGGTTGCGACAAGGGCGCAAGCCCGCAGGCGACGCATGCAAAAAAACAAGGTCATTGCGAGCAAGCGCAAGCGACGCGTGGCAATCCAGTGGGTAATGTCGCGCCATTTGGCGCGTGCATTATTTGAACTTTGCACTTTGGTATTTGAACTTTGTAAAAAATGCGCCATCGGCGCATTTTTTATTTTTGTTCCAAGATTGCAATCCCAGGCAGGGTGCGACCCTCTACAAATTCCAGAAATGCGCCGCCGCCGGTGGAAACGTATGTCATGTCGCCCTTGACCCCGCATGCGTCCAATGCCGCGACCGTGTCGCCGCCGCCAATCACACTGGTCAGTTTTCCTGCACGGGTCTGTTCCGCGATGGCGCGCGCCAATGCGAATGTGCCAACCGACCATGTGGGCTGCCATTCGGCCATGCCGACGCTGCCGTTCCAGATGACTGTTGCAGATTTCGTGATTGTTTCAATGTCGTTTGCGCTGGTTTTTGCACCGTCGTCCATGATGATGTCGGCGTCCGTGATTTCATCAAACGTTTTGTCAGTGCGCGGTGCGTTTGGCGCAAATTCTGGGGCAACCCCCTTGTCCAATGGCAACAGCACCGTGCAATTATTATCACGCGCAAATGCCAGTATTTCCAGTGCCGTGTCGCGCTGGTCTGGTTCATACAGTGAATTGCCGACGTGCGCGCCGCATGCATAGTTAAATGTTGTGCCCAGCGCGCCACCGATAATCAGGTTGTCCGCCAGTTTGGCCAATGCCTTTAACACGCCGATTTTTGTGGAAACCTTGCTGCCGGCGACAATCGCGGTCAGTGGGCGCGCGGGGTGCTCCATTACGGCACTCAGGTTTTCTATTTCAGATGCCAACAGTTTCCCTGCATATGATGGCAGAATTTCCGCCACGCCAACTGTGCTGGCATGGGCGCGATGCGATACCGCGAATGCGTCATTTACGAATATGTCAAACCCACGTGCCAATTCGGCGGAAAATTCTGGGTCATTTTTTTCTTCGCCGGCGTAAAAACGTACATTTTCCAGCAATACCACATCGCCATCATGCATTGTCGCCATAAAATCACGATCCAAACAATCGGCAATCAATGGCACGCCCATGTATTCGGCAACTGGGCGCAGTGAAAATTCCATGTTGCGCGTACCCTTGGGCCGGCCCAAATGGGCACAAATTGCGATTTTTGCACCACCCGCGCGCAGGGCGTTGATGGTTGGCATACTCTGTTCAATGCGAAATGGGTCGGTGATTTTGCCATCGACAATTTGAACGTTAAAGTCGTCGCGCAGCAACACAAACTTGCCACGGACGTCCAGATTTTCAATCGTGCGTAATTCCATGTTCAATCCTTTCCTTTACTGGTCTGAAACTTTTACGATAATGTTCGTTTATACCATATCTTTCAATCGCTTGCAAATGTTCGGGCGTGGGGTAACCCGCGTTCTTGTCCCAAGCATATTGCGGGTACTGCGCCGCCAAATCGTGCATGATTTTATCCCGCGTTTCCTTGGCAATAATGGATGCGGCGGCGATTGATAGTGACTTGGCGTCGCCCTTTACAATCGGCGTGCCATGTAAATCTTGCGGCAATCTGTTCCCGTCAATCAGACAAAACTGCGGCATTTGCGCCAGATTTTCAACCGCGCGCGACATTGCGCGCATGGACGCCCATAAAATATTCAGTTCGTCAATTTCGGCGGGACTGCACATACCAACGGCCCAAATTGTGTTGCGGGTAATCCAATTGTATGCGGCGGCGCGTGCGTGTGCGGTCATCTGCTTTGAATCACGAATAATGACCGGAATTTCAATATCGCGATTGGGAAATATTACCGCCGCGGCAACAACCGGCCCGCACAGTGGGCCACGACCGGCCTCGTCCACGCCAGCAACAAGGTCAAATCCCGATTCGCGTTCAAATGTAAAATCAGGTGTCGTGCGCATAGTGATTATTTCCCCATCAGATAGACAAGCGGTCGGCAATCTGGCGTTGGACGTATTCGTCTTCGCTGTTATACAGTGGCCAAATGCCGTTCGCCAATTCTTCCATAGATGTCAGGGGCTGGCCCAATCGTGCGCGATACAACCACATGTTGGACATTACGCGCTTGATATAACTGCGTGTTTCGTATGCGGGAAAACTTTCGATATAGAGCAGGGGGTCGTATGTCGAAAAACTCTTTTCAAACTTTACAACCGTGCCCATACCGGCGTTATATGCCGCCAGCATTTTAATAATGTTGTTATTGATGTTCGGGTGCGCCAACAGGTCAACGATATATTGCTGGCCCAAGAACATGTTATGTTCAGGGTTGTTCATATCAATATCAGACATTGCGACGTTGTTACGGCGGGCGACGCGACGTGCGGTGCTGGGCATAATTTGCATCAGACCATTTGCGCCCGCGTTTGATTTTGCATTTGTTTTGAATCCACTTTCCTGTTTTGTAATGGCCAGCAGCAATGCGCGGTCGATTGACCAGCCCCCCATGGGTTCCCAATCGGGCAGGGGGTACTGCGCCGAATAAATAATGTCGTCGTCAATTTCCAGAATGCCACGATCACGCACCACACCCGCCGATTGAATCGACACACGGGGCAGTCCATACGCCGTCGCAATCGAATTTACCGCGTGCAATGTGCGATCGGATGCGCGCGCAGTAATCAGGTATTTCAGGTATTCTTCGGCGCGGTCTTTTTGTCCGACCTGTAACAATGCCAATGCCATACGACCGTATTTTGTTTCGGTCAATGCGTCGATGTCGTCGTCGGTAAAGTCCTGTTCGAAAAATTCATATTCGGGTGTGTCGCCCAGCATAACCGCCGACAGTGCGCCATAGAACGCCATCGGGTGCGCCGCCGCCACGCGCCAGAAATTGCGCGCCGTGGTGCGATCACCATTTGCGTCCGCCGCGCGACCCGCCCAGAATGCGGCCTCGGTCTTGCGGGCGTTATTGATTTGTTCCAGTTTCAAAATCTGGCTGAAATATTTCGCGCTTTCTTTGAATTTTTCTTCTTTGAAATACAGCAACCCCATCGCCCACAGGCCGTATTCAGAATTTGCGTCGGATGCGACAAATCCCCACTTTTTCGCCAATTCAAATTCGCCGTTTGTGTAATACAGGTATGACAAACGTCCCGCCAGACGTCCGTAATCAGATTCGGTCAGTTTGCGTTTGAACAGCGGGTCAGACAGGATTTGACGTGCGGTTTTGCTGCTGCCACTGCGGATTGCGCGTTTGAATTTGGTGATTTTTGTGTCGACCCAACCAGTATATTTTTTTGCCGTCCATGTTTCGGACTGGGCCGTTTCGATTGATGCGCCGCCACTAATCATATTTGGAACAACGGGTTTGCGTACGGTGGCCTGTTTGATTTTTGCAATCTTGGAAATACGAACCGCCCCCGGCATATCATAGTACTTTTTCATCCACGTGTTCAGTTCCACCCCACGCGTGCGATACGTTTTGGATGTATAGCGTTGATATAAAACCTCGTTCATCAACAGGGGATCGGTCAGTTGTTTTTCCAACTTTTGTGCGGTGGTGATTTTCTCTTTGGATTGCAGCATGAAAATTTGTTCGTACAAACTGGCGTCGGCATCGGTCAGGATGTTTGGCAAATCTGCGGCGCGCACGGGCACTGACAGTAAAAACGCTGTTAAAAATACAAGGATTTTTTTCATATTATTATGTCAGAACAGCGATGTCTTTGGCAGGTGGCAAACCACTGCATCATCGGCGGCCTCTGGTATCTGGTCGATAATTTTTTTGAAGTCAGATATACGTGAAAACTTGCGATACACGGAAACAAATCGCACAAATGCGATTGGATCAAGGTTCAGTAATGAATCCGCCACCATTTGTCCGACCATCGTGCTGGGCACTGTATCGTCAGCGGTTTCTGTTTCCAGACGGCGGTGAATAGATGTTACCAGTTTTTCAATTTGTTCGTCGCCGACATCACGATTGCGGCACGCCAGTTTAATGCTGCGACGCAATTTTTCACGGTCAAATGCCTCTAACTTGCCACTGTTCTTGCGTACCATCAGGTCGCGCATCTGGACGCGTTCAACGGTTGTGAATTTCGCCCCGCATTGATTGCATACGCGACGACGCCGAATAATTGCATCTTCGGTGTCGGGACGTGAATCAGTCACGCGGCTGTCGGTTGAATTACAATATGGACATCTCATACTGATAAAGAATAGCAATCTATTTTGATGCCCGCAAGTAATATTTGCGTGGGGCAAAAAATCGTCTTTTCGGAAAAATCAAGACGTTTTTTTAGAAAACAATGCTTGTGGGCGAAAAATTAGGGGGCGATTTGTGATAAAATAGATGCCGAGAGACGGAGAGATGGAAAAATACCTGAATCAGATTTTGTCTGGTGATTGCATAGAGGTTATGCGCCGCATGCCTGATGCGTCGGTTGATGCCATCTTTGCCGATTGTCCGTATAATCTGCAACTGGGGGCAAAGACATTGTATCGCCCCGAAGACCAAACGGCTGCGCGTGCGGTGCGCGATGCGTGGGATGCGTTTGACAGTCCTGCGGCATACGACGAATTTACACGCGCATGGATGACGGAATGCAAACGTATTTTGAAACCAGATGGCGCAATGTGGGTTATTGGCAGTTATCATAATATTTTCCGCGTTGGTGCAATTTTACAGGATTTGGGGTTCTGGATTCTGAATGATATTGTTTGGGTGAAAACCAATCCTATGCCGAATTTCCGCGGCACACGCTTTACAAATGCGCACGAAACACTGATTTGGGCCACCCCACGCAAGACCGGCAAGTACACGTTCAATTACGAAACGATGAAGAAATTGAACGGCGGCAAACAGATGCGTTCGGATTGGAATATCAATATTTGTCTGGGCGAAGAACGTGTCAAGGGCGCAGATGGCAAGAGTTTGCATAACACGCAAAAGCCGATGGATTTATTGCGCCGTGTGATATTGGCGTCGACCAAGCAGGGCGATGTAATTCTTGACCCATTTGTGGGCAGTGGTACAACCGCCGCCGCGGCCAAGGAATTGGGACGTAATTTTATTGGAATCGACCGTGAAGAGGCGTATGTGGCCGCTGCACGGGAACGTGTTGCCGCGGTTAAACCGATTGATTTGACGGATATAGAGGTCGCCGCCCCCAAACGTGCAGAGGTTCGCGTTGCGTTCAAAGAATTGCTGGATGCGGGACTGCTGTACGTTGGTCAGACATTGGTCAGCCCGCGTGGCGAACGTGTTATGATTACGCGTGATGCCCAGTTGGTGCATACCCTGTATGGCAAGGCATCAATTCATGTTATGGCGGCGCGTCTGCAACACAGCGTCAGTTTCAATGGCTGGGATTACTGGTCGGCGGAAAAGCGCGACGGGTCACTGGTTCCTATTGATGAATTGCGCAAATATGTGCGTGATGTAAAACGTGATATGAAAAAAGCCGCCTGATGTTTTGGCGGCTTTGCTGTTTAACGTGAATGTGTGCGTTCGTATTCCAATGCTTTGTATGCCAATTCTTCGGCCCAGTCAATGTCAAACATTGCGCCGGTGGTTGCGGCCTCCATCGCGTCATAGCGTTCATCATAGTGTGCGCGACGTGCGGCAATCAGTTCCTGTAATTGTTCGCGGCGCATTTGCATACGCTGTTCCAGATTTTCTGTTTTGACGATGCGGCTGCGTTCTTCTATCAATTTCTTGATTTTCTGGGTCTGAACCAAATCGTCGGTTATGCGTTTCATAATAGTGTTCAGTGTCGCGATTTTGTATTCGTGACGGGCGCGTTCAATTAAATAAAATCCATTTGTGTGCATAATATGTGCCTTTGTTTTCTGATAATATAGTACACAAAATGGTTTTTGTCAATAAGTTGCTGTTTGGTTGTATTTTGGACATATTTACCTATATATCAGATGTATAAATTCGCGAATCGGATTTTTTGTGGTATAATTCAGAGAAATTAAAAGGATATTTTATGGCACTGATACCAATGGTTATCGAAGAGTCACCACGTGGTGAACGTTCGTTTGATATTTATTCGCGCCTGTTGCGTGATCGTATTGTTATGATAAACGGCCAAATTGAACCGACAATGGCGAACAGCATTGTGGCGCAGTTGTTGTTCTTGGAATCCGAAAATCCAAATGCAGAAATTTCTGTCTATATCAACAGCCCTGGTGGCGATGTTTCCGCGGGGTGGGCAATTATGGACACGATGCAGTATATTAAATCGCCGGTATCAACCATCGGTATGGGGTTGGTCGCGTCGATGGGTTCTGTCTTGCTGGCGGCGGGGGCACATGGGAAACGTTTCGTTTTGCCCAACACCCAGATTATGATTCACCAGCCATTGGCTGGGGCCGAGGGCCAGATTACCGATATGGAAATCCGCATGACCCAGTATCAAAAGAACAAACAGACGTTGATTAAACAAATGGCGTCGTTCACCGGTCGCAGTGAACAAGAATTGTTTGATGCGATGGAACGTGATAACTGGATGAACCCGACCGAGGCCAAAGATTTCGGCCTGATTGATGGCATTTTGGAACGTAAATAATTTTTCACACCCAAGGGATTGTTTGTAATGAGTGACGATAAAAACACCACCACACCACCAACTGATGCAGCGCAGGGCGCACAGCAGTTTTGCAGTTTTTGTGGTAAATCCGTGTACGAGGTTAAAAAACTGGTTCGTGGACGCAACGTTTGCATCTGTGACGAATGTATCAACCTGTGCAATGATATTATGGCAGACGACCTGCGGGGCGAGGTCAGCAAGGAAGCCGCCAAGTTGCCAACGCCGTCCCAGATTTATAATTTCTTGAACGAATATATCATCGGGCAAGATATGGCAAAACGCACACTGGCGGTGGCGGTCTATAACCATTATAAACGTCACAGTGTGGCGATGTCGTCAAATGTCGAAATTCAAAAGTCCAATGTTTTGCTGATTGGGCCAACGGGTACTGGTAAAACGTTGTTTGCGCAAACGCTGGCGCGCATTTTGGATGTACCGTTTGCAATCGCAGATGCAACCACGCTGACCGAGGCCGGTTATGTCGGCGACGACGTGGAAAGTGTTTTGACGCGTCTGTTACAGAATGCGAATTTTGATGTGGAACGTGCGGGTCGTGGTATTATCTATATTGACGAAATCGATAAAATTGCACGTAAATCCGAAAATCCATCGCTGACACGTGATGTTTCCGGCGAAGGTGTGCAACAGGCCTTGTTGAAATTGGTCGAAGGTACGGTTGCAAATGTTCCCGCGGGTGGCGCGGGGCGCAAGCATCCGGGCGAGGCCACAGTCCAACTGGACACATCGAAAATCTTGTTTATCTGTGGTGGTGCGTTTGATGGCCTGAACAAGATTATTGGTGGTCGCAAATCGGAACGTGCGGGTATCGGTTTTGGCGCGAATGTTCAATCGAAAAAGGAACGCGAATCCAAAAATTACTTGGACGATGTTCAGCCCGAAGATTTGGTTAAATTTGGTATTATTCCGGAACTGGTCGGCCGTTTGCCGGTGATTACCACATTGCAGGACTTGGACGAAAATGCATTGGTAAAAATCCTGACCGAACCAAAGAACGCGATTGTAAAGCAATACAGCGCGATGCTGGAAATGGACAATGTGAAATTGAATATCACCGATGACGGATTGCGTGAAATTGCAAAATTAGCGGTTGCGCGCAAGACGGGTGCGCGTGGTCTGCGCAGTATTCTGGAACGCATATTGTTGACGCCAATGTTTGATGCGCCCGATAATCCGGAACTGGCGGAAATCGTGATTGATAAAAATGTTGTGCTGGGCAAAAAGCAACCAGTGCAAATCTTGCGCGATGCCAAAAAGGCCGCATAATAACAAACAGGTGTTATAAAAAAACGTCCCAAACAGGACGTTTTTTTATAACAGGGCGAAAAATTACATCGCGATGTCCCATGTTGTGCCGTTTGGCGAATCCATCAGGGCGATGCCGCGCGCCATCAATTCACCACGAATTGCGTCGGCGGTGGCGTAATCGCGTGCGGCTTTGGCCGCGGCACGCGCGTCAATTTTTGCCTGAATTTCGTCCGCGCTGATATTGTTTTGTGTCAAAACGCGTTGGCGGGCGTCGGCAATGTATTGGGCCGCATCGCGCTGCAATATATTCAGAACACCGAACAATTCGACGATTTTGTTCACAATGGCGGCCAAATCATATTCTGTATGCTTTTTCGCCAATTCGGCGGACACGAAATCAAACCATTTGAACGCCGCGACAATCACACCGTATGTGTTAAAGTTGTCGTCCATTGCTGCACGAAATTCATCGGTAATTTGTTGCGTCATTGTGGCTGTTTTGTCCGCATTTGCATCCGCATAATCACGTGCGCGTGCCGTGTTTATAACCGAATACATTTTGTACACATGACGCATTGCGTTTGGAAAGAACGTGTCTGTGATATCAATGTCGTTTGAATACATGTTATTCAGCAATGCAAAGCGAATGACATCGGCATCATATTGTGCCAAGACATCTTGCAACAATATACCGTTGTTCAATGACTTGCTCATTTTCTGGCCGTTGACTTTGACCAAGCCGCAGTGTACCCAGTAATTTGCAAATGTTTTGCCGGTGACGGATTCTGTCTGGGCAATTTCATTTTCGTGGTGCGGGAACACCAAATCACGCCCGCCACCGTGAATGTCAATCTGTTCGCCCAGATATTTCATGTTCATCGCACTGCATTCAATGTGCCAACCGGGGCGGCCATGTCCCCATGGTGATTCCCAATAAATTTCATCTGGCTTTGCAGATTTCCACAGGGCAAAATCCGCCTCGTCCAACTTGCCGGGTTCAATGTCCTTGCGAACACCAATTTCGTTCTTGTTGGTTTGAATGTGTGACAATTTGCCGTAATCTGGGAAAGACGACAGTTTGAAATACACATCGCCAAATTCAGAAACATATGCGTGCCCAGAATCAATCAGTTTCTGGACAAATGCGATAATGTCATCAATGCATTGGGTTGCGCGAGCCATCACAGTCGGACGATTGTTGCCCAGTGCATCCATTTCGGCATCGGTCTTGGCCATATAGCGTTCGGCAAATGTGATTGGGTTTTCGCCAATTTTGTTTGCGTTAGCAATAATCTTGTCGTCAACATCGGTATAGTTACGAACGTATTTTACATTATACCCCAGATATGCGAAATAGCGTGTAATAACATCAAAGACCACGGACTGGTATGCATGCCCGATATGCGCGTCGGCCGACACAGTAATACCGCACGCATACATTTTTACCGCCCCGGGGGTCAATGGGACAAATTCTTGTTTCTGGCGTGTCATAACGTTATAAATTTTCAGTGTCATAGTGCGCTTCCTTTGCTGTTTATGTCAAAAAAATGTTAGTAAATAGTTGGATTTTTTGCAAACGAAATAATGCCCGCTTGCGTGGCGAATTTTTAGCGACAACAACAAAAATTCATAAATTTAATTGTCATATCAGAATAATGCAATTCTGGCGGAGCGTATAGGACTCGAACCTATGCATGAGTTTAACCCCATGACGGATTAGCAATCCGCTCCATTACCACTCTGGCAACGCTCCGCGTGGTTGCATGGGCGATTGTACAGAATGTCGCACCTGAAATCAAGTGCAAAATGTTGTGCGTGGGCGTTTATTTTCCCCATTGTTGGCTGATTGTGTATTCGGCGGCCAATGGAACAGATATTTTCGCAACGTTTTCCATTGCGGATTCAATTTGTTTGGCAAATTGTTCGGCCACCGCCACGTCGCATTCAAATACCATTTCGTCGTGAACCTGCATAATCATTTTGATTTTGTCGGCGTTTGGTTGCATCAATGTTTTATCAATTTCGACCATTGCGCGCCGCATCAGGTCGGCCTCGAACCCCTGAATTGGTGCGTTGACCGCGGCACGCATTGCATATGCGCGCAGGCGGGGATTGCGAACCTCTGGCAATTCGATGCGGCGACCCCACGGGGTGTACACGCATGAGTTTGCCATTGCAAAATCGCGCGTTTTTTCAATATATTCCCCAATTTCCGGCAGGCCCGCCATATACGTGTTTATCAATTCGGCGGCGGCGGCACGTGATATGCCCAGTTGCCCCGACAGTCCGAACGATGATATTCCATATATGATTGAAAAGTTCACGGTCTTTGCCGCGCGGCGCATTTCGCGTGGGACGGGCGCGTCAGATGCAATCCCGAATATTTTACGGGCGGTCTGTTCGTGAATGTCCGTGCCCGCCAAAAACGTTTCTTTGAATGTTTTGACGTTCGCCACGTCCGCCAACAGGCGCAGTTGAATCTGGGAATAATCGACCGAAATCAGTGTGCGGCCCGCGGGTGCGACAAAGCATTTGCGTATCTGTTCGCCCAGTTCGGTTTTAATTGGAATATTTTGCAGGTTCGGATCGCGACTGGACAGGCGGCCGGTGTTCGTGCTGGTCTGTAAGTAAGTGGTGTGAATGCGACCATCGGGTGCAATTTGACGCGGCAATGCGTCCGCGTATGTGCCCGCCAACTTGGCCACAGACCGCCATGCCAGAATCTTTTCGATAATCGGATGGGCGTCCGCCATTTCATTCAGTGTTTCGGCATCGGTCGAACGCTTTTTATTCGCCGGCAGGTTCAGTTCATCAAACAGCACCGCCCCCAGTTGCTTTGGACTGGCGATGTTAAATTCGTGACCGGCCAATGCGTAAATTTCTTGTTCTGTTTTTTCCAGTGTGTCGTGAAATGCACCCGACAGTTGGCGCAGTCCGTCCCGATTGACCAGTACGCCCGCGCGTTCCATTTTCAGCAATACCGGCATCAATGGCAAATCGCACGTTTCATATAATTCGCGCAGTTTTGCATTTGCGTCTAATTTCGGGCGCAGGTATTCGTACAGTGCCATGCACACCGTGGCATCTTCGGCCGCATATGGGGTTGCGGTGTCAATCGGCAATGCGTCAAAGTGCATTTCGGCATCGCGCGTGCCGGCGGGGAACAGGGCGGCAAAATGAATGTTTTCGTGGCCCAGATATTTCAGTGCCAATTCGTCCAAGCTATGCCCGTGCAGCGACCCAAACAGTGCATAAGACAACAACATTGTGTCGTCAATCGGGGCGATTTTTTCGGTGTCCCAACCCGCGTTTGCCATCATATGCAGGTCAAATTTCAGGTTATGTCCAACCTTGGTAATATTGGAATTTTCCAGTATTGGGCGCAGGCGCGCATAGACCGTATCAATCGGTAACTGGTTCGGGGCGATTTGTGATGTCGCAAACAGGTCACCGCCAGCCGTCATGTGGCGCAGTGGAATGTACGCGCCGTGCGATGCGTCCGCCGCCAGCGACAGGCCGACCATCTGGGCCGATGTGTGGTTCAGACCGGTTGTTTCGGTATCAATGGCGACAATATTTTTTATGCGCCCCAAAAATTCGTCCAATGCTGCCACAGTTGTAATTGTTTCATATGTCATCTGGGGCGCGGGCGTGGGTGCATTTGTCGCGACGGGGGCAGGCACAATTTCGGTTGGACACGCGGATGCGGCATACGAAAAATCATGCACCGCGTCGGGATTGAATTTGTCCATCGGAAACAGTTTTTCAATCTTGGCCGCCAATGAATTGCTTTCCAATTTAGTGCGCACATATTCCAATGCCGCGGGCGTATTAAATACAAATGGTGTGATGGTCAGACCTGACAAATCCACGTCATCTTTTAATGTGACCAATTTGCGCGAGATATATGCCATGTCGCGATTCGCACGTAACAGTTCGCGAATGCGCGCGTTTTCCACATCGTCCAGATGTTCGTACAATCCATCCAGTGTTCCGAATCGGTTTATCAGTTCTGCCGCGCGCTTTGGCCCAATGCCAGCAACGCCGGGGACATTATCAGACGAATCGCCCATCAGCGATTGCACGTCAACCACGCGATCGGGTGTAACGCCAAACTTTTCCATCACGCCGTCTGCGTGAATTTCGCGCTGTTTCATGCCGTCGTATAAAAATACGCATTCGGACACCAGTTGCATTAAATCCTTGTCGCTGGTGATGATGCGGGTGGCGCGGGCGGTATTGCAGTTTTTGCGTGCCAATGTGGCGATGACATCGTCGGCCTCTACCATTGGTATGCACAGGACGGGCACGCCCATTGCCGCAACGGCATCGCGAACCATGTATGATTGGGTGACCAAATCGGCGGGTGTCTCGCTGCGGTTTGCCTTGTACGCGGGGTAAATATCTTGACGGAAAGTGGTGCGGGACGCGTCGAATACGCATACAAATGCGTCGTCCGAATGTGCCGCCGCCAATATGGGCAACACCATATTCAGAAATCCATAGACCGCACCCGTGGGTGTGCCATCGCTGCGCGTCAGGCGGCTGTGCACGCCATAATACGCACGAAATAATAATGAATTTCCGTCAATCAGTGTCAGCATCTTTTCCCATTCCCCATTAGCCATTGCGGGGGCGCGTCGCGCCCCCGTTGTTGACCCTTAGAATATATAGCGTAATTTGATACGCGCGTCGTATTGCAACAGGTCTGGTTTCTGGTCGGCAACCTGAAATACGTCGGGTGCGTACAGAACGCGACCTTCGGTATCAATCTTGATTGGCAATGCCGGAATGTCGAATGTCAGACCCAGCATACCCTGATATGCCGCGCCGTTGTCGATATCAACGCCAGAGATGTCAACGCTGCCGCCGAATACCGCGCCAACGCCAACGCCCAAGTATGGGTGAACAACCGTTGATGGCATCTTGAAATATGCGTTGACCATACCGATGTTGGTTTTCACAATGTCATTGTTGATGTAATTGTATTCCAATTCAAAGCGCAGTGCCGGAATGTCCAACCCCGCAACCAGACCATATGACTGGGAATTTTTGGTTTCGGAATCGTCGGCCAAGAATGATGCCGCACCCGCACCAACCGTTGCACCGGCATAGAAATCGAACAACATATTGCCCGCGTTTGCCGCGCCAGTAAACAAAACAGACGCCAGACCAAATGCGCCGATTGTTTTTATATTCATATTTTTCTCCTTTGTGTGATATCATAATAGAAAAAAGAGATGTCAATATGCAAGAAAATAAACCTGTTTTGATTGTTGGATTGGGCAACCCAGGGGCCGAATACGCGCGCACGCGCCACAATGTTGGATTCATGGTGGTGTCGCATTTGGCGGGGGATGATGCCGCGTGGAAGAATCAGAAAAATGCGCTGGTTTCAACGCAGAATATCGGTGGACGTCGTGTTATATTCGCAATGCCACAAACGTTTATGAACCTGTCGGGGGATGCGGTACGGCCACTGATGAAATTCTATGACGTGCCACTGGAAAATCTGGTTGTGATTCACGATGATATGGATTTGCCGGTTGGCGCAACGCGCACCAAAATTGGTGGCGGCAGTGCAGGGCACAATGGCATAAAATCCATAGATGCCGCGGTTGGTCGTGATTATCGTCGCATCAGAATTGGCATCGCCCACCCACGTGATTTTTCATTGCAAATGTCGCCGGCGGATTGGGTGCTGGGGAAAATCCCAGATGACCAGATGCAGAAAATTGCTGCCGTGATTTCAGAATTAAAATTGGACGATTTATTAGTTGCTTAAACTGGTATAATTCAGGTTGAAACAACCGACACTGTCACAGAATTGTGTGGATGTGCTGTACGTGCATTCGGCGACGGATGTGCGGCCCGTGCTCGCAGTGGTTTTTCCAGCGGGACATTTGTCACATTCCAGAACACCACGACCATCACTGTAATACCCTTTGGGGGCGGTGGCGCATGTTTGGTGTTTGTTATTGGCGTCGTAACCAACAACGCAATAGCCCGAATTGCAGGTTGCTATTGTTGTTTCACAACTGTTACCGTCCCAAGTATCAGATGTGGTTGAACGTTTGCATACATGTTTATATGTGCCCGTGGTCACAACGTCGGAAACCGTGCATGTGCATTGGTCTTTGTTGTATGCGTTGACGCCATTCCATACCGCGTTACCACCAACCGTACCTTCTTTCTCTACCTCATCAATTTCGACCTTGCATGTTTTGCCCAAAGAAACCGTACAACTGATTATATTTGGTTCGCATGTTTGGAACATTTTGTCGTTTGGAATGCTTGTCCCGTCGGCGAATGTGCAAGAATATTCTTCTGGGTAGATGCCATAAGATGGCAGTTCGTTGTATGTCGCATCGGCCAGATGGTAGCCATTTGCGCATTCACGTGCGAAACAAAAACCATTGGAATAGTTATTGTCAAAGAAATAATACGCAATGCCCTTGGTTGCATTGTCACATTCATAAACCTCGAATCCGCTGGTGTCGCCGGCATCCATACTATCACCGTCTAACAGTTTCCATGTTGGTGTGCAACTGTTCTTTTTGCCTGTTGTGTCATAATATGAATTGCATATGTTAAGAAGTTGATTTTCCTTGTCATAGTCTTCATAGCACGAAATATTACATGTTGTTTTCGTTTCTGCTGTGCCGTAATACACTTTGTCTACGCCGTCACTGACCACCCATTTGCCGTCTGTTTTACTGTCGGCTATTGCCTTGCAGTCGGCATAACATTCACGTTGCGCAGAGCCCGCCTCGCTGGTGTTCCAGTAACCTGTGATTGTTTCCCCATTGACTGTACCAGATAATTTACTGCACGATTTGCAGTCGCCATTATCTCCATACGTGTTAGCGTCGCATTGTAGACATTCTTTTTTTACTCCACCGTTCCATTTGCAACCCGGAATTGCCTCGCAGCTTTGTTTTTCCGTAGTGCCACTACAAACGGCGGTGGCGAATGCATGCGTGGATATAATCAATGATAAAAAAAGCGGTATCAGTTTTCTCATCTCAGGGTAATACTAGAAGATTATGGCGGGCAAATCAATAAAAAACGCGCCAAAATGGCGCGTTTTTTAACGTTGTTTTTGCGGAATTTGGTTTTGACGATTGACTGTCCAGCCGCGTCGAACAAACCATAAACTGTCTTCGCGGGAACACATGCCGACCTCAAATACAAAATTACCGCGTCCGAATATACGATCTGGTGCCATATTTACATATTGTTCCAAATATTCGCGCAGGTCATCGGGGTAAACCCAACCGTCACCTTGGTTATACCATAAAGAGCCGTCATCAAGTGTACGCAGATAAATCTTGTTGACAGTTGGGTCGGCCAATTTATTTTTGATATTTTCGATGCTGATTTCATAACAATAATTTGCACCGAATTTTAATTCCACATCATGCTTTGGATTTCCTTCTTTCTGGCATCCGCCAAACACTGTCGCGGCCGCCATCATCGCGGTTGGAACGGCGCATTTTAATGCATATGGGATTTTCTTTGTGAATTTCATAATAAAACTCCTGCGGTTTCGGGTTGGGATTATCGTTGGTTCTGGTTCACTGTCCAGCCATGCTGGGTAAACCATAAACTGTCGGCGCGGGGGCATACGCCGCGGGCAAATTCAAAGTTGCCGCGCCCAAATACACGATTGGGGTCTTTGCCAACTAATGGGGCCAATGTTCGACCGTACAATTTATGATGAATATCTTCGGCTGTCCATTTTGTCCATTCTTTTGAAGCATAATCTGGGTCTACTTGATACAGGTGCAAATATACATTACCCACCGATGGGTCGTCCAAATGGCGTTGAACATTTGCAGATGTAATCTGTTCGTAATAACCACAAGACCAAGGGAGGTCGACATCGTGTTTTTCAATGTCTTCTTTGTTGCATCCGCCAAACAATGTTGCGCCCGCCAGCATCAGCGCAGGTATGCCGGTACGTAATTTATATGGAATTGTTTTTTTGACTGTCATCATTTCAAGAACCCCCTTTTTTGGTCTTGGGCCACTGGGGATTTATTCCCAATATGGCCTATAAAGCAAAAGAGCCCGTAAAAACTTACGGACTCTCTCGCAATTATTGGTGATAAAAACACACGACGCCCCCACTTGTCGCAGATGCCACGCAGGGCGCACCGCCACCCACCCCAATGGGGCAAAATTCGGTAATGCGACATGAATAGAACATCTGGCAACTCGTTTGGTTGTGTGTGTTTTCTGCTCTTAGTCATAGTAAAATGTAGCCAAAACGTGTTTGTTTGTCAAGTAATAATTACGCAAAACAATACCCTAGGACAAAAATCATATTACGGTGTCACCAACCAGTGGGTTGGTTGGGAGGGCAGACATTTTGCTGGGTCTGCTTTTGTGGCAACGCCTTCTTCAAACTTGCAACCATCCGCTTCTGTGCAGCTCATAGTGCACTTTGTATCATTGTTGGCATCATATGATGCGGCGGGGTATGGTGAATATGTACCTTTATCAGTGTATTGTGGCGTCACATAATATGGGGCAGTGCCGGAGGTTGGTAACATTACAAAGTGACCATCATTGCAAGATATTGTATCGCCATTTGGAAAACCGTCTTTTGGTGTGCCACCAGCGGTTGTTTCCCCGTTGGTGCAAATCAGTTTATAACTGGTGTTCGGCGCGTAATATGTTGCACCTGGCCCAAAAGTGAATGTTTCGGTTGATACGCCATTTGCAGAACTGGCTGGCAGGCATAATTCTCTGCCGTTTATGGTTACCGTATCACTGGCGCAGCAGTTGCCAAATGCATCTTTTATGTTCGTCTGGCAACAGTTGGTGAAATCTGTACCATCATTTTTTGTTCCGACAGAAAATTTTTTGTCGGCACACGCCTTGCCATCAGAAGACATACTGCTGCTGGGCAGGCATGAAATTGTCCCGTTATCTTCCAGTGGAATAAATCCGATTGCGCATGATGTGTCGCGGCAACTGTCGGCCTTTTGTGATGTGCCGGTATTTTTTGCAAACCATTTCAGCAATGTTTCCGTGTCGCCGTCCATAATAATCTTGTTGTGCGAATCGTCTTCTTGCAACAGGGTGACAGGGCTGTATTCGCAATTACCCCACAGACGTTCAGATATACGGCAAACCTTGCATTCTGCACTGACGTTTTCGTTCAGGCATTCATTCATGCATTTTTTGTTTGCGGTTTCGTCTGGCTCGTTCTCACAGCGTGGAGTGCAGGTTCCTTCGATCGTTTGCTCCAAATTACATTCTTTATCGATTGTGCAAATATCGTAAATAGGTGGGTCTTGATTAATTTTGTAATCATAACCGTACATCATATTATAGAATGTGCTGTTTTGAATTGTTCCATCACTGGTTAAACGTGCCCAAATGTTTTCAACCGATTCGCTGCCTGCGCTGGCCACGCATTCTTTGACCTCGTCCCAACAGGCCGTACGGTTGATGATGGATTTGCGGTTGACCGATGTCTGGATGTTTTCGCACAGACCAAAATTACCAGAAATCGACTTGCACGACTGAATAATGCACGCGCGACCGATTTCGCGGCACGTTTGCATTACGGTGTCAAATGTCTTGTCCGTGGTGATGTCGGTAACGCCAGTATCCCAATCAACATCACCGCCTGTTGTCTTTAACAGTGCGGTGCACGCATTGCGGACATCGGCGCACATTGCGTTGACGGTGCGGTCGGCCGCCACGCCAAATGTTGACAGGGCGCGCGCATCAAAATCCTGCAACGTTTTGGCGGTGTCTGTTAAACACTGGGCGGTCAGTGTTGTGCAACTCTGGCGGACTTCTTCCAATTTGCTGTCTTGGGCCAATTTGATTTGTGCCAAAGCATCTTCGACAAATGCGTCCCATACGCTGTCGGCGATGTCCTGGCAATTTTCCATTGCGGGTTCCAAGAATTTCTTTTTTGAATTCAGGTATGAAACAAAGACCTGATTCCCAGGGACGCTTGTCCACGATTGGTCGGTGTCAGGACGGCTGATTAAATTGCTGAGGTTTGACAATTCAGATGTCAAGAATGCTTCGCCCGTTGATGGGTCGATATAACGACCCGTGGTGTCCAAACATTTGTCCAGATTTGTGCCGCATACGGTTGAATCCGTCAGCATGGTCAGCATCTTTTGCTTGCATGTCAAAATGTCGTCGGAATTGCGTTTCTGATAAATGTCCAAACGTGACATGTCCAGCAGCGCGCTGCCCTCGCGCAATTTTTCGCGCGCCTGATCATTCTGGGTTTCGTATGATTTTGCGACCGTGTTGCAATCTTGCTCGATTGTCATTTGATAGCCACTTTCGACGATGGGTAATTCGTCGTCGGTGCAAACCTCTGCCGCCATTTCGCGGCAAATTGGCAATGCCGCAGAATACAGGGCGGTGCCGGTCTTGGCCGTGGTGGACGCGCCCGACAGAGAATCCACCGTGTCAAATGCCGCGTCCGCGTTCAATGACAATGATATTGCGCCCAACGATTGGTTGAAATTGCTGTCGTTGAAACTGGTGTTTAATTTCTTGGCAATCTCGTCCAGCATCTGTTTGGATTTAGACGTATCTTTCTGTTGAAATGCGGTTTCGCCCTCGGTCGCCTTGTTTAATGCGGCGGCATCTTCCTTGTCCATGTTGACGGTCAGCAGACGTTGGTTGAAATCCAACATTTTTTCTTCGACCGTGCTCAGGTTCTTCTTGGTACTGTCAAATTCGTTGATGCGTGATGAACATGCGCAACGTTTCAGTTGGCTGTCCTTGTTCGCGCAAAATTCGTCCATGCAGTTATAGTACACCTCGCGACACTTTTTATAATCGCGATTGATGATGTCCGATGCGGTCAATTTTTGGGTTTCTGTATCCGTGGCGGCACGTGCGGTGGTGGTGCGGACGCCCGCGGTGCGCGCCGTGCGTGTGGGTGTTGTCGCCACGGTTGCGGTGCGCGATGTGGTGGCCCGCGTTGGTGTGGTCGCGGCGCGGGTAATTACCCCCTTGGTCGTGGGGGCCGGCGTGGTTGCACGTGATTGAACGGTTGATGTGGTGCGCGGCGACAACGCGGAAATTGCACTGCGCCCCGATGTGATTGCCGATGCGTTGGTTGCGGTGTCGCGGGAATTTGTTGATGCGCGATTACGCGGATTTTTGGACACCTTCTGTGATGTTTGCGTGCCGGCCGCTGTGCCACGTGCGGTGGCCGCCGATTGCGCGCCACGGGTCGAAACAGTGCCCGATGTGCGACGCGTCGCCGCGCGCGCGGTGGCGTCAGAATCCGTGGCATTTGCGCCAAAGACCGCGCCAATGCCCAGACACACAGCGAAAAACAGTTTAATCCCTTTCATTCTTGTCAATAATCTTAGCAAAATAATGAAATTGCGGGCAAGTGAAAAAACAGGTTTTTATTAAAGTTCAGAGTTCAAAGTTCAGAGTTCAAATAATGTGTGCGCCAAATGGCGCACTGGTTTATTTACTGGATAGCTTCGTTACACTCGCAATGACAATGTTTCTAGGAAATTAGTATGCGGACTGCGTCCTTGCCGCATCCTGCGCTTCGCTTGGATTCATTGCGAGCAGAGCGCAAGCGACGCGCGGCAATCCAGTTTTTTACAATGTTGCGCGCAGCGCACAAAATTTGAATTTTGGTGTTTGAGCTTTTCTGGTGCGGGCAGGGGGACTTGAACCCCCAAGGTTTGCACCACAGCATCCTTAGTGCTGCGCGTATACCAATTCCGCCATGCCCGCTGAAAATCACCCATATTCTTATCAACAAGTGGTTTGTTTTTCAACAGTTTTTGTGATATTATATGCGTGAAAGTAATAAAGGTAAGGATTTTTATATGGCAAAGTTTCCATCGTTTTTGTTGCGCGCGGCGGTTGTGGCCGCTGTGCCTGTTGCGGCAAATGCCGCCGGAACATACTATACCGGTAACTATCAGTCGCCCCAGACGCGCTATTCCACGCAATCGTATGCGTCACGCTATAACAACACAACGCAGACCAGAAATTACAATACGGGCAATTCATCCTATGCATCGTATTCTTCGTCGCGTCCAACGGTTGGTACGCGTACAACACAAACAACTGTGGCACGTGGCCAGACACAAAGCGCATCTCAGGTTGCCACCAGCGGCACAAGAAAGCAGGGATTCTGGCTGGATGCTGGTATCTCGCACGAGGTTGCCCAATGGCAATTCGAAATGAAGGAATCCAAGTCGATTTTGCACTATGATAATATCGGTTGGAATGTTCTGGATGTGCGTGGTGGGTATGCATTTAACGCCGGCAAGACCAAGATGCAAATTGATGCCGGATTCAAGTACGGAATGCAGTCCGGTGAAACCACCATGGTTGACGACGATATCACCAATGGTGGGTATATTTCGGACATATTCTTTGTTGATGCAAACGGCAATGGTCAATATGACGATGGCGAAGAAATCACAGGAACTCAGGATGGGCATGCATTGTCCGTGGGCAAAAGCGACGGCGGCAATATGTACGGGTTTAACGCTGGATTTGGCCTGACGGATTTCTTTCAGCTGGGGTCGGTAAAATTCACACCATCGATTGGGTATCGCTATTTGAAATACAAGTTGGAGACCAAGAATAACCATGGCTTGGCGGTGGATTCTTATACGTGTTTCAATATCAATGGTGAAACGCAGTGTGATCCGGTTCTGATTTTCCCGATTGGCAATATCAGTTCTGTGCCAACACGCGATAATCCGTATAACTATATCCAAGTGCCTGCGGGGGCAACGATGGTGAATACCGCGGGGACATTCTATTATTCTCAACCGTCGGTCAGTCATTCGTACGAGGTTGAATGGTCGGGCCCATATTTGGCGATGGATATGGATTATCAAATCAATAACAAGAACGCCGTCAACGGTCGTTTCGAACTGGGATTGCCGGGGTACACATCGACCGGTGACCAGCCGTATCGTTATGACTGGGCGCACCCAAAGAGTGTCGAAGACAAGGCCAGCATGGGCAGTGCGTATCACCTTGGACTGGGTGCAAATTGGTTGACAGCGTTGACAGATACTGTATTCTTGACGCTGGGACTGACATATGATTATTACAGTGTCAGTGACGCGGATGCGAAAACGTACCTGAATGCAAACTATTATGAAACCGAATTGTCGCGTATCAAAAACGGTGGCACGTACACCGTCAATGGGTACGAGGTAAATTATGGTACAGGTTTCTCGTCGGACGAAGAAATGCTGGCAGGCAGTGCCGCCGCACGTTCGATTGTGGCATTAAAAGAAAGTTGCCCAGGTTGGACATGCAGTGTCAAGAGCGAGATTAAATCGTTCTATAAATCAATGGGTATTCGCGTTGGTGTCAATGCAAAGTTCTGATTGAAAATGGTAGTGTGATATGAAAAAACTGGGGATTATTTTTGCTGGGGCTGTGTTGGCGTTGTCGGGAATTTCGGTGCATGCCGCCGAATTGTCGGGGACGGCATCGGTCAGTATTACCAGTGACACGTCCGCGTCGGCGAAAAACATCGCCATGGACGAGGCGCGTCGTCAAATCATTGTCGACAGTTTGTCACACTATTCCATGCCAGACCAGTTGCGTGCCGCAGTGGCGGACGCCAAAAGCAGCGACTTGACCAATCTGATTGCGTCGTCTGAAATTTCGGGGGAACGGCAATCGGATACGACGTATTCGGCAAATATCACAATGACGATTGACCGCGGGTTGGCGCGTACATGGCTGAATGCGGCGGGGGTTCAGAATTGGTTGCCGGACGATGCGTCTGGGGACAAATTTATCGTTGTGGCGTATGTGTCTGACCCGATTGCAGATTGGGTTGGGTTACAGGAAATTGCCCGCAATGAAAAACTGGATTTATCGACCAAGTATATGAATAATGGTCAGGTTACGATTGAATTGCCCGTGGCGCGTCGTGGTGAATTTACAGCGGCGGTACGCGGGGCGGGATGGCGTTATTCTGATAATGATGGCGTTTTGCGCATTTGGAAATAATTATTAAATATCAAAAGGTGATGAGGTGAAAAAATTATCTGCTGTTTTGTTGGGGCTGTTTATCATGCCGTGTATGGCGTTTGCCGATGATGCACAGGCGTCAAATCAGACGTTAAAACTGGACGTGCGTCGTATTGGTTTGGAATTGTCCAAAACAACGGTTTCTAATGCGCGCGAATATGCGGATTCACCGGTGTCGGCCCTGAATGCGTCCAGTCAGGATTATATCAAGGGCGTATTGGACACGGTTTTGGAATATAACAAGAACAAATTCAAATGGGACAACGGTCTGTTTGCCGAATATGGTCGCACAACATTGCGGCCTTACAATGGGCCAACCACAACCGACCAAAATGCCGATAAAATCACGCTGTCCAGTGACCTGTCATATGCATGTTGGGACTTTGTTGGGTTGAAACTGGGCCCAACGGTTCGTGGCGCATATGATACGCAATTCCGTGATAATTCAGACGCCCCACGCCAGAATATTATTCGTACCAGTGCCGGTATTTCATTGTTTGATCATAAGATTTTGAAGACGCTATATGTAGCGGGGCTGTATGAATATGACTTTACATATGCGGGCGCACAAACCAGCAAGGACGGTATAGAAGCGGGCTGGCGGGCAGAATATGAAATTCGCGAAGGGGTAAAGTTCACCACCAATGGGTATTATCGTGAATACTTTGAATATTCTGATTATGTACCAACCGATTTGCGCCGCGATTTGTCGGCGGTGGTGCGTTTGGATACAAACCTGTGGGGAAATCTGACCATGGGCCCATATGTGAAATACCGTCTGGCCAAGGCACGCGGTGCAGACGTCTATGGCAGTAATTTTATGATGGGTGTTTCGTTTAACTATATCAACAAATTTAATCTGATGTAATGTGTTGCGGCCGCGGCAATATGTAACAGCGTATTTACTGAATGACTGTGAATTTCGCGGAACTGCCACCGCCGTCACTGGTGGCAATGCGCACGATGTGTTCGCCCATTGAAACAGGGCGCGTCATTGGTGCACCGGATGTGGTTGTGCCGATAATTTCATCGTCCAAGAACCAGAATATTTTTGCATCGCGCGCCGGTGCGATTGCCTGAAACGTGATTTGTGTTGCATTTTTGCCGTCGGTAATCACGATGTTTGTTGCGTCGGCGGGACTGACGATTGTTGGGGATGCGTCATCCGCAATATCGTCCAGATTGCAATTTGGCATGTATGGGGGCGGGGTGTTGCGGCGAATGCCGGCGCGCGCAAACATGTCCAAAAATTCAGAATCCCAAAATTCATACACCGCCATGTGTGTCGTTTCGGGATTTGTACTGCACGCGCGCAGACCTGTGCGGTTATCAATCGGAACCGCGCGATATACACTGGATGTGTCGATGGGGGATACCCCAGGGATAAAGTATGATTTTACGACATGTGGGCAATACGGGCCGGCGATGCCACCGACGCCATCGCACATATCGATTTGGGCAATGTTCATGTCAGAGCGCAGGAAATTATTATTCTGAACCGGTTGCCCGCGTGCGGCATCGTATTTTATGACGGTGTCCGCCAATGCAAAATAAATTGGGGCGGCAACGCGCGCGCCTGAAAACGCGTTATTTGGCGTGCCGTCAAAATTCCCAACCCATACGATTAAAACATAGTCGCCAAATATGCCCGCCGTCCACGCATCACGGAATGACGATGATGTACCTGTTTTCCAATAGTGCCGTATGGGCGATGTTGTGCGCTTTGTAAACGGAATGTGCGCTGTTGGTGCGGGCCCACGTGCCAGCATGTCCAGAACCAGAAAATTTGCCTCTGGCGACAGGATTTGCGCGTCGCGTTGCATTGGGGCGGACAACTCTGAACGAATGTCGTATTTGCCGCCCAGATTGGCAATCCCAGTATATATTTGTGCCAGTTCAAACATCGAAACCTCGGCCCCGCCCAGTGCGATAGATATGCCATAATGGTCTGGGGATTTCAGATTGTCGACACCGTATTTGGCCAACAAATCATAGAAATTTCGTACGCCAATTCCCCGCACCAGATTTATTGCGGGAATATTGCGCGAATGCGTCAGGGCCGTGTGCGCCAACACTGGGCCGTAAAATTCGCTGTCTGAATTTTCGGGTGCATACACGCCAAAGTTGATTTTTGCATCACGCAACAGCGTCATGCCATGAATCAGCCCACGGTCGGCGGCGGCGGCATATATCAATGGTTTCAGTGTTGACCCCGGACTGCGTCGTGCCAGCACCCCATCATTTTCGCCATAAATTGATTTATCAAAATAATTCGCCGATCCAATATAGGACAATATTTCCATCGTCTTGTAATTGACCAATATTGCGGCGGCATTCGTCACGCCGCGGCTGCGTCGCGCATCAATTTGTGCGGCCAGTGTTCGTTCCATTTGTTTCTGTAAATTGATGTCCAATGTCGTTGCAACGTATGAATTGCGTGGGCCGATGTCCGACCAATAATTACTGTGACGGGCGATTTCGCGTTGGGTAAAGTGTGGGGCGCGGAATGGTAAGTCGCGCACGCCGTGCACGTTCAGTGGCATTGCCGCCAATGTCATCAGGTTGTCACCATCATCACCGTTTACCGCAATCCAACGCCGAACCAAATCCGCACGCATTTTCATGATGTTGCGCAGACCTGTTTCAGTGTTCAAACCGCGCTTTGCTGGGTTCTGGGGAATGGTGGACAGGGTGATTGCCTCGATAGTGCTGATATCGCGGGGCGGGCGCGTGAAGTAAATTATTGATGCGGCACCGATGCCCTCTATATTTCCGCCATAGGGTGCTAAATTCAAATACGCTTGCAAGATTTCGCGTTTGGAATGAAACGCGTCGATATAAATTGCTGCGGCAATTTGTACCAGTTTTCCGCCTGCGCGCCGTGTGTCCAATCCGTACAGCATGCGCGCAACCTGCATCGTGATGGTGGATGCGCCGGCGGGGTGGGGCACGCCACGTGCCCAATTTATTGTGGCGGTCGCCAATGATACGGGATTTAACCCTGGGTGATACCAGAAATATTTATCTTCGTATAAAACAGTGGCGCGGATGACGTCCGGACTGATTTCGTCCAGTGGTGTGAACAGGCGGTATTTATCGTCCGCCGTCAGTGTCATGCGCATCAGCGTGCCATTACGGTCATAGTATGCGCGGGAAAAATGTGTGTCTGATAACAGTGGCGGAATAAAAAACAGGCGGACGGCCCAATACACCACAACCAGCCCGAATATGCAAATATACGTCGTTTTGTGACGACGTATATGTTGCGTAATGCGGTAAAACCATCTGTTATTTTTCACCATTTGAAACCGTGAATGTGCCCACCGCACCGGTTGCATTTACCGATGGATTATACATGGATTCGGCATGAATTGGAGGCGTGGCAAACGTGCCAGCGGCGGTGACGTCGGCAGTGTATTCAAATGTTGCCGATGCGCGTGTCAGGTCGGTGAATATCACAACGCGATCTTCGCGAATCTGGGCAAAATTCTGGTTGCCTGTGACCGCGCCATCAACAGAAAATCCCGCCGGCAACAAATCAGTAATGGCAACGCTTGGGATTACGTCACCACCGCGTGCGCGCGCAAAAATGCGAACCGTGATTCTGTCGCCGATGTTTGCGGACGTGATGCGTTCGCCATTTTCGTTGTAATATTCGCGTGATACGGAAATACCATTGCTGGATTCGGATGCCACGCGTGGGTAACCGGTCTGAACCAATGCGTAATACAGGCCATTCGTGCGGTCGCATTTTTCGCACTTGATATCAATCGCTGTGGCATCCGCCGGAATGTCAAAACCTAATGTGTCGCCCGATGTCGTGCCCGTAATGGTTGCGTCATTTGCTGAAATTGTGACCGCTGGCGCATCGGTTGCGGCACCGCCGCCAATCAATGCCAATGTTGCCATTGCCGATGTATATGACGAATAGTCGCCAGTCGCAACATAGTTCACAACGCTGTCGGGCGTCGCCGCCGCGGCATCAAAATACCGACGATTGATAAAGTTATACATCGCGTCATTCGCAACATTATTGTCGTACATTGACACATATTCAAATTTTGACGATGTGGTGCGATATTGCGCAATCAGTTTGTCGGCCGCATCATCTTGTTTCATCATTTTATATGCGGCGGCAATATATGCGCCGGAAATCGTACGCTGCCAATTCTTGATGTTTTTGTCCGCATATTCTTGGAACAAATTGATATAGTTCGTTGTGATGTAATCGTTTTGCGTTATGACAAATATTGCGTGCGCCGCCGCTGCGGCATCGTCGGCGTTTTCAATCGGTGTGCCGGCAAAATCGCGCAAGAATCCAATCGCACGCCCCAGCATATCCTTTGGAACATTGAAACCCGCGTCGCGCGCCAGTGTCAGGAACTGGGCAACGTATGCGGTTGTCTGGACGGTTGTGGGGGACGCAGGCGTTGGGAAATTATCGGTTGTCGCCCACAATTCAAATGCACCGTTTACATTCTGGCGCGATTGTAACTGGCGAATTGTGTCGGCAATTTGTGCACTTGATTCATCAAAATTTGTTCCCAACGTGTCATCGTTTGGTGCAATCACATATGGTAACGCGCGTGATACCAGTTGTTCTGTGCATGGAAATTCATAGTGTGCCAGATACTGAACCAATGGGTGTGCCAGTACGGTTGCGCGTGGCGACACGTACAATGTGTGCGCAGAAAATTCCGGATACATATCGATATGGAATCCGCGGATTTTTGCGGTATGGGCATTTATTGTGCCACTGTGCACGCGTGTTTCAAACGTTGTTATTGGACGCACGGACAGGGCCACCGTGGCGGATGCAGCCCCAGACGCATTGTCTGCGCCGGTGATTGTGGCATTTAATTTAATGTCAGCATTGCCCAACACGTCGCCAACGCGAACAGATGTTGTGAAAACATTTTCGTTATTTTCAGGTACGGCGATTTTGCCGGCCACCACCGCCGCAGTCAACCCGTCCGACGTCGACAGTGAAATGTCCGCGGTGGCGGCGGCGCCACTGTGCGCGACCTGATTTGATACAACCGCGCCAATGTCGAACGTGTCGTTTGGTGCCGCCATCAGCGGGGCGGATAATGTAATCATAACCGGCGATTGCACACGAACACTGGTGTCCGCACTGCCCACGGCGGTGTTGTTTGCAGCAACCGCAAATACGCGCACCGCGCCATTAAAGTATTCTGGCAAATCAAAAGTAATTTCGCCTGATTTGCCGGCCTGGGCATCAATAATACCCGAATAGAACGCAACCGGTGGCAATGTGCGGCGGCCAAATGGGTTGCTGAGCGTCATGCCAGCATCGATATCTGGTTCGAAATCGCCACCGCCGGTTTTTGCAAATTCACGCAGGATTTTGTATTCAGGTAACAACAGCGACAATGTCTGGTATGTGGAAACCTGTAATGCGGCCTTTTTGAAAAAGTATGCCAACGGACGGGGCAGGTCGTATTTCGCAACCTGTAAAATGCCGGTATTGATGGCGAATATCATCAGGCGCGCGTCGCGATTTGATTCATATTTAATGGGCAATTTGTGGTCGCGAACGATGTCTGGCGTGGTCAGTTTGACGCCAATTTTGCGTGCATCGTTTTTAACCGAAAATGGCGCAACGGCGTATGCGTATGGTGTTGTGAATATATCACGGCTGGTGATATTACGCACAAATGATACGTTGACGTAACCAGTCCCTTCGAAGCCAGCGGGCAGGGTGATTTGCTGAACCGATGTTGTGGTGTTGGCGTTGAACCATTTGTATGCGTACACGCGGTCACGTTCAATCGTAATCAGACCCGCGCCGGTGTATGGGGCGGTAATGCTGACGTCGATTTTGTCGCCCGCGGCAAATGCGTTTGATGACAATTTGATTTTCAGTTCGGCGTTGGTGTCTGATTTCAGTTCGCTGTTTTCATTGCCAGCGACAAAGTATTCTATGTTTGCCAATACGCGTTCCGCAGAATCCAGAATCTGGACAAAATATGTGCCGGCGTTTGCGGTGTCAATGGTGATTGTTTTACCGTCCGTCGTGATGTCCAGCGCGTTCTGACTGATTACTTTATCGCGGGTGACGGTCTGGTATTTATAGTAGCCACTGTAATCCTTGACCAAACTGGTCAGGTTTTCGCGATGAACCGTCCGCATGGTCAGGTTGTTTGCCGCCGCGGCCGCGCCCGTGTGGTCAACCGCAACCAGTTTGACATTGCGTGACGCCCCACGTGCGATGTATTTCAAATCGCCATCGGCGTGATAGCCAACCAGATATTTTGCATTTGATACGCGCGCGGTTGTGGTTGTGCGAACACTGCGTCCCGATGCGGATTCAAATCCCGCGGTCGTCAATTTCAACATATATGTGCCGTCTGGGATTACATCGTCAAAATTGATGGCGATTGTTGCGCCGCCGTTTTCGTCGGTGTGCGCGTCGGGCATATTTGCCGTGAATGTCTGTGATGCGCGCGCCGTCCCATCGGCCAGACCCGTGCCCGAAATAAAGTTCGGTGTGAATACGTAATCTGGGAACGCATCAAATGTAAAATTCGTTGGTGTCAGCGTTGCAGACGCGGTAATACGTTTGTCTGTTGCCGCGGTTCCGAACAAATTACGCAGGGACACGTTTGCCCGCATACCATCGACCCCAATCCAACCGTCTGTGTCGCCACCAGCGACGGTGGTGGTGATTTTCATGTTGTCTGGGACAAAGTCCGCAACACGGAATGTTGCAACCCCCAGTGATGTGTCAATGCGACCGCGACTGTCCAGTGAATACAGGCGAACCTGCCATTCGCCGGTTGCGGCGGTTGCGGGAATTGTATATTTAATGTCAAACATTCCGTCGCCCGCCAGTGTGAATGTTTTTGTCAATGCGTCGCGCCCGCGTGGGTCGGTGATTTCGGCGCGTACGGGAATCCCCGCCAGTGCCTTGAACGATTTGTTTTTTACAATGCCGGCGGCAACCATATCTTCGCCTGCGCGGTAAATGCCGCGGTCTGTAAAGACAAATGCATTCAGCGGGGTTGCACCATAATAATATTCGCCATCGACATCAAATTTAGAATAATCAACCATCGGGGCGGTTGCGTTGTATGGAATAAATGAAACATCGTCGCCGCGGCGTGCAACAATCGCAACGGGTTCACGCGCATCGCGATATTCATTCCATGACAGTTCTGGAATATCGGCATGACCGTCATCGTCGGTGCGACCCGCCCATACGGCGTTGCCATTGCGCCCCAATACGTTTATTTCCGTGTCGGCGGCGGGTGTGCCGTCAGACAAATTTACCACAAACAGTGTGGACGAATTGTTTTGATTTTCTTTGCGAATAATTCCCAAATTGGTCAGCAGAATCAGACGGCGGTCGCTGTACTGCGCAGCGGTGGCGTCGGGGGCGACCTGAATTACAAATATGCCGGTTTTGTCGCCACCTGTTCTGTCCAGATATGCGCCCAAATCAATCGATGCATAATTGGTTTTGGTCATCGATGGGTCTGAAAATGGAATTGTTTTGCGGAATACAACAGCCATATCGTCAACGCCAAATGACCAGCCCTTGAATTCTATGTTTTCAGAAAAAATGTTGTATGTCTGGGAAATCAAGTGATTGATTTCAGATGATTTAACCTTTGACAGATTCACGTGTGCTGCGGTTGCACCACCACGTGCCATAATGCCCAACTTTTTATCGCCCGCCAGTGATAATAATGCGCCACTGCCGGCGATTTTTACCGTACGCGTGGGGTATGCGACGGACAAAACGCGTGATGCGCCGTCTTTAACATAAAATCCAGATGCAGATTCAAATCCGGACGCGACGCGCACGAAAATAAATCTGTTTGCGGCGGACACATCATATGAAAAAGCGTATTGGTACACGCCCGTTGGATTTACAAATGGAACAAGTTTTGTTTGAATTTTTTTTGCGTGTGCAATCACATCTGGCGTGATTTCGTCGTCCGCCCATTGGTGTGGGTTTTCGTCTGATTTTTCGTCATCAGTTTTATATTCTGGTAACAGGTAAATTTCAACATATTTGCCCCAATCGGTATTTGTAGCGGCGGTGGCTGTCATATTTACCAGAACCAACTGTTGCGCATTGCCGTTTGTGTCATCGGCTGCGATGGTTGTGATTTCGGACACCTTGAATATATTATCGGCGGCGGCAACGGTTGCGTGCGCGGTCAATTTCTGGGTCGCGCCATTGCCGGCGGCGGGCGAAACGCGGTTTAATTTCAGACGAATAATTTGGTCGTCATTTGTGATTTGTACCGGCGCGGTTGTGATTACAGCCGTGCGGCGAAATTTATCAAATTTTACCGTAAAGTCCAATTTAGTCCCGTCCAATTTAACGGTCAATTTATCGTTAAATTCCGATGTAATGATTGGATAGTTAAAAGATATTACGGCAACACCAATTACGGATTTCTTGGCATTTGGTGCGGGGTACAGGTTAAAACTGTCCACCGTGGCGGTGACGCGCGGGGTTGTGAATGAAATTGTTTTGTCGTCAATCGCAACGTCTGAATTTATCAGATTGTCCGCAACGCGTACGGTGAATCGCGTGTCAGCGGGCCAGTCGGTATCGGGCGTGAATGATAATTCGTCACCGCCCCCTTGGCGTGCCCATGTGCCACGCACAAATGGGCTGATTTTAATGCCGGCTGTGATGTCGTTGCTGGTTGCGTCGGGGCGCACGGCCTGATTATATGGGCCGGACGTCCAATTATACGAAATAACCAATGGCTGAATGTGCGACAGTGTGCGGGCATTATTCACGTCGGGAATATTGTCGGACGTGAACATTACATTGTTTGTGTCGGTAAATGTTGCCGCGGTTGGGGTGTTAAATGTCGTATGCATTTTTGTCGCCGCATCGTTCCCACGACGCAGTGCGATAACGCCGACGATGCCGGCAATGAGCACGATAGTGCACACAACCAGCGCAATTTTGCGTACGGAAAATAATTTACGTTTTGGATTCTTGGTACTTTTGCGGTTCTGCTTTGTTGCCATGGTGTAAAAATCCCCTTCCTGTATTGCAGGTGTATTTTAGATGGCAAATAGTGAAAAGACAAGTAAATATGTTAAAATTTTCTGGGACTGTGGTGGGTTAAAATTCCAGTTTCCATTTGCCTACGACAAACAGTTCGTCTGTGCCGTATGGGTTATCGACAAAACCAACGGTCAGGAACTTGTATTTTCCTGTAAATTCAACCGATGGGCGCGCTACCAAATCAATGGTGTAATCATTAAAGATTATTTCGCCACCCGCCGCGCGTCCCGTCGGCAGGCGCAATGTCATATTTCCGCCAATTACGGTGTCTGGGATTGCGGCGGCAAATGTAAATTCGCCAATATTCGCGCCAAATGCAACCGATGCGGTTGTGATGTCGGATGTCGCGGTCATCAGTGAATTTTCATTCGTCTGGGCGCGGGCAAAACCGATTGTGGACGTCTGGAACAGTTCGATATTATTCCAATCCCACGTGTTGGTTGTACCAATAAAACTGATTAAATTGCGGTTGTTTGTACCCAGTGCGCCATCTGTTGGTAAAATGTCCATTTCGCGCAGTCCAAATTCAATATTGCCGGTACGAAATGCCGCAATATTATTGCTGCGCAGGTGTTGCCAACCGATTGATGGGTTTTGAACAGATATATTTTTGCCTAAATCGGTGTTAAATGCGCGCCCGTATGCGTCAACAAATGCGAATTTCGGATTTGCACTTTTGATTTTATGGGCAATCTGGCCCGATGCGCGCGCGGTGGACAGAGGTTGCGTTGCGCCATTGTCCAACGGAATCAATTCCGCGCCCACAGGGCGGGTTGCGCGTTCCAAATCCAACATGCCGTGGCCATAGATTGGGTCGACGCCATCTGCGCCCAAATCACGCGCGGTTTCAAACAACAGCGACGTAATTTGCGACGCGGTCATGTATGGAAATGCCTCGCGCAATACGGCGATTGCCGCCGATACGATTGGGGCGGCGAAACTTGTCCCCGCGGCAATGGTTTTGCCGGTACTGAGTGTCCCAGGGGCGGTTATGCACCAATTCATCGTGATGCCGCATGCATTACTGTAATCGGCCAATGCGCCGGTCGCATCATCATATGCAACAACATTTATAAAGTGACCGTCCAATTCCGGCATAACAACGGGCAGGGCGGACAGCGCACTGGATTGACTGCTGCCGTCATTGCCCGCCGCCCATACGAAAATCGCGTCGCGCTGGGTTGCGGCATCTGATATTTGATTTACAAAATTGGCATCGGTCAGTTGCATCAGTTGATGGCGCGATTTCAACTGGGTTGCGCGCATTTCAACAGACCAACTGGCATTATATACATCCGCGGTGTGGGCATGGGCAATAACATCACCAATTTCTGAAAATGGTATAAAGTCCATATTGGCGTCTGTGATTTTATATTCGCGGACGGTGGCGTTTGGTGCAACCGCGCCAGATGCGAATGATGCAACCGTTTTGCCGTGCCATGTGTCGGGGCCGGCGTCCAGTACGGCAATTTCTGTGCCACGACCGGTAAAACCGCGTGCCAATGACCATGCCAGACGAATGGTGTTGTACTGATCCAGATTGCGCTGGTATACGGTTTCTTGGCGAATACCGGCCAGATGCGCTGCATCAATGTCGCCACCGACATAATTATATATGCTGCGTGTGGGCTGGACGTATGTTGCGTTTGGGGTGCTGCTGTGCACAGAACCACCGCCGCCACCCAACGACAGACCAACCAGCGCAACGGCACTGGCCGCGATTGTGGATGTGCCAATCAGTGCAACACCGCCGCCAAAAAACATACTGCATTCATCGGGATTATTGTGGCGATATGTCGGATTGGTGCAATCGCGTGCCGCCATGGAATTTCCAGTTGATATTCCAATAATTACGGTTGCGGTCAAAATGCGTCGCCATAAATTCATATGCAAATTGTAGACACATAAAATATTTTTGTCAACCTGTGATTTTATATTTGAATTTATTCATTTTTGTCAATTTGTGCTTGATTTTTATGGGTGTTTGGTTTAGTATCGGGGTACACGTGCAAGCGTGAAGAACACAGTCGTTGGGCTATTTTCTGTCTGGGTTTGCAATAAAATCTGGTATGGCGTCCACGACGAGGATAACAACAGAAAAAGGAAAAAATCATGGCATTGCCTACATTTACTATGAAACAGTTGATGGAAGCGGGCGTCCATTTTGGTCACCACACACGTCGCTGGAATCCGTTGATGACACCGTATGTTTATGGGGTCAAAGATAAAATTCACATCATCAATTTGAACAAAACTGCACCGTTGCTGTATCGCGCGTTGGTTGCATTGGAAGCAATCACAGCCGCCGGCGGCAAGGTTCTGTTTGTTGCGACCAAACATCAGGCCAAAGACATCGTCAAAGATGCGGCTGAACGTTGCGGTCAATACTATGTCAATAACCGCTGGTTGGGTGGTATGTTGACAAACTGGACAACGGTTTCGCAGTCAATTCGCCGTCTGAAAAAGATGGAATCCGATATCGAAAATGCTGACAAATTGGGCTTGACCAAGAAAGAAGTTGGCGTTATGACCAAAGAAGTTGAAAAACTGCGTGAAATCTTTGGTGGTATTTTGGAAATGCATGGCACACCACAGGCGATGATTGTCATTGATGTTCCACGTGAAATCAATGCAGTCCGCGAAGCGCGCAATCTGGACATTCCGACAATCGCTATCTGCGATACAAACGCGAATCCAGAATTGGTTGATTACCCAGTACCAGGTAACGACGACGCGGCACGTGCAACCCAGTTGTACTGTGACCTGTTCGTTGACGCAATCCTGTCCGGTATTGAAAAACGTCTGGGCGGTGCGGCTGGTAAAAAGGTCGAAGCAGACATGTCTGAGGCCGATGATTTCGAAGCGGGCGTAAAAGACAAAGAAGCACGTCAGAAATCCAAAACATCAGAAGCACGCGCAGAACGCCGTGGCAAATTGGCCGACAAAGCCGACAAATAAGGTCATTACAGAATGAGCAAATATAGCGACGCCCCATCACTGGATTCAATCAGAAAAATATTGAATGAACGTGGTGAATACGTAACATCGTCGGCGGGCGTTCGCTATTTTGCCACAGACATGTTTTATCAGGGTGATGCCGTTGCATATATGTGCGTCGACAGAACCACTGGTCAATGCATGGGATATGTGGCGCGTGTGCGTGGGGTGTATGGCCCATTGGCACGCGACGCCAGCAGTGCAATTCAGCGTGCGCGCTGTGTCGCACGCGTGGCCAAGTACCAGAAATTACTTAAAATCAAAAACTATATCCTAGGGGGAAAACTATGGCAGAAATAACAGCAAAAATGATTCAGGAACTGCGCGAAAAAACAGCCGCAGGTATGATGGACTGCAAAAAGGCCTTGGTTGAATCAAATGGCGATATCGAAGCCGCGGCTGACTGGCTGCGTCAGAAAGGTATTGTCAAAGCAGCGTCCAAAGCCGGCCGTGTTGCGGCATCGGGCTTGGTTACCGTTGTAAAATGCGATAATATGGGCTGTGTTGTTGAATTGAACGCCGAAACTGACTTTGTCGCGAAAAATGACAAGTTCCAGAAATTGGTTGCCGACGTTGCGGCCAAGGCATTGGAACTGGGTGGTGATTTCGACGCCACATTGTCCGCAGTCAAAGACGATATCGCAGCGACTATTTCCACAATCGGTGAAAATATGAACTTGCGCCGTATTGCCAAGGTTTCAGGTCAGCACATCTACACATACATTCACAACGCCTTGGTTCCAGGTATGGGCCAGATTGGTGTTGCGGTTGCAATCGATGGTGATTCTGAAAAAATCGATGAAATCGGTAACAAGATTGCAATGCACATTGCAGCGAATAAACCAGAATTTATGACAATCGCTGATGTTGATCCAGCCGCCGTTGAACGCGAAAAGAAAGTGTTCATTGAATCCGGTGCAACCGCTGGCAAGCCAGAGGCCGTTGTTGAAAAGATGGTTCAGGGTCGTATCCACAAATACTATGCGGAAACTGTTCTGGAAGAACAGCCATTCGTTATGGATCCGTCCAAGACAGTCAAAGAAGTTGTCGCCGAACACGGTGGCAAACTGGCCGGTTATGCATATTACGTACTGGGCGAAGGTATCCAGAAACGCGAAGATAACTTGGCGGACGAAGTCGCAAAAATGTTGGCATAATACAACATTTGGAAAACAAAAAAATACCGCCGTTCGGCGGTATTTTTTATGAAGACAATTCGTGCTTTTATCAACTGGATTGCCACGCGTCGCTACGCTTGCTCGCAATGACAAAAGAACTAGAACCACTGTCATTGCGAGTGTAACGAAGCAATCCAGTAAATAGTGTTGCGTAGCACTGTTGTTTACGCTCCGTCGCGATATAAAACATTTGCGCGGGGGACGAAACTCTGCTAGCATTGTGGACATAAGGAATTTGCAAATGAAAAACGAATTATTACAGGAATTAGAGGCGCGCGGTTTTATCAATCAGGCGTCTAATATGGATGCGCTGAATGATGCGTTAAATGCGGGTCATGTGACGGCATATTGGGGAACTGATCCAACGGGGGATTCTTTGCATGTTGGGCATTTGGCGTCGCTGATGCTGATGCGTTGGTTTCAAAAATATGGTCATCGTCCAATCGCGTTGGTTGGTGGTGCAACGGGGCGCATTGGTGACCCATCGGGTCGCGACAAGGGGCGTCCGATGTTGACCGACGAACAAATTGAACATAACTGTGCGGGGTTGCGCCATTCAATCGAAAAGTTTATTCATTTTGATGGCACGCCGACTGGCGCGGTGATGGTTGATAACAACGAATGGATGTCTGGGTACAGCCATATGGATTTCCTGCGCGAATTTGGAACGGACTTTACCGTGCCACGTATGCTGGGTATGGAAAGTGTTCGCCGCAGATTGGAAAATGGTATGACATTCTTGGAATTTAATTATATGACATTCCAAGCGGTCGATTTCCTGACCTTGTACAAAAAATACGGATGCACGGTGCAACTGTGTGGCGCAGACCAGTGGGGCAACTGTGTTATGGGTGTTGAACTGGTGCGTAAAAAATGTGGCAAAGAGGTTTTTGTCCTGTCGACCCAGTTGATTACGGACGCCAATGGTAACAAGATTGGTAAATCCGCCGGCAACGCCGTTTGGGTGAACGAAGAAAAAACGTCGCCATATGAATACTATCAGTATTTCCGCAATACGCCGGATGATTTGGTTGAAAAATTCTTGAAGATTTTCACCGAAATTCCATTGGACGAAATTGCGCGTCTGGCCGCGGCGCGCGGGGCGGAGCTGAACGCGGTAAAGCGCGTGTTGGCGTTTGCTGCGACGGAAATCGCGCACGGTCACGATGCGGCGGTTGCAGCCCAAGATGCGGCGGACGCGTTATTTGGTGGCGGCGCAAAATCCGAAAATATGCCACAGGCACAAATTGAATTTGATGCGGCAATGGGTATCTTGGATTTCTTGTGCGCGGCGGGATTATTCACGTCCAAGTCCGAGGCCCGTCGTAACGTGGAACAGGGTGGTATTCAACTGGATGGTGAAAAAATCATAGACCCGAAACACATGGTTGCGCCGGCGGACGAAATCATCGTGCAAAAGGGTAAAAAAACATTCTTGCGCGTTGTGAAAAAATAATGAAAAAATTGGTGCTGTTTTTGATGGTTGCATTGGCGACGTGCCCTGTGCGCGCCACCAGTGAACTGTCACGCATCAATGCCCAGATCGAGCAGACCAAGGCGCAAAACAAAAAACTGACCCAGCGGGTTCAGACATCGGAGCGCGAGGTTGCGTCCACCAAAAAGAAACTGGTGCGCGCCGGTGAACAGGTCAGCAATTTGGAAGAGCAACGCGGCGCGGTCGCGCGCAAAATTGCGGATTTGGATGCCCAGCGTGACAAGTTGCAGAAATCGTTGGATGCAAACCAGACGCGTATTTCTGATGCGGCGGCCAGTATATTGTTCGTGGCATCGCACCCCAGTTTTGATACCGACAATATGCGCGAGTATGTCTTGACGTCGGCGGTGTTGTCTGGGGCGGCAATGCGATTCGATGACGAAATTCAAAACGCCACCAAGCAAATCCAAGAATTGGCGAAAATCCGTGATGCGCGCGCGATTGAAAAGGAAAAGTTAGACCGCACCGCGAAAAAATACGCCGCGGAAAAGAATCAGTTGGACAAATTGTTGCGTACGCGCGCCGCCCAGAACGAGCAGTTAAAGAGCGAGCAGGCAGCCCTGCAAAAAAAGTTGCGTGAATTGTCGGCGCGCGCAAAAAGTATTTCGGAATTGTCCGCCGGCGTGGGGAGTTCGCAAATGTCCGGTGATGCACGTTTTTCATATCGTAAATTGAACCAGCCGGTGCGCGGCCGCGTGGTGGTGCACTTTGGCGAAAAGACCGCACTGGGGCTGAAATCAGATGGTTGGCGCATTCGCACGCGTGGCGATGCACTGGTGCTTGCGCCGGCGGACGGCACGGTTAAATTTGCCGACAGTTTTCGCGGATTCGGGCGTGTTGTGATTATGTCGCACAAGAATGGGTATAACACGGTTATGACGAATTTGGGCGATATCGACGTTATGGTTGGCCAAGATGTTCTGGCGGGCGAACCGATTGGTCGCATGAATCCCGACAAGCCAGAAATGTATTTGGAGGTTCGCCGTGGCGATGCCGCGGTTGATCCCGCCCGATTGTTCAAAGAAGAATAACACTATTAGTGATAAAGTGAACCGTCTCCGCTGACGCTGTGACAGAGAGCAAAGCGCAGAGAGCAGAGAGCAATGAGTGTGTCCGCCGTTGGCGCACTTTTTTATTTACTGGATTGCTTCGTCATTTCATTCCTCGCAATGACAGAGTTTCTAGCACGTGTGTCGCCTGCGGACTGCGTATTTTCTTTACAAAGCACCCTTGTCATTCCTGCGCAGGCAGGAATAGGGACTAAGCAGTGCGAGCAACGCGAGCAAAATAAAAGACCACCCCGTCGCGTTCGCGCCACCCCTCCACCGGAGGGGAACTTGCTACGTTCTTGTTGTGGACTGAGTTCTCCTCCTGTGGAGGAGTACCCGATAGGGGGAGGTGGTCTTTTGTCCTGAAAACCTCAATCTATAATTACGGGCTTTCTCGACCACCCCGTCGCACAGGTGTGCGCCACCCTTTCAATGCGGGGGAACTTTTACTTTTGAAACTGGCGTTCCAGATTTTGGAAATTTATCATTTGTTCGCGCATAAATGCCAGTTTTTCCAGATTGTTATTCTCGCTCTTGGCGTTCTGGGGCGTCGTGCGCAGGTCATCGGCCGCCTTGATAAAGCGTTTCAGCCACACAACCATAATGCGGTATTTCATAATGTCGCGCAGGGTGTCGTTCTTTGCGCTGGGCATAGACCACAGGTTCTTGGCATGCATTTTGGTGTACACGTCATAGACCTGTTTGAATATGCCTAATTCAATCTGTAACGACGCGAATATGTCGCGATAGATAAAACGGTATCCGGCCTCTGCAAAATCAATGAATGATAATTTGCTGGTGTCGGGGTCGTACAAGACATTGCCCGCGTTCAGGTCGCAATGTGACCACGCCATACGCGTTGGGTATTCAAATGTGCCGATTTGGTCGCGAATGCGCGCCATTTGGATTACTTCGTTTTTGGTGAACCAATTTGACATCTTGGTTTCGATAAAGTTGTCCAAGCGGTTGAACTTTAATTCTTCGGCAATTTTGTGCATTTGGGTGTCGCCAATCGGCATGGATTCGTTCATGTCGACCAGAAAACTGCCCAAACTGTTGATGATTTCAAAACGCTGGCGGCGCGATAATTTGCGATACAGGTCGCGGCCCAGTGGTTGTCCCGGGGCGCGTTCTTCCAGAATTTGGTATTCGTCGTCGTTGATGAATCGCATTTCGGGCACGTTGTACAGTGGGTTGCCGACGGCGCGAATGCGGTCAATGGCGGTCTGGGTTTTATGCTGTTTGACCAACCATGCGTCCATCGCGGCCTGACCCATGTTGGGCAGTGGGCGTTTCAGCACGAAATCTTTGCCGTAATACACCGCATATGTTTCCCGACCATGATTTAATGATTTTATCTTGACCATCACAGCACCCGCGATTTCTTTAACAGGTCGATTATTTCTTTTTGTGTGCGCAACAGGCATGCGGACATATATTGTATGTATTCTTTGTGATTGCCAGCGGCCTTGGCGGCGATGGCGTCTTTGTATTTCTGCTTGTCCGAATGCTGGTTAAATACAACGGGACGATAGCCGCCCTGAATCAGCAACCAATTCATAATCAGGCGCGCCGTGCGTTTGTTAAAGTCATCAAATGGCTGTAACATAATCAGGTCATAATGCGCATTAAACGCGCGCGTCAGTGTTTTTGTGTTACGGTCATTGAATCTGAATACGATTTCGTTCAGTTTTGATGGAATTTCCGACGCTTCGGGTGCATGAATGCGGTTGCCGTCAACGTACAGTTCCAAAACCTTGGACGTGTTGCGGAACAAGCCGCCCTGAATCGGCGTGCCAGCGCATAACATACTGTGCAATTTGCAAATTTCAGGAATGTCGATAATTGTGTCGGGGTTGTCGATGATGTAATCGTATGCCGTGCCCAGATTTTTCATACTGTTGTAATCCAGATAGGGCAACTGTTCCCGCGACGGCACGTAAAACAATGTGCGCGGTTCGGTGTACGACAATTCGTGACGCAGCCAGTTGATGTTATTCAACCGTTTGTGCGTGTCCGCGCCGGATAACATGTTGGTTATCTGTTGCCGGTTCTCTTCAATACGAATTTTATAATTTTGTGTCTTTGTCATGTAATCACCCGTACTGATAATATAGCCCAGAAAAATATTTTGTCAAGTGTTTGCGGCGTTGGGGGTTGGGCAAAATCTGTGCAAAAAAGTCAAAAAATCGTGTTGCGAGTGCGGCCTTTTTGGTTTATGGTATGCCTGTTGTATCAAAGGCAAGGGGAAAAGCAAAAATGTTAAAGAAATTTTTGGTCTTGGTTGCGTTATCTGTGCCAATGACGGCCATCGCCGCGGGCAAGGCAAAGAAAGAAGAACCAGTTGTACACCTGACGGATGAACAGATTTATGAACAGTTGCAAAAGTTTGCGCTGGTGTTCGATGTCGCACGCGACAGTTTCGTCGAAGAGGCCGATGAAAAAAAGATGTTAGAGGCCGCAATGAACGGTATGTTGGGCGCACTTGACCCGCATTCATCGTATCTGTCGGCGGACGATTTGAAAGAATTTAACGACAAATCGTACGGTGAATTTGGCGGTTTGGGCATTCAGGTTACCAGTGACCGTGGCGCAATTCGCGTTATTTCGCCGATTGATGATACCCCCGCGGCCAAGGCGGGCATCAAGGCCGGCGATTATATCACCAGCATTGATGGCGAATTGGTGTTTGATATGACATTGAATCAGGCGGTAAAAAAGATGAAAGGTCGCCCAGGGACAAAGGTGAAACTGACCATTTTGTCCGATGGCAAAGATGCGCGTGATGTCACGTTAAAGCGCGCGATTATCAAGGTGAAATCGGTCAAATTTGATGACAAGACGATTGCCGATGCGGACGAAGATTCGAACGAAAAAATCGGCTATATTCGTATTTCTGATTTTGGGGCAACGACCGCCAAGGAATTTCGCAATGCGATTGAAAAATTGGAAAAGAAAAACGTCATTGGCTATGTGATTGACGTGCGTAATAACCCAGGGGGCTATTTGACGGCGGCGATTGATATTGCGGATGCTGTTTTGGATGGTGGCGAAATTGTGTCGACGCGTGGCAAAGATGCGGCGGACATTGAACGCGCCATGGCGAAATCTGGTGATATGACGAATGGCAAACCAATCGTTGTGCTGATAAACCACGGGTCGGCATCGGCGTCTGAAATTGTCGCGGGCGCATTACAGGACAATGGCCGCGCGTTGGTCATGGGATCACAGAGTTTCGGCAAGGGCAGTGTGCAGCAGCAGAAACCACTGGGTGATGGGACGGCGATTCATATCACTATCGCGCGCTATTACACCCCCAGCGGTCGTTCAATCCAGAACGAGGGGATTACCCCAGACGTAGAGGTTTTGCAGAGCAAGATTGAAACCATTGAACGTCGCGAAAGTTTGTATTCAGAGGCGTCTTTCAAAAACGCATTAAAGAATGAAAATGCAAAAAAGAAAGCAGACAAGAAGTCCGATGATGACGAAGAGGTTGAATTGTCTGATGAAGAAAAAGATGCCCAAGATTACCAGTTGCAACGCGGTATGGACATGGTGCGTGCGATGTCAAAGTTAAAAACGCGCGCGGCAACGTGTGACGGTACATCGGATGAAAAGCCCACGGATGCGACGGATACATTGAAAAAGTTAGAAAATAAAAAGAAATAAAAAACGGGGCGTTGCCCCGTTTTTTATTACCGCTGTTTTGTTGTTGTGTTGCGGAATGTGCGGTCGGCACTGAATTGTTCCATCGCCAATAATGCGCGTGCAATCGCGCCGGTCTGGTTGCCGGTGATGTGCGCTGTGATTTTTACGCCTGCGGCGGCCGCGCGTGCCAATTCGGCCAATGCCGCGCGCGCATTGTCGGACAATGTGGCATCTGGGCAATTTACATAGACGTCGATGCGTGGGCGATTCCAATCGCGTGCAATTTTCCAATTTGTTGGAATTACGTCCATAAACCCACCACTTAAAATGTCACGCGCCTCTGTGATGGCGTCTTTGATACGACGTACGAATGCGGCGTTTTTCATTTTTGTTTTGCTGGCAAATGAATCCAACATATAAATGTCAGTGCCACGGACAAAATTGTCATGGCGCGCGAGTGGGTTCACCGTTTTGGCGGGTTGAATACTGGCAACCGCCATGTCCAAAAATGCCCCTGGGCAAATCTCTATAATATTTCCGTTTTTCATAATCGATACCTCTCTGAACTTCATATTGGGGAACATAGTATAATACAAAATGTAAATTTTGTCAATATTAAAAGTAAGTATAATCTTGCCTTGGATTAAAAATCGCGGTATGATTTCGCCAGAAATAAAACAAAAAACGTACACAAGGGAAAGGTATCATGGCGAATTTAATTGTTGATGGAAACTGGGCAGCGGCCGACGTCGCATACAGATGCGTGGACTTTGCCGCGATTTACCCCATCACCCCCAGCAGCACTATGGGCGAATTGGCGGACGAATGGTCGTTCCAGCACAAGAAAAACATATGGGGTGCAATTCCACAGATTATTGAAATGCAGTCCGAGGGCGGGGCGGCCGGTGCAATGCATGGTGCGTTGCAGATGGGCGCGCTGGCGACGACATTTACCGCGTCACAGGGATTGTTGCTGATGATTCCAAATATGTACAAAATCGCCGGTGAACAGACCCCGTTTGTTATGCATGTGGCGGCGCGCGCGCTGGCAACACATGCATTGTCAATCTTTGGCGACCACAGTGACGTTATGTCTGTGCGCAGTACGGGGTTCGCGTTGTTGTCCAGCCATAATGTGCAACAGGCGTCTGATATGGCGGCAATCGCGCATGCAGCAACGTTGCGTTCACGTGTGCCGTTCTTGCATTTCTTTGATGGTTTCCGTACCAGTCACGAAGAATCCCGTTTGGACAGAATCAGCGACGATGTGTTGCGTGAAATGATTCCGGACGATTTGGTTTTGGAAAATCGTGCGCGTGGTATGACGCCTGATGCGCCAACGATTCGTGGCACGGCCCAGAATCCCGATGTGTACTTTCAGGGACGCGAGGCCGCCAATCCGCTGTACGCGGCGACGCCTGAAATTGTTCAGGAATGCATGGACAAGTTCGCAAAATTGACGGGGCGCGCGTATCATTTGGTGGACTATGTTGGCGATCCAAATGCCGAAAATGTCATTGTTGCAATGGGCAGTGCGTGCGAAACGATAGAAGAAACGTTGCCATTCTTGCCACGTGGTTTGGGTCTGGTCAAGGTGCATTTGTATCGCCCATTCCCGACCGATGCATTTCGCGCGGCATTGCCAAAAACGGCTCGTCGCATTGCGGTTCTGGACAGAACAAAAGAACCCGGTGCGATTGGCGAACCGTTGTACCAAGATGTTAAAACCGTTGTCGGTGATGCGGCGGCCGTGTTTGGTGGCCGATATGGCTTGGGATCAAAAGAGTTTAAGCCCCGTGATGTCAAGGCCGTGTATGAAAACCTGATGCGTGACACATTGCATCATAATTTCACGGTTGGTATTGATGATGATTTGTCGGGATTGTCCTTGAAAACAGATCCGGCGTTCGCGGTTCAGGCGGAAAATTTCAAGACCGCAATTCTGTACGGTATTGGTTCGGATGGTACGGTTGGTGCGGTTAAAAACATTGTGAAAATTGTTGGTGAAAATTCAGACCTGTATCCACAGTCGTATGCTGTATATGATTCGAAAAAATCGGGCGGGCTGACTGCGTCGCATGTTCGTTTTTCGGACGCGCCGATTAAAAGTCAGTATTTGATAGAAGTTGCCGATTTTATCAGTGTTTCAAACTTTATGATTGCGCAACGCTTTGATGTGTTCCGCGGTCTGCGTGCGGGCGGTACGGTTATGATAAACACGTCAATGTCGCCCGATGTTGCATTTGCAAATCTGCCACGTGAAACACAGGAACATTTGTTGCGCCTGCGCGCGAATGTGTATTTCTTGGACGCGAATGGTGCGGCGGCGGAATTGGGATTGGGGAATCGTATCAACACGTTTATCATGTTGAACTTCTTTAACCTGACCCAGATTATTGATCCAGCCGTTGCGGCAAAATCAGCCAAGGTTGCGATTGAAAAAACGTACAAGAAAAAGGGCATGGAAATCGTTCAGGCAAACTGGGCCGCGGTAGACAAGGCAGCCGAGTACTTGCACCAGTACGTATTGCCGTCGTCTGTGTCGAATTTCGCACCTGATTTTGTGCCATCTATGACGGCGGATGCGCCGGCGGAAATTGCGGGTACGTTGGGTGAAATGGCGGCGCAGCGTGGCGATGCGATTCCCGTATCGCGTTTCCGTGTGGGTGGTGAATTTGGCGCGGGTCAATATCCGGTTGGAACATCAAAGTATGAAAAGCGTGCGGTGTCCGATCGGGTTGCAACGTGCGATTTGGAAAAATGTATTCAGTGTGGAAAATGTTCAATGCTGTGCCCACATGCGGCGATTCGTATCAAGGCGTTGAATGCCGCACAGGTTGATGCGGCGCGTGCGGCGGGCATTATTGTTGTGCCGATGAAGACGCCAGAACTGGGGCCCGACATGTATTACACGCTGGCGATTTCGGCGGCGGACTGCACGGGGTGCGGTGTGTGCGTTAAAAATTGTCCGGTTGCGGCATTGGCGATGAAACCGGCGCGCGATGTTGCGGCGGAAAACCAGCGTGCGTTTGACGCGGTTGTAAAATTGCCGGATGTCGCGCGTGAACAGTTGAATTTGAATATTCCAAAGCATGTTGAACTGTTGCCACATTATTTTGAATTTCCGGGGGCGTGTGCGGGCTGTGGCGAAACGCCGTATGTCAAGATGATGGCGCACCTGTTTGGTGACCGTATGGTGGTTGCAAATGCAACGGGTTGTTCGTCGATTTATGGTGCGAATTTGCCAACAACGCCATGGACACGCGACGCGAATGGTCGCGGGCCGGCGTGGTCTAATTCTTTGTTCGAAGATAATGCAGAATACGGTTTGGGTATGCGTTTGGCATTGAATCAAAAGCGCGACACGTTGCGTGGCCTGCTGTTTGAATTGAATATTCCAAATGTCGAAGAAATGTTTGCCGAAACCGATGTCACGCACCAGCGCGCGAATGTTGAAATGCTGCGCAAAAAATTGGCCGGCACAGATGGGCCGCGTGCCCGCTTGGCGGAAAGTTTGCTGGGCGAAATGGTGACCAAATCTGTATGGATTGTTGGCGGTGACGGTTGGGCGTACGATATTGGCTATGGCGGGTTGGATCATATTTTGCACAGTGGTGAAAACGTAAATGTTTTGGTTCTGGACACCGAAGGGTATTCGAATACCGGTGGCCAGCAATCCAAATCCACACCATTTGCCGCCAGTATGAAATTTGCCATCGGGGGCAAAGAACACGCCAAGAAAGATTTGGGCATGATGGCGATGATGTCGGGTGCGTATGTCGCGCAAATCGCGTTGGGGGCGAATCCTGTTCAGGCGATTCGCGCATTTCGCGAGGCCGAAAGTTTCCCCGGCCCATCGGTAATTCTGGCGTACGCGCCATGTATTGCGCATGGATTTGCATTACAAAATGGTGTCCAGCACCAGACCCAGTTGGTTCAGACCGGTGCATGGCCGTTGTATCGTTTTGATCCACGCTTGATTGATGCAGGGCGCAATCCGTTGACGCTGGATTCAAATATTGATAATCCAGCACCATTGGAAGATTTCTTGAAAACCGAAAGTCGTTTTGGCGCGGCGCGCGCGGCAAATCCGAACTTTGACAGATTGGTTGAATTTGCCAAGGAAAACAATCGGTACAAGAGTGAACTGAAAAAGTACATCGCGCATTTCGCAATGATGAATGCGGCAAATCAAACCAAAGAAAACGGCGAGGGGTAATCCACATGAAAAAAATAATCGCAATTTGTTTAATCGCGCTGGCGGGGTGCACGTTCCAGACCAAACACCGCGGGTATGTTTTCCCGTCTGATTTGGACACGGTGGCATCTGAAATTAAAAACACCGCCCAGTTACAGGACAAAATTGGTGCGCCACAGGTTAAAACAATCTATGGTGATGACGTGTGGGTATATTATGGCGCGGACGAAAACTATCGCGGGCCGCTGCCAAAAACGTATGATAATAAAACCGTCTTGTTGGCGTGGGTGCGTGGTGACCGCGTTGTTAAAACACAGGTCTTGCGTGATGCCGATTTGCCAGATGTTGTGATTGCCGATGGCGAAACAGAAATCCCAGCCGCGATTGAACTGAACGCATTGCAAGAATTGTTTAATAATATTGGCCGCTTTACCCCAGCGGGATTGGGCCAGTAAAAAACAATTTGGATTTTGTTATAAAATCGTGTAAAATGTCTGGGACAAGAGAGATGCAGATATGAAAAAATTGATTTGTTCATTTTTTATGCTGGTTGGCGTGGTTTGCGCGGCTGATGCGGCAAAGTTCACGTCGTGTGGTGCGGGCTATGTTTTATCATCACGCACAACCACAACCGATGGCGTCAAGACACAGGAATGTGAAAAATTGTGGTGTCGCGATTTGGAAACTGGCAAAATGATGGGCGAAGGGAAATCGGCAAACAGTGGATATGTTTCGACCGCTGCGCCGGATCAGATTTGTGACAAAGATGGAAATTGCATAGATTGCTTTGGTGCGCGCAAATGGTGCGGCGGCGAAGCGGCGGGCGTTTGGAATCCTGAATATGGTGCGTACACCCGTGACGGTGCGGACAATGCAACATATCAATCATATCAAAAGGGCAGTTGCTTTGCATGGCGTTTGGAAAAACCGGATTGCCCAGATGGCCAGACCGCAATTTTGCAGAACGACGAATGGGTGTGCACAACGTCTGTGGATGCGACGGCGGGTACACGCGCATCGGCGGTACGACGCGGGCCAACAATGCGTCGCGGTGTACTGCGATAAGAATACGCCCCCACGTGGGGCGTTTATTTTTTTCGTCAATTATTTGTTTTTCTGGTTTTTTTGTGATATAATACGTGGGACAGAGAGAATGGCAACCGCAAAGGGTCTATTATGCCAAGTAAGAAATTAGATTTTAAGGCCGGTCAATATGTTGTGTACCCAACGCAGGGCGTTGGCAAATTGGTTCGTACCGAAGAACAAACGATTGGCGACCAGAAAATAAAGATGTTGGTCATCGAATTTGAACGCAATCATATGACATTGCGCGTGCCGATTGAACGTGCGGAAATTTCTGGATTGCGCCCGCTGACCACCGCCAAGAAGATGGACGAGGCAATCGCATCCGCCAAGGGCAAGGCCGGTGCAAAGCGTATGATTTGGGCGCGTCGTGCCGCACAGTACGAAGAAAACATCAATTCTGGCGATCCCATGAAATTGGCAGAGGTTGTACGTGACCTGCAGCGTCGTACGGCGGCGGATACAATGACGTTTTCTGCGCGCCAGTTGTATTTGCGTGCCTTGGAACGTATGGCACAGGAATTTGCTGTTTTGCACAAGATTGATTTGGATACCGCATCTGACAAGATAGAAGATATTTTGGGTGTGCCAAAGGAAATAGATCTGAATGCCGTTGAAAACGACGACGATGACGAAGATATGGACGAGGAATCGGAATAGGGTTCGCGACAGTTAAAAAAATACCGCCGTTTGGCGGTGTTTTTATTTCTCGAATCTTACATCGTGAAATCTTCGCCCAAATATACTTTTTTAACCATTTCGTCCTGAATAATTTCGTCGGTTGTACCGTGTTTCAGGATTTTTCCGTCGTGCAACACATAACTGCGGTCGGTAATGCCCAGTGTTTCGCGCACATTGTGGTCGGTGATAATCACACCCAGACCGCGGTTTTTCAGTTGGGATACCAGCGTGCGGATTTCATTCACCGCGATTGGGTCAATACCGGCGAATGGTTCGTCCAGCAAGATGAATTTAGGATCGTTGGCCAGTGCACGCGCAATTTCAACGCGGCGACGTTCGCCCCCCGACAGGGCGGTTGCCGGACTGTGGCGCAGGGACGATATGGAAAATTCGTCCAACAATGCGTCCAGTTTCTGGCGACGTTTTTTGCGATCTGGTTCGACCACCTCTAAAATAGACAGAATGTTTTGTTCAACCGTCAGGCCGCGAAATACGCTGTTTTCCTGAGGCAAGTATCCGATGTGCAGGCGTGCGCGCTGATAAAACGGCAGGTGGGTTATGTCCTGAGAGTTCAGAAAAATCTGCCCGCCGGTTGCCGCCAACTGGCCCGTGATGCAGTAAAATGCCGTGGTTTTTCCCGCGCCATTTGGGCCCAGCAAGCCAACCGATTCGCCCTGACGCGCAATCATGGAAATGTCGCGAATTACCATACGTTTGCCGTATGATTTAGACAAGTGTTCAATGCGTAATACGGATTGTTTCATAATTTTACCACCAATTCGTCTGTTAAAATTTTGTCGCCGTTGCTGGAATCAATGCGGACGTTGCCCATCAGTGTGACGGTCTTGTTGCGTCGATTGTATTTCCCCGTCTTGGCGCGAATATTGTCGGTTATTTTTGTGTCGCCACTCTTGCGGACGACTGTGCCAGATACGGATTCCAAGAATATAATGTCGGGCTTGCCATATTCTTGGCGGCCGGATGCTGCGCGAATCTTGAACGGTTCGCCATTTGTGTCCGTGCCGGCAAATACCGCGTTTGACATTTTGAATTGATTGCTGACGATATCGGTCATATTGATTGCGGTGATGGGTGTCCATAATAATTGCTTGGTAAACAGTGAACCCGCGACCAACGCCGCCACCATTACCAGACCCCAACCGGTAAAGAAAAACTGCCACAGACGCTGTAATCGTCTGTGTTTAGTAAATATAATAAAACTACGTCTATCGCCTTGCACGGTGTCCAGTTTAGCGCGCCCGAACACAAAAAGCAATTTTTATATTTATTCAATAATTTTTTTATGTTATAATGCAGGCACGAGAGATGAATAAAAAACTGCTGATTTTTATGTGCATGATTTCCTGCGCGGTGTCGTCTGCGCCGGCGGCGGTTACTATTAAAAAGGCCGCGCCCGTCGCAACACAGGCCGCGTCGGTTCAGGACACGGGGGCCAGTTTAGTGCCAACCGTGTTGGGCTTGGTCAGTGGGGTTCAACAGTTGAATGCGAAACAGCGCGAATTGACCCAAGAATGTATTCCAACATCCCAAGAAATTACGTTTGTGAACAACACAATGAAAGAGTGGGCCAAGGTTGGCGAAATGACGTCTGATGATGCCAAGCGTGCATTGGGACGTACGCCATGTCCGGGGGGCACGGGGTATCAAATGGCGGTGCGCACGACGCTGAATGGTGACGATGGCGATTTGGTATGCTATGATAATTTCGCATCGTCCAGTGATAAAAACATGGTCTGGTATCAATTCCCCAAGGCATCGGTTGCGTCGTATTGCGACGATGGGTCACAGGCGTGCAAAAATAAAAAGACCGTTTCTGATATTTACGACGTCTTTAATTTAATCGATTTTTCTGAAAGTGATTACACCAAGACAGAGGCGACAATGGCGGCAAAATTGCTGTCGAAAATTGAAAATTGCAGCAATGCGCGTCTGTCGGCGAAAAAGCGTGCAATGTGGGGTGAATTTTTAACCAGCACGGTTGGTGGTCTGGGCCAGAAAACAAATACCAGTTCGATTATGGAAACGGTCAGCGGACTCAGCAGTGGTGGCGGAATGTCATCGTTGGGCGCAATCGTGTCACAATTTGCAGATAAATAAGAGCAGTCCCCGCACGGGACTGTTTTTTTGCTTTACTCATATGGCGAAAAATCGTATAATATGCTGGATTATAGAAAGGAATTTTTCATGAAAAGTAAATCTTGTGTATCAACATGGATTATATCACGCATGATGATGGCGGCGTCTGTCGTTGCACTGGCGTCGTGCGCGGGTCAAAATAATGACGATTATGCACCCATTGACACACCGACGGTTGACTATGTGGAACAGTTGGACGTTTATTCCGCACCACATCAGGATTCCTTTTTGAATCAGTTGGCGATGAATTATCGTTCTTATGCTATTTATAATGCGCGCACCAGTGGGTATTCTGAAATGGGCGAACTGTTCGCGCAAAAGGCCGTGGCGGCATTCAGTGGCGAAGTGCCATTCCCAGAAACATTGGATAATTGGCCGGTCGAAGATCAACAGACCGCGTTCGAATTGTCGGCGGCGTATAACGATTTGATTGAACAATTCAAAAACGATGCAACCACAAATAATCCACAGTTGGCGGCCGAAGCACAGGCAAAATTTGATTGCTGGTTGTCGGCGGCGGCCAGTGGTCAGGATGGTACGGCGCGTGAATGTCGCGATCGTTTCCAGCGTACGTTGACCGCATTGCGCGATTGTCAGGGGGGGAAGATTGTAAATACGAAACAACAGAACACTGCCATTGCAACAACAACGGCGTCTGAAACAGTTGCGGTTAAATCGCGCATCACAAACGCCAGCAATGTTCCAACCGATTATTACCCAGATACACGTTCACTGCGTGCGGTAAATGGCGCGGGTCGTGCGCGCGAGGGGGTTATTATTGTGAACAATGTAAATGTGCCACAGCACTTGATAAACCCTGTGCCGGTTCAACCAGTGGTGTTTAACCAGAATATTTACGGCGGTGACAAGAGCATGTCTAACAGCAACAACACCGCGGTTTTGGCGGCGGATTGTGGCAATAACGTGAATAATGCGGATTGCGTACCACAGCAACAGCAGACCACCGAAGAAATCCCACAGATTGGTGATGAATTGGTCACACGTGAAGAATTTATCAACATGATGATGGCGATGCGCGCGGAATTGGCGGCAATCAATTCACGCTTGGATCAAATTCAGGCGGCGACAAATGAAAAGACCATCATCAAGGTTCAGCAGATTCCGTTGGAACCAAAACAGCACGTGATGGAAGAGGTGTTTGAAATCCGCTTTGATTTTAACAAGGCGACAATCAAACCAGAATATCAGGATTTAATCCGTAAATTGGCGGATGCAACCCAGAATAACAAGAATATCAAGGTGTCCGTGGTTGGTCATACCGACACAATGGGCAGCAAGGATTATAACTATGCATTGGGTGGCCGTCGTGCAGAGGCGGTTCAGAAAATGCTGATTAAATACGGCATCCCAGCCAGCCAGATTGTTGCGGTTTCGTCCGGCGAGGAAGATTTGGCCGTGCCAACCGCCGATGGTGTCGCAAACGCGGCAAACCGTCGTGTGCGTGTGGTCAAAGAAACGCACTATACCGAAGAAGCCAAGGCCGCACCGATTGTTGTCGAAGAATATTCGGCGAATGAACCATGCGGAATGTATGGCTGTGACGAGTAAGTGGGGTTGACAATAATACTTGACAAAAAAGTTTTATTAGTTTAATCTGACCACTGTCAGAGAGATGTTTTGACAAGAGGCATTGAATATGACTGATAATGTGAGCAAGTTTAATACCGCGTCCAGCGCATTGGCAAACAAGAATGCTGGGGCAGGGTACAAGAAAGGTATTGCTGCGGTGAATTTGGCGGCCGAATTTATGGCGCGCGGCGTGAATTTACACAGTGGCAACCAGAGTGAAAAATAATTTCTGTGCCGATTAAATCGCTATTTGCACAGGGGGCTTTTGCCCCCTGTGTTTTTTTTTAGAGCATAGATAATAGAGAATAGATAATAGATTTTTTGCATATGTGTCGCCTGCGGACTTACCTTTTTGTCATTCCGTGGCTCGACCACGGAATCCAGGTAATAAGAGAGCCGCGCCACCGGCGCACTTTTTTATTTACTGGATTGCTTCGTCATTTCATTCCTCGCAATGAATCCAAGCGAAGCGCAGGATGCGGCAAGGGCGTTAGCCCGCAGGCGACACATGCAAAAAACAACGTCATTGCGAGTGTAACGAAGCAATCCAGTTGATAATGTTGCGCAGCACGCCTCTTTGTCATTCCTGCGCAGGCAGGAATAGGGTCTCTGAAATTACTAATTTTCGTTTATGTACAATTTACGAAAATTATAAAGACCGCAACTTTTTTGTATTTGGCTCACTACGTTCGCACTGCTTAGTCCCTATTCCCGCCTGCGCGGGAATGACAAGTTTCTAGAATGTAATACTCATTCTTGTTGCGGACAAAGTTCTCCTCTTGTGGGGGAGTACCACGCAGCGGGGAGGTGGCCTTTTGTCAGAAAGCACGCATCTATGATTACGCGTTCTCTCGACCACCCCGTCCTGCGGACACCCCTCCAATAGAGGGGAATTTACTGCACAACAATCCGGTATAAAAACGTGTCCGTGGGTGGCGGACACATTTTTATAATAAAACTATGCCTCGGTACTACTACTGCTGCCCTCAAAAATTGTTATTTCAAACCCTGTGCCATCATCAACCGTGCATTCGGGGTAACACGTGTCATCAATCAACAGGTAACCGCTTTTGCACGACGTTCTATCACATGTATTCCAAGTACCGAATACGTTGCATGTCTGTGTACCGGTGTATGATGATGTTGAGCAAGAACGCGTTGCACCAACGGTGCATTCTGCCTTGCACGTGCCACGGGTCTGTGACAAAGACCAGTTTGTGTACGCACTGTCGCTTTTTTCGTCATAGGTCGTGCTTTTTGAACACGTCATTCGATATTGCAACAATGTCGTGTTATCGCAATAACATTGAATCATGTCACCATCCCCCAAACTTGTACGGACATTTGTTGTAGATTCTAATATACATTCCGTACTGGTTACATGAATCTGATCGGTGCTTTGTGTGCCGCCACATGTTACGGTTACTGTTTTACGTGCCGCATCGGCGTCTTTGCTGTGCATAACGCCCACGAACGCCAGCACCGCTGCCCAAAAACGAAACCAAGATGATTTAATTTTTTGCATTTTATCTTCCTCCTAAAAAAAATTCATATCAATATTTGCAATCACCACCAGAATATTGCCAATTACCAGTACTATCTTTGAACGTTTGGTAATCATAAGGCGATATATAACACGCACTTCGCAACAATGGTTCATTGGGTGCAATCGGTTTCAGTGTCAGGCCGGTATGCGGACTGCCGATAACATCAACCGACCATGTGCGTACCTTGGCCGTGCCACCATCCGCCAATGTTTTGTTTGGGCATTTGGTGCAACTGGTGTAATATGTCTTTTGAAAATAAGTATCGCTTCGTACACTATCGGCATAAAAACCGTCGTTGCATTGGAAAATCGCACAAATTTTCACCTGCTCGTATGCTGCATGCGTCATACATGGCATGCACAAAATAGATAACCCAAAAATTAGTATTTTTTTCATGTAATCTCCTTTTGTTAAGAAAACCGCCAGAATTGGCGGTTGGAGATTCACAACTACAGATAGATAGCCGAGTGTATTCAATATATTCCACCCGTCTCCAACCATGTGCATGATTGGAGTTTTTTCGTCTTCTCTGACGCCATCTGTGGGTTGTGAAGCCCAACCATCAGAATACCCAATGGCAGGATTATTGTATAATGGAAACGTCTTTTTTGCAATCAGTATTTGATTGTTATGTGTGCTCTGTGCACTTTCCTGTTGCGCGGGAATTTTATCTGTGTTAGAGTGTTTATGACAAGGCGAAGCGGCCATGTCGGGGCGTAAGAACCTCTAATTTACAGTGTCCGAGGGGACAAAAAATACCTCCAATCTATGTTCGGGTTGGAGGGTGGCGATATATTCGAATAAGCCCGCTATTTTCTGTAAATTATAGTTCTTAACCTCCAACCACCCGCCTTGGCAGGGTGTTTTTTGTGCCCGACGAAAAAAGGGAAAGGAAAATATGAAAAAATTCATTGTCTGTGGTTTTGCGATTTTATTGGCGGCAGGTGGTGCAAACGCCAGTACCGTTACGCGATGTGTTGTACGCCAGTGCGCTGATGGCTATTTCGCAACAGAAGGGTTTATGGATTATAAGTCAGGCGAAACAATGTACACCAAATGTACCAAGTGTCCTGGCAAGATGCTGGCCAGTGGTGGCACAGCCAAGGTGCGTACATGGCAAGCCGATGTTATCGGCAGTCCGCACACCGGCCTGACGCTGAAACCGGTTGCACCCAATGAACCTTTGCTGGAAGGTGCGTGTTATATTTCGCCTTATGATTACCAAACATTCAAAGATAGTACGGGTAATTGGCAATATTCTGGCGGTGATTGTAAATATTGATATTTAGGGGGAAAATAAAATGCAAAAAATAAAATCATCTTGGTTTCGCTTTTGGGCAACGGTGCTGGCATTCGTGGGCGTTATACACAGTAAAGATGCCGATGCAGCATCACGCAGTTATATTAGGTTGAAGTGTGGCGGGCCGACGCTGAATGACAATCAAGGTAGCGCAGCATGGTATACCCACGATTGTAAAATTGATTCGTACGATGCCCCAGTAACAGAAAAAAATATTACCGACATTTCTAGTGTTGACTGTTATTGCGACGATACAACCGTGTTGCAATACAAGGTTACATGCGTTGAAGAATCGTGGTTGGACGTTAATAGCGAGGATGTGCATCATCGTTATGAATTGAATCATACATCAGGAAAATGTAAAAAACCAGATTGCACCCCTGGGGATACCCAGGATTGTGTAACTACAAAGGGTTCTGGGACACAAACATGTAGTAAATATGGTGACTGGGAACTTTGCGATGTCAACACATGTTCCAACGGGTATTTGATGATTGATGACGTTTGTTATGCCGAATGCGATATTGACAATGGCGAGGGTTATGAACGTACGGTTAATCCAGATTCCAGCAGTAGTACTGGTGCGTGATTTTGTGGTGATGTTGTGTCCGCCGCCACCCGCGGACATTTTTTTAGAGCATAGATAATAGAGAATACATATTGTGCGCCATTCGGTGCAACTCTACTGACTGGATTGCCACGCTGCGCTCGCAATGACAAGGGGGGGGGCTAGACAGCAGGCGATACGATTATAGATTATGAAAAAATTATTTCTTGCTGGCCCAGAATAATGCCCACAGCCATCCGATGCCAGTCCAACTGAATACCCAACTGCCCAAGCGAACCAGAATCATATCTTGCTTGCCCCGTGCCGTTTGGCGCGCAATCCATGCGGGGGCCAAGAATATGCCAATGGCCAGCAATACTGCGATTGCGTATTTGGCAATAATAAAAATTTGGTGCGTTGTTATCATTGGGCCTCAGAAAAAAGGGGGCGCACGATTTCGCCCCCCGTTTGTTACATTTCTGGCAAATTATATACCATACTTTGCCGATTTGTCCAGTTCTTCTTCGATACGCAACAACTGGTTGTATTTTGCCATACGGTCGGTGCGTGACATAGAACCGGTCTTGATTTGACCCGCGTTTGTCGCAACGGCCAAATCCGCGATTGTGGTGTCTTCGGTTTCGCCACTGCGGTGCGAAATGATTACGCCGTAATTTGCGTCTTGGGCCATTTTGATGGCACGCAATGTTTCGGTCAATGTGCCGATTTGGTTCACTTTAATCAAAATTGCGTTCGCAACACCGGCATCAATGCCACGGCGCAGACGCGCAGGGTTGGTCACAAACAGGTCATCGCCAACCAACTGGCACTTTTTGCCGATTGTTTCGGTCAGTTTTTTCCATCCCGCCCAATCTTCTTCGGCCAATGCATCTTCGATAGAGATAATTGGATATGTTGCAATCAACTGTTCGTAAAATTCAATCATCTGGTCGGATGATAATTTTTTGCCTTCGAAATTATATACGCCGTCGGCATAAAATTCAGATGATGCCACGTCCAGACCGATTGAAACCTGATCCCCTGGGGTATAGCCCGCATCGCGAATTGCGGCGATGATTGTATCCAATGCCTGTGCGCAAGAATGAAAGTTTGGTGCAAAGCCGCCTTCGTCGCCGACGTTGGTGGAATTGCCACCGGATTTCAGAATCTTTTTCAAATGGTGGAATATTTCAGAGCCCATGCGGATTGCGTCGGCTTCGGATTTTGCGCCATTTGGAATAATCATAAATTCTTGGGCGTCCAGACCGTTATCTGCGTGTGCGCCGCCGTTGATGATGTTCATCATTGGGCGTGGCAATACGCATGGATTTGCGTTGCCGTATACGCCCGCAATGTACTTATATAATGGCATACCCGATTGATTGGCCGCCGCATGCGCCGCCGCCAATGACACAGCCAGAATTGCGTTTGCACCCAATTTGTCCTTGTTCTGTGTGCCGTCCAGTGCCAGCATTTTTTCGTCCAATGCGGTCTGGTCGTTTGCCACCATGCCAATAATTGCAGGGGCGATGATTTCATTTACATTGCGGACGGCGGTTGCAACGCCTTTGCCCATATATGCGTCGCCACCATCACGCAGTTCCAAGGCCTCGAAACTGCCAGTTGATGCACCCGACGGTACGGCCGCGCGACCACGTGCGCCCCCAGATAACACAATGTCGCATTCAACGGTTGGGTTGCCACGGCTGTCCATAATTTGGCGTGCATGAACTGATTTTATCTCATACATATTTGCTTCTCCTTTCTTTTCATTTCTTTGTGTAATATTTGTCTTGCCCTTATACCAAAAATTTTTTTATAATGGAATAACAAATTGCAAGGAATGGAAAGAAAGATGTCTCTGTTTTCAAAAAAATTAGTATCTGTTGTATGTTGCTTGATGCCTTTTGGTGCGGGCGCGGCCACGTTTGCAGATGGGCTGAATATCGGCGCAACCGATGCCAGTAAAACGATTGACGCAACGGACACCAGTTTGGTCTTGGGCGATGGGGCAACGACAAATGGTTTGAATGTCGCGGGCGCGGTTTATGTTGGTGGCACGGGTCAGGGCGGTAACGGCGATTTGGCAATTTTGCGCGATACGGGGTCTTTCACCATCCAGTCCGATGGCGATGTTATCATTGGTAATAATCTGGAAATTAAATCCGGCATGACGCTGGGAATTCAGAACGGCACGGCGGCGGGCATTGATGTGTCGATTGGTGGCACGATAAATGCGCTGGGCGCGCTGAGCGTGGCGGCAAACAGTGGTGTTGCCGGTGGTGGTATCGATTCATTTACGTCGGGTGCGATAAATGCAAACGACACTTTGCGCATCATTGCAAATACCATCAATACCGGTGCGATTGATGTAAATGCCACGGGGGCAAATGCTGACGTCAATTTGGATGCAACTGATTCTATTACTATGAAGCAGTTCACATACAAGAATGCGAACAGCACTGGCAAGATTACAGCGGGTGGCGATATTACATCGGGCACAATTCAAAATTCTGCGGGTTCGCTGAACGTAACGGCGGGTGGCAATTTGACGTTGACCAATACCGACACCACGGGCAGTTTGGAAAACAAGGCCGCAGGTACGGTTACTGTGTCGGCAAAGGACATTACGATTGCAGGCGCAATTACAAACGAAGATACTTCTGGGACAATGAACATCAATGGTGACAGTTTGACCATCAATGGTGGTAACGGCCAGAACGCGTCCATCGTCAACAGTGGTGTGTTTGTTGCGAATATTTCGGGCCTGACCAAAATTGCCCAGAATATTGATTGGAGCAATATGACCGACAGCGGTAAATTCACGTTGAAAACCGGTTCTTTGCAGATGACGGGCGATATCTTGCTGAAACAGGGTATGGCGACCATTGAAACGACGCTGGGCGATATGTCGTTTGGTGCGATTTCTAATGCGTCGATTTTGCCGCAAGGCGGTATTGCCGGATTGACATTGAACAGTGCGGGTAATTTCACATCAACATCGATTCGCAATACGGGCACGTTGGAAATTCGTGGTCTGAGTATTACAACAGGGGCGATTTCTGGTGATGGTGCGGACGCAAATGCAACGATTGCGGCGGGTGGCGCGTTTGTTGGGGGCGACGTTTCCAACACAAATGGCAGTAAAATGCGCATCGACGGTAATACAGTAAAGGTGGCAAGTGTTACGAACACTGGTGATTTGCGCGTGGCGGCATCTGCGTCGTCCAGTGGCGCGCTGACGGTTGATGGCAATGTCGTGAACGGTACGTCGGCGGGTGACCAAGGGGTCTTGGACATCACGGCGCGTAATATCACGATTGGCGGCGATTTGACAAATAATGCCGGCGCGATGACGGTTATTGGTTCGGGCAATGCCAGCGACAATATTTCGGCCAAGAATCTGAACGTATTGGGCGGTTCGGTTGAAATGAACGCACTGATTGGCAATATTCAAATTCTGGACAAAATGATTGTGTCTGGCGGTAAATTGAGTTTGCGCAGTGCGGTTAAAAACCTGACTGTTGAAAATTCGGTACAAATTGATGGTAACTTTATCGCCAGTGGCAGTGCCGCGGCAAATGCGGGCGACATGTCGGTTGCGGCGGACGGAACAACGGCGTTTGTGTTGAAATCAAATAACGGCACAATCAATATTGGCGGGGACGTTCGCGTTACCGATACAACCGCACGTACGGTGCGTATGGATGCGTCGTTGATGGACATTGGTGGTGATGCGTTGGCGACAAATGCAAACCAGCGTTTGATATTTGGTTCGGCGGATGCATTGCGTGCGGCGGGCCAGACGCTGAATGTTGCAGGTGCGGCATCGGCAACCAATGGCGCATGGTTGGAAATTGCGGCGGCGAATGCAAATGTTGCATCACTGACGAATCGCAGCACAACGAATGGTTTGATTGTTTTGTCTGGGAAATCTTTGACCGCAACAACAGGCGATATCAGTGTTGGTGGCGAATTGTTGTTTAACGACGCAACGCCAACATGGGGTATGACCGGCATGGTTATCAGTGGCAACGAATACACCATGGAAACCAGCGTGGGGGGCATGTCTTTTGACAGCGCGACAATCGCCAATGGTAAAACGTTGACATTGACGTCACACCAAGATTTCACAATGGACGGCGCGTTGGCGACCAATGGCACGGTTAAAATTGATGCGGGGGACACTGCCAAAATCGGTGGCCAGACCAGCAACGGCGGCACATTGACAATCAACGGCGCAACCATTGATATGGGCGCATTGGCCAGCAGTGGTAACGCCAATATCAACAGTGCGTCTGACCTGACCATTGGCCAGATTGACAATACCGGCACATTGAATTTGGTTGCGGCGGATTCTATTACCGCGGGTGCGATTGAATCAAATCTGAAACTGAATATTTCGGCGGAAAAATTGAATATGGCGATGCTGACCGTGTCGGGGGGCAGTGCGGTTATCAATGCGCCAACAATCACGTCTGATGATTTGATTTCTGTTGCGGGTAACATAACACACACATCTGACGTTGCAGGTGCGGCGGCATCTGGGCTGAGCATTGTTGGCAACACAAACGTCACCGCGGGCAGTTTGACAGCCACAGGCGCGTTGATGGCCGACACCGGTACGGTTGCATACGACGTTAAAAACGCGGTTGCATTTACCGGCGCGGCGAATGTTGCGGCGGGCGCGACAACGTCGATTTCGTCTGAAAATTCCAGCATCGCATTTGGGGGCATTTCAAACAAGGGTACTCTGACACTGAATGCGGCACGTGGTATGACACTGGGTGCGGTTGACAATGATGGCGATTTGACGATTGCATCGGGCGCGGATGTGGCAAATGTTGATTACTTTGCCAATAATGGCACGGCAACATTGTCGGGCGCGGGTATGAAATCTGCGGGTGCATTTACAGTCAAAAACTTGTACCAGAATTATGCTGGGACAATCGCGGTGCGTGATGCAAATATCACCGGCGACAGTTATGCACTGTCTGCGTCTAATGTGATTGTGGGCGGTAATATTCAGCAAACATCTGGTGCGCTGGACATCAATACGACTGACCTGACGGTTGCGGGTAATATTGACGTCAAAAACATGCGTGTGTATTCAAACGCGGGCCTGACCGTGGGCGTTACCGGTAATGTTTCTGGCGGTGTGCGCTTTGGTGGCTTGCAAGAAATGACGATTGGTGGCAACTATCTGTTTGATAACGACAGTGGCCTGTACGTTGATGTCAGACGTCGTGATGTGCTGACCGCACCAACACGCAATTACTGGTCATCGGTCAGTTTGGCGGACGATAACACGCTGGGGCGCATCACAAACGCCACAGACGGCAATGCGGGTGCATTGATTCAGGTTGATGGTGCGTTCACATCTGATTTGACGCTGTCGCGTAATCCATCGACTGGGTTTGCAAATGCGACCGATCAGATTGGTGTTGCGTTGCGTGAATTGGCAACGGTGGGCGATGCAATTTGGCTGGTACATGCAGACGATGGCATCACAGAATTGGGCGATAAACTGCGCAATCTGAACGTTGTTGTGTGCAACAATACGGGCACGATGTGTTATGACTATTTCAGCGGTGCGCTGGTTGATGCGGATTCTGCATACCTGACCGTGCGTGATACCGACGGTGATGGTATTGACGACAGTATCTATTTGGTGTTTGATCCACGCTTTGGTGGGCCGGTAGAGGTGTTCAAGATTCAGCCGATTGTTGGCCGCACCCCAGGGCACACCAGTGGCGAATATATGTCCGCAGGCGCGTTGGACGACATGTTGGATGGCGCGGCCGCTGGCAAGGGATTTTATGGTCGTCATGCGCTGGAAATGTTGCCTGTGATATTCCGTGGCACAAATCTGGAACAGTTGGGCAACGAACTGTACAAGCGTATGGAAGATTATAATACGAATCGCGATGGTACGGCGTTGTCACGTTTCAGCCGCTTGGTTCAGCCACGTGAAATCGAACAGGTCGTGGGCAGCATTGTCTTGAATGAACACACTAATTTCCGTTCATTCGAAGACCGCATGTTTGACGAATTTATCTGGAATCGTAACCGCAACCTGAAAAAGGCATGGGTTGATGCGGAATTTGGTATGTTCAACCAGAAAGTGTCCGATGGCAAACGCGTTGATGGTAACCGTATCAACGTCGCGGGTGGATTTGACTGGCAGCATTCTGAAACTTTGATTCTGGGGTTGACAGGGCGTATATCGCACATGTCGGCGGACAACTCGGATTCTATGAATTTGGGCTATACCGTTGAAAATCCGTTCATCGCCGGCAATGTTGATGTCAAGGTTGCAGATACCAACATCGGTCTGGGTGGTTATTTGATGCAGACATTGGGCGAAAAAACACGCGTTTATGGTAATGCGTTCTTGGACATCCATGTGTTGGATACCACACGTCACCAGACATATATAAATGGCGCGATTGATGGTACGGGCTATGACGTTGCATTCACCAGTGAATGGGGCTTGCTGCATGATTGGCTGAACCAGTATGTTGTTGGCAATATGTATGCGCGCGTTGGGTATAACTTTGGATTCTCGCTGACGGAAAAGGCCCGTGGCCACGATTATATGGACATGGAATCCGACGGGTATCTGATCTTTACACCTGGGTATTCGTTGACCGCGCAAAAGCGTATCTATCCATCGGCATGGTTCCAGATTCGCCCATATGCGACAATCGGAATCGAATACGATGTGTTGGGCGCGCCAGACAACGCGAAATATAAATTCTCGGTCGCAAATTCGTTCACAAAGTATGATATTGATATCGATCCAATGTGGGCGAACATCGGCGGTGGCGTAGAAATGCTGTCGGCCAGTGGCTTGCAGATTGGTCTGGATTACCGTTACCAGTATAACCAAGATATTCAACTGCATAATATCAAGGTTTCCGGATCATACCGCTTCTAAGAAAAACACCCCGCACCGCGGGGTGATTTTTTGTAAAATAAACGGACACCGAAGTGTCCGTTTTTAATGGTGAAATCTCCTCTCTTGCAAGAGGTTCTTATTAACGACTAGACATCTAATTCCAACTTGATTTTAGTGTTATTTTCTTTCACCACCATAATTATAGCGTCCTAATATAATAAGTCAAATAATTTGCTTTTCAGATATTGATTTTGTAGAATTTATGACGAGATGAAAGGAAACAGTTATGAAATATAAAATTGGTTTGGATTTGGGTAGTACCTCGTTGGGGTGGGCTGTCGTAGAACTGAATGAAGCAGACCAAATAACGAGTTTGGTTGATATGGGGGTGCGTATATTCCCAGATGGGCGAGATGCGAAGAGTCACAAGCCAATTAATGTTATTCGGCGTGAACATCGTCAGATGCGCAGACGTGGTGATCGCGTACTGCTACGTAAAAAGCGTGTCTTGCAATTGATTCATAAATATGGTCTGGATTTCGATATTAGTGCAGATATCAAATTAGAAGATCCGTATGTTTTGCGTGCAAGGGCGGTTTCTGATAAACTGTCGTCCGCAGAGTTGGGGCGTGTTCTATTTCATCTGGCATTGCGCCGTGGTTTCAAAAGTAATCGCAAGGAAACCAGAGGGGATTCTGGTGGCAAATTAAAAAAGGCGACATTGGCATTGCATGATGCCATAGGTGATAAAACCTTGGGTGAATTTCAGGTGGATTCAAAGCGTTATCGGTTTGCAGATCAATTTGATGGTAATAAAATCAAAGATGGTGCTCTTTATCCGACGCGTGATATGTACCTTGACGAATTTAATCGTATATGTTCAGTACAAAATATGTCAGATGACATGCGGCAACAGTTTGAATATGCTATATTTCATCAGCGACCGTTGGTGCCACCAGAAATTGGAACGTGCATGTTTGAATTAGATCAGCCACGTGCGTATAAATTTGAACCTGTGTTTCAGCGTTTTCGTGTTCTGCAACAGATAAATCAATTACGAATTATCAACAATGGCGAAATAAAGGAATTGACCGCAGAACAGCGCGAAAAGTTGCAAGATGCTTTACTGGCTACATTTTGTGGGGTAAAACGTGATAAGTCGGGGCGTCCCAAGATAACATTTGCGGAAGTTAAGAAGTTGTTGGGTTTATCACGTAATACAAAATTTAATCTGGAATCTGAAAAGCGTAAGGATATGGATGTTGATGCAACGGCATTTGCATTTGCTGAATGTGAATTGGCAGATTTCTGGCGTGCTTGTACAGATAATGTAAAATCGCAGGTTTTGGCACATCTGAATGATGATGAATTGTCCGATTCTGATTTGGTGGATTATCTGGCGCATGAATATGGTATTTCGCAAGATAAAGCAGAAAAATTAATTCAGCAACCGTTTGAAGATGGGGTTGCAAATTTGTCTGTGTGTGCAATGCAAAAAATGTTGCCGTTCTTGGAACAGGGGCATTTGTATCACATTGCGGCAAAAGAAGCAGGTTATGATCATGCTGATAGGGGAATAGTGCATTTAGATACATTGCCATACTATGGCGATGTCATGGCTTTACGTCCATCGTTGGTTCAAGATAAGATGGGGCGTTATCGTACGATGAATGCCACGGTTCACATTGCATTGAACCAGTTACGCGCAGTTGTCAACGATTTGATTGCGCGTTTTGATGGCGAGCCATATGCAATAAATATTGAAATGGGGCGTGATGTATCAGCTGGTGCAGATGAACGTGCAGAAATAGAAAAACAACAGGCCGCGAATAAGCGTGAAAATGACCGTATTGCCACTGAATTGATCGCCATGGGCGTTCGGGTTTGTCGTGAAAATATACAGAAATATAAGTTGTGGGAGAATTTGGGAAAAAGCCCATTGGATCGTAGATGCGTTTATACTGGTGAGATAATTAGTAAGGAAAAACTGTTTAGCCCAGAGTTTGAAATAGAACATATATTGCCTTTTTCACGTACACTTGATGACTCGATGGCAAATAAAACGATTTCTGCGGCCGTTGCCAACCGGTTCAAAGGAAATCGTAGCCCAGATGAAGCTTTTTCAGACCCAAAGTCACCATGGAAATACGAGGATGTGGTTGCGCGTGCTCAAAATTTGCCAGAGGCTACGAAATGGCGTTTTAATCGTGGGGCAATGGATGCGTTTCTGCAAGGCAAAGAGTGTATTGCGCGTGCAATGAATGATACGCGATTTATGACACGTATGGCGGTCACATATTTACAACATGTGTGTGCAGACAAAAATCGTGTGACCGGTATGCCAGGGCGGTTGACGGCTAGTTTGCGCGATGAATGGCATTTGAATTGGTGGAAGAATAAGGCGGAAGAATCCAAATACCGTGGCAATCACATTCATCATGCGATTGATGCTTTTGTCATTGCTTGTACTGATGAGAACATATTGCGGAAACTAGCTGATGCAAAATCTGATATGCATACCCCTTTCCCTGGGTTTGATTATTTTGATTTCAAAATGCGGTGCGAGAATACTATTATTTCATACCGTCAATCTCAAAAGAATCCAAAAGATATACATAGTACGGTTGGATGTTTGCATGAGGATACGGCGTATAATCTGGAATGTTTTGAAGATGGGGGATGTGGCGTCAATGCGGTTATGTCGCATCGTGAAGAACTGCCCACAACAGATAAAGACAAAAAAGCATTTGCAAAGGATTTCAAAAATGTGAATCCGAAAACACTGCAAATGTTTTTGAATGATGCTGGTGTTGCAAACGAAGAACCAGACATTGCAATCAAGTTTTTGGATTGGTGTGCAATGCGAAATATACGCAAGGTTCGTATGTATAAAACGGGGGTCGATGTTACGACATACGTGCCTGTGTTCAGAACTAAAAAACAGCGTGACGTTTACCGTGCCGCGTATTTGAATTGGTATGTAAATACTGGCGTTGCCAGTGGAATTGTGGATAAAAAATTGCGTGCTGTTCAACAAGAGAAAGAAAAACACTTGTTGCAAGAATTTCAAGATGCTGCCAAGCAGGCGTACAAGTGGTATGTTGGTGGTAATAATTTCTGTGCAGAGATATTTGAAATTCGTGATGATGATACCCGCTATCCAAAATTGCGTGGTCGCTGGCAGGTGGAGATTTTATCTAATTATAACGCCCAATTAAATGCTGGTGCACCACTGTGGCGTCATAAATATGCCACAGCAAAGCGCATAATGAGTTTGCGTATAAATGATATGGTAATGGCGGAATTTTCCAAAGACGATCCAAAATTACCAAAAGGGCTGGTGGAAACAGTTGCACATCAATGTGCAATAGAGAAAACAGATAAAGTAAATGTTGTTTTTCGTGTAAAAAAATTGAACAGCAGCGGCACTGTGTACCTGCGTCCACATTTCATTGCCAAGGAAGATGCTGATACAAAATCATGGATTGCCAGCGCAACATCGTTACAGGAACACAAAGCGCGCAAGGTTTGTGTCAGTCCGTCTGGAAAAATATTGGGATTAAAATAATTGTAACTGTCCTGGGCGTGTGGCTAATACACTTGGGGCAGTTGCCTTGTCCAGATGAATGATATCACCGAACTGCGTGTCAGTGAAGAACAATATGTTTACATCGCCTGTTTGTGGGTTGTTGCGTTTTACAGCATGTACATATTTTTGTGAATTTTCGCGTGTGCCGGTAAAACGCATGTAAACCGAATATTGCGCCATTGAAAAGCCCAAATCTTGCAGAAAATTGCGAAACTTGGACGCCTCGCGACGTTCGCGTTTCGTATCTGTCGGCAAATCAAACATAACCATCATCCACATGTATTTTAGTCCATCAGTTTTTAATGACATTTTCAAAATCCAATTTGTTTTTCTTTTCTTTCAGTGAATTTACAAAGTTCCATACATCGCGTTGCATTATTGTGGACAGTGGTGAAATTCCACCGCCTCGTGTTGGGATGCTCATTTCTAATACTGCAGACATTTTTCGTTTGTCATCTGGCGTCAGCTCACGTTTAGGATTGTCTGTGCCGTTGAATATTTCATAGACGATTGCATCTATGATTGGGCGATACACCTCCATCAAATCATCAACCAAACACATGGGGTTCATTTGATTGTGATGCTCTATACCATATGATGGGTTCAAACCGCTGGCCACAACTAAACGTGCCATAGCACCACGTAAAATGGCATAACCATAATTTAAAAACGCATTGATTCCACCGGCGTTGTGATCACGTAAAAAATCAGAGTCGAATAAACTGGTAAAGTACATTCTGGCGGCAATTCCTTCCATGTTGTTGCTGTCGCCAGATAATACAGCCGCAGGAATATGTTTGATACGGTTGTCTTTCCCGTATTTGTCCAGTACCCGCGATTGGTTGCGAATCTTTTCTTGGACAATACGTCGCCACAGTTGTTTTTCCAGTGGCCGTGATGTTTTTATTTGCATGTGTTGCACTGCCATTTGGCGATTTTGGCCAACCAGTGGCGTCATTATGCCTATGGGGTTATAATTATTTCCTATAATGACCAATGGAATCCCGTTTTCGCACAGTGCTGCTATCATAGCTTGTGTAAAAATAATGGCGCGTCCTGTTGTCATAATGGCACATATGCTGTCCAACGGTACTTCGCCAATAAGACAACCGTGTTCTTTAATGCACAAAAAGCCGCGTCGAACAGATAGTTCGCGATTGTCACTAGAAATTTCTATAATATTTGTTTGCATGTTGTATATATAGGACGATTTTTTATTTTGTCAACACTTGTAGTGTGCAACAGGATGAAAAAAATAGAGAAAACGAATCGTATTACTGGTGGAATAGGGCGTTTTGTTTTTTTGTTATGTAGCAAAAATCCCCAGAAAACTGGGGATTTTGTTGATATGTATTATATCAGATTGGAATTAGATGTCTAGCCGCAACACAAATCTCGTACCATCCAATCGACGCAAATTATATCAGATTGGAATTAGATGTCTAGCCGCAACTCCACACAGATAAACCGCCTGTGCAGAATTATATCAGATTGGAATTAGATGTCTAGCCGCAACCGTGGCGGGTATCATCATAGGTGTAGCGCGATTATATCAGATTGGAATTAGATGTCTAGCCGCAACGAAATGGATGGTAAGAATTACACCGGTCTAATTATATCAGATTGGAATTAGATGTCTAGCCGCAACTGAATCAGCCCCCGCCTAAAAACAATAAGAATTATATCAGATTGGAATTAGATGTCTAGCCGCAACCAGATACAAGCACCACGCGAATATCTGCAATTATATCAGATTGGAATTAGATGTCTAGCCGCAACCATAAGCAAGGGCGATACCATGGATGGTATATTATATCAGATTGGAATTAGATGTCTAGCCGCAACATCTTAATGTATTGGTCCAACAGAGCTCCAATTATATCAGATTGGAATTAGATGTCTAGCCGCAACAAGAGCGCATGTCAAATACTGCAGTTCAGATTATATCAGATTGGAATTAGATGTCTAGCCGCAACGGCCAAATGGGTATATAAAATTGGTTTTTAATTATATCAGATTGGAATTAGATGTCTAGCCGCAACTAATTACCGTTACCCCTTGGAATTGTTATGATTATATCAGATTGGAATTAGATGTCTAGCCGCAACTATTCCTTTTGGTTATTACGCCGTGGCACAATTATATCAGATTGGAATTAGATGTCTAGCCGCAACAAGAAAAAAGAGAACGGAAGATGAAAGAAAATTATATCAGATTGGAATTAGATGTCTAGCCGCAACTACCCCCGAGCCCCCCGATTTATTTACATAATTATATCAGATTGGAATTAGATGTCTAGCCGCAACTTCATATATAAATATGAAAAACGCTGTTAATTATATCAGATTGGAATTAGATGTCTAGCCGCAACCACTTACAGTTTACAACAAATTGGGGGGGTATTATATCAGATTGGAATTAGATGTCTAGCCGCAACTAATACAACTCACGGATACGTGGGAACTGATTATATCAGATTGGAATTAGATGTCTAGCCGCAACGGCGATTCGTCGCGTAAGGTAAAAAGTACTATTATATCAGATTGGAATTAGATGTCTAGCCGCAACGACGATTCGTCGCGTAAGGTAAAAAGTACTATTATATCAGATTGGAATTAGATGTCTAGCCGCAACTTTAATGCGCCGGGGGCCTTTATACCCCCGATTATATCAGATTGGAATTAGATGTCTAGCCGCAACATCGTTTGGTCAGTGGTGTGCAACTTGTGGATTATATCAGATTGGAATTAGATGTCTAGCCGCAACCCGCAGGGCGTTCAATGCCGTTGACCAGCGATTATATCAGATTGGAATTAGATGTCTAGCCGCAACTTCTATATAAATATGAAAAACGCTGATACAATTATATCAGATTGGAATTAGATGTCTAGCCGCAACTATTCCTTTTTTACGCCGTGGCACAGCCCCATTATATCAGATTGGAATTAGATGTCTAGCCGCAACTATGCCGCCGTGGCACAGCCCCCTTGGTCCATTATATCAGATTGGAATTAGATGTCTAGCCGCAACTTTTGGCTGCTATAAACCTCGCAATTCATAATTATATCAGATTGGAATTAGATGTCTAGCCGCAACTTCCACGCCCGTCAGGAGTTCAATACAATAATTATATCAGATTGGAATTAGATGTCTAGCCGCAACTTTCTGCTTTCTGTATTTGTCGGCTTGCATTATATCAGATTGGAATTAGATGTCTAGCCGCAACAACGCCCGCAAATGGGCGATGATGCCGATATTATATCAGATTGGAATTAGATGTCTAGCCGCAACTTGGTGTGCGTTTCCCATTTGCCATTTTGCATTATATCAGATTGGAATTAGATGTCTAGCCGCAACAATAATTTATTCCTATGCCTCCATTTGTTGATTATATCAGATTGGAATTAGATGTCTAGCCGCAACAGCGCATCGCGCAGGGGCTGGAATACAAGGATTATATCAGATTGGAATTAGATGTCTAGCCGCAACTGGTTTATGTGTGCTATTGTGCACGTTTTTATTATATCAGATTGGAATTAGATGTCTAGCCGCAACTTGTTCGGTTTTGGCATTTTGTATTTGTTGATTATATCAGATTGGAATTAGATGTCTAGCCGCAACCTGTGCGCCATTATTTCACTCCTTTTTTAAATTATATCAGATTGGAATTAGATGTCTAGCCGCAACCATTCGACGGTGTTGGGTACACCGCCTGCAATTATATCAGATTGGAATTAGATGTCTAGCCGCAACTTTTTTTTCCTTTTGTTTCATTGATTGGCGATTATATCAGATTGGAATTAGATGTCTAGCCGCAACAATGTTATGCCGCGTTCACAGTTCCGTGAAATTATATCAGATTGGAATTAGATGTCTAGCCGCAACTTGCGCCAGCATATCCCAAAAACGCATCAAATTATATCAGATTGGAATTAGATGTCTAGCCGCAACTTAAGCGCGCGAGTTAGTTGATTCAATGTCATTATATCAGATTGGAATTAGATGTCTAGCCGCAACTGCCGATCTCACATGTTTAACAGGTCATCGATTATATCAGATTGGAATTAGATGTCTAGCCGCAACTTCATCATGTTCTATCCTTATTTTTTATGATTATATCAGATTGGAATTAGATGTCTAGCCGCAACTTCATGTTCCATCCTTTTTTTAGAAAAACATTATATCAGATTGGAATTAGATGTCTAGCCGCAACTGCATTGGAATATGGCGCGTGCGTATAAAATTATATCAGATTGGAATTAGATGTCTAGCCGCAACAGGTCAAAGTAATGACCAAACAAAAAACGCGCCGGTATGGCGCGTTTGTTTTTGAACTTGGCATTCCCAATTTTTAGAATGGAATTTCGTCGTCCAATGGTGTTGTCTGGATTTCTTCACGCTGTGCGGCGGCCGGCGCAGACGCCATATCGCCACCCATGTTCTGGGCATCCAAACTTTTTGCGCCCGACAGGATTACCATCTGGCCGGAAAATGGATTCAAGACCACTTCGGTTGTGAATACATCTGCACCCTGTTGGTTCTGCCATTTGCGGGTACGCAAAGAACCCTCCAAATACAGTTTTGTGCCCTTTTGCAACATGCGTTCTGCAACCTCTACCAAATTCGGGTTAAAGATTACAACACGATGCCATTCTGTCTGTTCTTTCTGTTCGCCGGTTGCACGGTCACGCCATCTGTCAGATGTCGCCAACGAGAAACTGACAACCTTTTGCCCGCTCTGCATTGTGCGCACCTGTGGTTCTTGACCAACGTTACCGACCAATATCACTTTATTTATGCTACCTGCCATATTCACTTCCTTTGTTTTACTTGTATATCAAATGAGAGCAATTATGCGCCGAAAAAGCAAGTAAAAATAACAATTCTTGACTTTTTGCCCTAAAATGCGTATAATAAGTGGGTCAAAAAGACAACTTGGGCCGCGGATTCCCGCATTCAGCCCACCCCCACAAAAGGATTTATTTATGCATGTGAATGAATTAAAGGCGAAATCGCCACAGCAACTGCTGAAAATGGCGGAAGATATGGGTATTGAAAATCCATCACAGTTAAATGTGCAGCAACTGCGCTTTGCCGTGATGCGTGTTTTTGCCGCCGATAACAAGATTACATTGATTGGTGACGGTGTCTTGGAACGTATGCAGGACGGTTTTGGTTTCTTGCGCGCGCCCGAGAGCAACTATCTGGCCGGCCCAGATGACCTGTATGTGTCACCAAATTTGATTAAAAAGTACGGTCTGAAAACCGGCGATTATATCGAGGGACAAATCCAAGCGCCCCAGAATGAATCAGAACGCTATTTCGCATTGGAAACGATTGAGCGCGTAAATGGCGACAATCCCGACAAATTGCGTCACCGTGTGTCGTTTGATGATATGACACCACTGTATCCTGATGAAATGCTGCGCATGGAAGTGCCAGATGACAAGGACAAGGGTCGCAACCTGTCGGCGCGCGTGATTGACCTGATTTCCCCGACGGGCAAAGGGCAACGCAGTTTGATTGTTGCGCCACCACGTACTGGTAAAACAGTTATGCTGCAAAATATTGCGCATTCCATCGCGACAAATTACCCTGATGTAAAACTGATTGTTTTGCTGATTGACGAACGTCCCGAAGAAGTTACCGACATGCAACGCAGCGTCAAGGGAGAGGTTATTTCGTCCACATTTGACGAACCTGCCGCACGTCATATTCAGGTTGCCGAAATGGTTATTGAAAAGGCCAAACGTTTGGTAGAGGCCGGCCAAGACGTCGTCATCTTGTTGGATTCCATCACCCGTTTGGGGCGCGCATATAATACATGCGTCCCATCCAGCGGCAAGGTTTTGACCGGTGGTGTTGATGCATACGCATTGCAACGTCCAAAGCGTTTCTTTGGTGCCGCCCGTAATATCGAAGGGGGCGGTTCGCTGACCATCATTGCAACTGCGCTGGTTGATACTGGTTCAAAAATGGACGAAGTTATTTTCGAAGAGTTCAAGGGAACCGGCAACAGCGAAGTTATCTTGGACAGAAAACTGTCCGACAAACGCGTGTATCCGGCAATCGACATCACGAAATCTGGCACACGCAAAGAAGACCTGTTGGTGGGCAAAGACACATTGTCAAAAATGTACGTCTTGCGCCGCATTATCAACCCAATGGGCACGTTAGAGGCCATGGAATTTTTACTGGACAAATTACGTTTGACCAAAACAAACGAAGATTTCTTTAATTCCATGAATCAGTAAAAAAAACGGGGCATCGCCCCGTTTTTTTTTATAAAGGGAACATTATGAAAATATATTTGATTGCGGCATTGTCCGCTTTTATTTTATTCGCATTTTGCGCGGGCGTGCGCGTTGGCGTTTTGCAATGCCAGCGCAATACAGCGCGCCAACATGCAACAGCCCAACAAACAATCATTCAACAACAGGTAACCACACATGCAGAAACTATGCATACTGGCATGCACGATATTCGTCGCGTCTTGCGCGAAAAATACACCATTGCCGAATAACACGTGCACGCCGTGCATACCGATATACGGGCGTGCAAACGATTGGGGCCAAATCAGTGACGATTTGGCCCGCAATATTTATCAACATAATTTGATGTGTGAACGGCTTTAATCCGCCAACGCAATACCAACCAGTTCACGAACGATGTCCGCACTCTGCGCGTCGCCATCGTGTGGGGCGTATTCCACAAATTCAAAACTGTGTGCGTCGGGCGCGAACGCATGTGTCAACTGGCGCGCCGCAGACAACGAAATACCATTTGGTTCTGGAACAAGCACAGATGCAAACGTATTTGGATCAATCGCATCAAAATCAAATGATACAACGTACGGGCGGTCGTCAATCTGGCGGAAAATTTCGCCAACCACGCGGTCAATCTTTTCCGGTGTGTCTAAATCCAACGGCGTACGCATAAAGATATTATTCTGGTGCACAAAATCAATTTCCGCCGGTTCATATGAACGCGACCCCAGATAGAACAAATTTTCTGGGCGCAGTGCCGGCACGCGCGCCTGTAACCCCAGCCAGCGTTCGTCCCCATTGCCCGCCAATGCGCGTACGTTTGCACCATGTGGTGCGCCCGATGCCTGTGCCCGGGATGATTCCGGCGTATGCGCGTCCAAATGCGCATCAATGTAAATTAGACACAAATCTTCATCCATCAATCTGTCCGCCAACGCAGCAAAGTGCCCAAAGTTCACCGAATGGTCACCCCCAATCATTACGTGGGGCGCATTCGGCGTTGCCGCATAGATTTTCCGCTGAATCAACAGGTTTTCACCAAAGCGATCACGCGCCCACAAATCCGCGTCATATGGGTCGGCCGTAACCATCGTCCAATTTGCATCAGGGTACATTTTCTGCACCGCCGCAGGGGCCAATGCCGGCCCGCCCAAGACAACTTTCGCGGTCGCGCCGCGGCCATATTCTATACCAAACAAAGATTTCATTTATATGCCTCTACTATACTTTCCGCCGCATTTTTCAATTTTTGCAACGATTTTTCATACGTCGAACAATCGCGTGCAATGTCAGACCGATAAATATCGCGCAGATTTGCCGCCATGTAAAAACAGCCCTGTAAATGCTGCATGCAATAATCATGCCCCGTTACAAACGCATTTTGACCACGGGCGCGGCTTTCCAAACTGGCCCAATCAATATTCAATGCATTGTCTAAATTAGTCCACGAATTTTCACCACGGTATTTGCCGACGACGCTCATCCAATACTCGTTCATCTCGGCCTCTGTCCACCGATTCGTGCCCCGCATTGTCAAAATCTGCTTTATCAAACTGTCAATCTCGGGCTGGTACTGCGCATCAATCTGGGACAACTTGGCACTGCAATAGCAGCGATTGTACGCGGTGTTTTCACGCACACAGTACCCATCCATGCATTCACTGTAATCCGCCAAGCATCGCGCCGCCGTAACGTTGGTGTGACTGCCGCTGGTGCTGTTGGTGGCGGTATTTTGCGTATTTGATACCGCATCGTCACGCGTCACCGTGCCATTGCCACGAACCGTACGTGCACGAACATTACGCCCAGACGCCGTAGCAACCGAACTGCGCGCTGTTGTCGCACCCGACGTCGTTCCGCTGCGCGATGCGCTGCGCGCGACAACACGGCGTGCATTGGTGGTCGCCCCCGTTGTGGCGGTGGTATTGGACGTAGCGGCGGCCGCAACGGCCGTGCCGGTCTTGGTCGCACTGCGCGCGGTGGTGGAACGCGAAACCACACGACGCGCGGCGGTGGACGCGGTATTCCCTGTCGGAATTGTACGCGTCAGAACATCTATCTGGTTTGTAGATTGGCTGGGGCTTGTCCCTGGGTTCAACTGGGTACGCATCGCATTATTCATGTACGGGTACATGTTGTTGTATGTATTCGCACTGACGTAATCCGACGCGCGCGTCGCCGCGCCGGCCGCACCGCCGCCGCACGCAATACACCACGCACACAAAATTGGCAAAAAATGCAATAACTTTGACATTTGATGTAATGATATAAGTTTTTCCCCCATGCGGGCAAGTATAAAATAAATTTTAATATTTGCATTTGAAAAAAATGCTGTTATAATCTGTGTCGTTTCGGGGTGTAGCTCAGTCTGGTAGAGTGCTTGCTTTGGGAGCAAGATGTCGAAGGTTCGAATCCTTTCGCCCCGACCAGAAAATAACAAACGACCGCTTTGGGTCGTTTTTTATTTTCCCGCGGGACGCGGATTCGAACTTGGTTCTCATCTTTCCCTCGTTGTGGCACGCCACAACTGCGGGGCATTCGTGACGGTTTGGTCGTGCTATGCACGCCCGCACCTACTCATTGTCGCCCCGACCATGAATAAAAAATCGGTATCGTCAGATACCGATTTTTTTATTCATTGATTGAGTGTGTGGGATTCGAACCTTCGAGGCAGAAGGTTCGAACCGCAGGCACAAGGCAGACGGCAGTATGCCGGTTCCTCGCCAGCGCGAATGTGCCAAGGTCGGCGTCAGCCAATCCTTTCGCCCCGACCAGCAATAAAAAACGGTGCTTTACGCACCATTTTTTATTGCTGTTTTGGGCAAATCTGGATTTGATACATAAACATTATGTTTAGCAACATTGTACATTTATGAAAAAGTGCCCATGACTTTTGGCGTGATTTGCTTGAAAATCGAAAACAAAAGTACTACAATAGCCACATCAACAGGAAAGGGAGTTGCATTATGCCAAAGAAAGAGCAAGTTAAAAAATCTGCGCCAAAGCGTGTGCGGAATGTGCGCAGTCGTCGCACAGAATCCGATCCAATCGCGGCCGCGGTTGAACGTATGTATAACAAATCCGCGCCATTGTTGGTATGCGAAGGGTTGTTGTTTGGTATTGCGGCGATTTGGATGTTTTTCAATCCTGTTCCAATTTTGAACGTGCTGACATTCGTTATTGGTATCGGTTTGATACTGTTCGGATTGTATCGCACGATTTCGGGTTTTATTGTATCACGTAATGTTGGCGGTGGCTGGATTGACGTGATATTTGGTCTGGTAAACATTGCGTTGGGTGTGGTGTTCTGTGTGTACCCAACGGGTTCGATTATCGGACTGACATTGATTTTCGTAGTGCTGTTTTTGTTCAAGGCACTGCGTGCACTGGTGTTCGCCATCAATATGGCGCGCGCCCGTTTTGGTCATTGGGTTATTGACCTGATTATCGCAGTTGCGCTGGTCGCGCTGGCGGTGGCATTGTTGTTCTGGCCATTGGCGGCACCAATCGCGATTGTGTATTATCTGGCCATAACATTGTTGCTGTATGCGGCATCAGATATATACATGTATATCGAATTGCTGAAACTGAAACGCAACGTACTGAGTTAACAAATCAACGGATAAAACGCCGCCCATTCGGGCGGTGTTTTTTTGTGTATAAATATCGCCTTGAAAAAATTCGCATCAATGATAGAATATACAACGACATGGCGATGCCGTGTTGGGGCGTCAGAACCTCTGAATATGGTGTCCGTGGTGGACATAAAAATACCTCCAACTGCTGGTTGGAGGGTGGTGATATATCAAAATAAGCCCGCTATACCATATTATAGTTCTGAACCTCCAACCACCTGCATTGCCCAGGTGGTGTTTTTATGTGAAAGGACAATAAAATGGCGATGACAAAAGCACAAATGAGTTTTGTAAATAGCAAGGAAGCGTTTATTCGTTTGCTGGCACCAGCTGGATGCGGAAAAACTTTTTCAATTGTTGAAAAAGCAAAGAAATTGTTCAGTGATAATCCAAAGGTAAAAATATCAATTTTTACATTTACAAGAAATGCCGCCGAAGAAATAAGAACACGTTGCGATAACGATACTTGTGTGACAGTTCATACATTGAACAGTTGGGGAAATAATTATATAAAAGCAAACGTATTAAGAAACCCGCGAATCGTGTCTGGAAAAGATACAAAATGGTATGTATTAAATACATTACAACCAATATGGACAAAAGCGGCTTATAGTGACAAATATGAACCTTTGTTGACAAAGCGTGCCAGAGTTCATAATAGTGAAAAAATCTTGGAACTGATAGATGAGTTTAAGAACATAGGTTTCAAACATACCGACTTTTCGCGAAATTTTTCTAAAAACATGGAGATTTATAAGGAACATGTGCAATTTATAAAAAGGGTTTCATTGTACAGATATTACAGCGCGATTATGCGTCAGGTTTTGTTATTGATCGGCAAAAAAGAGCTAGATAAACCTGATGACCGTAAACATGAATATATAGTCAGACATTGGATTCCTTTTTGGTGTGACTGCTGTGAACAAATGTTAGGAACAGGTCAATATACATTTGACGATCAAAAATATTTTGCAAATGTAGATTTAGCGCAAAAAATCCGAAAAAAACAAAAGCGTACAGGCGCGGCGAAGATTGATTATATTTTTATCGATGAATTTCAGGATACATCTCCACTAGATTTACAGTTGATATCAAATCTACAACAAATAACGGGTGCGTCATTGGTCATTGTTGGTGATGATGACCAAGCTATTTATGAATTTAGGGGCGCTAGTCCATATTTTATATTGCACCCAGAAAAAATTTTTGGTGCAAAATTCAAGACGTTTGTATTAGATGAAAATTTTCGTTCACCAGCAAACATTGTAGAGAAATCAATGAAATTGATTAAAAATAATCAAAATCGCGTTGATAAAAATGTTGTGGCAAAATCATCAGTTGCTCAAGCGGAAATACAATTAAAGGAATATGATGGAGCAGAAAATATGGTAGACGCCATTATTCAGGACATAAAAGCAACATTGGCCAATAATTCTGATGAAACAGTTGCAGTATTATCGCGTAAAAAATCTGCATTATTGCCGTATCAAATTCTGCTGACCAAGGAAAATATTTCATATTCTGTAAGTGATGACTTGGCTTTTTTCTATACATCAGCTGCGGCAAATTTGAATAGGGCGATGGACATAAAAAGGAAATCGAAACTTGGGCCGGGTGATTTGACAGATTTGGTCTGTATGTTTAGCAAGAACGAATTTTATAAAGAGGCCAGAGATACACTTTATAGAGCCCTAAATGCAAATTATGCTACAATCGATAATATAGACAAAATCTTGTTGTTTTTAGGGGAAAAACAACCTAGGTTTGAAAAGGTTTTCTTACGTGATTATGTCGTAGATTTTCATGTTGCGTTGGATAAATTTATGAAAGCAGAAAATGTATATGATACCTTAGCGGTGTTGTTAGGTTGCTTTGGCGGATTTCAACAAAATTATAACCGTTCGTTAGAGGATCTGTATTACAAAGACCCACCGTTGGCAAGCTTGTTGTCGTTTGCCGCTAAATATGACAAAGATTTTGATGGGTTTGTTGACGACTTTAATAGGGCAATAGATCGGGCGGCATGTTCGGCAGATAATGACAACATATTGATTGAAGAAAAACCAAGAATAATTTTGTCGACTGCACTAAGAGTGAAAGGACAAGAGTTCGGAAAGGTCATTGTGTTAGATTGTATTGATGGTATCTGGCCATGTTTCCCAAGTAATACGAGTATTGTTCCGCCAGAGGAGGTTGAGGCAGAACGACGCTTGTTTTATGTTGCAACAACAAGGGCAAAAAAGTATTTGCATTTGTACAGAAGTGTAAACATAGCAGAAGATATGCAAACGCAAATATCGCCATTTGTGATAGAAGGTGATTTTAATAAATAAAAAAGGAGAAAAAAATGAGTAACGGTACAAAAAATATGAAAAATGTTTCTAAAAAAGAAAAAATCTCGCCCATATATTGGCCTGGTTATTTTTGGTTTGCTTTTGCTATGGGATTCTTTGGCGGGGTGTGCATAAGCATTGCTGTGAGTGATGCTAATAGGTGGGGAGGTTTGGACTTTTTCTATTGGATAGGGTACGGTTTCTGGATCGTGGCTGCTTTTTTCAGTATAGTGCTATTAAAAGAAGTTATCGCCGAAGCAGGGGTGCGTGCTAGAGAGGTATATTATGGAAAAACAAGGGCTATAAAACCGGAGATAAAACCGGAGATAGAACCAGAATCTGGTTGGTCTTGGGGTGAATAGACCATGATAAAAAAAGCCGCCCGTTCGAGCGGTGTTTTTTTGTGGTTTATGCAAAACTTGAAATTTGCCGAAAGATAGTATAGAATATGGGCTGTGCGCCCTTAGCCCAGCTGGATAGAGCATCGGATTTCTAATCCGCAGGTCGCAGGTTCGAATCCTGCAGGGCGCGCCAAGATTAAAAGCGTAGTCACAGGATTTGCACGTTGCGGGGGACTTAGATTCGAACCTGCGACAGGGAGCGGTTCGACCCGACGCAAAAAGGCAGACGGGAGTATGCCGGTTTGCGCCAGCAAATTTTGCAAGGGCGGCGTCAGCCAATCCTGCAGGGCGCGCCAAGATTAAAAGCGTAGTCACAGGATTTGCACGTTGCGGGGGACTTAGATTCGAACCTGCGACAGGGAGCGGTTCTGACAATGAGTAGGCAAGCCAAGCATTGTTTGCGCAGGCGAGCCGTCAGGAATGCCGCGCAGGTGTGTCAAACACCGAGCGACCCGAATGCATTGTTGTATTGCGCCAAAATGTAAATGCGCCGGCGTTGCGCAAATTTTTTTATAATGGGGACGAAAATGGCACAGCAAGACATTGTTGCTTTCTTGGAAAAAAATTACCCAAACGAAAAGATTAAATATTTGGGGCAAGGCAGTGATTCTGATGCATTTCGTGTTGGTACGCGCGTATTTCGTTTTACCAGTAAAAATATTTCTATCTATGCCAAGGATGCAGATATCTGCCACTTTGTTCAACCGTACGTTGATGTTCAAGTGCCTGATATTCAAATTGTTCATCGCGATGGATTTCAATATGCCGTGCATGAAATGCTGATGGGTGAACGTTGGTCGTGGCACAAGTTTCAATTTTCGCCCGTGCGCCAGCGCAACCTGGCGCGGTCGGCGGCGCAATTTTTGGCACAGTTGCATTCGATTGATACGGATGCGTTGGTGCGTGCCGTGCCCGCGGTGCGTGATGGCGTGCCATACATTGATTTTGATTTGGTTGTGCCATATTTGAAACCTTTTATGACCGCGCGCCAGTTGCGTCGTTTTCGTGAAATGTACAATCGTGTTGTAAATGCGCCGATTGATAAATCTGATATGGTGTTGGTTCACATGGGATTAAAGGGTGCAAATTCCGTTGTGTATCCTGATGGTCGGTTAAAGGGTGTGTTTGATTTCTGTAATTGTGGCATATATGAACGCGGACGCGATTTGGTTCTGTTTTCGTTGTCGCGCAATGGGCGGCTGTATCGCGAATTTTTGCGCGAGTATCAACGGCAGACGGGCGTGCGCGTGTCGCGCAAGCATGTTCGCGAATTGGCGTTGGTGGAATTTCTGTGGGCCAAGCGTTGGTATGTTGGCGATGTGTTCAGTCCAATCGGTGCGAACGTCGTGGCGCGCAATGTTGGATTGGTGTTGATGCATTTCTATCATTTGCCAGAAATTATGAAACCGTTGGTGCGTGTGTTTATGAAAGTGCATGCGCGTATGATGCGGAAATAGAATTTGTTCCTGTGGCGGTCGACGTGGTGTGCGCGTATAATGTGCGTGTACAGAGTTCAAAGGAGAGCCCACATGCGACGCGTTTTTCAATTTATCTTTGCAATGATTGTTTCTTTTATCCCAGGGGCGATTGGCAGTATGTATTCGCCGAATGGTGCGTCTGACGCGTGGTATAATATGCTGAACAAGTCCATTGTGACGCCCGACGGTTGGGTGTTTGCATTGGCGTGGGCGATTTTATATGCACTGCTTGGGATTGCATTATTCTTGGTCATACGAAATGAAAAAACACGTTTGTCCAAGGGGCGTGCGTATCTGTTATTCTTGGCCCAGATGGTGTTGAATGCGTTGTGGTCATACGTGTTCTTTGGCGCGCACATGATTGGTTGGGCGTTGGTTGTGCTGATTGCGCTGATATTCGTGGCAACCCTGATGATGCGTGCGTTCCGTCCGTTTTCCAAGTGGGCATCGTATCTGGTTTGGCCGTATATTATTTGGATGATTTTTGCGGCGTACCTGAATATCGCATTCATATGGTTGAATTGATAAAGAAAAAATCCCACGCAATGTGGGATTTTTATATCTTTAATATCTTGAATTTTGGATCGCCGACGTTCAGGTATTTTAATCCCAATTCTTCGACATAATCAGAACTGTAATGTTGCAGTAAATCGATATGTCGGTTCAGGGTGTTTAATTTTTCCTGTTCCGCCATCAGTTGTGTTTCCTCTGTATTCAGACGCCATATGTTCACAATGAATTTCTGGACATTGACCGTGCCCCAGAATATGCGCACAAACATAAACAGCGCAAACGCCAACATCAGAATGCCAACCTTGCCCCGCCAACCGGCCGTCCATGCGCGCCCGATGAATCCAAAGAAATTTTTGATTTTTTCCCTCATAGATGGCATTATATCATAAATGTTTAGTGATAATCAAATTTTTGCTGCACCGTTGGCGGGAATTACTGATCGGCCGTTTCGGCGGGTCTTGCGTGCGTTTGCACCAAATGCGCCGTTGGTGACGGAAATGATTTCGTGCCATTCGTTGGTTGCGGCACATAAAAATTGCCCACGTAATTTCGACAGATATGACGACGAAGGGCCGGTCGGTGCACAGATTTTTGGTGCGAATGTCGCGTTGATGGCGGACGCGGCGCGAATCTTGCAAGATGCGGGGGCGCAGTGGATTGATATCAATATGGGGTGTCCCGTGCCAAAGGTTGCAACGCGCGCGGGGGCGGGCGCGTTCCTGATGCGTGATCATGCGTTGGCGGGGCGGATTATGTCGGCGGTGGTGCGTGCGGTGGAAATTCCCGTGTCTGTGAAAACTCGCTTGGGCTGGGACGACCAGAATCGTGATTGGGCGGATTTGGTGCGGATTGCGGCGGACAGTGGTGTGAAATTTGCAACGTTACACGGACGCACGCGTGCCCAGTTATATGTCGGGCCGGCGGTGCACCCAGATGTGTCAGATGCCCCGATTCCAATTATTGCAAATGGCGATATTGCAACCGCGCAGGACGCCGCAGATATGGAAAAACTGGGCTATGCCGGTGTGATGGTTGGGCGTGCAATGTTGGGGCGGCCATGGGTTCTGGGGCAAATTGCGGGGCGTGAATGCGCGCCGGAAAATGTTGGTGATGTGGTGTTACGCCACCTGCAATATGCGATTGAATATTATGGGCCGTCGGTTGCCGTGCCGATGTTTCGCAAGCATGCGGCGTGGTATTCTGCGGGGCGGCCAAATTCGTCTGAATTTCGCATTCGTGTGAACCAGATAACGGATGCCGATGTGTTGCGTGATACCATTCGCGAATTTTGGGGTTGCGTTGCCGAAATATAGGTTTATGATAGGGTGTAACAAGGGAAAAGACAGAAATGACAGACATGAATGAAAATAATACAGATGTTCAGGTTGAATTGACGGTTGGCGAAATGCTGCGCAATGCGCGTACAACCGGTCGTCGCAAACGTGAAATTCCGACTATTTCCAAACAGTTGTGCATTCGCGAAGAATTTTTGCAGGCATTGGAAGATGGCAATTACAGCGTGATTCCGGAACCTGTTTATATTTTGGGTTTTGCGCGTAATTATGCAATGGAATTGGGATTGAATCCGGATGAAATCGTGAACAAGTTAAAGCACGAAATGGGTCTGTCGAACGAATGCCAGATTCATTCTGAGAAAGAAGATAAAAATGACGCGGCTGCGGCGGCGTGCGAATCAAATGCGCATCATAATGCGGGGGCATCAGTGCGTGAAGTGTTTGCGGCGGCGTGGTCATATGTTCGTACGCACTGGAAATGGTTCGCGGCGGGCGTCGCTACGTTGATTTTGCTGATTGTGTTGGTGGTTGTTTTGGCGTCGGGTGCAGCGGACGAAGACGCGCCGGCGGACACATCTGTGGTGGACAATCCGGTTGTCGCGGTCAGCACAGAACCCGCATACAATGTTGCGGTACGCGAACGCTTTGGCACAGATAACCGCGCCAAGGCCAATGTTATTTTGCAGGCGAATCGCGATGCCAATGAAACCGGCGCATGGGTAGAGGTCAAAGATGCCCGTGGCCGCACAGAACTGAGCCGTGTTTTGTTGCCTGGGGACGTGTATTATGTGCCTGCGGGTGGCAAATACACCGCTACATTCGGTAATGCCGGCGGGATTGACGTTTGGGTAAATGGCAAGTTAGCCCCAAAGGTCGGTGCAAATCACGCCCGTAAAAGTGGAATTGTTCTGAGCCCTGAAAAATTGATGGCGACAGCAGAATAAAACCAAGTTCAAGAACAAATTCAGGGGCGAAAGAAATTTCGCCCTTTGTATTGAAAAACGCGATATTTTTTCTATATTTAACATCATGAGTGGAATAATTAAAATTCGCGGTGCACGCGAAAATAATCTTAAAAATGTCAATCTGGATCTGCCAAAAAATAAATTGGTGGTCTTTACTGGCGTGTCGGGATCCGGCAAATCGTCGCTGGCGTTTAATACCATTTATGCCGAGGGGCAGCGTCGTTATGTTGAATCATTGTCGTCGTATGCACGTCAATTCTTGGACATGCAGAAAAAGCCCGATGTTGATTTGATAGAGGGGTTAGCACCCGCGATTTCCATCGAACAAAAAACAACATCTAAAAATCCACGTTCGACCGTTGGTACGGTGACGGAAATTTATGATTACCTGCGTTTGTTGTGGGCGCGTGTGGGTGTGCCGCATTCGCCGGTGACGGGATTGCCGATTAAATCCCAGACGATTGCCGAAATGGTCGACTGGACGATGAAAATTCCCGCCGGCACGAGAATTTATATCATGGCCCCGTTGGTACGTGCGCGCAAGGGTGAATACAAGAAAGAAATCGCGTTCTTGATAAAGCAAGGTTACCAGCGCGCGATTGTTGATGGTGAATTGTATGACTTGTCATCTGTGCCGGCGTTGGACAAGAATAAAAAGCACGATATATTTGTGATTGTTGACCGCTTGGCAATGCCGGCGGCGGATGCCGACAGCGGTGACGTGGACGAATTTCGCAGTCGTATGTACGCGTCGTTCGAAGGGGCGTTGCGCCTTGTCCCTGGGTCGGTATTGGTGCGTCGTTTGGACACAAACGAAGATACGCTGTATTCCCAGAATTATGCATGTCCGGTCAGTGGTTTTACCGTGCCGAAAATTGAACCACGTTTGTTTTCTTTTAATGCGCCATTGGGGGCGTGTCCGTCCTGTGATGGTTTGGGTGTACAGTTGAATATGTCGCCCGATTTGGTGATTCCAGACCCGTCTAAATCAATTCTGGACGGTGCAATCGCGCCGTGGTCGCGTGGTGGTATGCTCAGTCAATTTGACCATTTGTTGGATGCGCTGCATAAAAAGTACAAGATTCCATTGTCAAAGCCGTGGCATACATTGACCGCGGAACAAAAGAACCTGATTCTGTACGGCAGTGGTGATGAACCGATTAAAATCAACTGGAACGGTTTTGTTTATGAAAAGCCGTACGAGGGTGTAATTCCAAATATTGAACGTCGTTGGCGCGAATCGGAATCAGAGGCAATGAAGGCCGAATTGGCCAAATATCAGTCGGAAAAACCGTGTCCGATGTGTCATGGTAAACGTCTGAATATTCAGGCGTTGTGTGTCAAAATCAATGGATTTGACATTATGGATGCATGCGATTTGGCGGTTGATGATTCACTGCGCTGGTTCACGGATTTGCCAAATCATTTGACCCAAAAAGAAAATGATATTGCGCGCGTTATCTTGCGCGAAATCACGTCACGTTTGCAATTCTTGCAGAATGTGGGGTTGGGGTATCTGACGTTGTCGCGTATGGCGGGAACATTGTCTGGGGGCGAGGCGCAGCGTATTCGTTTGGCGTCCCAGATTGGCAGTGGACTGTCCGGTGTGTTGTATGTTTTGGACGAACCGTCAATCGGCCTGCACCAGAGTGATAATGACAAACTGTTGGAAACGTTAAAGATGCTGCGTGACAAAGACAACACGGTGATTGTTGTTGAACACGACGAAGATGCAATGCGCGCGGCGGATTATTTGGTTGATATTGGTCGTGGGGCGGGTGTAAATGGTGGTAATGTTGTCGCCGCCGGTACGCCAGCACAGGTGATGAAATGCAAAGATTCACTGACGGCGCAATATCTGACCGGCAAACGCAAAATTGACGTGCCGAAAAAGCGTCGCAGTGGCAATGGCAAATCAATCACCATTGTTGGGGCGCGTGAAAACAATCTGAAAAATATTGATGTGGAATTTCCGCTGGGTAAATTTATTGCGCTGACCGGTGTGTCTGGGTCTGGCAAATCCACATTGTTGTTGGACACGCTGTATCCGGCATTGATGCGCGCACTGTATAATTCCAAGATTGAAATGGGTGCGCACGATATCATTCGCGGTATGGAAAATGTGGACAAGGTTGTTGACATTGACCAGTCGCCCATCGGGCGCAGCCCGCGCAGTAATCCTGCGACATACACCGGTGTGTTTTCTAATATTCGTGATTTCTTTGCCGGCTTGCCCGAGGCCAAGGCCCGCGGCTACACATCTGGTCGCTTTTCGTTTAATGTCAAGGGCGGTCGATGCGAGGCGTGTCAGGGTGATGGCCAGATAAAGATTGAAATGAATTTCTTGGCCGATGTGTATGTTGAATGCGATAAATGTCACGGTGCGCGTTATAACGAAGAAACGTTGGCGGTTAAATACAAGGGCAAATCCATCGCAGATGTGTTGGATATGACGGTGGACGAGGCGTATCATTTGTTCATCAATGTGCCCCAGATTTCGCGCAAATTGGAATTACTGAAACGCGTTGGGTTGGACTATATCAAATTGGGCCAGAGTTCTTTGGATTTGTCAGGGGGCGAGGCCCAGCGTATCAAATTGTCCAAGGAATTGGCGGCGCGCAGCACGGGCCAGACGATTTACATATTGGATGAACCAACAACGGGATTGCATTTCGAAGATATCAAGATGTTGCTGTCTGTGTTGCACGAACTGGTTGACCAAGGGAATACAGTTATCGTTATTGAACACAACTTGGACGTGATTAAAACCGCGGATTGGGTGATTGATTTGGGCCCGACCGGTGGTGCGGGTGGTGGTCGCGTAATTGCCACAGGTACGCCAGAGCAGGTCGCCGCAGTGCCCGAATCGCTGACGGGAAAATATTTGCAACGGTATCTGGACAAATCGCATACGGTAAAATAAAATACTAAAACTTATCAAAGGAGTGAATATATGTTTGGGTTCGGTAAAAAAAAGAAGATTGAAGAAACAACTGCAACACCAGAAAGCGTTGTGGCAACCGAAAAAGAATTAAAGCAGATGGAAGAAAAAATCCCATCTGGTATGAAAGAAACCGCCCAGCGTATGATGTCAGGTCAATTTGACATGAACGACATGTTGGCTCAGTTAAAGCAGATTAAAAAGATGAGCAATTTTAGCGGTCTGCTGAAAATGGTGCCGGGGATGTCGGGTGCTGTCAATGCAATGAAAGAGAAGATAAAGGACGGCAGTGTTGATGCCCAGATTAAAATCTTGGAGGCAATGACACCCGCCGAACGTGCAGAACCGGACAAGGTTTTTGCCAATGCCAAGGCGCGCATTGCTGAAACCGCGGGTTGCACGGTGCGTGATGTTGAACACATCATCAAACAATATACAAAAATGCGCCAGCAGATGGCTTTGGTACAGCGGATGGGGGGAATGGAAGCCATCATGGAAAAAATGAAAAAACAAGGAAATTAAAAAATGAAAATAAATTGGAAGAAAATTTTTAACTGGGACATTCAAAGTGTCTCGCATATGGATTGTCACATCGAACCAATGTGGTGCGACAAGAATGGCGTGCGCCATGGGGGCTCGATTCGTTCGTTGTCGTTCTGTGTGAACTATGTTTATCATGGCCAGCGCAAGTTTGTGTTCAGTGGTGATGATGAACGCCTGTACACAACATATGGCAATCCAGTGTTGGCGGCAAATGCGATTCAGAAAACGTACATTGATGCAATGATGCGTCAGCGTGCACGCAAAGCGGCAAAAGCCCACTAAGTAACAATATGAAAATACTGAACAAGAAAATTGCTGCACATAAATCATCGGTCGCATGGCTGCAACGTCAGGCGGCTGACCCTTATGTGGCGCGCGCACATCGTGATGGGTATCGCGCACGTGCGGCGTACAAACTGATTGAAATGGACGAACGGTTTCATTTCTTGAAAAACGGTCAGGTTGTCGTCGATTTGGGTGCGGCCCCAGGGTCATGGTCACAATATGTGATGCGTACGTACCCACGGTCGCGCGTGTTTGCAATGGACTTGTTGGAAATTACGCCCATAAATGGTGTGGAATTTTATCAGGGCGACTTTACAACGGATGCTGCGCTGGAATGGTTGGTTCAGAAATTAAATCTGCCGACGGATGCGGCGCAAAATGGCACGGTGGACGTGGTTTTGTCTGATATGGCACCGAATACGGTTGGGCATAAAAAGACCGATCATCTGCGTCAAATGGTGCTGTTGGAATATGCGTTTGATTTTGCTCAGCGCGCGTTAAAGCGCGGTGGCGTGTTTGTTGCTAAATCGTTCACGGGTGGTACAACAGGCGAACTGATTAAACAAATAAAGTCAAAGTTTGATACGGTGCATCATATAAAACCGCCTGCATCGCGCAAGGACAGCGTTGAAATGTTTATTGTTGCCATTGGTTATCATGGTTAAAAAACGCCCGCATTGGGCGTTTTGTGTGTGTTTTATCATTTTAATTTTTCGGCGGCGGTGCGTGCCAATTCATCACAACGTTCGTTCATTTCATTGCCATTGTGACCACGTACCCAATGCCAATGAATTTTTATTGCATCCGACAATTCGTCCAACTGCATCCATAAATCTTGATTTTTGACAGGTTTCTTGTCCGCAGTATGCCAATTATTTTTCTTCCAATTTTTCATCCATGATTGCATGCCGTTTTTGACATATTGGCTGTCGGTGTGTAATTCAATTTCACTGTGTCGACGTGCCGCTGTCAGGGCACGAATTACCGCCGTCAATTCCATACGATTGTTGGTTGTGTCGCGTTCGCCACCACTGCGTTCAGCGGTATTTTTTCCGTCTGTTGCCACAAATGCCCATCCGCCTGGGCCAGGATTCCCAAGGCAACTGCCGTCTGTCCATATTTTTAACATTTTATTCAACCTTGTTTTGTGATATAATAACATAAAATGAAATTCGATGCCAAACAATTAGCAGAAATGTCCAAAAGTGTCCGCGCATTTGCGTTGGACATGGTGCGTCGCGCGCGGTCTGGTCACTTGGGAATCGTGCTGGACGCCGCCGACATTATCACGATAATTTATGCAAATTTCTTGCGCCGCGGTCAGGACAGATTCGTCTTGTCGGCGGGACATGGCAGTGCGTTGTTATACGCCACTTTGAAATTGGCGGGCTATGATATTGGTGAATTGGAATCTTTTCGTACGATTGGTGGTTTGCCGGGGCATCCCGAATACGGTATTGATGGCGTGATGGCAACAACCGGCCCATTGGGTCAGGGTGTTGGTAACGCGGTCGGTATGGCGTTGGCGGCCAAAATTCAAAAGAAAGACGAAATGGTTTATTGCCTGTGTGGCGATGGCGATTTATCCGAAGGCGTTGCGTCCGAGTCAATCGCGTTTGCAGGACGGTATAAATTAAATAATTTGGTTCTGCTGTGGGACGATAATAATATCACCATTGATGGTGCGGCGTTGACTGACGTTGATGTGCCTGCGCGTATGCGCGCGGCGGGGTGGCGCGTGATATCGGTGCGTGGCGATGATTTTGGCGCGCTGGACAGGGCATTGCGCGCGGCGGCGACGTCTGATGCACCGACATTTGTTCGTTGTCGTACGGTGATTGGGCGCGGTTCGTCATTGGCAGGTCAGCCGGCGGCGCACGGGTTTGCGTTGTCCGATTCGGAATTGTTAAAGTTGGTAGAGGGGTTCATTTCCCCCGCGGGCGAACGTCTGTGGCGTACGGTTGCCGAAAATGCCAATGCAAAGTATGTGTTGAACCAACCTGATGTCAGTGTGGCTGATATGCCGACGTTGGATTGTGATAAAGATATTTCGACGCGTGAACTGTCGGGAATTTATTTGCAATCAATGATTGCGGCGGGTGTGCGTTTGATTGGGGGCAGTGCGGATTTATCGCACAGTACCAATGCAAAGACATCTGCACATCACGATATTACGCCGGCGGATTTCAATGGCAACTTTATAAATTACGGTGTGCGTGAACATGCAATGGGTGCGATAATGAATGGACTGGCGGCGTCTGGATTGCGGCCGTATGGTTCGACGTTCTTGGTGTTCAGTGACTATTTGCGCCCCAGTATTCGCATTGCGGCGATGTCGGGATTACCGGTGATTTACGTGTTCACACACGACAGTGTGTGTGTTGGCCAAGATGGCCCAACGCATGAACCGATTGAACAGTTGCCGTCACTGCGTTTGATTCCGCATCTGAATGTATATCGTCCCTGCAATGGGGCAGAGGTTGCATATGCGTGGCGTATGGCGGTGTCTGATACGAATTGTCCGTCGTGCTTGATTTTGTCGCGTCAGAAAATAAAGCAGATTCCGACACCTGATAATGCCGATATTTCGCGTGGTGGGTATGTTATATATCCGGCGGCGACGCGGCGCGTGCGTGCAACGTTACTTGCCACCGGCAGCGAAGTGCCTCTGGCGGTGTCGGTTGCGCAAATGCTGGGGCCGGACGTTCAGGTGGCCAGTGTTCCGTGCGTCAGTGAATTTCGCGCCCAAGATGATAAATACAAACAAAAAATCCTGCGCGGTTACGTTGTCGCGATAGAGGCCGCGGCGTCCGCCCCGTGGTTTGAATTTGCAGATGCGGTTGTTGGAATTGACCGATTCGGTTTGTCTGGCGATGGTGCGGCGGTGTATCGCGCGATGGGCTTTGACGTGGACGCGATTGCGCGTGATATTGCCGAAAAAATAAAATAATCCAAAAGAAATGTCAGAATATGAATTTATTTCATCGTGGGGTGAACATATTCCCGTTGTGATTGATACGCGGCGGGGCGTACGTAATATAACGCTGCGCCCGAAAACGCGCCCTGTGCGTGAAATTCATATTACAAAACCATGGTCGGCAACCGCGGCGACGGCATTGCGATTTTTGGAACAGAAACGAAAATGGGTCGAACGGATTTATGCCGCTGCGCCTGAAAAATCACATGTTCATGTGGGCGATACGATTGAATTTCTGGGGCGACGTGTAAAGTTGATGCATGATGCGTCGCGTCGCGCAAATCAATTTATTGTATGTGCGGATGGCGTCTGCACGCTGATTGTTGGTGGTGATGACGATATGTTTGAACGTCGCGTGCGTGATTTTATAAAGGGTGAATTTTTGTCCGCGGCACGCGCAATGATTAAAACCGCGCCACGTGAATTGTGGCCAACGCGTGTTGCTGTGCGTGATACGACCAGCCGTTGGGGCAGTTGTTCATCAACGGGTACGATTTCTTTTTCGTGGCGGTTGGCGTTCGCGCCAACGGACGTAATGCGTTATGTCGTCATGCACGAATTGGCGCATCGTGTGCATATGGATCATTCGCCGGCATTCTGGGCAACCGTTGCCCAGTTGTATGGCGATGGGGTGGGGCGCGCAAAGCGTTGGTTGGCAATCCATGGCGCGGAATTGCACGAATATTTCTGAGAAAAATGCTTGAAAATCCGCAAATTTCGGCTAGTATCAAGGTATGATTAAACGCGCAGTTATCTTTTTTGCATATCATCACGCCCCGTGGGGCGAATATTAGCGTTTTGCATTTTTTATGATATAATTGACATTGATATGTCACAGTTTTCCATACTAAAAAACACAGGAATAAAAAAAATGGAATTAAAACCAACAAAACCGTTGTCGGGTTTTATCGAATTGTTGCCGGCGCAACAGCGTTGCTTTGATGAATGTGCACGTCGCATGTTGGACGTATTGCGCGTGGCGGGATTTTCACAGTTGGACTTGCCGGCCATCGAACGGGCAGAGGTTCTGACCGATAAAGATAATTGGGACGAAATTGAAACACAGATGTTCTTGTTTCAAAAGGGTGATACAAAAATGGGCTTGCGCTATGACGGGACGGTCGGACTGTCGCGTTATGTTGCAGGGCACTTGAATGATTTGGTGTTCCCATTTCGTGCGTCACAGTTTTCAAAACGCTATCGCGGGGAACGTGCACAAAAGGGGCGTTATCGCGAATTTTACCAGATGGACATGGATATTATGGGCATCAATACGTTGTCCACAAATTATGATGCAGAAATTATTTCTGTTATCAGTCGCGCGTTGAAATCCGTGTCTGAATTTATCGGGCCGGCGCGCGTGCTGGTTGGGTCGCGCCCATTCTGGGACGCAATGTTTTCTTACTTGGAATTGTCGGATGCCCAGAAAAAATCGGTATTCGTATTGATTGACAAGAAAGATGCAATGGGCGACGACGAATTTGCCGCCGGTTTGCGCGATGCATTGGCGGACGCACGCAAGGAAGACGAAATTAAATCCGTTTTTGCGCGCGGGTACACTGAATTTGCCGGCCGCACAGATGCATTGGATGCGGCGATTTCCGAACTGACCAATTTTGCGGCGACATTGCGTGATATGGGCGTTGATAACGCCGAAATTGATTTGTCGATTGCGCGCGGATTGGCGTACTATACCGGTTTGGTGTTTGAGTTTAAATTGATTGAACACCCAGAATTGGGTACGGCCGCGGGTGGTGGCCGCTATGCCGATTTGGCAGGCAAATTTTCCAAGACGAAAATCATTGGCGTTGGTGCGGCGATTGGATTCTCGCGCATATTTGTGGCGTTGCTGGAATCAGGGCAAATTGACCTGACGCGTTTTTCGTCGCCAATTCGTGCTGCAGTTTTGGTCATGGGTGCAAATAACGTTGCGTATGCGTCGTCTGTATTGAACGCGTTGCGTGATAATGAAATTGCATCTGTGTCGTATTTAGACACGGACAAGAAGTTCAAAAATCAAATCGAATATGCCGATAAAATTCGTGCCGATTACAGCATAATTATTGGTGACAGCGAACGTGAATCAAACACGTTGGCGGTTAAAAATATGCAATCGGGCCAGCAGCAAACGTTGGATTTGTCGGGCGTAATTGAATTATTAAGATAATGGTATAACATTATGATAATAGAACAAAAATTAAAAGACATACAATCGCGCGCATCGGAAATAGAGGCGCAAATGAACTCTGGCAATGTGTCGGGCGATGAACTGACCAAGTTGTCCAAGGAATATTCGCGCATATCTGAAATATTGCCGTTGATAAACGAATATTTTCAGACGACCGCGGGTATTGCCGATGCAACCGAAATGCAGCACGATCCAGAATTGCGTTCTATTGCAGTTGAACAACTGGCAGAACTGAATCATGCGTTGCCTGAAATTGAAAAGAAATTGCAGATTGCGTTGTTGCCACGCGACGATGCCGACGACAACAGTGTGATTATGGAAATTCGTGCGGGCGTTGGTGGCGAAGAATCTGCGCTGTTTGCGGGCGATTTGTATAATCAATATAAATCGTATGCCTTGCGTCACGGTTGGCAGGTAGAGGTTATCGAAGAAAACGCGACGTCCCTGCGCGGGTACAAGGAAATTGTATTCAAAATTGATGGCGTCGGCGCGTATGCGCGTATGAAATTTGAATCGGGTATTCACCGTGTACAACGCGTGCCTGAAACCGAGGCCGGCGGTCGTATTCACACCAGTGCGGCGTCTGTTGCCGTTATGCCAGAGGCCAAAGATATCGACGTTGTAATTGAAGACAAAGATATTCGAATCGATGTGTTCCGTGCGTCTGGGGCGGGTGGCCAGCACGTAAATAAAACCGACAGTGCGATACGTATTACGCACTTTCCAACGGGAATTGTTGTTACGTGCCAGAACGAGCGCAGTCAGTTCCAGAACAAGGCGTCGGCAATGGCGGTCTTGCGTTCGAAACTGTATGAGAAACAGCGCGCCGAACAGCAGGGGGCCAGTAATGCCGCGCGTAAAACCATGGTGGGCAGTGGCGACCGCAGTGAAAAAATCAGAACGTATAATTTCCCAGAACAACGCGTGACCGATCATCGTATCAAATTGACGTTATATAAATTAGACGACATTTTGGCGGGCGGGGCGGCATTGGACGAAATGATTGATGCGCTGATTGCGGCGGATCAACTGGAACGTCTGGCAAATATGGAATAAAAAACGGGGCATCGCCCCGTTTTTTATTAGAGAGCAAAGAGCATCCGTCTCCGCTGACGCTCCGTCGCGATAAAGAGAGCAGAGAGCAATGAAAGTGCGCCGAATGGTGCGCACAAATATTTCCACTTGTTTTTATTTCATAAACATCATAAAATCAATTCGTCGTTGGGTGTTCCAACGATGGGGTGTGAGAACCCGTTCCAATGCGTCTGAGTGTTTATGTGGCGCGGTGTACGCGCTTTTTTAGTATTCGGACGGAAAATAAAAACTCCTGACATTTTGGTCAGGAGGGTTCGCGGAATATCAAATACGCGACACAATTCATTGGATTGTTCTCAACCTCCTGACCACCTGTGAAGACTGGTGGTTTTGTTTTTACAAACATGGGGAGAAAGAACACATGAGAAAATTTTTCGCATTTATTGTGCTGATGCTGGTGGTGTATGGTGCGCGTGCAACGCCGGTTGCTGGGGTGCAGTATGCATCATCTGGTAATTGTTTGATATCGTATGCAACGTCGGGGATTCTAAGCAGTGCGGTAAATTCATCATCACTGGACAGTACATCGTGTTCGCAATTTGTTACATATCAGGTAACAACGTCGTCGGGCTCTAAATTTTATCTGGCGGAATGCAATACGTGTAAAAGCGGGTATTACAAAAGTGGCTATGCGGGATCTGACACCGGCGGTAACACGGGTGGTACGGCCATCGCGATTGGGGATTATTCGTCATACACGATATCAGAATGCGGAAATATCGCATACCTTGCAAAGTGTTCAAAACCAACAACGTGTACGTCGACAAAAGCAGATTTGAAAAAGACAAGTATCAGCAACTGTACATCAGAGGGAATATCTGTATTCGGTTCGCAGGTTGTAAATTATTGCAAGACGTGCGCAACGGGGTATCAGTTGTCAGCAAAATCTGTTTCCCGTTCGTCCACGGCGTGCACAAATACCACAACGGAAAATTTAAGAACCGCGTGTACAGAACGTCCAAAATGTACGTATGATAGCTGTGAAAAATATACGACAGAGTGGAAATGCGGGGGCTGGAACGGGTCGGTCACAGATACTAATAACCCAAACGGTTGTTGGCGACGCAAATTCTCGTGCGCCAGCGATGGTTATACATGTGCTGATGGGTATGAAAATAAATGCAGAGATGGGTATTATTATGAAAAAGTAAATATAATGTTTGGTCGGTGTACAAAATGTCCAAATAATCCCGATGATGATGCCGAGGCGAATGCTGTATATAATGGTTTGTCGCTGGAAGGAATCGAAAGTTGCTTTGTCACCAAGGGCACAGATTACACCGGCACATATGAATTTGAAAATTCCAGTACGGATGACAAATGCTATTATTCCGAAAGTTAAAAACACCGCCATTTGGCGGTGTTTTTTTTTATCAGAACAGATATTTCAAACTTGTCCCGAATGTCCAGCCCGTGCGCCCACCGTCGCGGCGTCCGACATTGATGGACATATTGAAACGATCAACAGACGTTTCGATACCCAGACCGTATTCTGAATAGTCGTCCATTTCCAATTCGTTCAGTTTTACGTCGTTGGCAACCGTGTCGCCGCCGTGCGCAAAATTAAACACGTATTTTGCGCCAATAAATCCAAACCAGCCACCGCTGATTTGCTTGATGGCGCGAACACCGGGGGCAACCTCAAACATATTAAAGTTCTGGTTCGCGATATGCGTGCCGTCGGTTGATGTATAGTTTGCGGACTTTATCCATGTGTAACCGGCATATACGTTTGGTTGCAGTGTGAAAGTCGCGTCCAATGCGATATTATATGCCGCGTTTATTGCACCGCCCGCCCACATATTGGCGTATTCGTCAGTGTCTGTGTCAAATTCCACACTGTTGTACAATGCGCCAGCATTGGCAATCAGCGAAACATTTAATCCGCCCCATGCATAGCCGTTATAAAAACCGACATAGCCACCATTTTCGGTGATGTCCAGTGCATCGTTCGATTGTGTACCGCCGACATAACCGCCAAACATACCCCAATCGGTAATGCCATTGCCAAACTGGGCGTCGTCACCGGACAGACCGAACATAATTATGTCGTAATCAGAATCCAATGTGTCCATATGGTCAAACTTTGCGTCGTCGCCGACGTGTTGCCAATTCAGCCACATACCGTTGATTGTTGGGCGCGTTCCCATGTCGCCACCACCACGACCAAACACAGAACCGTCGTCGCCATATTCGCCGTACAATGGCATTGTGCCGTATTCCGGCATACGGCCATATTCATCAATAGAATTTTTTTGTGGGGCGGGGGATTGCTTTGCGTTGGGCAATTCGCCACGTGACCCCAGTGCCGCCGCCATTGTCCCGCTGAAAGAACGTGTGGCGTTGTTCATAATTGTATGCTGCATTGCGGCAATGTTGTGTGCCGATATGCTGTTTGCATAGACGGCTGTGGCCGGCGCGGCGTGCGCGGATGCAACATATGCTGATGCAAAAATTGATAATGCAAACAAAGATATTGATTTCATATTCTCTCTCTTTTGTTTTATGCGTTTATTATATCATATTTTTGTGTGTTTTGAATTTTTTATTGTCGGGGGCGACCTTTTTTATTATGATTTTTTGCATGAATGAAAAAATAAAACTGAATTTAGACAGACCGATTGTAATGGTTGGTCTGATGGGGGCGGGAAAAACCAGTGTTGGACGCGCGCTGGCGCGAAAACTGGGGGTGCCGTTCGTTGATTCTGATAAAGAAATAGAAAATGCGGCCGGTTGCAGCGTGGTTGATATATTTTCCATGTATGGCGAGGCCGAATTTCGTCGTGTCGAACAGCGTGTGATTGCGCGCCTGATGGATACGCCGCCTGTGGCCAAGGTTATTTCCACCGGCGAGGGGGCATTTATCACCCCCGCGGTACGCGAAATGATGGCGGGCAGGGCGTTGACAATTTGGTTAAAGGCAGATTTGGAACTGCTTGTAAAAAGAACGAATTTTCGCGATACGCGGCCACAATTATTGCATGCCGACAGTCGTAAAATCTTGGCACAGTTGATTGACGAACGGTATTCGACGTACGCGTTGGCGGACATAACGGTTGAAACCCGTGACGAGAGTTTGCGCAAAACACTGGGCAAGGTGATTTGTGCAATAGAGAAGTATAACAACAAAACAAAAGGGCAAAAAAATGAAGGTGATAAAGAGTAGTTTCTTGAAAGATTTTCGCGCTTTTATCGAACGTGGCAGTGCGATTGACATGGCGGTCGGTATTATCGTCGGTGGTGTTATGGCCAGTGTGGTCAATTCGTTGGTCAAAGATATTATTATGCCCCCAATAGGGTTGCTGATTGGTGGGGTTGATTTCTCGCAATTATTTGTTGTTTTGGCCGGTGGCGCGGCGGGCGCGCATTACCCAACCGTTGCGGCGGCACAGGCGGCGGGCGCGACAACAATGAATATCGGGCTGTTCTTGAACTCCATCGTCAGTTTCTTGATTACAATGTTTGCAGTATTCTTGATTGTTCGTGCGGTGGGCAAGGTTCGTGATAAAAAGGCGTCGACAACACGCACGTGTCCATACTGTATGTCGACAATCAATATCGCGGCAACGAAATGTCCAAATTGCTGTTCTGCGGTAAAACCGATTGAGACCGCGCCAGATCAGGAAAGTGACCTGAAAAAAGGACTAAAAAACCTGACAAATATGGCGACAACGTCAGTTGCAAAAATTAAAAAGATTACAAAGCGTTAAAAATTATTTGTAACAAAATAATTGAATATAAAAGCAGGGTGCAAATCCTGCTTTTTGTTATGTGAAAATTTGAATAAATATGATGATATATGGCGCGCCAAGGCATGTGTTCAGAATGTGTAAAATCAGGTGCGGGGCCGGTGTGGTTTTGAGTGATGAATTTTGTTGATTTGCTTTATTAAAAATAATTTTTAACATTTTGTTTTCAGTTTTGATTGTTAGGTTAAAATTTATCATGATTTTTTCTCCTTTTATTTATAGAACTGTTGCGGTGCGAAAAATTTTCTGTTTTTTGTATTTTTTATTCGGGGTGTGTGCCGGCGGGGCGTACCCCTTTATTAGTATTATAAAAAGGCGCATAATGTATATTATGTATAGTTGTATGTTATGAAGTGGCGGGGTGAAACGAAAACGAATGGAAAAAGAATGAAAGGAAAATGAATGAGAGATTATGTAAGGAATACGAATGAGTGAATGGCGTGGTTTGTTTGTGGAATTGATTGTGTGACTGTGTGTTTTGTATGGATGGTTTCTGGTTGTGTGTATGTTCTGGTGAATTTTTATTTGTTATGTGGTGGAATTTGTAAAATGATTTGTGTTTGGAAATATTTTGAAATTGATTTTGTGTGGCGTGGTGTGTGTCTGTTGCGCATTTGCTGGACGCGTATTATGCAAATTGAAACGATTTATTATAATATTGCTGTATTTGTCTGTTATTGCGTTTATAAAATAATTTTGCTCTTTTGGATGGTGTGGTTATAAAATTGGTCGGATTTTGGGCAAAAATACGGCAAATACGCCCTATTTTGTGGTTGAAAATTCAAAAAATGGCGGATTTCTGCGGGTTTGCGGGTATTTTGTGTTATAAATCAACGATTTTTATGCCAAACAGGCGTATTGTGTTGTTGTGGATGCGTAAAAATGGAATGTTGGTACGTGTGGATTGCCGATTGTGACGGCGGTGTTTGTTCTCGTCAGCAATAAAATCATCTGGGTAAATGCCCAGTGCGGTGCAATGTTTATAAAATAACGTATATATGTCGTGCGGAATGTATTGGTAGTAATATGGTTTGATTGTATAAAAATGCAAAATCGTATAATTTTTGTCGGCGGTGCGGTCGCGGCCCGTGAAGTTTTTTGATATTTTTACCCCTGGTGCAAAGTTGTATTTTAATGCCAATGGCCGTATTTTGTCGCGCAGTGCGACGTTCAGAATGTCTTGATCTGGATATTTTAGTGGTGCTTTAACACTTAGTAATAACTTTTCGTTTTTAGCCATATTTTTTAAGTTTAATAAAAGTACGCCACTATTAAAATATGGGCCGCCAGACAGGTGTGTGTCGGAAAAATCACGTACGTATTTGCCGTTTGGATTGTCGGCGTCTTCGGTTGGTGCCATATCGCGAACCGCCCCCAGTGCATAGTTCGATATGTCGGTATTAAATAATTCTGACAGGTCGCTGCATACCAATGTATCGGAATCCAAATACAATATTTTATCAATGTGTGGAAAAATGCGTGCTGCAATCAGGCGATAGAATATGACGGGACTCCATCTGGAATAGTCGTATGATTGGAATGGGTTCTCTGATTTTTTGACTGTATGCCAGACCAGCCCTGCCCCAGAAAAAATTGAAATCATTTTTGATATCTGGCGTTTGCCGGATGTGTGGGGCGCAACCATACAGTAAATTGTATATTTTGTGTCTGGTTTCTTGTTTGTCAGCAGTGAATGCATCGACGTGGCCGCCAATTTCCAAAAGCGCGAATCAAAAGCATAAAGAATGTTTATTTCAGACATGTTAAAAACCAACATAAAAAACGTTGTTTGGGTGTCAGATAGCGACGTGGAATGTATTTGCAGGACTCAATCAATGTGCGGCGTGCGGCGGATTGGAATGAATTAGTGTGTTTTGATTTGAATATGGTGTCCATCAGTAAATAATTAAATGCGCTGCGCAAAAATCCACACAGGAAATTTGTGTCGTATTTATCAAGTAAATTGTCGTGAATGTGCTTGAAGTAAGTTGGAAACCATTCGAAATTACATTCTGAAAATACATTGTTTGTTATTGTGCCTATGTGTGCACGGTGATATACGGCGACATTACCTGTTTCGATGATGGATTTTGCGCGCCAGCATATGTCTAACATAAATGTCAAATCGTCGCCGAATCCGGTAAATTCGGGCAAGAAACGTGTGTCGCCAATCAAACTGCGTTTGTATATTCGACGCCAAATCCAGCACCATTTGTGCGCTTGGGGCATCAGCAAGAATGCAACGGGATTTTGAAATCCCCCTGTCATATGTGCAGACCATGAAATATTCTTTGACGGGACAAAATGAAATTCATCAGACACAATGGTTGTCGCGCCACCAATCATGTCTGCGCCCGTTGTGCGTGCAATATGTACCAACATTTCCAGTGCGTAATCCGTGAAACAATCATCAGAGTCCAGAAATGCAATATAATCGCCGCGGGCGATGTCCAGACCGGCGTTTCGTGCCGCCGATACGCCACCGTGATTTTTTTGAATCAGGCGAAAGCGTGCGTCGCGACGGCAGAAACGTTTGATTATCTGTGCGCTGTCGTCGGTACTGCCGTCATCGATAACAATGCATTCCCAATCGCGAAATGATTGGGCGTGCACAGATTCTAATGCGTCGCCAATGTATTTGGCAAAATTATAATTCGCAATAATTATTGATACGGTTGGTGTACGGTTTTTCATTGTTCTGTGTAATAGCAACTGTTTGTAAATTCGTATAGGCCCGTGGGGTCATCTTTGTATGTGGTCGCTGGCAGGCGAAAACAGTCGGTTATATCAGAGTTTATGATTATCATTTGATTTGTATCCATGACCATAAACATTGTGTAACTTTTTGCATTATCGCTGTCCCAGTGACAGCAGAAACTGCCTAAGCTAGGAGCTGATGTGGTATAAACCGCGGCGGAACTTTGTGTGTAGCCACCATTTGGGCAATCGGCGCAAGTTATGTTGTCCATACTGCAGCAGGCAAGCGTTCCGTCGCTGCAACCACAGGTTACAACATATTGATTACGGCGGCATTTTTGATTAGGTAATATTTTTGCGGTTCTGATAGCGGACTGTATGGCGAGTGGTCGTTTCCCGTAAGGGGCGGCTCCGCAGCCATTCGCGCCGGTTGGGGTGCATCTGACATTGTCAGTGTCGACCGAGAATTTTACGTCGAGCCCATTGTAATTATATGTGGCTTTTACCCCATACGGGTATGCTTTTACATCCGTTCTGTACAGTATACAGATGACTGTGCTGATAAATCCCCACAAGATTTTATGTATGGTTTTCATTTTGTTTCCTCCCCTGCTTTCTGTGTCCAAATTAAACGATGGTCAGATTTGGACACTTAAACATATTGACTTTTGTGGGATTTTTTTGATAAAATCTGTCCAAATCTGACCATCGCTTGTTCTGGACACTTTTTGGTTGGAAATATTGATTTTCTGGGATTTTTTATATACAATTTCGTGTATGAGATTAGATGTCGCACTGGTTTCACAGAATATTTACCCGACGCGCGCCCGCGCGGTGGCGGCAATTCGTGGTGGGCTGGTCATGGTAAATGGTGTGGTGGCGGCAAAGCCCAGTCAGGCCGTTTCTGATACGGATGTGTTGGTTGGGGGTGATTTGCCCTATTCCGTTGGTCGCGGCAGTTTGAAATTAGAACGCGCATTGGATGTGTTTGGTGTCAATCCCGTGGGGCGCACATGTTTGGACATTGGGGCCAGTACGGGCGGATTTACATCGGTGTTGTTGTCGCGCGGTGCGTCGCGCGTGATTGCGGTTGATGTGGGAACAGATCAGTTGGTTGCCGAATTAAAGAATGATGCGCGCGTATTATCACTGGAACAGACCGATATTCGCACGTTGCAACCAATTCAGCCCGTGGATTTGGTGGTGATTGACGTATCGTTTATATCGTTGGCAGACATTGCGCCAATCTTGCGCGCGTGGGGTGCGCGTGATGTTATCGCGCTGATAAAACCGCAATTCGAAGTGCCGCGTAACATCGCGGCGCGCAGTGCGGGCGTAATCAAATCGCACCAGTGGCACGAGTATGCGATAAATCGTGCGACGGACGCGTTTCGTGATGCGGGCTTTGTGCGCGCGGGACTGACGGAATCGCCAATTCACGGTGGCAGTGGTAATGTTGAGTTTTTGGCGCACTTTGTGGCGGCATAGCGCGATTTTTACTTGAATTTCTGCGCCCCAGAATATATCATTAAATCCGATTTTAACAAAGGTATATAATAATGGCAGACGATATCACAAAAGTACTGGAACGCGAGGCCAAATGGCAACGTCGCTGGCGCGAAGCGAACGCATTTGTGCCAAAAAATGATGGTTCAAAACCACGCTTTTATAATTTGGTGGAATTTCCGTTCTTGTCGGGTGCGGGTATGCACGCGGGTCATATGATGAACTATACCGGTATGGACGTGATGGCGCGTTTTCGTCGTGCACGTGGTTATGATGTTTTATTCCCGATGGGATTTGATGCGATGGGGATTGCGGGTGAACACTATGCAACAAAAATTGGTCGTCATCCCGCGGATGTGGCGCGCGATTTGATAAAGTCATATTCTGAAATGATTGACAAGGTTGGTTGGTCGGTCAGTCCGGAAACACGCGTTGCAACGTCTGATCCAGAATATATTAAATGGACACAGTGGATGTTTATTCAGTTCTGGCGTGCTGGTCTGGCGTACAAGTCCGCGTTGCCGATGAATTGGTGTCCGGAATGCAAGACCACATATACCAACGAAGAATTGGAAGATAACAAGTGTCCACGTTGCCACGGCATTATTGAAAAGAAAGAAAAAATGCAGTGGAATTTGGCATTGTCAAAGTATGCCCAGAAATTGCTGGATGGGCTGCGCGATGTGAATTTTGATGAACGTATCAAGAAAGATGAAATAAACCTGATTGGGCGTTCGACGGGTGCTGATATTGATTTTCGCGTGGGCGATGATGTTATGACCGTGTACACCACACGTCCGGACACTATATTTGGTGTGACGTTCTGTGTAATTGCGCCAGAACATAAACTGCTGCGCAAATGGTTGGACGATGGCCGCATTGAAAATGCCGATGCGGTGCGCGCGTATATCAAGGCCGCGGCCGCCAAGACGGAAATCGAACGTACGGACGCCACACGTGAAAAGACGGGTGTGCAATTACAGGGTGTTACCGCGATAAATCCATTTACGGGGCGCGAAATACCGGTGTTTACATCGGACTATGTGTTGGCTGACTATGCGTATGGCACGATTATGGCTGTGCCGGCGCACGATTCGCGCGACTGGGACTTTGCCAAGAAATTTGGTTTGGAGATAATTCCTGTGTTGGCGGGGGGCGAGCCCGACAAAGTATGGGAAGGCGATGGCCCGCACATCAATTCGTCATTCTTGGACGGCATGAACAAAGAAGACGCGATTGCGTCGGCAATTAAATACGGCACGGAACATGGCGTCGCGCGTGGCACGGTAAAGTATAAATTAAAAGATTGGGGTTTTTCGCGCCAAATGTACTGGGGTGAACCAATTCCAATGATTCATTGCGATAAATGTGGATGGGTTGCTGTGCCTGATGAACAGTTGCCGGTTATGCAGCCACATATGATGGATTATCGTCCGACGGACAGTGGCGAATCGCCATTGGCGCGTGCGACGGATTGGGTGAATGTGCCCTGCCCGTGCTGTGGTGCGCCGGCGCGTCGTGAAACGGATACTATGCCAGGTTGGGCGGGATCGTCGTGGTATTTCCTGCGCTATCTTGATCCCAAAAATGACAAAGAATTTTGTTCGCGCCAGCAGATGGAACGTTGGATGCCGGTTGCGCACTATAACGGTGGGCACGAGCATAACACGCGTCATTTGATTTATTCGCGTTTCTGGCATCATGCGTTGTATGATTTGGGGCTGGTGAATACAGCCGAACCATATGCGCGTCGTACCGCCCAAGGGTTGTTGATGGGTAACGACGGGTACAAGATGTCAAAATCGCGTGGCAACGGGTTTATGGTTGCGGATTTGGTCGCGTCGGTTGGCGCGGACGCGGGACGCGTTGCGGTTCTGTCGCTGGGGCCATGGGAAAACAATGTTGTTTGGACAGATGGCGCAATGGCGGGTGTTCAGCGTTTCTTGAAACGTGTGGAAAACCTGTCTGATAATTTGACAGATGCGCCGATGACGGCGGAACAAGAACGCCTGATGAACCAGTTGATCGCGGACGTAACCGAACGTATTGATGGTATGCGTTTCAATACCGCGATTTCCGCGATGATGGAATACCTGAATGCGTTTTCAGGCGGCACAATGCCACGTGCGGCGTACATTGCGCTGGTGCGCGTGCTGAATCCATTTGCACCACATTTGACCGAAGAAATGTGGGAAAAATTGGGCAATGACACAATGTTGGCGTTGTCTGATTGGCCAACATACGATGCGTCAAAATTGGCCAAGACCGAAATGACAATCGTTGCATCGGTAAATGGAAAACGTGCCGCGGAATTTACAATCGCGGTCGGTGCGTCTGAATCCGAAATCGTGGATGCGGCGCGCACGGCGGCGGGCGCAAAGTTGTCTGGTTGTGAAATAATCAAGACAATCGTTGTTCCGAACAAATTAGTGAACTTTGTGGTAAAAAAATAAAAAACGCGCCATTGGCGCGTTTTTTTATGCCAAGAAAATAATCTCTTGTTTTAATCAGGTATATTCCGTATAATGTTCTTGTCGCTGGGTGTTCCAGTGATGAGGTGTAACGACCTCTGCCTTAGCGTCGGAATGGTACAGGGGCGCATTTGTGCGCCGTTTTTATTATTCAGACGAAAAACAAACTCCTGATTTATTGGTTCAGGAGGGTTGCTGAATATCAAATAAGCAACACAATTCTAAGGATTGTCGTTAACCTCCTGACCACCTGTGAAAGCCGGTGGTTTTTGTTTTTACAAATACAGGAGAAATGACACATGAAAATAAAATTTTCTATCATGGGTGTTTTTATGATGCTGCTTTTTATGCCGCCAAATAATGCTATTGCTATTGATGAATGCAACACAGCCAAGGTGTGTAGTTTGCTGGCGCAGACAGAGTGTCTAGAATGGTGTTGTCCAAATGGCGACAAAGGATATGACTGCCCATCTGGTTGGGTCTATGATGAGATACTTGATGGGTGCAGGCATCTCATCGATACGGGGGCTGACAGTACGGGGTATTATACACAAAACTACGGAACATGTGATGCCACCACATTTGATTGTTTTGAACCTGCCCGTCTGGCGACAAGTACTATCACATGCGAACGGGTGAAATTGCTGCCGGCATTGTGTCCTGAACTGTAGGGGTGGTGATATGAAACGTAAATTTATTTTTATAATTGGTATGATGCTGTTGGCATCGTCCCAGAATGCCGATGCGGCATGCGTGGCCACGGACAAATCATACACGGCATGCAAACCTGGGTATTACCTGAATAATGGTGTTTGTTCTGCGTGCCCTGAATCTGGTACCAGCGCAGATAGAAACAAAACCGGCATCACAGAATGTTACCTGCCATCGGGCACAACCGGCAACGACGCCACCGGTTCATTCGAATATACCAACGATTGTCATTATAACAAATAAAAAACGCGCCAGTGGCGCGTTTTTTATTGTTGTTTTTATTATTATGACATCTTTTGAATACGGCGGACGCGACGTTCACAATCATCAAATGGGCTTTCCAGAAATGTTTGCGCAACAACAAATGCCATTTCGATATCAATATCATCCGCGGCCAATGCCAGTACGTTGATGTCGTCGTGAAAGCGGTCATCGCGCGCCTGTTCTGGACGCTCACAGCGTGATGCGCGAATGTGGCGATAGCGGTTCGCGGCAATCATAATGCCTGCGCCCGTGCCGCAAATCAGGATTCCGCGTGATTTTTTGTCATTTTCCATGGCGTTTGCAACATTTGCCGCAACGTCTGGAAAATCAACAGGCGTATTTGGGTCGTCTGTGCCCAGATTTACAACCTGATACCCGTCCGCCGCCAGCATTTCAATCAGGTACAATTTCAAACCGACCCCACGGTGGTCTGATGCGATATAGATTTTAGATACGTTTTTATTCATTTTTCCTTGTCCTTGCGTTTTGCCAATTTACATTCCAAACCCGTGTTGCCGGTGATGTTCAATGTGCGATATGACAGTACGCCCGTCATTTGTGCGGCACTGAACATATTTGCTGTGTCAACGGTTGCCGGCCCGTCCAATGTGCCATGCAAAAACAGTGTTTCGGCGACCACACGCCCAACCACGCGCCCGCCGCGCCCGATTACAACCGTGCCCGCGGTAACGTTGCCAACAACGTGCCCGTGAATCTGGACAACGTGATCGGTTTTAATGTCGCCGGTCAATTTGCACCCCGCCCCGATAATTGTTGGGGACTGTTTTTCTTTTGCGTTTGTAAAAGCCAGCATTTTATTTTTCCTTTACGAATGTTGTTGGGTTAAATGGCGCGCCCTTGTATCTGATTTCATAGTGCAGATGTGGGCCGGTACTGCGTCCCGATGACCCGCCAAGGCCAACGACCGTCCCAGGGCGAACCCAATCGCCACGTGATACCATAATTTGCGACAGATGGGCGTACAATGTTGTGAATCCCAGTCCATGATCAATTTCAACCGTTGTGCCGTAGCCCACGCGTTCACCCGCGGAAACCACGCGCCCTGGGGCAACTGCCATCAGCTCTGTGCCAATCTTGCCAGCAAAGTCAATGCCACGGTGACGTTTTGGTTTTCCGGTGAATGGGTCATTGCGTGTACCATAATTTGATGTAATGCGTACCTTTTTTACCGGCGCGCCCAGTGGCAATATTGTGTCCAGACGGGACAGACCGTGCCACAATTCCAAATCGTCGGCCAATTTTTGGTATTTTGGGTCAAGTTCTTGATCCAGTTCAATCGGACTGAATGCCGTGCCGACAAATGGGTTCGTGTATTTGTTCGCGCTGCGTACCAATGACGCCTGTGACAGGCCCAATGTTGCGATTGTACCGTTGATTTGTTTCAGGTTCTTGCGCAAATCGTCAATGTTATCAGAAGCCAGTTTGGACACCATGTCCACAATTTGAATGTCTGCATCGGCGACCGCCTGCATGGATTCAACCATTTTTGCGGTGCGTTTCTTTAATTCTTCGTTTTCGGCACGGGTCAGTTCGTATTCCGCCGACAATTCGGACAGTTTTGTGTATTCTGGCATGTATTCGTCGTTCGTGAACATTTCCGTCAGACGTGTGCGCAAGAAATCCAGTTCGCCCCACGTTTTCAGGCGGCTGTTCATCAAATCTTCTTTCTGTTTTTCGTCCAGTTTCTTGGAGTTCAAGATTTTGTCGTCAATGACGTTCAAACTGCGCGTCAAATCGTTGTATTTTTTCAGGTATGTCTGCAAATCAGACATCTGGCGCGCGTGGGTGGCGTGCGCCTCTTCCAGTTGTTGGGTGCGCTTTTGCAACAGTGGGCGGTGATACACGAATACGTATGTCGACCATGAGGCCCAGATAATCAATCCAACCTTGCCACAGAACTTGGTAAAACGCCAAAAACTGCTCTGCTTGAATGTGTACACGTTGCCACGCGGTGTGTCCATAACCGTAAATTCACGCGGTGGGAATATGCGCACAATCACGCGCCACAGCGCGCGAAACGGCGACGTAATCAACGCCCATAATGATGTAAAATGTCTGGCAATAAAACTTATCATTTCTGACCCAGTTTAGACAATGTATCCGCAATAGTCAAGCCATCGCGCAAAACGGCATCGTTGTTCATGGACAGCCCCATATGTAATGTAGCCCCGCCCCGCGTGCCCACGCGGCCCGATATCAGTACGCGTTCGGCGGTGTGCTTTGCCCCAAACAGCGGGAATATATTGATGTCGCCACATGTCGGTTTCATGGCAGCAATGATGGTGTCGATTGTGGTGGCGTCTGAAATCATGGCCAAGTGCCCCCGTGGGCGCACGCGGCGCAGGCACGCGCGTGTCCATGCGTGCAAGTCCGCATTGTGATGTGCATTGTGCGTGGCGGGTGTGCCGTGAAAGTATGGTGGATTGGATACGACCAAATCAAATGTGCGGTCTGTTTTCCAATTCAATATGTCGGCGTTTATAAATTCAATGTCGCGGTGATTGAGTTCTGCGTTCGCCCGCGCCGCGTCCAGCATATCGACCGACGTGTCAATCGCGGTAATTTGGGTGTTGGGGTTGCGGGTAGCGTAACATAGTGCGACTGCGCCCGTTCCCGTGCCGACGTCCAGCATTGTTTTTGCGTCTGATGTGGCAAATGCCGCCAGCCATACCGCATCGGATGTTGGGTTATATATGCCACTGTGGCATTGTACGCGACCGCCCAGCAAACCAAAAATTCCTTGTTTTTTCGTCATGTGCATATAATAATTCAACAAAATCAAAAGGCAAGTTTATGTTTGATGATGCAATTATTGTGCAAAGTGCGGTCAGTGCGTTTAACAATGCGGCATTGTATGCGCCGGCGTTTTTGTGGTGGACTGTTTTAAGCGTGCCATTGTTTGCAATGGTGTATATGTACGGGACGGACTTCTTGGGGCGTTTGGGCTGGACGCGCCAGAATGCGGGTCTGCGCACGTGCGTGACGACGGTTGTTATGACGCTGTGTTGGATTGTACTGTTTGGGGGCAATTATGCGGTGTTGCGTGATAATGCAACCGTGTTGCCGTTTATGATTGCGGCGATTGTGTTTGTGGCGTCGATGTTTATTACGTCACATGTACGGGGGACGGATTGGGCGAAAGTCGCCCCATATTTACGTGGACGTCGCGCGTGGGCGATTGCCGTGCTGGTGATATTGGTGGTCGGGTTGTCTGATACGCATGCGTGGTGGGGCCCATTGTTACAGATTGGTGCGGTTGCACTGGGTGTATTGTTTGGTCGCAGTGCACGCGCAGAAATGCGTCCGATTGCGGGCACGCTGCTGGTTGTTGGGGCGACGACAACCGCAATATTGATGCAACCCGAATTTTTCCGATTTGGGCAACTGGGGGCATTGACGGCGTTTCATTTGCTGTTCTTGGTTTTGATTGCAGCAACGCTGGCGGCGGTCGTTGCATTACAGAACATCAATTCGCGTGGTGCGATTCACGCATCGGCATACATAAAGTTAAAATGGATGTTCCGTTTTGTCGCGGCGTTGTGTGTGGTGTTGTTCGTAATGACGGAATCCGTGCCGGTATTCTTGGGATTGATGGTGGTGTCGTTTATGTCGTCGGCATTGACCATTTGGCACAGGGACAGCGTGCATGCGGGATTGGCGGAATTTTTGTTTGCGACCGTACTGGTGCTGTTCGGTGTGATTACGGTTATGCCGGTTGTGACTGCGCTGGGGCTGGTTGCGATGCGGCGTGTGCCTGACCTGCGCGGCGCAATGCGTGCGGTGCGCGGTCTGTTATAATTTGTTATATTTATTTTATACCAATCAAAGTCATAATAATGTACTATTTCCCACGAAATAAACGAAAAAGTGGGAAATTATTATGACTTCTTATATACATCCAACTGCGATTATTCATGATGGTGCTGTGCTGGGCGCGGACTGCAAAATCGGGCCGTATTGCATCGTCGGGCCAAATGTTGTTCTGGGCGAACGCGTGGAATTGATTTCTAATGTTGTTATTGATGGTAAAACATCAATCGGTGATGATTCCATCGTGTACCCTTTTGCCGTGTTGGGTGTTATGAGTCAGGATTTGAAATGGCAGGACGAAGCCGCAATGACCGGCCTGCGCATTGGCAAACGTTGCAAGATTCGTGAATACGTGACAATTCATTCGGGCACGCCCGCATCCGACGGCACGGTTATTGGCGATGATTGCCAGATTATGGTGAATGCCCACGTTGGTCATGATTGTAAGATTGGCAACAGCGTTGTTATGTCGAACTTGGTTCAGGTCGCTGGCCACGTAGAGGTCGAAGATTTCGCAATCTTGTCCGGTGGCGTGATGGTCTTGCAATTTGCTCGTATTGGTCGTAATGCGTTTATTGGGGGGATGTCTGGTGTTGGTAATGATGTTTTGCCATATGCGATTTATGATGGTAATCCACGCGCCGTATATCGTACAATCAACCGCGTTGGATTGATGCGCCATGGTTTCACAAACGAAGATATGCATGCGATTCACAATGTGTATTCTGCGGTTTTCCGCGACAGCGAGGGAACGGTTGCCGATCGTTTGGCCCGTGTGCGCAAGGAAGTAAAGAATAACAAATACGCGATGGACGCGATTGACTTTATCGAAAATCGTTCAAAACGTGGAATTGGCACGGCTAAAAATGCAGAATAAAACAGATAAAAATTTGACAGTATTTATCATCGCCGGCGAAGTGTCCGGCGATGTTTTAGGTGCGCGCATTATGGCGGAAATGCCTGACGCAAAATTCGTTGGTATTGGTGGCGAAAATATGACAGCGGCTGGGTTGCAGTCCCTGTTCCCGATGGGCGATTTGGCGGTGATGGGCGTGTTTGAGGTTGCGGCCCACGCGCGCACATTATTGCATCGCATTCGCCAGACCGCCGATGCCATTATCGCGGCGCGTCCGGATGTTGTTTTGACGATTGATGCCCCAGGTTTTGCGCGCAGTGTTATTAAACAGTTGCGTAAATTGCCCGCGGGGCGCGCGCTGATTGCGGACGGATTAAAATTCCATCACGTGGTTGCACCACAGGTTTGGGCATGGCGTCCGTCACGTGCGAAACAGTATGCTGAAATGTTCGACAAACTGTATGCGTTTTTTGATTTCGAAGTGCCGTATTTTACCAAATATGGTCTGGACACGGTTGCGGTTGGTCACCCTATTTCGGATGGTTTGATTGGTAAATATAAATCGGCGCATTATCACGATGGTGATGCGGACAAGATTATAACCCTTGTCCCCGGCAGTCGTATGTCAGAGGTTAAACGTTTGATGCCGATTTTCCGTCGTACGGCAGAAACGCTGATTGCGAACGGGTATGCGGGGTATAAATTTGTTATTCCAACGGTTGAAACCACGGCTGATTATGTGCGGGCACAGGTTGCGCGCTGGCGCGTGCCAACGACATTGCTCCCGTCGTCCCAGCGTTATTCGGCGTACGCCAAATCGTATATGGCGATTGCGGCCAGTGGCACGGTATCCGCAGAATTGGCGATGTTGCATATTCCTGCGATTATTATCTATAAGATGAATCCAATTACCGCGTGGTTGGTACGTCAGGTCATTCGTATTAAATGGGTGTCGTTGGTCAATATATTACTGAATCACGGCGTGTACCCAGAATATCTGGGCGGGGATGCCACGGCAGAAAATGTTTTGAATGCAGTGGGGCAATTATCAATTCCATCTGTGCGTAAAAAAATGATTGCAGATTTAACGCGTGCAGATAAATTGTGGCGTCGTGACGATGGCGCGCCCGCGGCATTGATTGCCGATGGTGTTCGTGCGGCCGCTGCCGCGCGTCGGAAATAAGTCATGTGAAAAAAAATACACCGCCAAATGGCGGTGCGTTTGTATTTGCAATAAACTGGTCTTAGTTTGTAATCCCCTCTGGCAAATTTTTCAGTGTATCTTTGCCCAGCCCCCCACAAGTGCCATCTTCGTTCAGTTTTTCACTCTCTAATGGGCATACCTGATTCTTGGTTGACATACCTGCGGATGTACCACTTTGCAGACACCATGTGGATTTCTTGGTTGCTGTGCCCAATTTTGCATTATCGGAAACGCTGGTGGCGTTGCACAAAACGTCATCCGGAACCAATTCTTGTTTGTCCTCTGGAACGTCCAGTGGCAATACGGGTGCGCATTTTGCACTGGTGCCGAATTTACTGCGGCGACCACCGTTTTCCCAGCATTGGCACGCGCCCCACGATTGAATGTCAACGGACAATCCGTAATCGCGTGGGCACATGTTTTCCGTGTCTGCGATGCCGTAACTTTGGCTCAGGTCTTTATATGCACTGTAATCCTTGAACGTTGCCAAACATACGTTTGTTTCATCGTATGCGCCGTCTTTGACGAATTGCAATTCAACAAAGCGTCCCTGCAGGTTGGTGCACTGTGTTGTCAAAATGTCGACAATCTGGTTGTACATTTCGGTTGCAACGCCCGTTACGCGTGGCTGGTGATCGTACAGTGGGTATTTGCCTGTCAATGATGTGCCCCCCATCGTGGTCAGTGCGTCTGTTGATGTCAATTCCAATGAACCGTACCGTCTGTATGTTTTTTCGGTGGTGGCTTCTTTGGCCTCTTTGTCGCTAATCAGATAGTATGTGACAACTTGTGCCTTGCCCTTCTTGGCCTTGATAACGTCAAATCCACCGAATGCCTTGGCCAGCATTTCTGGGGAACTGCAAGAATCGATTTCTTTCAACTGGCGCGCGCATTCAGATACCGGTTCTTCGGATCTGACGGGCTTTGCACCCGCGTCATCGCCCAGTGTGTATTCATACAGTGTGAACCAATCCAACGCCTTGCCAGCCGAAAACAGACCACTGTATGGGTAATAGAAATTCTCGTACCCTGTGCCGCCGAATTTATCAAAGCATTGTTGGGCCACCGCACGGCACGCGGTCAACGTATCGGTGTCTTGGCGATTTTCAATGTATTTGGCAATGATGTCACCATCAAACATGTAATTGCATGAATTGATGTAATCACTGCACATTGTTTTGGTCAGTGTAACCTTGTCTGGTTGCAAGACAATACTGTCGTCGCCCGCCAATTCTTTCATTGCCGCGGTCAGGCCCGCTTCGCCATTCATATAGCATGTGGACACAAAATCAAAACAGCCCTGCTTTATCTCGGCCACTTTGGATTTTTGGGCATAGTATATTGATAACAATGCCTTGTCCAAATATTCCGCCCAGACCGTGTCGGCTTGTTCAGTGCATTTGTCCAACGCCGGCTGTGCGAATTTCTTGGTACGCTTTTCGAAATTCTGGACGAATGTGCGGTTTGATTTAACCTTGGACAACTGTTGTTCTGATGCGCCCACCCCATCGGCAAATTTTAACAAGTTTTCCAATTCGTAAAACTTTTCCACACCCGCGATTGGCTTGCCAGTGGAAACGTCAATAAATTCACCGTTGTCCAGACATTTGTGATAGTTTGCACCGCAAACTTCTTCGCTTAAAATTGCGGATTCTACGTTGTTCACGCACGTTGTGATATCGTCAGAATTGTGATTGCGACGGTTTTCAACACGTGCCAAATCCAGCATCGCGCTGCTCTCGCGGACGGCGGATTTCATTTGCTTTTGCGTGGTTTCAATCGCGGTCTGGACGGTATTGCAATCCTGTTCAATCGCCATCAGGTAGGCGTTGATTGCGCGTTGCAGGGATGCGTCGTTGCAATCGGCACGCACTGCATTGCGACACTGGGGGTACACGGCTGTGTACAGATTCTTGCCATTATATGCCGCGATTGCCGCGCCGGCGTCCAGTGTGCCGAATGCGTTTGCCGTATCAAACGACAAATTGATGCTGTTCAAATCTGTGAATTTGCCACCAACGGTGGTGTCTTCGCCACGAATAGAGTTCATAATCGCCTGTAACAATGCCTTGGACGCGGATTTGTCCGATGTCAGCGCATTTTCCCCCTCTGACGCGGTCTTCATAGCGGTGGCCTGTGCCGCGGTCATACCGACGGTGTCCAGATTTTCGTTAAATACGGTCAGTTGGTCACCCGCGTCCTGCATTACGTCGCGAATTTCCGCCAATTCCAATACGCGGTCACTGCATGAACAACGACGATAGTCGTCGTTCTTTAACTGGCAGAATTGATCCATACATGTAAAGTACGCGTTTTTGCACTGTTCATACGCCGCACCGGTGCGTGTTTCTGTTAAATCAACGGTTGTGGTGTTTGTTGTGGCACGTGGCGATACGGTGGTTGCACTGCGTGCGGTACTGGTTGTTGTTGTGGCGCGTGGCGATACGGTTTGCGCGACGGATGCGGCGCGCGCGGTGGTCGCACTGCGCGATGTGGCTGATGTGGCGCGCTGCGCGGCGGCGGCGCGTGCGGGCACGGCCAGTCGTGATGTTGTACGCTGTGCGCCGCGTTCGGTTGTTGAAATACGCTGTACAGTGGCTGCGGTTGTGGCGGAATTTGTGCGATTTTTTGCATTACCATCACGCACAGCCGCGTCAGATGCGGCGATACACATAATGCAACAACACACAAAAGCCAGAATTTTCTTCATCTCTGGTTAAATCTTAGCAAAATTGCGAAAATTAGAGCAAGGGAAAAATAGATAATAGAGAATAGATAATAGAGCATAGATAATAGATTTATTCATATCGTCCCATCAGGAAAAAATAAAAACCACCCGTGTGGGTGGACGAATTTTTCGCTCGGCGTGCTGTGCACACCTGTGCGCAAATTTGTAGTTATTCAAACTGCGCTTCGCTTGTTTTCATATACAAATTTTGGTGGAGCTGATGGGATTGGCTTCGCCGACCTTGCAAAATTTGCTGACGCAAACCGGCATACTCCCGTCTGCCTTTTTGCTGCGGTTCAAACCCACCCTTGTGGGTTCTCGTCCCGCTCCGAAAAAAATTAAAACGCCGATAAACGGCGTTTGAATTTTTTTGGTGGAGCTGATGGGACTCAAACCCACGACCTCTACGATGCGAACGTAGCGCTCTATCAACTGAGCTACAACCCCAAAACTGGTGCGGATAAGAAGACTCGAACTTCCAAGGCATCGCTGCCACTAGTACCTGAAACTAGCGCGTCTACCAATTCCGCCATATCCGCAGGCGTGTGATATATTATATCAACTTTGCCCCTTTTGCAAGGGGAAAATGCACCCTGCCCCAGATTTTAATGTTCCAGATACCATTTTACTGTTTTGACGATGCCGGTATCGAATGTTTCGTCGGCGCGCCAGCCCAATTCTGTTTCCAGTTTGGTGGCGTCAATCGCGTATCTGAAATCGTGGCCGGCACGGTCGGCAACAAATGTGATTTGTTCGGCGTATTTGTGGCCGTCTGCGCGTGGACGCAGGTTGTCCAAGATGCCGCAAATCGTGTTCACAATCGTGATATTGTTGCGTTCGTTGTGGCCGCCAATGTTATATGTTTCGCCGGATTTGCCGTTGTGGAATATTAAATCAATCGCCTTGCAATGATCCAGTACGTACAGCCAATCGCGCACGTTTTCCCCGCGGCCGTAAATCGGCAGTGGTTCGCCCGCCAAGGCCTTGGCAATAATATGTGGAATCAGTTTTTCGTTATGTTGTTTTGGCCCGTAATTATTAGAGCAATTTGATGTCGTGACGTTCATGCCAAACGTGTGGTGATATGCGCGCACGATAAAGTCCGAACTGGCCTTGGATGCGGAATACGGGCTGTTTGGGGCATATGGTGTTGTTTCGGTAAAGAAACCGGTTGCACCCAATGCGCCGTACACTTCGTCGGTTGAAATATGGTGAAAACGACAATTTTCATACCCTGGTTTAACCTGTGATGGGCCGTCCATCCAATGGCGACGCGCCGCATCAACCAAGTTGAATGTACCGTTGATGTTGGTTTTAATAAATGCGTCGGGGCATTTTATAGAATTGTCAACGTGGCTTTCGGCGGCAAAGTGAATTACGCCGCGAATGTCGTGTTCGGCAAACAGTTTGTCAATCAATTCACGGTCGCAAATGTCGCCCTGAACAAATGTGTAGTTTGGCATAGATTCGCATTCTGCCAAATTTGCCAGATTGCCGGCATAAGTCAACTTGTCCAGATTTATGATGTTGTATTCTGGGTATTTTGCCGCAAAATAAGGAACAAAATTAGAGCCGATAAATCCGGCACCGCCGGTGATTAAAATTGTTTTAGACATGTTTTCAGGGCCTCCTGCCAATGTGGTATGTTGATGGTTGGAAAATCGTGTTTAATTTTTTCTTTGGACAATACGCTGTAAAACGGGCGTGTGGCGCGCGTTGGGTATGCCGATGATGGAATTGGATTCACATGGCAATTCAATCCCGACATTTCCATAATCGCACATGCGAAATCGTACCAAGAACAAACGCCAGCATCTGTAAAATGATATATTTCACGCATGCCGTCGTGCATATTTGGCAATATTGTCGCGATTGCGGCGGCCAAATCGGCGGCACATGTCGGTGTACCAATCTGGTCACAGACAACGTTTATCTCTGATTTTTCCGCGCCCAAGCGTCGCATTGTTTTTACAAAGTTGTTGCCATATGGTGAATACAGCCACGCCGTGCGAATAATCACCGACGCGCGTGCGTTGTCCAAAACCGCCCTTTCCCCCGCCAGTTTGGTTTTGCCATATACAGAAACGGGATTGGGCGTATCAGATGGTTCGTATGGTGTGTGTGCCGTGCCGTCGAATACATAGTCGGTTGAAATATGCACAACCCGCGCGCCCGATTTGGCCAGATTTTCCGGCCCGATGACATTTACGCGATGTGCCACGTCGGCGTCGTCTTCGGCACGGTCAACCGCGGTATATGCCGCGCAGTTTATAATTGTATCAATATGATGTTCGCGCACAAACGCGTTCACAGCCGCGGCATCGGTGATGTCCAGCGTGTCGGCGTCGGTTAAAATTGCGTCTGGCAATAATTTCGCCAATTCTTGGCCCAGTTGCCCACGACTACCGGTTATCAGGTACATCTTTTAATCCTTTTGCAATTCTGTCTTTGTCAGATGTGATGATTTTGTCCGCAGGAATCTGCCAATCAATGCCGATTTCAGGGTCATCAAATCGAATGCCAAATTCTGATTCTGGGTGATACAGGTTGTCGCATTTGTATGCGAAAATCGCTGTGTCGGACAGAACCGAAAATCCGTGCAAGAAACCGCGTGGAATAAATAACTGACGCTGGTTTTCGTCGGACAATTCAACCGCCACGTGTTTTCCAAATGTGGGCGAACCCGCGCGAATGTCCACCGCAACGTCCAATACGCGCCCGTGCAGAACGCGAACCAATTTCGCCTGTGCGTGCGGCCCCAACTGGCAATGCAGGCCACGTACCACACCGTATGATGATTTGGATTGGTTATCTTGGACAAAACGGTTGGTGATGCCGTTTTTGATAAATTCTGCCTCGTTATAACTCTCGAAAAAATAACCGCGACTGTCGGTAAAAATACGTGGTTCGATAATTATGACGCCGTCGATTTCTGTTTTAATAAAGTTCATGTTTGTCCTCGTTGGCTACTTTGATAAGGTATGTTTTGTAATCGCAATCTTTCATGCCATCAATAATCGCTTGCAGACCATCACGGGTAATGAAACCGCGGCGATACGCGATTTCTTCGATACATGCGATTTTTAACCCTTGGCGTGCCTCTATAATCTGGACAAAGTTGCCAGAATCCATCAAACTCTTTGGTGTGCCGGCGTCCAACCATGCATTGCCACGACGCATTGGCACAACCGACATACGATGTTCCGCCAGATACAGATTATTCAAATCGGTGATTTCCAGTTCGCCACGTGCCGATGGCGTCAGATTCTGGGCCTTGGTAACAACGTCTGACGGGTAAAAGTATAATCCGACGGACGCAAAGTTTGACTTTGGATGCTTTGGTTTTTCTTCGATAGAAATCGCGTTCAAATTATCATCAAATTCAACAACGCCAAAGCGTTCAGGGTCAGATACATGATATGCGAAAATCGTCGCGCGGTGACCGGCGTTCTTGGCAACAGTTTCTTGAAACCAGCGGAATTGTTCGCCCATGTGGAAAATATTGTCGCCCAAGATCAGGCACACGTCGTCATTGCCGATGAAATCTGCGCCGATTGTGAATGCCTGTGCGATACCCTTGGGTTCGTGCTGGACAGCGTATTTGATGTTCAGGCCCAATGCCGCACCATTACCGAATAATTTTTCAATATTTGGTGTGTCAACGGGGGTTGATATAATCAGAATTTCACGAATGCCGAATTGCATCAATGTGGACAACGGGTAATAAATCATCGGTTTGTCATAGACCGGCAATAATTGCTTGGACGTTGTCTTGGTCAATGGGTACAGGCGTGTGCCACTGCCGCCCGCCAGAATAATTCCTTTCATAATTTGCACCTTTTTGGCTGTTGCGTTACAGGCATGCTAACAAGTTGGCGTATAAAACGCAAGGATTGAAATTTGGGCGCGTGCGCGCAATTTTCCGCTTGACGCGCGGGGGCGAACGGACTAATATTTTCAGGCATATTCTGATGCACGGGGATATGGCGGAATGGTAGACGCTGAGGACTTAAAATCCTTTGGTCATTGCGACCGTGTGGGTTCGAGTCCCACTATCCCCACCAGAATACATGCATCGTTTTGGATGTGTAGCTCAGTTGGTTAGAGCGCTTCGTTCACATCGAAGAGGTCGTTGGTTCGAGTCCAATCACATCCACCAGAATAAAAAACACGCCGTTCGGCGTGTTTTTTTTATCTCAGGCCCATTTCGCGGCAGCATGCGGATGCGCCACTGCGCCAATCGGCATATTCAGATGATGGATTACGCAGATCACGCCATGGTTGCCAACCGTTGCACCGTTTTGCCTTGCCCGTGCCGGTGCATTTTACATAACGGCGCAAACTGCATGTCTGATTTGAAACCTGACCCGTGTCGGTTGTGCATTTGACAACGACGTTTTGATTTTTTGCATCGTTTTGACCCAATTCCTTGGACGATAAAACCTGATACGCCGACGCACCGGTTGCGGTCGTAATTGCAATCAATAAAACAGATAAAATTCGTTTCATGTGACGTGTCCCCTGTCCTGTTCATACGAATAGTATAAGTATTTGCCCAGAAAAATACAATGGGAAAAATTTATTATTCGTTGTGGGTTGTCCATGGAATATCATTCATAATCAGGTAATAGATTTCTGCGTCTGGTGTGTCTGGGTTGCGCAAGATTGGGCGCACAACATAAATATCAACGTCGCATGCATGATTTGATTTCTGCGCTTGCACGGTGGTTAAATCCTGCCAGAATTTTTCGGCGGTGTCCATCGCCTGCAGGTATGCGGCATCGTCATCCGCCGCCGATGTGGCGTCACCCGCCCACAGCAACCACATACCGTAATTTACAACGTTTTCTTGACCCGCCAAATCGTCCGCAGACAACAGCAACAGTGGCGCGAATTGAATATTGTTTGTGAAATCGCCGGTGCTGGTTTCTGTCCAATCGTACATGCCACCAACAAATTTCAGTGCACCGTATATCAGCCCCCCTTGGCGTTCGACACGTGCCAGCATTCCTGCATTTCGCATTGTTGAATCAAACAGCCAATCGCGCAGGCGTCCGGAAACAGTGCTGCTGCGGGCGACGCGTGCGCCCTTGGCAATGGCTTTGTTGCCCGTGCCTGTTGCACGAAATGCGCGCCATGCGCGTGCGACAATGTTACCACGTTGTGGTGCGCGCAGACCGCGCAGTGCATGACGGTATTTGTTGATTTCGGCAAAACTGGCGGTTGCCTTGCGATATTGTGCAACCTCGTCCGAGGCACGTTCCATATCGCGCATGGTTTTTGCCAAATCTGCCATTTCTTTGGATTTCTTTTCGTATGATGCGGCATCTTTGACCTTGTCCAACTTCTTTAATTCGTCGGCAATTTTAGAATAACGGTTGGCAACCTTGACATAATCGGCAACCTTGTCCGATTTGGATAATACCTTGATTGTGGTGCTCAGGTTTTTCAGTGTGCGTGATGCGCGGGCGGCCTTGGTCATGCCCAGAATTACCGTGCCGCCACCAAATGTCACAACCGTTATCACCACGTCCAGACCAATTTCCAAATATGAAATCCATTGCAGGTTTATGTCGCCCGCAACATAGTAATCGTTTGTATCGTCGTCGCCCAGTCCAACCGTTTCGTGCATGGCCAAATTTACCATGTCGTTGTCACCCGCGATTGCACTGCGACTGGTGCAACTGTCGTTTTTGGGGTACAGTTCATCAATGTGTTCGGCGATATAGTTCAGTGAAATTGTGTGGTTGCTGGCGGCGTTCGCAAATGCATCCAGTGCGCCATGCTGGACAACCATGATTGCGTACCACGCGGGATCGGTATTCGTCCACACCGCACCGTCGTCCAGACGTGGACTGGCGATGTCTGATGTGTCGCGCTTTTGCGATAATGCCAAACGCTGTTTCAGAATTTTCGGCTGGGTTTCATAGTTCACGGTGATTGTGCGGCCGCCCGCAAACGTATATTCAATGGGCAAGAATTTTATTGTTTCGTCATCCGCGGTTGCCACAATTTCAGGGCACGCCAACACGCGACGCAATATGTCCGGATTTGCAAAGGTCTGGTGCACCCATTGTTGAACAACGTTTTCGTGTGCATCTGCGGGAATTTTATCGGCGGTTGCCGCCAGTCCATCTGCAAATGCGGCGGTTGCGCATTTTGTATCATCGGGCGTACGATTTAATATTTCGTCCGTGGTGACAAAATCGTCATTGGTGATTTGTGCGTCCGGTACGTCAATCGGCGCAGCATGCGCCGATGACAAAAATGTTGTTGCAATTATTATCAGCCCCAAACGCAACATGTGTCGCCCTATTTCTTGTTATTTTTCGTGCTATTGTCGGTTGTTGATGTAGACGCCACATTCACGCCACACATACTGATGACGCGGTTACGCTGGGCCTGAATCTTGGCAATGGCCAATTCATAGCGTTCGTTGGATGTGTCCGTTACAACCGGTTCTGTTTCCGTGTTGCCGCCAGTTCCATTTGATACGCCACCGGCTGCGCCCGCCTTGGCCCGTTCGCAGTGGTCGCCAACGCGAACCAATCCATTTACGCATTCCCATTTCCAACAGAAGTTTTCTGTGTCGGCGGTGTGTACGATATAGTTATCATAACCACGCTTTGGCGCGTCGTTATTGCAATATCTGTATTCGCATTCGGGTGTCCATGCGTCATCTTGCCACAAGCCATCCCACCAAGAATGTGCCGTGGCAGAACCGCCCTGTTGACATTGGCGTGTGCCGTACTGTGCCGGAACGCCGGCGGTGGCATCAACGATACAGAACATATAGTCGCCGATATCGGCGTAACGTTCACCCTTGTTAAATGCCGTGTGGCAACATGTGAATTTACCGGTCACGGGATCGGTTAAACAGTCCGTTTCAGAAATCAACTGTGACCCAGCAATCGCACCACCAACCACCGCGCCAACGGCGGCACCAATCGCCGTGCCAGGGCCAGGGAAGAAACTGCCAATCGATGCACCGGCTATTACACCGCCACCAACGCCCTGTGCAACGTCCCAGCCGCTGTGCTGTTGCTGACCAGATACGGATTCGGCAACCATCACGCCACCGCCGACCGCGCCCAAAACGCCCGCAACCTTTGCACCGGTTGACATCCCCTTGATGTGACCCTTGACGGTTGGTTTTGCGGCTGCGCCCGCACCTGCACCGGCTCCCGTGCCTGCACCCGCGCCGGAACCTGAGCCACCAGCCCCCGTACCAGAACCTGAACCGCCCGCTCCCGTGCCACTGGAACTGCCACCAGTTCCGCCAGTGCCAGTACCAGTTCCAGAACCCGCTGCGCCTGCACCCGCGCCGGCCGCCCCAGCACCAGTTCCACCTGTGCCACCACCTGTTGGTTTTGGTGCGCGTGGTTTTACCGGAATGCTGGTATCCGTAACGGAAATTTTGTCACCTGCTTTGGCCACGGTTTTTAATTTCATACCGGTGTCTTTGCCACGATAAAATAACGATTGGCCGTCCGCACCGACCGTGTATGTTTCTGTGTGATTGGTCTGTGTCCATGCGGCGGAGTTTGTAATATCGCTAATATCAACCGCAAACGCATTCCACGAAATCAGTGCAGACAACACAAATATACTGACATTGATTTTCATCAATATACCCCCAGTGTTTTGCAATCTGTGAACGGCACGCCCTGTTTCATGCAATTTTGCAATGTTGCCAAATCCGCATCCAGCGCGGCCAGTTGCTTTTGTGCCCAATCGCAATATGCTGCGCGGCGTTGCGCTTGGCGTTCCAAGTATGTTTCTTCGTCTTCGATATTTAACTGTTGATATGCAGACATGTCTTTGAATGGTTCATAACCGGCGGCCTTGTTCGCCATGCGTTCAGACATGGTTAAATCCGCCGCGGTTGTTGGAAAATCGGTTTTTACCAATGCAACGTTATTCGCACCGTTTTGCGCCTGTAAATTTTCCAGTTCGCGTGTGCGTTCCATAATCTGTTCGCCCCAGTTGTCGCCGTTAAACGATGGTAATTGTTCCTGATATGGATTTTCGATTTTTATATTTGAATTTGTGTTGCTGTCGGTTGCAACGCCGGACGTGGCGGGAAATGGTGTCGCAACGCCACTGGCGCGTGGGGCGGCGTTCGCATTGTTATCCTTGTACGTTTTGAATGCAGAATCCAAGAATCCCGCGCATGCCGTTACATAGTTGTGGTTTGGTATGCTGGCCAACTGAACCGTCAATGTTGGGCGCGCGTCGTCCAAACTGACCCCGATGCAGTTATTACGTGTGGCGCAATATGATGCGACCAGTGCCGATACCACACGCGTGCAATCGCCGGTATCAACGTCCGTGCCCTGAACATAAATCGGCTGGGGCATACGTTGATTATACGGGCTGGACGGATTCCAAAATGGATTTGAAGAATAGTTTTGGACATTCTGAATCTGGCCATATTTGGACAATGGCTGTGTTGCGGCGTCTGCATCTGCTGCGCTGAATGCTACACATAATGTGCAGAGAGCAGAGAGCAGATAATAAATCATAGATGTTTTCATAATTCCCTCTCTGACCAAATTATAGCAAAAATGCCATTGTTATTAAAGACAAAATTGCGCCGGCAACAAAGAATGGCGCAAATGGAATGTAACGCTGGTGGCGTGCGCGTGCCCATGCGCCGCCCGTAATGCACGCAACAATCAATGCCAGCCCCAGTCCTTGGACGCCCAGCCACAACCCGCCCGTTGCAATCAATTTAATGTCGCCCAGACCGATTGGTGTTTCGGCATCTGGGTTTGTGCGTCTGCGAATGATGTCAAATATGAACCCGACGCCTGCGGCCAAAGCGTAGCCAAATACCGCGCTGGTTGCCGCCATGCGTGGGCCAACAATCCATGGCCACCAGTTTGTTATCAGCAATCCAATCAAAAACAATGGCCACAGGTACGCATCTGGAATAATCCGACGACGCAGGTCTGCAACCGAAATCTGGTACGCGCACCACAATGCCACCGCCAACAAAATAATGAAAAAGATTTGCCAAATCATATTTTTCCCCCTTGCCTTTCGATTCGGAACTATGCTAGAATTATACCATAAATGTACAACAAGGGTTGATATAAAATGAGCAAGGGTTGGGATAACGCAACATTAAAGAAATTAAAGGCATTGACCGGCAAGGGATTGTCAACGGCCGAAATCGGCAAACGTCTGGGCATCAGCAAGAATGCCGTGGTTGGTAAATTGAACCGACTGGGCTGGAATCCAAAGGCCGGTGGTGTTGCCGCCGCGCCAGAGCCCGCGCCAAAGGCGACCAAGACCGCAAAGGCAGCCGCACCAAAAGCGGCGGCGAAAAAAACAACCGCCGCCCCAGCCAAGAAGACGGCAGCCAAGGCCACCGCGCCAAAGGTTAGCGCATCTGCGAAAAAAGTAACGCCAGCCACACCAAAGAAAGCGGCTGCACCAAAGAAAGCCGTGACGACCCCAAAGAAACCGACGACCAAGGCGGCGGAAAAGCCAGCGGCAAAGGTTGCACCCGCGCCCAAGGCATCCAAAGCGGTCAGCAACAAGACACTGGCCATGCATCAACGTATTATTCAGCATTCGTTGGAAATGGCGAATCTGAAACCAAATCAGTGCCGTTGGCCGATTGGCGATCCGGATTCTGAAAATTTCCATTTCTGTGGTGAAACCGTGTTTGTGGGTAAACCGTATTGCTATGAACACTGCAAACAGGCATATCAATTCACGCCGCCAAAGAAAAAATAATCTTATCTGTGGGGGATTATGCAGAACATGCCAAGCAAGAGAGACGACATTACCAGCACCATTACACCGCGCCAATATCAGATTGGCGAAAATCGGTTGATCGCGTATTTTGATAATACGGGCCGGCTGGTGTTTGTGCTGGACGAAACCGTAAATGATACCAAGCCAAATGCGCTGTTGGTGATTGATTCTGATGATGGGCGCAAGTGGGACGATATCTTGGTCAATGATTGGCATGTGGATTTGGAAACTGTTCGCCCAAAGAAAGACAATAAATATCAAAAACTGGACATAGAATATACTGGTCTGGACATCTATGCCGAATTGTTGCGCGCGTATGACAATGATGAAAATCTGTCTGATGCGGTGCGGCGGCTGGGTGCGTTTCGTAATGCGTCTGTGCGACGCAGTGCGACCGAACGTCTGGATGCGGCGCATGCCGCGGCGGACACGGCGCGTGATACGATTGAACGCACGAATGCGACAATCGGCGAATTGCAATCGCGTGTGCGCGAATTGCGTGCGAAATTATCGCAACAGCGAAAATCCATTGGACGCGAACCGACCAAGCAATCTGCGTCCAAGATTCTGCGAACCGAGGCCCAGATTGATGCCACAACTGAAAAACTGAACCGTGCAAAACGTCGTCTGACAAATGCACAACGTCGATTGGTGGTGGCGGATGATGATGCGCGCGCGGCGCGTGATATATTGATGCGTGTGCCAAATGATGATGTGGAAACGTCCTATGCAGTGGCCACGCCACAACCAACCGATTTAACAATTACAACAACAGAACAACAAATTGAACCAAAGGCAGAACAGATGGCCGACGAAGAAGTAAAACCATTATTTGATAAAGATCCTGAAATCTTGGACGAAGAAATCGCGTTCAAACCGATTGAATTTGGTTCGCCGGCATCCGCGCCTGTACAGGACACCACACCGCAGTTTGATGCACCAACGTTTGCCACAGAAGATGTGACAGATGTTGCGCCACTGTCATTTACGCCGCCGGTGTCACCGCACATTCACGATGCGGACAATGCCCCACAGCAAGTGCCACTGCGTGACGATACGCCCAGTGTGTCAGAACCCGTCAATGCGCCGATGTTGGATTCGTTAAAACCCGCCGCAGCGGATGCACCGCAACCAATGGCGCGTCCCGCCGCGATGCCGCAACAGCCCGTTGCCGATGTTGCTGCACCGGTGTCGCCCATGCGTCCTGCGCCCGTGACCACACCAAATGTGCGGCCGGTGTCGCCAATTACCGGTGTTGCCCCCGTTGCAGTTGATGGGAATGATGGTCGGTCGCAAAAGCCGAATTTGATGTATTATATTATGTTGGTGCTGTTGATTGCGATGTCAATCTTTACACTGTGGCTGTATCAGCAACGCAATGGCGACAGTGTGCCTGATTTGACGGCGTCTGTATCGACGGCGACAACAACGACCGCGGATACGGCAAAAACAGAACCTGATGCGAATGCGGCGTCGCCGTTTATATCGGAATCTGATATTGTTGCCGCGCAACAGGTCACGGTCAAAGAACCAGTGGCGGAACAACCCGCCCCTGCCCCTGTGGTGGCACAACCAGAACCCGAACCTGTTCCGGTCACGGTCAGTGAACCAGAGCCGGTTGATGTCGCGCCAGCGGTCGAACCAGAGCCAGAGCCCGTGCCAGTAACACCGGTGGCGTCGGAACCAGAAACGGTTGTTGTTCCCACCGTGCCAACGGTTACGCCCGTTGCCGAACCAGAACGCGTCATCGCCAGCGAAGAAGAAGTAATCGCGTCCAAGCCGGCATACAGTGTGTCACAACAGGAAAAGATGTTTGTTGCATCGCCGGACTATGACACTGAAACGGTTATAAAATATGATGATGTGTATGATGATGCCGTGGCGGACGAAGCCGACACAGACACTGGTGACACGCCGATTTGCGAAGATGGCAAAGCCCCAGATGTCTATGGTTGTTGCACCGGTGAAGTGTATTCAGACATGGGCGATGGCACATCGGCATGCTGTGTGATTGGTGGTGACGAGTGTTTCCCGCCGTTGAATTAAAAACGCGCCATCGGCGCGTTTTTAATAGTGAGTAAGTGATCCGTCTTCGCTGACGCTCCGTCGCGATTAAAAGTGATACAGTGATAAAGGTTTAGTGTATAGAGTTGTGCTGCGTTCTAGAAACTTGTCATTCCTGCGCAGGCAGGAATAGGAGCCAAGCAGTGCGAACGTAGTGAGCCAAACACAAAAATATTGCGGTCTTTATAATTTACGTGAATTGTGCATAAACGAATACTGGTAATTTCAAAGACCCTATTCCTGCCTGCGCAGGAATGACAATAGGAATGCGCCGGTGGCGCAACTCTATTTACCTGGATTCCGGTGTCAAGCACCGGAATGACAAAAGAGCAAGAACGTAGTCCGCAGGCGACACGTCCTTTAAGTTTTATATTATAAAACTACATCGCTTTATCACTTGCTCACTAAAAAAACGGGGCTTGTCCCCGTTTTTTTAGTCGCTGTAATAACAAGATGGTTCATAGTCGTATGTACCGGTGTCGTCTTTGCCTGATGTGACGAAACAGTTTGTTATGCTTTCGTTTGTGCCCGCATCGGATGATCCAGAACTGGGACATTCAACACAGTTATTGGTGAGCCCGTTGGTGGTGCCATAATAACCACTGGCACATCTGTATTCGGTACTGCTGAGGCAGTTGCATGTTAATGTATTACAAGTTTTGGTTATGCGTGATTCAACCCCATCGCCAAGTTGACTCCATCTTAGACTGCTGACACAGTTCGTACATGTGCCGTCGCAGCTGCTGGAATCTTTTACACATGTTTTGTACGATACTGTACCACAACTGGCTGTGATTTTTGATTTTGTCGTCAGGGTATAACCCGTAGGGCATGTTGTGCATGATGTCAATTTTTGGGTGCCGTAACATGAACCGATGGATGTGGCGCAATTAGTTCCAGATGATACGCTTGTATATGAACCGCCGATTAAACACAGACCCTCGCATTCATCTGGGTCAGTACCGCCACTAAAAACGCAATCGTCATAGCCCACTGGGGTGCCACATCCTGGTACAGATATTGTTGTGCTGGATAAAGATGTTCCAGTTCTGCACGTTTTGCATGATCTGACGCGGTAACCGTTATAACATGAATCCGAGTATGTCGCGCATGTAACGCTGTTGATTGGATCGGAATCGTCTTCAATGTTGCATTTCGCGCCGGCACAAATTTTTACCGCACCATTGCTGGCCGTGTTGGTCATGGCCAGCATCGGTATAGCCACGGCCAATATAATAATGACTCGTTTAATTCTCATGTCTACATCTCCTGCTTTTTTGCGTAATTAAAAACCACCGGTTTTCACAGGTGGCCAGGAGGTTAACGACAATCACAAGAATTGTGTTGCTTATTTGATATTCAGCAACCCTCCTGACCAATAAATCAGGAGTTTGTTTTTCGTCGTAATACAAAAAACGGCGCAATTCGCGCGCCAAATAACCGTACTATCGACGCTTGTGCAGGGTCGTTACACCCCATCGTCGGAACACCCAACGACATCAGGATTATATGCGGTTTGGAAAATAAATACAAGAGGAAAAGTTCAAAGTGCAGAGTTCAAAGTTCAAATTATGTGCGCTGCGCGCAACATTATCAACTGGATTGCCACGCTGCGCTCGCAATGACAAAAGTGCTAGTAGAGCCAAGAAAAAGGATAGTGGTGGGAATGCAGCCCGCAGGTGACACACGTGCTAGAAACATTGTCATTGCGAGGAATGAAATGACGAAGCAATCCAGTAAATATAAAAGTGCGCCATTTGGCGCAGCTCTATTCACCTAGATTCCGTGGTCAAGCCACGGAATGAATCCAAGCGAAGCGCAGGATACGGCAAGGACGTCAGTCCGCAGGCGACACGTTTCTAGAACGTAGCAAGTTCCCCTCCGTGAATCACCCACAAAATTTATCAATTTTGCGGGGCCCGATGGTGGGGAATAAAAAAACGCCCGTGGGGGGCGTGTTTTTTAATTCTTTTCGATAACAACCATTGCGGCGGAATAATCGTCTTGGTCGGTAATTGACAGGTGCACCGTTGCATCGCCACCCGCCCGTTCTTTTAATACCGCCTTGGCCCCGCCAGCAATCAATAATTCGGGGCGGCCCGCATCGTTGTGGACAACCGACACGTCTGAAAATGCAATGTCGTCGCCAAATCCCGTGCCCAGTGCCTTTAAGCATGCCTCGCGCGCGGCCCAGAAATTCGCCAGATGTTTTTCCGCATTTGCGTTATCGGTATCTGCATATTCTAATTCTTTCTTGGTAAAAATACGCTGTTTCTTGAACGCAGACCAATCCAAGAAACGACCACTGTCCACCAAGTCAATTCCAATGCCTACAATCATGAACACACCCCCATATACGGTTTGTTGATATGCCGCATACTAATAACTTTTTTCCGATTCGTGCAAGCAGAATTTTACATCAAACAAAACCGCCAAGAATTTGGCGGTTTCAGTGTTATTTTTCATTTGGCTTTTTGTCGCATGCGGGGCGTTTGCAATCGCATGTGTCGTGTATTTGACCACAATGTTTACATTTGCCTTTCTTGTTATCTGTTTTTGACATATTGCATCCTTTTTTGTTTGTGTGTGAAAGAACTGTCCGGACAATATGCATTTTACCGCATGTGCGTCATACCAACAATATGCATGTATTCATAAGAAAAGTGTTGCTGGTGTGACAGGAATCCCTCGCGCACGTCGTATAAATACGCCGTGGCTGTGGGGCACTCGTTTGCGTTCAAACTGTTTGGGGTGACAGGATTGGCTGACGCCGACCTTGGCACATTCGCTGATGCGAACCGGCATACTGACGTCTGCCTTGTGCCTGCGGTTCGAACCTGCTTGCCCCGCAGGTTCGATTCCAATCGCGCAAAAATTAAACCGCCCATAAAGGACGGTTGAATTTTTGGTCGGGGTGACAGGAATCCCTCGCGCACGTCGTATAAATACGCCGTGGCTGTGTGGGGCACTCGTTTGCGTTCAAACTGCGCGTTGCTTGTTTTCACGTACTCGTTGTCGAACCTGATATTGCTGACGCAATAAGAGGCCGATTACGTGCAAACCCACAAACACAATAAAAAACGCGGTTAAAAACCGCTTTTTTTATTGTGGTCGGGGTGACAGGAATCGAACCTGCGACCCCTTGCACCCCATGCAAGTACTCTACCAGGCTGAGCTACACCCCGACGACCACCGTAATATAAAACATTGTGTGGCGAAAAACAATACCTTTTATGTGTTTTTTATTTATGATATAATTCACAGTGTTTCAGGGAGAGGAATTTTCAAATGGTTTGGTCGATAATTGCAAAATATGGAATCAAAGCCGCCGCAAAGGCCGGTGCAAAATCTGGTGCAAAGGGCGCGGCTAAATCCGTGGGTAAAAAAATTGGCAAACAGGCCGCCAAGGGTGCGGCGGCGTCTGCGACCGATGGTTGGTTCTGGAAGGTTTTGGATTACACCGATCCATTTTACTGGATTGGTCGTGGCATTAAATCAATCGGTGGGCGCAGTGCGGCGCGTGGTGTTGCCGCGGGCGCGGCAAAGCAAGCCGCCAAGGGCGCGGCAAAACGTGCGACAAAGCGCGGTATATTCAAGCGTGGCATTGCCAAACTGGGCGTGTTGGGTGTCATGGGCAGCAGTTTATCTTATGCGGCGACAACCATATTGCCCGACATGATTGTGCCGGCATTGGGGGCGGCGATTGGTACGGCGGGTGCATTATATGGTGCAAAGAAAGTAAAACAGATTTCTGAACGCAAAGAAAAAGAGAAAGAAGCGGAGGCGCAACGCGCGGCGCAAGAGGCGACGGCATTGGACGAGCAAACGCGGCGTATGATTCTGGTGCGTCGTGGTCAAATGGCGCGCGCGGCATAATTATTTCGCTACAAAAAATATAAACCACACGCACAGCATTATACCCAGTCCCAACAACAGGTATCGTGCGATTGTGAAAGAGTTTGTTTGTGCTTTCATATGCGTATTATAACCGCAACGCGCACGAAAAAATATCGGTATGATTTCCCAGATTTGATTGATTTTTTGCAAATCGTGGGCTAGAATACCTGCGTTAAATTTTTACAGCAGTACAAAGGGGAATGGCCATGTTTGTTACGGAAAAGTTAAAATCATTCTCTTGGGTGAACGTCGGAAACCCTGATCACGAAGATTTTGAAAAACTGCAAACAGAATACAAGATTGACGAAGATACTATATCGGACATTCTAGACCCCGACGAGCAACCACGTATCGAGGTCGAAGATGACTATAAGGTTATAATTGTTCGTTTCCCAATTATCAATCGCGAAACGGACACGTTGTGGCATACCGAACCGTTGTCGATTATTTATTCCACATCGCGCGTGATTACCGTGTGTCGCAAGCGTTGCGATTTGCTGGACAAAATCAAGAAAGACGAAAAGACAACGCGTGAAGAATTTATTCTGAATATTATTTATTATATTGCGGAATCGTACCTGCGTTTCTTGAAAGAATTGAACAAGCGCGTTTTGGAATCCAAGCAGGCGTTGCTGGAACGCGTGCGTCGTCGCAACCTGTTGGCGTTGTTAGAGGTTGAAAACAGTTATACCTTGTACATGGCGGGCATCAAGGGCAATGTGGCGGTGCTGGACAAACTGGAAAAAATGCGTGGCTTTGTAAAATCCGAAGATGCCGAAGATTTGTTAGAAGATGCACGCATTGAATTGGCACAGGCGACCGAGGTTGTGACGTCGTACAGCAAGATGCTGAAATCCATCAAAGAAACATTTGAGAGCGTCATCAATATGGATTCGAACATGTACGTCAATCGTTTGACCATGTGGAGCATTATTTTGGCCGTGCCAACGGTTGTGGTTGGATTCTATGGCATGAATATGAAATTGCCATTTGCGGAATATGAACAGACTGCGTCGACAATCTTGATTGCAATAATGATTTTGTTGCTGGGGTTTGCGATGTTTAATTTGATGCGACGTCGTGTCGTGTAAATAAAAAACGCCCGTATGGGCGTTTTTTTAATCCAATGCGGCCAATATATTTACAAAGTTATCTTCGGCGGCGTCGGCACTGACATCAACATCAGAAAAATGGATTCCGCCCGCCGTGCGCAACCAATCAATCGCAGGCATTGTTGTTTCGTTGAATTTGTCCAAGCGGTGTTGAACAACCGCGGCATCGTTGTCGTCGGCGCGCGCACTGCCCGCGTTTAGGCGGCGTTGCAGACGCTGCAAAATAACATCGCACGGCACATTCAAATACATCACGTGAACGTTAAATTTATCGGCGTATGTATCAACCAGCCATTTTGCCTGTGCCAATGTGCGGGGAAATCCGTCCAGCAACACATCGCGGTCTGGGGTGATTTTTGATTGCATCAAATCGAACAAGTATTTGTCGGGTACGAAATCGCCCCGTGCAATCAAACGCCCTATTTCCGAATTCGCCGGCATTTCGCGCAGAATCGCGCCGGTTTCGATATAGTTAAACTCGCAACGCTGGCGCAGCAGACGCGCAAACGTCCCCTTGCCCGCACCGGGTGCACCCATTAAAACCAATAATTCGTTTTTGTCTGTTTTCATAGCGTGCACATTATACCATAAAATAAAAAGTGATACAAGAATGACGATAAAAACGCGCCGGTGGCGCGTTTTTTAGAGCATAGATAATAGATAGACAGTGTTTTTAGAACGTACTGCATTCCCCTCCGTTGGAGGGGTGTCCGCAGAACGGGGTGGTCGAGAGAGTATGTAATTATAGACGCGTTCTTTCAAACAAAAGACCACCTCCCCCTTCGGGTACTCCTCCACAGGAGGAGAACTTGCAACGTTATTGTTGCGGGCTAAGTTCCCCTTTCGTCGGGGGCGCACGCCAGTGCGACGAGGAGGGTTCTTTTATTTGGCTCACTGCGTTCGCACTGTTTAGTCCCTATTCCTGCCTTTGCCCACCCACAAAATCTTGCGATTTTGCGGGGCCCAGAGCAGGAATGACAATAAGAATGCGCCATTCGGCGCACACATTACTCACTGGATTGCCACGCTGCGCTCGCAATGACAAAAGTGCTAGTAGAGCCAAGAAAAAGGAAAGTGGCATGAACACAGCCCGTAGGCGACACACCGGCTAGAATCTCTGTTATTGCGAGTGAGCGTAGCGATGCGTGGCAATCCAGTAAATAAACAAGTGTGCCGGTGGTGCGGCTTTCTTATCTGACAATAAAAATCCCCGACATGGTGTCGGGGATTTTAGGTATAATTTACAAACGTAAATTATTTTTTGCTGTTTTCAATCGCAGCGCCCAAGATGTCGCCCAATACAGAGCCGCTGTCGGCCTGATTAGCGTATTCTTTGACGGCCTGTTTTTCCAGTGTCACCTGCAATGCGCGGATGGACAGTTTAACAGTGTTGTCTTCAACGGAAACAACAGATGCTTCGACTGTGTCGCCCACTTTGAATTTGCTGGTGTCCTGTTCCGCTTTTTCGCGTGACAGGTCTGTGCGACGAATAACACCGCGGATTTCGTTTGGCAATGCCAAAATCAATTCATCTGGTGTGATTTCAGAAACAGTACCGGACACAACCGCGCCTTTCTTGATGGCAACGTGTGCATTGTCGGCACTTTCGGTCAACTGTTTGATGCCCAGTGTAACGCGTTCTTTTTCTGGATTGATGTCCAAAATTTTCGCTGTTACTTCTTGGCCACGAACGAACTTTTTCAGTTCTTCTTCGTCCAGTTTGTTCCAAGACAGGTCGGAAATGTGAACCATACCGTCCAATTCTGGGGTCAACTGAACAAACAGACCAAATTCTGTGGTGTTCTTGATTGGGCCAGTTACAACATCGCCAACGTTGTGGGTTTCTGCAAACTGTTTCCATGGATTTGGTTGCAGTTGTTTGTAGCCCAACGAAATGCGGCGTTTTTCCTGATCAATGCCCAAGACAACAACGTTGACATCCTGACCCACCTGCAAAACTTTGCTTGGGTGGATGTTCTTGTTTGTCCAAGACAGTTCAGACATGTGAACCAGACCTTCGATATTGTTGCCCAAATCAATGAATGCGCCGTAATCGGTGATGGATGAAACCTTGCCCGATACTGTGTCGCCAACATTGAATGCGCGGGATGCTGTATCCCATGGGTCGGCTTCCAACTGTTTCGCACCCAACGAAATACGATGGGATTCTGGATCGAACTGGATAACCTTGACCTTGATTTTTTCACCAACGTGAACCAATTCGCGTGGGTGATTTACGCGTTTCCAAGACAGGTCGGTAACGTGCAGCAAACCATCAACACCACCCAAATCAACGAACACACCGTAATCTGTGATGTTCTTGACTGTGCCTTCGATAACAGCACCCAATGTGATGTTCTTCATCGCTTCGCGTTGTGCAGCCGCGATAGAATCGGACTGAATCGCGCGACGTGATACGATTGCGTTTGTGCGCAATGCGTCCATTTTCAAAACGCGGAATTTATCTTTCAAGCCAATCAACGATTTTGCATCGCGAACTGGTTTGTGGTCAACCTGGGACGATGGCATAAATGCAAATACACCACCCAAGTCAACGGTGTAACCACCGCGGACAACGTCGATAATTGTACCTTCTGGGTCAACGCCTTCGGCAACTGTCTTTTCCAAATCTTTCCATGCTTTTTCAGCGCGGGCTTTGGTGTACGACAGAACTGCTGTCCCTTCGCGGGATTCATAGCGTTCAACAAAGACATCGATAATGTCGCCAACAGATGGGACAGATGCGCCAAATTCTTTCAATGGAACGCGGCCTTCGGATTTCAGACCAACGTCAACCATCGCGAAATCACCGCGAATGTCTTTGACAGTACCCTTGGTTGCATAACCCTGCAAAGTTTCCTGTGCGCCATAGTCCTTGTCGAACATCTGGACAAAATCTTCGCCGGATATTGGGTTGAATAAATCTTTGGATAAATCTTTCATAAGAGAAATTTCATACAAAGTTTGCCATTTGCAAAATAAAGCAAAGGACTTGTGGGGTTAGTCGGATTGGTAATGCGCCCACCCGCAAAACCAGACGGATTATACGGGATTTTTTTTGAAAACGCAAGGAAATTCCGTCCCCGCTGACGTTCTGCCGTGATAAAAAGCGCAGAGCGCAATGAAGTGCGCCGGTGGCGCAACATTATTTACCTAGATTCCGTGGTCAAGCCACGGAATGACAAGTTCTTTCAGTGCGACATTGTGAAACTATATCACTTTATCACTATATCACTGTGTCACTAATCAGTACCCTCCCCGTCGCACTGGCGTGCGACACCCCTCCGTGGGCGGGGAATAAAAAACGCCCCGATGGGGCGTTTTTATTATTTTGCTGCTTGGAACAGTTCTTCGGGCTTTACGGCCTTTTCTTTCTGTTTCACGTGTGTCAGCATGGCATCCAATGCCTTGCGTTCGAAAATCATACCGCGCAACATTGCCAAAGCGTTCTGGTTCTTGTTGTAAAATTCAAAAACCTGCTTTGGATCTGGATAGCGGGACGCTTCGGCCCAAACTGCCTGTTGCAGGTCGTCACGGGTAACCTCAACCTTGTTCTGAGTGCCCCATTCCGCCAAAATCAAGCCCAGTTTAACGCGGCGTTCGGCATCCTTGCGTTCTTTCTTTTCGTCCCACTTGTGGTCGTCGGACTTGCATTTGTCATCGCAATGTGCGTGTTCGCGATCGTGTTCGGATTTTGCCATGTTCAATTCTTGGTCAACCAAGATTTCTGGCAATTCCAATTTGACCTTGTCCGCCAAGATGTCCAACAATTCATTGCGCATGTCGCGCTGTGCGGCCTCGGCATATTGGTCGTTATAGATTTTTGCAATGTGTTCACGCAATTTGGCAACGGATTCCTGACCAACGGCCTGTGCCAATTCGTCGTTCAATTCCGGCAAGATGTGCTTGCGAACTTCGTGAACCTTGACCGCGAAACGTGCGTCTTTGCCGGCCAAGTTTTCAGCATGATAATCTTTTGGGAATTTAACGTTGACGTCAAATTCGTCACCGGATTTGTGACCGATAATCTGGTCTTCGAATCCTGGGATGAATGCGCCAGAACCCAAAATCAGGTGGTGCTTTTCGGCGGCCCCGCCTTCGAATGCTTCGTCACCAATGAAACCCTTGAAGTCAATTACGGCTGTGTCGCCATCGGCGGCCTTGTAATTTTCGTCCTGTTTTTCAGCGGTGCTGCGGCTGCGACGCAGGTTTTCAATGGCCTTGTCAACCTCTGCTTCGTCCAGTGTGGTTGTTTTCTTGGTCACTGTGAATTTTTCCAAATCGATTTCTGGCAATGTTGGCAGAATATCAAATTCCAAGGAATATTCAACGTCTTTGCCAAATTCCCAACCAGCCAAATCGGCCTTTGGTGCGCCGGCCAGACGGATTTTTTTGTCTGCGACATAGTCATTCAGGTCTTTGTTCATCAATTTGTCCACCGCTTCGGATGTGGCAGATGCATTGAATTTTTGACGCAGAACGGACAAAGGAATGTGCCCTGGGCGGAAACCGGCCATTTTTGCGGTTTTGCCGTATTCTGTCAGAATTTCATCGGCCGCGGCCTGAACGTCGGCGGCAGAAATTGTTCCGTTTACGGAATAATGTAAATCTTTGATTTTTTCTTTTGTAAACATGCTTTTCCCCTAGGTAATTGCGGTGTGATTATACACAACTTTTTTATAAACGCAATAATAAAAAATCCCGCGATGTGCGGGATTTTTGTTCGGTTCGCAAAAGTTTAACGTTTGCTGAACTGTGTCGAACGACGTGCCTTGTGATGACCAAAGTGCTTACGTTCAACAACACGGCTGTCGCGGGTCAAGAATCCGGCGGCTTTCAGTGCTGGACGCAATTCTGGTTCAACCTTTTCCAATGCCTTGGAAATACCATGTTTAACAGCACCCGCCTGACCAGACAGACCACCACCGATAACCATTGCGTGAATGTCATACGCGGTTTCGCGTTTTGTCACGCCGAATGGCTGGGCAATAATCATCTGCAACACAGGACGACGGAAATATTTGTCGGCTGGGATTTCGTTGACAAAGATGTTGCCTTTGCCAGGAACCAAGTAAACGCGTGCGATAGAATCTTTGCGTTTGCCGGTTGCATATGTTGCGCCTGCTAATTTAACGGTTGCCGCTGCGTCTGCTTTCTTGGCAACTGTTTTCTTGGCTGGGGCGGCCTTTTTAACTGTTTTTGCCGCTGTTGCGGTTTTCTTTGTTTCTGTCATTATTCGCCCCTTTTGTTTTTACGGTTCAATTCGGCAAAGTTGATAACAACTGGTTTCTGGGCGGCGTGTTTGTGATCCGCACCTGCATAAACGTGCAGTTTTGTCAAACGCTGGTTTGCCAAAGCAACCGCGGTGCGACGACCCATCATGCGCTTTACAGCGTTGAAAACCAACTGTTCTGGTTTTTCATTGCGCATCTGGCCCAGTGTGCGTTCCTTGGTGCTGCCAGTCCACAGAGAGTGCCAAAAGAATTTGGTCTTGTCTGCTTTTTTGCCAGACAGTGCAACCTTGTCCGCATTGATAATGATAACGTGGTCACCGCAATCCATGTTTGGTGTCCATGTTGGCTTGTTCTTGCCACGCAGGATATTCGCGGTAAATGCCGCCAAACGTCCCAGTGTGCAGTCAGTTGCGTCAATCAGATACCATTTGGCGTCCAATTCGCACTGTTTTAACGATTTTGTCGCTGCCATTTTATGTTTTCCTTAGGTTTTTACTAATTTAGCGCACGTATTATGACGCAACACCCCAGAAATGTCAAGAAAAATCCGTATGGTATTATAATACCGCACAAATAAAGTTCAAAGTGCAAATAAAGTGTGCGCCAAATGGCGCACTGCTTTTATTTATGTGAACTTTACATTTCGGCGGGAACACGCAGACCCATCAGGTCAATCGTGCGTGCCAGCGCGTCGGCGGCAATGCGCACGATATGCAAACGCTGGGCACGTGCCGCGGGCGTTACATCATCGCGCAGGATTGGACAGTTGTGATAGAACGAATTTATCAACTGGCACAAATCATAGGCGTAATTTGCAATCATATCGGTTGCGCGATTGTCAAATGCGCCCTGCACTGTGCGTTCAAAGTCCAGAATTTCAATCAACAGATTGCGTTCGTCCGCGGTCAATTCTGACAATTCGGCGGTGGTTTTGTCCCCTGCACGACGCAGAACGGAATTTAGACGTACCGCCGTGTACAGGATGTATGGGCCGGTGCGTCCCTCGAAACTGGTGATTTGATTTGGGTCAAATACGTAATCCGCGCGGACGTCGTGAATCAAGTCGTTGAATTTTACCGCCGCCAATGCGATTGCGTCGATTGTGTCGCCGTCCAATTCTTTGCCGGCGTCGGTCGTGCGTTCACGTACGGCATCGCGTGCGGTGTCCAAAATGTCCAGCAATTCTGCAACGCCACCGTCACGGGTTTTGAATGGTTTGCCGTCTGCACCGGTCAATGCCCCAAATCCAGTATGGAACAATTCGGCATTTGTGATTTCGGCCAGTTGTGCGGCACGGAAGACCTGTTGAAAATGCAGATTTTGGCGTGAATCCGTGAAATAGCCGATGATATCTGGGTGGTCGGTTTTTGTGCGGTAATAAATCGCCGACAAATCCGCCGCGGCGTATGTCTGAGTATCGGCACTGGTGCGGAACATCAATGGTGGCATTGGCGCGCGGTCATCGTCGCGTTTAATGTTCACAATCATTGCACCGTCGTCCATTGTCAACAGATGCTTTGATTCCAAAATTTCCTGCATTTCAGGAACGTATTGTGCAACACCACGTTCCCCCATTGTCGCATCAAATGGCAACACGTTCAGACGACGTAGAACCTCGTCCATTTGGGCCAAAGAGATTTTCATGAATGCATCATAGATACGCTTGCATTCGGCGTCGCCCGCCTGTAATTTTGCGGTGGTTTCCTTGGCACGGGTTAACCATGCCTCGTCTTCCTTGGCGCGGGCGGTTGATGCGGGGTAAATTTTGTTCAATTCCGCGGCGGTTTCAGGCATACCGTGTTCCTGAATCCACGCGATAATCAGCCCCATTGGACGCCCCCAGTCGCCGATGTGGTTGTAACTTTTGGTTGTATGGCCCAACGATTTAGCAATACGGTTAAATGTATCACCCACGATTGTGGTACGCAGGTGACCGATATGCAATGCCTTGCCCACGTTATAGCCACCATAATCCAAATCGATTTTCATCGTTTTTTCGGCATGTGGTGTTTGGGACTGTGCGGCGGCATTCCACAAGAAATCATCGCGCAATTTAATATTGATAAACCCAGGGCCGGCAACCGACACGTCGGCAACAAATTCCAATTCGCGCAGGCGTGGCAACAATTCATTTGCCAATTCACGTGGATTTTTTCCCGCGCTTTTCGCCATAACCATGGCGGCGTTTGTTGCAAAATCGCCAAATTCGCGATTGCGTGGCACGTCCAGTTTAACCGCCACGCCCAGTTTGTCGTTTATCGCATCTGATACATATTTATACAAATTCATTTTAATTACCCGTCGAAATAATTGTGAAACTTACATTGGCAAAACAACGCGCACGCGCAGACCGCCCAAGTCGCTGTTTTCCAAGAAAATCTGGCCGCCGTGGTTTTCAATCGCGGTTTGTGCGATTGACAATCCCAGCCCAGTGCCGCCGGTGTCGCGACCGCGCGCGTTGTCCAGTCGGACGAATGGACGCAATGCGTCGGCCTTTTTATCGTCCGGAATACCGGGGCCGTCATCTTCGATAATGACCTCTACCTGATCGGCGGTGTCAATTTCGGTGATTCTGATTTTCTTTTTGGCATAGCGTGCGGCATTTTCGATAATGTTGCCAAACGCACGTGCCAACGCCATCGGACGCGCATAGAACTGGGCCGGCGCATCAGGGAACGATGTTTCAATCGTCTTTTTCGGTGCGGCATCACGTGCAATACGCAACAGCATTGCTGGTAATTCGGTGGACTGTTCGATTTCGGGCATTTCGCCACGTGCAAACGCCAGATACCCGTTGACCATTTCTGTCATGCGGTCAATGTCGTGAATCAGTTCATCATTGGTCGCACTGCCTGTTTCAACCGCCAAACGCATGCGGGTCAGAGGCGCTTTCAAATCGTGGCTGACCGCGTTCAGCATGTCTGTACGTGTGCGATTGTACCGGTTCAGGCGTTCTTTCATTGTAATCATTGCGATGGCCGCTTCGCGGATTTCGCGTGAACCCGATGGTTTGAATCCTGGGGCGTCCAGACCGCGCCCAAACCGATTTGCGGCCTTGGCAATGCGGCGAATACTGCGCGTATGCAGGACAATAAACGGCGAAATCAGTATCAGCACAATCAGGAACGATCCGCACAGCCAGATAATAAATACCTCTGTACTGGTGGAATATACGCGATACAGCGATGTGCCGAATGTGGCGATTTGACCGTCATTCGTTGGGACGTCTACGAAAATCAGACGCTTGCCCTTGTCCATATAAATATTGGCGTGACGGTTCATACGCTTGGACAATTCTGATGCCAGATGCCCAATTTCGCGCGCGTCGTTATCATTGTGCTTTGGACGGTTCAAGTGCTGGTTTATCGATACGTTGATACCGACATCGCGCGCCATTGCGTTCAGTGCATCGGTATTGTCTGTATCAACAAAGTTCATCATTGTGGTAATTTCGCCCGCCAGCGTGCGCGCCAGTGTGGAATGCACGCGTTGCCAGTGGTTGCCAAAGAATACATTTGCCACAATAACCTGTGCCACAATCAGGGGCACGGTAATCATCAATATTGTTCGCCATAAAAAACTGCGTGGCATCAATCTCATGTTCTCAGTCCTTGGGTTTATCAGGTGCGGTGTAGACCATTTTATAGCCCCGCCCCCGAATTGTTATTATATCCAGATTTGATAATACACCATTTAATTTCATGCGCAAGCGTTTTGCAACCATGGGTGACGCCGGTGCAATATTGCCCATTGGTTGGGTTAAATGGGTCAGTAATTTCTTTTCTTCGCCCGACAATGCCAAGACGCGTGGCGTACCGGTGGCATCGGTGATAAAAAATTCCCCGTCGGTAAACACCAGTCCGTCTGGCATTTGGACGGTTGCGCCGCGTGCTGCACGCTGTTTCATTATGTTGTTCAGGCGCAAAACCAATTCGCGCAGTTGGAATGGCTTGGCCAGATAATCGTCCGCCCCGTGGGACAGGCCGTCAATCGCGTTTTCTGCGCCCGTCATCGCGGTCAGCATAATAACCGGCGTTGCGTTGCCCGCATCGCGCATTTTGGTCAGGAAAGTCAGTCCGTCCATGCCGGTCATCATTCGATCCAGCACGATTGCATCAACCGTCATACGTGACAGGATTTCCGCGCCTGTTTCGGCGGATTCGGCACACAGAACGTTAAATTCGGCATCTTGCAGGCCGCGCGCCAATACGCGGCGCAACATATCATCGTCGTCAATAATCAGAACGGTTCTGGTCATTTACTTTTTCATTGGTTCAACGGCATATTCCCCGGGGCGAATTGTGCGCATCCGATTGTTTGCGCCACCCAAATCGGATTCATCTTCGACCGCTGCGCGGAATTGCATACCGGACGTTGTAAATTCTGTCTTGAACAATGCATAACCCGTGCCACCACCGGTGGTTGGGCCCTGCATCCCCAGCGAATAATAACCGCCCATAATGCCATAGTCCAAATCGATGTAATCAATGCTGACCAACAGCGATATGTTAGATACGCCGTCGCTGGTCATATTGCACGCAAATTCGCGGTTAGACAATGTTGCCTGTGAATTGATGGGCACAACGATGTCCATTACGGTTGGTTCGCATGTGCGATCAATACCATTTACCAAAAATTCATAGGTCATACCAACGGTTGCCTTGGACAGGCCGGTTGAAACATTGACCTGTGAAATGGTGGCCTTTGGAATTTTAATCATTGCATTTGCAATGCCGCTGCGTACAGGGAACGAAATGCCCGATTGCAGGCAGTCACGTGAAAATGGGTCGGCCTCGCATATATACAGACGTGAATGCGCGTTCATCATGAACATGTTCGCCAAACTGTTGAACAAGAATGTACGTGTGATTTTATCGTTCAGGCGTGTGCACCCAAAATTACGGCAAATAATCATTGGACGGTCGGCAAACATGACACCGGGGTGCGCCTGCTCTTCGGCGGCGCGGGCATCAACGATGTTTTGGTCATAGTCCAAACTGTCGGCGCGTTCCATAAATTCGGTTTCTGGAATAAAATTCGGATCATCTGGATACGCATAGTATGACTGAACCGGTGTTTCGGTATAAATTGTCTGGAAATTATCATACGCGATTTCGGTATCGTCCGCAAATGCGGGCATTGCCAGTACAGATGCGATTACCGCGGGCAAAATAAATTTAGCCATATTCAGAACCTTTCTTTCTTTTTATGTTAAATCTTAAAACATTCGTGGTATCTGTGTCAAAGCAAAAATATTTTTATTGAAAATTGTTATCTGTTTGTTCTAACGTTATAACCAGTAAGTACAGAATAAGGAAAGGTGGAAACATGGTAGATGTCATAATTTCTGGCGATGCCGGCAAGTTGCATGCTGTATATCATAAATCTGAAACACCATCTGCGCCACTGGCGGTGGTGCTGTCTGGAAATCCACGACAAAAGTATCATATGAATGACCGTGTGTCATATGCAATGTTTCGTGCGTTTATGGATATTGGGTTTTCGGTTGTGCGCTTTAATTATCGTGGCGTAAATGATTCCGAAGGGTCGATTGGCACAACCGCCGATAATATGTTGGACATCGCAACGGTTATTGACTGGATTCAGAACAAGAACGAAGACAGTGACAAGATTTGGCTGGCGGGTCACCAGTTGGGCGCATGGTATGTGTTACAGGCCATGATGCGTCGACCAGAGGTTTCTGGTTTTGCGCTGGTATCGCCTGATGCGTCGTTGTCGGACTTTGCGTTCCTGTCCCCACGTCCAAATCGTGGGCTGTTATTACAGGGGGCGGCGGAATCTGATGATGCACGCGCGTTTGCGGCGCACCTGACACAGGTATTAAAGAAACAGGCGCAAATTGATTTGGAAACAATTCGTGTGAAGAACGCCGATGCGAATTATGCCACACCGGCTGACCTGCGCCAGATGTATAATGATTTGAAGGCCTATGTTGGGCGTGAAAATTCCGAAGACAAGTTGTTGTAATTTACCATGCAAGCAGATACAAAACGTTTTTTAGACCCGAATATTCCCGATGAAATGGCGGCGTCAATTCGCCCGCATACGCTGTCGGACTTTATTGGGCACGATGCACTGAAACAGAACCTGTCGGTGTTTATCAATGGTGCAAAATCGCGAGGCGAGGCAATGGATCACGTCCTGTTGTACGGCCCCCCAGGACTGGGCAAGACGACACTGGCGCACATTGTGGCAAATGAACTGGGAACGAATTTCCGCGCGACGTCCGCGCCCATGCTGACCAAGCAAGGGGATTTGGCGGCGATTTTGACCGCCCTGGAACCAATGGACGTGCTGTTTATCGATGAAATCCACCGTTTGCCCACCGCGATTGAAGAGGTCTTGTATTCCGCAATGGAAGATTTCAAATTGGACATCATGCTGGGCGAAGGGCCGTCGGCCAAGAGTGTGCGTATCGACCTGCCCCCATTTACGCTGGTGGGTGCGACAACCCGTACGGGATTGCTGTCGAATCCGTTGCGTGACCGATTTGGAATTGATTTGCGTCTGTCGTTCTATTCGCCGGACGATTTGGCGCGTATCATCGTGCGCAGTGCAAATATTTTGGGCACACCGATTGATGCGGATGCGGCATTGACATTGGCACGCAGTGCGCGTGGCACACCACGTATTGCAAATCGATTGTTGAAGCGTGCACGTGATTTTGCGGGTGCGCTGGGGCGCAATGAAATTTCGCCTGAAACAATCAAAACCACCCTGTTCCAGTTGCATATTGACGGGCGTGGGTTGGACGAAATAGACCGCGAATATATGACGACCATTGTGCGGCACTATGCCGGTGGGCCGGTTGGTATTGAAAACTTGGCGGCGGCATTGTCAGAACCCGCAGACACCATCGAAGATGTGATTGAGCCATATTTGATGCAGTTGGGCTTTGTCCAGCGTACACCACGTGGTCGTGTGATTACCGATGCGGGCTATAAACACCTGGGGTTGGAAAAATAAATCATGCCAAAAATTCATAAATTTCCGTTCGCGATTGCGTATGCGGACACGGACGCCGGTGGAATTGTTTATCATGGTCGATATATAGAAATTGCCGAACGCGCACGTATGGATTTGCAACAAAAGTCTATACGTGGAGATGAACGCTATACTAAACTTGGGGTTGCATTGTCTGAACCGAGCGATATCATTGAGAATGTAATTGACATGTGCTTTGTTCAGAGCATACAGCGTGGTCGTGCAATTTATAACCATTTGAGATTTGGAAAATAAATCATGTTTGCAAGAATTTTGTATTATGTGCTAGACGTTGTAGGACTGGTTAGGTCGGTTGTTCTTATTGGTATTGTGGGCTTGTGGTGCTCTTTGTATTTTTTGTCAAGCCCGTTTGCATGGAATACCAATGAAGGTATTCAACTTTTTTTTGCGGTTGTTACTGCGTTGTCGGTAATATGTTCTATTTTCCCTCCAAAACAAACACCACGTGTGAAGGGAGAGTGGTGGTTTGATGGGCAAGAAAAAAAGTTGTGGATGAAATTGCGGAATGTTGGGTACTCTACAGTTGTGTTGGGAGGTAAATATGATACTGCGTTGGTTATGTGTGGTCTCGGGAGTAGAGATAAAGATGGAGGAGCGCAAATTAGAATCGCTAATATTTACTATGTTGGTGGGGATCAAGAACCGTGGATGTTGTCTGTTGCCCATACGGATGCATTGGAAATGATGCCAAATGACGTTTTTTATTATTATAATCCTCTTGATGTATCAGGAAAAGAGGTTTTGGGTGTATCATTGATTACTAGTGATGGGGGTATTTTGAAAATGTCCTCTCGTGTTTGTTGTTAATAGGTAGATATATGTCTAGAAAATCTTATTCAGTTCGGTTGGAACATGCGTTAAAGCGCTTAGAAGTGAAACGTATAGAAGACGCGGCGAAATTGCCTGTGAAAGAAATCTTAAAAGCCAAGAATGTGGGAATTGAGTGTGTGCTAGAGTTATGTTCTGTTTTGGATAAACATGGTGTTTGTTTTGAAGATCAGGCGGGATTAGAAAAATGCAGAAAGAAACACGAAGAACGAAAAGCACGTGTTTTGTATTATAATATTCTAAGTAAGTTGGACTATACGCTTCATAGAACGATAAAGAATAGAAAATTGGTGCTGCAGTTACAAATTCCTAAAAAGCTTTCATATCCTGAGAAGTTTTATATGGTTGCATTACAATGCATGGCGCAGGCTGTGAAAGAGACCCGTTCCTTTACAACGTTTCTTGATATGAGCATAACTCCAAAGGTTGACTTAGTACAAAAGGAGATAAGCTATTCTTTGTGTGATGTGTGTTTTATAAAGTTCGTTTTGTCAAAGTATATAGAAGGTTTGCTTGGAATGCGCATTGAAAGTGATGAATTTATATATAGCAAAAAGTATAAAGGTAACGTGATAAGGTTGTGGTTCCCAGACATATATCCAAATGATTATTCTCTGCGAAGTGGTGGTGGTGTGAATATGGACGTGCTTCAAAAGATAAAAACGAAGTTGTCGAAAATATTTATTGTTGATGAGTTTTTACGAAGCTTCTTTGTAGAGATCCCTTCTCCAGAGTATGTAAGGAGTGCAAGATATGTTGTAAATATAGATACGAATTCTTTAATGACTTTGTTACTTCGTAAATCAATGTTTCGAGACATAGTGAATTTACTATTTGATGTAAGTATGGTGCAAGATAATATGCAGCAAGAGGTAATAAACCATGCCAAAAATTCATAAATTTCCGTTCGCGATTGCGTACGCGGACACGGATGCCGGTGGGATTGTCTATCACGGTCGGTATATAGAGATTGCCGAACGCGCGCGTATGAATTGGCTGCGCGGTGTTGTGTATCCAGATTGCGATTTGGGCTTTGTTATTCGGGAACTGAATATCAAATATATTCGCCCACTGAAATTGGGTGATGAATTTGTTGTGGAAACCACAATTACGCACGTTGGTGCGGCATCGCTGTCGGTGGAACAAAAGTTCGTGCGTGATGGGGAAATTTATGCTATACTGAATGGTACGGCGGCATACATTGGTGGCGACATGCATCCAAAGCGTATCCCCGACCAGATTTTGCAGAAAATAACCGCAGAATAAGAAAAACGAAGAAAAGGAAAGGAAAGATGGAAACTACAAGCAGTTTTTCGCTGACAAACCTGTTCACAGGCGACCTGATGACGCTGTTCATATCGGTTGTGTTGGTCATCGGCAGTATTATGTCATGGGCAATTATTATTGAAAAAATCCGCATGTGGCACTATGTCAAAAAAAATCCAATTAAAATCAAGGTCACAGACAATCTGGATTTGGTTGTCGACCGTCTGACACGACCATTTGAACGTAATCTGTGGTTCTTGTCCATGGTATCGTATGTTGCGCCGTTTATTGGTCTGTTTGGAACAATTTGGGGCGTTATGGATTCGTTTGCGTCCATCGGTGTGAACCAGTCCGTGTCGATTGGCGTTGTTGCTCCTGGGTTGGCAACCGCATTGGGTACAACGGCATTGGGGCTGATTGCGGCTGTGCCGGCGGCGATTGCGTACCAGTATTTTATTAAAAAGGTCGATAACCTGTACGACGATTTGGACGACACACGTCGTGAAATGCAATCCGCACGTAAATAAGGGGACACAATGTCGCGCAGAAGACAGAGAAATTCAGACGCCGCAATTTCACTGACACCAATGATTGATATCATGACGGTGTTGTTGGCGGTGTTTATGGTGACAACGCCCATGATGACAACGGGTATTGATTTGGACTTGCCGGCGGCGGGGCATACAACCCTGACGGGCAATGATCACGCAATTCAAATCAGTGTGGACGCATCGGGGCGGTACTATATTGGCGAAATGCAACTGTCGCGGGATGATGTGGTCAAACGCGCGATTGCAATGCGTGGTGAAAATCCGCAACTGACGATAATGATAAACGGTGATCGCCACGCGGACTATGGCGCGGTGATGTCGGTGATGGGAAAATTAAAGGACGCCGGATTCCAACGCGTTGGCCTGCGCACCCAGATGGACAAGTAAAAGTTCAGAGTGCAGAGTTCAAAGTTCAAATGGGGTGTTGCTGATGAAAAACAATATCGCAATGAAGAAAAGTGAGGCGTTTGCACTGAGAATAATAAAATTGTACAATCATCTGACGGATACGAAAAAGGAGTACGTGCTATCAAAACAAATTTTACGGTCTGGGACTAGCATTGGCGCAAATCTGGCAGAGGCAGAATGTGCAATAACAAAAAAAGATTTTCTGTCCAAGGTTTATATTGCACTGAAAGAATGTGCAGAAACCCAATATTGGTTGCGTCTGTTGAAAAATTCAAAATATTTGACCGCAACAGAATATGCTAGTGTGTACAAGGATTGTAATGAGATAACAAAAATTTTGATGGCAACAACAAAAACAATAAATTTCAGAGATTCCGAGGGCAAAACTTTGAACTCTGAACTTTGAACTTTGAACTTTATTATGAAATGCAAATTTAATATATTTAATTCTGAAAATTTGTTGATGTCCGTGATGGGGCACTTGATTGTGCTGGCCGTTATGGTGACGTCGTTTGCGGTGCTGACCCAGCGTGCAAAACTGGTTGCGCCCGATCGGATTCAGATTTATGAAATTGACCTGAACGCGGTGCGTGTCACGGGCGATGAAACGCGCCTGCATAACGTGAACGCGGACAGCGTGCCTGACGCGCCCAAGAATCAACCAGAACCCAAACAGCCAGAGCCAAAGCCCGCCCCCGCGCCGGTCGAAGAGCCAAAGCAGATTGAAACGCCATCGCTGGTCGAAGAACCCGAACCAGAACCAGAGAAAAAACAACCAGAGCCAGAAAAGCCCGTTGATGTCCAGAAGCCCGACGATACCCCTGCCCCGCGCAAAAAGACGGTTGTCCGTGTCAATCGCGAGATTGTATCATTGGACAGAACATTGACCATATCGGTGGTGGATGCATTGCGTGTGGCGATGACGCGTTGTTGGTCGATTGACACGTCGCGTTCAGACATTGGTGATATTCGTGCGGTGGCGCACCTGACGATGCGTCGTAATGGCACGGTGCGTGATGTATGGTTTGAATCTGCCGCGCGCGCGGAAACAGATCCCGCGTTTGCGTACGTATTGGACACGATTCGCAGTGCGATAAACGTGTGCCAGCCGTTCAAGATGCTGCCTGTGGGCGAATTTGACAAGTGGGAAAAGATTCAGTTGACCTTTTACCCGACACAGGGCAAGGTTATGTAAAACGCGCAGAATGGCGCGTTTTTTTTAGAGCATAGATAATAGAGCATAGATAATAGATTTTTTTACATATGTGCGCTCGCGCAACATATCGAGTGGATTGCCACGCTGCGCTCGCAATGACAGAGTTTCTGGCACGTGTGTCGCCTGCGGACTACGCATTTTATACACGCACTACTAGCACTCTTGTCATTGCGAACGTAGTGAAGCAATCCAGTAAATAAAAAAGTGCGCCATTCGGCGCAAGTCAATGACCTAGATTCCGGTGTCAAGCACCGGAATGAATCCAAGCGAAGCGCGCAGGATGCGGCAAGGACGTCAGTCCGCAGGCGACACGTTTTTAGAACGCGGTTAGTTCCCCTCCATCGGGCCCCGCAAAATTGATAAATTTTGTGGGTGTTTTCGTGGAGGGGTGGCGCGAATGCGACGGGGTGGTTGAGAGAGTGCGTAATTATGGATGCATTCTTTCTAACAAAAGACCACCTCCCCGCTACGCGGTACTCCTCCACAGGAGGAGAACTCAGTCCGCAACGAGAATGACTTTTTTATTCTAGAAACATTGTCATTGCGAGGAATGAAATGACGAAGCAATCCAGTAAATAAAAAAGTGCGCCATTTGGCGCGGCTTTACTGACTGGATTGCCACGCTGCGCTCGCAATGACAAAAGTGCTAGTAGAGTCAAGTAAAATGATAGTGGCAGAAAAAACACAGCCCGTAGGTGACACATATGTAAAAAATCTATTATCTATTCTCTATTATCTATGCTCTAAAAAAAACCGCCACGCGGGCGGTTTTTGTCAGATGCACGATAAGCCGGATTCTGTGCTGCCCATGGATTGCCATATGGCCAACCCAAGGGTAGTGAACATAATCAATCTGCACCCAATGTTACCACTGGGCGTCATGCCTTCTACCCGCCCCCTCCTTGGGACTTGTCAATGGGGGCCTATTTGAAGTTGCTGCACACAGAGATTGCCCGTTTCACTCGAATTTAATCGCTTCGTCACTGCTGCTCTAATCGTCGGATCGCTCCGCTCGGTCATTAGCCGATGTGTTGTCCCACGCAGTCCGGACTTTCCTCGGTCATGCTTGGCGCGTGACCGCTATGCTCTGTGCATCTGACGGGTGAAATTCTATCAATAATTTGTCGAATTTCAACAAAAAAGCAACTTTTGCGTATGTGGCATCTATCATCGCGCCCGCGGGCAAATAAAAATGTATTTTTTCTCTTGCGCAGGTTATGCGTTTTTTTCTAAGATAAGATACAAAAGAGAAAAAGAAGTGGGAAGAATGTCTAGAATTCTGCGTTTTTTTGTATGTTTGGGAACTTTATTTTTTGTTGGCAATGCATTTGCCGCGGGCTATTCATGTCCAGAATATAAAAAGTA
>ERZ808259.6-NODE-6-length-217079-cov-8.229449_pt1 | contig 217079 bp, 153 predicted proteins | sample MGYA00521279_ERZ808259 | MGnify/ENA primary metagenome ERZ808259 (study PRJEB31516, sample SAMN03275586) | gut metagenome | biome: mammalia-associated habitat; material: feces | host: Papio cynocephalus | place: Kenya | collected 2012-07-27 ...
GGGCATCCTTCTGCTCCAACTGGGCATCCTTCTGCTCCAACTGGGCATCCTTCTGCTCCAACTGGGCATCCTTCTGCTCCAACTGGGCATCCTTCTGCTCCAACTGGGCACCTCTCTGTTCCAGTATCGCGTCCTGTTCCGCTATCTTCTTGTCACGCATCATGATGGCGGTGTCCCTGGTCTCAATGGCCGAGAAGTACTCGTCCTCCACATTCATATCCTGTCTGAGTTTAGTATCCGAGGCCGCTGCGAGAAGGCGGTGGAGGATGTGTCTCATCTCACCGTCACCGTCATACTCACTGTCGTCTATGTTCAAGACCTGCCGGTTGTGCCTGTCCTTGCGGGTCTGGTCAAAGACTCCCAGAACCTCCACAAGGCGGTTGTTGACATGCCCGTGCAGCAGGGGTATCTGCACGATAATGCTGTCGTGCACCAGGCTGTCCACAAACGGGTCGGGAATGCCTCTCGTCACCAGCCTGTCCTCATAGTCATAGGACTTGTGCAGGACATACAGGACTGGCTCCTCGATGTCACCCACACGGTGCCCCAGGAGATAGACACTTATCATGGGGATGCCCATGCCGCTCTGGTCTCCCTCCCTAACGATGTTGTCGGGGTCGGCATACTGCGTGCCCAGGTACTGGCGGAAACGCAGTGTCTCCGTCTCGAGCCAGGTCTTCTGCAGTTCTATGAGCACAAGCTTCAGGCTGCCGTCATCCTGGCGCACCTTCGCTCCGAAGTCTATGCGGAACATGGATATCTTGTCGCGGCTGCCATTCGTGTACTCGTGCTTGCGCATCTTCACCTCGACGACCTCGCGCTTGAGCAAGGCCGACAGTACTGTCTTGGCCACGCGCTCGTCCTCCATCAAGTACTTGAACACAGAATCATAAATCGGGTTGGCCACACTGATAATCATAACGCACAAGTATTTGTTAATCTTGGATGCAAAGATAGAGTTTTATCACGAAACGGCAAAAGGCATCATGAGAAAGAAATACAGAAGGGAGGGCATGCGCACGCTGTCCGCGCGCGATGCCCTCCCCTTTCCGGCCTGTTCCCACAGGTGCGCTATTTCACCAGCACTTTCTTGCCATTCCTGATATAGATGCCGTGCCCGGGATGTGCCACCGGCTGTCCTTTCAGGTCATAGCAAGTGCCGTCGCCAGTCGCGTCAGCACTGATGGCGGGCAGCGCTGTGCCGCCATTTGGAAGAGTAATGGCAAACTCGGCCGACCAGTCCGACTGCCTACGGGCGTTAAGGCTCCGCACCTGGTAAATATAGTTCTTGGTGTTGTCCAGGTTTTCAAAGGTAAAGGCCGTGCCGGTCGTCTTGTAGATACTGGCCTCCTTCACGCGGCGGGCGGAAACCTTTTCCAAAGCGCCCTCCAGTCCAAGTTCCTCCGCTGAGAACTGACCGTCATAAATGGCCAGATGACTGATGTAGCATCGTCCGTCTGGATTGATCCTTATCTGATTGCGCTCGTCAGCGATGGTTTTGGGATGGAACACAAAGGTGGTCTCCTTGTCAAACTCAAATGGAATCGCCTCGGCATTCTTCGTCGCAAACAGCACATTCAAGTTTCCTGTCACCGAGGTTCCCTCCTTGAAGGGCTTGAGCGTCATGACCACCGTGAGCCTGCCCGTTGACATCGCCTCCTGGACAGGAGCCGTCAGATAACCGGTCTTGGAACTGGTGCCGAAGCGAAGATAGTCTGGGCTCGTGTAAAGGTTCGATCCCGAGAAACCGGAAGACAGATAACTGGAGAGTTTCTTGGAGATGTCCGAGAAGCCCGCACTCTTGCTGTAACACTTCTGGAAGTTCTCCTCCAAGAGAATTGCCTCTGAGGGGTCGCCCTGGGAAGCAAGCGACTTCAGGCTCACCTCGTAACTCTCAGCACCCTCCACAGCCGGCCAGGCAATGCTGAACGAGGTGGCGTCCGAGGCTGTCACCACAGGGACGGGGGGCGCAAGCAGAGGACAATAGGCTGTGTTGAAGGACACAAGGCCACTGGCCGCCTCGGCAATCTCCTCAACGAACTTGTGCAACTGCCGGCTTCCGTCGGTGTTGTCATTGAACAGTGTTGCGGCGGGTGAGGTTATGTCCGTGAAACTGGTCACATTTCTACTGCCCGGAAAGAGGTCGCCGGCCAGGCCGCTGGTGCTGGTCTCCACCTTGCCGTCGGCACACACCAGTCCCACACCCTCGCGCTTGCTGTCCGTGTTCACGCTGTTGGCCTCCCATGATACCTTGTCGTAATTCACATGGGTTATCATCAGCCCGTGCCCGCTCAGCGCGCTGTCGAACCCGCGCTGCTGGCGGTTCTCCAGGATATAATACTCGTCACGGTGGCCGTCGTTGTACAGGATGTAAGCCTCTGGGGCGTCCACCAGGCACTTCATGTCCCTTATCTGCTCCCCGCCTTTCAGTTCGGTGGGTGTAATCCACCCCGCCATCCAGCGCTCGTAAGCCGAATACGCGGCAGGACAAGCACTGGATATCCATTGCCCGTTATAGGACACACCATTGTAACTGCCCGACACCATCAGGTCAAAGTAGGAGAGAGAACTGGACCCGCCCGTGGAAGTGTTGTACAGGTCGGGGAAACCCAGGCAATGGCTGAACTCGTGGCATGCCGTGCCTATGCCGTCGGGAACCGTGCCCGACGCGCCCTGCAACTCACAGCTGCAGGCGTATGTGCTTATCCACACCCCGTCCATCTTGGTGCGTGTGATATGGGACTCGTGCGGCCATATGGTGTTCTCGTCGGCTCCCTGAGCCTCGCCATGTCCCGCATAAACCACGAATATCTGGTCTACCTCGCCGTCACCATCCCAGTCATACTTGCTGAAATCCACATCGGCGTTTGCCTTCTTGATGGCATCCATCACCATCTGGTAGGGGTTCGTGTCGTGGGAGCCGCTGGCACTGGGCGCGCCATACGAACTCATGGGCAAGGGCAACCTGTAGGGTCCCGCCACATCAAAGTCGATGCCGAACTCGCCATAGCTCTGCTCGCGGAAATAGTCGTTCACACTGCCGTGGATATTGTAGTCATTGAAGCCCTTCTCGTTGAAGAACCGCGAGAAGTACTTCTGCGGCTCGGGAACCGTAAACTCGTTGTCAAGGAAGTTCACCAGTATCACCAGCCCCTTTTTTGTGCCCGTGTAATGTGTGAAGTCTCCCAGTTTCGCCTTGCGGCGGATGCGATTGCTCCTGCGCGCGTTCTCGCTCCGCGCACGCTGCTGCGCACGCTGGATGTCTGCCTCGAGTTCCTTCGCCGGGATTTCCACAAAATTACCCTTCACCAGGCGATATGCCTGTCCGTCACTGGAGCGGTAATAGTGGCAGTTCTCGTCACCCGTCAGGGTGACCTGAACGCTTGTGCCGTCAGGCCTGAGCACCCACCGCTTCACGGGAAGGGCCGGCACCGCAAGCAGTGTGCCCGTGCCCAACAGGCAGGACACCACCGCGCAAATTGCTTTCTTTCTGAACATGGCTGCTAATTTCTATCTATCTATATACACTATGTCTACATTGTACCTGTTCTGTCCGAGCGCGTAAAAAGTTACGGCTTCATGTCCCAAACAGAGTACCTGTCCCCCATCCAAGGCCTCCTCTGTATGAATGCACAAAAGGAGAGGAGCGTCCTCTATGAAGGAGGACGCTCCTCTCTACTTTATCATATCTACATTATATAACCTCTGCGGGCGGGGGTTATTTCACAAGATACTCTGTGTGAAGCAGGGGCATTCTCTTGCTATTGCACTTCTTGGCCTTGAAGGGAGCAAGGCTCACATGACCCTGCTTCTTGGCATACTTCTTGACTGAGGCAGGTGCCGTGTATCCAGGAAGTACCAACTGCAAGGCAGCACTTGTGCAAGCATAGTACGATGAACTGCCCACATTCATGTAACCCTGGAAGACGGTTGTCTTCGTGTTGTCCGTGTAGAAAGCGGGGAAGGTGATAACCCCTTCCTTCAGCTCGCCCAGATAACCAGCCTGCTTCACCGTGCTGAAGTCATACTGCGTCAGGTAAGAAGCACCTATAGTCTCGAAACTGAAGTTGTCATCCACACCCAGTTCCTGGTTCTGGATATACACGCCTTCGGGATCCTCGGCATTGACCTCAAGATACTTCTCCCCCTTGTTGGGAATTGTCAGCCCGCTTTCCTTGAACGCCTGGGCATAGGGGTAAACGCCCAGCGCGTAGGGATCCATGATGCGGTAGATGCCCGGCTTCTCGGGGTTCTGGAACACCTCGACCTCATAAGTTACGGGCTTCGCGTCCTTGAAATACGCAGTCGTGACAATGTCATCGGTGTATTGGCCCATGCCCATGCTCACCCACTTGGAGCCGCCAGCCGAGTACTCGAAGTTGCAGGTGGCAATGGCCTGCACAGCATCCTCGTCCACCACCACGGCGACAATCTGAAGGTCACTGCCCAGTTCGGCGGCATCGAAAGGAATCTGGAAGTCACCGGACTTGAACTTCTCTGCCTCCAGGTTGCCGGTGAGAATGGCGTCGGCGACAGCAGACGCGTCATCGCCCTTGGCACGCACGGTCACATAAGCCTCTGAAGCGTCACCGTCCAGGGCCAGGCTGCCCACGACCTCAGTCTTTCCGGACTTGTCCACGAACACGCCCTTGTAGGTCACCTCGGCCGAGTAGCTCTTCACCTTCACGCCCGGCATGGCGATGTAGTACAGGCCATTGGTGTTGGCGTAATAACCCATATCACCATTGAAGCCGCAAATCATGCCCTTGGTCGCCCAGGTGATGACACCGTCCGCCAGCTTGCCGCCGTAGCCCTTGCTCTTCACAAGCTCGGGCGAGTTGCCTTTGGCAATGTAATAACCTGCAAAGTCGGCCAGCCAGAACGTTCCGTCACCCGAATTCCACGTCGCGCCTGTGCTTTGGGGCAGGATATACACGAAGTCGGGATCCTCGGCATGGATGTAGAGGTAGTAGGTGTTGTCGGCATCATACATCCCCTTCTCATTCAGGGGGAACTTGGCGCCATAGGGGTTCACCAGACGGTAGTAGCCCTCCACCTGGTCACACTTGTCCATCTCGGCCTCGGCCACACAGGGGTCCATGCCATAGATAGTGGCAAGGGCATCGTCGCGGAAAGTGGCAGTACCCACGGCAGTCCATGAGTAGTCACGCATCATGGTGACAGTGGTGGTCATCTTGTAGTCGGCCATCTTGGTCGTGTACTCGTTGTAGGCAGCCAGAGCCTTGTTGTACTCTGCCTGTGCCGCACTGTCGGCGTTCTCGTCCAGTTCAGAGGGCTTCTCCACCACAGGAATACCATACTCGCCGGGGTCAATGCTGAGTTCCACCACGGCCGACTCGCCCATGTTCAAGTCACGGGTCAGATGGATGTTGAGCTCGGCCGTGTTGACCCCTGCGGCAAACACCACACTGTCACCCACAACCACCAGGCTGGCATCAGAGACCTTCACCTTGAGGGGCAGCGTGTATGCGATGTCCGTCTTGTTGCGGGTGACGGTCACCTTCACGTCCTCGATGGAGTCGTCGGGCATATAGGTGTAGTTGGCAACCTTGTTGTTGAACGAGTAGGTGACAGGTGCACCCGACGCACCGCCCTTGTACGTCTCGTACACTCCATCCTCGCTGCAGGAGGACACCAGGGTGCCCACCGCTGCGATGGCTGCAAGAAACAAAGATTTATACAGTTTCATCATCTTGTGTTGCTTTGGTTATACATGTTGCTTTTAGTTCACGGGATAGATGGTGGGCGAGGACAGGTTGTCGTCCGTGGACTCCAACTGCTTGTTGCCCTCGATCTCGCTGTTTGGAATACGGTATATGAGGCGTGCAAGGTCGGTGCCCTCGCTGCCGCCCTTCCCGGCAAGCACTGTGCTGATGGCCTGCCGCTCGGCCTCCTTGGTGTCCTTGATGACATACTGGTAGGCGGCCTCGAAGCCACTGCCCCTGCGGTCGATGCCCTTGCGCAGGCGCATCAGGTCATAGTAGGACAGACCCTCGCCCCAGAGTTCTATGCGGCGCTGCATCCACACGGCCTCTTGCACAGCCTCGGCACCAGAGGCAGTCACATTGTAGCCGGGGTCACGGTAAGCGGTGGTGAAATTCTTCAGTGTAGCCAGGCCCTGCGCGGGATCTCCTGCCATGGCCTGCGCCTCTGCCAGGATGTAGTACATCTCCTCCACACGCATCAGGGGTATGTCGCAGGCGTTGGTCGATGTGCCTATCTCGTCCTTGTATGGGCCGAACTTGACCTGTGTGTAGGCGGGAGCCTTCACGTCACTGGTGAGGTACTTCTGTTGTGCGCTGTTCAGGTTGGCCGACTTCCCGTTGGCGTCCAGCCACCAGCCCTTGCGCACATCGGTGGAGTTGATTTTGTTGTACAAGTCCACGTTGACCATGCGCCATGCGCCCACGCTTGCGTAGCCATAGTTCAGGGAACCCATGTGCGAAGGCCAGTTGCAGATGCCGGTGGTCACCACGCGGTCGGTCTCGTCAATGTAGATGCCCCACATCCAGTTCTTCGCGTCGAGCTTGTTGAATCCGGGAACAGAGGCTTCCTCTGCCGAGAGGGGCGTGGCACCGCTGCACTCGATGGCCTTCTGGGCATCAGCCGCCGCTGCCTGCCAGTTCTGCATCACCAGTTCCACACGGGCACGCAGACCCAAGGCGACACCCAGGTTGAGATAACGCTTGTCGGCACGCTCCTCCTTGGTCTTCGAGAGCAGGTCAACGGCATGGTTGAGGTCGGTCATAATCTGCTCGTACACGGCACCCACCGTGGCACGCTTTGCGCCGTTGGCTCCTGCCTCGTCGGCGTTGGTGTCCAGCAGCAGGGGCACACAGGGAGCGTCCCCGTTACCCTCGTAGGTGTACTGGTAGAGCTGTGCCAGGATAAAGTAGCCATACGCACGTATGCCCAGCGCCTGGGCCAGGAAATACTGTGCCTGGCTCTCCTCGGTATCCACGCTTATGGTCTTGGCCACCGCGTTGGCGGTGAATATCTGGTTGTACATGTCCTCCCAAATCATCGCGTTCTCGTCAGCCGTGTTCTGATAATCTTTCAGGGAGACGGCTGCGCTATACCAGTTGTAGCCCGTGAAGGGACTTACCATGTCCATGCCGCGGCTGTCGGTAAGGAGCATTACCGAGGGGTAGCCGTAATCATTGTGGTCTCCCTCGTTGAAGAAACTGAATTTGGCGGTGATGGCCGAGACTGCGGCCGATGCCATGCCGGGATTCTCTTCCACGACTTCCTTCTTCTGGTCCTCGGTGACGGTGTCACCCTTGGGCGCGGTGTCAAGGTCTGCGCATCCGGCAAGCATCATGCCCGAAAACATCGCGCCGAGTAAATACTTATATGCTTTCATCTTGTTGTTTCCTTGTGTTATATGATTAGAATGTCACTTTCACTCCTCCCGACACTGAACGCAGGGCGGCATAGATGCTGTTGGTTGCCGAACGGATGCCGAGACGAGGATCCAGACCCTTGCGGGCAGAGAACAGCGCAAGGTTGTCGCCCGAGCAATAGATGCGGATGTTGTCCACCTTGATCTTGCGGAGCAAGTCCTTGGGAATTGTGTAGCCCAGCGTGACGTTGTTGATGGAGAAGTAGTTGCTGCTCACCAGCCAGCGGTCGCTCGTGGCGTTGGTGTACTGGTCGTCGGCGCACAAGCGGGGAATGTCGGTGTTGGTGTTCTCGGGAGTCCACGCCTTGAGCATGTCCTTGTGGATGTTGCTGCCTGCATCCGTACTGCTCAAATTGTTCATCAAGTCCTGATAGGTCATGTCATAGAGTTTGCCGCCAAACTGGTAGGAGCACTGCAAACCCAGGTCAAAGCCGAAGAACTCCAACTTGGTGCCCACGCCGCCAAACCAGTTGGCCTGCAGGTCGCCTGTTGCCTGGCGGTTGGTGGTACGAGCGGTAGCGTAACTTGATGTGGCATACTCGTTTCCGTTGTTGTCCTTGGCCCAATAGAGAGCCAGGCCGTTGGTCTTGTCCACGCCCGCGTACTTCACCAGGTAGTACTCATACATGGAGTGGCCCTCGCGGTAGATGCTGGAACCATCAATCAACTGGCCATCCAATTCGGGAGCGAGCTCCAGGATCTTGTTGTTGTTGTAGGCCATGTTGAAGTCGATGCCCCACTTGAAGTTCTTGGTGTCAAACACCACTCCGTGCAGGTCAAGCTCGACGCCACGGTTGCGCATGGAACCGATGTTCATGGGGATGGAGGTGTAACCGTTTGAAGGAGCCACGGGCTTGTAGTAGAGCATGTCCTTGGTGGTGCGGTTGTAGAAGTCAAGAGAACCGCTCAGGCGCTTCTTGAAGAACTCGAAATCCACAGCCACGTCATAGGCGTTGCTCTTCTCCCAGGTCAGTTCGGGGTTGGCCTTATAGGAGAGAGAGCCGTCGCTGAAGGTGCCGTTGTTTCCCGTCATCTTGTACTGGTCCACATAGGCATAGTTGTTGCCAATGTTGTCATTGCCCTGCTGGCCGAAACTTGCGCGCACCTTGAGCAGGTCTATCCACTCGGCATCGTCCAGGAAGTCCTCCTTGGCCATCTCCCACGCGGCGCTTGCGCTCCAGAAGGTGCCCCAGCGATTGCCCTTGGCGAAGCGGCTTGAGCCGTCGGTACGGAGGCTCCCGCTCACGAAATACTTCTCGTCAAAGTCATAGTTCACACGACCCAGCACACTGCGTGTGGCCCTGGAGTGCGCGAGACCATATCCACGGCGTCCGTCGATGGCGTTGTTCACGGCCCACAAGCCAGACTGGTAGAGGTTACGCCCATAAGCACTCACATACTCATACTGCCAGTCATAACTCTCATAGCCGGCCAGGATGTCGATGCTGTGGTCATCGAGGAAGCGCGTGCGGTAGTTTCCCATGTACTGCTGCGTGACACCCAACTGGCGTATCTGCAGCTGGCTGGCCTCGCCGCCGTTGGACGCGCTCTGTCCGTACTTGGAAGAGGTAGCCATGTGGTTGCGGGTATTGTCAAGGTCCATGCCTATCTTGCCCGTGAGGGTCAAGCCCTTCACAGGTGTCAGTTCGATGCCCCAGCGGCTGTTGAAGATGTCCATCAGGTACTCCTCCGTCTTGTAGGTCAGGTCACCGATGGGGTTTGACATTGACATCCAGTTGCGGGTGTAGTTGCTGGTTGTCAGGTCACCATAGTCGTAGATGGGGTTCTTGCCGTCATACTTGATGTTTCCCTGCGCGTCGCGCACATACATGGGATATACGGGGGCGACGTGGTTGATTATGTAGAACACGTTGCCCGAGCTGGTCGTGTTGTCATTCCCGTCCGTGTTGTCCTGGAGTTCGGGATAGTTGCTGGAACTGTTCACATAAGAGAGGTTGGTAGTGAACTTCAGCCACTTCTTGGCCTGGTAGTCCACGCTGAGCCGGGTGGAGATGCGGTCAAAGGATGACTTCTTGATGATGCCCTCATCACCCAGGTAGCCCAGGTTCAGGTAGTAGGAGATTTTGTCGGTACCGCCGTTCACGCCCAGGTTGTACTCCTGGCGGAACCCATGGGTGAGCGACTCCTTGGTCCAGTCATCGGGTGTGTAGGTGTACTCACCGTCGCTGTAGCCCAGCCTGGCATTGGGATTGATGCGTCCGTTTGCGTCAAAGAGGCTTTCGCCCGGAGCCACGGTATAGATGGGTATTCCCGTTGCCGAGGCCGCCTTTGCGCTGGCGTAGGCACGGGCATCGGCTGCACCCATGCCCTGAGTGTATATGGCGTTGTTGTAACGTGAGCGGTAGAGCTGCTCCATGTACTGGTTGGTGCTGGTAATCACGTCATAGTTGCCCACCTCGCGGGCACTCCCGCCCCAGGAGGCGCTCAGGGTAATCTTGGCATCCTGCCCTTTCTTTCCCTTCTTGGTGGTGATCATGATGACACCATTGGCGCCACGCGCGCCATACAGGGCGGCGGCGGCGGCATCCTTGAGCACGCTCACGCTCTCCACATCATCGGGGTTGATAGCCGAGATGTCACCCTCGTAGGCCATGCCGTCCAGCACGTACAGGGGAGCCTTTCCCGCATTGATGGAGCCGTAGCCACGGATGTATATGGTGCTGCCGGAGCCTGGCTGGCCCGTGCTCTGGAAGGCCGTCACGCCCGCCACATTGCCTGCCAGCGCGTTGCTCACGTTGGAAATCTGGCGGTTCTCTATCGTCTCGGCGTTCACCACCGAGGCTGAACCCGTGAAAGTGCTTTTCTTCTGGGTGCCGTAAGCCACCACCATCACGTCCTGCAGGTCGGTGCTCACAGGCTCCATGCTGATTTGCATCTTGCCCTTGGCCTGCACCTCCACGGACTTCATGCCCATGCAGGAAATCACCAGGGTACCGCCCTTGGCGGGAATGTTTTTCAAAGTGAACTTGCCGTCCATGTCGGTCAGGGCTCCCTTGGTGGTGCCCTTCACCTTCACGGTGGCTCCCACCAGAGGCTCGCCCGTCTCGCTGTCGACGACGGTACCCGTCACCTGCTGCTGGGCGAATGCCATACCTGCGCTCATCACAGCGCAAGCAAGGAACATAAGAATTTTCTTACCCATGTTTTTGAAAAGTTGAATTAATAAAACTGTGTTATGCTTTTTCTCTCCTCTTATGTCTCCACCTCGTGCCCCAAGGTGGAAAACACTTTTGCCGTTTTTATCTCCCTCGTTGTCGTACTATGCCAGACAGCCGTATGTTAATGGGTGCAAAAATATATGAGATTTTGTTGTCTGCCAAATATTTCTTGCAAAAAGTTGCAATTTCACCCAAAAAGCCGCCGTTAAGTCGCAAAAACCACTAAAATGGCATGTTTTTGCCTGCCCAGGTTGGCAGACAAGGCTCACTCATTTAATTTAAGTATGAACGGGGAAATGCGAAGAGTACAAGTTGAGCGGGAAGTCAGATGCCTTTCCCTAACGTCTTCAGGAGTTGATGATTGGCCTCGGCAAGTTGCGGGTCGAAAAGGCTCTTTATGTAAATCATGGTGGTGGACGTGCTGGTGTGCCCCAATGCCTTGGAGATAAGCCGCACATCGAGGTCGTGCTTGTAGGCCATGCTGGCCCAAGTGTGCCTGGCCACATAAGAGGAAAGGGGCTGGCTGGCAGAGATGCGTCTCGACAAGCATGCCAGGCTGTAGTTGTAGCGGCGAAGCTGGCTTAGGTATTGCCCGTGCGCCATTGTGGCGTCGGGAGTCTTGATAACGGGAAAGACATACTGTGTATTGCTGCAAGATTCGTACCTTGCAATGATTTCGCTCATGCATGGTTCTATTGCCACCACTATCTCCTGGCCGGTTTTGTGGCGGGCATAGTGAAATCTCCCGTCTCTGATTTGCTCCTTCCGCAAATAGGCGATGTCAACGAAAGGCATTCCCATGGCATAGAAACTGAACATGAAGATGTCGCGTGCAAAGGCAAGCGACGGCTTGTCTTCGAGGTCAAGGCGGCACAGCCGCAGGATGTCCTCCTCCACGACGCTGCGTTTGCGGGTGTGCTCCTTCCCCGTGAACACCTTGCGGAAGGGCCGCGTGTCGGCTGTCATCCGCAGGGCCACACCTCTATTATATAAGGTACGTATGGAACGCATGTAGCACGAAATGGTGTTCATTCTCAGTCCTCTGTCTATGAGCCACCTCTGGTAGCGGTCCATTTCTTGCGGCAAGATGTCGGACAGTGTCCAGTCGCCCCTTTGCCAGAAGAGTGTGAGCGAGTTGGCGGCAGTCTGGTAATTGGCTGCCGTTTTGTAGCATTTGCGTTCCTTGGCACTTTCTATCTCCAGGCGGATGAAATCCAAAGCGGCGGGTTCTTTGCGGCTGGTCTTGTTCTCTGCATGCTGCTCCCTACCAGGCAGGTGGAAGCCAAATTCTAACTTGAAATACGCCATACTATAAAATGTGTTTTGGGGATTTTCGTGCAAAGATAGCAAAAGTGTTTTCCACCTTGGGGCACGAGGTGGAGACATAAGAGGAGAGAAAACGACACAAAATTAAACTTCATTCATAATATTAATATTAAAGAGAGAGAGAGAGTTATGGAAAAAAGACTATTGACGTTTATCGCCTGCCTGTTCCTTGGCATAGGAATGGCACTGGCACAAACTCAGGTTTCCGGAACAGTCGCCTCCTCCGAAGATGGCGCACCCATTATCGGCGCACACATCAAGGTGGCGGGCACCAGCACCGGAACGGCCACCGATGTGGACGGTAAATTCTCACTGAAAGTGGCTCCGGGCACGAAACTGGAGGTAACATACATCGGCATGCAGGCCAAGACTGTCAAGGCCGCGAAGAACATGAAGATTGTATTGGACCCCGACAGCAAGTCGCTCGACGAGGTGATGGTCGTTGCCTATGGCACAGCCAAGAAGAGCGCCTTCACGGGGTCGGCAGGTGAGGTTAAGGCAAGCGACATTGATGTTCACGTGACTTCTACCGCAACAAGTGCTTTGGTTGGCAAGATTGCAGGTATTCAAGCTACAAGTTCATCTGGCGAACCAGGTTCTGCTCCTGTTATCCGTATTCGTGGTATTGGCTCTCTGAATGCAAGCTCAAGCCCACTTTATATTGTTGACGGTGCTCCTTACGAGGCAGGTGTTGCCAATATCAACCCTACGGATGTTGAATCAATCTCTGTGCTGAAGGATGCTTCCGCCAGTGCCATCTATGGTGCCCGTGGCGCCAATGGCGTTATCATTATTACTACCAAACGCGCCAAGAAAGGCCAAGATGCACAGGTGAAATTTGATGCGAAATGGGGTTCGAACTCTCGTTTGATTCCTCAATATGATGTCATTGACAATGGTGCGGAGTACCTGGAGACCATGTATCGCGCAAAGTTCAACTCTAAATATTATAACGGCAGTACAAAGGCTGAGGCTTACGCTTATGCAGACGCAACCTTGTTTGACAAAAACAATGGCGGTGTCGGCCAGGAGGCTAATGTCTATACAGTGCCAGCTGGCGAAAAGTTGATAGGTACAAACTTCAAGCTGAACCCTAATGCCGCCTTGGGCCGTGTAGATGGTGACAATTACTACACAGCAGACGATTGGTATGACGAGACTATACACAATGCATTCCGCCAGGAATACAACCTCTCTGTGTCTGGCGCAAGCGACCGTATTACCTACTATGCAAGCACTGGTTACCTGAAAGATGGCGGTACAGTTGAGAACTCTTCTTACCAGCGTTACACAGGACGTGCCAATGTTGAGTACCAGGCCAAGAAATGGTTGAAGCTGACCACAAACATGGGCTTCACACACACCGATTCTGAGACACCGTCATTTGATGTTGACACCTGGGGCAGTTCTGGCAACGTGTTTTATATCTGTAACATGATAGCCCCTATCTATCCGCTTTACCTGCGTAATGCTGATGGCTCCATCAAGACAGAGAATGGCCGTAAGATGTACACCACAAACAACGGCTCTTTCGTGGGCAATGCGGTTCGGGACAACCATTTTGACAGGGACCACACCTACCAGGACGTTTTCACGGGTCAGTGGTCGGCAATAGTCACTCCTGTCGAAGGATTGAATCTGACGGCGAACTTGAGTGCCACATCCATCAATAGCCGCCGGAATTCTTTGGCGAGTGTGTTTGGTGGTGGTAGTGGTGAGAACGATGGTAGCGCTTATGTAAGCAGCACTCGCTATTTCCCCGTCAACCAGCAGTATTTGGCTACTTATACTCACACATTCGGTAAGCATAACATGAACCTTCTTGCCGGCTACGAGCAGTACAAGTTCAAGAAACAGGGGTTGTCTGGTAAAAACAATCACCTCTTCGACCCATACATAGGTGAACTTGGCAACGCATACGGAACCTCACAAAAGGAGACATCTTCTTTAACAGACAATTATATGACTGAAGGTTTCTTTGGTCGTGCACAGTACGATTTTGACGGAAAGTACTTCGCAAGCGCTTCTATCCGCCGTGATGCTTCTTCTGTTTTTGCACCAGGTCATCGTTGGGGAACTTTCGGCTCTATCGGTGCCGCCTGGCTTATCAACAAGGAAAGTTTCTTGAGTGACGTGAAGTGGATCAACCTCTTGAAGTTGAAGGCATCTTATGGTGAGCAGGGTAATGACAATCTCTCTGGCGTTTCTTACTCCTGGCATGCTTATGCAGATATGTATTCTCCATCTTACGACGAGACCTCCAAGAACTATTCTATCGTCATGATACAAAAGGGAAATGAGAACTTGACATGGGAGACTTCCAAGGCCTGGAACTTTGGTGTGGATTTCGAGTTGTTCAAAAAACGCTTGAACGGAAGTTTCGAGTATTATGTGCGTAACACGTCAGACTTGTTGTTCTTCAAGAACTTGCCGTTGTCCTCTGGTATTAGTGTTTCTGATTATCCCGACAATATTGGCTCTATGAGAAACCAAGGTTTCGAATTCTCATTGGAGGGGGTTGCCGTAAGAAACAGAGACATGGAGTGGAGTTTGAACGCCAATATCAGCCATAACAGCAATAAGATAACCGATCTTGACCAAGAGCTGATAGGTACTGGACGAATCATCAAAAAAGGCGGTTCGGTTTACAACGCTTACATGATCAAGTATGCAGGCGTGAACCACGACAATGGTAAGGCTCTTTACTATAAGGACGACGTGGATGCTGAAGGCAAAGTCACTGGTGTAACAACAACAGAAGATATCACAAAGGCAACAAAATATGACTGTGGCTCAACTCTGCCTAAGTTTACCGGTGGTTTTGGCACCAACTTGACTGCCTATGGCTTTGACTTGTCTGCACAGTTTGCGTTCCAGTTGGGCGGCAAGATTTACGATGGTACCTACCAAAATTTGATGCACAATGGCACCGTAGCTGGCCAGGCGTTGCACAGAGACGCTTTGAAGGCATGGAGCGAAACCAACAAGGGTAGTAACATTCCACGTTTGAGCTCCGCTACTACTGATGACGCAGGTTTCGGCAGCCAGACACCATATGACCGTTTCTTGACAAGTTCAAATTACTTGTCCTTGAACAACTTGACACTTGGGTATACCTTACCCAAGAACTTGGTAAGAGCTTTGACATTCTCAAATGTGCGTGTTTACGTATCAGGTGAGAACCTCTTCCTCTTGACCAAGCGCAAGGGACTTGACCCACGCTTCAACTATGGTCTCGGTTCTATGACAAGAGGTTCTGGTAAGGCTTCAGGTGGTTATGCCGCCATGCGTTCCGTCACTGCCGGCATTTCCGTTACCTTCTAATATGGTGTGTTTTACTTAAAATTAATTCAAATATGAAAATATATAAATTGTCAGCTTTTATGTTCAGTGCATTGCTGTGGGCATCATGCTCTGACATAGACAGACAGGAATATGCCGGTGGTGCAATCTCTGGCGAACAGTCACAGCAGACGAATGAAGCCATTCCTTCTCGAACGAAGGCCAAATTCGAAGGTATGTTCACGCTACTTGGCAACCCATGCCATAATTATTTAACGCATTTCAGTTCTCTGCGTCCAGACGACTTCGGCTTCGTGATGAGTGCCATCTCCCTGGATCTCGAGGGTGCCGACATGGCCATGCAGAATAATGATTACAACTGGTTTTCGACAGCCAGCGAGTTGAGTACTCGTAACGCCAACTATGCCAACCCATACGTTCGTTATGTGATTCCTTATACTGCTATAGGTACAGCCAACGATATCATCGGTTCCTTTGCTGCCGACACTCAAGATGCAGTTGCTCTTAACATGATAGCCCAGGCAAAGGCAATACGTGCTTTCTCTTATTTGGCATTGGCACCTTACTTCCAGGGAAACTATCAGACATGCAAGGACAAGCCATGTGTGCCACTGCAGGATGGCAAGAATGACTATAACAATAATCCACGTGCCACCGTAGCCGAGGTTTATGACGCAATCATTGAAGACCTGACTTGGGCCATTGAACATTTGACAGAAGTTCGTTCAGACAAGGCACATATCAACAAGAATGTGGCATGTGGCCTGCGTGCACGTGCTTATCTCTACATGGGCGAGTATGCCAAGGCTCTTGCCGATGCGGAAGAAGCCATGAAGGGCTACACTCCAGCATCTATAGCCGATGTCAGTGTTCCAGGATTCGATGACAGTGCTGCCGCCAACTGGATTTGGACATACGACTTGACCGACGATCAAGTGGCATCCGCATCATATGGCTATGCTACCGCTGCATCTTGGTTGTCAGCGTTCTCCGGACAGGGTTATGCTCCAGCAACGCAAAATATTCCCGTCATCAACAAACTTCTTTACGACAAGATTCCTGCCACCGATGTACGCAAAGGATGGTGGCTCAACAAGGATTTGCACTCACCATTGCTCAAGGATCTCGTGTGGAGAGATTCTAAAGGTGAGGTGCTTGCCAAAGGTGATGCTATCGTTCCTCTGAAAATTGCGGACGTAAAAGAGCCTATGCTTCCTTACACGAACGTGAAGTTTGGCATGAAATCGGGGGTGGGCAGTCAGAAAAACAATTCTTCCTTCCCATTGATGCGTGTAGAGGAGATGATTCTTATCAAGGCTGAGTGTTTGGCTAAGACCAATCAGGAAGGTGAGGCCAAGAATGTGCTCACAAACTTTGTGAAGACTTATCGTGATCCTTCTTACACGATACCAACAAGCCGTTCGTTGATGGATGAGATTTGGTTCCAGCGTCGTGTCGAGCTCTGGGGAGAGGGCTTCTTCACTGCGGATGCCCGTCGCTTGGGCAAGGATATCGTTCGCTTCCATGGCAAGGATACATCCAACTTCCCTGATGCATTCACATTCAACATCAAGAACGATGATGGTTGGTTGAATCTCCGATTCCCACAGTCTGAGATGAACACCAACAAGGGGATTGTCGACAACACAGAAGGTAGTCAGCCCGTTGCGGGTCAAAACCCTGACCTTCGTGATGGTGTGACAGATTAGTTTCCATGTAATCATAAACAATAAAACGAAAAGAACATGAAGGTTTTTTTAAAGTATATATTCATCGCTTTGATGCCCATCATAGCATTGGCATCATGCGGCAATGACGATGAATACGTAGCCGGCGCCCAGGATTCAGCCGACAAGGTAGGCGTTTATTTCCCTACTACTGATGGAGGCAGCAATGACGTTGACCCTGCCGACCCTACAGAGTTTACCATTAAGGTAGCGCGCATGAACACCAATGGAGCCGTTTCTGTTCCATTGAATGTGGTAGCAAACGATGACAGCATTTTCCAAGTCCCTGCCACTGCCGAATTCAAGGATGGCGAGGCAGAGACAACAGTAAAGGTTACTTTCCCTGATGCAGCAGTGGGCACCACCTATACTCTCACCTTAGAAATTCCAGAAGAGTATGTAAGTCTCTATAAAGAAAATGGTGACAAGGTGTCTTTCACCACTTCTTACTCACGTGCGAAGTGGGATGATATGGGCGTTGGCTATTTTACAGATGGTACAATCAGCCCTCTTTTTGGAGGTGAGTTCACTATGGCCGTGGAAATAGAGAAGAATGTCGGACTTGATGGGAAAACGACACGCTATCGCTTCGACAGTCCATTTGCATATCTGGCAACTGCCAAAGATGAACTTGGGGCTTATATCGGTTATCCTTTCAATGAGGAGGGAGATTGCGATGAACAGAGTCACAAGATAATCATAACAGTTAAAGATAAGAATGCGACAATGGCTCCTGTTTATACAGGTATGAAGTGGAAGAATTATGGTGAGTTCTCCATCGGTCAGATAGTTGGGAACCTGAAAACTTCCAGTGGCATTATTACTGACACAAGCACTTATCCTCTTGGTGAGTATTCGGAGAAAGATGGTTCCATTGTTTGGCCTGCAAATTCTTTGTATGTTCGCATGTCAGAATACGATGGCGGTTCCATTTTCCTTCAGACAAAACCTACCCGCTTGTTCTTGAGCACTGATGCCTATAAGGCTTACATTGACTCCCAAACCGGGAAATAAAGGTTATATCTAACAAAAAGAGTGGATTAGTCACCATACTATCCACTCTTTCTGTATTTCTACCAAAACACATTCTCTATTCTATGATAAAAAGGTTTCTTATATTTGTAACTGTTGGCCTGCTTTCTGTTTCCTCTCTCGCAAAGAAAAGAACAGATCGAGAGTTGCTGACGATAGCGAGCCAATACTTAGGCTTACCGGCCAAAGCAGCATATAAGGCTTCAAATGTCGGCTTAAAGAAAAAACTAATCTCTGAGTATTTGGCATTGTATGGCAGGCAGGGACACGGGTTTGTGGTTTTAAGTTTAGATGATGATTTCACGCCAGTTTTGGGTTATTCTGATACTGACTTTATAGAAAACGCCATGCCATGCGGCTTTTTGTGGTGGTTGAGACAAGTGGACAAATCCCTCGAGGATAGAATGGCCTGTGCACAGACTTATCAACCTGCTGTATATGCAGCAACCACAGCCACCAACTTCATTACCACATCATGGAACCAGCAAGCACCTTACAACACATTGTGTCCTAAGATTGACAATGTCGTAGCGCCTACAGGATGTATCGCCACAGTAATGGCTCAGATTATGTACTACTATAAATATCCTGTTTCAGGAAAAGGCAAAGGCTCATATACTGTCACGACTTCTGAAGGCACTACAAAGTACACATGCGATATCAATAGTACCTATGAATGGACTAAAATGAAAAATAAATACTTACGTCCTACTGGTGACACGGACAATGCGGTAGCCACGCTCATGCGTGATGCCGGTGCTGCCAGCCGCATGAATTATCAGGCAGATGCCAGTGGTACTATCGAATGGTATGCAGCCAAGGGATTAGCCGACAATTTCAGATATGACTCTTTGGCCATCATCTGCCTACAGCGGGACTTCTACACCGACGCGGAATGGATGGATATGATACGCAAAGAAATGGAAGCAAAACGGCCTGTCCTCTATTGTGGTACTGACGAGATAGATGGAGGACATGCTTTCTTGCTCGATGGAATACAGGAGGATGGGAAAGTACATGTCAACTGGGGCTGGAGCGGAAATGGCAATGGCTGGTATGATATCAACATTCTTCAGCCTATAGCTTACGATGGGAGCGCACTCTCTTCCGGAAAAGGCTTCAGCGAAAGGCAAAGCATGGTCTTGGGCTTCAAGGCACAGGAGACTCCAAGCGCTGACGAAGAAAACACTTCGCAATGGGCCACAGACGGATATAGTTTCTATGTCGACAACAAGAAAGAGTTGCATGTCAAACTGACGAATGCCTTCAATTACAGCCATCGCGTGTTTGAGGGAAAACTGGACATCGTGCTGAAGGGCACAGATGGCAGCGGAAAACTCTATACCGACCCGATTTTCGAGACTGATGCCGAAACGCCTTATATCGATATGCTGAGTGGATTTATTTTCGGTGACAGCGATAGTAAGGAAGTTGACTATAATCTGAGTCAAGACGCAGAACTAAAGGCAATTTCTCCAGGTACCTACAAGGTGTTTGTTGGTTCTAAGTCGACAAAGGAAAGTTCCTATCAATGCCTGCGTGGTGTTGGAGGGGCTATCATTTACACACTTACCGTCGCTTCCAACGGCACTATGGAAATAACGCAGGATGCCACAACAGGTATCCCTGCCGTTTCCGTGTCACAGGATACCCCCTCTCCTTACACCTACATCTACAATTTGCAAGGCCAGGAGGTGTACAGGTCGAAGGCACAGGACTTCCGCCTCTCTGATGTTCCTGCCCACGGCATACTGATTGTCAAGCAAGGCAACAAGGCAAGAAAGGTGGTCAAGTAAAGTTTGATTCCTCCATATACAGAAAGGTGCATCCTTGCCGCCCACCATCGGGCTGCCAGGGATGCACCTTTTTCTATTACCATAAACAGCAAGCTGGCGGGCACGCTTTTGTCATTGATGGCTTCGCATCCAACCTTTTCGATGGTTGACGCGAAGCCCCCCAAAAAAAACATCACGCAAACAAGTCGTTCATTGTCACTTCACTCTGAATCATGCCATATTGCGCATTCTTTACTATTCCATATGTCGTAACCATCGTGAGATGCAAGGCCTTGTTGGTGCCTGTCGCCTGACGGAACAACTCACGACGAGCAATGAGATGCTGCATGTAAGAAGATGTTATCTCGAATGGTTGCAAGGAGAACTTCATCTCACAAAGATTGATAGTCTGGTCACGACGGTCGATAATCAAGTCTATCTGTCCACCCTCCTGCTTTCTGCCTTCTTCGTCCACTTTCGATGGCACAGACCAAGAACACACATTGCACTGTACGCCCTCAATGCCAAGCGCACGCTTGATTTGTCTTACATGGTGCAAACAAACTTGCTCAAAGGCATAGCCACACCATGCCCGATGGCTTGGCGAATCGATGGTATCAGTCCAAAAAGTCTCGTCCATTCCATTGGCATCTTTCACATATTTAAGATAGAAGAGAGAAAAAAGGTCGGTCAACTGATAGATGACATCTCTCTGCTTTTTGTTATAAGAGGTATAACGGCGAATAAAATCACAATTGCATAAGTCGTCCAAAACAGTTGTCAGATTACCATTTTCTGTGATTTTACAATCTTCTATCAATTCTTGCCTTGTCATCCCTTTAGCACGTTTCGACAGCTGCTCCACTATCTTCCGATAGTTCTTGCAGTCTTTGAACAATGAGCGGAACAAAAAGTCGAATTCACGTTTCAGCTCGGCATTTTCCTCAAAAAACAATTTGTTGATGTTCTGTGCCAAGCTCAATTTGGGCTGAAGCATATTGAGATAATAGGGCGTTCCACCAAGCATCATATAGCATTCCACTATCTGATGACGGTTGAAAGCGATGTGATTATGAGACAAAAAAGACTCTGTCTCACCTAAAGTGAAAGGTGACAAATAGATGCTTCTCGTCACCCGATTGTGAAGACCGCCCTTGTCGCCAAGCAGCTTGTTGACCATCCATGAAGTGGCAGATCCACATACTACAAGCAAGAGATTTTGGTCGGAAGCCCATTGGTTCCAAAAGAGTTCGATGGCACTGATGAAGTTGGAACGAGGAGTATCAAACCAAGGAAGCTCATCGACAAATACGACTTTTCGCCTATCGCCAAGTGACGAAAGGTAATCTTTGAGTTGGAAAAAAGCCTCCAACCAGGTCTGCGGTGTCTTTCTTTTCTTGCCCGAATAGCCTTCCAATGTCATTTTGAAATTGAAAAGTTGGTCTTTTCTGCTGGCTTGATAGGCACCTGTGATGTAAAAATCGAAATTTTCCTTGAAAAATTGCTTCACAAGGAATGTTTTTCCTATTCTTCTTCGACCATAAACAGCCACAAATTCGGGTTTGTTTGAGTCCAAGCAGTCTTGCAAAACTTGCTGTTCCTCCTTACGACCAATGATTTCTTGTATCATTACTATACCCATTTTAAGTGGAAAGCACTCCACGATTTGACGGCACAAAGATAAGATTTTTCTTTGAACAAAATAAGAAAACCATCCGAATCGTGGCGGCAACTCGTCCTTTTTTTGACTTACCGCCACATTTCAGCAAGAGAGTTCTGATGCCAAAGACATACATTCTTGCCATGCAAAATTGAGGGCTTCGCATACCAACCATAATAAGAATGGTAGACAGTGAGACCCTCAAACTATTGAAAGGAATGCCACAAGTATCCGTCATGGGTTACGACAACGGAGGATTTGCCATCATTGCCAACGATGATAAGTATCCGGCAGTACTAGGAATTTGCAAGGCCATGAGGCGTACAGGTCGAAGGCACAGGACTTCCGCCTCTCTGATGTTCCTGCCCACGGCATACTGATTGTCAAGCAAGGCAACAAGGCAAGAAAGGTGGTCAAGTAAAGTTTGATTCCTCAATATACGGAAAGGTGCATCCTACCACCGCCCCATCATCGGGCGACCAAGGATGCACCTTTTCTTATTTCCATCTCTTTCCTTATTTCCATCTCATCCAGGGCGCAAGCATCCGACGAAGCCCGGACAAGCGGGGCACGGGGAAAGGGGCAAGTGCCCGCGTGACGGTACAACGGAAGGAAGTTTTGCGTAACTTTGTGCCCGGAATACCAAACCATGCACAATGAAGACCAAAAACCATATGACAATGAGTAGAGCTATGAAGTGCCTGGCCATGCTCCTGCTGGCCATGGCTGGCAGCCTGAGGGCTGACGCACAGTGGAAGAACATCCTTGAAAACGTGGCCGGCGAGGCACTGAGCAGCGCCACAGGAAACAAGGCCACGGGCAAGGTGCTGAACGGGCTGACGGCAAAACTGCTGGGAACAGACAAGCTGAATGCCAAGAACCTGCGGGGAACATGGGCCTACAGTGAGCCCTGCATCGCCTTCGAGAGCGAGAACCTGCTGGCAAGCGTGGGCAGCACACTGGCCAGCAAGAAGGTGGAGAGCACGCTGGGCAAGCAACTGGAGCGGCTGGGATTCACCCCCGGAAAACTGGTGCTGACCCTGAATGCTGACAGCACGGGCACAGCCTCCCTGGACGGGAAGAAGGTGGAGATGACCTGGAGCGTAAGCGGCACCAACCTGGTGCTGTCATTCCCACTGACCAAGAAAAGCGTGCATGTGAACGCCAAGGTGACTGGAAACTCGCTCCAACTGGCCATGAGCGCGGACAAACTGCTGGCCCTCGCCATCGCCATCACAGAGAAGGCGGGAACCGTGAACAGCACACTGGGCACCGTGAGCAACCTGGTGAAGAACGTGAAGGGAATGCACCTGGGACTTACTTTCAACAAGAAGTAAGAGGGCAGGAAGAAAACCAAGACGCGCCCTACCGCCCTTGGGCAAGAACCCGGTGCGGCTGTCCTCAGACAAGAAGGGAGCAGAAGCATACGACGCAGGAGCATATGACTCCTGCGTCGCGCGTTTAAGGGGCTGGACACCCCGCCTTTCTTGCTGCCCCCTCCCTTCATTCAAGAGGAACCGCACCGCCAGGGCCGGGCAGGACATGACGGCGGGTAATCTTCAACCTTTTGTCTCAGTCCTCCTCAAGCAGACGCTTGAGGAAGTCATCAAGGTCATCCGTCAATCCGTCAATCAGTTTGTGATCCAGCACCATCGTCTCCTCGGTGTCGAAAACCTCCAGGTCCTGCAGTGTCTCGTGGTCTTCATCAACGAGCACAAACGAGAATGGCTGGAGGATACTCATGCGCTCCAGGGAAGGACGAAGGTCTTTGATACAGCGGCGCAGGATGGGAGCCACCTCCTCGAAGAAACCATCCAGGGGAGCCTCAATCCACTCCTCCACCACGCAGCGGTCCAGTTCCACATCGTCATCGTCGTAGGTGCGTATCTCCCCCGTTTCGGGACTCACCAGCAGGTGCAGGTCTGTCATGACTGGGTCTGCGCCTTCCGGGAACTTCGCCGCCACCTTGCGCAGCGTGCGCTCTATCTGGTGGATAGTCTGTTGGCTTGCTTTCATATTGCTTGACAAGTGGTTGTTCTATATGGTGGATTCGTTCACGGGCGGATGCCGCCTGCCTTGTCAAAGGTTGCGGCCATGGCAGTTCTTGAACTTCAAGCCGCTGCCGCAGGGGCAAGGGTCATTGCGTCCGGGCAGTTTCTCCGCCCGTGCGGGCTGCACGGGCTGCCGGTCACGGGTATCCCTTGCAGCCGCCTCACGCTGGGCTGCGCTGCCACTATCGCCGCGTGACTCCTGCAGGCGTGGCCGCTGGGGGGAAGCGGGCGCCTGCTGCTGCGGCATCCCGTCGGCCTCGGTACGCGGGCGCAGTTCGGGTATCATGGCACGCATCATGATGCTCACGCAGCGGTCGTTGATGCGGTTGACCATCTCGTCGAAGAGTTTCACACTCTCCAGTTTGAAGATGAGCAGGGGATCCTTCTGCTCGTAACTTGCGTTCTGCACGCTGTGCTTCAGTTCGTCCAGCAGGCGCAGGTTCTCCATCCACGCCTCGTCGATGGTGTGCAGCATGAGGGTCTTGTGGAAGGCTGTCACCACCGACTCGCAGTGGCTGTCGTAAGCCTCCTGTATGTTCACGCGTATGCCGTACTGGTGCTGCCCCGCTATCACGGGCACCCCGATCATCTCGTAATGCTGTCCCTCGGGGCTATCGTGTATCATGGTCACCACCTTGTTGGCGTTGGCGGCCATCACCTCGTTCTTCTGCCTGAAGCGCTCCAGCACCTTCTGGTAAGCCTCCTCGGCCAGGTCATCGGGCTTCATGGTCTCCTTCTGCTCGGCCGTGAAGGGCACCTCCATGGCCATTATCTCCAGGAAACGCTGGCGGCAACCCTCGTAGTCGTTGTTCTCGATGATGTTGCACACACGGTCCCATATCATGTCGCTGATGTCCATGCCCAGGCGCTCCCCCATGAGGGCGTGGTGCCGCTTCTCATAGACGACGGTGCGCTGCTTGTTCATCACGTCATCATACTCCAGCAGGCGCTTGCGCACGCCGAAGTGGTTCTCCTCCACCTTCTTCTGCGCGTTCTCGATGCTTCGGGTAATCATGCTGTGCTCTATCATCTCCCCGTCCTTGAAGCCCAGCCTGTCCATCACGCGTGCGATGCGCTCGTTGGCGAAGAGGCGCATGAGGTTGTCCTCGAGCGACACATAGAAGACGCTGCTTCCGGGGTCGCCCTGTCGTCCGCTTCGTCCTCTCAGCTGGCGGTCCACGCGGCGGCTCTCATGCCGCTCGGTGCCGATGATGGCCAGTCCTCCCGCCGCCTTTACTTCGGGCGAGAGCTTGATGTCCGTACCTCGACCGGCCATGTTGGTGGCGATGGTCACATTGCCCAGCATGCGCTCCACGGGCTTTCCGTCAACCATCATGGTGCCCTTCTGGCTCTGCCCGGCCAGTGCCACGATGTCGGCCTCCTTCTGGTGCAGCTTGGCGTTCAGCACCTGGTGGGGTATCTTGCGCAGGGAGAGCATGCGGCTGAGCAGTTCGCTTATCTCCACGCTGGTGGTGCCCACGAGCACAGGCCGTCCCGACTCGCGCACGCGCACTATCTCCTCGATGACCGCGTTGTACTTCTCGCGCTGTGTGCGGTACACCCGGTCGTTCATGTCTTTGCGGATGACGGTACGGTTGGTGGGCACTTCCACCACGTCCAGCTTGTAGATGTCCCAGAACTCTCCCGCCTCGGTGACAGCCGTTCCTGTCATGCCCGACAGTTTGTGGTACATGCGGAAGTAGTTCTGCAGGGTGATGGTGGCATAGGTCTGTGTGGCATCCTGCACCTTCACATGTTCCTTGGCCTCCACAGCCTGGTGCAGCCCGTCACTCCATCGCCGTCCCTCCATGATACGTCCGGTCTGCTCGTCCACGATTTTCACCTCGCCGTCCTGGATGACATAGTCGTCATTGAGGCTGAACATGGTGTATGCCTTGAGCAGCTGCTGTATGGTGTGCACGCGCTCGCTCTTGACGGCATAGTCGTTGTACACCTTGTCCTTCTGCGCCACCTTCTCCTCCTCGGACAGGTCAGAAGCCTCTATCTGCGCCATCTCGCCCGCGATGTCGGGCAGGACGAAGAGTTGCGGGTCGTCCACCTGCCTGGCCAGCCACTCGTTGCCCTTGTCGGTGAGGTCCACGCTCTTCATCTTCTCGTCCACCACAAAGTAGAGCGGATCGGTGGCCTCGGGCATGCGCCGGTTGTTGTTCTCCATGTATATCTCCTCGGTCGAGAGCATGCCGGCCTTGATGCCGGGCTCCGAGAGGAACTTGATGAGCGGCTTGTTCTTGGGCAAAGCCTTGTGGCTGCGGAACAGGGCGAGAAATCCCTCCTCGGTCATCTTCTTGTCCTTGCTTGCCTGTCCCTCGGCTATCTCCTTGCGCGCATCGGCCAGGTACTGCGTGGCCAGTTTGCGCTGCACGTCCACCAGCCGCTCCACCAGAGGCTGGTACTGCTCAAAGAGCTGGTCGTCCCCTTTGGGCACGGGACCGGATATGATAAGGGGGGTGCGCGCGTCGTCAATCAGCACGGAATCGACCTCGTCGACGATGGCGAAGTTGTGCTTGCGCTGCACCAGGTCCTTGGGGTCCTGAGCCATGTTGTCGCGCAGATAGTCGAAGCCGAACTCGTTGTTGGTGCCGAAGGTGATGTCGGCCAGGTAAGCCTTGCGGCGCTCGGCGCTGTTGGGGCGGTGCTTGTCGATGCAGTCGACGCTCAGTCCGTGGAACATGTAGATGGGACCCATCCACTCCGAGTCACGCTTGGCCAGGTAATCGTTCACCGTGACCACATGCACGCCGTTGCCTGTGAGCGCGTTGAGGAACACGGGCAGCGTGGCGGTGAGTGTCTTTCCCTCGCCCGTGAACATCTCGGCTATCTTTCCCTGGTGCAGGACGATTCCTCCGAACAGCTGCACGTCAAAGTGCACCATGTCCCACTTCACGTCATTGCCCCCGGCCATCCAATGGTTGTGGTAGATGGCCTTGTCACCATCGATGTCCACAAAGTCGTGGCTGGCGGCCAGTTCGCGGTCGAAATCGTTGGCGGTGACCACCACTTCCTCGTTGTGCGCGAAGCGCGCCGCAGTGCTCTTCACAATGGCGAACACCTCGGGGAGAGCCTCGTCAAGTGCCTTCTCCAGCGTGTCGAGCACATCCTTCTCCAGTTTGTCTATCTGCTGGAATATGGGTGCGCGGTCTTGGATGGGCGTGCCCTGGATGCTGTCCTGCAGTTGCTTGATTTGCCCGCGCAGGGGGGCGGCACTTTCCAGTATGCCCTTCTTTATTTCCTGCACACGTGCGCGCAACTCGTCGTTGGTGAGGGCCTGCACGGCAGGATAGGCCTGGATGACCTTCTCCACCAGGGGCTGGTATGCCTTCAGGTCACGCGACTTCTTGTCGCCGAATATCTTGGTCAGTATGCTTACAAAATTCATCTCGTCTGTATTGGGTTGTATTTTATATATAATGTATAAGGATGTCTCGTCAGTAATTCAATGGAGCCAGGGGACATCCGTTGGGGGCCCGTATGCGCATGGCCTGCGCCAGGGTGGGGGCCACACGGTCCACGCTGACGGGGATACGCACCTTCTCGGCCTGTATGCCGCAGCCCATCATGATGAGCGGGAAGCCCACATAGGACTCGCGGCAGAGCTGTTTCTCGTAAGTGTTCTCGTTGTAGAGCACCCATCCCGGACTCACCTGTATCATCACATCGCCCGAATGGCGTGTGTTGTAGGCATTGCGCAGTTTGCTTATGCCGGGTGTCCAGGCTCCGTTGGCCAGTCGCCGGCTAGTATATACGTCCTTTACACCGCTGAGTTGGATGAGGAAATCGGCACACCGGTCAAGCATCTCGTCCAGTTTCAGGCTCTTGTTCTCTATGAGTTTGAGATTGAGGTAAAGCTGGTTCTTGTCGGCGGTGTCGATATACTGCCCTGGGCCATAAACGGCTATCAGGTACATGTTGAGCAGGAGCTGGGCCTTGGTGATGGAGAAGACGCCTGTGGGGATACGCCACTGGCTCAAGTCATCAATGTCCTCAGCGTCGGTGTAACCCGTGCTCGTGAGCACAAAGAGGGCATTCCTCTTGCCCACGCGCTCCTCCACGGCTTGCATGAGGGAGGCTATCTGGCGGTCAAGGCGGGCATAAGTGTCCTGCATCTCCACCCCGTAGCGGGAGACTCCCTGGTGCTCAAAGGTGCCTGCGTAAAGGGACACACTGAGCAGGTCGGTCTGGCTGTCCACGCCCAGCCGCGAGTGGTCCAGGGCATAGCGTGCGAAGCGCACCACCTCCTCGTTGACACAGGCACTGGACTTGTAACTCACGAAGCGCCGGTCGCCGGTGAACTTGTGCCTGAAAGGTTTCTTCTTGCCCCGCTCGCTGAAGTAGGCGAACCGGTCCACCGAGTCATTGAGGGGTGTCCATTCCACCCCGTCGACACGCACGGTCAACGAGGAGTCCCGCTCATACTCGGCGGCCCACTTGGGATACTCGCCATAATAGGAGGAGGCGTCCCACCGTCCCGTATAGTCATCTATCCAGAACGCACCGTCGGCCGCATGCCCGGCCGAGAGGATGGCCGACTCCCTGTCGGGAGCCACGCTGAGCACGACGCTGCGCCCGTCAGTGGCTATCTTCAGCTCATCACCAATGGTGCTCACGGCCAGCGACGCGGGCGAGCACTTGTCGGCGGTAAAGTGGCAGGAATACTTGTCATCGGACACACACTGCACGGGGCAGAGCGACTGGCGGTCGAGCCACCTGGTGCCCACGATACCGTTCTCGTAAGGGCTGGTGCCTGTGACCAGGCAGGCCATGGCCGAAGCCCGGTCGGGTGCGTTGAACGGGTACTCGGCCTGGGTATATACACGCCCCTGCTCCATAAGCCTGATCAACCCATCCTCACCGTAAAGGGGCAGGAAGGCCTGCAGGTAATCGCTGCGCAACTGGTCGACTACCACATTGACCACCAGCCTGGGAACGCTGGTGGCGGTCTGTGCCTCCGCGCCCATGACAGCCATCAGCGTCATGAGTGAGCAGAGCAGTCTGTATCGCGTTATGGTGCTGTTCACTTCCTCTCCCTTCTGCAGCATACACAAAAGCCTATCGGCCTTGTGAGCAAACTCATGGTCAAAGGTACAACTATATTCCCGAAATCCTGCGGAATAAGCGGACAAAACAGCAGGAACAGAGCCAAAATGCAGAAATAGGCAGTCCACCAGCGCGCCTGCGTCCTGCCCTTTCCCCACACGACAAAGCCCACACCCAGCAGGGCAAGGGGATTGAAAGGCCACATCAGCCAGTTGGAATCCACACCTGGATGTGCGGAGAAGAGGAACATGAACAGAAGCAGCGTGCCGGCCAGCCCCTGGGCGAGCAGCAGGAGCGCGCTCCACCATTTGCACACGCGCCCGGCCAGGCACTCCACCAGCACCACCAACACGCACAAGGCAAAGAATCCCCAACCCGCCTGACGGGGCGAGAGGGGGAACCCGCGCTCCACCGGAACATCCCTGCCAGGCGTGAGCACCCGGGTCTCGGCCACAAGCGGGCGCACCGATCCGTCCTCGGCATGCACCTGGGCCGTGGAGAGATAGTCCATCATGTACTCGGGTGCAAACATCAGGAGGCGGTCGGAGACCATGGTGTCCATATCCGCTCCCAGCAGGAAGTCACAGCCCTCGGCGGCCCAGGGGTGTTCCTGCATATAGTGATGCAGCACATCGCGAGTGGTCAGCTCGGGGCTACGAGAGGCATAGACAACACATCCCTGTACCCCGCCCTCTATCACGTCACGCACCCTGGTGGTGCAGTTGTTGTAAAGATAGTTGTAGCGATAGGTGGAGTTTTCTGGGGCACAGTTGTCTATCAGCGCGCACATGATGGCATGAGCCTCCGGCTGGCTGAGCGACAGCACCTGCTCGGTGACACGGGAGCCGCGTTTCTCGTAGGCGGCGAGGAAGCCACGGAAGGGTGCCGGCTCAAGCATATAGTCACACTTGCCCCGCATGAAGCGCCATATAAAATGAGGCTGGCCAAAGGAAAACACGCCATAGTTGTACACCATGTCCAGCCCCTCCGCAAGAGACGTGCAGCGGATGGCGGTGTGCCCATAGAGCGAATAGACTTCCTGCCCGGGCGAACAGGTGAGCACACTCAGCTGCAAGTCGGTAATTGGGGCAGGCTTCTCTCCACAAGAGTCGGGCAACTCACTGCCCTCGTCTTGTGCCCGCAAAGGAGCCTGCGCCAGCAGGGCCATAAGGCAGGCAATGATCATTGTGTATATTCTCGTCATGCTGCAAAGGTAGTACATTTCAGACAAAGGAGCACGCACGGTCAGCCATAATCGCAGCATACTTTACTATTAGTTCGTGCGCGCACAAACGCGCGGGGGACGAACCTGCACGGCAAGAACTCCCGTTTTGGCACGTACACCCACATTATACAGCACATTAAGCCTTTTTTCGGACGAAAAGTCATACCTTTGCAACGATGAAACTGATTGTTGACATAGGCAACTCGGCCGCCAAACTGGTGGCATTCGACGGGAACGAGCCTATAGAACAGATAAAGACCCCAGGCAACACACTTGAGGGAATTGACAACTTCACGCGCAAGTACCACTTCACGCGAGGCATTGTGGGCTCTGTGACGGACATCACGCCCGAAGCCGGGGCGGCACTGGACGCCCTGGACTTTCCCATGATGAGGCTCACGGCCGACACGCCCGTGCCCATCACCAACCACTACCGCACGCCCCGCACGCTGGGAGCCGACAGGGTGGCCGCCGTGGTGGGGGCGCGCGAACTGAAGCCCGACGAGAACCTGCTTATTATCGACGCGGGGACATGCATCACCTACGAGATGGTGGACAGGCACGGGAACTACTGGGGCGGGAACATCGCCCCGGGCATGCAGATGCGGCTCCACGCCCTGCACGAGTTCACGGCGCGGCTGCCCCTGGTGGACGCCGACGGCGAGGTTCCCGGCATGGGCTACGACACCGAGACCGCCATACGCGCGGGCGTGCTGCGCGGGATGAAATACGAGATCGAGGGCTACATCAAGTCCCTGCGCGCCAAGTACCCCAGCCTGCAGGTGTTCCTCACGGGAGGCGACCGGATAAACTTCGACGAGGGCATCAAGAGCATCACCCTCTCAGACAAATACATCGTCCCCAGGGGACTGAACAAGATACTGGATTACAACTATGACAAGAAATAGCCGAAAGACAGCCATGCTGGTCATGGCGCTCCTGGCGGCTCCGGCCAGCGGGCAGACGGGCGGAAGCAACTCGCCCTACTCGCGGTTCGGACTGGGCACACTGGCCGACCAGTCGCAGGGGTTCAACCGCAGCATGGGCGGTGTGGGCATCGCCCTGCACCAGGGCAACAGGGTGAACATGCTGAACCCCGCCTCATACGCGTCCACCGACTCGCTCAGCTTTATCCTGGACGCGGGCATGACCCTGTCGGCCGGGCGGGTGGAGAACGCCCACACCAGCGTCAACGTGAAGAACTGCCGCCTGGACTATGTGAACGCGGCCCTGAGACTGAGACGCGGCCTGGGACTCTCCTTTGGCTTCGTCCCCTACAGCACCATCGGCTACAGCTTCCAGAACGAGAGACTCGTCACCAACGACGAGACCACCACGCAGCCCATCAGGACCACCACCACCTATGCGGGCGAGGGGGGGCTGCACCAGGCCTACATCGGACTGGGATGGCGCCCCGTGGGCAATCTGTCCATCGGCGTGAACGCGAGTTTCATGTGGGGAAACTATCACCACGCCATGGCGCAGACCTTCACCGAGGGCACCTCGAGCAGCAGCGACTACAGCGGGCTCAACTCGGTGCATGACGCCGACCTGAAGACCTACAAGCTGGACTTCGGCGCGCAATACCCCATACGCCTCAGCGCAGCAGACTGGCTCACCGTGGGCGTGACGGCGGGACTGGGGCACAAGATCAAGTCGGACGCCACGCTCACACGCTACACCAGCACGGGCGACAGCACACAGGTGACCGCGCACTCGCCCTTTGACCTCCCCTACTCCTATGGGGGCGGACTGGCCTGGCAGCACAAGAACACCCTGCTGGTGGCAGCCGACTACAAGATGGAGCAATGGGCCGACTGCCGCACCCCGCACAGCAGCACAGCGGGTGGAGAACTGACCTATACGGGAGCGAAGGGCGAATACCTGAACCGGTCGCGTGTCGCCGTGGGCGCGCAATACACGCCTGACCCCACCGACCGCCACTACGCGAGACGCATGCAATACCGCGTGGGAGCCAACTACTCCACACCCTACCTGCGCGTCAACGGCGCCCGCGGCCCCTACGAGGTGCGAATCTCCGCCGGACTCGGACTGCCCATCACCAACAAGATCAACAACCGCTCGGTGGTGAACATAGGCATGCAATGGCTGCGCCGCAAATCCGCAAGCGCGGGGCTTGTCACCGAGGACTACTTCCTGGTCAACGTGGGCATGACCTTCAACGAAAACTGGTTCATGAAGTTCAAGATACAATAACACAGGAAGATGCCGCATCGGAAAGGGACTCCCAGAAGCCGCCTGCACCTGGTGCTGGCGGCATTGTCCGCCGCACTCACCTTCTCCTGCGAGCGGGAGACGGAGCATGTGGCCGAGGCCGTGAGCGACTCCGACTCCCTGCCCATGATGCACGCCACGGGCATCAACACGCTCATCTCCGACTCGGGGGTGATGCGCTACCGCATGGTGGCCGAGGAGTGGGACATCTACAGCAGCCCCAGCCGCCCGGCCACCTGGAAGTTCATGAAGGGCCTGTTCATGGAGCGGTTCGACGAGCACTTCCACATCGACCTTCTCGTCCAGAGCGACACCGCCTACCTGCACGGACAGCGCACCTGGGAACTGCGCGGGCGAGTGGTCATCCGCAACATCAAGGACGAGGTGTTCCGCACAGAGGAACTCTTCTGGGACATGAGCACCCACGAGATATGGAGCCACAAGCACATGCGCGTCACCACCCCCGAGCGCGAACTCGAGGGCACAGAGTTCCGAAGCAACGAGCAGATGACCAACTACAGCGTGAGCAACTCCTCGGGCGCGTTCCCCGTGGAGGACACGCAGGACGAGCCGGCCGCCGACACGGCCTCCATGCCCAAGGACACGGCCCGGACAGCCACGCCCCAGGAAGCCCCCAAGAAGCACACCCCACGGGACCGCGGCCACGACCGCAAGAGTACCGGGGGCATGCGTTTCCCGCCCGCGCCGGGCAAGAGATAGCCAAACAAGACAATGAGCACTGACACACAACTTACCATACAGATTGTCATCGTACTGATGTTCTCCGCCTTCTTCTCGGGCACGGAGATAGCCTTTCTGTCAAGCAACAAGCTGCGCTTCGAGATGGACCGCGAGCGGCAGGGGTTCACGAGCCGCCTCATCGACACGTTCTACAACCACTCCAGCGACTTCATCTCCACCATCCTCATAGGCAACAACATAGCCCTGGTCATCTACGGCATGCTGATGGCCAGGCTGGTCAACGACACGCTGCTCACCCCGCTGGGCATACACCACCCCGGCGGCAACTGCCCCAACGAGGCCGTGTGCCTGCTCACACAGACCCTGCTGGGCACGGCCATCACCATCGTCACGGGCGAGTTCCTGCCCAAGACCCTCTTCCGCATCAACCCCAACCGCATGCTCACCGTGTGCGCGCTCCCCGCCTACGTCATCTACATCCTGCTGTGGCCCGTGAGCAAGTTCACCAGTTCGCTCAGCAACCTCACGCTGCGGCTGCTGGGCCAGAAGCCAAGCGAGGAGACCACCGACAAGACATTCAAGAAGGCCGACCTGGACTACCTCATCCAGAGCAACATCGAGCGCGCCGAGGAAGGCGGCGGCATCGAGGACGAGGTGAAAATCTTCCAGAACGCGCTTGACTTCAGCAGCGTCAAGGTGAGGGACTGCACCATCCCGCGCACGGAAATCAAGGCGGTCGAGGAGCAAACCGACACGGCCACGCTGCTCAACGCCTTTGTGGAGAGCGGGCACTCCAAGATTATCGTCTATCACGAGGACATCGACAACATCACGGGCTTCATCCACAGTTCCGAGATGTTCCGCCTCAAGGCAGGGGACGACTGGCGCAAGTGTGTGCGGGAGATACCCATCGTGCCCGAGACCATGAACGCCCAGAAGCTGCTGAGCACATTCATCAGCCAAAAGCGGTCCATCGCAGTGGTGGTGGACGAGTTTGGCGGCACGAGCGGCATCGTGACCCTTGAGGACCTGGTGGAGGAGATATTCGGCGACATCGAGGACGAGCACGACAACGTGACGTATGTGGCCAAGGACCTGGGCGAAGGCGAGTACTTGCTGTCGGGCAGGCTGGAGATAGAGAAGGCCAACGAGACACTGGGGCTCGGACTGCCCGAAAGCGACGAGTACCAGACAGTGGGCGGGCTCATCCTGCATGAGTACCAGAGCTTTCCGAAACTCAACGAGGTAATCCGGATCGGGCACTGGGAATTCAAGATTATGCAGAAGACAACGACCAAGATTGAACTTGTGAGGCTGAAGGTGCTCGACTGAAGGAGACGTTTTGGGCCGGCGCGCCGCACTTTTCACACCGCAGGAGGGGAGAGATCGACAAATTATTCATAACTTTGTATGCTTGTTGCAAGCAAAAAACAAAACAATAACATATATAAGCAATGGCAGCATTACAAAAAATCAGAAGCAAGGGCAAGATTGTCGTCATCGTGGTGGGACTTGGCCTGTTCGCCTTCATCGCCGAGGAGTTCGTGCGCTCCCTGACGTACACGCAGAGCGAGAACCACCAGCGCATCGGCACTGTATATGGCGACCACATCAGCCAGCAGGAGTTCAACAACATGGTGGAGGAATACAGCGACGTGATGAAGTTCACCAACGGCATCACCTCCCTCAACGACGAGCAGACCGCCATGCTGCGCGACCAGGTGTGGCAGACCTATGTGAGCAACGAGCTCATCGAGCACGAGTGTGACAAACTGGGACTCACCGTGACTGACGCCGAGATGCAGAGCATCATCAACGGCGGGCGCAACATGATGCTTGCACAGACCCCGTTCCGCAACCAGCAGGGGGCGTTTGACGTGAACCAGCTGAAGCAGTTCCTCGCCCAATATGACGAGATGATGGCCAGCACCGAGGTGGGCAACGACGTGAAAGAGCAGTACACCCAGATATACAATTACTGGAAGTTCGTCGAGAAGACCATCCGCCAGCAGACGCTCGCCCAGAAGTACCAGGCTCTCCTGGCCGGGACGGTGAAGAGCAACCCCGTCTGCGCCAAGGCAAACTTTGAGGGGCGCGTGAACGAGAGCACCATCCTGATGGCCGCCCTGCCCTACTCCAGCGTCAAGGACGAGGATGTGAAGGTGAGCGACGCAGACCTCAAGGCCAAGTATGCCGAGTTGAAGGAGATGTTCCGCACCACACAGGAGACACGCGACATCAAGTATGTGGACGTGGCAGTGACCGCCAGCAAGGCCGACGTGGAGGCCCTGGACAAGGAGATGCGGGGCTATGCCGAGTCCCTGGCCCAGGGTGCCGACGCAGCCAAGACCGTGCGCGAGTCAGGCAGCACCGTGCCCTACAGCCAATTGCCCATCAGCACCAAGGCCATGCCCCGTGACATCGCGGCGGAGGTGGACTCCATGGCCGTGGGCACGCAGAAGGGCCCCTACACCAACACGCAGGACAACACGATGAACATCATACGCCTCATCGGCAAGGTGACCCGTCCCGACTCGGTGGAGATCCGCCAGATAGCAGTCCCCGGAACCGACATCGTGGCCGCCGGGCTGACAGCCGACAGCATCATGCAGGCCCTGAACTCGGGCACCGACTTTGACTCCATCGCCAAGCGCTACAACCAGCCCGGGGCCAAGACCTGGCTCACCGGCGCGCAATACGAGGGCATGACAATAGACGAGAACAACCGCAAGTTCATCGAGACCGTGACCACGTCACCCGTTGGCAAGTACAACAAGGTGGTGCTCGACGGCCAGGGCGTGGTGATTGTGCAGGTGACCGCCCAGAAAGCGATGACCACGAAATACGACCTCGCCGTCATCAAGCGCAGCATTGACTTCAGCAAGGAGACCTACGGAAAGGCATACAACAACTTCAGCAGCTTCATGGCAGGCAACCGCAAGGCTGCGGACATCGAGGCCAACGCCGCCAAGGCCGGCTATATCGTGCAGACCCGCAACGCCGTGAGCAGCAGCGAGCATTATGTGGCCAACGTGCACAGCACCCGCGAGGCCATGCGATGGATATTCAACAAGGACACCAAGCCGGGCGACGTGTCACCCCTCTACGAGTGCGGCGACAACGACCACATGATGGTGGTCATCCTGACAGGCATCCACAAGAAGGGTTACCTGGCATGGGATGACGAGCAGGTGAAGGACTTCCTCACCACCGAGGTGCGCAAGGACAAGAAAGCCGCCCTGCTGCAGGAGAAGATGAAGGGAGCCAAGAGCATCGCCGACGTACAGAAGATTGCCGGCGCGGTGACAGACACCATCAGCCACATCAACTTCAACAACAACGCCTTCGTGAGCAAGGTTGGCCGCAGCGAGCCCGCGCTGAGCGGTGCCGTGTCGGTCGCCAAGAAGGGTGACTTCAAGTCGGGCGTGAAGGGCAATGGCGCCGTGTATGCCTTCCAGGTCATCGCCCGCACCAAGGCCGAGGGCAAGTATGACCAGAAGGCCGAGGAAGCCCAGGCGGCCCAGGGCATGACGCGCGGCCTGGCCAGTTTCACCAACGACCTTTACCTGAGGGCCGACGTGAAGGACAACCGCTACCTGTTCTACTGAGCACGGGCAACAGACAGCACAAGAGGCTGCATCGCACACCGGCGATGCAGCCTCTTCGTTTTTAGGGGTACTGAAAGTCCCTTCCCGGCCTGCCCCGGGGGAAGGAAGCAGCAGCAAGAGACCACTTCCCGGCCTTCCCCAGGGGAAGGAGCAGCAGCGAGAACCCACTTCCCGGCCTGCCCCGGGGGAAGGAAGCAGCAGCGAGAACCCACTTCCCGGCCTTCTCCAGAGGGGAAGGAGCAGCAGCGAGAGCACACTTCCCGGCCTGCCCCGGGGGAAGGAAGCAGCAGCGAGAGCCCACTTCCCGGCCTTCCCCAGGGGGAAAGGAGTAGTTTCCTTGGTTTGGAGCTTTAATAAATGCAGCGCACTGCGATGGCGGATGCAGTGCGCTGCGATGGCAGATGCAGTGCGCTGCGTTGGCAGATGCAGCGCGCTGCGTTGGCGAATGCAGCCGCATGCGTTGGCAGATGCAGCGCGCTGCGTTTATGTCCCCTCCCCCCCTGGGGGAGGCTGGGAGGGGGCTCGCTGCTCCTGCCTACTCGTTGCTCCTGAGCGTCTCCACGGGGTTGGCCGAGGCGGCACGCCACGTCTGCCACAGGATGGAGAGCAGGGCCACCAGCAGGGTGACGAGGGCGGCGACGGGCAGCACATACCACGGGAACGGAATCGCATAGTGGAAGTCCTGCAGGTAACGGCGCATGAGCCACACGCTCACTGGCGTGGCCAGCACGATGGCCACCAGCGTGGTGAGCACATAGCGCAGGGACAACCAGCCCACCACAGCCCACTTGCCATAGCCGAACACGCGGCGCAGGGCTATCTGCCTGCTCTGCTGCGCGGCGAAATAGACCGACATGGCCAGCAGGCCAAGGGCTGAGATGAGGATGGAGATGAACATGAACACCAGCACGAGCATCATGGTGTTGTGCGTACCCGAAAGTTCCTTGCGCAAGTGGTCCTGCACATATTCGGCATTGCCCTCAAGCGGCAGTCCGGTCAGTTCCTGGGCGGTGGAGGTGTAGGTCTTGTTCACCGCCGCGAGCGCGTCGGCCGGGTCGCCCTGCGCCTCGATGACCATGTCGAAGATGTAGTCATAGTCCTGCGGGATGAGCGTGAGGCAGTTGTGGCTGTCGTCCATGGGATTGTCCATGGCAGAGTTCACGTTGTAGTCGGCGATGACTCCGCACACCCGCGTGGCCTCCTGGCCTTCCCGTGCCGTCTCCACATAGGGGTTCTGCCGGCTCACATTATAGCGGCGGCGCGTCTCCTCGGTCACGAACTCCATGCCGGGAAGCGGCTGCGTGTATTGGTCCACGACGCGGAAGCCCAAGATGCTGAATGTCACTGAGTCAAGGCGTGAGCGTCGCATCCACGACTGTTTCTCGCCCTCCCGGTGCACGCCATCGTGGCCGCACGCCCAGGGGACTGACGCGGCCATGCCCACGCGGCGCACCTGGGGCAGACTGGCCAGGCGGTCACGCAGCATCTGCTGGCGGCCTTTGTCCAAGCCCAGCGCCCACGTCCTCAGGGTGATGATGCCCCCGGTGCGGTAACCCGTGGGGCGGTTCAGCATGTGCCTCATCTGCAGGGTCATGCAAAGGCCAGCCGACACCAGCACCATACTGATGGCACTCTGCACCACCATGAACACGCGTCCCAGCACCATCTTGCTGCGGAAGCGGAAGTCGCCCCTCACCACATCAATGGGCTTGATACGCAACACCAGCAGGGCCGGCACGATGGCCGCGAGCAGGGAGACGAGCACAATCCCGGCCAAGGCCACGGCTATCGAGAGGGCATCGGTGGGAAACTTGATGCTGGCCGTGAGCCAGTCGTCGAAGAGTGGGCGGAAGGCAAAGGCCACCAGGAAGCCCAGCAGGGAGCAGAAGGCGGTGAAGAGGAGGGACTCGGCCATGTAACGCCTGAGCACACTCCAGCGGGTCTCTCCCACCAGCTGGCGCGTGGCCATCTCACGCGCGCGCCGCCCCGTCTGCGCCACGGTGAGGTTGACATAATTGATCAGGGCAGAGAGGAGCAGCACCAGGGCCACCACCACCAGGGTAAGCACCATGGTGCGGTTGCCTGAGCGAAAGGGGTCGTACTTTTCGATGGACGAGAAATAGAGCTCACTCACAGGCGTGAGTGACGACCCGTAGAGGAAAGCCCCGTCACTGCCGTCGTCCTTCCACCAGTCCCAGTAGCCCTTGTAGCCCTTGAGCAAGTCCCGCTCCACCTGTGTGGGACTGGCTCCCGGGGCCAGGCGCACGAAGGTGTACACACTCCCGAAATTGTCCATCTCGGCCACCATATCCTGGGCCTGGGCGATGGGCAGCAGCATGTCCTGGGGCATGAGGATGCTGGAGGCGTCCTGGTCGGGCATCACGCCCGTGACACGCAAGCGCAGGCGGTGCTCCTTGTCCTTCTGCCATGTGAGTGTCTTGCCCACGGCATCGGCTGTTCCAAATGCCTTTACGGCAAAGCTCTCGCTGAGCACCACCGACTCCGCGTCCCGCAAAGCCTGCCGTGTGTTGCCCCGCAGGAGCGGCATGCTCATGTAAGCGAAGAAGTCGGCATCCACGGCCGATGCCTTCACCTGGTAATACTGGTCACCCACCTGCACGTCCTGGCTGCCAAGACGGCACAGCCGGGTCCACGAGGCGATGGAGGGTATCCGGGCCAGGATGTGCTTGCCTGTGCCCATGGTCATGCCCACAAAGTCGCTCGCTCCAATGGCATATATGCTGTCATAGGAGGGGCTGGTGCGCCCCACAGTATATTCCGTGCGGGCATAGGATCCCAGCAGGATTACGAATCCCAGCGCCACGGCAAGGCCGAAAGCCTCGATGGCGGTATAGAGCTTGTTCCTCTGGAGGAACTTGAAGAATGTTTTCATATTATCCGGTTATACGTTTTTATGGTTGTGGGGGGACACGGTTGTGGGGACAAGGACCTCGGAACCGCCACTACAGCACATTGGACTCCAAGCCAGTCACCACCTGCCCGTCGAAGAGCTCGACGGTGCGCTGGGCAAAGGCCGCGTCGTGCTTGCTGTGCGTGACCATCACGATGGTCACTCCCTCGCGGTTGAGCTGCTCCAGCAGTTCCATCACCTCCAGCCCGTTCTTGGAGTCCAGGTTGCCCGTGGGCTCATCGGCCAGCAGGAGCGTGGGCTTTGTGACCACCGCACGCGCTATGGCCACCCGCTGCTGCTGACCGCCCGAGAGCTGCTGGGGATAGTGGTGGCTGCGGTGGCTCATCTTGAGCTTGCGCAGTATCTCCACCACCCTCTCCTTGCGCTCCCCGGCGGGGACGCCCAGCGCCTTGAGCGGCAGTTCCACGTTCTCCTCCACATTGAGCTCGTCGATGAGGTTGAAGCCCTGGAACACGAAACCGATGCGCCCGCGGCGGAAGAGGGTGCGCTCATGCTCCCTGAGGCTGCCCACCTCCTGCCCGTCCAGCCAGTACTGGCCACTGGTGGGATTGTCCAGCAGGCCCAATATATTAAGTAATGTGGACTTGCCACAGCCCGATGGGCCCATGACGGCGACAAACTCGCCGTCACCCACCTCCATACTCACCCCGTTGAGGGCATGGGTCTCCACCTCGTCCGTGTGGAACACCTTGGTCAGATTCTCTACCTTGATCATCCTTCTATAATCTTTATTCCGGTTACTCTTTCGCGTTGTTTACTGGCACAAAGGTAGGGTTTCCCGGCAGAAGACGCGCATGCGGGACGCTTCCCGAAGCCCGATTGGGTGAAATTCACACACCACGATGTATGATTGTCATACACATTTGACGTACCTTTGCAAAGGCATGAGGCGGAGAGGCTTCCCTGGCCACAGGGTGCGCGGCCTGGCTCGCCCGGCACACAGCCGCAAGGGTGGAACGCCCACACGCCGCCTGCCAGAGACCCGGGCGAGACGGACAAGGCACAGGGGGAGGCTCGCCCAAGAGCCAGGCGGCCTCATAATCCCATGCCCACGAAAAACCTTATCACCATGTCGCAATACGGAACCATCGTCATAGTGGACGACAACCCTGCCATCCTGACCGCGCTCAAGATTTGCCTGGCCGGCACCTTCGGGCGGGTGGTGACCCTGCCCTCGCCCGAGAGCCTGCCCACACTGCTGCAACAGGAGAAGGCGTCTGTGGTGCTGATGGACATGAACTTCACCCTGGGGATGAACACCGGGCAGGAGGGACTCGCCTGGCTGCGCACGCTCAAGCGCCTGCATCCCCATCTGCCCGTGGTGCTCATCACGGCCTACGCCGATGTGCGGCTGGCCGTCAAGTGCCTCAAGGCGGGCGCGGCCGACTTCGTGACCAAGCCCTGGGACAACGAGGAACTGCTGCGCACGCTGAAGGACGCGATAGACAAGTGTGAGGAGATTCCCTCGCTGGACGAACTGGAGCGTAGCCATGTGCTGAGGGTCGTGGACCACTGCCACGGCAACATCAGCCGGGCTGCCGAGCTGCTGGGCATCACACGCCAGACACTCTATGCCAAACTGCACCGCCCATGAGCCTGCCCTGCCTGACATTTGCCCGGTGGAGCGAGGCCGCCTCCACATTGCTGCAGACCCAGGTGGCTGTGCCCGCGTGGCTGCTCCTGCTGGTTCCCGCTGCCCTACTCGCCATCTGGCTTGCCATCCGCCACCGGCACCAGAAGTCGCTTGCCGCCAAGGCATGGCTGACAAGCGAGGCCCTGCGCAACGAGGACTACCAGTTCCGGCTCTCCTGCCGGGGGCTCCCGGCAGGGGAGCGCGCGCTGATGGACGCGCTCAACAACATGGGGCAAGAGATAGGAGTCCTGATGAACAAGCATGAGGTAGAGTCGTGGAAGAAGTTGACCCGCGTGCTCACGCATGAGATTATGAACTCCATCGCGCCCGTCTCCTGCATCACCCAGGCGTGGCTCAATGACCCGCAGGTCAAGGGCTCGCCGTACGAGGAGGGGCTGAGAGCCATAGGCGAGACCACAGCCTCGCTGGCAGCCTTTGTGGAGAGCTACCGCAAGATGAGCCAGCTGCAGGAACCCGTGCCCCGCGAGGTGAGCCTGGCCGAGGCGGCAAGCAGCCTGCAGGCCATGTACCCCCAGGTGACTTGGCAGGTGCAACTGGCCGGCGCCCCCACCGTGTGGACTGACCCGCACCTCCTGCACCAGATACTGGCCAACCTGGCCAGGAACGCCATAGAGGCAGGGGCGCACCGCATCGGCCTGCACTGGCGTGACGCCCTGCTCGTCAGCAACGACGGACAGCCCATCCCCACCGACGTGCGCCGTGAGATATTCATCCCCTTCTTCACCACAAAGCACACGGGAAACGGCATAGGGCTCTCCTTCTCCCGCCAGATAATGGCCACCCAGGGAGGAGACCTCTGTCTCCTCGCCGTTCCGGTGAGCGGCTACCACACCACCTTCGCGCTCTCGTTCCCCCGCAAAGGCGTTCTCCCATAAAGCGGAAACTGACCCGCATATCCCCCACACACGCCGCCGCACGGAAGAGGGGGGAGGGCACCATTGCATTTTCCGCCACCACATCCGCACCGCCGGCAGCCCGCCGAACCCCATCCCGACCGCCACAAAAACACAGGACGCGCTCCTGCCCGGCGGGGGAACACAAAGGCGGCACAATACGAGGCCTTATGGGCGGGGCGATTAACCTAAACGACAAAAAAACGCCTAAACGGCAAAACGAAAGACCATCCAAACCACAAAGCCAAGCGATTCTGACAATTAGAACATTTTTTCACGGGAAAGATACGGGCCCATATAAACTTCCTTCACTTACTTTGTACGCAGAAAAACTCTGTCGGAAACAGAAAAGCATACAAACATGACCAGAAGAATCCTATTCCTCATCCTGCTCCTATGGCAGGCGACGGCTGCTTGCACGGCCTTCGCGCACCGGGGAACAGACACGACCTACACCTTCCGCTTCGTGCCGCAGAAGGACATGTTCTATGTGCCATGGAAGGGAAACGGGAGCGAACTGGAGCGCCTCCTGGAGTGCATAGAGCGCCACAAGACGGATGTCATGAGCGGGCGGCTGCCTCTCTATGTGGACGGATACTGCGACTCCGGCGAGACGGAACAGGCAAGCCTGGCCACCGCAAGGACGCGCTCCAACCGCGTGAAGTCGGAACTGATCACCCGGAAGGGGCTGCACGAAAACAACTTCATCACCCACAACCACGCCTCCGGCGGAAATCTCGTGACGGTACGCATCATCCTGCCGAGAGGAAACGCACCGGCCGTGGAGGCCAAGGCACCGGCCCGTGAGAGTGGAGAAGAAGCACAGGCAGGGGGCGGGAACGGACATGGGGCGGGAATGCCCACACACGCGGGACAAGCCACGGCATCCGCCAGTCAAGGGAAGCCGCACGGAAACACCGCGCACCAGCCACCGGCCTCCCATGGTTTCTCCCTGCGTGCCAACCTGCTGCGCTGGGCATCCCTCACGCCTTGCCTCGGTGCCGAATGGCGCCCCACCCCGTCACTGGGCATATCCGTGAACGGCTCGTGGACTTCGTGGACGTGGGATGGGAAAGGCAGAAGATACGCCCAGTGGGAAGTGATGCCGGAACTCCGTTGTTATTGGGGCAAGGAAAAGCGCGGCTACCTCGGCGCGATGTTCAAGGCGGGACAGTTCAACTACAAACTCTCGGAGACTGGCAAGCAGGGCGACCTGATGGGCGGTGGGCTGACGGGCGGCTACCTGCTCCGGCTGAACAGCGCGTTGTCGCTTGACTTCTCCATGGGCGTGGGCTGTATGCATGCCGACTATGACAGGTATGATGTCGCGGACGGAGTGCGCGTCAGGCGAGGCGGCGGCACAAAGAACCATTGGGGCGTGAACCACCTGGGCATATCGCTTGCATGGGACATCTTCTAATTTCAAAGGATGGAGGAAACGGAATGAAAGGCATTAAGCACACATATATTGCAAGCACAATGGTTCTGACAGCCACGCTGTGCACGTCCTGCGTGAAAGACGACCTGTATGGCACACCGCACCCCGACAGCGGGGCGGTGGTCGTGACGGCCGACTGGAGTGGAAGGAGCAGCGAGGCAAGCATCCCGCAGCAGCACATCCTGAGGATAGGCGGACTGGAGCAGGAGGTGAGCGGAGAGGCCAACGTATTCGGCCAGCTCCTGCCACCGGGCCAATATACATTGGCCGTGTATAATCGTCCCGGACAGATTACCGTCACCGACAACACCGCCACGGTCAACAGCACGTCTGCCACGCATATCAGCCCCACGCCAGGTTACTTGTTCGCCGCTGTGCAGGACATCAGTGTCCCGGCGGATGACACATTGCGTGTCACCGCACAGATGAGGCAAATGGTGCGCAGGCTCGACCTCGAGCTGACCGCCACAGAGGGTGACCACAGCCGTGTGCAATCGGCCTCGGCTACGCTCTCCGGTGTGGCCTCGGCGGCGGACATGGCAACAGGAGAACGGAGTGCGGCGGCACAAGTGACAAGCGCCTTCGGGCAGGACGGCAACAAGTTCACCGCCCTTTTCAGGCTGCTGGGCATCGTCCCAGCGGAAGCACAGACACTGACGGTGGACATCACCTTCAGCAACGGGGACACGCAGCGGATAGCGAGCGACCTTACCAAGGCCATGAGGGGCTTCAATGACAGCACCACCCCTGTGACACTCACGGGCAACCTACTGCTGCCCGTAGAGGCCGGGACAACGGGGGCGACCATCACGGACTGGAACGAGGCAGAATGCGGCAACGGGCACGCGGACTGACAACCCACATTTTACCGGGCAGAAATCCATAATCAACCAAAACGATAATATTATGACAATGAACATGAGGCTTTTCTTTCTTGCAGCAGCCGCAACGCTAATGGCTGCGTGCACACAAGAGAACGAGGTACAGAACAATCCCGTGGAGGCACGCGTCAGAGCAGGCGTGAGCGGGCCGCAAACCCGCGCTGTGGACAACGCGTGGAATGCCGACCACATCGGTGTGATGGCCCTGGACGCGACCACGACCATGGGCCAGAAGTACAAGAACGTGGAATACCAGACCGCGAGCACCGGAACAGCCGCCGACTTCACCCCGGCAACATCCGCCAGCGGCATTTTCTTCGAGGATGCCTCACACGAGTTCACCTTCGCCGCATACGCGCCTTTTGCGTCCAGCGCCAATGCTTCCACCCTGCCCGGCAACGATGGGAAAATCACGGTGAACACGGAGAACCAACACACGGTGGCGAAGCAGGAAGCCATAGACTACATCTATGCCACAGGCGCCCGGGGGAGTAAAGGCAACCCGGTCATCAGCTTCACGGACAACACCGCCGCAGGAGGCTCCAATTGCTCCTTCAGGCACAAGATGGCACGCCTTGTCCTGAAGGTGCAGGTATCGGATGCCGACGGCTTCACCGACCCGGGCGTGTTGCGCTTCGCCAACTACAAACTGGGCGGGCTGATCCACGAGGGGGTGTTCGATGTGCTGACCGGAACAGCCACTGCCACGGGTACAGCCATGAACGACTGGATGCTGATAGAGTCCACATACCCCACACCCACCACGCAAACTGTCACATACAAGTGCGTGACAGACTACAATGTCAGCACAGGCATGATGACACTCACGATGATCCTGCTGCCGCAGACGCTCACCGACTTCCTGAGTCTCGCGATTACTCCAGACAATGGAGAGAACCAGACTTACTCAAGCAAGGACTTGATTAAGCCAGCGTTGGAGGCCGGTTACTCTTACACCTACACCATCACGGTGAAGAAGACGGGGCTTACGGTCAGCGGGAGCACCATCGAGCCCTGGGGCAACGGGGGCAGTGCCAGCGGTGATGCGAAGATGCAGTGACGGAAAGGGCCGCCGCCGTGCAACAAGGCGTAAGCACGGAGGGGCACCTGGGCATATATGAGGACACCAGCCTTTTGCCAAGTCTGACTCCATATATGGCAACAGGTGCGGCCGCCCGCATCGCGGCGGGCGGCGGCACAGTGAAGAGTGACGGCACGAAGAAAGACAAGAAGCGCAAACGAGAAAAAGATGACGATATGAAAAGAACGGGTTATCCAAGGCGGGGGACATGCACAGGCAGGTGGGTGCTGGCTATTGTGCTCGCAGGCGGACTGCTCGCCTCCTGCAGCACCAGCGACTCAGAAGACACCATGCCGCTGCCCGAAGGCAAGTACCCGCTGCAACTCACAGCCGAAGTGGCTCAACCGCAGACCCGCGCCGGAGGCAAGGATGCATGGACGGGCGGTGAGGAAATCAGAGTGGCAATGGAAGGTGTGTTTGGTACCAAAACATACGTGATGGACGCATCGGGCAATGCAAACCCGAAGGATGCCGACAATGCCTTCTACTGGAAGAACACCACCGAGACACGCATCACGGCATGGACACTGAACCTGGAAATGGGAGAAACGGAAACGGACATTTCCGACCAAACTAAAGGGTACGCCGCTTTCGATGTGCTGGCTGCCAGTACCATGGGGCGTTATGACCAAACCGTAAACCTCCGTTTCGTACACCGCATGGCGAAAATCGAAGTAACTCTCAAGGCGGGCGAAGGCATTACGGAAGAGGAACTGGAGGGTGCGGCCGTCACCATTTTCGGAGACCCGCTGACGCACTCAACCGCTGGCTTGGTTGCAGCAGGAAACCAATCGGACGGCGAGATAAAGCCCTATTACGATGCCGCGACGAAGAAATACGAGGCGCTGGTGCCGCCACAGAACATGACGGGCAAGCCGCTCGTCCGGATAAGCATGGGCGGCAAAGCCTTTATCTATACTCCCGGCACAGAAGCTGCCGGCAAATTTGATTATTTCGGTGGCAAGCGGTATGCCTACGCCATCACCGTGAAAGCAGACGGGATAGACGTCAGGGCGGTGACGGGCGCCACATGGGGCTATGACGGCGAGGAGGATGTCGCCTCGGCGCGGCTCTTCAAGGCCGACGAGCTGAAGGTGGGCGACTACTTCTACTCCGACGGGACGTGGAGCGACGGCGGACTGCGCAAGCAATATGCTGACGGAAGGGTGGTGACGGCAGACCCAAAGCCCGACCCCGTGGAGGGAAAGACCGTCGTAGGCATCGTGTTTCAGACCGACCCGAGCCGCATCGGAGCTGCCGAGAAGGCCAAACTGGGCGCTGGAAAGGTGCATGGGCTGGTGATGTGCGTGAAGAATGCGGCGACAGGCCAACGTTGGAATCCTGAAAATAAGGATGCGGGGCTTACAAAATGCACGACGAAAGCCGAGAACTACAACGACATCAGCGGTTACGGAAATGGTGAACATATCCGGTCCAGTCGCGGCAACTTCGACAATTACCCCGCGTTCAAGGCTGCCGATGATTATAGCAGCACCTGCCCTGTTCCCGCAACCACCACGGGCTGGTTTCTTCCTTCCTCCGGACAGTGGTGGGACATACTGCAGAATCTGGGCGGTTGTACGGCTTTGGCGGACGCGACCCAGCAAACCTCGTCGGACAGCAATTATTTATATTGGAAAGGTCAAGGCGATGTCCCCGCTGCGTTAAATGCGTGGATGGAGAAAATTGCAGCAGACAACAAAAGTAATTTTTACAGCAACGAGTGGTTCTGGTCCTCGTCGGAGGATACGGAAAACCATGCACGGAGCTGGTGCTTCGGCTCAAGCGGGTTTGTGATCAGTGTTCAGAACGCTAAGGACCGCTCCCTCCTTGTGCGCCCAGTCCTTGCTTTCTGACCTGTTGGCCTGTTTAACCCATTTATCCATTAGCTAAAGATGATGATGAAACGCTTAGTAAGATGATGAAAATACGCTACGCATACACGCTCCTGCAAGCCGCGCTGCTCCTGCTGCTTGCCTCCTGCACGCAAGAGGACTTCCCCGAAGCACGGGACTACCCGACGCAACCACTCGCCATTTCCGTCACCGACGGGGGATATGCCACGCCCTCCGGGGCAAGGAAAGTACGTGCCGTGGACGACGGATACACCACCGAGTTCACCGCTGGCGACACCTGCGGGCTCTTCGTCACGCGCGGATGGGGCATAGACAAGAAGATGGTCTACGCCAATGTGAAGCTCACCGCCGAGACCGACGCCGCCACGGGGCAGCTCGTATGGAAGCCCGAGGCGGGCACGACACTTGTGGGAGGGCTGGAGAATGAGGACTACCACCTCTATTACCCCTACCGCCCCGACCTGGACGAGCAGCTCATCAGCAGTATGCTGGAGTACGCGATGCTGGATCCAAGCAGGCATTTCCTTTACCCGCTTGTAAATGATTGGCAGGTGAAGGCCGACCAAAGCACCCATGAGGCCTACGCCGCCTCCGACCTGATGACCGCCTCTTGCACGCCCACACGGGACAACGGCACGCTCCGGCTCGACTTCGTCATGAGCCATGCCTTGGCGTTGGCCGTGATCGAACTGCCGAAGACGGTCTATAAGTTTACCGACGCGCGGGTGCCCGACTACACCGTTGCGCCGGCAGCCACGTTCACTGGCGCCGCCCAACCGCTGCGCATGGCCGACGGCTCCTACCGCTACGTGCTGCCAGACTCCTTGCCGACGATAGAGGGAAGCTACGACGACGGGGAGCCCCGGGGCTTCTCCATCACCCCCTCCGAACCCATCTGTGGGACATACAAGAGGTACAAGGTGGACGGCGCGCCCACAACCCAAAAGAGCTACACCATACAGCGGGGCGACTATCTGCTGGACGACGGACATCTGCTGCCCAAGGAGACCGCCCTCACAGCGGAGCAGAAAGCCAAGGTGGCGGCCATCGTCTTCTGGACACCCGCCGAGACCGACCCGTCCGGCAGACAAGAGCCCGCGTCGCTGGCCGACGACAAAGTCATGGCGAAGGATTTCCCCCACTGCACGCACGGGCTGGCAGTGGCCATGAGGGACATCGCCAGCGGCATACCGTGGCAGGACAACTCCCTGGAAGATGAAGCCAGCGTGTATGCCTACCAAAACAGTACGCCGGAGCTCAACCCGTCGGCTTCGGACTACAGCTCCATTGCCGCACATGAGGAGGATTGGTGGAAAGGCTTGCAGATGATCCTCGGCTACCAGAACACGAAAGTGCTGCTGGCATACAACCGGCATTGCGACTACGTCTACTACAACACCAAGGTCGTTCCCGCCCAGGAGCTCATCAACTTCCGCAACGCCACGCCCGCGCCGGAAGGCAGCACAGGGTGGTATCTCCCCTCGGGGAAGGAGCTGCACCTGCTCTTCTGCAAGGACGAGGACATTATGCATACTGGCCAAGTCTACTTCGCACTCGAGACCAAGAGCATCGTCAACGACGCGGTGGCTGCCGCAGGACGCGGCGAAACACTGGCCAATTATCCTTACTGGTCCTCCACAGAAGGCGCAACCAATGGCTTAGCCTACATCTTCGCCATCCAACCCATGGTCAGAAAAGGCTATGTGAAAACTGATCCGAAGGCGGCCAACCACTACGTCCGCGCCGTGTGCGCCTTCTGACAGTCCCGATACTCCCATGAGCACGGAAGGCCTCCCAAGGGAAGCCCCCAAAAAGCACAAAGTGTCCTGAGACACTTCGGCAAGTATATTTAAGTCAGATGGCCAGGTATCTTAGAGTACTTGGCCATCTGGCTTGGCATGCCCTGGCGGGCAAGGTTTCTCACGCTGGTCTCACTGATCCTCGGGGCGCACGTCGTACTGCCTCCGCAACTCATCGAGTTGCCGGTGCAGTTTCCTTGTCAACTTCTCGTAACCCGGCTGTCCGTAGAGGTTGTGCATCTCCATGGGGTCCTTCTTCAGGTCATAGAGTTCCCAGGTGTCTATGTCATTGTAGAAATGGATGAGCTTGTACCGCTCCGTGCGTATGCCGTAATGCCGCTTCACCATGTGCTCGGCCGGGAACTCATAGAAGTGATAATAGATGGAGTGTCGCCAGTGTCGCGGGCTGCGCTTGCCCCTGAGCAGGGGCACGAGGCTCACTCCCTGGATGTCCTGGGGGATGGGCACGCCCGCCAGTTCGAGGAATGTGGGGGCATAGTCGATATTCTGCACCATGTCGTCAATCTCGCCGCGCCGCTGGAACCCGTCGGGCAGGCGCATGATGAGGGGCGTGTTCAGACTCTCCTCATACATGAACCGCTTGTCAAACCACCCGTGCTCACCCATGTAGAAGCCCTGGTCGCTGGCATATACCACCAGCGTGTTGTCGAGCAGACGGTGCTCACGCAGATAGTCCATGAGGCGGCCCACATTGTCGTCCATGGCACGGGTCACCTTGGCATAGTCGCGCATGTAACGCTGGAACTTGTACTCGGTGAGCGCACGTCCTGTGGGAGGATTCTGGTAAAAGGCTGCCGTGATGGAGTCGTAGAACTGGTCATACTCCCTCCGGTCGGCCTCGGCCAGGCGGTTGATGTTGGCCAGATAAGCCCCGCTCAGCCGGCTCTTGTCGCCCTTGCGGTATATCTTGTTGTCATAGATGAGGTCCATGTCCATGGGCGAGGCGATGCTCATCTGCTGCTGCTGCGCGGCCACACGCCCCTCCCAGTTGTCCCAGAAGTTGGCAGGGAGCGGGAAGGTCTGGTCCTCGTAGGCCCGCAGGTACTTCATGGGAGGCAGCCAGTCGCGGTGACACGCCTTGTGGTGGACAAAGAGGATGAACGGCTTCTGCTGGTCGCGATGCTCCAACCAGCCGATGGCCTTGTCGGTGACAACGTCGGTGCAGTAGCCCGTCGCCTGCTTGCGCGAACCATCCATCTGGATGAACGTGGGGTTGTAGTACTCCCCCTGTCCGCCCAGTATCTCGTAGTAGTCAAAGCCCGTTGGCTTGCTCACCAGGTGCCATTTGCCTATGAGAGCCGTCTGATAGCCAGCCTGCCGCATGAGTTTGGGCATGGTCTGCTGGCTGCCGTCAAACACTCCGTGCTCATTGTTGGTGAACCCGTTCTTGTGGCTGTGCTTGCCCGTGAGCATGCAGGCGCGGCTGGGGCCTGACAGGCTGTTGGCCACGAAACTGTGCCTGAAGAGCACCCCCTCGCTGGCCAGTCGGTCGAGGTTGGGTGTCTGGATGGGACTGTGGCCATAGGCCGAGAGCATCTGCGCCGTGTGGTCATCCGTCATGATAAAGACGATGTTGGGTCGCTGCTGCGCGTTGGCCGCTACGGGCAGCAGCACCAGTAATGGTAATTGCCTTCTCATTTGTTTTTTCCAGTTGGTTTCGTGTTGTTTGGAGATGCGCACACTGGGTGGCAGGGCGGTGTGCCCGCATGCGCGCTCACCCCCCCGTGCGTGCCGCCGGCCTCATCCAGCATGGCGCACAGATAGGGCGCGGTGACGCTTGAGGAGTTCTGCGCCAGTTGCTCGGGCGTTCCGCTGAACACCAGCCTCCCGCCCTCGCGCCCGCCGCCAGGCCCCATGTCAAGAATCCAGTCGGCGCTCTTCACCACATCCAGGTTGTGCTCGATGACCACCACGGTGTTCCCCTTGTCGACCAGGCGGTTGAGCACGGAGAGCAGCACGCGTATGTCCTCGAAGTGAAGCCCTGTGGTAGGCTCGTCCAGGATGTAGAGTGTCTTGCCCGTGTCTTTCTTGGCCAGTTCGGTGGCCAGTTTCACACGCTGGCTCTCTCCGCCCGACAGGGTGGTGCTCGGTTGCCCCAGCCTTACATATCCCAGTCCCACGTCCTGCAGTACCTTGAGGCGTCTGAGGATGGACGGCTGGTTCTCGAAGAACTCCACCGCCTGGTTGATGGTCATGTCGAGCACATCGGCGATGCTCTTCCCACGGAAGCGCACCTCCAGTGTCTCGCGGTTGTAGCGCTTTCCCTGGCACTCCTGGCAAGGCACGAGCACGTCGGGCAGGAAGTTCATCTCGATGGTACGGTAGCCGTTTCCGCCGCATGCCTCGCACCTGCCTCCCTTCACGTTGAAGGAGAAGCGCCCCGGCTTGTAGCCGCGTATCTTGGCCTCCGGGAGTTCGACGAAGAGGTTTCGGATGTCGTCGAAGATACCCGTGTAGGTGGCGGGATTGGAGCGCGGGGTGCGTCCCAGCGGACTCTGGTCCACGCTCACCACCTTGTCTATATACTCTAGTCCCTCGATGCTTCCGTAGGCAAGGGGAGGCTGCAGCGAGCGGTAGAAGTGCTGGCTGAGCAGAGGCTGCAGGGTGTCGGTTATCAGGGTGCTCTTTCCGCTGCCGCTCACGCCCGTCACGCAGATGAGGCATCCCAGCGGGAAGTCGGCGTCCACGCCCTTGAGGTTGTTTCCGCGCGCCCCCCTCAGGCTGAGCACATGCCCGCTGCCCTTCCTTCGCGCGGCGGGCACCTCGATGCGCTTCACGCCCCTCAGATACCGGCTGGTGAGCGTGTCGGCCTTCAGCATATCCCGGTAGGTTCCCTGGTACACCACCTGCCCTCCGCGCCGTCCGGCCAGCGGGCCGATGTCCACGATATAGTCAGCGTGCTCCATCATCTCCTGGTCATGCTCCACCACGATCACCGTGTTGCCCGCGTCACGCAGTTTGCACAGCGAGTTGATGAGGCGCATGTTGTCGCGCTGGTGCAGCCCGATGCTCGGCTCGTCCAGGATGTAGAGCACGCCCACCAGTTGGCTGCCTATCTGCGTGGCCAGCCTGATTCGCTGGCTCTCCCCGCCCGACAGGGTGGCCGAGGAGCGCGAGAGCGACAGGTAGTCAAGTCCCACATCCAGCAGGAAGCGCAGGCGGGTGCGTATCTCCTTGAGTATCTCGCCGGCTACGCGCCGCTGCCTCGGGTCCATATGCTCCTCCACCCCACTCGCCCACTCGTAGAGGTCAGAGAGTTCCATCGAGGAGAGCTGGGCGATGTTCTTGCCCGCGATGCGGAAGCTCAAGGCCTCCTTGTTGAGGCGTGTCCCGCCGCATTCGGGACAGGTGCGGGTGCCGCTGAACTGCTCGGCCCACCGCCGTGCCTTCGCGCCCATGTCCTGGTCCTGCATCTGGCTGATGTATTTGGCCAGCCCGTCGTATTCGCAGAAGAGGTCACTGCCGGTGTGCGCCACCGCCGAGGGTATGCGCAGCCGCTCGTCCGAGCCGTTGACAATATCGGAGAGAGCCTCGTCGGGAACCTCGGAGAGGGGTGTGTCCAGTGTACATCCATAGGTCTGGAGCAAGGCGTCAATCTGCCAGAATATCATCTGCTGGCGTGACTTGCCCAGCGGGGCCACCCCTCCCCGCCTCACGCTGAGGCTGCGGTCGGGGAACACCTTGTCCGGGTCTATCAGACTCACGTATCCCAGTCCCTTGCAGCGCGGGCAGGCTCCCTGCGGGCTGTTGAACGAGAAGTTATGCGGGGCGGGGTCTCGGTAGGAGATTCCGCTGGTGGGGCACATGAGCCGCTTGCTGTAGTGGCGCGACTCACCTGTGTCGGTATCAAGCACCTGCAGCAGGCCGTCGCCCATCCTCATGGCAGCGGCCACGGTCTGGGCCAGGCGCGCCCCGTCCTTCTCCTGCACGCGCAGGCGGTCGATGACCACCTCGATGTCGTGGTTGCGGTAGCGGTCCACCTTCATGTCCGGCAGTATCTCGCGCAGTTCGCCATCGACACGCACATGCAGGTAGCCCTTGCGTCGCACGTTCTCGAATAGTTCGCGGTAATGCCCTTTGCGGTGGCGCACCAGGGGCACCAGGACGCAGATCTTGCGTGAGTCGAAATCGCGGAGTATCAGGCGCACTATCTGCTCTTCGGTATACTTGGCCATGCGCTCGCCGCTCACATAAGAGTAGGCCTCGCCGGCACGCGCGAAGAGCAGGCGCAGGAAATCGTATATCTCGGTGGTCGTGCCCACGGTGCTGCGCGGGTTCTTGTTGGTGGTCTTCTGCTCGATGCTGATGACCGGGCTGAGCCCGCTTATCCGGTCCACATCGGGCCGTTCCATGTTGCCCAGGAAGTTGCGGGCGTAGGCGCTGAATGTCTCTATGTAGCGCCGCTGACCCTCGGCATAGATGGTGTCAAAGGCCAGGGAGGACTTTCCGCTGCCGCTCAGTCCCGTGATTACGGTGAGGCTGTGGAGTGGGATCTCCACGTCCACATTCTTCAGGTTGTGCACCCTGGCGCCCAGGACGGTCAGTTTTCCCTCACTCACCCGTACCTCCCGTTCCCTGCTGGCGGCTGCTGTCATAGCCCGTCAGCACCGATATGGTCTTCTTGACGCGGTACTTGCGCCCGTCGGCCCCCCGGGCGTTTACCACCAGGAAATACACCCCGTCGTTCACCGTGTGCCCGTTCACCTTGCCGTCCCAGCCTCCCGCCGGGGAGTTCCAGGAGTATAGCTTCCTGCCCCTGCGGCTGAAGACCGCCGCCTCGAATGACACGATGCTCTGGTAGCCGTCCTTGGCACGCAGGACATCGTTGTAGCCGTCGCCGTTGGGCGAGAAGGCATTGGGAAACTCCAGCTTGCTCTCGCTGATGCTCACGGTGATGGGATTCTCCTCCCCCTCGCCGGGATAGGTGATGGTGTCATTGCCCAGCACGAAGGTGACATAGAGCTGCACGCGGAACGACCCGCTGCTGGTGAAGGTGTAGTCGATGTCCTCGTCGAAGCGGTGCACGAGCAGGTTGGCCTCGTCACCCTCGCGCCATATCTTCCACTCATAGCGCGCCGAATAGTCGCCCACATTCTGAGGGTTGGCACGGAAATGAGCCTCCAGGGGCGCGCTCTGGCTGGCCGAGGCATCATCGAGTTCCTCACCGTCAGGTGTCACATAGGTGCCCGACGGTTCCACCGACGGGTACTCGCCCTGCCCCACGCCCTGTCCGGGGGACGCGGGCACGGCAAGAGGCTGGCTCATGCCAGGCAGGCTCCCCGACGCGCGCAGGCCAGCGGGAGTCCCCGCAAGAAACAGGGTGGCCAGGCAAGCCAGCGGCACACATATATTGACCGAATAACGCATAGTCCTGCAAATTTAGCGTTTTTCCGCCATCCGCCATCCCTTTTCAGCGCGCAAATTGAGCCGCATCGTGGGAAAAGTGCTACCTTTGCGCTGATGAAAAGACTGTTATCCCTCATACTGATATGCCTGCCCGCCCTGCTGTGGGCACAGGGTGCCATGCGGCAACTCCAGCACATGCACCAGGTGCGCAAGGGCGAGACATGGGCCGCCATAGCCACCAGGTACGGTGTCAGCGAGCAGGCACTGCGACAGGCCAACCCTGACGTGAAGACCAAGAAGGACAAGCCCAGGAAGGGCGAGCTGCTCTGCATTCCCGAAACCTGCCCGCCTCCCGAACCGCCCCCCGCCCCCGTGGCCACCGTGAGCACAAGCATGGCCAGCCTGAACATCGGGGTACTGCTGCCCCTGGAGGAGGACAGCGGGCGCGGGGCCAAGATGGTGGAGTTCTACCAGGGACTGCTCATGGCGGCCGACAGCGTGAGGCGCGGGGGCACCGACATCACCATCCATGCCCTGCACACCGGCTCCACCAGGGCCAGCATGCAGCAGTTGCTCAGCGCGCACAAGCAGGAACTGCAGCACACGCAGGTCATCTTCGGCCCCGTAGATGACGAGCAGATAGAACCGCTCAACGAGTTCTGCATGCAGCACGGCATACGTCTGGTCATGCCTTTCGCGCACACACGGGGAAATGCCAACCAGCCTCTGGCCTACACGGCAACCGCTCCTGCCAACGTGAGCGCCACCGACGCGGCCGCACTGGTGGACAGGGTGATGGGGAATGATGCCAACTACGTGATTGTCAACACCAGCAAGCCCGACACGCGCGGTGCGCTCTTCACAGGCAAACTGAAGGAGCAACTGGCCACCCGGGGCGTGGCCGCCAGGGTGCTGAACATCGACGGGGACGACTTCGCCTATGAGTCGGCGTTCAACCAGACACAGGTCAACTGCATCGTGCCCGACAACACCGGCATCAAGTCACTCAACATCCTGTGCACCAAACTGCTGGACTTCAGTGCCGAACACCCGCAATACAGGCTGCGCCTGGTGGGCTATCCCGAATGGAACACCTATACGAAGACCCTGCTGGAAAGTTTCTTCCAGCTTGACACCTACGCCTTCTGCACCTACTACAGCCACCCGATGAGCGACTCGACCGTGTCCTTCGGGCGTTCCTTTGCCAGTAACTTCGGCCATCCCATGGCAACGAGCTTCCCCTGCTATGCCATGATGGGCTTTGACATGGGCTACCACTTCATGCATGGCCTGGCCACCCAGGGCGACACCTTTGAGGACAGGCAGGGCGGGCTCAACCCGCAGCCCGCCCAGCACCACTTCACCTTCCGCCAGGACACAGAGGGGGGCGGGCGCACGAACCACTTCGTGCAGCTGGTGCACTACTCCCCCGACCAGAAAATAACACTCGTGCGATGAAACGGCTGCCCATCATCCTGGCGTTCCTGGCAGCACACTCTGCCACACAGGCCCAAGTGGGCGAGCCGCGCCGCGACCTGGCCGTGGGCGTGAGCGGAGGCTATGTGCTCAACAAGGTGTCCTTCAACCCCACCATCAAGCAGGACTTCCACACAGGCACCACATTCGGCCTCACACTGCGCTACACCTGCGAGAAGTACTTCGCGGCCCTGTGCGCGCTGCAGGCTGAGGTGAACTACACGGGGCTGGGCTGGAAGGAGAACATCGAGACGAGCACCGACACCTACGAGCGGCAAATCAACTATGTGCAGGTGCCCCTGCTGGCCAACCTGGGGTTCGGACGCGAGCGGGGAGGCGTGAAGGGGTTCCTGGTGCTGGGCCCCCAGATAGGCTTCTGCCTGGGCGAGAAGGAGAAGAGGGGCGGAGAATGGACCGAGGAGACGCTGAAGAAACGCCCCAACCAGGTCATCGAACAGTATGGCCTGGAGGTGCAGAGGAAGTTTGAGTACGGGCTGACAGGCGGCCTGGGCATGGACGTGAGCACGCGCAGCGGCCACCACTTCACGCTGGAGGGACGCTACTATTATGCCCTGAGCGACATCTTCAACAACTCAAAGAAAGACCCTTTCGGCCGCAGCGCCAACGGAGCCATCATAGCCAAGCTGTCGTACCTGTTTGACATCGTAAGGACAAAGAGGCAATAAGCAGAATACACCGCTCCAGCCCCGCAAGAGGGAAGGGGAAGCGCGCGCCTGGCGGCTCCGGCGCCACCGGCACACCCCATGCCCACAGGCAAGACAAAGTCCGGGAAGAAACGGCCTCCGGCATCGTCCGGAGGCCAGCGTATCCCCTTCCGCACACGAAAGGAAACAGGCGAAGGCACGCTTCCTGCCCCCTCGTGATGGGGCAGGAAGCGTGCCTTCGCCCTTATGCGCCCGCATGCCTTCCCCCCGCAGGGGGCAACAGCACGGCGGCCCGGCTCTCCCCGCTATCTCAGGCGGTCAAGCGAGCGGAGCAGGAGAATGTCCTTCATGATGTGGCGCATGCCCAGGCACACCAGCACAATGGCCACCAGGGGCAGGGCCGCAGGCCACTCCGGACGGAAATGCGCGTCCATGCCCTTCGCATCCACCCACACAAGCGCGGCATATGCGGCATACCATCCCACCAGGAGCACCAGGCTGAAGACGCACAGGCGGAACTGCCTCACCTGTCGCTTGTACAGGAAGATGTTGACCAGCAAAAGCGTGGCGCAGAGAAGCAGAATGACAAAGAGAGCCCAGGGAGACAGCGAGCGCTGTCCGCCGGAGAGGGTCAGCCACAGGTTGTAGAGGCGGCCAAGCGGCTCGCCCCCGTCCGCGTAAAAGCGTCCGATGCCCATGCTCATGCACGCCACGCACGCCACCGAGGCGAGGAAGAGGTATACGGTCTGTATCCGCTGTATCATCGTTTCCGTTCTTTTCTTGCCCCGCCGCTGGAAGCGCGGGGCAGGTGTCAGTACTCCACGGGAGTCTCCTTGCTGGGATTGCGGTAGTAGATCTTGCCCTCGAGGAACTCCTCCGTGGCCATCAGCGTGGGCTTGGGCAACCGCTCATAGAAGCGGCTGATCTCAATCTGCTCGCGGTTCTCGAAAGTCTCGTCGAGCGTGTCGGTGGGACTGGCAAACTCCTGCAGTTTCTTGTTGAGCTCGGCCTTGATGTCTGCGGATATCTGGTTAGCCCGCTTGGCTATGATGGCAATGCTCTCGTAGATGTTCTCCGTGTCCTTGCACAGATCCATCACATCACGTGTCACCGTATTGGTGGGTGCGGTAGATTTCTTGTAGTCCATATATTATAATAATGTATCTGCGTCCTGTGCGGGGGCTTACTCTCCCCCGTCTGTTTCCTCCAGCGGGATGTGCTTCTTCTTCACGATGTCCTCGGCGTGGGACAGCATGGCGTTGACCTCCCTCAGATAGCGGCTTTCGGGATAGTCGTTGCGGAAGGCGTAGCACTCGTCCACGGCATCGCGGAAGCGCTCCATGCGCTTCTCTTCCACGCTCTTCATGGCCAGGTGGTACTTGGCGCGCACTATCATCACGGCAAATTCCTCGCGTCTCTCCGAGGATGCATAGGGATAGTCCTTGAGCGCGTTCTCGGCCGTCACCACACAAGCCTCGTAGTTGCTGCCCCCATAGGACATGTTCCCCACATAACTGCCCAGGTCGTAATAGAGCTTGGCGGCCAGGAGTTCCTTCTCCACCAGCTTGTCCTGCAGGGCGTATACCATGTGCGTGGTCTGCTCGCGCAGGGAGGTCTGGGGATACAAGTCGAGGAAATTCTGGAACTCGGTGATAGCCTCCATGGTACTGCTCTGGTCGAGCCGCGCGTCGGGTGTCATCTTGTAGAGCGAGTAGCCGCATCCGTAGCGCGCCTGCTCCACATACTCCCCCTTGGGGTAGCTCTGGTAATACTTGCGGAAGAATGTGGAGGCCGACTCATAGTCATGGTGCATGAAGCAGCTCTGCGCGAGCAGGAAGAGGCTCTCCTCCCCGTACTGCGTCCCTTTGAGCGGGGCAATCAGGTCGCCCAGCAACTGCGAGGCCCGGTTGTAGTGCCCCTCGGCAAAGTTGGCCTTGGCCACCTCGTACCGGTAGTCGTAGTCGGATGACTTCTGCACGGCACTAAACTCGCCACAACCAGCGAGCAAGGCCGTGGCGAACAGGCCTGCCAGCACGTTTCTCTCCATATTCCAGCGCATAGATGGTGCAAAGTTAGCACTTTTTCCCGTAATATTGTGCCATACGCACGCGAAAAGGCGTGTGCGCGCTCCACATTTCCCCAAAGGGCGGAGCTGTGTCCGCCTTCTCGCCCAAAGCACCTTCTCACCCGCCCCTTCGCGGAGGGGGCAAAAACGCAGTGCGCTGCGATTGCCAACGCAGTGCGCTGCGATCGCCAACGCAGCGCGGTGCATCCGCCAACGCAGCGCGGTGCGTTTTTGACCCAACGGCTTTGTGTGGAAATAGAAAGTGCCCCAGGCCATACAGCCACAAGGCTTTCTGCCCGCTGCCCTACATGCCAGGACTGTGTATGCAAACGCCCCCGGGTGGAGGCCGGAAGGCAACTTGCCTGTCAGGGCACATGCTCCTTCTCCCCGGGGAAGCGCGGGAAGGGGGAGGCCGGCAGGGGAAGGGGGCCTCCGCCTTGCCGCTGCGGGGTTACCCTTCGGCCTGCAGGCGGAGCATCTCGTCGCGCAGGAGCGCCGCCTCCACGAAGTCCAGTTCCTTGGCCGCCTTCTGCATCCGGCGGCGCAGAGACTCTATCTCCCGGCCCCTCTGCTCGGGCGTGAGGGGAGACGCGGCCGGCTCGGCAGCCTGTATTGCCGTCGCTGCCTGCGGTTCCACATACGCCCGCTGCTCGCCGGCGCTGCCTGCCTGGAGCAGGTCGCCCATGGTGGTCGCCTTGCTCACCTGCCTGGGCGTGATGTGGTGGGCCTCGTTATAGGCCAGCTGCACCTGCCTGCGCCGGTTGGTCTCCTCTATCGTCTGGGCCATGCTCTCGGTGATGGTGTCGGCATACATGATGGCGCGTCCGTGGATGTTGCGTGCCGCGCGCCCCACCGTCTGCGTGAGGCTGCGGTGGCTGCGCAGGAATCCTTCCTTGTCGGCATCCAGTATCGCCACCAGGCTCACCTCGGGCAGGTCAAGCCCCTCGCGCAGGAGGTTCACGCCCACAAGCACGCTGTAGGTGCCGCTCCTCAGGTCGTTCATGATGCGCACACGCTCCAGGGTATCGACATCGCTGTGGATGTAGGCCGTGTTGATGCCGTGCCGCTGCAGGTACTCGGTCAGCTCCTCGGCCATGCGCTTGGTGAGGGTGGTCACCAGGGTGCGCTCCCCATGCTCGACGCGCACCTGTATCTCCTCCATGAGGTCGTCCACCTGGTTCTGCGTGGGGCGCACCTCTATCACGGGGTCGGGCAGCCCGGTGGGGCGTATGAGCTGCTCGACCACGATGCCCTCGCTCTGCGCGAGCTCATAGTCGGCCGGGGTCGCGCTCACATAGATGACCTGGTGGGTCATCTGCTGGAACTCGTCGAAGCGCAGGGGACGGTTGTCGCGGGCTGCGGGCAGGCGGAAACCATACTCCACCAGGTTGTCCTTGCGGGCATGGTCGCCGCCGTACATGGCGCTGATCTGCGGCACCGACACATGGCTCTCGTCAATGATGGTGAGATAGTCCTGCGGGAAGAAGTCGAGCAGGCAGTAGGGGCGCGTGCCCGGCGCACGCCCGTCGAAATAGCGGCTATAGTTCTCGATGCCCGAGCAGTGCCCCAGTTCCCTGATCATCTCCATGTCGTAGGTGACGCGCTCGTGCAGCCTCTTGGCCTCCAGTGGCTTGCCCTCCTCCTCGAAGAGGGCCACCTGCCGGGCCAGGTCGTCCTCGATCTGGCGTATGGCCCGCTCCTGCGTCTCGTGGCTGGTCATAAACAGGTTGGCGGGATACACCTTGTAGTCCTCGAACGAGGCTATGCGGTGCAGGCTCACAGGGTCGAGCTCCTCGAGCGACTCTATCTCGTCGCCCCAGAAGGTGACGCGCAGTATCTGGTCGGCATAGGCCAGGGCCACGTCCACGGTGTCGCCCTTGACCCGCACCTGCCCGCGCGTGAAGGTCACGTCATTGCGCACATACAGGCTGTCGGCCAGGCGGCGCAGGAGCTGCTGCCTGTCCATCCGCTGCCCCACGCGCAACTCAATCATGTTCTCATAGAAGGCCGCCGGGTTGCCCATGCCATAGATGCACGACACGCTGCTCACCACCACCACGTCCTTCCTGCCCGAGAGCAGCGCGCTGGTGGCAGAGAGCCTCAGCTTGTCGATCTCCTGGTTGATGGCCAGGTCCTTCTCGATATAGGTGTCGGTGCTGGGGATGTAAGCCTCGGGCTGGTAGTAGTCGTAATAGCTGACGTAGTACTCCACCGCGTTCTCGGGGAAGAACTGCTTCATCTCGCCATAGAGCTGTGCGGCGAGCGTCTTGTTGTGGCTCAGGATGAGCGTGGGCTTGTTGACCTGTGCGATCACATTGGCCACGGTGAAGGTCTTCCCGCTTCCCGTGACCCCCAGAAGCGTCTGGGCCGGCACACCCGACAGGACACCCTGGGTGAGCTGCCGTATGGCCTCGGGCTGGTCGCCCGTGGGCTGGTACTTGGATATAAGTTTGAAGTCTCCCATAGATTAGGCTGCAAAAGTACAACCTTTTTGTCTCACCGGGCAACAATATGGGAAATATGTGGTACATTTGCGCCTGCGGAGAGGGGCGGGAATTGCCCGCGCCCTCTTCCACAAACAGACATCAAGCACACACAAACACGGACAAAGCGACATGAGAACCAAGTATCTGAGCCTGCTGATGGCTACCCTATTGCTGACAGCGGCTCCCTCCATGGGCAATGGACTCGGAGAGAAGGGCAAGACCGAGCAGGCCGACAAGAAGAAGGACAAGCAGGAGAAGAAGAAGGACAAGGACCCCGACCAGAAGCAGAAGGAGAAGAAAGCCGGCAAGAAAGGCAAGCAGGAGAAGAAGAAGGACAAGGACACCGACCAGAAGCAGAAGGAGAAGAAGGCCGGCAAGAAAGGCAAGAAGGGCAAGAAGGGGCAGCAGTCCGGGCAGCCGCAGAAGCCCCAGGAGGAGAAGCCGAGCATCGACCGCCAGGGGCTCTTCCATGTGACGAAGGTGAAGAACGACTGGTACTTCCAGATAGCAGACAGCCTCATCGGCCGTGACTTCCTCACCACCACGCGCTACACCACCACTCCGGCCGAGAGCGGGAAGTTCGGCGGCGAGCAGGTCAACGAGCAGGCGGTCTATTTCCAGGTGGGCAAGGACGACCAGATGCTGCTGCGCGCCAAACTCACCATCAACGTGGCCGACTCCACACAGCGGATAAGCCGAGCCATACAGGTCAGCAACGAGAACCCCATCATAGGCTCCTTCAAGATCGAGAGCCACCAGGGCGGGGTGTACAAGATAAAGGTGTCGCCCTTCTTCAACCAGGACAACCCGGCCCTGGGACTCCCCTCATACGTCAAGACGCAGTATGCGCTGCAGGGGATGCTGGGCGACATGAGCTATGTGGAGGACATCAAGTCCTTCCCCATGAACACCGAGGTGCGCCTGGTCAAGACCTACGCGGCCGCGCCAGCCTCCACCCTGCCCGCCGCACGCAGCACGGGCAAGGTGACACTGGGACTCAACATCAGCTTCATCCTGCTGCCCGAGAGGCAGATGATGAAGCGGTACTACGACCCGCGCGTGGGCTACTTCACCGACAGCTACACCAGCTTCACAGACGACCAGCAGCGCGTGGAGGGCAAGAGGTTCATCACACGCTGGAGGCTGGAGCCACGCCCCGGGGACGTGGAGCGGATGCGCCGTGGCGAACTGGTGGAGCCCGCGAAGCCCATCGTCTATTACATTGACCCGGCCACGCCCAAGCAGTGGCGCAAGTACTTGATACAGGGCGTGAACGACTGGCAGAAGGCATTTGAGAAGGCGGGCTTCAAGAATGCCATCATGGCCAAGGAATGGCCCGAGAACGACTCCACCATGAGCATGGAGGACGCGCGCTACAGCTGCATACGCTATCTGGCCAGCCCCATCGAGAACGCCTACGGCCCCAACGTGCACGACCCGCGCAGCGGCGAGATACTGGAGAGCCACATCTGCTGGTACCACAATGTGATGAGCCTGGTGCACGACTGGTACATGGTGCAGGCAAGCAGCATCGACGAGGCCGCGCGCACGATGAACTTCAGCGAGGAACTCATGGGGCAGCTCATACGCTTCGTGAGCAGCCACGAGGTGGGGCACACGCTGGGACTCAGGCACAACTTCGGCTCCTCGAGCATGGTGCCTGTGGACAGCCTGAGGGACAAGGCCTGGGTGGAGGCCCACGGACACACGCCCAGCATCATGGACTATGCGCGCTTCAACTATGTGGCGCAGCCCGAGGACAACATCGGCCATGCTGGCATCTTCCCCCGCATCAATGACTACGACGAGTGGGCCATACGCTGGGGATACACTTACCTGCCCGACGCGAAGGACGAGGATGAAGACCACCGGATGATGGAGGAGATGACAGCCCGGAGCCAGCAGAACCCGCGCCTGTGGTGGGGGGACGGCGAGACAAGCGAGGGAAGGCTTGACCCGCGCAGGCAGACTGAGGACCTGGGCGACGACGCCATGAAGGCAAGCACCTACGGCATACGCAACCTGAAGTATGAGATAAGCCGACTCGGTGAGTGGACCGGCGATGACCCGAAGGACCTCTACGGCGATGACCTCGCACGCATGTACGGACAGGTAAGGGGGCAGCTCATGCGCTACATCGGCCACGTGGCACGAAACATAGGCGGCACACGCATCACCTACCGTGCCAAGAACCAGGCCGGGGACAAGTATGAGCCACAGCCCCTGGACAAGCAGAAGGCCGCATTGAAGTTCCTGGACGAGCAAGTGCTGCACGAGCCCACGTGGCTGAGGGACATGAGCTACGCACGCCGCCTGGCCGCCGACCCCACTGAACTGACCAAGAAGGTGGGCACCTATGCCGTGACGCTGATGATGGGCCGCCTGGACTACATGAACGAGCTCTACTCGCCACAGGCTTACCTGACCGACCTCACCGGCCTGGTGTTCGCGGAGGCACGCACAGGCGAGAAGGTGTCGCCCTACCGCCAGGCTCTGCAAAACGAGATGCTCACCCACCTGTGCCGCGCCCGTGGCAACGGCAACAGCGACATCCAGCCCGCCGTGCTCTACACCCTGCAGCAACTGCAGACGCTCACCAAGCGCGCAAGCCAGACTGCCCGCAATGCCGAGAGCCGTGCCCACTGGGCGTACATATACGACCAGATAGGGCGCGAACTGACCTGGAAGTAAGAGAACCGCCCGGCCTCACCCCCCCCCCGGTGAGGAGGGCCTATGACGAGAGAAAGCCACAGGCGGATTCCCCAAGGGGAACGCCTGTGGCTTTCTTCTTGCCCCGCACAGATGACGTGCGGTGCCTTACCACCCAATCCACACAAGACACGGAACCATTCCCCGGAACGCTGTCCGAGAGAGAGAGATCCCGCAACCGATGGCTATGCGGCAGACTCGGCACACAGCAAGAACGCCGGCGCGCTTCTGTCTGTCGAACGCTTATGGAATATCCACACCTCAGGTCGTGAACTGCGACCGGCACATCTGTTTGTGCCCGTGAATGCGCTCCACTTGTTCGTCTGCCCTAATGGCAGGCAGGCCAGGGAAGAGGTGGCCGACCGCCGGACTCCCGTCCTGTGGTCTTGCCTGTGACTCCCTGGCTTGCGCCACTCGTCGCCTGCGGGCCGGCGGTGAGTCAGAAGTGGACTTTGGTGCCCAGGGTGAGTTTCAGTTCACTCTCTATGGGATGGTTCTTGGGAGTCAGGGCAATCTTCCTGGAGAGGAGTGTGGCCGAGGGCTCCAGATAGAGTTCCACACCAGGGGACACACGGACTCCTGCCTGGAGGGCACCTGCCAGGCCGGGGGCTACCCTCGCATCATGCCCCTTCCAAGAAGCGATGTTGAGCGAGGCGGCCGCAATACCCGTGAGCTGGAACATGTGGGCATCAGTGTTCTCGCCCGTCACCGCGCTCTTGATGTTCATCATGTACCCGGCATGGATGGAGGTAAGATTCTCGTGACCCTTCCCGTTACGCTGAATCAAGGAGTTGCTCAGTCCACCACGCACGCCGTTCACCCCGTCAAGCCAACGTCCGTAACTCACATCGGCCACATACGAGAGGCGAGGGCCCAAGCCGCGACGGCCGCCGAATGTCTCGGAACTGACACCCGTACCCATGCTTACGGACAATACATTGGGATGGCGGGGAGCCTCGCGAAGGCCAGCGTTCCCGCTGCTGCGCGGCATGCTGTAATCAAGCCCCACCAGGAGTTGTGGCATGAGTCGCTGGCGGCGCCTATGGGCAAAGCGTGACGAGAGATTGCAGGCCAACTGTGGCTCGGCCACAAGGTGAACGGCATCGGTAAGGCGCAACGCCAACTGGCCTCCCATGTGCAAGTCGGGAGCGAAGGTGGCATGGCGACTGCCATAGTCGGCACCCAGGTTGGCACCGGCCAAGACGCGTACCGCCAAGGGGCGCGACGCATCATAACCATAAGTGTAGGATGTGAGGTCAACGATGATGTCGCCACCTGCCTGGACCTGGCCATAGCGCGTGAGACCCTCCTTGCGGGTCACCATTCCCTGCAGGCTGGCACGCCATGCTGTATAGGGCGAGAACCACTGGGTGTAACTCAGGCGGGCGATGGGGGAGTATTTCTCCCACACTCTCAACTGCCCCACGCGGTTGGCCAGACCTGCCGCCAGGGTAAAGCCCCCCCTGCGCCAGCCGTCATTGTCACGTACCGCGCCCTGTGACGCACCGCGCCCGTATCCATCCAGGTTGCACTGCAAACCTACATTGACATTGGCCAGGAAGTCAATACCAGTGGTGCTGAGCGAAGTGGGCATATAACCATCAGGATAGGCAAGAAGCCGTGGCTCGACAAACAGACCCACGAGCCTCGACACATGCCACGTGCCCCGCAATGAGGCATCGAGACCCACATAGGGCGTGCGCCGCCTCGCCCTTCGCGAAAGATTAGCGCCCAAGGCAAAGGCGAAATCAAGGGGACGGTCGCTCCGGTAGCCATAGAAGGCATTGGTGAGATTGAGCAGATAATCGGCACCGACCGTAAAATGGGTGTAGCGGTCGCCCGCGTCACTCCACTGCGTCTTGGCCACCTGTCCCCATAGGCGCATGCCGCTCACAGGGGTAAACCACTTGCCCGCGCCCACATATATCTGCGGCATGAGATAATGGCGCGCGTCGGTCAGCGGGCCACGCGCCACCAACAGATTGGCCCCCGCACCCGCCTCGATGAATGTGTGGTCATGCCAGCCCAGGGAGCGGAACTCGTCTGCAGGCTTGGCCGTAAGGCTGCGGCCATGACAGGTGTAGGACAGGCCTGCCAGCAACGACGGCACCACGTCCACCTTTTCACGAAGCGAACTGGCATGCTGGGCATAGCCGTCACCATAGAGGTCAACACGCGGCTCGACCATGAAACACAACTCACGTGTCAAGCGCAGATTGGCCTGCATGCCCAAGCCACCACCCAGCACGTGCCTGTGCACACGCATTGCGTCGGTGGTATAGTTATAACTGACACCTGCCACACCATTGAACCAGAACCTGCGTTCGAGGTCGATGCCGCCGATGGCATTGTGCAGATTGAGCATGTAGTCAAACTGCGCCCCAAAGGCCTTCACCTTATTGTCAGCCGGCTGCTTCACCATGGTGACATTGGCAGACAGGCGAAGGGCGTTGTAGTTGTCGAACCATCGTCCGATGCTGCCCATAAGGCGAATGCCCGCGTCACCCATGAGTTTTCCATCGACATTGGCAAGAAAAGCCGGACCTGCGGCAGCCCCAACAAACAGGCCGTCGGTGAAGCGTGGATAGGAATAGCCCGTACCATGAAGCCGACTCCCGGACAGACGATAGCCAAAACCTGCCGTCATGGAAGCCCGGGCCCGGTAATTGCGCCAGGTGTAGGCTTGCGAGATCTGGTCGCCCTCGAACCCTACCTTGGGCTCCAAATAGAAATAGGTGAAGGGCGAGAGCGCCGCTTGCCCGCGCAGCCCGAAGTGCGCGCCCACGCCATACTCGCCATGCCCCTTGCAACGGGACATGGCCATGTCAACGCCTGCAATGCCATATACCTCGAAGGGGCGCGGGCTGTAGGTCGTGCCTCGTTGAGCCAGCGCGCTGATGTTCATCATATAGTCAAGTGAGAGTCCCGCATACTTGGACTTTATGGATGCCACGCGGGAGTAACCGGCATCAAGACCCAAGCGCATGCCATGCTCCGGAGTGAACCAGTCACCAATATAGAACTGTCCCAACCCTCCAGCCTTGGGGTGGCGAGTGCCCATGAGATTGACCCCCCCGCCCATATCGAGGAAGAGGTGGTCAAAGGGTTTCTTGCCTGCATATTGCTTGGTCACACGTGGACGCTGCAGCATGTGGTCAAGCGCGCTGCCATTCACCTGGGCAAGGGCGGTTGAGACACTGAATGCGAGAAGCGAAACTGTCGTTATCCTACTTATTAATGATGTTTTCATCTTTGCCATCCACTTATTTGTGTTCTTTATCAAGCAGCAAATCATTCACGTCACCATCCGTGTGAGCCACTTGCTTGAGCGAGGGATCCATCTGGATAGCCTTGGCCAACTCGTCGTAGGCTTCGGAAATCCGCTCGAGCCTGTTGAAACAGATGGCCTTCAGATAATGGGTCATAGCATCGCTGTCGGGCAGCTGCTGACAGAGCTTCAGAGCCTCCTCGTCACGCTTCATGGCCAGCAGCACCACAAGCTGGTTACGCAAACCGGTACTGGCCACCGTCTCATAATATCCGTCGAAGCGGCCATTGAGCACCGCGTTGACGGCAAGCAGCATATGAGTGCGCTCATTGTCGGGAACGAAAGCGGCCAAAGAATCAGCCGCAGTAAAAAGGCCAGCATTGAGCAAGGCAATCATCTGGTTGGCGTTGACCACCATGGGCGCTTCCTTTCCCGCAAACGGGCGCAGGAGGTCGGGGTCGGCAGCCTGTCGGTTGATGAGCAAAGCCGCAAGGTCATTGGCAGCCACCATGAAGGAGGGGTACATCTCCAGTGCCTGGCGCAGCATCTTCTCGCGTTGGATGGAGTCATTCTCTTCACGGTAGAGGCGGAAGAACTCATACTTGCTGAGCTGCCTGTAATCTTCGCCATAAAGTTGGCGGATTTCATCAATCGTCAACTGGCGAAACACCGAGTAGTTCATGACGTAACCCACACGACGCAGGCGAGGCAGATACTTCTCCATGAGCAACGAGTGATAAAAGGGCAACTTGCGCATGTTGCGCGACTGCTCGTCGATACTGCGCCACCGCTTGATTACCTCCTCCACCTGCCGAGCCTCACCGGGGAGGCTGTCAGCACGCAGCAACTCTGCCACTCTGCTCCAGGAAGCCACAGAAGCCTCAGACGAGAACTTCATGTTGCGACGCGCACGCTCGGGCACCAGACGGCTGAGATACTGAACCGCATAATCCATTCGCTTCTGAGCCAGTTGAAGGTTGGCATTGTAGCGTCCGTCAGGTGACGACGTGCCTTCTATGGCAAGCGAATGCAAAGTGGCATCCTTGTTGGACATCACCTGGTCTATCTGCTCGCGCATCTTGCCTATCTCTTCCACATTATTGGGGTCGTTATCGTCAAACTGAGCCTTGCTGATGGGGAAGCGCAGGTTCACCTCTCCTCTACTGTCGCGCAACTGAACCTCGGGCTTTGGCCAATAAGACTCATCGTCAAACTGGCTGGCCGCAAACGAGTAGTCAAACCAGCGCAAGGGGTTGACCGTTCCCTGGGCTATAATGGTGGTGTCGCGGTAGATGATACGATTGTAATTCTCAATGGCCATATACACATTACATGTGTAATTGTCCTTGACATGCTCCACATAAGAAGAGTCGGTATAGCCAATGATGTCATTGGTACGCCCCTTCTCCCGCATTTCATCCGACCTCACCACCACATACCGGGCCAGGGGATCGCCCTTGTCATCATTCATGCGGTAGTCATAGAGGCGGTCCTGGGTACGGTTGTAGGTGCGGGCATCATAGACCATGGGGCGCATGAGCTGTTCCTCGTGGCGGGTCACATTGCAGATGACAGGCTGCACCACCAGCCGGTTGTTGCGCGAGAACATCTCGCGTGGCACCCTCACACGGGTCTTCACATGAAGATAGTTGCCTCTCACTTCGATGTCGGTGGGTTCGGGTTGTATCTTGTCGGTTATACGTTTTGCGCTTACCACCATCTCCTTGAGTGCCACCTCGTTTTGCTGCATCTCCACCTTGATGTGCTTTTGGGAGGATTTGACCTTGACGATTTGGCTCTTCAGTCCCACCATGCTGAAACGCAGAATGCTGCCTGAGTGCACATCGACGGCGAAACGGCCATCCAAATCAGTAATGGCAATGCCACGCCTGGTGGTGGAATCCGTAACGGAGACTCCCAGGAGCGGCTCCTTGGTATCTTTATCTACAACAGTTCCTGTAAGGCGAAACACTTCCTGAGCCGGTGCGCCCACGCTCACAAGCAGAAATATCACAACAATCTGAAACATTCTGCTGACCCCAGAGCATGCGAATGGTATGTTAGACTTCATATCGGCCTATGAATAGAAATATGAATGTGCATTACTTGATTAGATATACGAATGTCACTCCCGCTTTTATGGGAGCGGGTATCCATTTGGCGTTATTTGCGTGGTCCGGAACGTCCTCCGTGCCCTCGCGGAATTTTTTCTCATTGATGTGCAAGGCCCCCACCCCGGCTGTGGCCTCAAGACTCCAATGCCTGCCCAGCACAAAACTATAGCCGTAAGTCAGCCCTCCACCAAAAGCGTCACCCTTATGACGGGCACCATTGAGGAGTACGTTGTAAGTGGAGGCCATGGCCACCAGGCCAACGAAATGTCCCGCCTGTGGACGGGCACTGAACCAATACCGCGCCTCAGGGCAGAACGACAACGCCCTCGTACGGAAACCTCCTGCCTGCAAAAGACTGCCCGTGGCCTCTGCATTAAGCGTGAGATGACGATTGACACGGAACTCTGCACCAAGATTTGGTGACATGGCTGCCCAATAGAGGGCATTGCTTTTCAGGCCAACACGTTGTGCACGGACAGACGAGGAAAGCACAAGAAACAGGGTCAGCCCCAATGCCGTCCGAAAAGACTGTACCCCAAAATACTGTTTGCTCATTTTGACTTAAGATATCGCATATGATTCAAGCATCCTCCTACGCTTTATTCGTTTCGTCACAAAGGTATTGAAAAAAGAAATCGTATACAAAATAATCTGATAAAATGTTGTGATTAGTTTTGTCAGCGCACATCCATACAAGTTCACAGACACTATTCTGCATGGACGATATGGCTTGTGTGTGACATTGTTATAAAACTTGGGCTTTTACTCTGACTACAGGGAAGGCCAAGGAATGCCTCCATGCACGTTTTTGGGGCACTTGTAAAAGCATGTGGATTAAGCGAAAATCCTTGCAAGTAGTCTGAAAAGGGAAAAACTTCTTGTCAATGACACCATGCAATTGGGCTCTAAGATGTTTGGCTTTAGCATTGAATGATCCTGCTGCCGCATTAGTTGAATGGTTGTCAAAGAAGTGATTGGGCAGGGAAGGAGAAAGGAGAAAGGGAAGGAGAGTGTCAGGCAATGGCACTCTCCTTCCCATTTCATTTATAAAAGAGCCAGCTTCGAAAAGCGAGGAGCAAGACGGCTCTTAACCTCCGAAATTGTCAAAGCGAATCATGTCGTCCTCAACACCAAGGCTGTGCAAGAGGTCAAGCACAGTCTTGGCCATCATTGGGGGGCCGCACAAGTAGTACTCGCAATCTTCGGGAGAATCATGCTGCTTGAGATAGGTGTCTCCCATCACTGGTGCCACGAAGCCTGGAGTATATTTGATGCCAGCGGCATCAGCCTTGGGATCGGGACGGTCAAGAGCCAGGTGGAAATGGAAGTTAGAGAAGTCCTTCTCCAACTGCAGGAAGTCATTGAGGAATGGAATCTCCTCCAAAGCGCGCGCTCCATAGAAATAGTGCATGGGGCGCTTGCGGTCCTCGTCACTCACGCCATGCCCCTTGAGCATGTGCATAATCTGCGCACGCAGGGGAGCCATGCCGGCACCGCCGCCTACCCAAATCATCTCGCGCCCCGACCCGTATACGGGATGGAACTCTCCATAGGGGCCACTCATCTCCACCTTGTCTCCTGGCTTCAGGCTGAAGATGTATGAAGACGCTATGCCGGGGTTGACATCCTGGAATCCAGGCCCCTGATCCTTGGGCTTAAAGGGAGGTGTTGCGATACGCACGTTCAGCGTGATGATATCACCCTCGTCGGGATAATTGGCCATCGAGTATGCTCGGACGGTTTCAGAGGAATTGACACACTTCAGACCGAAGAGCCCGAACTTCTTCCATGCAGGCATGTAGGTGTCTCCTATGAGGCCCTTGTCGATGTCCTTGTCATAGTCAATGCTGCCGAAAGCTGGAATCTTAATCTGTGCATACGATCCCGGCTCGAAGTCCATATGCTCGCCTGCGGGAAGAGCCACCTTGAACTCCTTGATGAAGGTGGCCACATTGCGGTTCCCTATCACTGTGCACTCCCACTCCTTGACACCCATGACAGAGTCAGGCACCTTGATAGACATGTCACCTCTGACCTTGCACTGACAGCCCAGTCGCCAGTGATCCTTAATCTGCTTGCGGGTGAAATGCCCTTTCTCCGAGTCGAGAATCTCACCCCCGCCATCGGTCACTTGCAACTTGCACTGCCCGCATGACCCTTTGCCGCCACACGCACTGGGCAGATAGATGCCCTTCTGGGCAAGCGTGGAAAGCAGGGAGTCTCCCTGTCCCACCGACACTGTGTCCTTGCCGTTGATTGTTATCTTCACATTGCCACTGGGTGACAAATAGTTCTTTGCCACGAGCAGGATGATGACCAGCACAAGGATAATCGCCAGGAAGACACCAATGCTCGCTAAAATCAAATTCATATCCATTGTATATTCCTCCTGTTTAGATTTTCAAACCGCTGAAGCACATAAACGCCATTGCCATCAGCCCCACCGTGATAAAGGTGATGCCCAGTCCCTGGAGGGGACGTGGAACATCGGTGTAGGCCATCTTCTCGCGTATGGCGGCCAGCCCCACAATGGCCAGCAGCCAGCCTATGCCGCTACCCAGGGCATAGGCGACAGAGTCGCCAAGGCAGGAAATGGCCTGGGTGCTGGTTTCGGGATCCATCTGGACACGCTGCTGCATGAACAGCGAAGCACCCATGATGGCACAGTTGACGGCTATGAGAGGCAGGAAAATGCCGAGAGAGGCATACAGTGAGGGGCTGAAACGCTCAACGACCATCTCCACCAATTGCACAATTCCCGCGATGACCGCGATGAACAGGATGAAGGCCAGGAAGGTGAGGTCAACACCCTTGACCAGGGCATCGGGACCAAGCACATAGGTCTGTAGAGCGTAATCCACCGGCACGGTAACGAGCAGCACGAAGGTGACTGCCAAGCCCAAGCCCAGCGCTGTCTTCACGTTCTTGGATACAGCCAGATAAGAGCACATACCCAGGAAGAATGCGAATATCATGTTGTCCACAAAGATAGAGCGGACAAACAAACTAATCATGTGTTCCATAATTCTATTCTTGTTTTAACCAGGTATATGTTTACTTCTCCTCTTTGTTCATGGAGCGGTGAGCCCAGATGACACAGCCGAGGATTACCAGGGACATGGCAGGCATCACCATCATGCCGTTGTTGAGATACCAGCCACCATTCTCCACATACCAGCTGGCGGGGATGACATGGAAGCCCAGCAGGGTGCCGAACCCGAAGAGTTCGCGCACGAAGCCCACAACGACAAGCACAAGGGCATAACCCAGCCCGTTCCCGATACCATCGAGAAAAGACTCCCAGGGACCATTCTGCATGGCGAAAGCCTCAAGGCGTCCCATCAGAATGCAGTTGGTGATAATAAGACCTACATACACCGACAGGGCCACGCTCACATCATACACATAAGCCTTGAGCACCTGGCTCACGATGGTCACAAGAGCAGCCACGACCACCAGTTGCACAATGATGCGGATACGGTTGGGGATTGTCTTGCGCAGCAGTGAAATAATCACATTTGAGAAAGCCGTGATGACCGTAACACTCAGTCCCATCACAATGGCCGGCTTCAACTGGGAGGTAACAGCCAGTGCAGAACAGATACCCAGAACCTGTACAGCCACAGGGTTGTTGAGGTTCAGCGGTCCAGTCAATGCCTCACGGTTCTCCTTGGAAAACAATTTACTCATAATTCTCTGTTCCTCCTAAGATTAGTTGTTTTGTGTGTTGTCGCACTCCTCCACGTTCACAGCAGCGGCACAGTTGCCGGTTCCTGCCGCCGTGTTTCCCAGCAGGGCGGGGGTCTTTGACTCAATGAACTTCCCGTAGATTTTCAGTCCGCCATTGACCATTGCTCCCACACCTGCACTGGTGAGGGTTGCTCCCGTTACTCCATCTATCTCGGTGGCCTTGCTGGCCGTGCCTTTCTTCACCACCGTGAGGGCTATCTCATGTGTGGGGTCACTCTCGTTGTAGATGGGTTTGCCTATGAACTGCTCCTGGAAATCACGGTCGGCGATGCGTGCGCCCAGTCCGGCTGTCTCGCTCTCGTGATAGAAGTAGGCTCCCTTGACGGTGGGCACGTTGCTGTCGAATGACAACGCAAGGTAGCCCCACAGGCCGCCCCACAGGCCACGGCCCACTACGGGCAACACATACACCTCCTCGCCATTCTTGCTTTTGCCCACAAACACATGCAGACGACCCTCCTTGATGGCCTTTCCGTAACTGCTCTCAAACTGTCCCTCGTAAGGAGTCATGACTGTCTGGGTGGAATCGAGGACATAGTCCCGAACCTTGTCAAACTCCGTTTTCACGTCAATGGAGTCGCGGCTGAATCCCATGGCGGTCAGTATCTGCCCCTTGGTGTCGTTCTCCACATTCACGTCTTGGGTGGGCTTCAACGCCGAGCTGACGAAAGCCAGCAGGAAGGCCACCACAACCACCATCACGGCAGCGTAGGCGATAGTGTAGGCATTGCTGTTGGTATTGAGCCTCTTCTTCACTTCCTTGATCTCAGATGCAGGAGCGCCACAGATAGGGCACTTCTCGGGCACTGTGTCGGCCTCGAATGTCTTTCCGCAGACATTGCACTTGAATTTCTTTGCCATATCTCTCCTCTCCTTATTTAATTGCACGTTTGGCGCGCTTACTGATGTTCACCTGCACAAAGCAGTAGTCGATGAGCGGCGCGAAGGCGTTCATCAGCAGGATGGCGAGCATCATGCCCTCGGGGAAACCGGGGTTGAGCACCCTAACCATCACGGCGACAACGCCTATCAGGAAACCATATATGTATTTGCCACACTCGGTACGTGCCCCGGTCACGGGGTCAGTGGCCATGAACACGGCTCCGAAGGCGAAACCACCCAGCACCAGATGCTGGTACCACAGGATGTGGTTCCCCTCCACTCCCTGCAGCAGGAACCCCATCAAGGCGCCTCCCACAAAGACACTCAGCATGGTTTTCCAACTGGCCACACCTGTCCAGAGCAACAGGACTGCGCCCAGGGCAATGGCGATGACACTGGTCTCACCCACAGAACCAGGGATGAGACCTACGATGGCATTGTGGATCGTCTGGCAATCAAACCCCTGGAAACCGGACTCCACTGCAGCTCCAAGCGGTGTGGCCGACGTGGCCACATCGGCCAGGTTGTTGCCCAGTCCGCATATCTGGTCCTGCGCCACCCACACCTTGCTGTCGCCACTCATGGCCGAGGGGTAACTGAAGAAGAGGAACGCGCGGGTGACAAGAGCGGGGTTGAACACATTCATGCCTGTGCCCCCGAAAATCTCCTTGGCAAAAATCACGCTGAACGCCATCGCGATGGCCAGCATCCACAGGGGAAGGGTCACCGGGACTATCATGGGGATGATGATGCCCGACACGAGGAATCCCTCCTGGATCTCCTCACCTTTCCACTGAGCCACGGCAAACTCGATGCCGAGTCCCACAGCATAACTCACCACTATCTTGGGCAGCACGGCAAGAAAGCCATAGCCAAACACCTCCCAGAAGGAAGCGCTGGCCAGTGTGCCCGCTGCCAGATAGTTCTGGTAGCCCACGTTGTACATGCCGAAGAGCAGGGCAGGCATCAGGGCGAGCACCACAAGGCTCATGATGCGCTTGCTGTCAATGGCATCGTGTATGTTCACGCTGCCCACGCGCGAGGTCGTGTTGGGAACGAAAGCGAAGGTCTCGAATCCATCTACCAGGCTGCGGAAGGCATGGAACTTGCCACCCTCTTCCACATAGGGCTTTATGTGATCGAATAAATTTCTGATTGCTTTCATGTTGTATAACTGTTTCTTTAAGCGTTTTCCTTTCTGAGGATGTCAAGTCCCTGGCGCACAATACGCTGCAACTCCAGTTTGGAACTGTCAACAAACTCGGCAATGGCGAAATCCTCGGGGGCAACCTCGTATATTCCCAAAGCCTCCTGGCGGTCGATGTCACCCGTAATGATGGCCTTTACCAGATAGCCCGCATAGATGTCCATGGGGAACACATGGTCGTACTCTCCGCTCATAATCATGTGACGCTCTCCCCCCTTCACGCGCGCGTCAATAATATATTCCTTCCTCTTGCCCAGCAGCCAACTGAAATAACTGCGGTATGCGCTGAAGGTGTCCAGCCTGGGACATATCCACCCCAGGAACTCATCGGCATGGTCACCCTCGGGGATGACATTCACCTCGGTGGCGTGCGCGGCCAGGAAAGAGTCGCGGCTGGTCTTCATCCCGGTCATCACGTTACCGTTGATGATGCGCGTGTCGTCGGTGTTGACGCGCCCGTCCAGCAGGGTGGGGAGTTTCTGGCCCACCTTTATCCGATAGTAGGCGGGAGCCGTCACTTCACTGCCGGCCAGGGCAATGGTGCGCGTGAGATCCACCTGTCCCGTGGCCATAAGCCTGCCCACGAATATCACTTCCTCGGCACCCAGGGTCCACACCACCTCGCCTTTGTTCACGGGGTCGATATGATTGATCTGTACACCCACGTTTCCTGCGGGAGCGGGGCCGTCAAACAACGTCACCTCACAATCCTTTGCCTTCAGCAAAGCGTCGCTCGTCTGCCTGACACTCACGCCCAGGTGCACCTTCGCCATCTTCGAGAGGGCAGTCAGTCCCGCCTGGAAGGCATTTTCTTGCCCCTTCAGGATGTATTCGAAGTCCTGGCTGAGGGGCATGCTGTTGAACGCACTCACGAAGATGGCCTTGGGGGTGTCTTCGGGCGAGGGCACCACATCATAGGGACGCTGGCGGAAGAAGCCGAAGAGGCCGCTCTCCAGGAGCAGGCTCTTCACATCACTTTTGGTGTCAAACTGGCGCGCCTCCTGCTTCTCGCCGGCCTGCACATGGACAGCCATCAACTTCCTGCGGTCGCCGCGCTCTACCTGGGAAACCGTTCCGCTGACCGGACTCACGAATTTCACCTCGGGGTGCAGTTTGTCAGCAAAGAGGGCGTCACCGGCTTTCACGGCATCACCTTCCTTCACCACCACACGGGGTTTCAGGCCAGGAAAATCATCGGGACACAGCGCATACTCACCACCACAGGGGATGTCCGAGGTTTGCAACGCCGCCTTCCCTTTCAGATTGACATCAAGGCCCTTTCTCAATTTGATTACCTTTGTCATATCAAGAACAAAATAACGTTACCTTAAAAGTCCTGCAAAATTACTTAAAAAAAGCGATTTGCCATTGCAAACCGAATTTTATTTGTACTTTTGACCCGCCTTAACGGGTGTGGGTACACACCGCCATGCGCGGCCTTCCACACACCAGGCAACTCACGAATAAAACCTCAAGACTCATCAAAGCACTTAAATACCTGTTCCGCATCGGTGTGCTAATCATGCTCGGAGGCTACTTGATGCTGTTGGGACTCACGGCGATACCATCTGTCCAGCGATGGTTGGCCGACCTTGTGGGGAATGCGCTTGCCGAGCGCATGGGCACCCGCGTACATGTCCAAAGGGTGCGCTTGGGGCTTCCCGGCCGCCTCATCGTAGATGGCCTCCAGGTATATGACAGGCGGGACAGCCTCATGCTGCACGTCCCACGCGTGGCCGCCAAGATTGAAGTGACCCCACTGTTCGAGCACCATATATGCATCAGCAACGCCCAGCTGTTCGGCGCGCGTGCACTCCTCTATCACGCCGTGCCCGACAGTGCGCCCAACTGGCAGTTTCTCGTTGATGCCTTCAGCCCCCCCCACGACACCACGCCCCCCTCCTTTGACCTGCGCATTCGCTCACTGCTGGCACGCCGATGCCAGGTCAGGTACGACCGCCTGTACGAGCCGCACATCCACGGAAGGTTCGACCACAACCACCTGTCAGTCACCGGACTGAGTGTGACAGCCCAGTTGGGATGCCTCACACGCGACTCCCTGGATGTCAACCTGGACAGGCTCGCCTGCCGCGAGCGTAGCGGACTGGAGCTGGACAAGCTGAAGTTCCGTCTGAAGGTCTTCCGTGACTCTCTGAGCCTGGAGCGTTTGGAAATGCGGCTTCCGCGCACCTCACTCACCATCCCCATGCTCACGGCAACCTACCAGGGTTTGCCCCGCCAGGACACCCCCCGGGGCGTTTGGCTCAGTCGCATTCAAGCCAGCGCGCAAGTGGACTTGACCGCCGTGCCAGCCGACCTGGCCGCGCTGGCCCCCTCCCTTAGGCACATGGACAGGGCCGTCTCGCTCTCGGCGCAGGCCCGGCTGGACAGGGACGGGCAATTGAGCCTGCACGGGCTACGGCTCTCGCTGGACGGCGGGACACTGGCGCTCAAGGCCAGCATGCAGGGCACTGACCTGTGGGGGACACCCTCGTACACGGCACATATCCACGGGCTGAGCGCCACACACGCACTGTGGACACGCCTTCCAGACTGGGCACCCGCACTTCCGCCCTCCCTGCCCCAACGGCTACAGCCATTGGGCAACACGCGCGCCACGGGCCAAATATACTACAGCAAGAGGAAGGCCCGTGCCGACATGACCGTCCACACCGAGGCAGGAACCCTCCAGGCAAAGGGACATCTTGACGACGGGAACCACTTCCAGGCCGACCTCACACTGGCCGACGCGCGCATCGGCGCATTCCTGGGCACAGCCTCACGTGCACACCAGCTGACCCTGTCGGCCACAGCCACGCTGCGGGGCAAGCTGCACGGCCAGGGGAACAAGCCCGAAGTGCACGCCTCGGGCAATGTCCAGTCTATCTCACTGCGCCGGCACACGTACCACGACATACCCTTTCACGCCTCCATGGCCGGACACGACTATCGCCTGGCGCTCAAGGCCAGTGAGCAGCAGGGGCAGGTGTCGCTGGACGCGCGGGCCACCCTGCCACCCACAGGTGCCAAGACCTTCGCGCTTACGGGTTCCATGGAGCAGTTCAGCCCCTGGGCTCTGAGCCTCACGGACGGGCTGCGTGACGAGAGAATCTCCGGGCAGATACAGGCCAGCGTAAGCCTGGAAGAGCCTGGCCAGCCCGAGGGAGAGGCACACATCGCCAACCTGGTGCTCTCTTCCCCCGAGAAGGGAAGGCTCGACATCGGTGACATCAGCCTCACCTGCCACCGCGAGGCTGGCCTCCAGCGCATCAGCATGACCAGCGACATGGCCAGCCTGGAGGCTTCGGGCACGTTCAGGTGGGAGTCAATCCCAAAGGCTGTGGTCTCGCTTGCCAAACGCTACCTGCCCAGCCTCGTCGCCTCCCCACACGCGGGGGAGGGCACGGACGACGTGGACCTCGACTTCACCATGCGCGTGCGCGACACCACAGTGGCGGCGCGCCTCACCGGAACCAGTCTGTCCATACCCGAAGAGGCCGTCATCCACGGTTACATACACAGCGGGGTGAACTTGATGGAACTGGACGGGCAGATACCAAGAATGCGCCTGGGCAATGAGCAACTGCACAATGGCAGCCTGCGCGTGGAATGCACCGGGCGCAACATGCAGGCAAGCGTGCACGCGCAGCGCATGATGAGGGGGAAGCCCGTGGACATCGACCTGGCCGCCTACGCCGAGAACGACAGGCTGGTGACACGGCTGGGCTGGGACAACCAGGCAAGCCCCCTGCAAAGGGGGGCAGTGAACCTGTCCGCGCAGTTCTGGAAAGCCCACGGCGGGAAGACTGCCGTAAGGGCCAGCCTGAACCCCTCGGACATCGTCATCAGCGACTCGGTGTGGCATATCCGCCCTGGAGTCATACACTGGCACAACGGCAGGGCCGATGTCAGCAATGTGAGCCTGGCCAGCAGCGACCGCCACCTCACGCTCAACGGCTTTGTGTCATCCGAGGAAGAGGACACGCTCACGGTGGACGTGAAGGACTTCGACCTGGCCTACCTGTTCAATATTGTCAACTTCCATGCCGTGGACTTCAAAGGGTTCGCCACGGGACGCGTGTATGGGCGCACACTCACGCGCCAGCCACAGGCCGACGCTTTCCTGCAAGTGCACGACTTCTCGTTCAATGGTGCGGACATGGGCGAGATGGACGTGCACATCAACTGGGGGGCGCGCCCGAAGACCATACAGCTCGACGCCTACATACAGGACCCGCCGGCCCGGCAGCAGACCATGGTGCGGGGAAGCGTCACCCTGGGGCACGGCCCCGGTTCGGGACTCGACCTTGACATCGACACGCGCCGCATGGACCTGCACTTCCTGCACCGCTATGCCTCGGCCATCTTCAGCAAGATGGAGGGCAGGGTCACAGGAGCATGCCGCGTGTTCGGCCCCTTCAAGAACATCAATCTGCAGGGCAAGGTCGTGGCCGAGGAGGCCTCGCTGCGCGTGGCCTCGCTGGGTGTCGATTACCACTTGGCAGGCGACAGCGTCATCCTGGTGCCCGACACCATACGCTTTCCCGGAGCCACCATCTACGACAACCTGGGCGGCCCGGGCTCTTCGGAGCATGCGGCGCGCCTGAGCGGCGAACTCACACACCGCCACCTGAGCCACATGGGCTATGACATCCGCGTGGATGCCGACAACATCCTGGCCTACAACTTCCCGCAGATGGAAGACCTGAACTTCTGCGGCACAGTCTTTGCCTCGGGCACAGCACACGTGCATGGGTATCCGGGCACCGTGAACATCGATGTGAAGGCCACACCGAAAAGCGGAACCACCCTGGTATATAACACATCATCGCCCACCACTGTCACCGACACCAGTTTCCTGACCTACGTGTCCCACGCCGACAGCGCCACCAGCACCGCAAAGCCCGACGCACAGGAGGCACCCGCCGCAAGCAACGACCTGCACCTGAACTTCGACCTGGATGTCACCCCAGAGGCCACCATGCGGGTTCTCATGGACACCAAGTCGGGCGACTACATCAATCTCTACGGCAACGGGCGCATACTGGCCAACTACTACAACAAGGGCAAGTTCCAGATGTATGGAACCTACCGTGTGGACCACGGCCTGTACAAACTCTCGATCCAGGATGTCATACGCAAGGACTTCACCTTCCGCCCCGGGGGAACCATCACCTTCGGAGGCGACCCGGGCAAGGCTGCCCTGCAACTCTCTGCCGTATATACCGTGCCCAACGTGTCGCTCGATGACCTCTCGTCAAGCAGCCTGGGACTGTCCAACACACGGGTTGACTGCATAATGGACATCAGCGGGGAGGCTTTCGCGCCCACGGTCACCTTCGACTTCGACCTGCCCAACGCCAACGAGGACGAGAAACGCATGGTGCGCTCGATGCTCAGCACCGACGAGGAAAGGAACATGCAGGTTATATACCTGCTGGGCATAGGACGGTTCTACAACCAGAACACGCAGATGCAAAACGCAGGAAACCAAAGCGGGACAGCCATGAACTCGCTCATCAGCAGCACGCTGAGCAGCCAGTTCAACCAGTTCATGAACAATGCCATGGGCTCACGCAACTGGTCGTTTGGAGCCAACCTGCGCACAGGGGAGAACGGATGGGACCAACTGGACATCGAGGGCATACTGAGCGGGCGCCTGCTCAACAACCGCCTGCTCATCAACGGGAACTTCGGCTACAGGGAGAACTACTACAGCACCAGCAACTTCATCGGGGACTTTGACGTGCAGTACCTGCTCACGCCCAACGGCAATCTCTCGCTCAAGGCATACAACCAGACCAACGACCGGTACTTCATCCAGTCTTCACTCACCACGCAGGGCGTGGGCCTGCAGTTCAAGCGGGATTTCAACAGTTGGCGGGGCGTTTTCCGCCGCATACACAAGGCCAAGCGGCAAAAGAAGGCCGCACCCACCACCCCCAAGCCTGTCCCCGACAAAGAGTAGCAGTCCGCGCTGGCCGATGCATGCCGCCGCGTTGGCCGATGCATGCGGCTGCGTTGGCCGATGCATGCGGCTGCGTTGGCCGTTCAGCCTGGGCTGGACGGTCAGTGCGGCATGCCATTCGGGCGAATGGCCGGCACCACAGGCGCCGGGCATGTGTCACAACCCAGTTTCCGCCTGCCCCTTCTTGGGGCGTGAGGGAGGTGCCCCCCGAAACATCAAGAGCCTTTGACGTGGGAGAAGAGCCGCACGCGCTCACTGGGGCTGACCTGCCCGATGTGACGGGGCGCGTGCCCCTCAGCCTGGGGTGCGGCGTGTGAAGTCGGCAAGAAGTCCGTTGGCCCGCATGAAGTCAAGGTGAAGAAAGTCATCCTCCACACGGTTGCACATCCCGCTTATCACCTCCCTGGGATAACTGGTGGCAAGTCCGATGGTGAATATGCCCGCGCTCATGCCCGCACGCAGTCCGTTGGGTGCGTCCTCGAACACTATACAATGGTCTAACGGAGTTCCAAACACTTTGGCTCCCAGCAAGTAGCAGTCGGGGGCGGGCTTGGATGCGGTAAAGTCCTCGGCCGTGAGGATGCGGTCGAAGAAGGAGAGCAGACGGGCTGCCTTGGCCTCCACATTGCGCATCTTGCTCTTGTCCGAACTGGTCACCACGGCCATGTGCACACCATGGCGGCGCAGGTCGGCAAGGAAGTCCAGCGCGCCCGGGACAGGCGGGAAGTCCATTGTGGCCTCAAAGGCGCTCAGCCTCCGCCTCACCTCCGCCTGTGCGGCGGGTGCGGTGATATAGTCCTCGAAAATGGACTTCAGCGTACGTCCCTTCACCTTGAGGGCAAACGTCCTGCCGTCGGGAACCAGTTCCTCGCCCACCTGCGCCCAGAAGCGGGTGTACTGCCCCTCTGTGTCAACGAGAGTGCCATCGAGGTCAAAGAGGGCTGTCTCAAGATATTTCTCCATGAGTGAATCTTTTGTATGCGGTCTGCTTTCGTCTTCCTCCGCCACGCCCGGAACGGCCTTTCCGCCGGAACACGCCGGCAACCCCGCTCCCGCGCCCTGCGGGCTACCTGATGCCACGGTACTTGAAGATGCGGTCCCTGGCCTCGCCCACAGCCTTGAAGAGGCGGTCGGCACGCGACCGGGTGTCCTCGTCCCGTGTGGCCACGCGGTCGGGGTGGTACTTCATGGCCATGCGCCGGTAAGCCCGGCGCACCTCGTCATCGCTGGCGTCCGGGCTCACCCCCAGCACACGATAGGCCGAGAGCACCGCGGCCGGCACATAGCCAGGAGCGGTGCCCCCACCGGGCTGCTGCCCGTTGAAGGTGTCCCTCCCGCAATAGAAGCGCGCCTTGGGACGCTGGAAAAAGCTCTCTGCCAGCCAGCCGAGCAGCAGCCCCGCGAAAGCCCCCACGGCGGAGCGCGTGAAGAAAAGTCCCGCGACGGCAAACGACCACTTGAGGCTGCGAAGTCCCAGGCGGCCGCACAGCCAGCAACAGGCCAGTATGAAGACGAACCATCTGAATCCGATAAACATATTCACATCTTTTTATATGACACTCCTTCGCCATGCCGCCACACAGGTGTACGCACGCACGCCATGCCCTTCCCTGTTGACGTGTGGCAAAGGTATGAAGTCTTTTGCGCAGCACAAGGTGCTGGCGTGTTATTTTTTCCTAATCCCAGGACACAATGCTGCGGGCACAGACCGGGCCAAGAGCGGGAACCGGCATGTGGTGGCACCGGACACACCTGCCCCGACACCCCTGTGCGCGGCGGTGCCGGGAACTGCTGGCAGTCCGCCCCTGTGCCAGGCCGTGAAGCCCCCGCATCCCGTCCCCGCCGTGTGGACACCGCTTGTTACCGCCGCTGCAATGTGCTTGTCTTTGAGCAGGAAAAAAGAGTCAAATGAGACGGAACATAAAAGAAAAGGTGTAACTTTGCGGAAGAATGTCCAAGGAAACGAGCACACAAGCATATTACAAACCCATAAAAACTGCAAGAAAGATGAAGAAGACTATGTTGCTGGCCGCGTGTGTGGCCGTGATGGCCTCATGCTGCGGGGGCAAGAAGTGCAACTGCGACTGCGAGGCATGCGCCAACTGCGAGCACAAGGCAAAGGACACCGCTGCCATGAGCGCCAAAGCCGAAATCGTGGAGAACGCCCAGTATGACCTGAGCAAACTGAAGAAGGACGCCGAGGGCTACTACATCCTCTTCGACGGAAGCAGCCTCGACGGATGGCGCGGCTACGGACAGGACGCTGTGCCCCAGAGCTGGGAGAACGACGGCGAGAGCATCCACCTGAAGGGCAGCGGCACCGGCGAGGCCCAGGCAGAGGGAGGCGGCGACCTGCTGTTCGCGCACAAGTTCACCAACTTCACCTTCGAGTGCGAGTACAAGATAAGCAAGGGCGGCAATTCGGGCATATTCTATCTGGCCCAGGAGGCCAAGGATGCCGAGGGCAATTACCTGCCCATCTGGCAGAGCTGCTCGGAGTACCAGGTGCTGGACAACGCCAACCATATCGACGCACAACTTGGTGTCGATGGCAACCGCCAGTCCGCCTCACTCTACGACATGGTGCCCGCCAAGCCACAGAACGCCAAGCCGTTCGGCGAATGGAACAAGGCCAAGATTGTGGTCTTCAAGGGTACGGTCATCCACTACCAGAACGATGAGAAGGTACTGGAGTACCACCTGTGGACTTCCAAATGGAAAGAGTTGCTTGACGCGAGCAAGTTCCAGAAGGGTGGCGAGTTCCCCTATGCCTACGGCCTGATGATCGAGGAGGGTAAGAACGGTGGCTACATCGCCTTCCAGGACCACGGCGACGATGTGTGGTACCGCAACGTGCGCATCAAGGTGAACGACTGACCCCACCCGGCACTTTGCCAGGAACAGCCAGAGTGGCCATGCCGCCAGGTCTCGTGCCTGCGGCATGGCCACTCTCGCTGTTCACGGGGGGGCTCCCGCGAGACGGCACGACACGGCCATGTCCCCATACCCGCATTCGCGCGCAATCAACAGGGACGGGCGTGACCCTTGCCAAAAAAAATGTGTAACTTTGCGTATGATTGTGTTGTGTAACCATATCATCTGTTCATTATATGAGGAATAACATCAAAGACTGCCTCCGCACCGCGCTGGCCGCGCTGGCCGTGTGCGCGTTCCCGCTCACGGGGCAGGCGGAGGAGGGACTGAACCCCGTGCCCGCCCCCGAAGCCGTGGTCACGGAGGGCAACGTGCGCTTCACCGTGCTCACCGACCGCATGATACGCATCCAGTACAGCAGCCAGGCGAAGTTCGAGGACCGCGCCACCTTTGCCATCGTCAACCGCCGCCTGCCCGTGCCACATTTCACCACGGAGCGCGACGGCAAGTACCTGTACATCCACACCGACAGCCTCGACCTGCGCTACCGCCTGGGCTCAGTGCCGCGCGAGCGGGACAAGTCGCCCAACAACCTGCTCATCACCTTCCGCATGAACGGATTCACCTGCCAGTGGTACCCCGGAAAGGACGACGCGCTGAACCTGCTCGGCACCCACCGCACGCTTGACACCGCATGGGGCGACAACATGCGCTACAAGATGGAGAAGGGACTGCTCTCCCGCGCCGGGTGGGCCATCATCGACGAGAGCCCACGTACCACCAGGGGCGACGGAAGCACCTCCTACGCGCTTGAGCCCAACAGCGAGGGTTTCCCCTGGTGGGCCACGCCCGTGGACACCGATGCCACCGACTGGTACTTCCTGGGCTACGGGCACAACTACAAGCAGTGCCTGGGCGACTACATCAAGGTGGGAGGGCGTGTCCCGCTGCCTCCGAAATACATCTTCGGCTACTGGTACAGCCGCTTCGCCGCCTACAGCACAGCCGACTTCAAGCAGATTATCAGCGATGTGGAGAGGTACAGCGTGCCCATGGACGTGCTCATCATGGACATGGACTGGCACAGGGACGGCTGGACGGGATGGAGCTGGAACAAGTCTCTCATCCCCAACCCCAGCGAACTGATTTCCTACATGCACAAGCATGGCCTGCGCACCGCACTCAACCTGCATCCCGCCGACGGTGTATCGTCCAGCGAGGACTACTACGACGAGATGAAGGCCGAGCTGGGATACGCCAGCGACTACACCGCCACGCTGCCCTGGGCCGTGGAGGATTACAACTACATGAAGGCACTCTTCAAGAGCTTCCTCAGGAAGTACGAGCAGATGGGGGTTGACTTCTGGTGGCTCGACTGGCAGCAGCACCTGCTCGTGGACAACATGACACTGGGCGAGACCTTCTGGTGCAACCACACCTTCTTTGAGGACATGCGCCTCAACCGCCCCGGGCTGCGCCCAGTCATCTACCACCGCTGGGGAGGCCTGGGAAGCCACCGCTACCCCATCAGCTTCTCGGGCGACACGTTCTCCAAATGGAGCACGCTGGGCTACCTGGCCTACTTCACCAGCAATGCCAGCAACGTGTGCTACACCTACTGGGGGCATGACATAGGCGGCCACCAGGGCGGCAGCAACGACCAGGAGCTGTACCTGCGCTGGCTGCAGTTCGGTGCCTACACGCCCATATTCCGCACCCACGCGCTCAAGGACGGCAAGATTGAGCGCAGGATATGGAAATACAAGAACTTCACACAGCTCCGCGAGGCCGTGCGCCAGCGTTACCGCCTCTTCCCGTACCTTTATACGGCGGCCCGCGAGACCTACGACACCGGGGTGGGCATGAACCGTCCGCTCTACTACGAATGGCCCGAGGAGGGCAAGGCTTACCAGTTTGAGGACGAGTACATGTTCGGCCCCGACATGCTGGTGGCTCCCATCTACGAGCCCGCCCAGGACGGCATCAGCACCCGTACCATCTGGCTTCCCAAGGGGCTCTGGTGGGACATGACCAGGGGTGAGCTGGCCGAGGGTGACCGCACCTTCCGTGCCCAGTTCACACTCGATGAGTTCCCCGTCTATTACAAGGCAGGCTCCATCATCCCGCTCTATCCTGTGCAGCGCAGCGTGGTGACCAATCCTGCCACCATCACACTCTACGTCACACCCGGAGCCGACGGCGCAGGAAGCCTCTACGAGGACGACGGTGCCGACAACGCTTATGTGGACGGCGCGTGGGCACGCACGCTCTTTGCCCAGGAGCGCACCGCCAAGGCCGTGACCCTGACCATAGGCGCGCGCCAGGGCAGTTTCGAGGGCATGCCCCAGAAGCGCACCTGGCTGGTGCAGATGCCGGCCATGCCCGGGACGTGCGACCTGCAGGGCATCACGCTCAACGGCAACCCGGTGGATGCCTCACAAGTCAGCTACAACGCCACCACCCACCTGCTGCAGGTGAGCCTGCCCACCGGCGACCTCGCCCAGGCACTTTCCCTGCGTGTCCCACTCAAGCAGGAGCCTGGCTCGGCAAGCGAGGACGAGAGCGGCGGCAACCGCATCAATTTCGACAACAGCCACGGTGCGGTGAGCGTCAACGCTCCACGCCAGGCCGCAAGCATCCGGCTCACCGTGACCACCGCAGGGGGCGCGTGTGTGGCCCGCGAGGAGGCGCACAACACAAGCAGCCTGCTCCTCTCGATCGCCTCGCTGCCCCAGGGCACATACATCTGCCACGCCCTGGTGGACGGCAAGAGCACCACCAGGAAAATCATAAAGAAATGACCACACACAACATGAGCGACATGACACACCACATACAATCACGCCACACACCTGGCAGCACACTGCTGCTGGGCCTGCTGCTGGCTCTGGGTACCCACACCACCGCCCTGTCACAGACCCGCCTGTGGATTTCGGGCTCAGCCGTACCGGGCGGCACACAGGAACTCACCCGCTTCAGCACCGGCACCACGGGCAAGTACGCCTTCAAGTTCCACGGCACGCTCCAGCCCGGCAAACTCTATGTGCAGACCAGGGAAGAGCGCACCGCCAGCACCTTCTACTACGCGCCCAAGCAGGTGGACTCCAATATCGTCAACGACGGGATTGCCTTCGCCTCCACCCGCGACACCACGGATGCAGCCTGGGCCGTGCTTTTCGGGGCCGACAATTACCGCTTCACCGTCACGCCCGCCGACAAGAGACTCGAGGGGGAACTCTTCGCGCAATGGTACGAGGCGTGGATCGTGGGCGGATGCGTAGAGGACAACCAGGGAAGCGGCTCGTCGGCCGGACAATGGCAAGTGGGCGCGGGGAAGGCCATGACGCGCTCCGAGAGCGACCCAAACGTGTGGAACTGGACAGGCGAACTGAAGATATACAAGTCGAATGTGGAATCCAACCGCCTCAAGATAAACGGGCAATACGGATGGACACCCAAGGTGCTGCACCCTTTCAAGGCCGACCAGCCCCTCACGGCCTCCACCCAGTTCTGGTACTGCGGGCCAAACGACACCAAGTGGACTATCAGCCAGGACGGCTATTACTACATACGCATCAACGTGTTTGAGGAGACCATGCACGCCGAGTACCTGGGCACCACCATCCCCGACGGCATGCAGGCCACCGCCGGCTGCGACGCACAGGTGACCGTGACAGGACGCGGCATCCAGGTGACCAGCAGTGCCATGGCCAACTGCCGCCTCTACACCACCGGGGGACACCACATCGCCACACAGAGCGGCACGCAGGTCACGCTGCAGATGCCCGCCCGTGGCACCTACCTGCTCTATGTGGACAACGGGGAGAGTGCCTTCACGCGCAAGATTGTCACCGACTGACCTCATGGAAAGACAAGCAAGAAACTCCCGGGAAAGCCACGCGGCGGCGGCGGCCCCCCGCCGTGCCGCACCAGGCGTGGGACAGCAGTACGAGACCATCACCAGCACACAGAACCCACGGGTGAAGCGGTTGCTCACCCTGGAGCAGAAATCCCAGGAGCGCAAGGCCACCGGACGCTTCGTGGTAGAGGGGCGCAGGGAACTGGCACACTGCGTGGAGGCGGGATTCGCGGTGGAATGCGTCTTCGTGCGCGAGGACGTGCTCCCCACCCTGCTCCCCACCCTACCACGGCAGGCAGACATCCTGCCCGTGAGCGCCAGGGTGTACGAGCGCATCGCCTACCGCGAGGGCACCGAGGGCGTGGTGGCCATCGTGGAGAGCCGCACCCTGCGGCTGGCCAGCCTGCGGCTGCCCCACAATCCCCTGCTCATCGTACTGGAGAGCGTGGAGAAACCAGGCAACCTGGGGGCCGTGTTGCGCAGCGCGGACGCCGCCTGGGCAGATGCCGTCATCGTGTGCGACCCCATGACCGACCTCTACAACCCCAATCTCATACGCTCGTCGGTAGGGGCTGTCTTCACTGTTCCGTGCGTGGCATGCTCCTCACAGGAGTGCATCGCCTTCCTCAAGGAGCGTGGCCTGCAGATCCTCACCGCGCAGCTGCAGGACTCGCGCCTCTATTACGACACCCCCATGACACAGGGCACAGCCATCGTGATGGGCACGGAATCCACCGGCCTCACCAGCGTGTGGCGCGAGGCGGCCGATGCGCACATACGCATCCCAATGCTGGGACGGCTCGACAGCCTCAACGTGTCGGTCAGCGCGGCCATACTCCTCTTCGAGGCCGTGAGGCAGCGCCAGGAAGCGGCATGCCGTACCCAAGCAAGCGCACAATGAAAGGAACGGGAGCGAAAAGTGGCGACCCGCGCTGTACATCCTGCCCGCCCGCCACTTTTCACTTCCTCCATATTCCTCACACAGCCCTGTGCCACCCCTCATCCGCCCCAGCGGGAGATGAATGGCGGCACGCCGCATGAGCCATTCTCGCCTGTTGACTCTCACTTCTTGCCCTGCCCGAAGTCCATTCCCCACTCCGCGCGCAGGACATCCAGCAAGCGCATGACGGCCAGCGACTCGCTGTGCGGCATCATGGGCGACTCCACCCGTCCCTCGGCGATGCACCTTTGCGCCTCCAGCACCTGGTACTCGTAGCCCGTGACCACGCCCTCGGGACACTCATAGGTAGCCACACGGTCAAAGCCCACGAACACATCCACCCGCGTGGGATTGTTCACATTGTCAACCACCAGATACCCTTTCTCGCCGCCTATCACCGCCTGGCGGTCGGCACGGCACACGGCGCTGCACTGCAGCGAGGCCAGGCGCCCGTGGCTGTACATGAGCGAGACGCTCTCCTGCAGGTCCACCCCCGTGGGGCCCATCAGGCAGTTGCTCACCACACGCTCCACCTCCCCCCCGAAAAACATGCGCGCGAAATGCAGGGGATACACCCCCAGGTCAAGCAGCGCGCCACCACCCAGTTCGGGCCGCATGACACGCTCCTTGTGGTCTATCTTGTAGCAGAGCGAGGCGGTGAGCATCCCCGGAGCGCCTATCACGCCGCTCTCCAGCACCTCGGCTATCTTACGGCACAGGGGCATGTAGCGTATCCACATCGCCTCGGCCAGATACACCCCACGCTCATGCGACAGTCCTATCAGAGCCTCGGCCTCGTCCGCGTTCATGGTGAAAGCCTTCTCCACCAGGCACGCCTTGCCCGCGAGCAGAGCCTTGCGGGCGGGCTCGTAGTGGCAGGAGTGGGGCGTGGCTATGTACAGGAGGTCCACCTGGGGATCCTCCAGGATGGTGTCATATGAGCCATAAGGCCGCTCGACACCCAAGGCCTCGGCAAACGCGCGTGCCTTCTCGGCCGAGCGCGACGCCACGGCTTTCACGCACACGCCCGGCACCCGGGCCAGCGTGCGGGTCATCTTCTCCGCGATGTGCCCCGCACCGATGATGCCCACATTGAACATTCTCGTACTCATCTCTTTTATGTTAAATGGTCTGACTTCTACCGCAAAGTTACATTTATCCCGCGAGACCCGCAAGCGCGCCGCGCCACCAAATGCCCTGCGGTGCGCGGTCTGTCCCTGCAACAAAACGGGACAATCACGCACAAATTATGGTTCCACACGGAATGCGGGAGCCCGCTTTTGCTTAACTTTGCATGGCGGGAGCGCAGCGCGGACAACAGCCTGCACGCCTCCCGCACCCCAATGGACAGGAATGGAACATGAGCGAAGAGAGAACACTCACCGATGACGAACTGGGACGCATCCTCATCCACAGCAGCGCACGGGCCAGGCGGATAACCTTCAGATGCAAGGAGGGGGTGCTCACATGCACCACGCCGCCGCACACCAGCACAAGCCAGGTGGCGCGCGTGGTCAACGAGATGAGGGGCAGGCTGCGCGGGCTGGCGCAGCGGGGCAGGGACAGGCACACCGCCTCGCTGTTCACCCCACAGAGCCGCATCGAGGCCGAGGGGTTCACGTTCAGTTGCCTGCGGGACGACGGGGGCAAGCCCCGTGTGCGCGAGGACGCGCGGGGCATGACCTTCCTCTACCCCGGCGGGCTCGACTGGTCGTCCGACGGGCTGCAGCAGTGGCTCACCCGCGTGGTGGAGGAATGCCTGCGGCGGCGCGCCACCAGGACACTCATCCCGCGCCTGCTCACACTCGCCGGGCTGCGGGGACTGCACGTGCGCGAGGCCACCGTGCGCAAGACCAAGAGCCGATGGGGCAGCTGCTCCGGCAAGGGCGACATACACCTGAGCCTGTACCTGATGCTGCTGCCGCCCCACCTGCGCGACTTCATCATGCAGCATGAGCTCACCCACCTGCTTGAGATGAACCACGGCCCGCGCTTCCACGCCCTGCTCAACCAGGCGGTGGCCGGCCAGGAGGAAGCCCTGCAGAGGGAGATGAGGCAGTTCCACACCGCGCTCACGCTGCAACAGCCTTCCCCATAAGGGGCGACAGGCGGCGCCACGCGCCATCCCTGAGACACCCGGCACACGCGCCATCCCGCCACACGCCATGCCCCCACCTGCACATTCACTCCCCTCACCACCACACACGACACCAAGCATGCACCTGCGGCTCACCACACTGATTGTCGCCCTGACGCTCGCCTCCACCGGCGCGGCGGCACAGCGTGTGGTGTGGTGGAACGTGGAGAACCTCTTTGACTGCCGCCACGACACGCTCAAGGACGACCTTGAGTTCCTGCCCGCCTCGGCCCGCCGCTGGACACGCAGCCGCTACTGGCGCAAGATGGACAATATCGCGCGCACCCTGGCGGCCGTCTCCCGGAACGAGGAATGGCCCATGCTGGTGGGACTGGGCGAGGTGGAGAACGACTCCGTGCTGCGCGACCTCACCCTGCGCAGCCCGCTGCGGCTGGCGGGCTACCGCTACGCGCACCACGAGGGCCCCGACCGGCGGGGCATCGACTGTGCCCTGCTGTACCAGCCCCGGCTGTTCCGCCTCACCGGCAGCCGCGCTGTGCGTGTGCCCTCACACGAGCACGGCATGCGCCCCACGCGCGACCTGCTCCATTGCCAGGGCGTGCTGCCCGGGGGCGACACCCTGCATGTCATCTGTGTCCACCTGCCCAGCCGGGCGGGAGGCACACGGCAAACCGCGCGGCACAGGATGCTTGCCGCCACCACCCTGTGTATGCTGCTGGACTCGCTCAGGGGCAAGGATGTGCTTGTCATGGGTGACTTCAACGCCGGGGCAGGCGACCCCATCTTTGCCCCCATCGGGCGGCGGCTGGTGTCGCTCACGCCAGGGGGACGCAAGGAAAAGCGAAAGCCCCAGGGCACCTACTGCTACCAGGGGCACTGGGACTACATCGACCATGTTCTCATAAGCCGCTCACTGCAGCCGCGCTGCAGCGGGCATATCACCGTGGGACGCTTCCCCTTCCTGCTCACAGAGGAAGGCACGCCCCACCGCACCTATCTCGGGCCCGCCTACCAGGGCGGCACGTCCGATCACCTGCCCATCTGGGCCGACCTGTCCATCAGGTAGCAGTCGGCCAGCACCAGGGCAGCCATGGCCTCCACCACGGGCACCGCGCGTGGCAGCACGCAGGGGTCATGCCGCCCGCGCGCCGTGAGCGTGACAGCCTCGCCTGCCTGGTTGACCGTGTGCTGCTCCTTGAGCAGGGTGGCTACGGGCTTAAAGGCCACACGGAAATAAATGTCCTGTCCGTTGGAGATGCCGCCCTGTATGCCCCCGCTGCGGTTGGTGAGGGTGGTCACGCCGCCCTTCCCGTCGGGCACGAATGTGTCGTTCTGCTCGCTTCCGCGCTGTGTCACGCCCGCGAAGCCCATGCCGTACTCGAACCCCTTGACGGCGTTGATGCCCAGCATGGCCGCCCCCAGGAGCGCGTGCAGCTTGCCGAAGACCGGTTCGCCCCAGCCCACGGGGCATCCCCTCACCACGCAGGCTATCACACCGCCTATGGTGTCGCCGTCGGCCTTGACCTCGCGTATGAGGCCCTCCATGCGGCTGGCCACCACGGTGTCGGGGCAGCGCACGTCATTGGTCTCGGCCAGTGCGAGGTCATAGTCCTGGTAACTCCCCGGCAGGATGATGTCCCCCACCTGCTGTGTGTATGCCTGCACGGTGACGCCCAGTTGGCTGAGCATCAGTTTGGCAAAGGCGCCGCCCACCACACGGCTGATGGTCTCGCGTGCCGAACTGCGCCCTCCGCCACGGTGGTCACGCAGCCCGTACTTCAGGGTATAGGTGTAGTCGGCATGGCTGGGGCGGTAGAGCGAGCGCATGTTGTCATAGTCCTGGCTGTGCTGGTTGCCGTTGCGCACGATGAAGCCGATGGGGCATCCCGTGGTGCGCCCCTCGAAGGTGCCGCTCAGGAGCTCCACCCGGTCGGCCTCCTTGCGCGCGGTGGTCAGGGCACTCTGGCCAGGGCGGCGGCGGTCCAGCTCGTGCTGGATGAAGTCCATGTCCACGGTCATCCCGGCCGGGATGCCGTCTATCACCCCCCCGATGGCCGCGCCATGGCTTTCGCCAAAGGTGGTGAGACGCAAGATGTTGCCAAATGTGTTCACTTCTCTGTTCCTCCTCTATTGTTCATCCGTTCAAGCAAGGCCGCGCTGTCATGGGGCTGCGGGAATTGTACGGCACGAGCATGACAGCCACGGGATTCCACACGCCCGCACATCCTGGCCGTCAAGGCTGGCAAATGGTCAGTGGTGTCCCGCGCGCCCCTGGGCACGCTCACCCGGCTCACAGCCGCACGAGCCCGACTCACAGCCGCATGAGTTGTTCCCCTCGCCGCCGCACGAGCAGTTCCCCTCGCCGCCGCAGCCCTCGCATCCGCAACAACCGCCCTCGCCCGAGAGTGCCTGGAGCGCGTCGCTTACCTCCTGGTCCGTAGCCGGGCGTGACTGCTCCACCTTGCCCACAAAGCGCAGCGTCTTGCCCGCCAGGGGATGGTTGAGGTCCACGGTGACGGTATCGTCCTGTATGAGGGCAATGAGCCCGCTGAAGCGCTGGCCGTCACTGCTCTGCAGGGGCACCACAGCCCCCTCGTGGATGTAGCGCGGGTCAATCTTCCCGTCAATCTCAAACATGCTGCGGGGCACCTCGCGCCGTCCCTCCGGGTCATACGGCCCGTAGGCCTGCTCCACGCCGAGCGTGAAGTCAAAGGGCGCGCCTGTCTCCAGAGCCTCTATCTGCCGCTCGAAGTCATCCAGTGTCATGCCCAGTCCGGTGAGGAACTCAAAGGGACGCTCGCCGGTAGCCTCCTCAATCAGTTCGGGCTCCTGTCCCTCGCCCTGTCCATAGAGCTTGTAGGACACGCTGATGTACTTGTTTGTTGATTCTGTTGCCATATTCTGTATTTTTCATTTGTTTTTTCCGTTCTTCCCACAGAGTGTCATCTCCAGTGGCAGAGCCACATTCCGGTGCACGGCACTGGCCAGGTTCTGCGCCACATCGGCGGGAGCCGAGAAGTAGACGCACGCGCCCAGTTCCTTGATGCGCACCGCGCATAGCCGCGAGCCGTCATGGCGCAGGAACTGGTAGGTAAGCGTCTCGTTGTGCCCGGGCCTGGCCGCGCGGAAGTTCATGGTCTTCTCCAGCCTCATCTTCTCGGCAGGCACCAGCTCGCCGGTCCACTTGCTGCTCCTGGCCATGGTGCGTCCCCGCATCACCACGGCTGTCTCCACCCGCTCGCCATGCACGCGGGGCAGTGCCTTGCGCATCTTGGCCATGCCCTTTCTCACGCGCTCGTCATCCTTCTCCTGCTTGTCGCCATAGGGAGCCGTCTGCGTGGCGCCGGTCACGGCATCCACCCCCGGGCGTGCCCCGGCCGACAGCGTAAGGCCCAGCATGAGGACGGCGAGCAATGTTCGTCCATTCATATATGCGTCTCGTTTAACCATTCATCTGCAAAGGTAGGCATTTATTTTGGGAGATGCAAGCCCAGGGCACACACTGTCCAGGGCCATGGGGGAGGAGCCCCATCCAGCCTGCTCCAAGCCCTCTCCTGCTCCCCCAAGGGGGGAGGGATGCCTTGCTGCACAAGGCTTGGGCATACGGGGAGAGGGCAGGATGCGCTGGCTGCATGTGGCCAGGGATTTTGCTTTCGGGACAGGAAGGAGGTAAAGAGGCACCTGGAAAGGACAAAAGCGTAAACGCCATGGCTGGCCTCTCATCCCAACAGGGCGTTTGCTGCGAGCAACCAGCCTGCTGCTCTGCTTCTACCAAAGAACAGGCATAAAAAACGCACCGCGCTGCGTTGGCGATCGCAGTGCGGTGCGTTGGCCGATGCAGTGCGGTGCGTTGGCGGATGCAGCGTGGTGCGTTTGCGGATGCAGCGTGGTGCGTTGGCGGATGCAGCGTGGTGCGTTTGCGTCCCCTCCCCCTTGGGGGAGGCTGGGAGGAGGCTCTGTTGGGGGGGGGAGGGGGCTCTCCCTCCCCCTCAGTCCGCCTTATAGATATTATATGTGCAGCCCTTCTCGGTGGGGATGAGCAGATGGTCGGCATCCACCACCACACCCTCGAGAGGCTTTCCGTCGGGGCCACACACGCGGTACTTCCCTATGCCCGGATAACGCACAGGGCATGGCTTGCCCGAACCACTGCGTATGACCGCATGCACCAGACGGCCGTCCTGCCACTGCTGGTCCACCTGGAAGTTGTTCACGGCGCGCAGCCCCACCATGTGCCCAGTCTGCCACACGCCCGGCAGGGCGGGCAGCAGATGGAGCGTGTCCGTGTGGCTCTGCAGGAGCATCTCGGCCACGCCGGCGCAAGTGCCGAAGTTTCCGTCAATCTGGAACGGGGCGTGGGAGTCGAAGAGGTTGTAATAGACCCCTCCCTTCTGCCACTCAATGGCGTAACTGGTGGAATGCTTGAGCGCGTTGCGCAGGATGGCGTGGGCATGGTCGCCGTCCAGCGCGCGCGCCCACAGGCACACTTTCCAGCCCATGCTCCACCCGGTGGCCATGTCGCCACGCAGGCGCAGGGAGTTGACGGCAGCGCGGAAATATGGGCTGCCGGGAGCAATGCCCGAGAGCGGGTAGAGAGCCATGAGGTGGCTCAGGTGCCGGTGCGAGGGGTCGCTGCTCACATCATAGGTGGCATACTTCCACTCGCGCAGCAGCGTGTCGCCAAGGCTCACCCCATGGCGGGGATTGGTCCAGTCGGCATGGGCAGCGGCATTGGCGGTATAGACCTCGGTGTGGAGTCCACGGTCGGTGCGTGCGAGGTACCTGTCGAGCTGCTCCACATCGGCCTGGGTGAGCCCCACGCGCTGGAGTCCCAGGATGTCCACGCTCTGCCGCACACTGGAGAGCAGGGCATAGATGAGCTGCTGCGCGTGGGCGGTGCCGTCCTCGCGCGGATGGCTGCCCTGCTCGGCACTGAACTCGTCGGGAGCCACATAAGTGCCATCGGGCTGGATGCCCAGCGAGGGGCATCCACGGTCATCTATCATCCGCTCCATCCAGAACTGCGCGCAGCTCCACAGCGTGGGGAAGGCACGCTCAAGGAAGTCCTCGTCGAGCGTGTAGCGGTAGTGCTGCCACAGGTGGCTGCAATACCAGGCGTTGGCCACGAAGTAGTTGTTGCCCCACAGGCTCATGCCCCCGAAGATGTTGTTCTCTGTGAAGCACGTCCAGCCATGCCTCACACCCCCGTACTGGGTGGCGGCCCGCTTCCAGTTGTCGCGTGCGGCCATGCCCATGACGTAGTTGAGGAAGGGCAGGTGCAACTCGCTCAGGTTGGTGGACTCGGCCGGCCAGTAGTTCATCTGCACATTGATGTTGGAGTGGATGTCGGAGTTCCATGCCGCATGGCTGCGGTTGTTCCAGATGCCCTGCAGATTGCTGGGGGAGTCCACTCCCCTGCTGCTGCCCATCATGAGGTAGCGGCCATAAGCAAAGTAGAGCTGCTCCAGGAAGAGGGCGTCGGCCTCGCGGCCTGTGACATTGCGGCTGGAGTCGTTGTAGCACTCCACCAGGCTGTCGGTGGGAAGGGCTGTGGCAGCCCCGGCCAACTGGAAGTCCACCCTGCCCGACAGGCTTGTGAAGTCGTCCTCGTGCCTCGCGAGCATCTGCGTCCAGCCTCGCGCGGCAGCCCTGTCCACACGCTCGTCCATGCGCTGGCAAAGGCTCTCGGTGCCCGACACCAACGTGGGCGACGAGGGGTCGAAGTCGGTGCCCCCGCCCAGCACCAGCAGCACCTCGCGCGTGCCATACACGCGTATGCCCTGCGGCGAGCGCTCCATGCGTGCCCCCTCACCCACGGGAACCACGCGCAGGCAGGCGGCATGGCTCACGGTCTTGAGCCTGCCCGAGAAGCGCGCGTAGCCAGTGGCCGAGTAAGCCACCTGGCCCGCATTGATGTCCTCGCCCGGACGCACAGACACCAGCAGGTCAAGGGGGCGGACACCCGTGGCGCGGTAGCGTGCCACCACCACACGGTCGGGGCGGGAGGCAAAGTAGCGGCGCTCGTAGCGGGTAAGGCCATCGGTGGAGGCATAGTTGACACCGCCAATGCCCGCCTGCAGGTCGAGGTAGCGCACATAGTCGCGCACTTCTGTCCCCTGCTTGTAGCCGAACTGCCCCGAGAGGTCGCTCACCAGCACCGAACCGAAGTTCTTGTAGGAGCCGTACTCGTTGGTTCCGCCCATGTCGTGGGGTGTGCCCTCCCACAGCGTCTTCTCGTTGAACTGTATCTCGTCCTGCTTCACACCGCCCATCAGACAGGCCCCGAACTGTCCGTCGCCTATGGGCAGCGCATACTCCATCCAGGCATCGCCCGGCCAGCGGTAGGCAGCGGGCTGGCGATACCACAGAGTGAGGGGATGCTGGGGGTGGAATGCCGTGGCACCCTGCACGCGGTACTCATCCAGCTCCAGGTCGCCCACAGGCACCAGGCGGCAGGCATTGTTGGCATCACCCGCGCCCCACAGAGCCAGCGACACACCCACGCCCGTGCCCCCGCACTGGTTGAGGCGGTCGTGGCCCGACTGCACACCCAGCCAGCGCACCTCGCAGGCACCGGGATAGCGGGGGCTGGCATCAGGCACCAGCGCAAAGCCGCTCTTGTCGGGCTGGCGCGTGGCACGGAACTTGGGAGCGGCATAACTCACATACAGGCCCTGCGCGTTGACCATCTGGAAATGGCTGGCAGTGCCCACCAGCCGCCACTGCTGGGCCTCGCTGTCGGGGTCGGGCTGCAGGGTGTGCAGTTCCTGCCCTGCTCCTGTGGCGGCCATCACCAGGCGGCTGTTGGCAAACTGCAGGAAGCAGGGAGTGCCCTGCGTGGCATCGGTCACAAAACAGGCGGACTCCTGGCTATGTGCCCCTGCGGCAAGCAGGAGCAGCAGGAGCAGCAGACTCATCTTTCTTAGGGTATTCATGTAGGTAGTGTGTTTATTCTGTCATAATGTTGTCTTGCTTGACGAGAAAGAGGTCTCCGCAGGGCACGCGGTGCGCCTGTGGAGACTTCCCTCTCACTCTCGGTAGCCGTGCATCAGTAGCCGAAGATGTCCTCCAGGCTCACACGGTGCAGGGTGCCACGCTGCTCCAGGCTCTTGAGGTCCCAGTCGCCCTCGTCGCCCAGGAGCAGCAGGTGATACTTGCGCCTGGCGATTTCCCGCTTGTGGAAAGCGGCCAATTCGGGCAGGGTCATCTTCTTGATGCGCTTGTAAACCTCGCCCTCGGGGTTCTCGGTGAGCCCCCGGTCACGGCACTCCAGGTAGTAGTTCAAGATGGCCTCGCGCAGCGTGCGCCGGGTGGCAAGACGCTTGAGGACAGCATCGCGCGCCACGGCGAAGGCCCTCTCGTCCTGGGGCATCCGTTCCACTATCTGGTCAAACACCGCGAGGCAGTCCCTCAACTTGTCATTCTGGGTGATGATGCTGGTGGAGAAACTCTCCCTGTCATCGGCATCCGTGGCTTGTGCGAAGCGCGCTCCCGCGCTGTAGGCCAATCCACGGGACTCGCGCAACTCCTGGAACACAATGCTGTTCATGCCCCCGCCGAAGTATTCGTTGAAGACATCGGCATAGGGCTCCACCTCCCAGTCAAAGGTCTCGCCACGGCTGGAGTATCCCATCATGTAGGTGTTCTTGGCCTGGAAGGGGGCTATGATGACCAGGTTTTCATCGACCTTGCGGGGCGGGTAGAACTGTCCGCTGTGGGCGGGCGCGGGGTGCTCCGACATGGGATGCATCCCATTGAGCATGCGGCTCACCTGGGTGGCCTCGAGCGGCCCATAGTAAAGCGCGTGCTGCATGACACCGGGCAGCGAGCGCAGGCGGCCAAGCGCGCCCGCCGCGCCCAGCCGGTGCATCTGGGCGGCATCCAGCGCACGGGTCACCCTGTTGTGGGGGCCATAGACACCATACTGGGTGAGGGCTCCGTAGCAGGCGCGCTGGCTGGTCTTGCTGTCGGCCCTCTGCTTGAGAATGTCGCTCACCACCTGGGCATAGATGTCCGTGTCGGGCCGCGCGGTGGCTATCCACCGCTCGGTGAGGCGCAGCGCCTCCTGCATGTTGTCGGCCAGGCCCGAGAGGGTGAGGCGTGTGCGCCCGTCCCCGACACTGAGCGTGGCGTCGCATGCCAGGCCATAGAGGCGGCCCTGCAACTGGTTGGCGTCCAGCGAGTCGGTGCCCAGGTAGGGCAGGTATTGCCCGGCCACAGCAAGGGCGGGGTCTTCCTTGGCCCCCCGCTCATAGACGAAGGTGAGGCTGAAGAGCTGGCTCGAGGCGTCGCGGTGGGCCAGCAGCTCGTTGCCCCCCACCAGCGTGCCCTTCTGCACGTCGCGGTCGAAATCCACGAAGACAGGCTCCACCTGGGCCACAGGCATGCTGAGCACAGAATCGGCAAAGGGGCTTGACTTGCCGCGGTTGGTCACGATGGGCGAGATGTGGGGCTTCTCTATCTTCCTGGCCGTAACGTCATCGCCCTGCCTCTTATACACACACGCATAGCCGTCCGTGAGCATCCGGCGGGCACAGTCCACCACGGTCTTCTTGGTCAGCGTGTCCAGCCTCTGCATCTCGCCAACCTCCTCAGCCCACGGCTTCCCCGCCACAAAGGCATCCACGAACCAGCTTGCGCGCAACTCGTTGCTTTGCATGTCCTCCAGGCGGCGGCGCTTCATGTTGTTGAGGATAGCCCTGAGGAGAGACTCGTCCCACTGGCCGCTGGTGAGGCGGCGCACCTGCTCCATCATCAGCCGGCGCACCTCCTCCAGGCTCTGCCCCTCCTTGGGACAGCCGATAGCCCAGAACGCGCTCTGCTCGGCCATGCCATCCACAAACGTCTCGCTCTGAATCACCTGCTGAGCGTTGTTGAGGTTCTGGTCAAAGAGACCGCACTTGCCATTGCAGAGCACCTGGTTGGCCACCACCATCAGGCCATACATGGGGTCGGACTTGGCAGGAAGCCTCCAGCCGAGAGCCACCATGGGAGTCTCCCGGCCCACCACCATGGTATCGTGGGGGACGGCGAGGGGAGGCTCCTGGGGGAAGGCGCGCCGGGGCAGGCTGTCGGACGGCTGCCAGTCACCGAAGTATTTCTCTATGACGCGCACCGTCTCGTCCGGGTCAAGGTCCCCGCTCATGCAGATGGCCACATTGTTGGGCACATACCACTCATGATAGTACCGCATGACATTGCGAAGCGAGGGGTTCTTGAGGTGCTCCTGCGTTCCGATGGTGGTCTGGGTGCCATAGGGGTGATGGGGAAAGAGGATGGCGTAGAGCGCGTTGTTCATCTTGTCAAAGTCGTTGGTGAGGTGCATGTTGTACTCCTCATAGACGGCCTCGAGCTCGGTGTGGAACCCTCTGATGACCATGTTGCGGAAGCGCTCGGCCTGCACCCTGGCCCATGGCTCCAGGGCATGGCACGGGATGTTCTCCTGATAGCAGGTCACATCGGTGCTCGTGTAGGCGTTGGAGCCTGTGGACCCTATCCCTGCCATCATCTTGTCATACTCGTTGGCAATGGCATACTTGCTGGCCTCGTGGCTGAAGCTGTCGATGCGGGCATAGACGGCGCGGCGCGCGGCCTCGTCACGAGTGCGCCCGTACACCTCGTACTGCGCCTCGATGCTGTCGAGCAGGGGCTTCTCCCTGGCATAGTCAAGCGTGCCGAAGCGTGTGGTGCCCTTGAACATGAGGTGCTCCAGGTAGTGTGCCAGTCCGGTGCTCCCGGCAGGGTCGTTGCGCGAGCCGGTGCGCACGGCCACATAGGTCTGTATGCGCGGCTCGTCACGATTGACCGTGAGATAGACCCTCAACCCGTTTCTGAGGGTGTAAATGTGCGCTGCCATGGGGTCACCGGACACGGCAGGCTCTTCTTTGGCACCCGAGCCAAAGCCCGGCCGGCAGGACACCAGCATGGCGCATAGGCAGAATCCCGCGCAAAGGAGACCGGCTGCCCATATTTTCCTTCTGTTCATAATGGTATGTGGTTTGGTCTTTGTACCAGAATTCCGGGGGACTGCCCGCCGGCGCGCGGGACGCGGCCTAACGCACCGAGGAGTCCCCCTCGACATAGTTCTCAAGGTAGAGTTGCTCACCGTCAAACACCGCATAGGTACAACGGGTAATCCAGTCACCCAGGATGAGCAGGCGGCACTGGCGGGTGAGGTACAGGTCAAGTTCGATATGGCGGTGTCCGAAGAGGAAGTAGTTCACGTCGGGATGCTGGCTCAGGTACTCCTTGGCAAAGCGCACAAGATACTCGCGGTCCTCGCCCAGATATGTGTCCACGGGCGTTCCGTCCCGCAGGCCGGGCTCGTGCTTGAGCCTGCTGCGCCGCGCCCATTCCAGTCCGAGGTTCACGCCTATCGTGGGATGAAGCCAGCTGAAGAGCCACTGGCACAACTTGTTGTGGAAAAAGGAGCGCAGCAGACGGAACTTCCAGTCGGGGTCACCCAGTCCGTCCCCGTGGGCGAGATAGAACAGCTTGTCGCCCAATTCGATGGTCACAGGCTCGCGGTGCAGGATGACCCCGCACTCACGCTGCAGATAGTCGGTGCACCAGATGTCGTGGTTGCCCGTGAAGAAGTGCACCTCCACACCGCTGTCGGTGAGTTCGCTCACCTTCCCCAGAAAGCGCGTGAAGCCACGGGGGACTACCGTGGGGTACTCAAACCAGAAGTCAAACATGTCGCCCAACATATACACGGCCCCCGCCTTTTCCTTTATGTCGTCAAGGAACCGCACAAGGCGGCGCTCCTGCTGTCTGCCGTGCAGCAGGGCACGGCATCCCAGATGGGCGTCACTGATGAAGTAGATGTTCTTCATAGAGCCGTACGCTACATCAGTCCCAGTTCGAGGCGTGCCTCGTCACTCATCATGTCCTTGTTCCACTCGGGCTCGAAGACGAGGTTGACCTCCACCTTGTCCAAGCCCGGGATGGCGGCCAGCTTGCTGTGCACATCCTCAAGGATGAAGTCGGCCGCAGGGCAGTTGGGGGCGGTGAGGGTCATGTCCACCTGGAGGGTCTTCCCTCCATCTGCCAGTTCGATGCGGTATATGAGCCCCAGGTCGTAGATGTTGACGGGTATCTCGGGGTCGAAGACCGTGCGCAGTATCTCCACCACCCTGTCTTGTATGTCTGTCTGTTCCATGTCCGCTTGTGCTTGTTCCTTATATAATATATAATGTGTGTTCAGTACAGGGAACCCTCCTCGGAAAAACTGTAGTACCCCTGCGTGGACACGATGACGTGGTCAACGAGTGTGATGTCAACAGCCCCGCAGGCCGCCACAAGACGGCGAGTGAGCTCACGGTCGGCCATGCTGGGCGTGAGCGCGCCGCTGGGATGGTTGTGGCAGAAGACGATGGCGGTGCACTGGCGCATGATTGCCTCGCGCAGTACCATTCTCACATCCACCGCCGAGGCGGTGAAGCCGCCCTCGCTGACACGGGCCGAGCCCACGAGCGTGAGGTTGTTGCGCAGGAACATCACATGGCATTCCTCGCGCGTCTTGTCCTGCAGCATGGGACGGAAATAGGCGGCGATGGCCTGCGCGCTGTCCATGCGCTGCTGCGAGGCGCGCTCCACGGCCCTGCGCCTGCCCAGTTCGCAGGCGGCCAGGACGGTCACGGCCTTGGCCGGCCCCATCCCCCTGTAGCCCTGCAGGGCATCGAGCGACATGCGGCTGAGCTCTGTCAGGCTCCCGTGGCAGTCTCCGAGCACCCTGCGCATGAGCTCGACCGCCGTCTCGCGGCTGCTTCCGCTGCCTATCAGGATGGCAAGCAGCTCGGCCTTGGAGAGCGACTCGGCGCCATGGGCGATGAGTTTCTCGCGTGGACGGTCCTCAATGGGCTGCTGGTTGATGTTCAGTTTCTCTGTCATTGTGATGTGTTGCCCGTCACTTTGCCCGCAGGTTCCGCTTGCGTAGCGGAACGCCGCAGGCGACGCTTACTTGTAAAAGGTCTCGCGGAACGCCTGCAATTCCCCGTTCCTGCCACGCACGCACCTGAGCCACCAGGCACGCAGGAAGCCTGTGCCGTAGCCGATGAGCTGCACATAACTGGCCGCCACACTGAGCAGCCCCACACGCAGGCTGTGGCTCTGGGCCGTACTGTCGGCCAGGATGAGCAGCGAGAAGAGCGTGGGGAAGAGCAGGCTCACCATCACCATCTCCCACCCCAGGATGCCCCAGCGGGGACTCTGCGAGCACAGGGCAAGCGGCAATCCGCACACCAGCATGAGCGCCAGCAGTGCCATGCCCAGGGTGAAGAGGGCGGGCAAGAGATGCACCGCCTTGAGACTCGAAGGGTATTTCTTGTAAAGGTTGATGCGGGCTATGCCGCTGTTGTGCACCTGACGGAAGAACTTCCTGAGGTCGGTGCGCCGCTTGTGCCACACCCAGGCCTGGGGGAAGAGGCGGCACCGCGCACCGCTCTGACAGATACGGATGCTCAGGTCTATGTCCTCGCCGAAGCGCATCGGGCTGAATCCTCCGAGCCTGCGAAAGAGAACCGCGCTGATGCCCATGTTGAAGGAGCGGGGGTAGAACCTGTCAAGTTTCTTCTTGCCGCCGCGTATGCCGCCAGTGGTCAGGAAACTGGTCATGCTGTAGCTGATGGCTTTCTGCACCGGCGTGAAGGATGGATGTGAGCGGTCGGGGCCACCGAAAGCGTCACAGGGACTCGACGCGAGCTCACGGTCAACAGCCTCCAGATAGCCGGGAGGCAGCAAGCAGTCGCTGTCCAGGAAGATGAGATACTCGCCCTGGGAGCGCTCGGCCCCGTAGTTGCGCGTCTGCCCGGGCCCGCTGTTGGGCTTGCCGAAGTACTTTATGGGCATCTGGGCGGCATGAGCCTGCACCACCTGCTGGCAAGTCACTTGCGACCCGTCCTCCACCACAATCACCTCAAAGTCGCGAAGGGTCTGCCGTGCCAGGCTCCCCAGCAACTCGTCCGTCTCTTCGGGGCGGTTATACACAGGTATCACAAAGGAGTATCTCATTGCATTCTGTTTTCTTCGTACAAGAGACAAATGTACACAAAAAACGGGGAAAAGCCACCTTTTCCGCTCGCTTTTCTTGAAAAGAGAAGAAAGCGAGGACAGCAGGGGACGGAAACCGCCAGCACAGGCAGGGGCGTGGCCGGAGTTCTCCATACCATACCGCATACATGGGCATGACCTGGAGGCCATGTGTGCCAGAAGCGCGCAAGCACAAGTGGAAGAAGGTCAGCGCAGACTGCTGAATGTTCTGTGCCCCAGGACATAGTACTGCCAGAGCAGACTGAAGGTTGCCTGTTCGGGGATGGGGTCAAGAACAGTCCTGGAGAGGTTCTCCATGCGGGCAGGCTCGAAGTCCCTCCTGATGCGCCGAAACTCCCTACGGGCACGCCACACCGCCATCGCGCTGCGCCATTGCCCCGTGGCCAGCATCTGCAGCGAGGCAAGTGCGTCCAGCCATAGACGCAGGCGCAAGACCCTGCGCAGGCTGCGCTCAGGCAAGTTCTTGTAAAGCAGGAGCAGGTTGTTGCGGAAATTGAGGAACGTCTTGCGCGGGCTGCCCTGGGGAAGCGTGCCTCCACCCAGGTGATACACCACACTCTGCGGAACGCACAGGATGCCACGCCCCCGGCTGCGCAACCGCCAGCACAGGTCAATCTCCTCCTGGTGCGCAAAGAAACGCCCGTCCAGTCCGCCCGCCTGCCAGTAGTCCCGGCTGCGGATGACCAACGCGGCTCCCGATGCCCAGAAGACGGAAAGCACGCTGTCGTACTGTCCCTTGTCCTCCTCTACCGTGCCCAGCACGCGGCCTCGACAATAGGGATAGCCAAGCGAGTCAATGAACCCGCCCGCCGCGCCCGCGTACTCGAAGCGCCCCATGTCCCACTCGCTGCGTATCTTGGGCTGGAGGGCGGCCACACCGGGACGCTCCTCCAAGCATCTGAGCAGCGGGGAAAGCCAGCCTGGTGTGACCCGCACGTCACTGTTGAGCAGCACATACACATCAGACTGCACACGGCGCAAAGCCTCATTGTAACCCTCGGCAAAACCAAGGTTCCGCTCCAACTTTATCGTACGCACCCGGGGGAAATCACGCTCCAACACGGTGAGCGACTCGTCGGTGCTGCCATTGTCGGCCACCACAACTTCCGCCCCACTGGAGCCCTCGAGCACCGAGGGCAGGAACCGCCGCAGCATCGCGGCACCGTTCCAGTTGAGAATCACAATGCTTGCTGTCATAATAGCGTTGCCTGAAGCGCGCCTCCATCAGCATCCCAGTCACCCAGCGTCACGGGAACGATCTGGTTGTCCATATCCTGGGCTTTGACGGAAACGCGTATGTAATTGTCAGTAAACCCGTGCATCACGCCCCCATGGCGGCTGTGCTCGAGCAATACGGGGCGGACCTGTCCACGGAAGCGTTCGTAAAACTCACGCAGCTTGCGCTCGCTCAGGGCAAGTACCTGCTGGCTGCGCTCGTGCTTCTGCCCGGGCGTCACCACATGAGGAATCTGCAGGGCGCGGGTACCTGGGCGCTCGCTGTAGCTGAACACATGGTACTGGTTCGCATCCATCTCCCGCATGAAGCGCATGGATTCGGCAAACAGGTCGTCAGTCTCGCCGCGCATGCCCACAATGACATCCACACCGATAAAGGCATCGGGCATCACCCGCCGCACATGGGCAATCCTGTCGGCAAAGAGACGCGTGTCGTAATGGCGACGCATGAGCCTGAGCACCTTGTCGCTCCCGCTCTGCAGCGGGATGTGGAAGTGGGGCATGAAAGCACGGCTCCGGGCACAGAAGTCGATGACCTCGCCGGTGAGCAAGTCGGGCTCTATGCTGCTGATACGGAAACGGGAGATGCCCTCCACCTGGTCAAGAGCCTGGATGAGGTCAAGAAACGTCTCGCCGCTGGAGCGTCCGAAGTCGCCTATGTTGACCCCCGTAATCACAATCTCGCGCCCGCCCAGAGCCGCTACCTGCCTGGCCTGTTCGACCATAGAGGCTATGCTGCCATTGCGGCTGCGTCCACGCGCCATGGGTATGGTGCAATAGGTGCAATAGTAGTTACAGCCGTCCTGCACCTTGAGAAAGTAACGGGTGCGGTCACCACAGGAACAACTGGGCACAAAGGTATGTATGTCCCGCGTGCGCGTGGTCTCATGTCCGTGGGCAAGCAAGGCCCGCTCCTCAGGCATCATGCCGATGCGGTCGGCGATATGCCGCAGTATCTCGCCCTTCTGCTCCGTGCCCAGCACCAGGTCCACCCCGTCCAAAGCAGCCACCAGCCCAGGGTTCAGCTGCGCGTAACACCCGGTCACGATGACCAGGGCTCCCGGATGGCGGCGCACCATGCGGCTGATGGCCTGGCGGCACTTGGCATCGGCGACCTCGGTCACGCTGCATGTGTTCACTATGCATATGTCGGCGGTCTCGCCCTCTGCGGCGGTCTCCACACCAGCCTCCCTGAGTTGCTTCCCCATAGTGCTTGTCTCTGCGAAATTAAGTTTGCAGCCCAGGGTAAAGTAGGCCGCCTTCTTTCCTGAAAAGTCGTACATGCTGCAAAGATAGCGAAAATTGCGCAAAGAGACAAGGCACGTGCAACACAAGAACAGGCCATATGTATCTGTTTTTCGATAACTTACAAAAAACTTTGCACTTTTCTCAAAAAAAAACGCCCTTGTGCGATGACAGTATAATGAAAAAGTATGTACCTTTGCAACGTTTTAGAAAGCAATTGATTGTTTTACAAATTTAAAAGCAAAGAGAAATGAAAAAGTTAGCATTTGTGTTCGCAGCTGTTGTTGCTGTGTCATTCGCTTCTTGTGGTAACAAGACCGAGCAGGGTTGCGGTGCTGATTCTGACAGTGTTTGCTGCGACACCATCGCAGAGGAGGACACTGTAGTCGAGGACACTGCTGCCGCCGACACCACCACCGCCGACACCACCACTGTAGCTGCTGAATAAACAGAAACTACCAAAAGGTATCATAGAAGGGGCGCATCCAGGATGCGCCCCTTTCTTTTTTTCCACTCCCGGCATCGACACCCAAAGCGACCCGCCAGTGGACTTACCCGGAAAAAGCAATTGGGTCATCCTGTATCATCCCCCCAAGTACCTTAATGCGCACGTTCTCACGTTTCGGGATGCCGGGGAAAGCGTCCCAAGGCACTCCGTCCGGTCATCGCTTACCACGCCACACGCATGCCGCCCCTGCTCCAACGGAGGAAGTTCATCGCCATAGGAAGACACGCGCAAGGGGCAGGTATAACAGAAGCACTTCCCGCCAATCCATACCTTTCAGATGACGTTTCTTTTTGTCTTTATGCCGATCAGACTTACACAGCCAGCCCCATCCGGGCATGTCGGCAATGGAGCACGGAGGCACGACCCTACAGGCCCAGCGTTTCCCGGCATGCATGACACGGGACTCCAAGAACGCAAGAAAGGCCGTGTGCATGTGCTGCACACGGCCTTTCTCCCTATGCGGATTCTGTATGATACCTGTTCTTAAGCCTCGGAAGGAGTCTCGGAAACCACGACAGCGGGTGTCTCGGAAACCTCAACGGCGGGTGCCTCGGCGGGTGTCTCAACAGCGGGAACTGCAGTCTCGCCCTCGGCAACAACAGTGAAAGGAACCTCGGCCGAAACCTCCTTGTGGAGTTTTACCACTGCCACATAGTCACCTACAGTCTTCACGTCCTTCACACTGATGGTCTTGCGGTTAATCTCGAAGCCCAGTTTCTGCAGTTCGTCAGCAATCTGCAGGCTGTTCACGCTTCCATAAATCACACCTGTAGCACTCACTTTGGTAAGGATGGTGAGATGCAGTGCGCTCAACTTCTCGGCCAATGCCTCGGCCTCTGCCTTCACCTTGGCCAACTTCACTGCCTTCTGCTTCAACTCCTCGGCCAACTGCTTCTTGGCACTTTCGCTTGCGATTACACCCTTCCCGTAAGGGATGAGGTAGTTGCGCCCGTAGCCACTCTTCACATTCACAATGTCATTCTTGTAGCCCAAGCCAATGACATCTTCCTTCAGTATAATTTCCATGTCTTGTCCTCCAAATTTTACTTCATCAAGTCTGTTACGAAGGGAAGCAGAGCCAGATGACGGGCACGCTTCACAGCCTGGGCCACACGGCGCTGATACTTGAGCGACGTGCCCGTGATGCGACGGGGCAGTATCTTTCCCTGCTCATTGAGGAACTTCTTCAGGAATTCGGGATCCTTGTAGTCAATATACTTGATTCCGCTCTTTTTGAAACGGCAATACTTCTTCTTCTTGACATCAATTGCGGGTGCTGTCAAATAGCGTATTTCTGATTGCTGTGCCATGCTTCTTAAGCCTCCTTACTTGATTTGTTGTTTCTTCTCTTCTCGGCATATTCTGCCGCGTACTTCTCCATCTTGACCGTCAGATAGCGGAGCACCTTCTCGTCTCGGCGGTATGCGATTTCCAAAGTCTTGATTGTCTCGGGAGCAGCTTTGAACTCAATCAGTCCAAAGAAGCCTGTACTCTTCTTCTGGATAGGATAAGCCAACTTCTTCAAGCCCCAGTTCTCCTCATTGATAATCTCGGCACCGGCCTTAGTGAGAACGCCTTTGAACTTGCTTACCGCTTCCTTCATCTGTTCATCAGACAAAACGGGAGTTAAGATGAAAACGGTTTCGTATTGATTCATAATACGTTGATTAATTAAATGAATTATATTTCGCACAAATGCAGCGCAAAGTTACTGCTTTATTACAGAACGGCAAACAAATCGGCGCACTTTCTTGCCCATTGCCGACTAACCGGCTTCAGGGCATGACTCGCGTCCTGGGGGAATAAGGTTTCCGCACGCACGCACTCAATATCTCTCACGCACGCGCGCATACTTAAATATGTATCACGCAGAAGAGGCGGAAATGACCGGAACTGGATGTCCCCATGGTCAAACCTGCAGGGGAGGGAGGGCTACGATGGGAGGCAAACCCACTTTTTTCGCGCAAACGCTTTCATGTCTCAGGAAAATTGCGTTATTTTGCGTGAGAATTGAATTGGAAACATTAAACCTCCTTATTGGTATGAAGAATTACATAGGCATAGCTGGCATTGTCTTGGGCGCACTCATCCTGGTGATAAGTTATTTCACAAAAACCCTGGTGGACTACAACTGGGTGCAGATACTGGCACTGCTGTTCATCGTGGCAGGAATCGTGGGCCACATCATTGTCACCAAGCACCCCTCCTGAACGCACATTCCCCCATGCGCATGCCCTTCCCGAAGGTGTCACGCACTCGCCGTGTGCTTGCGGTAGCCGCCTTTCTCGTGTGCTGCACACAGGGCGCACAGGCTCAGTATGCGGACGAGGACAGCAATGTGGAGGACTGGCAGTTGTACGACGAGGAAGAGACAGACACCACACCAAAGCCCCGCCACAGGGAATGGGCCAATATCGCCTACGTGCGTTACTCGCCTTCACAGTACACATTCCCAGGCCACACGCCGCACCTGCACTTCCACGAGGTAGCTGCCGGATGGGCAAGAAGCCTGCAGGTAGCCGACAGCATCCCGCTGTTTGTGGAGGCTGGCGCGGAAATGAAATGCTCCTTCTCCAAGGGCGGCAAAGCCCACGACAATGCCGCATACACGCTGCTTTCATTCAAGGTGCCCGTGGCCGTGGCCTACAAGTTCTACCTCTCGCGCACCCGCAATATCGCTATCGTGCCGCTGGCAGGTGTCAACTTCCGTGTCATTGCAGTTGGCAAGGAGAAGAGCAGCGGGGTGAAGGTGGACTTGTGCGACAAGGACAAGGACAACCACACAGGCACCCGTTGGGACAGATGCCAGCTGGGATGGCAGGCGGGACTCCGCCTACAGGTGGAAAGATGCCTCATCACGGCAAGTTACGGAAGGGATTTCCCCGACAAGAGCAAGTGCCCGCAGATACATGAATGCGGAGTCGCCATAGGAGTCTGCTTCTGAGAGGTGGCGGAACCAAAACGCCGGAAAAGGCACGCTGGCTGAACGCGTCTCTCCCGACCGGACACCCGCACAGGAAATACAGGAAGCCCCCCTCCCCGGCATCACAGGCCTGGAGAGGAGGGCTTTCTGTGTAAGGCACACGCGACACCCCACTTTGGGCTTGGGGTCAAGCCTGGAGCCCGCAACGCAAGTTTCAGTACGAGGGAGCCACCAGGCGGTAGCCCTTGCCATGCACGTTGTTTATCTCCACGTTGGGGTCTTCCTTGAGATGCTTGCGCAATTTGGTGATGTACACGTCCATACTGCGCGCGTTGAAATAGTTGTCATCTATCCATATCGTCTTCAGAGCCAGGTCGCGCTCCAGCACATCGTTCATATGGGCACAGAGCATCGTGAGCAACTCGCTCTCCTTGGTGGTCAACTTGGTCGACTTGTCACCGATGGTGAGCAGTTGCCGTTGTGTGTCAAACGTGAATTTCCCCAGCTGGTAGCGCACGGTCGCCTGCTTGCTGCGCGCCTTCACGCGGCGCAGTATAGCCTCCATGCGATAGACAAGCTCGTCCATGGAGAAGGGCTTGGTGAGATAGTCATCGGCTCCCAGTTTGAAGCCCTCCAGCACGTCATCCTTGAGGTTCTTGGCCGTGAGGAACATGATGGGCACCTCAGAGTTGACCATGCGTATCTCGCGAGCCAGCGTGAAGCCGTCCATCTTGGGCATCATCACGTCCAGCAGGCACATGTCGTACTTGCCCTTGACAAACGCCTTGTAGCCCGACTCACCATCGAGATACAACTCCGCATCATACCCCTTCGCCTGCAGGTACTCGCGCACCAGCATTCCGAGGCTCTCCTCGTCCTCACACAGTAAGATGTGCAACTTGTTTTCCATTTTCTTCCTATTTAATGATTAGTCCTGTACAGTGTGCAATGTGATGGTGAACTTCGTCCCGACCCCGGGCTCACTCGACACCTTGATGCTGCCCCGCAGCAGCTCCACCATTTTCTTGACATACGCAAGCCCCAGCCCGAAGCCCTTCACGTTATGGCGGTCGCCCGTGTGCACCCGGTAAAACTTGTCGAAGATATTCCTCTGGTCCTCCCTACGGATGCCGATGCCATTGTCCTGTATGCTCACGCACAAGAAGTCGCCCTGGTTCCAGGTGGCCACCTCCAGGTGGATGGGAACATCCTCGCGGCGGTACTTCACGGCGTTGTCGAGCAGGTTATAGATGATGTTGGTGAAGTGCATCTCATCGACATTGACAAAGGGATTAAAGGCATCGAAACGCGTTTCGAGCGTCCCTCCCAGGCTTGCGACCTGCAGCGAGAAAGTCTTCACGATAATCCCTATCTGCTCGTTTGCGTCCAGTTCCTGCAGTTTGAGCGCGATGTTGTTTTGGTCAAACAGGCTCATCTGCAGCACCTTCTCCACTTGCAGGCGCAGCCGTTTGGTCTCGTTGTTGATCACGCCGCCCAGCCTGTCGTATGTGGCTTCGCTTTTGGGCACCTGCTTGTCCACCAGCATCTGCGCGGCGATAGAGATGGTGGAGAGCGGTGTCTTGAACTCATGCGTCATGTTGTGTATGAAGTCATTCTTCATCTCGCTCACCTTCTTCTGCCTGAACACGAGATAGACCGTCACGAGGAACGTCACGAAGAGGATGACGGTAAAGAGCATGGCCGGCGCCACATACCTGGCCACGCCCAGGATGTACCTGGACTGGTCGGGGAAATGCACGGTCACCACGCCCATCTGCCCCATGGGGTCGCTCCGGAACAGTGCCTGGGTGTAGCTCACCTCCTGCCCGGTATCGTCGTAGTCCGAGCACCTGAACACCTCGCGCCCGTCGGATGTATATACAATGTAGTGGAACGGGATGTTGACACCATTGCGCTCCAGTGCCACGCGCAGGCAGTTGTCAAGCACCGCCGGATTGAGCCTGTCCTGGAAGCGCAGGTCGCTTGCCTGGTACATCACGGCATAGATGACCTCGTCGAGCACCCCGCGCTCATACACGTAAGCCTCCTGCACATGCTTTTGCAGATGGCTGATGGTGCGTGCCATATTGCCTGTCCGCGGCATCGTGAGAGAGTTGGGGAACTGGGAGGGACGCTTGCCCACGAGCTGCATGCCGGGAAGCCCCCGCAGGGTATCCTGCAGGGTTGGCGGAAGGGCCCGGCACAAAGAGTCGGAAGCGGACATTTCCTGCTTCTCGCGGTCATGCTGGCTGATTACCGTCTGCAGGTAGCGGAAGGTCTCGGCCTTCTCCAAGTCCCTCGAGGCCTGGTCGAGGCTCCGGAAGACACTCTCCTCGAACTGTTCCCTGCGCATGCGCACTATGGCCGAGGCGTAGCGGCTCTGCAGATAAAGCAAGGCGAGGAACGAGACTCCGATGACCACACAGATGCACCAGATATAACTCCTTTTCATATCGGCAAATTTAGTGTCTTTCGGGATGAACAGCAAAAAAAACCGATGCTTTCGGCATCGGTTTTTAACATTATTAAGATTAGTGCACGTCTTTCGTTATCAAACAGTACACTACACAAGCGAGACACCCTGCTTTTTGTCTCCTGGAGGGTTTCCCCTCACCGGCCTGTGGCCATCCGGCTTTGAGCCAGGCAGCCCCAGCCTGCATGTGCTACGGCTCAAGGCTGTTGCCCCGGACGCGCCGGTGGAGCCACAGTCCGCATTCTGTGAGGGGCGTGACCCGCCCTGTCCGGGTTGCGGACACCGCCGCCAAGCCTCGGCCACCTCGCCACGAGTCCATGCGGCCCCCTCCACGCGGCCACAGCCCGCGCTCCGCCTGTCAGGCGACGGGTCAATCCTGCTGCGACGCCTCGTACTCGGCGATGAGCTTGTTCTGCACATCACTGGGCACCAGCTCGTAGGAGGCAAACTTCATGATGAAGCTGGCGCGCCCGCCTGTAATGCTGCTCAGGGCAGTGCTGTAGTTGAGCATCTCCTTCTGCGGTGCCTTGGCCACAATCTTCTCGTAGCCATTCTCGCTCGTCATGCCCATGATCATGGCCCTGCGCCCCTGCAAGTCACCCATCACGTCACCCATCTTGTCGCTCGGCACGAACACCTCCACATCGTAGATGGGCTCCAAAATCTTGGGGCCTGCGTTGCGGAAAGCCTGGGCAAACGCCTGCCGTCCGGCCAGCATGAACGAGAGTTCGTTGCTGTCCACGGGGTGCATCTTCCCGTCATACACGATGACGCGCACGTCACGGGCGTAACTTCCGGTGAGGGGGCCCTGCTCCATGCGCTGCATCACGCCTTTGAGTATGGCGGGCATGAAGCGCGCGTCGATGGCGCCTCCCACCACGCTGTTGACAAACACCAGCTTGCCTCCCCACTCCAGGTCGATGGTCTCCGTGCTCTTGGGATTGATGCGGAACTCCTGCCCGCCGAAGCGGTACACATCCGGTGCGGGCATTCCCTCGTAGTAAGGCTCGACGATGAGATGCACCTCGCCAAACTGTCCCGCGCCGCCCGACTGCTTCTTGTGCCGGTAGTCTGCGCGCGCCGCCTTGGTGATGGTCTCGCGGTAAGGTATCTTCGGTTCGCTGAAGGCCACTTGTATCTTCTCGTTGTTCTCGAGTCTCCACTTGAGCGTGCGCAGGTGGAACTCGCCCTGCCCGTGCACGATTATCTGCCTCAGTTCCTTGCTCTGCTCTATTTTCCATGTGGGGTCTTCCTCCTTCATGCGCTGCAGGGCGTTCATCATCTTCTCGGTCTCGGCCTCGTTGACAGCCTTGATGGCGCGGCTGTACTTGGAGTTGGGGTACTTGATGAAGTTGAAGCGGTTGTCGCAGTCCTTGCCGTTGAGCGTGTTGCCCGTCTTCACGTCCTTGAGCTTCACGGTGCATCCGATGTCGCCCGCCACCATCTCCTCGACCTTGATGCGGTTGGCCCCCGCGCACGCGAAGATCTGCGCGACGCGCTCTTTGCTGCCACGGTCGGCGTTGCTCAGGTCATCGCCCTCGTGTACCTTTCCGCTCATGACCTTGAAGTACTGCACCTCACCGATATGGGGCTCTACTGCCGTCTTGAAGAAGAACAGGCTGGCCGGGCCTTCCTTTGCGGGCACGACCTCCTGGCCACGGGTGTTGAACACACGGGGCATCTCATCGACAAAGGGCACCACGTTGCCCAGGAACTCCATCAGGCGGCGCACGCCCATGTCCTTGCCGGCACACACGCAGAAGACAGGGAAAATGCCCCGCGCCGCGAGTCCCTTGCGTATGCCCTCGCGCATCTCGTCCTCGGTGAGCGTCTCGTTTTCGAAGAACTTCTCCATCAGGCCCTCGTCGTTCTCGGCGGCAGCCTCCACCAGCGCCCTGTGCATCTCCAGCGCCTTGTGCATCTGGTCGGTGGGGATGTCCTCGATGGTGGGCTCGCCGCCTTCGGGGCCCCACGAGTACTTCTTCATCAGCAGCACGTCAATGAGGGCGTTGAAGCCCGGCCCCGTCTCCAGGGGGTATTGTACGGGCACCACCTTGGGGCCGTACACGCTGGTCAGCTGCTCCAGGATGGTGTCATAGTCACAGTTCTCGTCATCGAGCTGGTTGACCAGGAAGATGACCGGCTTTCCCAGTTTCTCTGTATAGCGGAAATGGTTCTGCGTGCCCACCTCCACGCCCGCCCCGCCCTTGAGCAGCAGCACGGCCGTGTCGGTCACGTTGAGGGCTGTGAGGGCCGCGCCCACGAAGTCGTCGCTTCCGGGACAGTCGATGATATTCAGTTTCTTGCCGTTCCACTCCACATGGAACACGGTGGAGAACACGCTGTAGCCATACTCCTGCTCCACCGGGAAATAGTCACTCACTGTATTATGCTGTGTGATGCGCCCGCGACGCTTGATTACCCCGGCCTCGTAAAGAAGAGCCTCCGTGAGGGTGGTCTTGCCTGCACCGTCATTGCCCAGCAGGGCAATGTTCTTGATCTCGTTTGCTTGATAAGTTTTCATCTCTTCAGGTATGTTTGCGTTAGTCTGTCACGTGTTTACGGGTATAAATTTACCTGTTTTCGCGCACATGGCAAAGCGCGTGCGACATGTTATAAAACACATTCCCCAATTTGGGCGCATTGGCCGGCCTGTCACGCCCTCATCAGGTCGCTGATGATGTCGTTTGAGGTGAAGATGCCCTTCCTGGTGAGTCTCAGTGCGCCCTGCGCAAGCTCAAGCCTTCCTGCCCGCAGGTGCGGCGCGGCCTGCGCGGTGCAATAGGCGCGGTCGTCATCCGCGAGCAGCCCCAGGGGAAGCCCGCCGATGGTGCGCAGGCGTGTCATCACCAGCTCGTCATAGAGTTCGCGGTCGGTCAGCACCTCGCTCTCATGCGGGGGCTCTCCGTCACCGGCGGCCACATACGCGCCCAGGTCGGCCTGGTTCCATCGCCGCGTGCGCCTCCCGTCATAGGAGTGCGCCCCGGGGCCGAAGCCCACATAGGGTGTCCCTTGCCAGTAGGCGCTGTTGTGGCGCGAGCGCCATCCGGGCAGGCAGAAGTTCGAGATCTCATAATGTTCGAAGCCTGCCGCGCGCGCCTCGTCCATGAGGTGCTCATACATGCGCAGCGAGAGTTCCTCGTCGGCCTCGCGCACACTGCCCCGCTCCAGCATCCCGGCCAGCGGCGTGCCCGGCTCGCAGGTCAGGGCATAGGCGCTCAGGTGGCGCACTCCCAGGGCCAGGGCCTGCCGCACGTCGGCCTGCCACTGCTCCATCGTCTGGGTGGGGAGGCCGTAGATGAGGTCCACGCTCACATTCCCTATGCCGCACGCCAGGGCGCGCTCCACGGCGCGGATGGCCTGCCGCGCGGTGTGCCTGCGGCGTATGAGCCGCAGCAGGCGGTCGTCAAACGACTGCACGCCCATGCTCAGCCTGTTCACCCGCGTGCGGCGCAACACGTCCAGCCATTCCCCGCCCACGTCATCGGGGTTGGCCTCCACGGTAATCTCGGCATCGTCATCCACGGGGTAGAGGCGGCACGCCTCGTCCAGGATGCGTGCCAGCGCGGCGGGCGGCAACTGGCTGGGTGTCCCGCCACCCACATATATAGAATGAACGCGCGCGCGTGCCAGTTCGCCGCGCCGCGCGCGCATCTCCCCCAGGAGCCTCTCTACATATTGCGACTTCCACTCCTCCCCTCGTGTGGTGGAATAGAAGTCGCAATAGACGCACCGCCCCCTGCAGAAGGGGACGTGTATGTAAAGGCCGGCCACGCTGTCAGTCACGCATCTCCTGGTACAGGATCTCGTAGAAACAGGGGTACACATTGCTGGTGGCGCTGCTGGTTCCCTCGGAGTGTGGCACGATGAGGCGCACCTTGGCAATGCCCTCATCCTCCTGCACCTGGCGTCCCAGGCGGATGAACTGGAGCGGCTTCACCCATCCCGTGGGCACGCTCACCTCCTTGTAGGTCATGTACATTGCGCCGCCGCCGTTGATGTCGGTGTTGAAACTGGCGTTGATGGTGCCCTCGGTGTTGGAGACATCCAGTATCTCGGGGTTCGTGTGCCAGTAGGGCACGTCGTCGCGCAACTGCAGGCTGTCGCCCATGATGTTGTACTCGATGAAGCGGCACAGGATGCGCTTGTTGTCGCCACTCCTCAGCCTCTCGCCCACACCCTCGCGCACGATCTGCATGTAGATGCCCGAGCCCGAGAAGAGCACGTACTCGTTCCGCTCCAGGCTGGTGGTGGAGTCCTGGGCGTAGAACTGCGCCTCGCTGATGGGGGTAATCCTGCCCACATGGCAGATGGTGTCCCCCTCCTCGTCCAGGATGGCCACATCGCGTGACAGGAAGGAGTTGATGACCCTGCGCTCTCGCTTCTTCTGGTCGGCATACGTGTCATCGTCACTACAGGAGCACAGGCAGGAGACGCAGGCCAGCAGCGCCAGCGTCACGCGTATGTATTTTCTCATATTGCAGTCTGTCATGTTTGTTTGCCTCGCAAAGTTACGGAAAAAAGGCCGTCCGGCCATCCTCCTGTCACCGGCAAAAGCATTGTGTTGGGCTATTTTAACAGATTGGCATAGGAGCATATGGCCTCCCTGACACGCGCCACAGCCTCGTCCATGGTGCACATGACCCGCCCCCCGCTGGCGTTCCTGTGTCCTCCCCCGCCGAAGAAGCGCGCGGCCATGTCGTCGCAGGGGAAGTCGTCCACGCTGCGCAGGCTCACCTTGATGAGCCCCGCCGTCTCGGAGTCCTCGCTCAGGAACACGCTCAGCCGCATGCCCGACATCGTGAGGGGAATGTTGACAAACCCCTCTGTGTCGCCCTGCTTGATCCCGAAGCGGGCGCGCTCCTCGCACGTGAGAGTCAACACGGCGGCATGCCACTCGGCCATCACCTCCATCTTCTCGTACAGCATGTAGCCCTGCAGCCTCAGGCGCGCCGGGCTGCAGGCCCAGAAGACGTTGCGGTAGATGCGGTCCTTGTCGATGCCCAGCCGCAGCAGGCGGCAGATGCACTCGTACACCTCGGGGCGGGACGAGGCGTAGGTGAACGCGCCCGTGTCGCACATCATGCCCGTGTAGAGGCAGGCGGCCTCAGCGCGTGTGGCGCGGTCCAGCTCGCCCATCTGGTCCAGCAGGTGGCACAGCACCTCGCTGGTGGCGCACATCTCGGGGCGCGAGACGACCGTCTGGCAGAAGTCCGAGGGGTTCAGGTGATGGTCTATCATCACCTTGTGGCAGGGGTTGGCCAGCACCTCGGGCTCCAGCTCGCGCAAGCGCGAGGGCGAGTTGAGGTCGGCCACGAAGATGAGACCGGCCTGACGGATGAGGTTCCGGGCAGCGTCGGGATGGCGGGTAAACGTGCGTATGTTCTGCACCCCGGGCATCCAGCGCAGGAAGTCGGGGAAACGGTTGGGCACCAGTATGTCGGCCTGCTTGCCCCAGCGTGCCAGCCAGTGCATGATGGCCAGCGACGACCCCACGGCATCGCCGTCGGGATTCACATGGGCGCAGATGACGATGCGCTCTGCTTCGATGACGCGGCGGCGCAAGTCTGCCAGTTGACTGTCGGGAAGTACTTTCTCCATGTTGTGAGTGGTTGTTCAAGATTAAATGGCCTGCCTCGCCAGGGCGCGCCCGCCCCTCGTCCTGTCACCAACGGCAAGGTCCGGGCGGCGGCCTGGGTACACATATTTACATATGGCGTGCGGGAGAGTGCATCCCGTGGCGCGCCAAGGCACAAAGGTATGAATTTTTCCCGGTACATGACGCGGCCAGGAAGAGCGTTCTGCGGAAAAGCAGTACCTTTGCGGCAAGAAAGAAAATCCCAACTACAGAAGAGCATGAAGCAGGACAAACTGAGAATCGTATTCATGGGTACGCCCGACTTCGCCGTGGCGTCACTGGAGGCGCTGCTGGGCAGCCGCCACCAGGTGGTGGGCGTGGTGACCATGCCCGACAAGGCCATAGGCCGACATCACGACACACTGCAGGCCAGCCCCGTCAAGGAGTGCGCGCTCAGGCACGGCATACCCGTGCTGCAGCCAGAGAAACTGAGGGACGGGGAGTTCCTGGCGCAGCTGCGCGCGCTCAGGGCCGACCTGCAGGTGGTCGTGGCGTTCCGCATGCTGCCCGAGGCGGTGTGGGCCATGCCGCGCCTGGGCACCTTCAACCTGCACGCCGCACTGCTGCCACAGTACAGGGGCGCCGCGCCCATCAACTGGGCCATCATCAACGGCGACAGGCAGACGGGCATCACCACCTTCTGGCTCGACCACCAGATAGACACGGGCCGCATCATCTGCCAGGAGACACTGCCCATAGGCCCCGAAGACTGCGCCGGCGACCTGCACGACCGCATGATGGCGCGGGGGGCCGGCCTGGTGGTGCGCACGGCCAACATGATTGCCGACGGCGAGGCGGAGGCCGTGCCACAGGAGCAGTTCCTCACCGGCGAGACCCTGCGCCCCGCGCCCAAGATATTCAAGGAGACGTGCCAGGTGCGCTGGAGCGCGCTGGACATACATGGAGCGCACAACTTCGTGCGCGGACTGAGCCCCCACCCCGCCGCCTGGACCACCCTGCAGGAGGCCGGCGGGAAGCGCACCGTACTGAAGATTTACCGCACGCACCCCGAACCACACGCGCACAACCTGCCCACAGGCACGCTGGAGACCGACGGGCGCAAGTGGCTGCGCGTGGCAACAGACGGCGGCTACCTGTACCTGGAAGAACTGCAACTGGCGGGCAAGAGGCGCATGCCCGTGGATGAGTTCCTGCGCGGGGCACACGTGGAGGGCGGACGGCTGGTGGAGGTGGAGTAAGGAAGCGGCCTCCCTCCTTCCGCAAGGGGGGGGTGGGGCACTCGGCGTCCCTCCACGCCCCGCCTGCTCCCGGCGAGCGGAGGGGAACAGGGAAGCCCCGGAAGGCAGATTGCCCCTGGCGGGGGCTGCCTTCCCGGTGTCCTGCAGCGGACTCCCGGCCTCCTGTTTCCACGCATGCCGCCACGATTGCCAACGCATGCCGCCGCGATCGCCAACGCATGCGGCTGCGATTGCCAACGCATGCGGCTGCGATTGCCAACGCATGCGGCTGCGTTGACCGTCCAGCCCAGGCTGAACGCAAGCCGCGACCTGACACCCAACAACACGCCCCGCGCACGCCCCCACACACAGGGAACCGCAGGACACACCGAAACCGCCCCCACAGGTGACCCGCGCGCACGTCACCCGGCCATACCCACGCGCCCGGAAAAGGCAGGTGGGGCGGCCTGCATTACCCTTTTTAGCGCATCGCAGAGAAAAAAGCGGGAAAATCACTGGCGCATCCGGAATATTTAACGTAAATTTGCAGTGTAGCGAAAACAAAGAACAATACTCACAAAACAAACACATAAACCACGTTGCCTATAGGAAGAAACTACTCCAAACCAAAACCGAACTACTGTAATGAACAGACTGGATGCAATGACCGACCATGAACTGGCCGGATTGTACGAACAAGGCAACGACAACGCATTTGACGAACTGCTGCGCAGACATCAGGACTATGTGTACTCCTATATACTCTTTGTGTGCAAGAACGAGGACACGGCCCAGGACTTGTTCCAGGACACATTCGCACGCGCCGTCATGGCCATCCGGAACCACAAGTACCAGAAGACGGGAAAGTTCAGCGCGTGGCTGGTGCGCATAGCGCACAACCTGGCCATAGACCGCATGCGCGACACAGCCCCCACGCTCACAATCACGCACGAAGAGTTCCCCCACGGAATGTCCAACAGCATGAGATTCAGCGAGGGCACGGTAGAGAACCGCATCATCGAGAGCCAGGATACCGAGAACCTGCGCGCGCTTCTCGACTACCTGCCCGACGTGCAGCGCGAAGTGGTAATCATGAAATTCTATGAGGACCTCCCGTTCAAGGAGATTGCCGAGAAGACAGGGGTGAGCATCAACACCTCGCTGGGACGCATGCGCTACGCGCTCATCAACCTGCGCAAACTCATCCGGAAGCACCAAATGAGCCTGGTGGGCTGACCGTCACACACACACACAAGTGAAGCCGCCTGTGCCACAAGGCGGCTTCACGCACCAAAAAACCACGCTCCGGCACACAATAAAAGCACAAGCGCACACGTTTTAAATATACAAGGCGGACACGAAGGCCGCCACTCACCCACATGACGTGTGCCTATGGAACAGACATTACCCCTACCCTACATCACTCCCGGCGCGGCCGTGCTGGCACGGATCAAGCAGTTTGCCCGCACTTACAGGCCACAATGCGCAAGCACAGCAAGCAACTGAGCAGATGAGAGTCTCACCCTCATTGTTGTCGGCCGACTTCGGAAACCTGCGGGCCGAGATGGACTGGCTCAACCGCAGCAGCGCCGACTGGCTGCACGTCGATGTCATGGACGGCGCCTTCGTGCCCAACATCTCCTTCGGGCCACCCGTGCTCAGGCATGTGGCGCGCCTGTGCGGGAAACCCCTGGACGTGCACCTGATGATTGCGCGTCCCGAATGGTTCGTCCCCGAGGCAAAGGCTCTGGGAGCCCACATGGTGAGCGTGCACCACGAGGCTTGCCCACACCTGCACCGCATTGTCGGGCAGATACACGAGGCGGGCATGAAGGCCGGTGTGGCACTGAATCCGGCCACACCCGTGTGCTTGCTGCGGGACATCATACAGGACGTGGACATGGTGCTGCTCATGAGTGTCAATCCCGGTTTCGGCGGACAGAAATTCATCCCGCACACCATCCGCAAGGTACAGGAACTCAGGAAGCTCATCGGGGAGTCGGAAAGCCGCGCCCTCATCGAGGTTGATGGTGGCGTGAACCTGGACACAGGGCGCCTGCTGGCCCGGGCGGGCGCCGACGTGCTGGTGGCGGGAAGCCACATCTTCGGCGCGTCCGACCCCATGGAAGCCTGCGCGCAACTGAGCGCGCTATGACCTGCGGGAAACCGCTGTGGTGGTGCGCCGCCCTGCTGGCCACGGGCATAGCGGCGGGGCTTCTCGCGCCCAGCGCGTGGTACCTGCCGGCGTCCGCGCTCACACTGGTGGCCGGGACGCTCATGCACGCCATGCACAAGGGCGGCGGACTGGCGCTGCTTGCCTTCTGGCTCTTCATGGGAGCGGCACGCGCAAGCATGGACACGCTGCCCCCCACTCCCGCACCGCCCGCATGGGAATCCATGCAGGCGGAGGCCACACGCCTGGGCGGCCTGCTGCACACACGGCTGCGCAAGGCAGGACTGCGCGGCGAGTCGCTCTCGGTGGGCTCGGCCTTGCTGCTGGGACGGCGCGAGAGCATCAGCCGCTCCACCACGCAGGCTTACCGCGAGAGCGGAGCCGCCCACCTGCTGGCCCTGAGCGGGCTGCACCTGGGCATCCTCTACGGCCTGCTGCACCTGGTGGTCATCCGCCGCATCAGGCTGGCACGCTGGCGCTGGATTGCCCTCGCCCCGCTCCTGCTGCTCGTGTGGGGCTATGTGCTGCTGGCGGGAATCCCGCCCTCGCTGGTGAGGGCGGCGGCCATGTGCTCGGTGACGATGGTGGCCAGCCTGGCACGCAGGAACGCCAGCGCGACACACACGCTCACGCTCAGCGCGCTCGCCATCCTGCTTTGGAGCCCCTCGTCGCTGCTGAGCGTCAGCCTGCAACTGTCATTCATGGCCGTGTTCTTCATCCTTGCGGCCTGTGCCCGCCCGCACACCGGACAGGGATGGCCCGGACGCATGAGGCAGATGGCCGCCGTATCGTCCGCCGCCTGGCTGGGCACATCGCCCCTGTCGGCATACTATTTCCACAACATCCCGCTGCTCTCGGTCCCGCTGAGCATGCTCCTGGTACCCCTCACCACGCTTATCGTGTATCTCACGGCAGCCACTCTGATACTGCCCGTGGCACCGCTGGCCGCATGCCTTGACATGCTCATCTCACTACAGAACAGCATCGTGAGGCTCGGCGCGAGCCTTCCGCACACCATTGTCAGGAACCTGTACCCCGACTGGTGGCATGTCGCCGCCACCTATGCCCTGCTGCTGCTGGCCATCACCAGGCTCAACGCGCGCCGCAGGCAGGCGCTCCCCACGGAACGGTGATGAGGGCTCGCGTCAGGACAACGCAGGCATGCGCCCGCACCTCCGGGGAATCCGCAGCCATGCCGCATGGGCAAAACCCGCAGCCACATTGCCGGAACCTGTAACATGCCATGACACCCTCCCACATATCCCGCATCCAAGAAACCCCCGGGCAGAGGGCACGTGTCAGTCCACCGAGAAGTCCGAGAGCAACTGGCGATAGGCGGCGAGCACGGTGCTCTTGCGGATGAAGCCCACGAACCGGCCCTCCTCGTCCACCACCGGGAGCGTCCAGGCGCGGGTGCGGTCGAAGACAGAAACCACCACGTCCATGCCGTCGTTGACCGAGAGGAGCGCCTGGGGCTGCTTCATCAGTTGCGACACGCGGAACTCACGGTAGAGTTCGGTACGGAACACGATGTGGCGGATATCATCGAGATAGACGGCTCCCACGAACTTCATCTGGCGGTTGACCACGGGAAACACATGGTTGCGGCTGTTGCTCACCTGCGTTGCCACATCACCCAGCGTCATGTCGGGATAGAGCACATGGTCATAGTGCTGTATCACGCTGTCCATGCTCATCAGGGTGAGGATGGCGCGGTCGGTGTGGTGCGTGAGCAACTCGCCGCGCTGTGCCAGACGCATGGCATAGATGCTGTGAGGCTCAAATGCCTTGATGGTCAGATAGGAAACGACCGACACAATCATCAGCGGCATGAACAGGGCATAGCCTCCCGTGAGCTCGGCAATCAGGAAAATGCCCGTGAGGGGCGCGTGCATCACACCGCTCATGAGGCCGCACATGCCCAGCATGGCGAAGTTGCGCACAGGCACGGGGATGCCCAGGACTCCATAGTTGTTCCACAGGCGGCTGAAGATGAAACCGCTGATGCAGCCCAGGAACAGGCTGGGGGCGAAGATGCCACCACACCCGCCTCCCCCGTTGGTTGCCGTGGAGGCGAAGACCTTGAACAGCACCACCAGGAACAGATAAACGAGCAGGTGGTCGCTCCCGTAGAAGAGGGAGCGGTTCATGGCCACATCCCAGTCGGCCTCGCCCGTGCCGTTGAGCAGGAGCCTTATCAAGTCGTAGCCCTCGCCATAGAGCGAGGGGAACAGGTAAATGAGCGCGCTCAGCATCACGCCGCCCAGCGCCAGGCGGCTGTAGGGGCCGTGCAGGCGGCGGAAGACACCCTCGGTGGCGTTCATCGCTCGGGTGAAATAGAGTGACACGAGGCCACACACCACGCCCAGGGACAGATAGGCGGGCAGGCGGCTCACCACAAAGGTGTCCTGCAGATGGAACTCAAAGAGGGGGCTCGTGCCCGTGACAGCGAAGGTAAGGGCGGCCGCCGTGACACTGCTCACCAGCAGGGGGAGCAGGCTCGTCATGGTAAGGTCTATCATCAGCACCTCAAGCACAAACACAAGCCCGGCGATGGGGGCCTTGAAGATACCTGCCACCGCGCCCGCCGCGCCACAGCCCACCAGCAGCATCATTTGCCTGGCCGAGAGATGGAAGATGCGGCCCAGGTTGCTCCCGATGGCACTGCCGGTAAGCACGATGGGAGCCTCGGCGCCCACCGAGCCTCCGAAACCGATGGTGATGGCGCTGGCCACCACGGATGTCCAGATGTTGTGGGAGCGTATGAGGCTCTGCTTGCGGGCAATGGCAAAGAGTATCTTGGTGACTCCGTGGCTGATGTCGTCACGCACCACATAACGCACAAAGAGCATGGTGAGCCATATGCCCACCACGGGATAGACGAGGTAAAGCCAGTTGGCCCCCGTCATCACGAACTCGTGAGTGAGCACCCCCTCAATCTGCGCGATGAGCCACTTCAGCAACAGACCCGCGCAGGCAGTGAAGATGCCCACAAGCAGACTGACGACGAGGAGGAACTGGTTGTCGCGCACATGCCTCCTGCGCCATCTGAGTAGCCAGGCCGCCGCGTTGCGCGCCCTGGTGTTCCGAATGCCCTTTTCCATGCTTTGCTTGCGTTGTGGTTGCCGTGCGGGCAGGCCACCGTGCGGACACGCCACACGGCATGTCCATCACTTGCGTATGATGCGTACCTCCCCGTCCTGTGCCAGTTTGACAATCTGACTGGGGCTTGCCTTGCCGAGGTCGTTCTGGCGTGCCTTCATCACATAATCGACACCCGCGACAATCCCGGGGGAGATCTCGGTGAAGTTGGCGGGCGATGGTTCCCCGCTGACATTGGCGCTGGTGCTCACCACTGCCTTCTGGAAGCGGTAGCACAACTCGCGGCTGATTGCCTCGCGCGTGACACGTATGCCCACGCTGCCGTCCTGGGCGATGAGCTCGGGAGCGAGGTTGCACGCCCCGTCCAGGATGAGCGTCAGCGGCTTGCTGGCATACTCTATCAGGTCCCATGCCACATCGGGCACGCGGTACACATAGCGCTGCAGCCTGTCGGCACTGTCAACCAGGCAGATGAGTGCCTTGCTGTCCTCGCGCTGTTTCAGGCGATAGACCTTGCGCACAGCCTCGCTGTTGGCGGCATCGCATCCGATGCCCCAGATGGTGTCTGTGGGATAGAGAATGAGGCCGCCCGCACGCAACGTCTGCACGGCCTGCCGTATGTCCTCGGCTATTTCTTTCTGCGTCATGACAATAACAAGAAGCCCCTTCTGACCTCCTCCCTGGCGAGGGGCGTATGTGGTAAAACTTTGTGGGAGCCTCCCCCCGGAAGGAAGATGGAGAGGAGGCCGCCCCTTAGAACTCCGACGAGAAGTGGAATTTCAGATGCTTGAAATCCTGCTGGGCCATGGTGAGCACATAGCCAGAATCGGCCAGGAACACGTCCCTGCCATCGCGGTCACGCGCCATATACTGGTACTTGCGCTTCTTGAAGTGCTCCAGTTCATCCTCATAGCCCGGCTCGCACTCCACCCAGCATGCCTTGTAGAGGCTCACCGGCTCCCACCGGCACTTGGCTCCATACTCGTTCTCGAGGCGGTACTGTATGACCTCGAACTGCAACTGGCCCACCGTGCCTATCAGTTTGCGGCCATTGAACTGGTTGACGAACAGCTGGGCCACGCCCTCGTCCATGAGTTGGGAGATGCCCTTCTCCAGTTGCTTGGTCTTCATAGGGTCGGCGTTCTCGATGTACTTGAACATCTCGGGCGAGAAGGAGGGCAGGCCACGGAAATGCAGCGACTCGCCCTCGGTGAGCGTGTCGCCAATCTTGAAGATGCCGTTGTCGGGCAGGCCGACAATGTCCCCGGGCCATGCCTCGTCGATGGTCTCCTTGCGCTGCGCCATGAACTGCGTGGGGCTGCTGAAGCGCACGGTCTTGCCCAGGCGCTGGTGCTGGTAGGGCGCGTTGCGCACAAACTTGCCCGAGCACACCTTGCAGAAGGCGATGCAACTGCGGTGGTTGGGGTCGATGTTGGCGGTTATCTTGAAGATGAAGCCCGTGAACTTGGGCTCATCGGGCCGCACCACGCGCTCCTCGGCCTGCGTGGGACGGGGACAGGGGGCTATCTGCACAAAGCAGTCAAGCAGTTCCTGCACGCCGAAGTTGTTCAAGGCCGAGCCGAAGAACACCGGCGCGACCTCGCCCTCGAGGTACTTCTCCACGCTGAACGCGGGATATACCCCCTCCACCAGTTCCAAGTCCTCGCGCAGCTTGGCCGCGTCGCGCTCGCCCACCCGCTCGTCCAGGTCTGCGCTGTTGATGTCAACCTCCACCTTCTCTGTCACCTTCTGCTTGTCGGGGGTGAACAGGTTGAGGCGCTGCTCATATATGTTATAGACCCCCTTGAAGCGCATGCCCTGGTTGATGGGCCACGACAGGGGTCTCACGCCAATCTGGAGTTCCTGTTCCAGTTCGTCCAAGAGGTCGAAGGGGTCACGCCCCTCGCGGTCCATCTTATTGACGAAGATGATGACCGGCGTCCTGCGCATGCGGCACACGCTCATCAGTTTGCGGGTCTGGGCTTCCACTCCCTTGGCGCTGTCCACCACGATGATGGCGCTGTCCACGGCGGTGAGCGTGCGGAAGGTGTCCTCCGCAAAGTCCTGGTGCCCCGGCGTGTCCAGGATGTTGACCTTGTAGCCCTGGTACTCGAACTCCATCACGCTGGTTGTGACCGATATTCCGCGCTGCTTCTCTATCTCCATCCAGTCGCTGGTCGCCGACTTGCGTATCTTGTTGCTCTTCACTGCCCCGGCCACCTGTATCTGCCCCCCGAAGAGCAGGAGCTTCTCGGTGAGCGTGGTCTTGCCCGCATCGGGGTGCGATATGATGGCAAAGGTTCGCCTTCTCTCTATTTCCTGGTTCATCTGTAATGTGTGTATCCTTTGTCTACCCGGCCTTCCCCGGCGCTTCTCATTGTGGTTCGCGGTAAAGGCTCCCCAGCATTTCCATGAGCCGGGCGATGGGCTTCAGCCCCTCGCGTGTTTCCCGCGACACCTGCTGGTGACGCATCTCCAGCACGCTCAGCCCGTAAATGGCGTCCATGCAGTTCTCCACCTCACCCTTGCCGCGTCCGCCCCTGGCACGCAGTTCCACCAGCATGGGCAAGGCGCGCGCGTAGGCGGCCTCATATTCGGGATGCCTGTGCCCGGCGAGGATCTCCTGGTGGCGTTCCTGCAGGAGAGCGAGCGTCGCACGCACCACTTGCACGTGCCCCCGCTCCTGGCAGCCCTCGTCCTTCATCATCCGCGCCAGCGCGCCATACCACTCGACAGCCTGCTCCATCTGCCGCTCGGCATAACCGAAGCGCGAGAGATAACTCTCCCTCACCCTGTCAATGTTGAGCCCACAGGCGCGTATCACATCCTCCACCTGGTACATGTAGGCCAGATAGGCCGTCACATTCTGCCGTCTGAGTTTCTCCGCGATGAACATTCTGTATTTCTCTCTGTATTGTAACACAATCCGCGAACGCGCGCGCTGCGCGTGCTACTTCCCCGCAAGAACCAGGGAATAGGCAAGTCCGCCCAGTGCCACCAGCATGACCAGCACGCCCAGGCAGCGGTTAAGCAGCCGCACCTGCTCCATGGCAAAGCGTCCGCGCACCCTGTAGAGTACCGCCGTAAGCAGATACCACCAGAGCAGCGCCCCCGCGAGCAGCCCCACATACCCTACCGCCATGTTCACCGGATGCCCGTCGGGAACAAAGCCGAAGCGGGCGAAGAGCACCAGGAAGAACACCACGATGAGCGGATTGCTGCATGTGACCAGGAACCCCGTGAGCATGTTGTGGGCCAGTGTTCCCACCTTCCCGCTGGGGCGCACGGCCAGCGGCGCAGGCTTCCATATATAGAAGTATATGCCGAAGAGCAGCAAGACCACGCTGCCCAGGGGCTTTAGCCAGCGCACCGCCCACGGGCTCTCGGCGAAACTCATGGCGAAGCCCATGAAGATGCCAGTGAGCAGTGCATACGCGAAATCGCTGCACGCGGCCCCCACACCCGTGGCAAACCCGTACCACCGGCCCTTCACCAGGGTGCGCTGAACCGTGAGCACACCCACAGGGCCCATGGGCGCGCTGGCCAGGATGCCTATCAGCACGCCCTTGGCCAGCATCTGCAACATATCAAAGATAATGATGCCTGTCATACAGAAGCGCAAATTTCGTACTTTTTTCCCTACTCACAGCATTTTTGCCAGGGAAATTAGCACGCGCCTGGAGTATTTTGGTTAACTTTGTAGAGAGAGAAAGCGTATCAGACCAAGGATTAAAACCCATAAAAAGAACAATAATGGACAAACTGAAACCCTACGTTATCGGTGTGGACCTGGGAGGCACCAACACCGTGTTCGGAATTGTGAGCGCACGCGGAGAGATTGTCGCGCAGGACTCCATCAAGACTAAACAATACAAGTCCGCCGAGGAGTTTGTGGAGGCGGGGCTCACCTGCCTGCGCCCGCTTATCACCCAGATTGGCGGCGTGGAGCAGATACAGGGCATGGGCATCGGCGCTCCCAACGGCAACTATTACAACGGCACCATCGAGTTCGCCCCCAACTTGCCCTGGGCGCACGAGGGCGTGATTCCCCTGGCGAAGATGTTCTCCGACACGCTTGGCATCCCCGTGAAGCTGACCAATGACGCCAACGCCGCAGCCATGGGCGAGATGACCTACGGGGCCGCGCGCGGAATGAAGAACTTCATCGTCATCACCCTGGGCACAGGAGTGGGCTCGGGCATCGTCATCAACGGCCAGCTGGTGTATGGATGCGACGGCTTCGCGGGCGAGCTGGGGCATGTCATCATGGACCGGCGGCCCGAGGCGCGCTTGTGTGGATGCGGCCGCAAGGGCTGCCTGGAGGCGTACTGCTCGGCCAGCGGCGTGGCACGCACGGCACGCGAGATACTGGCCAGCACCGACCGTCCGTCGCTCCTGCGCGAGAAGCCCGCCGATGACCTGGAGTCACTGGACGTGGCCATCGCCGCCGACAAGGGCGACGAGGTGGCCAAGGAGATATTCGAGTTCACAGGCAAGATGCTGGGCGAGGCATGTGCCGACTTCGCGGCATTCTCGTCCCCCGAGGCCTTCATCTTCTTCGGAGGGCTCTGCAAGGCGGGCGACCTCATCATGGAACCCATCAAGAGAAGTTATGACAAATCGGTACTGAAGATTTTCAAGGGAAAGGCCAAGTTCCTGGTAAGCAGCCTGATGAACGCCAACGCGGCCGTACTGGGCGCAAGCGCGCTGGGCTGGGAGGAGTAAGCGTCCCAAAGTCCGGTGTCCTGCCACGCCACGCCTCCCCGAAGGGGGAGGGCTGGCCAAGAGAGTGCCGTCCCCGGCCCACACGCAATGTGGAGCGCGCGGGGATGGCACTTTCTTTGTCCCCAGGCCCGACTTCCAGGGGTGTCGCCACGCCCATGCCTGTGCCCCAGGACTTCCGCAATCCGTCCCGCCGCGCCACGCGGCCGCCAGCATGATGCGCCGCCGGCCCCACTCGCCTGTACCGCCATACCTGTGGGAAACCTTTTCCCCGAACGGAAAAGACGCGTTGCCTACAGGGAAATGGCACATTGCCTGCAGGGAAAAGGCGCGTTGCCTGTAGGGAAATGGCATGTTGCCTACAGGGAAAAGACGCGCCTCCACAAAAAGGAGAAGGCGCGCGGGAGAAGCCCCTTGCCGTGGGTAAAGAACAGAGGAGCGGGCTTTCGGGAGACCGTCGTGGCACCGGGTTAAGTCCAGGAGAAGGCCTCAGAGCCTCACGCGGTAAGCCCCGCCAGTAATGCCCTCCAGCGTGAGCGGCTGGTAGAAGAGGCTGTAGGAGGCGGGAGCCTGCTCCAGGAAGAAGCCGATGTGCCCGTCATGCTGGAGCGTCATGGTGCTGTAGGCCGACGAGTAAAACACCACCTGCACGCCAGGACACCACCCTGAGGCCATAGCCTCTGAGGTGTGGGGCATGCCTCCGGTGACTTCCTTGTAGTAGATGCCCACGCATGTGCGCCCGTTTCCTGTGGGCAGACTCTGCAGCAGGACGTGCGTGGGCTGTCCCGTGCGCACGCATGTGGCGGGCACCAGCAGGATTTCCCCGTTGCAACTGTTCGCGCCCACGCGTATTCCGCCCGGCACCTGGTCGCTCGCCACAGGCTTGTCCCACTGGCCATGGGCAAAGTCGCCCTGGGCAAAGCGCCACACGTTGAACCACCGGCCATACCACTTGCGTCCGCTCAGCACGATGTCTCCACCGGGCAGTTCCTCCACCTTGGGCTCGTCGCTGCCGGGGCAGGCCTGCAGGCGCGGGTCACCCCCCAGCACCTGCCACGAGTCCCCGAAGTCATCGGAATATACCACATAGGCTCCCCGCATCCCCTTGCCACGGCACAGCATGGCGGCATACAGGCGGTAATACCTGCCCTTCTTCACCAGACGGCTCTGCACGATGCGCCCGCTTCCGAAAAATCCCCCATAGGGCACCACGCTGCTGTCGGCAGGCGCGAGGATGCTCTCGCCCGTCCTGCCCCAGAACTGCATGGTCACATCCTCGGGCTTCCCCCAGGTGACCCCTCCGTCACGGCTGCGCAGGCGCGCCACGCAGGGGTGCCGCTGTTCGGTGGCATAAGGGTACGGCACACAGCCGCTCACACACATGATGAGCACCTCGTCGCTCTCGCGGTCGGCCACCAGGGCGGCGTCGCCAAACCCCTTGCCGAAGAAGGGATAGTCCCCCACCCCATTGTCACCGTCGGCGATGCGCCTGGGCTCGCTCCAGGTGCGTCCGCCATTGGTGCTGCGGCGGCAGAGCAGGTCAACCTCCCCGAAACCGATGTCCGACCCGCAGGGACGCTCATCGGCCACTGCCACCAGCGCGCCCGTGCGCGTGGTGGTGATGGCGGGAATGCGGCGTGGATAGCCCTCGGGGCTGGGGCCGTACCACAGGAATTGCCCCTGGCTCTTCTCCTCGGGCGTGAGGAGACGCAGAGTGTCGGACGGTGCGGCCATGAGCGCGCCGGAAAGCGCGTGGAGCGCGGCCAGCAGAAGAGACGCGGAAAAGCGGCGTGATGATGTGCGCATGATTTGTTTCATAGGTGTTGTATGTTGTTTTATGTAAAACAGGCCGGACGGGCGGGCGTGGCCCGGGGACAAGCCGTCACGAGCGGCCCGGGCCGTCCGGCGCGGGACGTGTATGCCCGTGCCCGCCACAGCCTGGACTCACAGCAGGAGCATCCCGGTGACACCGCACAGCACGATGAGCAGGACAGGCCCCATCTTGTACACGCGCTGGCCGATGAAAGTGAAAAGGAAGATTCCCACGCTTATCCAGAACTGCCAGGGGCACCCGGTGCGGCTCCCGAAGTTCTCCTCCGTCATGAGCAGCAGCGCGGCCGCGGCCAGCAGTCCCACCACAGCAGGACGCAGCCCCTGGAACACATGCTCCACCACGGGGTGGTCCTTGTACTTCATGAGGAACTTGCTGATGATGAGCATCAGGATGAAACTGGGAAGCACCACCGCCGTGGTGGCCGTCAGGCTGCCCAGCACGCCCCAGTACCACTCATGCCCCATGTCCATGGCGGCGGTGTAGCCCACATAGGTGGCACTGTTGATGCCGATGGGGCCGGGCGTGCTCTGGCTCACGGCCACGATGTCGGTGAACTCGCCCATGGTCATCCAGTGGTAGTGGTTCACCACCTCGCCCTGTATCATGGATATCATCGCATAGCCGCCCCCGAAACCGAAAAGCCCTATGCAGAAGAACGACCAGAAGAGCCGCAATAACAATAGAGTCATGCTGTGTGTGCTTGAGAGTGATATGGTTTTACCTGTCCTTGCCCCCTGCGGGTGTGCCGTCGCCCCCGCCGGGCTCCCTGATGAGCTGTCCGTAGGCGTAGCCGCCCAGCCCGGCCGCCAGGATGACGTAGATGGGGCTTACCCCCACCAGCCAGATGAGCAGAGCCGAGAGTACAGGAATCCACAGGGTGCCCAGCGTGACCCTGGCCGACTGTGCCATCTTGAACACCGGGGCGGCGATGAGCGCCACCACGGCCGGGCGTATGCCCCGGAAGAAGCGCGCCACCCATTCGTTGTCCTTGAACTGCTGGAAGATCATGGCTATCGACAGTATGATGACAAACGAGGGCAGGCACGCGCCCAGGGTGGAGCACAAGGCGCCCTTCACGCCCCTCAGCTTGTAGCCGATGAAGATGCTGATGTTGACGGCGAAGATGCCGGGGCAGCTCTGTGCCACAGCCATCAGGTCCACCAGTTCGGCCTCGCTCACCCACTTCTTCTTCTCCACCACCTTCTGCTGTATGAGCGGTATCATGGCATAGCCCCCGCCGATGGTGAAGAGTCCGATGTGGAAGAAGTTTCTGAATAAATCCCAGTACATTTCGTCGTGTTAAGCACCGCCGCGCGCGGTGTGTCTGTTTGTTGGAAACGGGTCACGGGCATGCCCGTGACCCATGCCGCATGTGTGCGTTGTGTGGCGCGCCCTCACTTCTGGTGCCGCTCCACCCACTTGCGCGCGTTGACAAACGCCTCGATCCAGGGTGTGACCTGGTCGCTGTCCAGTCGCCCTGCGGGATAGAAGGCGCACTGCCAGGGCAGGAAGGCGCGCTCCAGGTGCGGCATCATGGCCAGGTGGCGGCCGTCGGCGCTGGCGATGCCCGCCGTGCCGAAACTGCTGCCGTTGGGATTGGCGGGATAGCCCTCGTAGGCATACTTGAGCACCACGTTGTAGTCCTCCTCACGGCCGGGAAGCACAAACTTGCCCTCGCCGTGGGCCACCCACAGTCCCAGGCTGCTGCCTCTCAGACTGTCCAGCAGCACGCTGTGCCCGCCCGTCTGCACGTCCACGCCCAGGAAGGCCGACTCAAACTTGTGCGAGTCGTTGTGCTCCATGCGGGCACGTCCGTCCTGCGCCGCCGCGCCGTCTGTGCGCCCCACCAGCCCCAGTTCCACCATGAGCTGGCATCCGTTGCACACGCCCAGCGACAGGGTGTCCTCGCGGGCATAGAAGCGGTCGAGGGTCTCCTTGGCGCGCGGGTTGTAGAGGAAGGCTCCCGCCCAGCCCTTGGCCGAGCCCAGCACATCGCTGTTGGAGAATCCTCCGCAGAACACGATGAAGTTCACATCGTCCAGCGTCTCGCGCCCGCTCACCAGGTCGGTCATCATCACGTCCTTCACGTCGAAGCCCGCCAGATAGAGCATGTAGGCCATCTCACGCTCGCCGTTGGTGCCCTTCTCGCGTATGACGGCGGCGCGTGTGCCGCTCGCCTCCCTGCGGTCGGGGTTGAGCCCGTAGCGGCTCATCTTGCCGTTGAAGGTGGCGGGCATGCGCCAGCGCACGGGCTGCCGGCCCATGTTGCCGGCGCGCTCCCCGGCCTTGCCGTTCAGGGTCTGCCAGGTGTCCATCAGGTGGCTGCTCCGGTACCACTCCTGCCTCATCCGGTCAATGTCGAGCGCCACACGCTCGCCGTCACGCGTGATGGTGAGCGTGCGCTCCTGCGTGGGATGGCCGATGTTGACGTAGCCAATGCCCGCGTCCTCCAGCATCTTCCTCACCTTGGAGCAGTTCCTGTCGGCCACCTGGATGACCACACCGGGGTTCTCCGAGAAGAGCACCCTCACCAGGTCATCGGCCTGCATCTTGTCCAGGTGGATGTCGAGTCCGCCCTGGGTGTTGGCAAAGGTCATCTCGAGCAGCGTGGTGACAAGGCCACCCGCAGAGATGTCGTGCCCGGCCAGGACGAGCCCGCCATGGACGAGCGACTGCACCGCGTCAAATGCGTCACGGAAGTACTCGGCATCCATCACCGTGGGCACGTCGCTGCCCACATAGCCCAGCGACTGGGCAAACGCCGAGCCGCCCAGGCTGAGGGGGCAGAACGAGAAGTCGATGTGCAGCAGGGTGGACTTCTCGTTGCTGAGCACCGGGCCCACCACACGCTTCACGTCGCTCACCTGGCCGCCGCTGCTCACGATGACGGTTCCCGGGGAGATGACCTTCTCGCCACTGGGGTATTTCTGGGTCATGGACAGGCTGTCCTTGCCCGTGGGGACGTTGACCCGCAACTTGAGGCAGAACTCCGACAGGGCCTGCACAGCCCTGTAGAGGCGCGCGTCCTCGCCCTCCTGGGCGCGGCAGGGCCACATCCAGTTGGCCGAGAGGCTCACGCTGTCGAGTCCCTCCACCAGGGGAGCCCACACGATATTGGTAAGCGCCTCGGCCACCGAGAGCACCGATCCCGCCTCGGCGCTGGCCAGCGCGGCCTGCGGGGCGTGTCCCAGCGCGGTGGCTATGCCGCGTGTGCCGCGGTAGTCCAGTGCCACCACACCGCAGTCCGAGAGCGGCAGCTGCAGCTCGCCCTGGCACTGCTGGCGTGCCACCTTGCCCGTCACGGAGCGGTCCACCTTGTTGGTGAGCCAGTCCTTGCAGGCCACAGCCTCCAGGCGCAGCACCTGCCGCACCTTGCCCTCGATGTCGCCGGGGGCATACCGCACGGGGGCATACTTGTGCTCCACGGTGTTGTCGCGCATGACGGTCTTGGGCGAGTGCCCGAACATCTGGCTCACCTCCAGGTCAAAGGGTCGCCGCCCGTCGGCCTGCACAAAGGCGAAGTGCGCGTCGCCCGTGGTCTCTCCCACCACATACATCGGCGCGCGCTCGCGCTCGGCTATGCGGCGCACATGGTCGATGTGGTGCTCGTCGATGAGCAGCCCCATGCGCTCCTGGCTCTCGTTGGCGATGATTTCCTTGGCCGAGAGGGTGTGGTCGCCGATGGGCAGCTTGTCCATGTGTATGAGCCCGCCGCAGTCCTCCACCAGCTCGCTCAGGCAGTTGACGTGCCCGGCGCTTCCGTGGTCGTGGATGCTCACCACGGGGTTACGGTCTTCCTCGCACAGCGAGCGTATGAGGTTGTAGGCGCGCTTCTGCATCTCGGGGTTGGCGCGCTGCACGGCGTTGAGCTCGATGCCGCTGCTGTAGCGCCCGGTCTCCACGCTGGACACCGAGCCACCCCCCAGTCCGATGCGGTAGTTGTCGCCGCCCACCACGACCACCTTGTTGCCCTTCTGGGGCGTGCCCTTCAGGCAGTCGCGCTTGTTCCCGTAACCTACACCGCCCGCCAGCATCACCACCTTGTCATAGGCATATTTCACATCGCCTTCCTGGTGCTCGAAGGTGAGCACCGACCCGCAGATGAGCGGCTGGCCAAACTTGTTGCCGAAGTCGCTTGCGCCGTTGGACGCCTTTGTGAGTATCTGCCGGGGGGTCTGGTACAGCCAGGGGCGCGGCTCCATCTGCCGCTCCCACTCGTGCGGCCCGCTGTCGGTGCGGGGGTACGAGGTCATATAGACCGCCGTGCCCGCGATGGGCCACGAGCCTTTCCCCCCGCCCATGCGGTCGCGTATCTCTCCTCCTGTGCCCGTGCTGGCCCCGTTGAATGGCTCGACGGTGGTGGGGAAATTGTGTGTCTCGGCCTTGATGCTGATGACACTCTCGATGTCGCGGATGACGAAGTAGTCGCTCGTCTCGTGGCAGGCCGGGGCGAACTGCTCCACCACGGGGCCCTGGGCAAAGGCCACGTTGTCCTTGTAGGCCGAGAGGATGTGGTGGGGGTTCTCCTGGGTGGTCTTCTTGATCATCTGGAAGAGGGAACTCTCCTTCTCCTCCCCGTCAATGATGAATGTCCCGCCGAATATCTTGTGACGGCAGTGCTCGCTGTTGATCTGCGCGAAGCCGAACACCTCGCTGTCCGTGAGCCTGCGTCCCAGTTGCTTCTCCACGCCGTGCAGGTACTCTATCTCCTCGGCCGAGAGCGCCAGACCCTCCTGCTCGTTGTAGGCATCCAGGTCGTCTATCTCCAGGATGGGCGCAGGCTGGATGCTGGTGGTGAACACGCCCTGGTCGAGCCCGTCGTAAAGCCGCTGCAGCATGGGGTCATGCCGGGTGTCCCCGTCCTGCACGGGAAAGTACTCCTCAATGCGTGTCACGCCACGGATGGCCATGTTCTGGGTAATCTCGACCGCGTTTGTGCTCCATGGGGTCACCATCTCGCGGCGGGGGCCAACGTAGTGCCCGCCGAGGGTCTCCGCCGCCAGGGCCTCCGCCCCGCCATAGAGCCAGCATAGTTTCTCCGTGTCCTCCGCGCCCAGGGGCTGCCTGCTCTCTGTGGCAATGACGCTCCCCGCCGGGGTCTTGAAAAAGGTTACTCTCATATTCTTATGTGTGTGTGTGAACTTTGCCACGTGGCACCGCCCTTTCACCATGGGTGGAAGGCTGGCCAGGACTGTCTGCTCGAAATCCTGCGCAAAGTTACTCATTCTCTTACAGAATTCTCGCCATTTGGCACAAGGTTTTTGCCCCTGCAGGCCATTTAATGAACAGCCGCGCAATCACGCGGCGGGCACAAGGACTTGCAGGACGCCCCTCACGCCCGCTTCCACAAGGGTCACCCCCCGATGTGACTCACGGAACGAGGCGCGCGCACCACGCCACACCTGCCAACGCATGCCGCCGCATCTGCCAACGCGGCGCACTGCATCCGCCAACGCAGCGCACTGCATCCGCCAACGCAGCGCACTGCATCCGCCATCGCGGCGCACTGCATCTGCCATCGCGGCGCACTGCGTTTTTTCGTGCGCCCAAGTGTCGCACGGGGCGTTCCGGGCAGCCCCGCCCCCTCCCGCGCGGAAAAAGGAAGTCCCCCATGGAACTCTGGCCGGGACTTGTTCCTGCCAGAGTGCCATGGGGGACGCATTGCCCGATGGGGCGGGGGCTTGGCTCAGGCCTGCTCCTGTCCTGCCTCGGATGTGTTCTCCTGCTCCACGGAGAAGTCATCCACCCCGTTCTCAACCAACATGTCATACCACTGGATGAGTTTCCTGATGTCGGATGTGTGCACACGGTCACGGTCATAGTTGGGGAGCACCGACGCCATGAACCCGGACAGTTCGGCACTGCTTGCCTTGCGGTAGTCCACACTTGCCTTGCCGCCCTGCTCCTTTTCCTTGATGCTGTCAAGCACCTGTGGCAGGGGCACTTCCTCGCTGTCGGTGTACATGGCGATGTCTGCCAGGGACACCACCTTGTCGGTGGCAAACACGGGCATGCGCTTGGGCTTTGCCTCCAGAGTCTCCACGATGAGACTGCGGTTGCCATGGGAAACGAGCCTGTAGAGTCCAGGTTTGCCCGATATGGCCAAGATCTTCTTCATCATAGTCGCTTTCTTTTTTATGGGTTTGTCTGTCTGTTATCGCCTTGGTGTGTGTGTGCCTCGGCCTGCAGCGCGCGCACGGCCTGTTCCAGCTGCGCCTGGAGCGTGCCGTCACCGCATCCGTCGTTTCTCACGATGAAGCGTGCCAGCCTGCGCGCCTGGGCCGAGTCCTGCCGTGCCATGCGTGCCAGCACCTGCTCGCGGGTGGCCCCGTCACGGGCCATGGCGCGCCTCAGACGCACGTCCACGGGCGCTTCGACCAGCATGACAGCATCGACCAGCGTGTGGAAACCGCTCTCGCAGAGTATCGCGCTCTCGATGGCCACCACCGGGCTGGCGCTGTGGCTGTCGGCCCAGCGCAGGAAGTCGGCCCTCACATGGGGGTGTATGATGGCGTTGACCCTGGCCGCATGGTCGGGGCTGGCAAAGAGGTAGGCGGCAAGCGCCTGCTTCTGCATGACCCCATCCCGCACGAGGCCGTCGCCCACAAGGCTCACCAGTGCCTGCCTGACGACGCGCGACTCGGCGGTGATGCGCTTGGCCTCCCTGTCGCAGTCATACACGGGCACGCCCCACCGCTCCTCCAGCATGCGCGCCACATGGCTCTTGCCACTGCCTATCCCGCCGGTGATGCCCAGCCGGAACTGCCCCCGGCACGCGCGCCCGGCGCCGGTGTCCGCCTCATGTCCTGCCATGTGTCCCGTCATTGCGCGTCCTCATTGTCGTCCGACCCGTCGGCCTGTTCTATCAGGTAGTCTATCTCCTGCGGCACGATGCGCACATTCGAGACTCCTTCGGGCAGCGACTTGAGGTGAAGCCTGTACTTGGGCGAGTGGTTCCGCAGCAACTCCTCGTAGGTGACAGCCAACACGAAATTGTCGGCCGTGTAGCGCGAGAACTGGCTGGAGCCTACCCTGAAGGTCACGCGGGCTTTCCCGGGGAAGGTGCGCAGCACCTTGTCACCCGGGAAGTTCAGCCCGATGACGGGAACCTCCACGGTCTTCTCGGTGAAATAGTCCACCATGGCCGTCACCTTGACACCTGGCGGGTCATAGCGCACGCCCTTCATGCCGCGCGGAGCGGCCTTGACCGTGGTGCTGCCCGTAAGTTGCGACATGGCCACGCTCACATACACGGCCTGCATGGTATCGAGCACCTGCATGGGGGCATACACGGTGAGCGTGTCGGGCTCGGCGCGCAGGCCCACCAGATAATTCTGAGGCGTGGTGGTTACCTTGCCGCACACCCTCACCGGCAGGCGGTATGCCGGCCCGCGGCTGTAATAATACTCTATGGTGTCGGGGTGTATGGACTGGATGTGGCCGGTGGCCTCGAGGCGGCTCTGCACGGCGCGCTGGATGTCCTGGACCGGTATCTGGACACGCGCGCTGGCGGCACCGTTGTCATAGGCTGCGAAGTCCAGGTCCAGCGGCTCCAGTTCCCTGCTGCGCAGGTATCGCACCAGCGATGTGCCCCTGTCGTGCACATTCACCGATATCTGGCTGGGGAGCGGTGTGGTGATCACTACATTCCCGGGCACACCGGTGAGCCGGAGGGGCACCTGCAGGCGGATGTCGAATGACTCGTTGAGCGTCTGCAGCAGCCAGAAGCCATAGGAGATGGCCAGGAAAAAGAGAAAGACCAGGGTCTCGCGCGCCTTTGAGCTCAGGAGCGCGAGTCTGATCTTTCTTACGGTTCTGCTTGTCCGGACGTTCATCTGTGCTCTTCTGTGGTGGGACGGCACCCGAAGGCCCGCACATGGAGCAGGCGGGCCGGATGGTGGCTGTCAACGCGCAGCGGGCTGTGCGGTGGCATACACCGAGTTGCGGTCCACCTTGATGCACATGCCCTTTGACACCTCTATCTGCAGGGCGTTATCCTCCTCCATGATTTTCTTCACAGTGCCATAGATGCCTCCGGCGGTGACCACCTGCTGGCCCTCCTTGATGGCATTGCGGAAGTTCTGTATCTCCTTCTGCTTCTTCTGCTGGGGGCGGAAGATGAAGAACCACATGATGACGATGATAAGACCCAGCATGATGAGGGGCTGGTACTGCTGCCAGGGTGACACCTGTGCCAAAACTGTAATCATAATGTTGCTTTGTTTGTGTTGTGCTTAATCTGTTGTGTCTCGCCCTGTATGGCCGGGAACCGCCGCCGTGCCCCCGGCCGCCGTGTCCCCGGCGGGACGTGCGTCCCGGAGCGTGTCCTTGACCAGCTTGTGCTCACTGGCCAGGCGCTTGGCGATGGTGTCAAGCGTGGCGTTGACGTACTTGCCGCTCTTGGGCGAACTGTAGGTCTTGGCCAGCTCCACATATTCGTTGATGCTCACGCCCAGGGGTATATCGGGGAAGGTGACAATCTCGGCCAGGGCCACCAGCATGATGACACGGTCCATCAGTGCAATGCGGCTTACATCCCAGCCCCGTGTGGTGGAGGAGATGTACCTGGTGTATGTGTCGGCTCCCGTGATGGTGTGGCGCAGCAGGCGCACGGCGAAATCATGGTCACGCTCGTCACGGTACTCGGCCTCCAGGGGCTGCTGGTCGGTGCTGTCCTCGCTGAACTGCTTGATGGTCTTGAGCACGAAGGTGTCCACGATGACCTTGTCGTCGTTCCAGTAGATGTCCATGTCCTCCAGGATATCATCAAGCTCGTCGTTGTCGCAGAAGAACTTGCGGTACACCTTGCGCCAGAACTCCCGGTCATCGGCATAGGTGTCGGCCACCGCTTCCATGTAACCCGCGTAAATCTCGCTTCCCTCTATCCGCAAATAGAGCTTGCGCACGAAGTCCTCATGATCAGCCCAGGAGAGCTTCTGGCTGTCCACGTACCCCCGCAACTGGCGGTTTCCCTCCAGCTGCAGCAGGAAGCGGTTTTTGCTGAAGCGGCTGTTGTCCTGTTCCTTCAGACCCAGACGGCGGGCACGGCTGCACCGGATTTCCTCCATACGGAGCCCCATGCGGCCCACCTCCACGATGAGAAGCAAAAGGCTGGCATACAACCTGTAAGCACGGGAGAGGCTCAACTCCAGTTCCTTCTCGGCCACATCGATGTTCCGGGATCCGTTCTGGAAGTAAGAATAGATTACCTGCACCACCTTCTGGCGTATCAACTCGCGATTTATCATTCCGTTGTCTTAAAAGGTGGACAAAAGTACGCATTTTGCCCCACATGGGCATCTTTTTCGCCGTTTTTTTTGGTGGGTAGAGAAATTTATGGGATTTTTGCAGACAGGAGACACGAACACACAACAAGGACAATGGAAGCAAAAACAACACAAAGAGGCACCGACACAGACATCCTGTTCTCAAGGACGGTGAAGGCCGGCCAGCGCATATACTACCTGGACGTGAAGGAGAACAGGCGCAAGGAGCGGTACCTGAGCATCACCGAGAGCAAGAAGACAGTGTCGGGGGCGGACGAAGATCCGCATGTAACCTATGAGAAGCACAAGATATTCCTCTTCCCCGAGGATTTCCAGAAGTTCCTGGACAGCCTGGAGGACGCGATGGCACACGCGCGGACAGGAAGCACGGAGGATGACGGGGCGGCCGGGACCGAAGAGATACACATCGACCTGGACTTCCCCACTGAGCCCTGAGGGCGACAGGGCCGCTGCCACACATTATATATATGTGCCCCACGGGGTATGCGCACATGACCCCTCAGGACACCAGAGCCCAAGTGCCACGGGATGCCGCCCTCCCGCATGACGTGCCAGGCACAAGTCCGGGAACCGGGAGGACGAACAGGCGCCCACGGCCCGCATGCCGGAAAAGGACAGGGCACACGCGGTCATGCCACACCACAGCCACATCCGCAGTACAAGCCCGGCTTCCCGGAAAGTCGTCGTGACGCACAATCTTTCCACAAAAAAGGTACCTCTGTTCCAAGGAAAAGCAGTACCTTTGCAACCGCTTTATAAGCCGTGTGATGGCGAATTGAGCACAGCAGACTTGATTTAGAGTAACACAAACACATTTTCAAAAGATGAAAAGTATCAACGTGAAGGGTACTGTACGTACCGCAACCGGCAAGAAGGCGACACGCGACCTGCGCAAGGACGGCGGTGTTCCCTGCAACCTCTACGGCGAGGCCAAGAACGAGCAGGGCGAGAACACCGCCCTGAGTTTCTCCACAACACAAGAGGAACTGCGCAAGTTGGTTTACTCACCCGACATCTACAGCGTCAACCTGGACATTGACGGCAAGGAGCACAAGGCTGTCATAAAGGAACTGCAGTTCCATCCCGTGAGCGACCTGCTGCTGCATGTGGACTTCTATGAGATTACCGAGGAGAAGCCCATCGTGATGGAGGTGCCCATCCAGATGACAGGTCTGGCCGAGGGTGTGAAGGCCGGCGGCAAACTGGCCGCAAGCGTGCGTAAACTGAAGGTGCGCGCTCCCTATACCGCAATCCCCGAGAAACTGAACATCGACGTGACCAACCTCGCTCTGGGAAAGACCATCAAGGTGGGCGAGCTGCACTTCGAGGGCCTGGAACTGGTGACAAGCCCCAGCGTGGTGGTTTGCCAGGTGAAGATGACACGCTCTGCCATGAGCGCAGCCGCCAAGGCATAGCACACTGACCCGGTCATGACAAGATGAAATACCTGATAACGGGGCTGGGCAACATCGGCGACGAGTACGACGGCACCCGCCACAACATCGGATTTAGAGTATTGGACGCCCTCGCCAAGGCGTCCAATACTGCTTTTGAGGACAAGCGGTACGGCTTCGTGGCTCGCACGAGGGTCAAGAATGCCGAACTCGTGCTGCTGAAGCCATCCACCTACATGAACCTCTCGGGCAACGCCGTGCGCTACTGGATGCAGCAGGAGAAGGTGCCCCTGGAGAACCTGCTCGTGGTGGTGGACGACCTGAGCCTTCCCGTGGGAGCCATCAGGCTGAAGCCTTCGGGAAGCGCGGGCGGGCACAATGGACTCAGGCACATCGCGCAGACGCTGGGCACCGAACAGTACAACAGGCTGAAGTTCGGCATCGGAAACGACTTCCCGCGCGGCGGACAGGTCGATTTCGTGCTTGGCCACTTCAGTTCCGACGACGAGCAGAAGGTGGACGAGCGCGTGCCTGTGGCATGCGACGCGATACGGGCCTTCGCACTGAGCGGGATGCAGTTTGCCATGTGCCACTACAACAACAAGTAGCCCCCAGCACACACTCCCGCCCAAGCGGGGGGCATACGGGACGTGCGACCGGACTGCAGGACGCGCGGACGAGACAGGAAAAACTGACCACAGACATAAGACACCACCCCAACATGGAACTGACAGACAGATTTCTCAAATATGTGTCCATCGACACACAGTCAAGCGAGGAAAACGAGGCGCAATGCCCCAGCACCGACAAGCAGCGCGACCTGGCACGCTACCTCTACGAGGAGCTCCAGGCCATAGGGCTGACCGATGTGGAGATGGACGAGCATGCCTATGTGTATGCAACCTTACCAGCCAACACCAGCAAGCCCGTGCCCACCATCGGCTTCATCGCCCACATGGACACCAGCCCCGACTGCAGCGGGGCCAACATCCACCCGCGCATCATCAAGGACTATGACGGCAAGGACATCGTGCTGGATGCCCAGGAGGGCATCATCACCCCGGTGGCGCAGTTCCCCGAGCTCAAGGCGCACCTGGGAGAGGACTTGATAGTGACCGACGGGCACACGCTCCTGGGAGCGGACGACAAGGCGGGCATCGCCGAGATAGTGACCGCCATGACCTACCTCATGCACCATCCCGAAATCAAGCACGGCAAGATACGCGTGGCATTCAACCCCGATGAGGAAATCGGTGCGGGAGCGCGCCTCTTCGACGTGGAGAAGTTCGGTTGCCAGTGGGCCTACACCATGGACGGCGGCGAGGTGGGCGAACTGGAATATGAGAATTTCAACGCCGCAGGAGCCAGGATACTGGTGCGTGGGCGCAACGTGCATCCCGGCTATGCCAAGGGCAAGATGCTCAACGCATGCCTGCTGGCCCAGGAGTTCGCCTCACTGCTTCCTGCCGGCGAGCGCCCCGAGACCACCGAGGGATACGAGGGATTCTACCACCTGACCGGCATGAGCGGCACCGTGGAGGAGGCCACGCTGAGCTACATCATACGCGACCACGACCGCGATGCCTTTGAGCGACGCAAGGCAAGGGTGGCCGAGGCCGCACGGCAGATGAACCAGAAGTACGGCGAGGGCACGGTGGCAGCCGAGGTCAAGGACCAGTACTACAACATGCTGTGCCAGCTGGAGGACAAGCCGCACATCACCAGCATCGCCCAGGAGGCCATACGCGAGGCATGCGGCTTCTGCCATGTGCTGCCCATCCGTGGCGGCACCGACGGCGCGCAACTCTCCTTCAAGGGGCTCCCCTGCCCCAACATCTTTGCCGGCGGGCTCAATTTCCACGGCAAGCATGAGTTTGTGCCCATCCAGAGCATGCAGAAGGCCATGATGACGGTAGTCAACATCTGCCGCCTCACAGCAGAGAGGGATTGATGGTCATGGACAGCAAGGAAGCACGCATAGACAAGTGGCTGTGGGCGGCGCGCATCTTCAAGACGCGCACGCTCGCCACTGCCGCCTGCCGCAAGGGGCAGGTGAGCATGGGCGGCACGCAACTGAAAGCGAGCCGCACCGTGAAAGCAGGCGATGTGGTGAGTGTGCGCAAGCCGCCTGTCACCTACTCGTTCAAGGTGCTGCAGCCCATCGAGAAGCGCGTGGGGGCGCGCCTCCTGCCCGAGATATTGGAGAATGTGACACCACAGGAGCAGTACGAGCTGCTGGAGATGAGCCGCATCAGCGGATTTGCCAACCGCGCCAAGGGTACGGGCCGCCCCACCAAGAAAGACCGCCGCGACCTGGACGAGTTCACGCAGGATGTGCCCATGTACTTCGGGGACTTCGAGTTTGACATGGACGACGACGAGGATATGGAGTAAGGACACCGCCATCAGAACAGGACACAAGACATGCACACAGAAGAACTGGACAAGACGGACCTTGCCATCCTGCGCATCCTGCAGCAGAACGCGCGCCTCACCACCAAGGAATTGGCCGCACAGGTGCACCTCTCCACCACGCCCGTCTTCGAGCGGCAGAAGCGGCTCGAGCGCATGGGCTACATACGCAAGTACGTGGCGGTGCTCGACGCCGACAAGCTCAACCGGGGCTTCGTGGTGTTCTGCAACGTGAAACTGCGGCGCATGAACCGCGACATCGCAAGGGACTTCACCGAGCGCATCAAGGAGGTCAAGCAGGTGAGCGAGTGCTACAACATCAGCGGCAACTTCGACTATATGCTCAAGATACACGCTCCCGACATGAAGGCATACCAGGAGTTCATACTCAACACGCTGGGCGCGATAGAGAGCGTGGGCAGCATAGAGAGCACCTTCGTGATGTCGGAGATAAAGAACGACTGCGGAATCAGCATCTGACGCGGAACAGGCCAGACGCGCAACAAGACAAGGGGAAATGGCAAGATGATAGACAGGTTGACGATAGACAAGATCCTGGACGCGGCCAACATCGTGGACGTGGTGTCGGACTTCGTGACCCTCAAGCGGTCGGGGGCCAACTTCAAGGGGCTTTGCCCGTTCCACGATGACCGCACCCCCTCGTTCATGGTCTCCCCGGCCAAGAACATCTGCAAGTGTTTTGCCTGCGGTGTGGGCGGACGCCCCGTGGATTTCATCATGAAGCATGAGCAGCTGAGCTACCCCGATGCCCTCCGCTATCTGGCCAGGAAGTACGGCATCGAGATAAAGGAGAGGGAACTCTCGCCCGAAGAGAAACAGTCGCAGACCGACCGCGACAGCATGTTCATCCTCAACGACTGGGCCAAGGAGTGGTTCCGGCACCAACTCAACGACACGCCCGACGGGCGCGCCATCGGGCTGGCCTACTTCCACAACCGTGGTTTCCGCGATGACATCATGGCGCGGTTCCAGGTGGGTTTCTGCCCCGACAGCCGTGACCACACGCTTGGCGCCGACGCTCTGAAAGCAGGCTATCAAGAACAATACCTCACAAACACCATCAACCAGAAGGAGCCACGGCTAAGCATGGGCACAGGGCTCTGCCTGAAAAGCGAGGACGGACGGTTGCGCGACCGCTTTCGCGGACGCGTGATATGGCCTATCTTCACCATGAGCGGACGCGTGGCGGGCTTTGGCGGACGCGTGCTGGATGCGGCCACCAAGGGCGTGAGCGTCAAGTACCTCAACTCCCCCGAGAGCATCATCTACAGCAAGCGCAAGGAACTCTTCGGACTCTTCCAGGCCAAGGAGGCCATACGCAAGCGTGACCTGTGCTACCTGGTGGAGGGCTACACCGACGTGATGGCCATGCACCAGCAAGGCGTGGAGAACGTGGTGGCCTCATCAGGCACCGCACTCACCACCGACCAGATACGACTCATACACCGCATGACCGGAAACATCACCGTCATCTACGATGGCGACGAGGCGGGCATACACGCCAGCGAGCGGGGCATCGACATGTTGCTGGCCGAGGGCATGAACGTGAAGTTGCTGCTCCTACCCGATGGTGACGACCCCGACAGCTTCGCGCGCAAGCACACCGCCACCGAGTACCAGCAGTATCTGGCCGAGCACCAGACCGACTTCATCCAGTACAAGACAGCCCACCTCATGCAGGCTGCCAAGGACGACACCACGCGCCTGGGGCAACTCGTGCACAGCATAGCGGCCAGCATAGCGGCCATCCCCGACGAAATCACGCGGGTACTCTACACGCGACAGGCGTCACAGAAACTGCAGATGGAGGAGCGGCTCATCACGAATGCCGTCAACGAGCAACGGCGACAGGTGGCCGACGAGCGGCGCAAGGAGGCCGAGCGGGAGGCACGGCGGGGGGCATACCAGCAGGGACAGGCCGGCGGAGGTGCGCCCGCCCAGGCTCCCCACGGCGCCACAAGCGCCACTGCCGGCGACGCCACACAGCCCCAGGCACCACAACAGGCAGCATCTGGCAGCACACAGGCATCAAGCAGCATTACCGCCACGGGCACACAACCTGCCACGCACCTGCCCGCCGCCGGGGCATCCACTCCATACGCATCCGCAGGCACGTCCATCGCCGAGAGCAACCGCGAGCGCGACCTGATGCGCCTCCTGCTTGGCGCGGGCGAGGCAGTCATCTGCGAGGTGGAGGACGAGAACGGGAACGAGAAGGGACTCTCGGCCATCGAGTACACCTGCATGAGCCTGCAGGATGACGGCATCGCGCTCTCATCGCCCCTCTACGAGCGTATCCTGCAAGAGGCTGTCCGGCATGTGCATGACGAGGGCTTCACGGCCGAGCGGTTCTTTGCGCACCATCCCGACCCCTTGATAAGCCAACTGGCCTTCGAACTGAGTGTGGACAAGGAGCCGCTCAGCAAAATCCACCCAGACACCCCCGAGGAGCAACGCCTCGATGACACGGTCATCTCGCTGGTCAACAGCATCAAGCTCGACTGCGTGCAGCGCGAGTTGAAGGGGCTGCTGGAGCAGGTGAAGGGCACAACCCTCGCAGGAGACAAGGAGGCATACAGGAAACTCCTCGCACGCTTCGCCGAGCGCAGCAAGTATGCCAAGGAACTGGCCAAGGAGTGCGGAAGCCGCGTGGTGATAGGCTGAGTGCGGTGTCCCCTCTCCCACTTGCGTCCCCCGTGCAGCAGGGCGGGGATGGCCTCCCGGCAAGTTTCATTTTTCCCCGCACACACAAGCCGCACATGAAGAAAATGGCTCTTCGCTTTCATCTTTCAGCGGAAAGTTGTACCTTTGCCCTTGACAAATGGCTCCGTAGCTTAGCTGTATAGAGCGTCAGATTCCGGTTCTGAAGGTCGAGGGTTAGAATCCCTCCGGGGTCACACAGCATCGAGGCAGGCCGTCTTGCACAAAGACGATCCTGCCTCAACGTTTTTCCTGTACGTCACGAGCGCGCCGGGACGGCACAAATGCCATGGTTCCAGGGAGGGCAGAATGCGTGTACTTCGACACAGGAGCATGCCCCGTTGATGCCATTGTCCAGAGTTCTTGGGAGGATAGAATACACGCATATCGGCACAGGAGCGCGTCCCGATGGGACTCACATCAGAAGTCCAGACGGAACAGATGCCCCTGTGCCTGCAGCAGGAGCGAGCCACGCCAGGCCGCACAATCCTCCAGTTCGCTGAAGGTGGCGCGCCGCAGGTCTATCACGTTCTGCATCGTGCGGGTCTGCAGATTCCACACGTAGAGCACCGACGGCTGCCCCTCCGTGCCGAATCCAGTGGGCATGAAGAGTTGGCCCGCCTGGATGAAGAGCCCCTGGCCAATGGGCATGAAGGGGCAGTTATAAGTGTCCTCTATCAGGTAATTCTCCAGGAGGTCCTTCCCGGTGAGCGTCACCAGGCCATCCGCGCCCTCGTCCGGCCTGGGCAGGCGGAACTTGACAATGCGGTGGCGGTTGGCCTTGTCCTCATTGTTCACCGTGTTCCCGTAGCCATACAGCATGCCGTTCTCCCGGTCTATGACCCATTGCAGCGCATAGCCAAACAAGTGGTTGTCATCCTGGAAATGGATGACCTGCACCGTCTGTGTGGACTTCAGGTCGGGCGCGATGCGCTCCACGAAGAGCACGTCCTTCTTTCCCTGCCAAGCCTGCCGCGCACACTGGCTCACATAGAGCAGGGGCAAGGGGTCGGAGGGCGCATATCGGTGGTTGGAGAACGATACCACATTGCTGTGGTTCACCCTATCATGGCATGCCATCCTGTAGGGTGGCACCAGCAGGTGCAACTGTTCGCCGTCATAGGTATATACCGACAGCCATCCCGAGTTCTGCGCGCTCAGCAGGGTGTCGCCCCAGGCCTCCAGCCCCTGGTAGCCCTCCCCAGGCGCGCCCTTCAGCGCACCCACATGACTCACCCTGAGCGTATTCTCAAGCAGCGAGACCCGCTGCCCACCATAACTGACGGAAGTGGATCCCGCTGCAGTATTGTCCTGGGCTGCCGCAGCCAGTGCCGTCAGCATCAGCCCCGCAAGCATCTCCTTTCTCACGCTTTATTGCAAGTATTGTTTGAAATGGTTGGTAATCTGACGGAAGAGATGGGCACGCGTGTTACCGCCGAAAATGCTGTGGTTTCGGTTGGTATAGGTCAGTTCACGGAAGTCTTTGTCGGCCTGTACCAGAGCCTCGGTGTATTCGGCGGTGTTGCGGAAGTGCACGTTGTCGTCGGCCAGCCCATGCACGAGCAGCAGATGCCCGCTCAGCTGTGCCGCGCGGCCTATGGGTGACACATCGTATCCGCTTCCGTTCTCCTTGGGCGTGCGCATGAAGCGCTCGGTATATACGCTGTCATAGTAGCGCCAGTCGGTGGGAGCGGCCACTGCCACGCCGGCGGCAAACACGGGTCTGCCCTCACTCATGCTCATCAGGGTGCAGAACCCACCATAACTCCAGCCCCAGATGCCGATGCGCTTGGCATCCACATAGGGCAGCGAGGCGGCGTAGAGGGCAGCCTGCACCTGGTCGTGGCTCTCCAGCTGCCCCAGTTTGAGATAGGTGCACTGCTCGAAGTCACGCCCCCGGCCACCCGTTCCGCGCCCATCCACAATGAGGCTGATGAATCCCTGCTCGGCCAGGTACTGCTCATAGAGCGTGCCTCCCATGTTGCCCGCGCTCCAGCTGTCCAGCACCTGCTGGCTGCCCGGCCCGCTGTACTGGAACAGGATGACCGGGTACTTCTGGCTCTCCTTGAAGTCGGGCGGGAGCACCATCAGCCCGTTGAGTTGCACACCGTCCTGCGTGGTGAACGACACGAAGCGGCGTTCGCCCAGGCTGAGCGAAGACAGTTTGGAGCGCAGCTCACTGTTGTCCTCCAGTGTGCCCAGCGTCTTGCCGTTGGCATCGCACAGGGTGGTCACGGGCGGTGTCTGCAGGTTGCTCCACACGTTCATGTAGTAGCGCAGCCCTCTGCTGAAGATGGCATTGTTGGTTCCCTTCTGCGTGCTCAGCCTCATGGTCTTGCCCTTGAGGTCGGTCTTATAGACGGCCTTGTAGAGCGGCCCCTCCTGGTTGCTGGCATAATACACCTGCCCCTGCCGGCTGTCATAGCCGTAGAAGTCCGTCACCACATGCTTTCCTCCGGTAAGACGGCGCTTGAGCGTGCCATTGAGGTCATACAGGTAAAGGTGGTTCCAGCCGCTGCGCTCGCTCATGAGCACGAATCCGCCGGGTGTTGTCTGAAAGTTCTTGTACACATTCTCTGATATGTACTTCTCCGTCTCGTCGCGCACAATAAGGCGGCACTCGGTGCTGCGTGGGTTGGCCAAATAGATGTCCAGGCGGTTCTGGTGACGGTTCTGGGTGAGGACGAGCAACTTGAGCGGGTCGTCGGTAAAGGCGATGCGCGGTATGTACCCGTCAGGGTCAAGGGGCAGTTGCATCTTCCTTATCACACGGCTCTTGATGTCGAAACTGTGCACGGTGACCGTGCTGTTGGTGGCTCCTGCCACAGGATACTTGTATGCGTAGGCACCAGGGTACTCGCTGTATTCCTCCCTCGCCGGGGCGAGTCCCTTGTAGAGCGGGAACGAGAAGGTGGGCACAGCCTTTTCGTCATACTTGACCCAGGCCAGCATGGTGGCGTCGGCATTGAAGTCGAAGGCCCGGCTCAGCGAGAACTCTTCCTCGTTGACCCAGTCCGGCTTTCCGTTGAGGATCTCGCCGAACTTCCCGTCCTTGGTCACTTGTGTCTCACTGTTGTTGAACAGCAACTTCACCAGAAACAGGTTTCCGTCCCTCACGAAGGCCACCATGCTGCCATCGGGACTCCACCTGGGCACCTCCTGGGCACCGTTCTCGCTCAAGTTGGCCACGGTGCGGTTCTTCACGTTATATATATAGTACTCTGCCGTGCGGCTATGGCGGTAGATGGCCCGTGTGTCGGTCTGCAGCAGGATATGCTTCTCGTCGGGGCTCATGATATAGCCGTCGATGCGCGGGATGCGTATGCGCTGCTTGAGCGAGCCCGTGTCAAAGAGCACGCCCGTCTGCTTGCCCGTGCGGAAACTGTAGCGCAGGATTTGCTTGCCATCGGCACTCAGCTGGCTGTAACTCTCGCCATCGGCCAGCGGCGTGACACCGATGATGCGGCGTGCCGAGTAAGTGCCGTTGGTGAGGTTGCCGATGGTGAGGTTCTCCGCCAGGGCGGCTGTGGAGAGCCCGCAGAGCAGAGTCGTCAGTAGTAATAGCCTTTTCATGTTCTGTGTTGGTTTGTTTCGTTCTTCCGGACAAAGGTACGACAAATCGGCAAAAGCCGCGTCCGCCCGCCTGGCGTTTCTCCTTTTTTGTGTACTTTTGCCGCATGGTACATAAGGAGTTCGGTGCCTGGCTACAGGCGGAACTGGGCTGCAGAGCCCAGAAGATTTCGGTGGACGCGGGATTCTCGTGCCCCAACAGGGACGGCACGGTGGGGCACGGCGGCTGCACCTTCTGCGACAACCGCGCCTTCAGTCCCGCCTACTGCCGCCAGGGAGGCACCGTCACCGGGCAACTGGAGGCGGGCAAGCGCTTTTTCGCGCACAAATACCCCACGCTGAAGTACCTGGCCTATTTCCAGTCCTACACCAGCACCCATGCGTCCCTGGAACGCCTCAAGGCCCTGTACGAGGAGGCCTTGCGGGTGCCCGACGTGATGGGGCTGGTCATCGGCACGCGTCCCGACTGCATGCCCGTCCCCTTGCTCGACTACCTCGAGGAACTAAGCCACCGCACCTTCCTGCTGGTGGAGTATGGAGTGGAGAGTGCCAGCGAGGACACCCTGAGACGCATCAACCGCGGCCACACCTTCGCCCAGGCCGAGGACACCATACGCGGGACAGCCGCGCGTGGCATCCGCACGGGAGCACACATGATACTGGGCTTCCCCTGGGAATCGCGTGCCGAACTCATGCGCCAGGCCCGCGTGATGGCCCGCCTGCCGCTCACCACGCTCAAACTGCACCAGCTGCAGGTCATCCGTGGCACCGAGCTTGCCCGCCAGTATGCCGCCCACCCGTGGCCCACGCCTACGGCCGAGGAGTATGTGGACCTGGTCCTGGAGTACATCAGCCGCCTTCCGAACACACTGGTGCTGGAGCGGTTTGTGAGCCAGAGCCCCTCGGAGTATGTCATCGCACCACGCTGGGGGCTCAAGAACCATGAGTTTGCGGCACTGGTGAGAAAGAGGATGAACCGCCACCCCACTGACATGCCCAATGCGCAGGGACACGGATGACCCCACGGGCACCGCGCCACACGGGAAACGGGAAAAACGGGACGCCAAGCCCCCCACAGCCCTCCCTAAGGGAGAGGCAGCCGTGAGGGGGCTTGGCGCCACCTGTCACAATCAGTTCCTGAAATAGTGTCCCCATGCGCCCAGGGTAAGCCCGCAGGCCCCTGGCTCACGCTCACGTTGGCCTGTGGACGCGGAATGTGAGGCTCTCCGCGACAAACTCCACCCCCTGGCACGCGAAGTAACGCGCGACGGTGCCATCGGCCGCCAAACATGCGGGAGAGCCGATGCTCAGCCCCCTCTTGTCCATCAGCCACAGCACATCACCCAACTGCAAGGCCAGTTCCACATCGTGCGTGCTCAGCAGGATGGTCTTGTCCATGCCGTGGGCCAGCCGGCTCAGCAGGCGCATGGTCTCCACCTTCGACGGGAAGTCAAGGAATGCCGTGGGCTCATCGAGCAGTATGACGGGGGTCTGCTGTGCCAGTGCCTTGGCTATCACCGCTTTCTGCCGCTCCCCGTCGCTCAGCGACTGCACCTGGCGACTGGCCAGTTCCGCGATGCCCACCAGCCCCATGGCCTCGTCCACGATGTGGCGGTCACTGGCTCGCAGATTGCCCCAGAACCCCGTGTAGGGAGTGCGCCCCATGCCCACCAGGTCGCGCACGGTGAGTGCGGGCACGTCAATGCGCTCGGTGAGCACCACGCTCACGAGGCGGGACATGCGTCCGGTACCCGCCACGCCTATGGGCTCCCCGTCAACCAGCACCTGTCCGCCAAGCGCGGGCTGGACTCCCCCTATGGTGCGCAGCAGCGTGCTCTTGCCCGCCCCGTTGGCTCCCAGCAGGCACACCAGCTCACCCTGCTGCAGGCAGGCGTCCAGCCCGCTCGCCACAGCCTGGCGGCCATAGCCGGCGGTCACATTGTGCAGTCTGATCTCCATGGCGCGCTCCCAGCCTTCACGTCAGGCATGCCCATGCTGTGCCTCATCACTCAAATGCCGTACAGTACTTGTAGCCCAGCAGGCGGTAGAGAGCCTGCAGCACGGGCAACCGCCTCTGGCTGAAGTCATCAAAGTCCTTGGCCCCGGGCTGCATCCACTGCACCTCGCTCATGGCGGCCAGGCGCGGAAGCAGCATGTACATGGCGTGGTCGGGGCTCACCACATACTCAGTCCACAGGTTGCACTGCGCGCCCATGATGAACTTGGCCTCCTCCCCGGTGAGTTCGGCAGGCACAGGCTCCATGCTGTAGACCTTGCTCAGCGGCAGGTAGCCGCCTATGGCCAGGGGCTGCGCATCGCGGTTCTTCAACTGGTAATAATCGATGTAGCAGTGGCTTTTGGGGGTCATCACCACATGGTGGTGCTGGCGCGCGGCCTCGATGCCGCCCTGGTATCCACGCCAGCTCATCACGCTGGCCTTCTCGCTCAGTCCGCCCTCCAGCGTCTCGTCCCATCCTATGATGTCGCGCCCCTTGGCGGCCAGGTAAGCCTCGATGTCCTGGTTGATGTAGGTCTGCAACTGCGCCTCGCTCTTCAGCCCCAGTTCCTTCATCTTGGCCTGGCACTTGGGACAAGCCTTCCAGCGGTCGCGCGGACTCTCGTCGCCGCCTATGTGTATGAGCTTGCCGGGGAACACCCCGCACACCTCGTCCATCACCTTGTGCAGGAAGTCCAGCGTCCTGGGGTTGCCCGCGCAGAGCACGTCCTGCGAGATGCCCCACTGGCGCCACACGCTGTAGGGGCCGCCCGTGCAGCCCAGTTCGGGATATACGCTCAGCGCGGCCACCATGTGTCCGGGCAGGTCTATCTCGGGGACGATGGTGATGAAGCGCTCCTGGGCATAGCGCACAATCTCCCTCATCTGCTCCTGGGTGTAGTAGCCCGTCTCGGGCGTGTCGTCATAGATGGCGTTGTCAGGGTCGCCCAGTCCCAAATTCCTGCCCACAACGGTGCACGGGCGCACGCTGGCCTTGGCGGCCAGTTCGGGCATTGATTTCACCTCCATGCGCCATCCCTGGTCATCGGTCAGGTGCCAGTGGAAGCGGTTGACGCCATGCAGGGCCAGTATGTCGATGAACTTCTTGATGAAGGCGGGTGGGAAGAAGTGGCGCGCGCAGTCGAGTTCGGCACCCCGGTACGGGAAGCGCGGCTCGCCGCTCACCGTGGCATAGGGCAGGCGTATGGTGTCGCCCTGCTCAGCCGCCACGCTCTTGCGCAGCGTCTGCAGGCCATAGAACACGCCGCTCTCGCTGGCGCCCTGTATGCGTATGCCTTTCTTGTCCACCGTGATGGTGTATGCCTCGGGGTTGTCGCTCTTGAGCCCCAGGCTGAGGTGCAGGCCATGTGCGGACTTCTTTCCACCCTCAAGCGGGACGAGGGACAGGTATCCGGCCGCCAGTTGGGCGGTGCCCCGCATCTGCCCGTTGCCTGCGGGATAGGTGACGGCCTGCCCTTTGACGAGCAGAGCCACCTTGCCGCTGGGGTCCAGGACGATGCGCTGTGGCAGTGGAATTGTGCGGTAATTCACTTCGGCGGCGGCCCCCATGGTCATGCAGGCGGCAGCCAGTAACAGGAAAGTTTTCTTCATTTTGATATTCAGTGTATAGACAGTAGTTCAGTAATGGTTCTTGCCCAGGATGACATACAGCACCACCGGGGTGCCCACCAGCGGCGTGATGACATTGACAGGGATGACCGTGCCATCGCCTGGCAGCGTGCACAGCAGGTTGCAGCCCAGCGTGAGTGCGCCCCCCACCAGCATGGACGCCGGCAGCAGTACACGGTGGGTGCTGGTGCGCAGCAGCATGCGGGCTATATGGGGAACGGCCAGCCCCAGGAAGGAGACCGGGCCGCAGAAGGCGGTGGTGGTGGCCGTGAGCAGCCCCGTGGCCAGGAGCAGGGCCTGGCGCACACGCCCCACATTCACACCCAGGCTCTGCGCGTAACGCTCGCCCAGCAGCAGCGCGTCCAGGGGCTTGGCCAGTGCCATGGCCCCACACAGCCCCGCGAGGACGAGCGCGCAGAACACCGGCATGCGGTCGGGCGAGACACTGCCGAAGTTGCCCATGCCCCACAGCACATAATGGCGGATACCCTCCTCGGTGCCCAGGTAACTGAGCAGCTGGATGACGCTGCCCGTCACGCTGCTGATGACCACACCCGCGACGAGCAGGCTGAGCGTGTCGCGCAATATGCGCGACAGGGCCATCAGCAGGGCCATCACCAGCAGCGAGCCCGCCATGGCCGCCATGATGACCAGCAGATAGCCGCCCGCCGAGAGGTAGCCCAGCGTCACCGTGCCGCCCAGCGCGAGCATGACCACAGCCACGCCCAGGCTGGCCCCGGCGTCGATGCCCAGTATGGAGGGGCCTGCCAGGGGGTTGCGGAAGGCCGTCTGCAGCATCAGTCCACACGCGCTGAGCGACGCTCCGCACAGCAGTGCGGTGATGGCTTGGGGCACACGGCTCTGCAGGACGATGAAGGCCCAGGCATGATGCCCCTCCACATCACCGCCACGCAAGATGCGCCACACGTCGCCGGCGGGGATGTCGAGCGACCCGAACCACACATTGCAGAGTGCCAGCACCAGCACCAGGACGGCAAGCAGGAGGATGATGACGCGGTGCCTCATGGGACGCGGTGGAAATAGTGCTTGGGGGGCTGGATGCCCAGCTCGGGATGGAAGATGGAGAGGAGGTCGGCCAGGAGGAGGTCGGGGTGGAAGGGGGTCTCCTCATAGAACCCCGTGGATGAGGGGTCGCAAGTCCACAGAGTGGCCTTGATGCCGCCCAGCAGCGGTGTGTCGGCGGCCAGTTGTGCCTTGCTCTGCAGGCCATACTGCTTGACGAGCCACACGTCGGACGTGAGCGCGCGCTCCAGCACATGCTCGATGCTCATGGGGGAGCCGCCCGTGCCGGGAATGTCGGCAAAGAGATAGTCGGCACCGGCATCGGCATACATCTGCCCCATGGTGCTTCCCCCCGCCGGCAGATACCACTGCCCGTTGTAGGGAGCCTCGCACAGCAGGCGGGGCCTGCCAGTGCCCCTGGCGGCCCGTGCCTTGAGCTGGAGGTAGTTCCGCTCCACGCTGCGGAAGATGCTGTCGGCGCGCCCGGCCTGCCCCACCAGGCGGCCGTAGAAGCGCACCCACTCGGCCCGGGCCAGCGGACTGACCTCCATATAGTCGGCGCACTCCACCACGGGCACGTCCAGCCGGCCTATTTTCCCGTATGCCCCCGTCTGCTCAAAGGGGCTGCGCAGCACCGCGTCGGGCATCAGGTCGATGAGCCGCTCCATGTTGGGCTCCATGCTGTTGCCCAGGTCGCGCACGCGCCCCTTCCCCACCCAGTCGCGTATGCAGGCCAGCGGCATGTACCTCAGGTCACACACGCCACGCACCGAGGAGAGCGCGCCCAGCTCGTCCAGGAGGGCGCAGTGGACCGATGTGAACACGGCGCAGCGGCGCAGGGGCACCTGTATGACTCCCTCGCCCCGCAGGGTGGAGTCCCGCGTGAGTGTGTAGCGTGCCAGCGTGCGCCCCGGATGCCAGGGGTCGCGCATGGTCACCTCCAGGCGGTCGCCACAGTCCACCATCACCAGGTTGCGGGCATAGGCCATGGGGATGGTGTCGCCCTGTGTGTCCCCCGCCCCGGCCCTGCCCTGCCCGCAGGCAGTGGTCAGCACCAGGCTGGCGACAAGTGCCGCCAGCGACGCGAGATGTGACAATATATAATGTACGCGCGCGACCATGCTACTCCTCCCCCGCCGTTTGCTCCATGCCCAGTCCCCGGCTTATCACATACCGGGGCGATGCAAGGAAGTGGTGCATGTAGTCCTCGGCCTTGCCCACCGCCTCCCGCAAGCTTGCGCCCAGGGCCAGATGGGTGGCCACCGCACTCGACAGGGTGTCGCCCGTGCCGTTGCGGTCGGTCAGGTGCAGTTTGCGCTTGGGGTACGAGGTCATGGTGTCGGTGGTGGCATCGTAGAGGTAGTCCACCAGGTAGTCCTCGCGCTCCACGCTCTTGACCAGCACCGAGCAGCCCCAGCGGGCCAGCGCGCGCAGGTCGGCATGGATGTCACCCAGCGGGTGGCCCAGCAGGAACTCGGCCTCGTGGCGGTTGGGGGTGATGAGGGCGGCCAGGGGAAAGAGCTGCTCGCGGTAGAGTGTGATGCACTCGTCGCTGATGAGCTGGCGGCCGGCATAGTTGACCAGCACGGGGTCCACGAGCACCGGCTGGCGGCGGTAGCGCCTAAGCACGGTGGCCACGCCGCGTATGATGTCGGGCGCGGGCAACACGCCGGTCTTGATGCAGTCGGCCCCCACCGTGCCCAGGAAGGACTCCACCTGCGACACCACCAGCCCGGCAGGCAGGGGATACACCCCCTTGACGCGGTTCACGTCCTCGTCCACGACGGCTGTGAGGGCCGCTGCGGCCCATCCGCCGCAACGCGTGATGGCCTTGATGTCGGCCTGCACACCCGCACTGCCCAGCGGCTCCGTGCCCGCTATGAGGAACACTTTCCCTGTTTTCTCTTTCTGGTCCATCATGTTGGGGACAAAGTTACGGTTTTCTTTCCACCCTCACAAACTACAGCGGGAATAAGCCCACACATCACCTGGGCCAGGGCATCGCGCCTCTGCCCCACCCCTGGGTATGGGAGCGGGCGAGGCGCAGGGGAACTCCGCCACAGGCGGGGCACCGCGCTCCCGGTGCAGGTGCGGCACCATGCGGCGTGCGTCCGGACTGGGCTGGACGGTCAACGCATGCCGCCGCGTTGGCGATCGCATGCCGCCGCGTTGGCGATCGCATGCCGCTGCGTTGGCGGTCGCAGCCGCATGCGTTGGCGATTGCAGCCGCATGCGATTTTCGGGGCAATCCCATGGGGGGGGACAAGAAAGTGCCACCCCCACTCTCCGCACAGCGGCGAGCCAGGGATGGCACCCGGTAACGCCTCCCCCCATGGGGGAGATTGTGAGGGGGGCTTCCTACTTCACGATGACCACGTTGTCCAGCGCGAAGTAAGCCGGAGTGTTCAGCCCATACTCGCCCGTGTCGCTGCCCTCCATAGTGAACTTCAGGCTGGTGACCTTGCCCAGTGAGGCGATGCTGCAGGTGCACCACTTCGTCATGAAGCCTCCGGCGGCGCACAGGGCCACATTGACGCTGTCTGTCGGGTTGGTGCCGTTGAACCCCTTAATCTTGACGTTGAGGTAGTCGGTGCCCAGGGTCAGGGCGCGGGCAATGCCATTGCCCTGCTTGGCCACGCTGAGCATGTAGGTGGTGCCTATCATGTCGATGGACTTGACCTCGCGCGCCACGCCGTCGGAAAAGGACAGGGTGGCCTCGTCATAGACCACCACGAAGTTGCTGGAGCCATTGCTCACAGGCACGGCCAGCTGGGTGTCATAGGAGTGCAGGGAGTCCACATTGGCGTCGAGATAGTTGCTGATGGCCGCGCCACCCTCGCTGAAGCCGTACTGGCCGCCCCACTTGTTGGTCATCCCGCCCGTGAGCGTGGTGGCAGGGTCAGTCCAGCGGTAGTTGCTTGACAGTTCACCATAGAGCATCGGCCCGTTGTACTGGGGCGTGTCAATGAGGGCCGAGAAGTAACTGCCCTCGAAATCCACCGTCACCGTCTGCTCCCCGTCAAGGACAGGGTTGAAATCATCGTCCTCGTCACACGCGGTGAAGGCCAGGCCTGCCATGAGCAGCATGGCCATAAGTTTTGTCTTCTTCATAATGATGGAGTATTAACTTGGTTTGATTGGTTTACGCACCTCAAAGTTAACACTATTTTACCACACTGCCCAGGAAGACCGCACTTTTTCGCATCTCCGCCAGCCCGTCAAGCGCGCACGCGTGACCTCCATGCCCCCGGAAGCCCCCCCTGGCACGCCTTATATCCTGATGCCATAGGTCAGTTTGAGCGTGTCCATCACGAAGACGCTCTGGATGCGCATGACATTCTCCAGCGTGCCTATCGTCCTGATGACGAAGTGCTGGTACTCCTCCATGCTCTTGCAGAAGACCTTGAGCATGTAGTCAAACTCACCGCTCACATTGTAGCACTCCGACACCTCGGGCCACTCGCGCACATGGGCCACGAAGTCATTCACCGTGTCCTGGTTGATGCGGTGCATGGCCACATTGCAGAAAACCACGAAACCGCGCTCCAGCTTCTCGGCGTCAAGCACGGCCACATAGCCTGTTATCATCCCCATCAGCTCAAGGCGGCGCAACCGCTCAAAGGTGGCGGTGGTGGAGAGGTGTATCTTGGCCGCCAGTTCCTTGTTGGTCACGCGGCAGTTCTCCTGCATCGCACGCAGCAGCCGGATGTCTGTCTCGTCAAGATTCTGTATCATGATGTCCTTTATATGTTACCTTCGGCAATCCCCGGGAATGCGGTCTCCGCCCGCAAAATTACGGAAAAATGTGGATTGTAGCCCCCATCTGCCCCCGCGTTCCTCACTCTGCCTGTCCCGCAGGGACGGTCGCGCCGGCCGTGCCCGATGGCCTGGCCTCGACGAACTGGAGGGTGCGGGTGGAAATGTCGCCCTCGCGGTGGAGAATCTCCACCACCTTCCTCACGGCACAGAACACGCAGGCGTCGCAATGGTCAAACTTGTGCTTGCCATAGATGTCGCTGCACTTCGTGCCGCCCTCCTGGCTCTGCAGGGCGTCGCACACCTCCCGCGCCAGCCGCCAATGCTTGTGCCGGTCACCGCTGGCATACATCGAGAGTGCCTGTACAGCGCCCAGAAGCGCACCGCAGGTGCCGTCGCCGAAACGGTGGGCTACGCCTCCGGCAAAACTGTCGGACATGCTGCGGAGCTGCCGCTCGTCCATGGGGGTGCCCAGGGTGGCGCACAGCCCGCAGAAGGCAAGTGCGGAGCAGCCATAGTGCTGTCCGAAGCGCGCCCGCACCTGACGCTCGGCCTCGGCCTGGATGGAGTCGGCACTGGCATGGCGGGACGTGGCCGGAAAGGCAGGGGGGCACGTCACACGACCCGTGTCAGCGGCCACGGCGGTGATGCCTGCGGGCAGAAGGAGTAATGCCGTCAACATGTCTGTCATCTTGTCAGAGGTTGGAGGCAGGGGCGTGTGCCCGGCGGATGCCGACGGGCACACGCCCCGCCCTTGTCAGATGCGCTCGATGCGGTGCTCAAAGGTCTGGGTGTCCTTGAACACATTGTACATCGGGCATATCCGCTCCACGCTGTCTATCCATTTCTTCACCGTCTCCAGCGACTCGGGAGTGCGCACGTGCAGCGTGTAGCGCACGTTCTGCGGCCACGACGGCACGTCCTCGTACCCCTTGCGGCCGGCCCTGGGGTCTATCTCGGCCGCCACGCTGAGCCGCAGGGAGTCCACGTCCAGGTCGAGCCGCGCGGCCTGTATCTCCGAGATGTGCGTGATGCAGGTGCCCAGCACGCCAAGCGCGTTCTCCAGCGATGTCTGGCTCAGATTGGCCCCGCCCAGGTACTCCGGGTTGTCATGGTTAATCACATACCACACGCCTCCAGTGGGCACGTTGAGCTGGCGCACTCCGTTGGGCAGCACCTTCACATAGGGCTGAGGGGCGGGCTGGGCGGGAGCAGGCTTGCTTCTCAGCGAGTCGGGGACGCTGTAGGCCAGTATTGCCTGGCGCTTGCCATGGATGTATTCCCGCAGGCTGGCCAGTGTCTTTCCCTCGACCACACGCCCCCTGGGGGTCTGCTTGTAGTCGATGGTGAGCCGGGGCGTGACGGCACGCTTGACCAGGTTGATTACCGGCGACTTACGCTCGGCCTCGCTCACCAGCCTCTCAAGCTGCGCGTCGCTGGCCTTGGAGGCGACGCGCACGGTGTAGAGGAAGTTGCGGGTGTAGTTGACACGGCCTGTGGGCTGCTTGTCGGGCTGTCCCTGTATGGTCACATACAGCGAGTCGATATCTATGCCCGTGAGGGCTGCCTGGTCCAGGATGGAGTTGGCGATGTCGGACGCGAACACGCCACGCGCCGTGGTCTGGGTCTCCACACCCGTATCCTGCCCGCCGTGCTTGTAGCCGCAGTCGCCTATGTAGTGGAAATTGCGGATGCGCAACTCGCGCGACCCACCACGGTTCTTGGCCGTCACAGTGGCATGCAGGGTCACGGGCTCCAGCAGCGAGGGCGAGATGGACTCCCATGCCCTCAGGGCACGGGCGCGCTGGGCCAGGTGGGCCTTGAGCGACGGGCTGTTGCGGGCATACTTGCGCCACACGCTCTCGCTGCGGAACACGCCGTTGGGGAAACTCTGTGCGCCGGCATTGCCAGCCACTGCCAGGATGGCCAGTGCGGCCACCAGGGAAATAGTTGTTGCTCTTCTCATCTTATTCTGCGTTTTTGTATGGGTTTTCTGTTATGGTCGACCCGTCGTAGCCATAGTTCTGCCACAGTTTCGGATTGATGTCACGCTGTGCCTGGGGAATGGGATAGCGGTAGTGGCGGAAGTCAATGGAAGCCTTGTTGTACACGGGATAGTCACGCGCCAGGCGGCTGTTGCGGATTGTCTTCACCAGCACCCTCCACCGCTTCAGGTCAAACCAGTGCTTCTGCTCATACACGAACTCCCAGGAGCGTTCCTGCACTATGGCGTCATGGAAGGCCTCATAACCGGTCACACGCAGGTCATGGGGCTGCGCTCTCTTGCTGTCGATGTCCTCGCCGAAGGCACGCCTGCGCACCGCGTTGATGGCCTGCAGCGCATCGGCGTTGGCGCCGTGGTCACGCTCGTTGATGGCCTCGGCCTTGACGAGCAGCACCTCGGCATAGCGCAGGATGGTGCGGTTCATGGCCCTGGTGCCCGAACTGTTTTCGGGATTGTCCAGGTCAATGTACTTCTTGTAACGCGGGAAGCCCGACTCGCGGATGCCGTCACCGTCGGCATCGAAGTAGAAATGGAAGTACTGGCCATCCTTCTCCCTCCACAGGGAGTCGGCAAAGGAGACATCACGCCGCTGGTCTCCGGGCAGGTAGGAGTCCTGCACCTCGCGTGTGGGAGACGGGGTCACATGGGGCAGCGCGACCGAGAAACCTGTGGAGAAACAGCAGTGCACCAGGTGGTTGCCACCCGTGTTGTCCCCCTGGAGCGACGAGCCGGGGTAGTGCTGCGTGGCGAATATGCTCTCACGCCCGTTGCGGTTCTGGTTGTCCCAGTTGCGGTGGAAGTCCTCCTCGAGCGCGTACTCGCCCGAGTCAATGACCTTCTGGGCGGCCTCCACCGCGAGGGCATAGCGCTCATGGCGGGCGGCCGCAGTCAGGCTGTCATCGTTCTGCGCCCACACCAGCAGCGTCTTGGCCAGGGCGGCCAGGGCGGCACCGCGTGTGGCACGGCCGATGTCGGCGGACGCCTGCTGGCTCTTCTCGGGAAGCGCCTGGGCGGCCTCCTCCAGGTCCTGGACTACCCGGGCGTACACCTTGCCCTCGGCGTCACGGCTCACGCCCTTGCCTCCATCGGGGGTGAGCACCAGTGGAACCGGGCCGAAGAACTGCACGAGATTGAAGTAATAGTAGGCACGCAGGAACTTGGCCTCGCCCACCACACGCCTGCGCGTGGCCTCGCTCACACGGGGGGAGGCACCCACCTTGGCTATGGCGTCATTGGCCTGGGCGATGGCCGAGTAGGAACTCTTCCACATGCTCGTTATGTAACTGTTGGTGCCATCCCATTTCAGCAGGCCGAGCATGCCCCCACCCCCATTGGGGTTCTCGCCCGAGACGGTGGTCTCGGTGACAAGGTCGGACATGTAGGAGTACTTCGTGCTGAGCAGGGTGTTCTCTGCATAGGCAGGGGTGACGAGGGCGATGGCGTCGTCGTCGCTCTGCGGAAGGCTGGCGCCCGACAGTTCCGACTGCGGGACTTGGTCAAGGTCTGCGCAGGCCGAGAGCAGGAGCGAGGCCAGGCACAGGGCTGTTATATGTGGTCTTGCCATAATATGTTCTTTTAATAAGTCAGTTTCACGCCAAAAGTGAATGTCCTCGCATTCGGATAGTTGCCGTTGTCCACCACTCCAGCGTACCCAGGGTCGTAGCCTGTGTAGGAGGTGAAGGTGAGCAGGTCTTGCGCCGAGGCATACAGGTTGACATAGAGCCTCTGCCTGGCCGCCACCCTCAGGGGGAACGTGTAGCCCACCTGGATGTTCTTGAGGCGCAGGTAACTGGCATCCTCCACATAGCGGCTGTCGAGATAGTTGTTGTAACTCACCTTCCCCGTGGCGCGCGGGATGAGCGTGTTGGTGTGCTCATCCGTCCAGCGGTTGAGCAATGCCGTGGACGCGTTGTAACTTGTCGACGGGGTCTCAAGCGACTGGCGCAGGCGGTTGTAGAGTTCGTTTCCATAGGAGCCTTGGAAGTGCAGGCCCACATCCAGGCGGCGATAGCGCAGTGAGGAGCCAAATCCATAGGTGAACTTGGGCTGTGTGCTGCCGAGCACCACACGGTCACCCTCCTGGTCAATCTGCCCATCGTGGTTCTGGTCCACGAACTTCGCGTCGCCATACTCCACGTTGGTCTTTGTCACGGGCACAGGCACGTCCTCCAGTCTTTGCCCTTTCTGCACCAGTCCGTCGAACTTCCATCCGTAGAAGGAGCCGAGGGGCTGACCCACGCGGATGACTGTCTGGTCGGCGTTGATGATTTGCGTCTGGCCTCCTCCCAGGCTGGTCACCTCGTTGCGGTTGTGCGCGATGTTGGCATTCAGCGTCCAGGTGAGCCGCTTGCGCTGCACAGGGACGGCACTGACAGCCAGCTCCACACCCTTGTTGGACACGCCGCCCACATTGCGCAACTGCTGCGAGAATCCCGTGGTCTGCTCAACGGGTATGCTGACGAGCAGGTCTGAGGTCTTCTTCACATAATAATCTGCGGTCACCGTCAACCGCCCGCGCAGTAGCGACCAGTCAATCCCGATGTCAAACGAGCGCGTCGACTCCCACTTGAGGTCATCATTGTCCAGCGACGACCGGTAGTACCCTGTGGCCAGCACTCCGTTGAAGTAATAATAGCCGAGCGTGCTCGCGTACTTCGAGAGGAACTGGTAATCACCAATCTCCTGGTTGCCCACCGTGCCGAAACTTCCGCGCAACTTCAGGTCGCCTATCCTGTGGGCATGCTTGAGGAACGGCTCGTCACTCACGTTCCACGCCGCACCGACCGAGGGGAAATAGCCCCACTTGTGGTTCTCCGCAAAGCGGCTGGAGCCGTCGGAGCGCAACGTGGCCGAAAGGTTATAGCGGCCCAGAAGGGTATAATTGGCTCGCCCTATGAAGGAGTTGAGCGTATTGCGCACACTCTCGGTGAGAGGAGCCAGCCGCTGAGCCCCCGACTGCAGGAAGTTGCTGCCCAGTGTGGCGTTTGCGAAGTCGGCTGCGGAGGCCACAGCGCTCTTGCTGCTGGTGCTCTGTGTGGTGAATCCAGCCAGCACCTCCAGGTCATGCTTCTCGCCAAAGGCCTTGTGCCAGGTGGCGGTCGCCTCGAACTGGTTGCTTTGCCAGGACTTGTTGCCCACTGACCCATAACCGTTGCAGAAGAATCCCGCCGTGGCTGACGAGGGTGAGAAGAAGTCCTCGGTGGTGTGTATGCCGTTGGTGGAGCCCTGCACCTTGAGGGTCAGCCCGCTCACGGGCTTCCATGTCAGGTGAGCCACGCCCAGGAAATCCGACACCTTGGACTTCGATGTCACGGTCTCCAATTCGGCTATCGCGTTGGGCGTTATGCCGCCGCTCTTCACCAGGTCGCCCGCCTCGAAGGGGTTGCTGTAGTTCCACGAGCCGTCGGCATTGCGGATGGGCACGGCCGGAGACGTGCGCAGGGCCTGCTCCAACTGCCCGTCCAAGCCATTGGCGGAATTGGTGAAGTTGGACAACCCTTCCTGTGTGCTGCGCGACGCATTCACATTCACGCCCAGAGTGAAGTTCTTGAAGAGGTCACGGCTGTAGTTGATGCGTCCGCCATAACGGGTGAACCCCGTGCCGCGCACCACTCCATTGCGGTCAGTGTAATTGGCCGACACGAGATACCGCTCCTTGTCCGACCCGCCGCTCACCGACACCTGGTGCTGCTGTGACACCGCCGTGCGGAAGTAGGCGTCCTGCCAGTCGTAGCCCTTGCCCCACTGCTCCACCACGGAGGGTGTGATGCCGGTGGCCGCTTTCTGCGCGTCCGTGGCAATCTCAAGGTAGAGCTCGCCCCACTGGCGCGCGTTGAGCAGGCTGAGCCGCTTGCTCACCGAGGACAGTCCCACATTGTAGCCATACTCCACCTGTGGCTTGCCCGCCTTGCCCTGACGCGTGGTCACAATAATCACACCATTGGCTCCACGCGAACCGTATATGGCCGACGCGGCCACGTCCTTGAGTACCTCTATCGACTCGATATCGGAGGGATTGATGGTGGAGAGGGGGTCGAAGTTTGCCGAGGAGCGTCCCACACCTGTCTGCGTAGCATCGTCACTGTTGTAGATGAGCACCCCGTCGATGACATAGAGCGGCTCGTTGCCGCCCGTGATGGAGTTGCCGCCACGGATGCGCACCGACGACGAGGCTCCGGGCTGCCCCGATGACTGCGAGATGGAGAGTCCCGCCACGGCCCCTCCCAGCACGTCATTGAGGCTGGTGGCCGTCTTCAGCTGTTCGCCCGGCCTGAGTGTGGTCACCGATCCTGTGAGCCGCTTGCGCACCTGCGTGCCGTAGCCCACCACGACCACCTCGGCCAGCGCGTTGCGGTTCTCGGAAAGTTCTATCTCCAGGGGCTCGTTGGCCTCGTACACATCATAGGTCTGCTTGCGGAAGCCCATGTAGTTGACCACAAGCGTGACCGGCATCTTGTCGGCCTGGATGCTGAAATGTCCGTTGAGGTCAGTGCTTACCCCACGCTTGGCGTCCTGTATCTGCACCGAGGCTCCAGGAAGCGGCTCACCGCTGGCAGCGTCCTTCACAGTACCTGTTACCGTCTGGGCACAGGCTGTCCCTGCCACCCCGGCCAATAGTGCGAGGGCGGCGATTTTGTATAATATATACGTCATATGGTGTGTGCTTGCGGTTATCTGGCCAGGGCGGCAATACCATAGTTGCCTGGGGATGCTGCCACACGCAGGAAGCCAGCCTGGTTATTGTACCGCTGCCCTTCGGTGGCCACCCAGTGCGAGAAGTCCTCGGCCACCGCCGAGGGATGCCCCGCCACCTCCAGAGAGAGTGCCTGGGCTGGCAAGAGGTCTGAGTCATCACGCTCAAAGACAGCGAGCAACTGGTCCAGGTTGCGGCTCTCGAGCGCCTCCCTGTGCTCCTTGCTCACCTTCAGCGGAAGCACGAGCAGGTCAGCGCGCAGTGTGCGGCTGGCCGTATCATAGAGGCTGGCCGCGTTGCTCACCGTGATGCCTGTGCTGTCCCTGGCTATGGCCGAGAGCAGGAAAATGTCGTCCCCACCTATCTTCTTTCCCCTCAAGTCCGAGGTCTTGTGGCCCAGAATGGCCGCGAAATGCTCGGCGGCCGACCCGTCCCGGTTGCCACTATACACGGTGACACGCTCTATCAGGCGCTTGCGCTTCGGGCTCAACTCTTCCTCCTCCGCGTCCTCACTGGGGTCCTGTTCGAAGTAGAGCAGCGAGAGGTCATACCGGGACAGCCTACTCTTCTGCAGTTCCCCGGCAGCGGGGTTGTCCTTGGTGGTCACAGGCAGCAGGATGTAACGTCCCACCACAGAGGCCGGCGCACCCTTCTCCACATCGCCCACCACCAGGTCGGGCTGGCCGTCACCGGCACTGCTGCCGTCCACAACGCGTATGCTGGCCTGTGGATTCTCCTTCATATAGGCATCGGCCCACGCCTTCACCAACATTCGGCACACCTTGGAAGTCTTTATCGTTATGCTACCTGAAGCCCTCTCTACTGCCACAGCCTGCATGGAAACGGCAGCCGCAGCAATGAAAATGACAATTGCTTTCTTCATGACTAAAACCTTTTGTTTGGTTGATAATGTATATAACACTGTTCTCCTGTCCACAGTGGACTCTCATCGGGGACATCCTCCGCCCCTGTGACTTTTGACACCGCAAAGGTAGGGAGGAATTGCCCAGCACCATAGAAGAACCAGCCTATACGGAAAAAAGGCAAGGAAACAGCCCGCCACACAGAAAAAGTGACGGAACAGCGGCAGTAGAGGAAATACGGGGACACCCCACACAGCCCCGCACCGGCCTGTGGCCAAAAGACAGAAAGCCCTGGCGGCAGAGAATGTTGCTCATGTCACCAGGGCCGCAGGGGAAGGGTGAGGAGTTCAAGGCATCAGCACCACAGCCTCCTTGTGCCGCCCGTCCACCTTGATGGTGAGTGGATGCGGCAGGCGCACATGACGCACATGCTCAGTCTCACTCACGGCGGGCAGGGAGTTGAGCACATCCTGGCGATAGACCCCGTCCTGGCGGAAGGCATTGACGGTGAGGTAACACACGCCCTGTGATGTGAGGTTCTGGAAGAAGTGGGTGCCCTGGCTGGGATCCACCTGGTAACTGTCGAGCCCCGCCTCCACGATGACCTGAGCCGCGCTGATGTGCGGCCACTTGACAGGGATTCCCAGCCAGGGGTCGCTGCTTCCCCAGCGTCCGGGGCCTATGAGCAGATAGGAGGCGGCCCGCATGGCCGTGTCGCCATGAGTGTCCAGCCCTGTGCCCGTGGCCAGGAAGGAGCGGTTGACGCGCTCTATCTCCTCGCCTATGGAGGGGTTCTGCGAGGGCTGGTAGCCGTCGGTCTTGACATACACCACATCACAGATGTCGGTGATGACACCATTGCCGATGGCATTGTGAGAGCGCAGGAGGCAGTCGGTGTCGGGCACCTGGGTGAGGTCTTCGTTGATGTCCATGCGGTTGTCCACCATGGGACGTATCTGCAGCAGGTAGAACTCGCCGGTCTTGTTGGCGTGGAGGTTCACGGCAAACTCTATCTCCACAGGGCGCTGCATCTCGCCCTGACCGTACTGGAGCACCTTGCGCATGAGTTCGGGAAGTGGGAACACCCCGTGCTGGAGCACGCCCGCGAAGGAGAGTATCTTGCGGTTGCGCCCCTCATAGAAGCCATCGTAGATGCACTGGTCATAGGGGTCGTAGGTGGAGCATATCCACTGCAGGGTGCCATGCCGCTCGGCATCCCGCAGCGAGACGCGCACCAGATTGAACCCGTCATCGACCTGCATGGGGGGCGAGTCGGGGTCGCTGTGGGTCCTCATAGCCAGGAAATATGTCTGCGTGTCGCGCAGGGCCGTCTCCGTCTCACTCGTCTGCAGCACCTTGTGCGGATGTGCCGGGCACACACGAAGGCTCACGCCCCCATCCACGATGTACTTGCCCAGCCCCATGGCCAGGGACACGGTGCCCTCCTCGGCCTGCTCGTCGCCTATGGGGTAATAGTTGATGCTGCGCGCCACACCGCTGATGACGGGGTAGAAGATTTCGCCATGCGCCTCGCCCACAACCTCCTGCAGGATGACAGCCATCTTCTCCTGGTCGATGACGTTGCTGGTTGCGGTCATATAGTCCTTGCTGGCCCGGTAATAGACGCTGGCATACACGCCGCGTATGGCCTGCGAGAGCATGGACAGCCGCTCGTACTTGTCCTGGGCGCAGGGAACCATGTAAGTGCTGTAGACACCGGCGAAGGGCTGGTAATGCGAGTCCTCGAGCAGACTGCTGCTGCGCACGGCTATGGGGCCTCTGACCACCTGCAGGAAGGCCTCCAGGTCGCCCAGCAGGCGCATGGGGAGGCGCGCGCGCAGGAAATGGGCCAGCACCTCCTGGTCGGGGATGTCGCTCAGTGCCACCTGGTAGAGGTCATTGGCATCCATGAACTCGTCGAAGATGTCGGTACAGAGCACCACGGTCTTGGGTATTCGCACGGCCACGCCCTGCATCTCGTTGAGGTCGGTGTGACGCTTGAGCAAGTGGTCGATGAAGGCCAGGCCGCGTCCCTTGCCGCCCAGACTGCCATCACCGATGCGGGCAAAGTTGGAATACTGGTCGAAACGCTCGCGCTGGAACACGGCCACCACGCCCTGGTTCTTCATCCTGCGGTAGGCCACGATAGCGTCCAGGATAATCTGTCGGTGTGCGTCCACGTCCTGCAGGCTCTCCCAGGTGATGCCCTTGAGAAACTCCGAGATGGGGAAGAGGGCACGGCTGGCCAGCCAGCGGCTCACGTTGTTGTGTGTTATGTGGTAGAGCAGGCTGCGCGTGGGCACGGTCATGATGTTGTCCTGCAAGTCCTTGAGATTATGGATGCGGGCAACCTCCTGCATGGTGTCGGGGTCGCGGAACACGAAATCGCCAAAGCCGAAATACTTGAGGATGAGGGCACGCAAGTCCACGTCCATCTTCTTGGAGTTCTTGTCGATGAAGTGGGCATGGCACTGCGCTGCCAGCGCCTCCTTGTCGCTCTCGGCCGACTCCATTACCAGGGGGATGTAGGGGTCGTTCTGGCGGATGGCGCGCAGAAGTCTGTATCCCGCCTGGTCATCCTTGTCCCCGCCGGGAAGGAGCGGGAAACGGCAGTCACTGATGACCCCCAGCGTGTTGTTGGCAAAGCGGTGGTAGAGCGACCATGCCTCCTCGTAGTTGCGCGCGAGCACTATCTTGGGACGTCCACGCATGCGCAAAGTCTCGAGCGAGGTGTTGAGTGCCTCGGTGGCAAACTCCAGGCTCTGCTGCAGCACGAAGCGGTACAGGTTGGGCAGGATGCTGCTATAGAAGCGTATGTTGTCCTCGACCAGGAGTATCATCTGCACGCCCGCGCTGCGTATGTCATGCTCCAGGTTCATGCGGTCCTCCATGAGCTTGATGATGCTCAGGAGCAGTTCGGTGTTTCCCAGCCAGCAGAACACGTACTCAAAGGCAGAGAGATCCTCGTCCTGCATCCTGCGGGTGATTCCGTGGCTGAAGGGTGTGAGCACCACGATGGGCACACTGGGATAGTCGTGCTTGATGGAGCGCGCGATGTCGAAGACACTGTTGTCCTCGGCGGCGGGCATGCAGATGACCAGGTCTATCTTCTCGGTGGCCATGTGGGTCTCGGCGGCATGCTGGCACGCCACCTGTACGAAGCGGGGCGGGAAGCGGAGCCCCAGCCGGGCATACTCGGAGAATATCTTCTCGTCCACGCGCCCGTCGTCCTCGAGGATGAAGGCATCATAGGGGTTGGCTATGATGAGGACGTTGCAGATGCGCTTGAGCATCAGGTCAACAAAGGATGTGTCCTTGAGTGTCATGTGGGTTGTGTGTTTGGGTCAATGGGACGGCAAGGGCGCACCACACCCGTGGCACGCCCTTGCATTATTGTTGGCTTGCCTCCCAGGGGGGAGAAGCCTGCTTGTCACACGATGCCCTGTGCCATCATGGCCTTGGCCACCTTCATGAAGCCTGCCACATTGGCTCCCTTCACATAGTTGACGTAGCCATCGGGCTCGGTGCCGTACTTCACACAGTTGGCATGGATATTCTCCATGATGGCGTGCAGCCGCTGGTCCACCTCCTCGGATGTCCATGAGAGACGCTCGCTGTTCTGCGACATCTCCAGTCCTGACACCGACACACCACCGGCGTTGGACGCCTTGCCGGGTGAGTAGAGTATCTTGGCCTCCTGGAACACACGGATTGCGCCGGGTGTGGAGGGCATGTTGGCACCCTCGCTCACGGCAATCACGCCATTGGCCACGAGTGCCTTGGCCGCATCCTCGCAAATCTCGTTCTGCGTGGCCGAGGGCAAGGCGATGTCGGCCTTCTCGTTCCAGGGCTTCGCGCCGGCCACATACTTGGCCGTGGGGTACTTCTCCACATATTCCTTGATACGGCCACGGTAGATATTCTTGAGTTCCATGATGTAGTCGAGCTTCTCGCGGTCGATTCCGTCGGGGTCATAGATATAGCCGTCGGAGTCGCTCATGGTGAGCACGGTGCCGCCCAGCTGGAGCACCTTCTCGGCAGTGTATTGCGCCACGTTGCCCGCACCGCTGATGAGCACCTTCTTGCCCTTGACGGTGTCGCCCTTGGTCTTCAGCATCTCCTGCAGGAAATAGACATTGCCGTAGCCTGTGGCCTCGGGACGGATGAGGGAGCCGCCAAACTCCAGGCCCTTGCCTGTGAGCACGCCGCTGAACTCGCGTGTGAGCTTCTTGTACATGCCGAACATGTAGCCTACCTCGCGGCCGCCCACGCCTATGTCACCCGCAGGCACATCCACGTCAGGGCCGATGTGGCGGGTGAGTTCCAGCATGAAAGCCTGGCAGAAGCGCATCACTTCGGCACTGGACTTGCCACGGGGGCTGAAGTCGGAGCCGCCCTTGCCGCCACCCATGGGCAGGGTGGTGAGGGAGTTCTTGAAGGTCTGCTCAAAGGCGAGGAACTTCAGGATGCCCAGGTTGACGCTCTTGTGGAAGCGGATGCCGCCCTTGTAGGGGCCGATGGCGTTGTTGTGCTGCACGCGGTAGCCCATGTTGGTCTGTACCTGGCCCTTGTCATCCACCCAAGTCACGCGGAACTGGTACACGCGGTCGGGGATGCAGAGGCGTTCTATCAAGTTGGCTTTCTCGAACTCGGGATGCTTGTTGTACTCTTCTTCAATAGTACCCAACACCTCTTCGACCGCCTGATGGTACTCTGGCTCATTGGGGAAGCGTCTCTTCAGATCTTCCAAGACTTTCTTTGCGTCCATAGATTAAGATATTAAACAAATACTGTTGGTTGGTTGTTCTTATCTACCTGCAAAATTATAGAAAAAGCGTGTGTTTTGCAAGTAATCTGTAAGCGAAATGCGGGACAGGCACACAAAGTGTCACGCTCGCCCGTCAGCCCGGCTCCCGTCACTCGCCCGCGAAAGCCAGGGTGAGCAGGCTCACCCTGGCGGTGGGGTCGTCCCGGAGGATGGCCTCGGCGCACTGGGCCAGGGTAGCCCCCGTGGTCATCACGTCGTCCACCAGCACGATGCGGCCTCCGCGCCACACCCGAGGCACGCGGGCATGATAGACGCCTGCGGCATTGCTTCCGCGCTGCATGGCCGAGAGGCGGGTCTGTGACTCGCTCCGGCTCTTCCTCACGAGCATCTCCACCACAGGGACACACATGGCCGAGGCCATGCCGTCGGCCAGCAGGCGCGCCTGGTTGTAGCCACGCTTGCGCATTCTGCCCCTGGCAAGCGGTACGGGCACCAGCGCATCGGCATGCTCACCCATGCCCGCACACATGGCCTCCTCGCCCGTCCAGCGCCCCAGCCTGACGGCCAGGGAGGTGTCGCCCTCATACTTGATGCGCACGAGCAACTCATGAAATGGGGAATGGTGTCGGTAGGCCAGCAGGGCAAAGGCATGCTCCAGTGGCAGCCGCGCCCACAAACGGCGCAGCATGACATTGTCGTCCAGCCGCCCAAGCTGCAGCCGGGGCATGGCCGAGGCACACACCGAGCACAGGCTGCGCTCGGCATGCTCCAGCCTCCTGCGGCACACCGGGCAGTGCCTGGGAAGCAGCAGGGAAGCGATATCGTCAAGGACACTCATGGTCTCACGCGCTGACGGGAACGGGCGCGTGGCAGAAGCGACCCGGCCCCTTGGGGCGGCTGTTATATTTCATGTGCAAGCCCGAAAAAGGCTGCGATGGCAAATTTACAAAGTTTTGCGCTTCCACAGAAGCCTTTGGCCACACAAGGTTTTCGCATTTGGATAATTATACTTAACTTTGTGGCAAGGAGGGGGCTTCGCACCGTCCGAGAGACCTTGTATTTATTCAACATTAATCATACTAACGATTCATGATGCTCAAACAGTTATTTTTCTCAGCGACATTCGCTGTGGCCTTGTGCTCACAGACGGCAATGGCGCAGACACCTCGATGGCTGGACCCACAGGTGAACAGGGTGAACACCGAGAAGGCACGCAGCACATTCTTCGCTTATGAGTCGCAGGCTCTGGCGCAGAAGGGGCTGAAAGAGAGGAGCGGACGCTTCCTTTCGATGGAGGGAGAGTGGAAGTTCCAGTTCAGTAAAGACCACAACCTGGCGCCGAAGGGCTTCCAGGCGCCTGGCTATGACGACTCCCTGTGGGAGGACTTTCCCGTGCCCGGCATCTTCGAGATGAACGGACACGGCGACCGTATCTACAAGAATGTGGGCTACGCCTGGGCGACACAATTCCACAGCAACCCTCCCGTGGTGGAGGAGAAGAACAACTACACGGGCTCGTACCGCCGCACGTTCACCATCCCCGCGCAGTGGAAGGGCGACCGCATATATGTGCATGTGGGCTCGGCAACCAGCAACCTTACCCTGTGGGTCAACGGCAAGGAGGTGGGCTACAGCGAGGACTCCAAGCTGGAGGCGGAGTTCGACATCACCAAGTACGTGGTGCCTGGGCAGAAGGCCCTGATAGCCATGCAGGTGATGCGCTGGTGCGACGGCTCCTACGGCGAGGACCAGGACTTCTGGCGGTTCACCGGCATCGCACGTGAGGTGTATATGTATGCGCGGCCCGCCGCTCATGTTCGGGACCTGCATGTGACCGCAGGCCTGGCCAATGACTACACCGACGGCACACTCAGCGTGAAGGTGGACGCGCCCCAGGCCACCGGCAAGAAACTCACACTCACGCTCACCGACACCGACGGCCGCCAGGTGTGGCAGGACGAGCGGCCACTCAAGGGCAAGGGCACGCAGGTGATAGAGACCCAGGTGAAGGCTCCCAAGCTGTGGAGTGCCGAGACACCTTATTTATATACGCTCACCGCCACCCTGTCGGACAAGGGCGGCATCATCGAGTCCATCCCGCAGAAAGTGGGCTTCCGCAGCGTGGAGCGCAAGGGCAACCAGGTGTTGGTCAACGGAAAGGCGGTAATCTTCAAAGGCGCCAACCGCCATGAGATAGACCCCGATGGCGGATATGTGGTAAGCGTAGAGCGAATGACAGAGGACATACAGATGCTCAAGAGGCTCAACTTCAACGCCGTGCGCACCTGCCACTACCCCGATGACCCGCGCTGGTACGACCTTTGTGACCAGTACGGCATATACCTGGTGGCCGAGGCCAACTTTGAGAGCCACGGTATGGGCTACGGCGACCGCCGCCTGGCACAAGACCCCAGGTACAAGAAGACCATCGTGGAGCGCAACCGCAACAACGTGCTGATACAGAAGAATCACCCAAGCATCATCTTCTGGAGCCTGGGCAACGAGAGTGGCGCGGGCGACAACTTCGACGCGGCCTTCGATGAGGTCAAGTCGATAGACCCGTCCCGAGTGGTGCAGTATGAGCAGATGGGACAGCAGGGCAAGACAGAGGTGTTCTGCCCCATGTACTATGGCCACGAGGATTGTGCCAAGTACTGCGAGAGCGGAAACCCGCGCCCCCTCATCCAGTGCGAGTACGCGCACGCCATGGGAAACAGCGGCGGAGGCTTCAAGGAGTACTGGGAACTCATACGCAAGTACCCCAACTACCAGGGAGGGTTCATCTGGGACTTCATAGACCAGGGTGTGCGAGGCACCAGCAAGCGCACCGGAAAGCAGATATGGATGTACGGAGGCGACCAGGGACGCTACCCCGCCAGCGACCACAACTTCAACTGCAACGGCGTGCTCCAGCCCGACCGCACCCCCAACCCCCACGCCTACGAGTTCCGCCATTACCAGCAGAGCTACTGGGTGAAGAGCATCGACATGCAGACGGGCATGGCCGAGGTCTATAACGAGGACTTCTTCCGCACCATGGACAATGTGGAGGGGCTGGTGACCATATTGCTCGACGGCAAGGCGGTGATGACCGCAAGCGTGCCCGAACTGACAGGACTGAAGCCCCAGGAGACACGCCGCGTGAACATGGCCAAACTGCCTTTTGCACAGAAGGTGCTGGACATCATGCGTGAGAATCCCGGCCGCGAGGTGCTGGCCAATGTGGAGTACCGCCTGCGCAGCGCCGAGCCGCTCCTGCCCGCAGGCTGGGTGGTGGCCGAGCAGCAGTTTGCCCTGCAGGACTACTCGTTCCCGACCGCCGCACAAGCCTTGGCACAGGCACAGGCCAACAAGGAACTTGCCGTGAGCGTGGACTCGCAACTGGCATGCTACACGATGGAGGCCGCCGGGCTACGCGTGACGGTAAACAGAAGTTCGGGCATGATAGACTACCTGGACGTGAATGGCCGTCCGATGCTCGAGGACAAGTACAGCGTGACCCCCAACTTCTGGCGCGCTCCCACCGACAATGACTATGGAGCAGGACTGCAGAACAGGTTTGCAGCATGGAAGAACCCCGGCGCGAGGTGCAAGCGGGTGAGCATAGAGCGCGTGGAGGGCGGCGTGGCCGTGACCTCGGTGCTCGGCCTGACAGCCGTCAATGGCGAGCTCACACTCACCTACACACTCACGGCCGACGGCAAACTCATCGTAGGGGAGAGGCTCAAGGCCGACCCCGCAAGGAAGGATGACAACATGTTCCGCTACGGCATGCAGTGGGTGATGCCCGCCCGATACAGCCAGGTGACATACTACGGACGCGGGCCCGTGGAGAACTACATCGACCGCGCCGCGCAGCCACTGGGCACCTACACCCAGAAGGTGGCCGAGATGTACCATCCCTATGTGCGTCCGCAGGAGAGCGGCAACCACACCGACGTGCGCACCTGGGCTGTGACCGATGCCGCAGGCCACGGCCTGCTGTTCCTGGCAACGGGCAAGATGGAATGCAGCACCCTGCCTTATCTGCCGCAAGACCTGGATGACGGGCCCAACAAGTACGCGCACCAGAGTCACAGCGGCGACCTGGTGGAGCGCCCCTTCAGCGTAATCCAGGTGCAGCAGAGGCAGTTCGGAGTGGGCGGTGTGAACAGCTGGGGCACCTGGCCTCTGCGCAAGTACCAGCTCAATTACCTCGACTACGACTTCACCTACATCGTGGAGCCCTGCTGAGGGCGGGCGCGGCGGGACACCCGCCAGACTACACGGGAAGGGCTGTGCCACTGGAATGGCGCAGCCCTTTCCGCATTCCCCTGCCCCGCACTGCCTGCGCCGGAAAGCAAGGAGGCGAGGCGTAACCCTCCAAGCGCGAACAAGCCAGGGGAAAGCACAAACGGGTCAAACGGCAGCCGCCAAGGGAATGCACACCTGCACGGAAACGCCCCGTATGGGGCCGCACACACAAATGGCAGGCCACCCTGTGCCTGCCATCACATGGACGTGCCGCGCTTGCCGGCACCGTCCGGGGGGTCGGCCGCCTGGCCGGAATCAGCCCCTGCCTATGAGCTGGAGAAACTCCTCGCGGGTCTTGGCCTGGTTGAACGCGCCGCAGAAGTCGCTTGTGGTGGTCAGGCTACCCTGCTTCTCCACCCCGCGCATCTGCATGCACATGTGCTGCGCCTCCACCACCACCATCACACCCAGCGGGTGCAAGGCCTCGTGGATACTCTCGCGTATCTGCTTGGTCATGCGCTCCTGTATCTGCAGCCGCCGCGCGAAGCAGTCCACCACACGCGCTATCTTGCTCAGCCCCGTCACCTCGCCGTTGGGGATATAAGCCACATGCGCATGCCCGTAGAATGGGAGCATGTGGTGCTCGCAGAGCGAATAGAAGTTGATGTCACGCACGATCACCATCTGGCTGTACTCCTCGCGGAACTTGGCCGAGTTGAGTATCGCCACGGGGTCCTGCCCGTAGCCGCTGGTGAGGTGCCGCATGGCGCGCGCAACACGCAGGGGGGTCTTGAGCAGTCCCTCGCGTCCGGGGTCCTCACCCATGAGTCCCAGTATGCACCGCACATGGGCCGAGAGTTCACGCTCCACCTGTGCCTCAGGTGTCACGCCTCCCGCCGGGCAGCCATGCTGTATCTGAGTCCACGCCTCGTCAGAAGCCATCATCTCGTCAATCATCATCGTCACTTTTATGTTCAGGAAAACGGCTGACCGTCCTGGCGCATCCGCCTGACAGCCCCGTTCAATAATAGACAGTCACCTTGCTGCGCACCATCACCGCCTCGGCAAACTGCCCCGACTCCCTCATCTGGCGGAAGTACTCGCTGGCCTCCTCGTAGGTACGGAAGTCTCCCACACGGCATATCCAGTGCGGTGAGATAAAATGCGTATAGACAGAAAGTTCCGGGAACATGGCCTTGACACGCCTTCCCATGGCGGCGGCCTCGTTCTTCCCCTTGCGCGAGTTGTCGCCCGAATACACCTGTATGCGGTAGCCGTTGACACGCATCCTCTGGCTGCCCGTCTTGACGGCAGGCGGCAGCGTGTCCAGCGAGTCGGTGCTGCGGGACGCGATGTGGCCGCCTGCTTGTGTGGCGCGCTTGCCCACGGCGACAGGCTCTTGGGGCACGGAGGTGCCGTTGACCAGCGAAGTGATCTTCCCGCTCTGGTACAGGGTTATCTTACCCTGCCCCTGCACAGGTCTTTGCAGCAGGTCGGTGTAACGCTGTTGCGCCCCCAGGGGGAGGGTTACAAGCAGGGCGAATAGGAAAAGGGATGTGCGCATGTCTTGCGGTTTGTGGGGGAAAGCCCTGCCCGCCGGCGTATGGCGCGGCGGCCTCCGCCAGGCGGCCAGGGCTTGCTGTGTGTGACGGTCAGATTACTTCCAGGCGTCGATGATGCCCTTGAAATCGGGAGCCTTGAGTGAGGCGCCGCCGATGAGGCCGCCGTCGATGTCGGGCTTGGCGAAGAGCTCGGGGGCGTTGCTTGCCTTGCAAGAGCCGCCATAGAGGATGCTGGTCTCCTGGGCCACAGCCTCGCCATATACCTCGGCCACGCACTTGCGGATGTAGGCGTGGATCTCCTCGGCCTGCTCTGCGGTAGCGGTCTTGCCCGTGCCGATGGCCCAGATGGGCTCGTAGGCAATCACCACATTCTTCCACTGGTCGGCCGTGAGGTGGAACACGCTTCCGGCCAGCTCGGCCTTGCACACGGCCTCCTGCTCGTTGGCCTCGCGCTGTGCCAGGCTCTCTCCGATGCAGAAGATAATCTTCAGGCCATTCTCCAGTGCCAGGTCCACCTTCTCCTTCAGTATCTCGGGAGTCTCGGCATAGTACTCGCGGCGCTCGCTGTGGCCCAGTATCACATACTCGGCGCCCGTGCTCTTCACCATGGCCGCGCTCACCTCGCCGGTGTAGGCGCCGCTCGCGTGGTTGGCACAGTTCTCGGCGCTCACGGCAATCACGCTGTCCTTGAGCAACTCGCTCACGGTGGCCAGGTGGATGAAGGGCGTGCCGATGATTACCTCGCAATTGGGCTTCTCGGCAGCCAGGATGTCCTTCAGCTCGGCGGCCAGCGCCACACCTTCCTGCAGGGTCTTGTTCATCTTCCAGTTGCCTGCTACAATCTTCTTTCTCATGATGCTTTTGATTTTGAGTTTGTATTTGGTTTGTGTAAGTTTCTCAGTTTCCTTGCCACCCACAGCCGGTCAGCCAGGGTGAAGGCCAGCAGCGGTACCACATACCAGAGCAGGATGGCGAGCACCCTGGCCATGCGCGACCGGTCCTGCGGCATGCCCCACTCGGTCTGCTCCAGGGGGCGCGTCTCGCCGGACAGGTCGGGCAGTCCCGTTGACGGCCACTTGGCGACCACCCGCCCGTCATGCAGCAGCATGAGTCCGGGATTGGAGCGTATCATGGTCTTGAGCACGATGCCGTCGGTGAAGAGGAAGGGGTATTCGGCCCCTGTCATCTCCTGCCATGTGGCGATGGCCTCGGGCGCGCTGGATGTCAGGCAGTAGAACTGGTAGCCATGCTCCCGTGCATAGTCATAGTCCGAGGTGATGCGGTCGAGCACCCCGTCGTCGGCCTTTTCCAGGTAGGGCGACAGCAGCAGGAACACATACGAGGTGTCCTGTACGACCTGGGCGGTAAGGTCCTGGCCGTCGGGCGCCTGCATGCACAGGTCGGCATAGGGCGACTGGGTGCCGGACACCTCGCCCTCGACACGCGTGCCCACAAAAGTCCAGGTGCTGTCGGGATAGTTGGCGGTGGTGAACTCCCGGCGCCTCCCGTCCTTTTCCATGATGAAAAAGGTCTCGGCATGCCCTGCCACGCTGTCCCGCACGCCCAGTCCCGCACGCAGGTCGGTGCCTGTGCGATAAGGACGGAAGTCAATGAGCGGCAGGCCGTACAGGCTGATGCCTGCGAAGATGAGCGCGAAGGCCCAGGTGTAGAGTGACACCGTCCACTGGTTGCGCTCGGTGATGAGGCGTGTCATGAGCCGCGACCCGCACACCATGAGGATGGCGGCCGCGAGCAGTACCACATTCTTCCAGAACGTCTGCCAGTTGGTGAGTACCAGCGCGTCGCCGAAACATCCGCAGTCGCTCACCGGATTGGCGATGGCCAGGTAGAGGGTGAGCGGGGTGAAGGCGAGCATGAGGAGCAGGGCCAGGAAGGCGGTGCGCCTGCGCCGGATGCCGAAGAGCAGGTAGATGCCCAGCGAGAACTCCAGCATGGCCAGCGCCACAGACAGCACCAGGGGAGCCACCCCCTGGGCAAGGGTCTGCAGGCCAAAGGCACGCGCGTAGTCCTGGATTTTGTACTCTGTCCCGTGGGGGTCGATGAGCTTGACCGTGCCCGAGAAGACGAAGGTGCACACCGCCACCAGGCGCGCCGTGTTCACCGCCAGCCACAGGAGCCTACTCTTCCACTTTGTCCTCACCGAAGGTCAGTTTTATCAGGCCGAACACGGCATAGTTCATAATGTCCATATAATTTGCGTCTATGCCCTCGGACACGAGGGTGCTGCCCTGCAGGTTCTCGATTTGCTTGGTGCGCATGACCTTCATGAGAATGAGGTCGGTGTAGCTGCTCACGCGCATCTGCCGCCATGCCTCGCCATAGTCATGGTTCTTGCGCAGCATCAGGTTGAAGGCCTCACCGGCGTGGCGGTCATATTCCTCCAGGCACTCTGCCGCGCCGAGGTCTTCCTGTGCCTCGGCCGCGCCCAGCTCCAGCTGTATGAGCCCGATGACGGCATAGTTGACGATACCCACAAACTCGGACTTCACGCCCTCGTCCACAAGTGCTTTCCCGCAGGTCTCCAGGGTGCGTATGCGGCACGCCTTGATGTATATCTGGTCGGTCAGAGAGCTGGGGCGCAGTATTCTCCACGATGCCCCATAGTCATGCAACTTCTTCACGAACAAGTTTCTGCATTCCGCCAGAACGCTGCGGAACTGTTCCTGTGTATCCATATATATCATTGTATATAAGTATCGGCAAAGTTACGGCTACTTTGTCACATGTGCAAATTTGGGTTTGACAAAGGAGCACGATGCTCACCGCTTTTCGGGCGGCCTCACCCCACGGCCTCCCCCGCTGGGGAAGGAATGGCGGCGCGGGGCGGGCGGGCGAGCGGGGCGGCTCGCGCCTGCCTTCCGCTCTTCGCGGAGGAAGTGGCACCGCTTGCTGGCCCGACGGGGGGAAATTCACCCTTGAGAGTTTCGCGGGAGGACGGGCGGTAAGGCAGGCCCAAGCCTGCGGGGCAACCCTTGGCACATGCCGCAGCCGGGGCACGGGGGCACTTGGCACGGGGCGGAAAGCGTCCGCTTGCCTCCATGCATTCCCGCTTTCCCGAAAGAGTGCCTGCCTTCGCACGCCACCGCATGCCGCCGCATCCGCCAACGCATGCCGCTGCATCTGCCAACGCAGCGCACTGCATCCGCCAACGCATGCCGCTGCATCTGCCAACGCATGCCGCTGCATCTGCCAACGCAGCGCACTGCACCATCTGTCCAGCCCAGGAGCGGGGGCCGGGGCGGACTCCTGTACGTCCCCGCGAGCCGCGCGCCCCCGTTGCGCGGAGACATCACCACGGATTTTCCTGCGGTCACGCGAAGCCACGGGGAAGGTCACCGGTTCCAGCCCCCGGGAAAGTAAAGACGGCAGGCGGGAAGTGTGCCGCCAGCATGCTTTCATGCCCGCCGCTCACTTCCCGCCTGCCGCTGTGTGTGTCCCGGCCTGGCCCGCTCTGCTCAGCTGTACTTCAGGATCTGTCCCGGACGCAGGGTCGCGCGCTTGGAGATATTGTTCATGCGGCAAAGTTTCTCAACCGTCACGCCGCGCTTCTTGGCAATGGTGTAGAGCGACTCGCCCTTCCTCACCTTATGCACATGCGTCCGCTGGCGCGCCTTGGCCTGTGCCTTGCGCTCCTGCTGGAAGGCCCGGCTCTCGCCCTGCTTCTCCTGGGCCGCAAGTTGTGCCGCCTGCTCGGGGCTCATCTCCTCCTCGCCTCCCACGACCTCGTGGGCAGCCAGGATGCCTCCACCGCCTTTGGAGCGGAACATGTAATAGTCGCCACGCACATCCTGGGCTGTGAAGTCGAATATCTTTTCGGGGTCGATGAACTGTCCCAGGAAGCGGGTCTCGAAATGGAGGTGCGACCCGTAGGAACGTCCTGTGTTGCCTCCCAGCCCTATCGGGTCGCCAGCCTTGACGGTCTGGTTCTCCGACACGAGGTGCTTGCTCATGTGTCCATACAGGGTCTCCAGTCCGTTGGGGTGGCGGATGATGACGTACTTGCCGTAGCCTCGCCCCTCGTACTTGACCACACGCACCTTGCCGTCGAAGGCCGCGCGGATGGTGTCGCCCACATAAACCTTGATGTCGGTGCCGTAATGCTGCCGGCGGAAGCGCGGACGATAGCCGAAACGGCTGGTCACCAGCCTGCTGTCGGTGGGCATGCGGAATCCCCTCAGGTCGATGTGGTACTCGTGGGGCAAGGCGACGCCGTAATTGCGCACATACTCATTGTTCCAACTGGGATAGAGGGCAGACGCGGGCATCTGATATACCTCCTCCTTCTGCATGAGGCGTATGATGGACACGCTGTCGATTGCCCTCATCTTGCGGTCGACGGGAGCCATGCTGGCCAGCTGGTCCTGCGCCTGCGCCCCGGTGGCAAGCGCCACCAGGGCTATGGTAAACAGTCTTGTTGCTTTCTTCAGTCGTTCTACGTACATTAGTCTTTTAATTTCTTTTCTCATTGCACCTCGCTGACCGCATAGAGGCGGTCCAGGTTCAGGCTTCCGAAATCGAACAGCTCCCCTGGCTTGAAGAAGCGCGCGAGTTCGATGGCGGCGGCCGACGGAGAGTCGGAGGCGTGCACGATGTTCTGCTGGTTGCTCATGCAATAGTCACCACGGATAGTCCCGGGAACAGCCTTGCGGCCATTGGTGTATCCCGTGATGAAACGCACGACCTCGATGGCGTCCACTCCCTCAAGGCACATGGCCACCACGGGGGTCTTCTTCATCGAGTCTCTCAGAGCCGGGAAAAACGGCTTGTCAACCAAGTGGGAATAGTGCTGTGCCAGCAGTTCGTCGGTCAACTGGATCATCTTCATGCCCACGATGCGCAGTCCTTTTTTCTCAAAGCGGCTTATCACCTCGCCTATCAACGCTCTCTGCACAGCACTCGGCTTCAGCAGCACAAGGGTTCTTTCCATATCTCTTTTTGTTCTGTTGCCGGGCGCAAAGCGTTGCCTCATCCACCCAAACGACCACAAAGTTAGCGAAAACAAAGCACACGGCAATGGCTTTTCGCCACTTTTTAACCCGTTGGGGCTCAATATCAGTGTGGCAGCATCGCCCTGTGAGGGTTTGAGCGCGTCACGACCGCCATCCGCGAGGAAGCCCGCGTCACGCGGGGAAACCTTACCGCCAGGCACGGCGCGGAAAGTTTAGAAGGGAGTTTTATTGTGCATTTCGGAAAAGCTTTTTACCTTTGCATCAAGGTAAGACTGGCATCATGCGCGAGACACCGCTTTTCAGGACCCCCGTGTCGGCAGCACCGTCGGCCCGCCCCATCCAGCCCCACGAGGGCTGCGTGGCGCTTGGCTCGTGCTTCGCCCAGGAGATGGGCACCCGGATGGACGAGCATGGGCTGCGCGTGTTGTGCAACCCGCTGGGCACACTGTACAACCCCGCAAGCATAGCCCTGCTGGTACACCACGCCGTGGAGGGGGGGGCCGGGCACCTGCCACTGTTTGAGACGCGCGGACGATGGCGTTGCTGGCTCGCGGGAACGCAGGTGGAAGGCGAGAGCCGGGCGGACATCACCGCCATGGTGGCAAGCCGGCTGGAACGGTTGGGCCAGGCACTGAGGGGTGCCGCGCACCTCATTGTGACCCTGGGGACCAGCGTGTGCTACCGCCTGCGGGACAGCGGAGAGGTCGTGGCCAACTGCCACAAGATGCCGGCAAGCCTGTTCCAGGAAGACCCACTCACCACCGGGCAATGCGCGGATGTGCTCACGGGCATGGTTGGCGAGCTGCTGCGGGTCAACCCGCACCTGAATGTCACCTTCACCGTGAGTCCTTACCGTTACGCGAAGTACGGGTACCACAGGAGCCAATTGGCCAAGGCCACCCTGCTCCTCGCCGTGGACGAGGTGTGCCGCAGGCAGGAGGCGGCCAGTTACTTCCCCGCCTACGAGCTGCTGCTTGACGAACTGCGCGACTACCGGTTCTACACCGATGACATGCTGCATCCCTCCCCCCTGGCTGCCGACTATATATGGCAACGGTTCTGCCAGTCACAACTGAGCGCTCGCGCAAAGGATTATGTCCGGGAATATGAGCCCATACGCAAGGGGCTCGCGCACCGCCCCTCTGACCCCGGAAGCGCGCAATACCGGGCCTTCCGCCAGGCCTTAGAGGTCAGGCGGGGAGAACTGAGAAAGAAATACGGGTTCCCGTGCGCGCCAGAGGGAGACGGCACGCGCACGCTGTGCACACAACAGAACAATCCCCCCACACACTATGTACACAATATCTGAAATAGCCGCACTGACAGGCGCGCACCGCCTGGGTGGCAAGGATTACCAGATTGACTGGCTGCTGACCGACAGCCGCAGCCTCTGCTTTCCCCAGAGCACGCTCTTCTTCGCCCTGCGCACAGAGCGGGGCGACGGCCACCGCTTCATCGACGAGCTGTACCGCAGGGGCGTGCGCAACTTTGTGGTTGACCACCGGCTGGAGCAAGAGTTGCCCGATGCCAACCTCCTGCTGGTGCCCGACACGCGCAAAGCCCTGCAAAGGCTGGCCGAACGCCACCGCGAGACATTCAACATCCCCATCATAGGCATCACGGGCAGCAACGGCAAGACTACCGTCAAGGAGTGGCTCTACCAGATGCTCATGGACGACTACACCGTGACACGCAGCCCGCGCAGCTACAACTCGCAGATAGGCGTGCCGCTCTCGGTGTGGGGGCTCTGGGAACAGACACAGATAGGCATCTTCGAAGCGGCAATCTCGCAACCTGGGGAGATGGAGGCCCTGGAGGCCATCATACAGCCCACCATAGGCGTGTTCACCTGCCTGGGGGCTCCACACCAGGAGAACTTCGAGAGCATGGAGCAGAAGTGCCGCGAGAAACTGCGGCTGTTCCAGGACGCGCGCACCCTCATCTACCCGGCCGACGACCCCACCGTGAGCAAGTGCGTGGAGGAGATGGGCTTCCAGGGAAAACTCATCCCCTGGCACAGCACAGGCAAGGGAGCCCTGGAGGACGACAAGGAGATATGCCGCACCGTGTGCCGGTACCTGGGCATGTCCGAAGGGGTCATCGCACAACGCATCGCACGGCTGGAGCCCGTGGCCATGCGGCTGGAGGTGAAGAGCGGGCGCAACGGATGCACACTCATCAACGACTCCTACAACAGCGACCTGGGCAGCCTGGACATCGCGCTCGACTTCATGAGCAGGCGCCCCGAGCGCGAGGGACTGTCCCGCGTGCTGGTCCTGAGCGACATACAGCAGACGGGGATTCCCGCCAGGACCCTCTACACGCACGTGTCCCAAATGGCCCGCCAGCGGGGTGTCGGACGCATCATGGCCGTCGGGCCGGCGCTGTGCTCCTGCAAGGACTGCTTCGCCGGCTGGGGAGACTCATGCACGTTCTATGCCAGCACAAGGGAACTGCTGCGGGACAAGTTGTTCCAGCAGTTGCGCCACAGTATCATACTCGTCAAGGGGGCGCGCTCGTTCCACTTCGAGCAGATTACCGACAGGCTGGAACAGAAGGTGCACGAGACCATCCTGGAAGTGAACCTGGGCGCGGTGGTGAAGAACCTCAACCACTACCGCTCGTTCATGAAGCCCGAGACGCGCATGGTGTGCATGGTGAAGGCCGATGCCTATGGGGCGGGGGCTGTGGAGGTGGCCAAGACGCTGCAGGACCACAGGGTCGATTACCTGGCTGTGGCCGTGGCCGACGAGGGCGTGACACTCAGGCAGGCGGGCATCACCTCAAGCATCATGGTCATGAACCCCGAGATGAGCAGTTTCCGCACACTCTTCCAGCATTCACTGGAGCCCGAGGTGTATAGTTTCCGCCTGCTGGAGGCACTAATCGCCGAGGCGGAGCGCGAGGGAGTGGTGGGATTTCCCATCCACATCAAACTGGACACGGGCATGCGGCGCATGGGCTTCGACCCCGAGCGCGACATGGACAGGCTGGTGCAGAGGCTCAAGCGGCAGAACGCGGTGCTCCCCTGCTCGGTGTTCTCGCACTTCGTGGGCAGCGACAGCGACGAGTTCGACGAGTTCTCGCGCCACCAGTTCGCACTGTACAAAAAGGGCAGCGACCAACTGCAGGCGGCTTTCCGCCACCACATCATACGCCACATATGCAACAGTGCAGGCATCGAGCACTTCCCCGAATACCACATGGACATGGTGCGCCTGGGGCTGGGACTCTACGGTGTGGACAGCCGCACAAACAAGACCATCAACCATGTGGGCACGCTGCGTACCACCATTCTGCAGATTCATGACGTGCCCGCAGGCGAGAGTGTGGGCTACAGCCGGCGCACCTTCCTCACCCGCGACAGCCGCATCGCCAGCATCCCCATCGGATATGCCGACGGGCTGGACAGGCACCTGGGCAACCGGCACGGATACTGCCTGGTGGGCGGACAGAAGGCGCAATACGTGGGAAACATCTGCATGGATGTGTGCATGATAGACGTGACCGACATTGACTGCAAGGAGGGGGATGCCGTCATCATCTTCGGTGAGGCTCTACCCGCAGCCGTACTGGCCAATTGGCTGGACACCATCCCCTACGAGGTGATGACCAGCGTGAGCAGCCGCGTGAAGCGTGTCTATTACCAGGAATAGACTACCGGGGAAACATGCGGAGACGAGGAAACAGAAAAGCCAAGCCTGGCAGCACCCCCCGCACAGTCGCCCTCATGCTCATCCTCATGCCCCTGTGCGCCGGACAAGCGCGCGCCCAGGACACGGAGGAGCGCCTCTCACAAGTGGAGATGAAACTGGAACAGCAGCAAAGGCGATGGGAGCACCTGCCCAGGATACACGGCATACTGCGCGGGAAATACGAATACTCGCCCGACCTGGACGCGTCCAGGTTTGAGGTGAGGAACGCACGGCTTTCCGCCGAAGGGAAGTTGCCTTTGCGCTCGGAATACAAGTTGGAAGTGGACTTGTGCGATGAGTCCTCCATCAAGATGAAGGATGCCTGGGTGCGCGTGACCCCATGGAAGACCCTGCGTCTCACCATAGGACAGCAGCGCATGCCCTTCTCCATCGACGCACACAGAAACCCCTCCGCCCAATACTTTGCCAACCGAAGTTTCATTGCAAAGCAAGTGGGCGACATGCGCGATGTGGGCTTCCAGGCCGGCTATGACCTCTCGTCCGTGGGAAACCGCACCATGCTGCGCATTGACGGCGGCATCTTCAACGGCTCCAACCTCGACAACCAGAAAACGGCATGGTTCACATCACCTGGATACTCCGCACGCGTCCAGTACTTCCCCCTGGACGGCGTTGCCCTTGTACCGAGTGTGCAGCACCAGCAGATAGCAGAGCGCACGGCCTCCTACACCTCTGTTGACTTTGGGGCTTACTATGAGAAGGCAGGATGGCATGTGGAGGCCGAGTTCCTGCACAAGTTTTACGGGAAAGGCGCATTTGACGACTGCAACGCGGTAAATGTGATGGCCATTTTCAGGCGTTCCCTAAAAAAGAAGAACGGGGCAAGGTTCATACAAAGCATCGCAGGACTTTCCCGCTACGACTACATGCAAGACCACTCGTCAGGGAAAGGCGGCTTCGTTGAAGGAACACGGCACCTGGCAAGGACAGACGCCGAGCGCCACCGCATGACGCTTGGCATCACATGCGCTGTAAGCAACCCGTACTTTCCCACCGAACTGCGCTTCAACTACGAGAAATACTGGTATCCCCATGGCGGCGCGCTGAAAAACGAACAGGACAAACTGGTATGTGAACTGATGATAAGGTTTTAGCCAGCCCCGGGAAAACCGACGGGAAACCGGAACCAAGCCTGGTGTCCACGCCCCGCATGAGCCCCGTCCCTGCTCACCATATTATCCATATCACCGCATCGCACCCACGAGGGCTATTCCACCAGGAACCAGGGATTGTGCAGGTCTGGCTTGTTGTAGGCCAGGGGCTTGCCCGTTCCGGCGTCTGTGACCATCTTTCCGGCAGCACGCGCGACAGCATCACCGGCCGCCGTGTCCCACTCCATGGTGGGCGCATAACGGGGATAGGCATCGGCCACACCCTCGGCCACCAGGCATATCTTGATGCTGCTGCCGCTGCTCACCATGCGCACCTGCCCATGCACGCGCTCCATCTCGCGGATGTACGCCTGCGTCTCCGGGCTCATGTGGCTGCGCGAGGCCACTACCGTGAAGATGTCATGGCCACCACCGGCCGGCAAGGGCTCACCGCCGAAGGGCGATGGCGTGCCTGTGTCCGCCCCATGTGCGAGGAACGCGTCCAGGCCGCAACCCACAGGAAGTCCCGCCCGCAACCGGGGCACAGCGCACTTCCAGGCCCCCTCACCCACTTTGCCATAATACAGTAGGCGCGAAGCGGGCACATACACGGCTCCCAACACGGGCTGTCCCTCCACCACGAGTGCCACGTTGACCGTGAATTCCCCGTTTTTCTTGATAAACTCCTTGGTGCCGTCCAGCGGGTCCACCACCCACAGGCGCTCCCAGGCAGCGCGCTCCTCATAAGGCTGGTGCTGCCCTTCCTCGCTCAAGACAGGAATGCCCGTACCGGCCAGATGCCGCATGATGACCTGGTGCGAAGCCTTGTCGGCCAGGGTAAGGGGGCTGTTGTCGGCTTTCCTCTCGATGCCGAAATCCTGTTCCGGGTCGTTGTAGATGCGCATGATTTCCTCGCCGGCCTCCAGCGAGGCAAGCAAGGCTGTGCCAAGCAATGTATTCTGATCCATTTTGTACATGTCACCCGCTGGGCATGCTTCCCCTCCAGGTGTCTTATCTTGTATATGTTTTTCTATATTTTCCATTCTTCCGCTCCACGCCTATGCCATGCTGGCCTGCAGGCTTGGGGCAGCCGTCCAAGCCATAGACAGCACCCCGACATGCCGGGCCCTCCTCCACCCCGTGCATCTGGGTCGGCGCGGCCGGGCACACCCGCACCTCGCACACGGGGTTGGGCGAGAGCCACACCAGACTATCGTCAAACAGGTTGGTGTCATATGCCAGGCACAGGTCATAGTCACCCTCGGCCATGGGGAAGCGTGTTCTGCGGAATGTGCAAGTGACTTCCTCGCCCGGCGAGAGCCATAGCCCCTGGTACTGCACACGGTGACAACGGCTTGGGTTGTCCTTCTCACGCAGCATGACAGAGAGCCGCCCGCAATACTCCGCCTCGCTCTCGTTGCGCACGCTGAGGGAAAATGGCGGGCACTGGCCACGCTGCACGCTGTCGGGGAACTCCCACGACCGCAGGGTGAGACGCGCTTGCACGGACGAGTCGGGGAGAAGGGTGAGGCTGTCTTTGCCCACTCTGAGCAGGAGATGTGAGGGTGTGCCCATACTGGTGCGCGCCAGGGTCCAGCCCCCCCACACCTCGCGCACGGCAGGACACACCCGGTAAACACCGTTCGCCACCGGCCCAGCAACCGCAAAGGAGAGGGTGTCGGTATAGGCCGTGTCGTACAGCTCCTCCAGCTCAAACGCATGCGGATATCCAGTAAGGTCGGCCACCACATCGTCGCCATGCAGCAATACCAGCCGCACGGATGCCGAGTCGGCGGAGTTCCAGCCCACGTTGGCCAGATGGCGGGTGGCCACTGACACGCGTCCCAGCCTGGAGGCCGAGGCCACGACAGGGTCAATGGAGGCCATGCCCAGGGAGTGGCGGCCCACCGTTCCGGCCTCTGCGGGACGCACCCCCACTATCATGGACTGGAGCAGGTTCATGCCTCCCTCGGGGCTGTCAGGGTCATACCACAGCGGCTGTTTTGGGGTCAGGTGGGGCAGGTAATAGTATCCGTCGGCATCACCGCCCAACCCGAAATTCATGTGGAAGAGCCCGTCCTGGTCATACCCGTCGCACACCAGGGCATGCGAGAGCGATGGCGACTGTGCGGCGAACAGTACGGGACACCCCCCGGAGAGTTCCTCCATGAGCATGCCCTCCCACTCCGCGCGGCTGAAGAAGTCGCGGTAATACAGCTGCATGCCGGCATCGTAGCCAAACCAGGTGTTGAGGGCAATGGCCTGCCTTACACTGCGGGCGCCGCTGGCCTCAAGTCCGTAGCGCATTTCCACGGCCACGCCGCAGTCGCGCATCAGCCTGCCTGCCTCGAGCAGCCCCACATCGGAAGAGTCCACGGCACCCTCGTACACATCGCGCATCAGGTGCCAGCGGTACTCGTGGGCGAAATCGGCAGTGAGTGTCTGCCCGCACCCCGTGCTGTCGGTATAGGTGTGCGATCCGTGCCCGCGCTCTGGCCACCGCCAGTAACGCATCACCTGGGCCATGGCCAGTGCCACGCAGCCCACCTGGCAATGCCTTCCGCCTATCATGGGGGCACACACGTTGTAAGGCTCTGGCTGGTTCCACGAGTCGGTGAGCAGCGGTTCCACACAGGCTTTCGCCGTGGCGGGAAGCACGCGGAACGCAGGTTGGCTGCTGCCCGCACGGTCATAGGCGTCCAGCAGCAGGCGGAAAGCGGGGTGAAGGAGGGCCTTCTCCAGGCATCCGCCGGGCGAGTAGCCCAGCAGCACGCCCTCGTTGCACCCGCTGCCCTCGATACGGAAACCCGCTCCGTCCATCGGTTTGCACAGGCGGTACCCCCCGTGCGGCGAGTGTGCCGCCACGCGCATCTGCTGTCCGTTTTTTTCCGCGCGCACGCCCTGTCCAGGCATTTGCGTCACCAGGAAAGACAGCAAGGCGAGGAAGAGCCGTCGCATGTTCATAGCATCTTCAGGGCAAGTTTGATGACCCGCTCCACGGGCGCGTCGGGCTCGTCGCCCAGGATCTGCCTCACGGCCTTCTGTGTGGGAGCGGGGCTGAACCCCAGCATGGTGAGGGCCGAGACAGCCTCGTCCTGCACCTCCTTGTTGACGGGGGCGGGAGCGGAGCCGCCCGCTCCGCCCGATGCCGCGTCGATGCCCAGGGTGGCAATCTTGTCACGCAAGTCCACAATGATGCGCTGGGCGGCCTTTGGGCCTATGCCCTTGACCTGGCGCAGCATCTTGTCGTTCCCCTCGCTGATGACCCCGCAGAGCTCGGCCGGGCTCATGGCCGAGAGAGCCATGCGCGCCATGCCCGCGCCTATGCCGCTCACGCTGGTGAGCAGGAGGAAGAGTTCGCGCTCCTGGCGCGTGGCGAAGCCCCACAGCTGGTAAGCGTCCTCGCGTATGGCCTCGCTGACCCACACCTTCACATCCCGCTTTCCCTGCAGGGAGGCGAAGGTGTTGAGCGAGATGTTCACCCCATAGCCCACCCCCCCGCACTCCACCACGGCAAGCGCGGGAGTCAGCTCGTCGAGTGTTCCTTTCAGATATTCTATCATAAGCCGGATTGTCGTTGTTTGGTTTCCAATCTGTTGCACAAAGGTAATCCATTTGCGCGAAACGGACGGGAGAGGGGCTATAAAAATCACCCGCTGTGCAATAAAAAGAACCTCACGCACGTTATAAATATCGTGAGCGCGCGCAATTTCACCATAGCCCTACTCTGCTTGCTGGCAGGCCCCGCCCTGCTTGCCGTATCTCCGTCTCCGGCGCGGGGGACGGCGCAGGCCCCTGCGGACACCACCGCACAGAAGAGGCCGCGCTACAGCGTGAGGAAGACCACGGCACAGGACACCAAAGACCTGGAGCACAAGACCGCAGACCTGCGCGACCCCGACAACCTGAAGACCGAGGTGACCTATGACGAGCAGAGCAACACCTACAGCGTGGGCACGTCGCTCGACCTGACCGCTGGAGGCAGGGGGGGCGGCAAGGGCACAAGCACCCAGACCGGCACAAGGGCCGGCGCCTCACGCTCCGCCGGCCAGGGAAGCACCCCGCAAGGAGCGGCACAGCGCGGCACAGCCCTGGCCACAGCCACCGGCTACCTGAACGCCCCCCTGCTGATGTCGCCCGAGGAATACCAGAAGTGGTCGCTCCGGCAGAGCATGGCAAGATACTGGAGGCAAAAGAACCAGGAGGCGTTTGAGAATGAGGGGAAGAGCAAATTCGACTTCACCGACATGCACTTCGACCTGGGGCCGGCCGAGAAAATCTTCGGGCCGGGCGGTGTGCAGATAAAGACACAGGGAAGCGCCGAGGTGAAGATGGGCGCGAACATGAAAAAGGTGGACAACCCTGCACTGGCCGCCAGCCGCAGGAAGACCTTCGGATTTGACTTCGACGAGAAAATCAACCTCTCGCTGAACGGCAAGGTGGGCGACAAGATTGACCTGAACCTGAACTACAACACGGAAGCGACCTTCGACTTTGACTCGCAGAACATGAAGCTGAAGTACGATGGCAAGGAGGACGAGATTATCAAGCTCATCGAGGCAGGCAACGTCTCCTTCCCCAGCAACATGAGCCTGGTGCCGGGCGTGAGCAGCCTCTTCGGCCTCAGGACGGACTTCCAGTTCGGCAAGATGAAGCTGCAGACGGTGTTCAGCCAGAAGAAGAGTGCCACGGCAAGCGCGTCGAGCAAGGGCGGCACGCAGACCACCAGTTTCGAGTTCAGCGCCACCAACTACGAGGAGAACCGCCACTTCTTCCTCTCACACTTCTTCCGCGAGCAGTATGACAAGAACATGCGCACGCTGCCCACCATAGCGAGCGGCATCAACATCAAGCGCGTGGAGATATGGGTGACCAACAAGAGCGGCAACAGCGAGAGCAACCGCAACATCATCGCCCTGGCCGACCTGGGCGAGCCGGCCCACATCAGCAACCCGCTGTGGGCATCCAGCGGCACGCAGGTGCCCGCCAACCGCGCCAACACCGAGTATGACGCGCTGCTGAACAACTACAGCGGGGCGCGCGACATATCACAGGCCACCACCATACTGGACGCCATCCCGGGTTTCGAGGGCTCGATTGACTACGAGAAACTTCAGTCGGCACGCAAGCTCTCCAGCAGCGAGTACACGCTCAACAACTCGCTGGGCTACGTGAGCCTGAGCAACACGCTGCAGACCGACGACGTGCTGGCCGTGGCCTACGAGTACACCTACGGGGGCGTCACCTACCAGGTGGGCGAGTTTGCCAGCGACCTGAGCAACAACGCGCAGGCACTCTTCGTGAAACTGCTGAAGGGCACCACGGGCAGTCCCGGCCTGCCCACCTGGCGGCTGATGATGAGGAACGTGTACAACCTGGGGGCCAACAACGTGCAGAAGGAGAAGTTCAGGCTCGACATCAAATACCAGAGCGACTCCACAGGAGTGTATCTCACCTACCTGCCCGAAGAGTCCCTGAAGAGCACCACACTCCTGCGCGCCATGAACCTGGACCGCCTGGACTCCAAGGGGAACGCCAACGCCGACGGGCAGTTTGACTTCGTGGAAGGCTTCACCATACAGAAAGGGCGCGTGTTCTTCCCCGTGGCCGAGCCCTTCGGCAAGCATCTGCGCGACTGGATAGGCAATGACGCGCTGGCCGACAAGTACTGCTTCGAGGAACTCTATGACAGCACCAAGACGGTGGCCAAGCAGATAGCCGAGCACGACAAGTTCCTCATCACAGGCCGGTACAAGGGCAGCAGCGCCGCCGAGATAGACCTGGGCGTGACCAACGTGGCGCAAGGCTCGGTGGTGGTGACGGCGGGGGGAGTGACCCTCACCGAGAACACCGACTACACCGTGGACTACAGCATGGGACGCGTGACCATCATCAACCAGAGCCTCATCGACGCCGGCACCACCATCAACGCCAGCGTGGAGAGCAACGACAACTACGGCATGCAGCGCAAGACGATGGTGGGCGTGAACATGGACTACGAGGTGAACAAGAACCTGACCCTGGGCGGCACGCTCATGTTCCTCAATGAGCAGCCGCTCACCACCAAGGTGAACATGGGCAGCGAGCCGCTCAAGAACACCCTGTGGGGCGCGCACATCAGCTGGAAGAAGGAGAGCCAGTGGCTCACCAACCTCATCGACAAACTGCCGCTCATACAGGCCACGCAGCCCAGCCAGATAACCCTGGACGCCGAGTTTGCCCAACTGCTGGCCGGGCAGAACAAGAAGATACAGGGCAACGCGTCGTACCTTGACGACTTCGAGAGCAGCAGCTACAAGAGCAGCCTCACGCAGCCCACCTACTGGACGATGTCGTCCACGCCCAGCATGTTCCCCGAAAGCAAGCTCTCCAACGACCTCGCCTACGGATACAACCGCGCCCTGCTGGCCTGGTACTATGTGGACCCCCTCTTCACACGGCGCAGCAGCACGCTCACACCCAGCCACATCAAGAGTGACCTCGACCAACTCTCCAACCACTATGTGCGCGAGGTGTACGAGCGCGAGCTCTTTCCACAGAAGCAGCAGAACACCTACACCAGCGCCAGCAGCCTCAATGTGCTCAACCTCGCCTACTACCCCACCGAGCGCGGCGCCTACAACCTGAGCACCGACCTCGACATCAACGGACACCTCAAGACCCCCTCCGCCAAGTGGGGCGGCATGATGCGCAAACTGGACAACACGGACTTCGAGGCGCAGAACATCGAGTACATCGAGTTCTGGATGATGGATCCCTTTATATACAAGAAGGAGTTGCCGGGCGACCACGGCGGCGACTTCTACATCAACCTGGGCGAAGTGAGCGAGGACATACTGAAGGACGGCAAGAAGTACTTCGAGAGCGGAATGCCCGTGGACGGCAACAGCAACTACTACACCGAGGGGCTGTGGGGACGAGTGCCCAACACCACCAGCGTCACCTATGCCTTCAACAACGAGAGAGGGGCACGCGCGCGACAGGACGTGGGACTGAACGGACTCAACGACGAGGAGGAGCGGCAGTTCCCCACCTATGCCACCTACCTGCAGCAACTGCAGGGCAAGGTGAGCGCGCAAGCCTACGACAGCATACAGGCCGACCCCGCCAACGATGACTACCATTACTACCGGGGCACAGACTTTGACCGCGCACAGACCTCCATCCTGAACCGCTACAAGCGTGTCAACATGCCGCAGGGCAACAGCGCCGACTCCGACACAAACCCCGAGTCATACGAGACCGCCTGGAAGAGCACGCCCGACGTGGAGGACATCAACCAGGACTACACGCTCAACGAATACGAGAAGTACTACCAGTACCATGTGAGCATACGCCCCGAGGACATGGTCGTGGGACGCAACCATATCGCCGACAAGCGCACGGCCAGCGTGAAACTGCGCAACGGCAACACCGAGGAGTGCACCTGGTACCTGTTCCGCATCCCACTCGCCAACTATGAGCAGAAGGTGGGCAACATACAGGACTTCACCAGCATACGCTTCATGCGCATGTTCCTCACAGGCTTCAGCGAGGATGTCATCCTGCGACTGGCCACACTGGACCTCGTGCACGGCGACTGGCGCACCTACGAGCAGGCACTCTACACAGGCGAGGCGCCCGCACAGGGAGCCACGCTGGAGGTGAGCACCGTCAACATCGAGGAGAACAACGACAAGACTCCTGTCAACTATGTGCTGCCCCCGGGAGTGAGCCGCGTCACCGACCCCACGCAGACCCAACTGGTCGAGAGCAACGAGCAGGCCATGGCCATGGTGGCACGCAACCTGAGTCCGGGCGACGCAAGGGCGGTCTACAAGAACTGCTCCTACGACATGCGGCGCTACAAGCACCTGCAGATGTTCGTGCACGCCAACGCGCTCAACGAGAACGTGACCGAGACCGCCGACGGGGAGACCAGCATCTTCCTGCGGCTGGGATCCGACTACAAGAGCAACTTCTACGAGTACGAGATACCGCTGAAGCTCACCCCCGAGGGGCTCTACGACACCTACAGCCCCAGCGGGCGAGCCGCCGTGTGGCCCGAGGAGAACATGCTGGACATCGACCTGGACATCCTCACCGACCTCAAGAAGGCACGCAACACACAGAGCAGCCTGGGGCAGGCCAGCACGACCAGGCTCTATTCGGAATACGACGGGAACAACCCCTCCAACCGCATCTCCATCATGGGCAACCCCACCCTGGGCGAGGTGAAGACCATCATGATAGGCATACGCAACAACGGGCGCACGGTCAAGAGCGTGGAGGTGTGGGCCAACGAACTGCGACTGCAGGAGTTCACCAACGACGGAGGCTGGGCCGCGCAGGGCAACCTGAACGTGCAGCTGAGCGACATAGGCTCGGTGGGCGTGAACGCGCACATGGAGACGGCCGGCTTCGGAGGCATAGAGCAGAGCGTGCAGGCACGCAAGGACGAGGACAACCTGAACTACTCCGTGACCACCAACATGGAACTGGGACGCATCCTGCCAGAGAAAGCAAAGGTGTCCGTACCGCTCTACTACAGCTACAGCAAGGAGACCGTAAAGCCCAAGTACAACCCCTTCGACTCGGACATGAGGCTGAGCGACGCGCTCGACGCGCTGGCTTCCGAACGCGAGCGGGACTCGCTGCGCAACCTCACCACACGCACCGAGGTGAGCAAGAACCTGTCCTTCAGCGGCATCAGGGTCAACATCGCCACACGCAAGCACCCCATGCCCTACGACCCCGCCAACTTCACGTTCAACTACAGCCACTCCTCCCAGAGCACCGTGGGAGAGACCACCGTATATGAGCACGAGAAGTCGTGGAAGGGGGGCATGAACTACTCGTGGAGCCCCAACTGGAAGCCCTGGGAGCCCTTCAAGAAGATGAAGGGGAAGTCCAAGTGGCTCGACATCGTCAAGGCACAGAACCTCGCCTACGCACCGCAGAGCATCACCTTCAGCACCGACCTCAACCGCACCTACTACGAACTGCAGGAGCGCGACCTCGACAACCTGGAGGCCAGCAACTCGCTGCCCGCCACCTTCAGCCAGAGCTACCTGTGGAACCGCAGTTTCCAGTTGCGCTGGGACATCTTCAAGGCCCTGCACTTCAACTTCCAGAGCGGCACGCGCGCCGAGGTGGAGGAGCCCTACACACAGGTCAACAAGGACCTCTACCCCGACCGCTACGAGGCCTGGAAGGACAGCGTGCGCATGAGCCTGCGCCACTTTGGCCGCCCGCTGGACTACTCACAGACCACCACCCTGAGCTACAAGGTGCCCCTCTCCAAGATCCCCCTGCTGGACTGGACCACCCTGGACGCCTCCTTCACCTCCAACTACTCGTGGAAGCGGGGAGCCGAACTGGAGGACGGAAGCACGCTGGGCCACACCGTGAACACGCAGAGGAACGTGAACATGAACGGCAAGATTGACCTGGAGAAACTCTACAACCACAGCAAGTTCCTGAGCGAGGCCAACAAGCGCTTCTCGGCCAGCAGCGCGAGGAGCGCGGCCAACAAGAAAAGGCAGGAGAAGGAGAAGGCCGACCAGCTGAAGAAGGCACAGAAGGAAAAGGAGAAGGAGGCGCGCGCGCAGGCCGAGGCCGAGGCACAAAAGAAGGGCGTGCCCGTGGACTCCATCCTGGCCCGGCAAAGGGCAGGGAGCGCGGCACGCCAGTCCAACGCCCGGGGCACCTCCACGCAGAAGAAGAAGACCAAGGGATTCACCAAGGAGCTGACCCTCTACCCCGACTCGGCCATCAACGTGACCCACGGCCAGAACTCCAAGCGGCTGCGCATCACAGCCCTGGACAAGAGCGGGCACAGCGTGAAACTGAAGGTGAAGAAGATAGACGAGAACACCATACGCATCGTGCGCTCGCCCAAGGACACCACACAGGTGCGCCTGGGCGTGGTGGCCCTGCCCAAGCGCGAGGAGCAGAAGGGATACTCCTTCCTGCAGAGCACGGCGCGCTTCCTGATGATGGTGCGCAACGCCAGCATCAGCTACCGCAACACCTACAACCTCACCCTGCCGGGCTTCATGCCCACGGTGGGCGACATGCTGGGACAGACGCGCGACGGAAGTTCCTTTGCCCCGGGACTCGACTTCGCCTTCTCCACCGTGGGCGACTCCTACATCGACAAGGCCAAGGAGCGCGGCTGGCTGCTGGTCAACGACAGCGTGTCCACCCCCGCAGCCTCGTCCACCACCGAGGACGTGCAGGTCAAGGTGGCCCTGGAGCCCCTCACCGACCTCAAGGTGGACCTGAGCATGAGCCGCACGCACAACCGCAACCGCAGCATGCAGTTCATGTACGAGGGCAGCCCCACCACACACAGCGGTTCCTTCAACATGACCACCATCAGCCTGCGCACGGCCTTCCGCAGCCGTGGCAACGCACACAATGGTTACCACAGCAAGACCTTCGACCGCTTCCAGAGCTACCTGCCCATCTTCCAGCAGCGTGTCGAGAGCCAGTACGCAGGCCGGCAGTACCCCGCTGGCACAGGCATGAGCGGCACGTTCAATCCCGAGAACGGCACTGTGGACATGTACAGCCCAGACGTGATGATACCCGCCTTCCTGGCCGCCTACACCGGCAAGAGCGCGTCACGCCAGGGGCTCGACATCTTCCCCGCCATCACCAAGATGCTGCCCAACTGGAACGTCACCTACAAGGGCCTCTCCAACCTGCCCTGGGTGAGGGACAACTTCAAGAGCGTGACCCTGACGCACTCCTACAAGAGCATCTACAGCGTGGGCTCCTACAACTCCTACAGCTCGTGGGTGGAGTGCATGGGCAGCGGACTGGGCTTCATGCAGAACACCACCACCGGACAGTACGTCCCCAGCTCGATGTACGATGTGGGCGCGGTGAGCGTCAACGAGACCTTCTCGCCCCTGATAGGCGTGAACGTGACCTTCCAGAACAACATGACCCTGAAGGCCGAGTACAAGACCACCCGCGTGATGTCGCTGAGCACCACCAGCGCCCAGCTCACCGAGACGGGCTCCAAGGACTTTGTGCTGGGCTGGGGCTACAAGATAAGCGACTTCCGCATCGCAAGCCTGTTTGGCGGGCGCAAGGCAAGCCAGAGGGCCGGGAAGTCGTCGTCCAGGTCGAGGGGCAAGGGCGCGGCCAGGGGAACGGCCGGCCGTGGAAACACAACCAACGGCAGCGACACCGGCAGCAAGAGGGGAACGGCCAACAGGTTTGCCCACTCGCTCAACCTGCGTTTCGACTTCAGCCTGCGCAACCAGGACGCCATCAAGCGCGACCTGCAGACAAGCCTGTGCGAGGCCACCAGCGGAAACATGGCCATCAAGACAAGCACGCAGATCGACTATGCCATGAGCCGCATGGTCACCTTCTCGCTCTACTACGACCGCCAGCGCGCCAAGCCCCTGCTCTCAAGCAGCAGCTACCCCACCGTGACCCAGGACTTCGGCATGACCATGAAGTTCTCGCTCACGAGATAAACCGGGAGCGGGGGCAAAGGCAGAAATAACAGCTCTGCCTCCGCCCCGCCCTGTCACACACACCGCACCCACACACCGAGTCCAGCCCTATTCTGCCGCATGAGCACAGGATAGGGCTGGACTCTTTGGTATGGTTGGAGGGAAAAGGAAAGGGAGCCCAAGGGTATCGGGATGGGCGGCAGAAGAAGATGCAGGGAGCGGATGAGGGAACGGAAGATACGGAAGGAAGGGACAGAAGGGGCGAATGGAAAGGATACAGGACAGAGGCAGGTTTCCCACAGGAAGCGCCCCTGTGACTATGGCATGAGGGGAGGTGTGTCGGACGCAGCACGCTGCGAAGCCCAACGCAGCACGCTGCAACAGCCGATGCAGCGCGCTGCGATGGCCAATGCACCGCACTGCGTCAGCAAGCCGGAAGAACTGCCATGGGACGAGGAGCACAGGAAACCGCCCCACGCACCGGCCCTCGCCTCTGCGAAGAACGCTCATTGCCTGTCTGCCCGACGCAACCGCCATCTCTGCATTGTTCCCTGCACACTGCCACCGAGCCACTTGGGCATACTCCCGCCAAAGGACTGAAAAAGGAAACGCAGCGGTACAGCTTCCGATTCACGTCGTATTGAGGCTGTCATCTCAATCCGTTGGTTTCGGACGGCAGTACCACTGCGTTTCCAGAGGGCAGCATGCCATGCTTGTAGAATCAGGGCGTTCCTATCACGGGAGCAAACGGCAACGCTATTTAGTTCAGAATACCGTACCCATATAATCAACCCATAGCGCTCTGCGAGGCAAAATCATGTGCTCGCGAAGGCAGGCAACAGCGTTGGCCGAAGCAGTCTGCCTTATCTGCGAAACCAGACCAGCCCGACTTATCGTATCAGCACACAACGCTGGCCGAAGCAGTCGGCTTTGCCCGTGGCATCAATCTATTGCCTCGTGGATGCAATCGCATATATAGCGCACGTCATCGTCGCTGACACAGGGGCCGGCAGGCAGACAGATGCCCACATGGAAGAGCTCCTCGCTCACTCCATTGACGTAGGCTGGCGCGTTCTTATACACCGGCTGCCTGTGCATAGGCTTCCACAGGGGACGGCTCTCCACCTGGCGAGCGTCAAGATAGACGCGCAAAGCCTCCACGTTATCGTTGGGCTGGCAGTCGGTGCGCACCTTGCCACCCGTGTGGGTCACTCCTGCAGCGCCGCCCACAGCACCGGTCACCACCGACGAATAGGCGCTGGCCTGCCCCTTGATGCGCAAGTCGGGCGAGAGAGTGAGCGTGCAGAGCCAGTAGTTGGAATCGAATTCCGGCGAGGGGGCAGTGTGCACACTCAGTCCTTCCACATCGGTCAGCAGCTCCTCGTACATGCGCTGTACGTGCCGGTGATGCGCCAGATGGTCATCCACCACCGTCATCTGTCCGCGTCCGATACCTGCACAGATGTTGCTCATGCGGTAGTTGTAGCCCACCGCTTCGTGCTGGTAATAGGGATAAGCCTCACGTGCCTGGGTGGCGTACCACATTATGGTGTTCTTGTCCTCGGGGCTGGAGCACACGAGTGCACCGCCTCCGCTGGTGGTTATCATCTTGTTGCCATTGAAACTGAGCACGCCGTACCGGCCGAAGGTGCCCAGTCGGCGACCGCAGAAACTGGAGCCGAAGCCCTCGGCAGCGTCCTCGATGACGGGGATGTTGTACTTGTTGGCCACCCTCATGATGCGGTCTATGCGGTATGGCATGCCGTAGAGGGCCACGGGGATGATGGCTTTGGGGATGCATCGGGTCTTGCGTATGCGGTCGAGGATAGCCTCTTCGAGGAGCACGGGGTCCATATTCCAGGTATCGGGTTCGCTATCCACAAACACGGGCGTTGCACCCTGATAGGTGATGGGATGGCTTGAAGCACAGAAGGTGAAGCTCTGGCAGATGACCTCATCGCCTGCCTCCACCCCGCAGGCCACCAGTGCCAGATGCACAGCAGCCGTGCCTGCCGAGAGGGCCACTACACTCTTTCCCTCACCCATGAAGCGCTCCAGGTCCGACTCAAAGCCGTTGACATTGGGGCCAAGGGGCACCACCCAGTTGGTGTCAAACGCCTCCTTGATGTATTTCTGTTCCTCGCCCGACTCACTCATATGTGCCAGGCACAGGTATATACGTTTTCTCTGTTCCATGTACAGTGTTCTTTTCCTTCTCTCAAATCAGTTCTCCGTGATACATGATACGCCTGCCCAGCGCAGTGACCAATATCATCTTCAGGTCAAGCAGAAGCGTATGGTCATGCAGATAGAGCAGGTTGAGCCGCACCTTGTCGGGGAATATCACTTCATCGTTGTAGCGCTGCGGATCGGACACCTGCGCCAGCAGTTCCTCCTCGTTGCGGTATTTCAGGCTGGCCGGACCGGTGATGCCCGGTCGCAGGAGCAGTATGTCGCGCTGCTCGCCTGTGAGTGCGTCGGCATAGCCAGGCACATCGGGTCTCGGACCCACAAAGGACATATCGCCCACGAGCACGTTCCACAGCTCGGGCAATTCGTCCAACTTCCAGCGTCGCAGGCGCGCTCCCAGGGGTGTGATGCGGCTTTCGCCCGCCACGCTCACGCTGCTTCCGCCGTGATTGAGCGTCATGGTGCGGAACTTTACCATCGTAAAGAGCCGTCCCCCAAGCCCCACTCTCCTCTGACGGAAGAATACCGGGCCTGGCATTTTCACGCGTATGCAGATGGCCACCACCAGCAGAAGCCAGCCCAACAGGAGCAGTCCGGCAAAGGCGGCAAGGCGGTCAAAGGTCCATTTTATCATGTCTGTGTTGTCTGTTTCATTCTATAATAGTATCCACGGAGCACTTGTCAACTCTCGTTGGAACTCACTTTCATCCCCGCACGAACATCATTTCACTCTCCCCGGAGCATCATGCGCGTCCGCCACAAGCCGGCCACGGAGCCGCATCCATAGGAGATGTGGAGCGTGAGGAAGGCCATCAGCAGGCAGGGGACACTGAGCCGGCCAGCACGTGCCAGGCGTATGCTCACCATGGAGATGGCGCTCAGATAGAGCAGCAAGGACAGCAGTCCCAACCACCAGAGGGGATGCCAGAGGAAGCCGAAGAGGAATGGGAGAACCAGCGAAAGCACGAAGGCCATGGGCACGAAATGGCGCACACTGAGCGACGAGAACTGCCTTGTGATGGCCACCGTGCGTATGTTCCACAGGCCGTTGGCATAATTGTTCTTGCCCAAAGCACGGTAAGTCTCACGTGCCAGATAGGTGCAATGGGTATCGGGCACCAGATACACATGCCCGCCACCGCGCTTGATGCGCTTGTTCAGTTCGATGTCCTGATTGCGTGTGAGCCTCTCGTCATACATGCCATAGCACTCAAAGACCTCACGTGGCCAGCATCCGAAGGGCACCGTATCCACCTCCTTCACTCTGTCGATGCCTGTGCGGAACGTGGAATTGCCTACTCCAAAGGGGCAACTGAGCACGGCCTTGATGGCCTCGGAGCGTGCTGTGTGGTGCAGTACATCCGTGTGCCCGGGTGCTCCCACATTGTCTGCCTTCAGCCGCCCAAGAGCCTGCGTGAGCACGGCAAAGTAGTTGCGCTCATAAAGCGCGTGCGCATCGAGCCTCATCAGAATGTCGCCCTTGGCGGCACGGATGCCTATGTTCATGGCCTTGGGAGCGGTACGTCCGGGGTTGTCCAGCAGTCTGACAAAGGGATAGCGTTCTATATAGGGAGCCAGCAGGAGGCGTGTGCGGTCGGTGCTCATACCATCTACCAGCAGCACCTCGAGCCGCTCATGAGGGAAATCCTGTGCCAATACGGAGTCCATGCACAGTTCTATGTATTTCTCCTCATTATATATAGGTATGATTACCGACAGCATGCCGCTGTCCCTCAAGCTCTGTTCTTCCTCTGCCTGCATCGTATGAGATTAAGCATTGAGCATTACAGACGGGCGTCGATGACCTTGCGGTCCAGCACGCCCTTCACGTCATACACGACTCCGCCCTCGCGCACCAGCGAGCGCACATCCAACTGCAGGAACTGGTCGTGCGCCACACACAGCACCACCGCATCATACTGCCCCTGGGGCAGCTCGCCGGTGACGCCTATGCCATACTCGCGCTTGACGGCCTCGGGACTGGCCCAGGGGTCGTACACGGTGATATTGCGGGAGTACTCGGCCAGCGTGTGGTAGATGTCCACGACCTTGGTGTTGCGGATGTCGGGGCAGTTCTCCTTGAAGGTGACCCCCAGCAGCAGGAAGCGCGCGTCCTTGACCATCACGCCACGCTTGTTCATGCAGCGGATGACCTGCTCGGCCACATACACGCCCATGCCGTCGTTCAGGCGGCGGGCATTGGTCATCAGCCGGGGAAGCACGCCATACACCTGGGCCTTCTGGATGAGATAGTAGGGGTCCACCGATATGCAGTGTCCGCCCACGAGACCGGGCTTCAGGCGTATGAAGTTCCACTTGCTGGCCGCAGCGTCGAGCACGTCGTTGGTGTCGATGCCCATCGCGTTGAAGATCTTGGAGAGCTCGTTCATGAAGGCGATGTTCACATCGCGCTGGCTGTTCTCTATTATCTTGCTGGCCTCGGCCACACGGATGCTGGGAGCCATGTGCGTGCCGTTGGTGAGCACGGCGTTATAGACGCTGTCCACCAGCCGCGCTGTCTCGGGTGTGGAGCCCGAAGTGACCTTCCTGATTTTCTCCACCGTGTGCTGCTTGTCGCCCGGGTTGATGCGCTCGGGCGAGTATCCGGCATAGAAGTCGGCATTGAACTTCAGTCCCGACACCTGCTCCACCTGGGGCAGGCACTCCTCCTCGGTGACTCCAGGATACACGGTGCTCTCGTACACGACCACATCGCCACGGCTTATCACCTGGCCCACGGTGCGGCTGGCGCCCAGCAGGGGGGTGAGGTCGGGGTGGTTGTAGCGGTCAACGGGCGTGGGCACTGCCACCACATAGAAGTTGCAGGAGCGTATGCGCTCCAGGTCGGTCGTGCACAGGAAGCCGTTCTTGCCGATGGCCTCCTGCAGCAGCGCGTCGTCCACCTCCAGTGTGGCATCGTGGCCACTCATCAGCGCATCCACGCGGGCTTGGTTCATGTCAAAGCCCACCGTGGGGAACTTCGTGGAGAACAAGCGTGCCAGGGGCAGTCCCACATAGCCCAGTCCTATCACGCAGATGCGTATGTCCTCAATCGTCATATTCTGTTCTTTTTTCCTTTTGTCCTTGTCATTGGCCACCGCCGCCGCACACATTCACCGCAGGCAGGGCATCCGTCCCCGCCCTCCGGCTCAGTGCTGCAGTCTGATGATTTCTTCCTCTATCTCGGCATCATACTTCTCATAGGCCGAGTTCTGGCTCTTGAACTCCGGCACCAGGTGCTTCATGAGCCTGATCATGTCGGGCTCGTTGCCCTCCATGGCCAGCCTGGCCAGACGCTCAAGCCACTCGGCCACACTGTCATACTCGTACTCACGCACCTTGGCCACCTTGATTTTCTCATGTCCTGTGGGTATTGTGTTCTCCTCGTTGGAGAGCACCTCCTCGTAGAGCTTCTCACCAGGACGCAGACCGGTGTATTCTATCTTGATGTCCACGCCCGGCTCATAGCCTGCCAGCTCTATCATGCGCTCGGCCAGATGGGCAATCTTGACACTGCGTCCCATGTCGAAGATGAATATCTTGTTGGCCATGCCCATCGTGGCGGCCTCCATCACCAGGCGGCATGCTTCGGGTATGGTCATGAAGAAGCGCGTGATGTCGGGATGCGTGACCGTCACCGGCCCCCCGTGTGCAATCTGCTCGCGGAAACGGGGGATGACGCTGCCATTGGAGCCGAGCACATTGCCAAAGCGTGTGGTGACAAACTGGGTGACGCCCTCGCGCTTGCCCTCCTCCACAGCACGCGCCATGGACTGCACATAGATTTCGGCCAGGCGCTTGGTACAGCCCATGATGTTGGTGGGGTTCACGGCCTTGTCGGTGCTTATCATCACCATCTTCTCCACCCCATACTGCATGCACTTGTCGGCCACATTGCGCGAGCCCACCACATTGGCCACCACAGCCTCGGCGGGATTCTCCTCCATCAGAGGCACGTGCTTGTAGGCCGCCGCATGGAACACAATCTGGGGCCTGTAGGTGCGGAACACGCTGTCGAGCTTGTGCTCGTAGCGCACATCGCCGATGACGGGCACGAAGTCAAGTTGCGGGAAGCGGTCGGAAAGCTCGAGGCGCAGGTTGTGCAAGGGGGTCTCGGCATTGTCCAGGATCACCAGCTGACGCACCCCTATGAGCGCCAACTGACGGCAAAGTTCCGACCCGATGCTGCCGGCCGCGCCCGTGACAAGCACCACCCTGCCGGCCAGCTGGCTGGTGATGGTCTCCATGTTGATCTCTATCTCGGGGCGTCCCAGCAGGTCCTCGATGCTTATCTCGCGGGGATCGGCCATGTGGGGCTTGCGTCCCTGCCCGCACACCTCCTCCACGGGAGGGGCGAAGAGCACCCTCACGTTGGCCTTGGCACAGTATTTCATCAGGCGCGTGTCCTCCTCGTTGATGTCCTGCACGCGGGTGAAGACCACGGCCTCCACCTGATAGCGGTCCACCATGCGCTGGAAGTCGGCCTCGCTCTCGAAGCCATACACCATCTTGTCGGCGATGCGGTATTTCCCCCGCACCGTGCCGGGCACCAGGAACCCGATCACATTGTAGCGTGGTGAGAGAGACTGCAACTGCACGAAACTCACGCTGTGCTCCCCGGTGCCGTACACCAGGATGTCGGGGCAGAGGCGCTTGCGCTCGGTGGTCTGCCTCATCACGTCATTGCACACCACCACCCCAATGCGCTCGATGAGCAGGAGGGCCATGCAGATGAGCACGTCAAGCAGGAGCAGGGCCACCAGATGGGGGAAGGAGAAGCCCTGGTGCAGATGCATGACGGCCAATGTGCCACCCATGAGGATGTCCTTGAGCAGGACTGCACCCATCAGGATGCCTATCTCGTGGAGCGTGCTGTGGCGCACGGCGAAACTGCATGTGCGGAGCACGGCGTAAGTCGCGCCCCCGAAAACGAGCGAGCCGGCCAGGAAAAGCAGGATGTAGGATGTGGGGTAAGACACCCGGGTGATGATGGAGACAAAGCCCACCGCACAGATGGAAGCGAAGAACGTGCAGAACAGGTCTGCCACGAAGAGAAGGTAGAAATAGACCTTCTTGTCAACATGCGTCTTTTCCAGAAACTCGTAGAGCATTGCCCTCTGTGCCTCCTTTTTGATTGCTTTCGTTATACCATGGCCGCCGATGGGGCAGGCACTTAATTTACCTTAATAACGAGCCGCGCGAGTTAAATATTGTTTGCGCGCCACTAAATTTGCCTGTGCCGGTCGCCATTGTGCCCAAGCGGGGGGGCTTCCCCGCGCGCGTCCGCCCTCCACCCACCGCCGGGGAGGCGCGGGAACACGCACAGAGGAAAATCGTGTCCGCAAAGAAGCCGCACGATAAAAAAGGCGTAACTTTGCATCCTGGACACCGACTGCATCTGCCACGCAGGCACTTGGAAACAGACCACAGCCGGACGCCACACCACATTACCAATAAACCGACTATAGCGAAGAAGAGATTATGATTACGAGTTTCAAGAGGTTCCAGAGCCGCATGGTGGCCCTGGCCACCCTGCTGCTCTGTACACTGCAGGCTGCGGGAGACATCCCCGAAGACTACTACTCGCGGGCTGACGGAAAGAAGAAGGAGGCTCTCAAGCAGGCCATGAAGGATATCGCGGGCAAGGCCAAGGTGCTGGGCTACGGTTCGGGGGAAGGCTGCACGTGGTGGGGGTTCTATGTGACCGACCGCACGGAGGACGGGCAGGTGATAGACCGCTACTGCAACGTGACGCGACATTTCTCCTCGCGCGGATCGGTGCCTGGGGGCATGAACATCGAGCACTCGTTCCCCAAGAGCTGGTGGGGAGGCACCAAGAACCAGGCCTACAAGGACCTGTTCAACCTCATGCCCTGCGACTCGAAGACCAACAGCAGCAAGGGAAACTTTGTCATAGGCGAGGTGTCGGGCAAGGCTTCCTATGACAACGGATGCACCAGAATAGGCAACAGCAAGGAGGGGTTCAAGGTGTGGGAGCCGGCCGACAAGTGGAAAGGAGACTTCGCGCGCGGATACTTCTACATGGTGACCGCCTACAGCGACCTCAACTGGACAAGTGCGGGACTGGACATGCTGGAGAAGAACAACTGGCCCACCCTGAAGCCATGGGCTTACAAACTGCTGTTGGAATGGAGCCGGCAAGACCCCGTGGACGACATAGAGAAGAAGCGCAACGAGGCCGTGTACGGCATACAGGGCAACCGCAACCCCTTCGTTGACTATCCCAACCTGGCAGAATACATCTGGGGCGACAGTGTCACATTCGTCTTCAGCGCGGACGGAAGCTCGCAGGGCGGGGGCGAGAATCCTCCCGTGGGACCCGACGAGCCTGGATCCGACTTCACGCTCTGCAACCAGGACTTCACGTCCTCACAGGGCGACTGGACTGTCAGGGACGTGCTCCTGGACGGCATCAGTTATGTATGGAAGCAGGACTCAAAATACGGCATGAAGGCATCGGCATACACGAACAGCAAGAAGCATGCCGCCGAGAGCTGGCTCGTCTCGCCCGAATTCGACCTTACAAACGCCTCGTCGGCCACGCTCGCCTTCTCGCACACGGGGCGGTACTTCGGCACGATGAGCAGCGAGGCTACCCTGTGGGCAAGCACCGACGGGGGTGAAAACTGGGAGCAGATGGCCATCAGCGAGTACATGAGCGGCACCAACTGGACTTTCGTGACGAGCACACAAGACCTCACCAGCCTGTGCGGCAAGCGCATCCGCCTGGCCTTCCGCTACACGAGCACCACCGCCGCCGCCGGAACCTGGGAGATAAAGACCGTGAAACTGGCGGCAGTGAGGGCCACCGGCATCAAGGAGACTCCCGACGGAGAGGGCAAGAGGCACACCGGCGCACACACTTACGACCTGAGCGGCAGGCGTGTGCCTGACACACAGCGCGGACTCGTCATACACAACGGCAAGAAGGTGCTGCGCCGATGAGATACTTCATCACGCTGAGTTATGACGGCACCCGATATCACGGGTGGCAGATACAGCCCAACGGCGTGAGCGTACAGGAGGTGCTGGAGAAGGCACTCTCCACCCTGCTGCGCCAGCCCACAGGGGTCACCGGAGCCGGACGCACAGACACCGGCGTGCACGCGACCATGATGGTGGCACACTTTGACTCCCCCACCCCAGAGGGCGAGGGGAAGGGTGAGGACAAGCCGATGGATTGCCAGTCACTGGCATACAAGCTCAACCGCCTGCTACCGCCCGATGTGGCCGTGCAGGAAGTGAAGCCCGTGAAACCCGGCATGCACGCCCGCTTCTCGGCCACCAGCCGCACATACCATTACTATATACACACGCGCAAGGACCCGTTCCTGCGCCATAACAGCTGGCAGGTGAACGTGCCGCTGGACTTCACCCTGATGAACGAGGCGGCACAGGTACTGCTCGAATACAGCGACTTTACCTCGTTCAGCAAGACGGGAACAGACGTGAAGACAAACATCTGCAGGCTCACCCAGGCACATTGGGACGAGGTGAAACCGGGGCAATGGCGCTTTACCGTGACAGCCAACCGGTTTCTGCGCAACATGGTGCGTGCCATTGTGGGCACGCTGGTGGATGTCGGGCGACACCGCATGAGCATCGAACAGATGAGGCACGCGATAGAGGCCAGAGACCGGCAGCGCACCGGCGAGAGCGTGCCTGGACATGCCCTGTATCTGACCCGCATTGAATACTAAACCACGGTAAAAGGTGAAAACATGTGGCTATTGCTCGCTTTCCTGAGCGCGTCCCTGCTGGGGTGTTATGACGTGTGCAAGAAGCACGCGCTGGGGCAGAACCCCGTCATCCCCGTACTGTTCCTCAACACGCTCTTCTGCTCCATGATATTCCTGCCGCTGGCACTGGACGGGAAGGCTCCCGCCGGAGGATGGGAGGTACAGAGGTATATCGTGCTCAAGAGCTGTATCGTACTCTCCAGTTGGGCTTTGGGCTACTGTGGCATCAAACGCTTGCCCATCACCCTGGTGGGGCCAATCAACGCCACACGGCCAGTGATGGTGCTCCTGGGAGCGCTCGTCATCTTCGGCGAGAGGCTCAATGCCTACCAGTGGGCGGGCGTGGCACTGGCCATTGCCAGTTTTTTCATGCTGAGCCGAAGCGGCAAGCGTGAGGGCATCGACTTCCGCCACAACCGCTGGATACTGTGTGTCGTGGGCGCGGCCATACTGGGAGCCGTGAGCGGGCTGTACGACAAGTACCTGATGGCATCAGCCGAAAACGGCGGGGCGGGGCTGCCCCCACTCACCGTACAGTGCTGGTACAACTTCTACCAGGCCGCGATGATGGGCTGCGTGCTGCTGCTCTTCTGGTGGCCACGACGCGGGGAGCAGACTCCCTTCAAATGGAAATGGAGCATCCCGCTCATCAGCCTGTTCCTGAGCGCGGCCGACTTCGTGTACTTCTACGCGCTCAGCATGGACGGGGCACTGGTGAGCGTGGTGAGCATGGTGAGGCGCGGCAGCGTGCTGGTGAGTTTCCTGGTGGGAGCCTTTGTGTTCCATGAGAAGAACCTGCGCAGCAAAGCCATCGACCTGCTGCTGGTGCTCCTGGGCATGGTGTTCCTGTTTGTGGGGTCCAGGTGAGTATGCGCCAGGCGGTGGAGCGGTGGAGCGGGCGCGCATCGGCTCAGGCTATAATGCCACAGCCATGCAGCCTCGAAAATATGGAAATCAAGACAAGCCTACACGAAAACGACTCTCCTCACGGGAGAGGGCGGAAACAACGTACGAACTAATACACATCAACATGAGCAAGAGAATACAGACCATCATCCTGGGCATGCTTACCTTACAGCCCCTCGCATGGGGGCAAGTGACCCTGCGTGACGCCTTTGCCAATGCGCCCGACAGCATCTTCCCGCTACTGACACGCAACAACCGTCTGGATTGCCTGGACTTTGCGGAGGGCAACGTGACCATGGAAGTGAACAACCTGGCCAATGGGAAAACACGCATCGACAGCATCACGCATGACTACCTGCGCATCCAGATGACTCCACGAAGCCGCGTCGAACTGCGCATGCTGCAGGCCGCAGGCCAGGCACCACAGCGCATCTGCGTGATACACACCTGCAAGGGGCCTGCCGAGGACAGTCATGTGACCCTATACGCTACCGACTGGACACCACTCGGACAGGTAGAACGCCCCCGGGCTGAAGAGTTCTTCGATGAAGGCATGGAGCGCGAGGCAAGGGGCATCCTCACCGACCTCTCGCTCATGCGAGCCACCTTTTCCGGGGATGGAGCCTCGCTCATCTGGACGATGCCCACCACCGAACTCAACAAGGCACAGCGCAAGGCTTCCGAGGGACACCTGCACAGTGTCACCACCGCCATACTCCCCAAAACCGCCGCGAAGCAGGAATGAGGCGGGCATGCGAAATGCCATGACGACAAGGAAAAGCCGCCAGCGGGAAAGGCATTGCGCCCAGCCCCACTGACGGCTTTCGTTTATGTCAGGCACTCAGGCGCGGCCTCACTTGACCATCACCTTGCGCCCGTTGATGATATAGAGTCCCTTGGTGGCCTGCCGCACACGCACTCCCGTGAGTGTGTAGATGCCGCTGGTGACACGCCCGTCCGCCACGCCGTCCGCCACGGGCTGGATGCCCACAGCCGTCCGCAGAAGCACGGGATAGGCCCCGTCCTCCATGGTGCAAGTCCAGAGTTTGCTGTCCCATGCCACCACAGCCTGCTGCAGGTCATGGAAGTTGGCGCCATCATAATAGAGGATACCGCTCAGACGGTCGTTGGCCGCCGTTCCTCCGAAGTTCTTCTCGGTGTTGTTCCACACCACGATGTCCTTGTAGGTTGTGGCAGGAGTGGAGCCCTTCTGTCCTCCACCCACGATGCCGCCCCATGTGCCGGCGTTGATGGTGCCGGCGGCATAGCAGTTCTCCATGGTGAGTGCTTCACGCACACGTCCCACGATGCCGCCATTGAGCGAGGCTCCACTGGTAATCTGCATATTGGCATAGCAGTTGCGCATCACCGTGGGGCCGCCCACATTGCCAAAGAAGCCACCGCAATAGGAGGAAGCCACCTTCAGTTTGCCCGTCACCCACACGTTCTCGATATAGCAGGTGTAGAGGTTTCTGTCAGCGTCGGAGTAGTCTGTGTGTCCCACATATCCGCCCAGCACGCCACTTCCTGTGCTGGTGCAGTCGATATCGACATCCTCGAAGCCGATGTTGCGCACATTCCCGCAGAGCACGCCGAAGAAGCTGTCATATCCGTTGCCCGTGGACTTCAGGTTGCGCAGCACATGCCCCTTGCCGTCCAGGTCTATCCATGCCTGCCATTCACGACCGTTATAGGAATTGCCGTAGCCGTTGACAGGAATCCATGAGGAGATGGACGACATGTCGATGTCATTGTTGAGCACGAAGTAGGTAATCTGTCCCAGGCGCATCTTGCTGCGCATACGCTCCAGGTCGGCGACGGTGGCCAGCACATAGGGGTCATCCTTGGTACCTGTGTGCTCAACGGCAAACTTGCTCTCGTCATTGGTATAGGCACCCTCGTAAGTGATGCCCACACGCTTGTGCGAGGGGTCTGGCACGGGAAGCGCGTCAATGCCAAGCGTCTGATACCAAGACGCTGACTTGGCACTCTCGCCATTGAGCAGGTAGCACACCTCACCACTGGCCAGCCGCTCCTTGGTCACCTGGGTGCCCGACACAGCCCCATGGGCATTGAGGTAGTAACTTCCGGCCAGTGTCATGTTGCCCGGATTGCGTGCCCAGGTGTGTCCGCCAGTGGCATCCGTGGTCACGTCGGCCACCTGCAAGCAGTTCTCTATGTCGGCATGGGCATTGATCCAACCCACGAAACCACCGCAACAGTTGGTCTTCTCGCCCGAGAGCGTGCCTGCATAGGCGGAGTTTCTGATAGCCACATCCGTGTCGGCGCATCCCACAAGTCCGCCATGAGTGCCGTCACCCTCCACCGTGCTTATGATATTGACACGGCTCACGACGTTCTGTATGGTGGCTTTGCTGTTACCTGTGGTGCCCGCCACGCTGCCGGCATACTTGTCCGCTGTGGTGATGGTGCCTTCCAGGTAGAGGTTCTTCACCGTTCCGCCCAGCACCTCCACCAGTCCTGCTTTTGGCTCGGGATGGTCTATGTTGAGGGTGATGGTGTGGTAGGCACCGTCCAGTGTTCCACGGAAGTCCTTGAGTGCCATGCCGCTGGTCACGCCCTGGATGTCGGCCTCAAGCCGTGCCTTGGCCGAGGTCTTTCCACTGTTGACATACGCACTGAAGAACACCATGTTGCGCACACTGGCCACATGTATCACGCCATTGGCGTCTATCTCGGGGATGTACTGGCGGATGACCTCACTGTCCAGCAGGCCAGGATGAGCCGCCTCCTGGGCAGAATAGGTTCCGTCGGCATACGCGTCATAGAGTTGCTTGGAGATGGACATCATCTCCTCATACTGCGCGGCGGTCAGGCTGTCCTTGAGCACTGTGCCTGCCGACTCCAGCAGCCCGGCCGTGTTGAAGAGGGACAGGTAGGCCGTGCGGGCCTCGTTGATTTGGTCAAAGAGTTGTGAGTAGCGTGCCACGCAGCGCGCCTTCTCGGCCACTGAAGTGGCCTGCGCAGCCTCGTCCACAGCCTGGCGCAGAGCCTCTCTGATGGCTGCGGGATAGTTAGGGGCAACCTCGGGGGTCACCGCGTCGGGCTTGTAGATGTCCAGGATGGTGCGTGCGCGGCTGGTCTGTCCGGCAAGTGCCTGCGCCAGGGCATCAGCAGCAAAGGTGGTGGACTCATCGCCGCAGTAGGTCAGGTGGAAATTTCCAAACCCCAGCCAGTTTCCCGATGAGCCATTGTCTGGCAGGCGAATGCCAAGGGTCAGTTGTCTGTCCTCGCCCACATAGGCCACAATGCTGTTCTGTGCCCTCCCACTGGCAATGGCATAGGCCATGCCTGGTATTCCGTGCAGGGCATAGGCGATGGGGGCCTCGTCAGAGGTGGTTCCGCCATTCGCATAGATGGGCAGGTCGATAGCGCCCGCCCCGCTGATGTTGCAGTTGACATCATCCTCGGCCTCGTCAGCACTGATGCGTGTCTCATACACGGTGGGGAGGAACACGCAGTTGTCCCCGGCATAGAGTTGCGCCGAGTAAGTGTTGCTGTAGGGGTCGTTGCGGTGGCGGTAGGCCCCGTTCATGCTCACCAGGTAGTAGCCCTGGCGCAGGCCAGTGATGGTCTGGTGCATGTCCATGGCCTTCTCCCAACTCTCGGCGGCCGTGTACTCCTGTCCGTCCTTGGTGGCCGACGCGCCGAGTCCCGTGCCATGCACACCGTCCCAGCCTGCCCATGCGGGCTGCTGGGTGAGGTCGGGGTTGGTGAGCAGGTTGGTGATGTCCTGGCCTGCCGCATAGGCCCCTGCCAGTGCCGTGTTGAAGGCGTGCTCCAGGCGTGCCATCTCCTCCTCGACCTGTGCTGCCGTGGCCACATGCTTCTCGGTCAGATACACATATCCACCCAGTGGCCAGTCTTTCCCAGGAGCGACCTCTCCCTCCAGGTAGGTGTTCAGGGCATCGACACCATCGCCCTGCAGTTGGGGGTTGGAGGCCAGATAGTTTTTGATTTCGGCACACCGTGCCATGTAGCGGGCATAGACAGCCGCACTGGCCTCGATATCCTTGAGTGCGGCCTGCATCTGGGTATAGGCAGCACAGAACTCTGCCACGTCCTGGCAGTCTGAGAGTGCCTCGGCCTGGGCCAGATAGGCATCCAGCAGCGCCTGCTCTGCTATGGTCGAGCCACAATAGTCAGCGGCACTCTGTTGGCACGCACTGGCCATGGCAGGCACATCCTTGTCCGAGGCGAGGCTGCTGTACTCATCGGCCGCCATGCTGAAGACGATGCCGTGGCTCTTGTCAAGCGAGGGATAATCGTCACTGCCGAGTGTCTGCCTCCACACGGGGTTCTCCACCACGCCCTTGTTGAGTCTGTAGGTCAGTTCGCCACTGGCCAGTTGCTCCCGCGTGATGACCGAACCCTGGCTTCCGCTCACGGCAAAGCAGTTCTCCATCGACCTGGTGCCGCCACGGTAGAGGTATTCCTCGCCCGAGAGACCTTCCACCTCGGCACACGACCAGAGGTTGGACAGCGTGGCCGCGCCGCCTACCCATCCGGCGATGGCAGCCGACTCGCCTCCGCCCGTCACCTTTCCCGTGACGTAACTGTCGGATATCAGAATGGCACATCCGTCAAGACAACAGCCGAAGATGCCGCCCGCATTGATTGACGTGGCTGTGACCGTGCCCTCCATGCCTATGCACTCGATGTTGACCGAGCCGTAGCCCACGCTGCCTCCGATGACTCCACAATAGGATCCGCCCGAGATGGAACTCGTGGCATCCACGATGAAATTCTTGACATAAGCGCCTCCTGTGACGTATCCGAAGAGCCCCACGTTGTTCTCACCGCTCATCTCCAGGTGGCTGATGGTGTGCCCCTGCCCGTCGAAGGTGCCCTGGAAAGGTTTGTCGCTGCTGATGCCGATGGGAGTCATCGTGATTCCGCTCATGTCGATGTCGGACACCAGCCTGGCCGAGGCGTTGGGAGTCTGGGCTACCACCGCCTTGGCCCACCAGAGCAGGTCGTGCCCGTCCTTCAGCGCATAATAGCCATCCGTGCCCGGCTTGACATAGTCGGCCTGTGCCTCTCCGCACTCCGTACAGAAACCGTTTGCGTAAGCATGTGTGTGTTCTCCTTCCGCCAGGAGTGCCGTCACGGCAGCGTCCTGCGTCACTGCGCGCGCCGAAGATGGAGCGGACGAGAGCAGCAGAATGGCAGCAAAGGCTGCCGCGTGATGATTGTACCTCATTACATTTGCCCGTTTTTGGTGGTTAATAATTGTTTGTAACACTTCTTTATGACAACAAAGTTACAATCTTGTTACAATTGAAAGGAAGAAAACACGCACGATTTTATCATAGTGTCACCTTAAAGAACACTATGCATCGGAAATGGGACAATCATTTCCCGATTCTGTCTGTTAAATCCATAGGAATGGGGAAGGCTGTGCATGACGGGCGGATTGCTTCCTGGGAAAGTCGCCCAAAGGGAATGCTCCACAGGAAGAAAAGGGGCGCGTGCCACACCAGACCAGCGTCGGGCACTGCGCGGGGGCTCATCTCAGCCCCCAGGCTCCAGGCACCAGGTTGCTCTCCACCCGGCTCTCGATGTCGTCGGGCAGGTTGCAGAAGAAGTCGATGCCCGTCTTCTTCTCCAGTTCGTCTATGCTGATGGCGTACTTGGCAAAGTTGGTGTCCTCGTTGGATTTGTGCTCCATCCAGAAGGCAATGGCCTTGTAGCCCCCCTGCGTCTTCTCGCCGTTCTTGCACAGGATGGCCATGTAGAAGTATTTGGGGACAGGCAGGTTGTTCTTGCCCTTTTTGTATTGTCCCTGCGCGATAGTGCCTCCCTTGACCACATAGAGCGTGTCGCGGAAACTGTCCTTGTCATACTCGTTGCGCAGGCGGTTCTCCAGGTTATACCAGATGCCTTGCTGGTTGAAACCGCTCAACTGCGGGTGCATGTTGGAAAGGTAGAAAGTCTGCCCGTTGGCATCCTTCGAGTTCAGGCGGTCGGCACTGCCCAGCATGTGCCCGCGGTCATACCCGTTGCCCGCGTGGTCGGCAAGGGTCGACTGGTACTGGCTCGGGATAAGCGGGTCTGGCTGAAAGGGGTCACTCCTGCCTCCGTATCCATTGAAAGTATATCCGTGTTTCCAGTTGTTGCGGTTCCATGCGGTTTCTTTGGAACTGAGCCCCCTGTACCAGCGGTAAGCGGTCCAGCGGCTCGCACGCAGCGAGCAGTCATACTCCATGCAGTAATTCACCGTACCGTCACCAAGCGTGTGCACTACAAAGAGATTCTGCGTGCCCCCCTTGAGGTGTGGTATCTCCAGGCGCATGGACACCTGCGCGCAGTTCGTGCCGCTGCTCTCTGTCACATGACTCTCGCCTGCCGGGCCCACCAGCGCGGCATTGCTGTTGGTGTTGGCATTCTCTCCAGATGGAGTGGGCAAGTCCTCGCCACAGGCGGCCAGGAAAAGCGTTGCCAACAAAAGAACATATTTCATTCTCATCTCTTCCAGTCTCGTAATATTTCGTCAAGCATGACTCCACGCACCCAGGTTTGTCCCTCACTGGTATCGCATGCCGGCACGCGGTGCCTCATCCGCCTCCCATTTCGGGAACAGGGAAATCCATGGCCAGGCGCGGGTGCGTGTTTTCCCACAGGCAAAGCAACCCTCAAGGATTCTTCCGGCAAACTCCAACCATGCCATGAGCGCGCCTCCCCCGACGGATGCCAAGGGGAAAGTGAAAAGGTGCGGATACGCATTCGTACCCACACCTTTCCTCTATGCCTTCCTTCACGGGCAGATGTGCTCGTGCCGGAGATTACTTCTTCTGACGGTTCCCGTAGCGGCTCATGAACTTGTCCACGCGTCCTGCGGTGTCCACCAACTTGCTCTTGCCTGTGTAGAAGGGGTGTGAGCTGCTGGAGATTTCCAACTTCACCACGGGGTAGGTCTCGCCCTCGAACTCCACTGTGTCAGTGGTCTTGCAGGTTGAGCGGCTGAGGAACATGTCGCCGTTGCTCATGTCCTTGAACACAACGGGACGATAGTTTTCGGGATGCAATCCTTTCTTCATCTTTGTATTATGGTTTTGTGTCCCCGAATTTCCGGCCTTGCGCCAGGAAGTGGATAAGGGACGAGTTAATGTAAATTCCGCGTGCAAAGGTACGACCTTTTTCCTCTATCCGCCAAATCTTCAGCAAGGAAAGTGCTCCACGCTGCTGCTAACGGGGTTTCCTTCTAACATGAAAGTGAGGTCTATATGGCATGACCCTTCTATCAAAAGTGCCACATCCCGTCGCCTGTTTGTCTTCCAGTCAAACGGTTGACCATATATCTTTCTCTTCATAAGCACTATGTTTACACCTTTCCGAGGTTAGCGATGAAGTTATTTCGCACCTTTCTGAGGTTGTCGCGAAGCGGAATTCGCACATTTCTGAGGTTAACGTGGCTTACAGAGAGCACACTTCGGGATACAGAAGAGGGGGCTTGCGACAATGCGCAAGCCCCCTCGCGGGATTCATTTGCCGTCAATGCGACAGCCAACGTTTACTTTGCATAACTGACACCCATGCTCACGATACGCAACTGAACGCCACCGCTGATTGCGGTGTAATCGTTTGTGATGGTCACTTCTTTGCTGTTGACGTTGTCGATAGTGACAGTCACGTTGTCAGATGCCTTACTGATGGTGCCCGATGTCGTCTTCATCTCGGCATTGCCATTGTAGTTCTTGCCGCCGCCCGGAGCAGCACAAGTGAGGACAATCTTGGCAATGGTCTTGGAGGAAGACAGGGTCATGCTGTTCTTTGCATACATTCTCACGGAGCGGAAGGCCTCCGTCTTGTTCCAGTAGTACTTCGGGGGATTGTTCCCGTCATTCTGGTCAAATCTCACGTTCACAGCATCGAAAGTGATAGGTGTGGCATCCACGCTGCCTTCGGTGCAATTACTGTAAGCGGCAGCCATCACCACAGAAGCATCCACATTCACATCGGGAGTGTCGCCGCCACCAGGCTCTTCGCCACCACCTTCGCCTTTCTCGAGTATCTCCACATCGGCGTTCTTCACCTCGGTCACCACCGTGCCGTCAGTCTTCACGTACTTGAGCAGTTTGCCTGTAATCTTCACCTTTGAGCCTGCGGTAAACTTCTCCACGCCCTCGGGCAGGTTGGCCCAGTAAGCCTGTACCACCTTCTGCCCGTCATTGTTGTCCGACATCCAGAAACTCTGCTGGCCCCTGCTCACGTTTGCAAACACATCCGTGATGTAGCCCGTGATGGCATAAGTCTCGGTAGAGCTTGCGCCATCGGCCAGGGCAGCGCACAGCTCCACGGCCTTGGCACAGGTGATTGCAGTGACCTCCCCGCCGGGCTGGCTTCCGCCATTCTCCAGTATCTCCACATCGGCGTTCTTCACCTCGGTCACCACCGTGCCGTCAGTCTTCA